>Ga0163215_100218_pt1 | contig 141109 bp, 134 predicted proteins | sample SynspAceP_FD_185934 | JGI IMG/M metagenome (GOLD analysis project Ga0163215, IMG submission 185934) | Saline lake microbial communities from Ace Lake in Antarctica - Synechococcus sp. Ace-P (Hybrid Assembly) | ecosystem: Environmental > Aquatic > Non-marine Saline and Alkaline > Saline | place...
CGGAAGGGGTATCTCAGATGCTTGACTGGATCACAGGCCTCGCCGCCTGGGAGTTGCTAGCCTATGATCCCCCGGGCTGGGGCGGTGTTTTGCTCGGTGGTCTTGCCATCTCGCTTCAGGTCGCCGTAGGCGGCTATATTCTGGGCTTCCTGATCGGCGTCAGCGGCGCCACCGGAAAACTCTATGGTGGTCCGATCCTGCGTGATGTGCTCGATGTCTACACCACGCTGGTGCGCGCCGTGCCGGAACTGGTGCTCATCCTCTTGCTCTATTACGCAGGCACCGATGCGCTTAATCAGTTCATGGCACTGATCGGCCGTGAGTCGATGGATATCAGCGGTCTGGCTGCAGGTATCTTTGTTATCGGCGTGGTTCAGGGTGCCTACCAAACCGAGGTCCTGCGTGGCGCCTTCAAGGCGGTTCCGCATGGTGAGATTGAAGCGGCGCGCGCCTATGGAATGTCGTCGTTGCAGGTCTTGCACCGCATCACGCTTCCCGGCATGTTGCCGCATGCTGTTCCCGGTCTCTCCAATTTATGGCTGATTGCCACCAAGGATACAGCACTTCTGGCCGTGGTCGGCGTAGCTGAGCTGACGCTGGTGACGCGTCAGGCCGGCGGAACCACCAAATCCTATTTCCTGTTCTTCTGCGCAGCCGGTCTTCTCTACCTGATGGTGACATTGCTCTCCAATGTCGGCATACGCCGGATTGAACGCTATGCCCGCCGTGGCATGCCGGCGGTGCGCTGATGGAGTCTGAGGCAAGACGCTGGAATGAACCGCACCGTTTGGTCTTGCTGGCGATCGCCATCGGTATCGTGCTGTTTGCCGCCTTCAACATGCGCTGGGACTGGCTGCCGCAATATTCCGGCAAACTCGTTTCTGGCGTCGGCACCACGCTGTGGCTTTTGTTTCTGACCAGTATCCTGGGCTTTTTGCTGGCTGTTCCGCTTGGCCTGGCCCAGGCCGCAGGGCCTTTCTGGCTGTCGGGTCCGGCACGCATGTTCTGCACCGTGATCCGCGGCACGCCGTTGCTGCTGCAATTGTGGCTCTTGTATTACGGCCTCGGTTCGCTGTTTGCCTATTGGCCGGAGATCCGCCAATCCTGGGCCTGGCCCTATCTCAGATCCGCCTGGCCCTATGGTGTGCTGGCGCTGACCATGTCGTTTGCCGGATATGAGGGTGAGGTGATGCGCGGCGCGTTTGCCGGTGTCCCGAAAGGCGAACTCGAGGCGGCCCGCGCCTTTGGCATGTCGCCGTTCACCGCCTTCCGGCGCATCTGGTTGCCGCGCGCCATTCACCGGGCATTGCCAACGCTTGCCGGTGAAACCGTGCTGCAACTCAAAGCCACGCCGCTGGTGGCGACGATTACCGTGGTCGATGTCTACGCCATCATTTCGCGGGTCCGTCAGGATACCTATCTGACCTATGAGCCGCTGCTCTTGCTGGCGCTGATCTACATGATCCTGACCGGAGTTCTGGTCGTGGCCTTCCGTTGGCTCGAAGCCAAGGTGCCGGTTAAGGGCAATTGACTGCTTCCAGTTAAAGATGATTGGCTTTAAGCGGAGGCCGGCCGTTTCCTGCTTGCACTCGGCGATAGGCCGAACTGCCGGCTGAACGCGCGTGAAAATGCGGACTCCGAGGAAAATCCCGTCCGCGATGCGATGTCGGTCATGCTCAGCCGCGTGTCATTCACCAGCCGTCGCGCCGCCGCCAGTCTGAGCGACAGGAAATAGGCGCCCGGTGTCTGGCCCAGTTGCCGGGAAAACAAGTGTTCCAGCCCGCGCGCCGACATAGACACCCGCTTGGCGATAGCGGCGATGCTGACCGGCGCGTCGACATGGGTTTCCATGATCCGGATCGAACGCACCAGACGCGGATCATGCCGCGCATCACCCAGGGTCGCGTTGACCTGCGGATCACCCGCCGCGCGCAAATCGTCATGAACGAAGCTGGTTGCCACATCCAGCGCTGCCGGGTGGCCGAGTTCACGCCGCACCAGATCCACCATCATATCAAACGTCGGCGATGCGCCCGATGTTGTCACGAAACGCCGGTCGATGACGTAGCGGTCCGGACGAAGGTCGACATTCGGGAATGCTGCGGCGAATTCCTCGAAATCCTCCCAATGGGTCGCTGCACGGTGTTCGTCCAGCAGCCCGGCACGTGCCAGCAGCCAGGCACCTGATTCAATGCCGATGATGAGACCTGCATTTCTTGCTGCCCGGTATATATGCGCAATCAACTTGCGGTCGGTCATCTGCGGTGCGCCGAAACCTGCGATGATCGCCAGCACATCGCACCGGGAGGACGGGTCGTGCTTGCCCGAGACGGGCCAGGCGATGCCGGAGGATGTGATCGGCGAGATCCCGTCCACAGAAACAAATCGCCAGTCGAAAACTGTTCGGCCCGCCTGCCGGTTGGCGGCCCGGAGCGGCTCGACAGCGCTTGCCAGTGTCAGCAACGAACACCCCGGCAGGACCAGAAAATTGACGGCCATGGGTGGCTTGGAGTCTGAATTTTCCTGAGAAGTTTCGCCTTGTGTCATGTTCTCTTCGTAAATTGGAATACATTCGCCTGCAAGCCAGTCATCATTACGCGACCATCAAGAGGAGGATTGACCGCATGCCTTTGACCATGAATCGCGAGGTTTTCATCACCTGCGCCGTCACCGGATCCGGCGCCACCCAGGACCGCAGCCCGCATGTGCCGCGTTCGCCCAAGCAGATCGCCGACTCCGCGATTGACGCGGCGAAAGCCGGCGCCGCGATTGTTCATTGTCATGTGCGCGATCCCGAGACCGGCAGCCCGCGCCGCGATGTGGCGCTCTACCGCGAAGTCACCGAACGCATTCGCGAAGCCGAAGTCGATGTTGTTTTGAACCTGACGGCGGGAATGGGCGGCGACATGGTGTTCGGACCGACCGAAAGGCCATTGCCGCTTAATCCGGTCGGCACCGACATGGCCGGCGCATCCGAACGCATGAAGCACATTCTGGAATGCCTGCCCGAGATGTGTACGCTCGATTGCGGCACCATGAATTTTGCCGAAGCCGATTACGTCATGACCAACACGCCCGGCATGCTGCGTGCCATGGGCGGCATGATGACCCAGCTCGGTGTCAAACCGGAAGTCGAGGCCTTCGACACCGGCCATCTCTGGTTCGCCAAGGAACTGGTCAAGGAAGGTGTGCTCGCGCCGGATGCGCTGGTGCAATTGTGCATGGGCGTGCCGTGGGGCGCACCCGATGATCTCAACACTTTCATGGCGATGGTCAACAATGTGCCCGCCGACTGGAACTGGTCGGCCTTCGGGCTTGGCCGCAACCAGATGGCCTATGTCGCGGCATCGGTGCTGGCCGGCGGCAATGTCCGTGTCGGTCTGGAAGACAATCTCTGGCTCGGCAAGGGTCAGCTCGCCACCAATGCCCAACTGGTTGAGCGCGCCGCGACAATCGTCGAGAATATGGGCGCGCGGGTCATCGGCCCACAGGAGGTCCGCGAGCGTCTCAACCTGACCAAGCGCGCACCGGCTGCCGCCTGAAGCCCATCGGAGGAGGGATCATGGAAAAGGTCAAGTTTACCGCGATGAAGGATGGCGACCGGGAGGATTACGAATTCCTCACCCGGCATGAAGTCGACTATGCCGCCAAGACCGCCGGGCGGCTTCTCGATGCCATGGTCGATCTGGACGAAAGCCTTTCGGGCTGCCAAGTCACCCGGCTGGGACACTCGCTGCAGGCCGCCACCCGCGCCTGGCGTGACGGTGCCGATGTTGACTGGGTCGTGTCCGCATTGCTGCACGACATCGGCGATATCTATGCGCCCTACAATCACGATGAATACGCCGCAGCCATCCTCAAACCCTTCGTGCGCGAGCAATGCGTCTGGGTGGTGGAAAAGCACGGAGACTTCCAGAAGCTCTATTACGCCCATCATGTTGGCGGCAATCCGCATTCCCGCGATGCTTACAAGGATCATGCCTACTACGATGATTGCGCCAAATTCTGCGAACGCTGGGATCAGAACAGTTTCGATCCGGATTATTCGCATGAAGGCATCGAATTCTTCCGTGACATGGTCGAGCAGGTCTTTGCCCGCAAAGCCTATGATCCAACTGTGATCCGCAGGGGCGAGCGGGTTGCCTTGATAGACACCACCATTGCTAAAGAGCGAAACACATGAGCAAACATTTGAAAGCTGCCATCATCGGCGGCGGCGTTATCGGCGGCGGCTGGGCTGCTCGCTTCCTTCTCAATGGTTGGGACGTTGTCGTCTCCGATCCTGATCCGGAAGCCGAGCGCAAGGTTGGTGAAGTGCTTGCCAATGCGCGGCGCTCATTGCCGGCTCTTTCCGATGTCAGCGTGCCGAAGGAAGGTAAGCTCAGCTTCGCCGCTTCGCTCGCTGACGCGGTCGCCGGCGCCGACTGGATCCAGGAAAGCGCGCCTGAACGCCTCGATATCAAGCACACCATTTTTGCCGAGATCCAGAAGCACTGCAGCCCGGACGCGCTGATCGGCTCGTCGACGTCGGGCTTCAAGCCGTCTGAACTGCAACAGGGCGCGCCAAGGCCGGAACAGATCTTCGTCGCCCATCCGTTCAACCCGGTCTATCTGCTTCCGGTGATCGAGCTTGTCGGGGTCGAGGCAACGCTGCTGCGCGCCAAGGACGTGCTCGAAGACATTGGCATGAAGCCGCTGATCGTGCGAAAGGAAATTGACGCGCATATTGCCGACCGGTTTCTCGAAGCTGTCTGGCGCGAGGCGCTCTGGCTGATCAAGGATGGTATTGCCACCACCCAGGAAATTGATGACGTCATCCGTTATGGCTTCGGCATGCGCTGGGCGCAGATGGGCCTGTTCGAGACCTACCGCATCGCTGGCGGTGAGGCGGGCATGCGCCATTTCATCGCCCAGTTCGGCCCCTGTCTCAGCTGGCCTTGGACCAAGCTGATGGATGTGCCGGAACTGACCGAAGAACTGACCAACATGATCGCGGATCAGTCGGACGAGCAGTCAGGCATGCATTCGATCCGTGAACTCGAACGCATCCGCGACGACAATCTGGTCGCGATCATGCGGGCACTGAAACCGCGCAACTGGGGCGCCGGCGATCTGCTGAATGCCCAGGACGCGCGCAACAAGCCACCGCTGCCGACTGACATCGACGGGCCATTTACAACGCTGGAGCGCGTCATCCCGGTCGACTGGATGGATTACAACGGCCACATGAACGAAAGCCGTTACGGTCAGGTGTTTTCCGATGCGGGTGACGTGGTTATGCAGATGGTTGGCGCCGACCAGGCCTATATCGCTGGCGGGTTGTCCTATTTCACCGTCTCCAACGAAATCGGCTATCTCAACGAGACCCATTTAGGCGACGTGATCCATGTCCGTACCCAGGTGCTCGAAGCCCGTGGCAAGAAGCTGCGGATGTATCACGAGATGATCCGCACCGCTGACGGCGAGCTGCTGGCGACATGCAATCAGCTTCTTCTCCACGTCTCACTTGAAACCCGAAAATCCTGCGAGCCGGAAGGCGAGGTTCTCGCGAAGATCACAGCGCTCGGCGAGGCGCAGGCAAAACTGCCCAAACCCGCCAGCATGCGGGAATGAGTACGACCATGAGCAAACGCGTTCTCATCACCGGCGGCGGATCCGGCATTGGCAAGGCCATGGCTCAGGCTTTTGCAGCCGATGGTGCCCGGGTCTTTGTCACCGATATGGACGAGGACGCGTTGGCTCGGTGCCCCGGCAGCTGGCTGAAGATGACCGGCGATGCCAGTGATCCTGAGCATGTGCAGGCGGTCTTCATTCGCATTGCCAGTGAGTGGGGCAGCGTTGACGTGGTCTGCGCCAATGCCGGCATTGCGGGTCCCACGGCTCTGGTCGAGGACGTGGAGATCGAGGACTTTCGCCGCTGTGTCGCCGTCAATCTCGAAAGTGCGTTTCTCGCCGCCAAATATGCGGCCCCGATGATGAAGGCGCAGAAATCGGGCGTGATCCTGATCACGTCTTCGAATGCAGGCATCAACGGCTTCCCCAACCGATCACCCTATGCATCTGCGAAATGGGCGGAGATCGGTCTGATGAAAACGCTTGCCATGGAGCTCGGCCCTTACGGCATCCGCGCCAATGCAATCGCGCCGGGATGCGTCGAAGGTCCGCGGATCGATGGCGTCATCGAGCGCGAGGCGAAGGCCAAGGGAACCACGCCCGAAATCATCCGGGCAGGCTATGAGGCAGGTGTCTCGATGCGCTCCTTCGTCTCTGCTGAGGATGTTGCCAACATGGCCGTCTTTCTAGCCTCAGACGGCGCAAGGCTGGTGTCAGGCCAGGTGATTGCCGTCGACGGCCATACAGAAAACCCCGACCCAAAGGTATAAGAACATGGATTTCGGACTGACCCAGGAACAGGAGATGATCGTCGAGACCACGCGGGCCTTCGTCGAGAATGAACTCTATCCGCACGAAGCCCAGGTTGAGCGCACCGGTCATCTGGACATGGATCTGGTGCGTGAGATCCAGCAGAAGGCGATTGCCGCAGGGCTCTATGCCGCAAACATTCCCGAAGAGTTCGGCGGCGCCGGCCTCGATACGCCGACATGGCTGCTCTACGAGAAGGAACTGGGCCGCGCCAATTACGCACTACACTGGACCTGCGTCGCGCGGCCCTCCAATATTCTCTGCGCCGGCACAGCCGATCAGCGCGCCCGATATCTCGAGCCTTGCGTTGCAGGTGAAAAATGGGATTGCCTGGCCATGACAGAGCCGGGCGCCGGGTCCGATCTGCGCGGCATGAAGGCCAGCGCCAAGCAGGATGGCACGGACTGGGTGCTCAACGGCACCAAGCATTTCATCTCCCATGCCGACATCGCCGATTTTACCATCGCCTTCATGGCCACTGGTGAAGAGGACACCCCGCGCGGTCCGAAAAAACTGATCACCGCGTTCTTTGTCGACAAGGACACGCCCGGCTATCAGGTCCGCGACGGCTACCGCAATGTCTCGCATCGCGGCTATACCAACGCCATCCTCGAATTCGACAATTGCCGCATCCCCGCCGAAAATGTGCTGGGCGAAGTCCATAAGGGCTTTGAAGTCGCCAACACCTGGCTGGGCGCCACCCGGCTTCAGGTCGGTGCCACTTGTCTTGGCCGCGCCGACCGCGCCTTCCAGCATTCTGTCGAATGGGCCGCAACCCGCGAACAGTTCGGCCAGCCGATCGGCAAGTTCCAGGGCGTCTCGTTTAAGCTCGCCGACATGGCGATGGAGATGAAGGCGGCTGAACTGATGATCCTCGAAGCCGGCTGGAAATTCGACCAAGGCACGGCGTCCGACGCCGATATGGCAATGGCGAAGCTCAAGGCCACCGAAATGCTGGCCATGGTCGCCGACGAGGCAATCCAGATCCATGGCGGAATGGGGCTGATGGATGAGTTGCCGCTTGAGCGCATCTGGCGCGATGCCCGCATCGAACGCATCTGGGAAGGCACCTCGGAAATCCAGCGCCACATCATTTCGCGGTCGTTGCTGCGTCCGTTCGGGGCATAGTCAACCACCGCACTACAATGGAGTGCCACACGCATGAAACCGTCCATCATCATAACCTATTGCCGCCAGTGCAATTGGATGCTGCGCGCCGGCTGGATGGCTCAGGAGCTGCTCTCGACCTTCTCGGAAGAACTCGGCTCGGTTACGCTCGTGCCCGGCACAGGCGGCGTCTTCACCATCGAAGTTGATGGCGAGTTGATCTGGGACCGCAAGCGCGACGGTGGCTTTCCGGACGTCAAGACACTGAAGGGCCGGGTGCGCGATCGGGTCAATCCGGACCGCGATCTCGGCCATGTCGAACGCGCGAATGTCGACGAATGACCCCTGATCTTTCCCGCCTCCTGAGGCCCAGATCCATTGCGTTGTTTGGCGGCGGCTGGGCCGTTAATGTGGTGGCGCAACTGAAAAAATCCGGATTTGACGGCGAGATATGGCCGGTCAATCCGAAGCGCGCCGACATTCTCGGCGTACCGTGCCTTGCCTCGATCGATGATTTGCCCGGTGCTCCCGACGCCAGCTTCATCGGCGTCAATCGCGATGCGACCATCGAGGTGGTCGAGCGGCTGAGTGCCATGGAGGCAGGCGGGGCGACCTGTTTCGCCTCGGGCTTCCTCGAAAGCGAGAGTGAAACCGCTGGCGGTGCCGATCTGCAGGCGCGTCTCATTGAAGCAGCTGGCGATATGCCGATCCTCGGGCCCAATTGCTATGGGCTTCTCAACTATCTCGACAATGTCACGCTGTGGCCGGACCAGCACGGCGGCGTGACGGTGGATCGTGGCGTGGCAATTGTCGCCCAGTCCTCCAACATCGCCATCAACATGACCATGCAGGCCCGCGGCCTGCCGATTGCCTATGTGGTGGCAGCCGGCAATCAGGCCCAGGTCGGCGCGAGCGCCATTGCCGAGGCACTGCTTGATGATGATCGGGTCACCGCCATCGGGCTCTATCTTGAAGGTTTTGGCGACATCCGTGCTCTGGAAGCTTTCGCCGCCAAGGCGCGGGCGATAGGCAAGCCGGTCGTCGCCATCAAGATCGGCCGCTCCGACAAGGCACGTGCCGCGACCATGACCCACACAGCCTCGCTGGCCGGCAATGCCGCGGCGGGTTCGGCGCTGCTCAAACGCCTCGGGATCATCGAGGTTGAGACAATTGCGGTCTTCCTCGAGACGCTCAAGCTTCTGCACATGATTGGCCCGCTGCCGGGCGCATCAGTCTGCTCGGTCAGTTGTTCCGGCGGCGAAGCCAGCCTGATGGCCGACCTGAGCGGGGCGACAAATCTGGAGTTTTCGGATTTCGCCGACAGCCAACGCGCAGCGCTGAAGGCCGAACTTGGCCCCATCGTCACCATCGCCAATCCGCTCGACTATCACACCTTTATCTGGGGTGACACGCCGCGCATGACCCGGGTGTTCTCGACGGTGATGGCTGAATCATTTGACCTCACCGTTTTCGTGTTGGACATGCCGCGCGCCGACCGCTGCGACCCTTCGGGCTATCAATGCGCGGTCGATGCCATTGTCGCAGCAAAAGCCGACACTGGTGCGCGCGTCGCGGTATTGGCCAGCCTGCCTGAAAACATGTCGGACAGCTTCACCCGCAGTTTCATGGAGGGAGGCGTCGCCGTTCTCCACGGCATGAGCGAAGGCATCGCCGCAATAGATGCCGCCATCACCGCCGGGCGGATTGGCACCGCGACCCCTGATCCTCTGGTGCTGGCGGCGGACGCTGCCCGTTCTTCATCAATTCTGAGCGAGGCCGCGTCGAAAGACGCCCTCTCCGAATACGGCTTGAGAATCCCGCGATCAATCACTGCGCAATCCATTGACGAGATGATCGAGGAAACGGCCGCGCTGACGTTCCCGGTCGTCCTCAAAGGGGTCGGCCTGGCGCACAAGAGCGAAGCCGGTCTGGTTGCTCTCAACATTTGCGATGAACCGAGCCTCAGTGCCGCAGCCCGTCAGATGCAGACTGTCACCTCCGAGTTTCTGGTTGAGGAAATGGCAGTCGGCGGACTTGCGGAATTGCTGGTCGGCATCACCCGCGATCCAACCGGCACGTTCATGCTGACACTCGGCGCCGGCGGCGTGCTCACAGAAATATTGGGCGACACTGAAAGCCTGCTCTTGCCCGCCAGCCGTGCCGAGATCATGCTGGCGCTCAAGGGACTTCGGATTGGCCGGCTGCTTGAAGGCTACCGTGGCAAACCCGCTGCCGACATGCAGGCGCTCACTGATGCGGTGCTGGCCATCTGTCAGTATGCGACGGCGCATAGCAGCCGGTTGGTCGAACTCGAAGTCAATCCGCTCATCGCCCGTGCCGGTGATGCCATCGCTGTCGATGCGCTGATCCGCCTCGATGATGCTTGAAGCAAATAAGGAAGACAGTTTATGACCGGACCCGTTAGAACCCGCATCGTCGGCCACGTGCTTGAAGTCACGCTCGACCGGCCCAAAGCCAACGCGGTTGATCTGGCAACCAGCCGGATCCTCGGCGAGGTGTTCCGCGATTTCCGCGACAACCCGGATCTTCGGGTCGCCATCCTGACCGGTGCAGGCGAGAAATTCTTCTGCCCTGGCTGGGACCTGAAAGCTGCAGCCGGTGGCGACGCGGTTGATGGCGATTATGGCGTCGGCGGCTTTGGCGGATTGCAGGAGCTGCCGCATCTCAACAAGCCGGTAATCTGTGCGGTCAACGGCATCTGCTGTGGCGGCGGGCTGGAGATTGCGCTGTCTTGCGACATTATTCTTGCCGCTGATCATGCCAGTTTCGCATTGCCTGAAATCCGATCCGGCACGGTGGCTGACGCCGCCTCGATCAAGCTGCCGAAGCGCATTCCCTACCATATCGCCATGGAAATGCTGTTCACCGGCCGCTGGCTCGATGCAGAGGAAGCCCACCGCTGGGGCTTCGTCAACCACATCCACAAGGCCGACGAGCTGATGGACAAGGCCTGGGAAATGGCCACGCTGCTGGCCTCCGGCCCGCCGCTTGTCTTCGCCGCGATCAAGGAAGTGGTCCGCGAAGCCGAAGGCGAGAAATTCCAGGACACCATGAACAAGGTCACCAAGCGGCAATTGCGCACCGTCGACACGCTCTACGGTTCTGAGGACAACATGGAAGGATTCAAGGCGTTCTCCGAAAAACGCGATCCGGTCTGGAAGGGCAAATAGGACAGCGTTTTGCGGACGGCTCAGATCTTGGTGTGCATCTGATAGCCTGGTGCGAAGGTCAGCCGCACCGAGGTGATCACCAGTCCCTTGTTCCAGGTGCTGCGGTCGATGACGAACAGACCTTCGCCTTCCTTGCAGGCGAGAATTTCCGCTTCGCGCTTCCCGGCAGTCATTGCTGAAAACGAGAAGTCGCCGCCTTCGAACGGGATATTCGCCACCAGCCATTCATTAGCGCTGTTAACGGTAAGATCTGCCGCTTCGATTCCCGGAACAGCCGCCGGGTTGATCCAGCGGTCTCCGAACACGTAAGGCTTGCCGTCAGCAAGATGCAACGTGACCAGATGGATCAGTTTGGCGCCGGACTCAATCTGCATGCGGGCCTGGATGCCTGATGGCGGCACGGCGCGCTCCTGCGCGAGTACAGTGTGGCGGTAGGTCTGTCCCTTGCCTTCGATCTCGTAACGGATAACCGGGATATCCAGCGTGGCTTTTCGCACCGGGTTCAGCGCGACACGGGTACCTGCCTTGCGGCGGCGGTCGAGCAATCCGGATTCGGCCAGACCGCGCAAGGCCCGGTTGACCGTCGCTCTGGCGCAGCCGAATTCAACCGAAAGTTCCGCCTCGTTGGGAATGAAGTCTCCCGGCTTCCATTCGCGGGCATTGATCCGGCGCAGAACCTCCGTCTGCACCGATTGCCAGCTGTTGAATTCTCCCCCGCTCAAATGGCTTCTCCAAGCTCCTTCATCGCCTTCGCATAGGCCGAGACGATGGCCTCCCGTTTTATATGTTTGCCACTTGTCACCATGTGGCGACCGGCTGACCAGACATCCCCTACCATGCGGTCGTCGCCGGCGAATATGTAGCAATCGAGAATTGTGTCGCCGGTTCTGCCGATAAGATCAACCGCATCGGCATCAAGCGCCATCATGTCGGCGAGCTTGCCCACGGCGAGGGCTCCATTATTCCGCGCCGAAACACTGGCTCCACCTGCATTGATCGCGTCGAACAGACGGCGGCCGGTGGATTTGCCCGGCGTGGCCAGCGCGGCGCGGGAGTGATCGCGCAGACGCTGCGAGTAGTCCAGTGTCCTGAGTTCTTCCGACAGCGAGATCCGGATATTGGAATCCGAGCCGATGGCAATCGCCCCGCCGTTTTCAAACCAGCGGACACCATCAAAGATGCCGTCACCCAGGCTTGATTCGGTGATCGGGCAGAGCCCCGCAACCGCGCCGCTTCGGGCGAGACCTTCGGTTTCGTGGCCCAGCATTTGCGTGCAATGGATGAAACAGCGCCGCTCATTGAGTTCCATTTTTTCAAGCACAAGTTCCACCGGTCGCTTGCCATGCGCGGCCTCGATTTCCTCCACCTCTGCGATCTGCTCAGCCAAATGCATGTGCAGTGGGTTGTCGCGGGCCAGTTCGGCATGGTGCGCAAGGTCTTCAATCGCAATTGCGCGCAGGCTGTGCGGGGCGACACCGATGCGGCTGTCGGCGGGCAGGTGGGCAATAGTTTCCGCAGATCTGGCATGAAGCTCGGCGTAGCGGTCGAGCGTGTTGCCGAAGCGGATTTGTCCCGGTCCCAACGGGCGCTTGTCGCAGCCGCCATACTGGTAATGCACCGGTAGAAGCGTCAATCCCATGCCGGTCGTGGCGCTGGCAGCAGCAATCCGCTCTGCCATTTCAGCCAGATTGGCATAGGGCACGCCACCGGGCTGATGATGCAGGTAGTGGAATTCGGCATTGGCGGAATACCCGGCCTCAAGCATTTCCATCTGCACGAAGGCGGCGATTGCCTCGACATGCTCTGGCGTCAACCGGTCGAGAAAGCGGAACATCAATTGCCGCCAGGTCCAGAACGAATCCGATGCATCCGGCCCGCGCCTTTCGGTCAGTCCGGCCATGGCGCGTTGAAAGGCGTGGCTGTGGCAATTGGCTGGCGCAGGCAACAGCACGCCGGTTCTTTGGCCTTCTGCCAGTCTGTCTGGCTCAATGGTTTTGATCAGGCCGTCCTGGCTGATGTCGATCCGCACATTCTCGGCCCAGCCGCTTTCCAGTAACGCTTTCTCAGCCCAGACAATCGTCATTGTGTCACGCCTCTTGACAGATTTTTATGTATATACTTATAGTTCAATAACACGAACATAACAACGGCGAAATCATGCTTCTGATCAACGCGACATTGGCGACCATGGATGGTGCGCCAGCTTACGGGCTGGTGGAGCAGGGGGCTGTGGCGATCCGCGATGGATGCATTGCCTGGGCTGGACCGGTGAGCGAACTGCCGGGCGAATTCAAGCTTGATGAAAGCCTTGATCTCGAAGGCCGGCTGGTGACGCCGGCTCTGATCGACTGCCACACCCATGTGGTTCACGGCGGCAATCGCGCCCGCGAATTCGAGATGCGGCTTGAAGGTGCGAGCTACGAGGAAATCGCCCGCGCCGGCGGCGGCATCGTTTCCACCGTCGCGGCAACCCGCACAGCCACTCTGGATGAATTGCTCGCCGGTGCCCTGACCCGCGTCGATGCGATGATCGCCGAAGGCGTTTCGACCGTCGAGATCAAGTCCGGCTACGGCCTCGATATTGAAAACGAACTGAAAATGCTGCGCGCCGCCAAGGCTGTGGCTGAGCGCCGCCCGGTTCGGATCAGGACCAGTTATCTCGGCGCGCACGCGGTGCCGCCTGAATACAAGGACCGCGCGGACGCTTACATTGACGAGGTCTGCATTCCCGGACTTGAAGCCGCCCATACTGAAGGTCTGGTCGACGCGGTTGATGGCTTTTGCGAAGGTATTGCCTTCTCGCCGGAGCAGATCGCCCGCGTCTTCGACAAGGCCAAGTCACTTGGCATTCCGGTCAAGCTGCATGCAGAACAGCTTTCCAATCTGGGCGGCGCGCAACTGGCGGCCAGCTACGGCGCATTGTCTGCCGATCACCTCGAATATGCCAATGAAGCCGATGCCGCAGCCATGGCCAAGGCCGGTACCGTGGCTGTGATCCTGCCCGGCGCCTTCTACACATTGCGAGAAACCGCAGCGCCCCCGATCGATGCGTTTCGCGAGAACGGCGTGGCGATGGCTGTGGCCACCGATTGCAATCCCGGCTCGTCGCCGATGTCGTCGCTGCTTCTGAGCATGAACATGGCCTGCACCCTGTTCCGCATGACGCCGGAAGAAGCGTTGGCCGGCGTGACCCGCAACGCCGCCAGCGCCCTTGGTCTCGACGATGCTGGCCAGATCAAGCCCGGCCTGCGCGCCGATCTCGCCATCTGGGACATCCAGCACCCGGCGGAACTGGCCTATCGCATTGGATTCAACCCGCTCTGGAAGCGGATTTTTGGAGGCGTATTGTGACGCTGACGCTCTTGCCCGGTCAGGCGACGCTTGGCCAACTCGAACAGATCTGGCGCACCGGCGTGGCCGTGGTTCTCGATGACAGCGCCCTGCCGGGAATTGAGGCGGCGGCTGAGCTGGTGCGCCAGGCAGCGGCTGGCGATGAAGCGGTCTATGGCGTCAACACCGGTTTCGGCAAGCTCGCCAGCGTCCGCATCAAACCCGGCGACACGGCACAATTGCAGCGCAACCTGATCCTGTCGCATTGCTGCGGTGTCGGCGAGCCGCTCGATATCGCCACCACCCGGCTGATGATGGCGCTGAAGCTGCTCTCCGCCGGGCGAGGTGCCTCTGGCATCACCTGGAAAACCCTCTCGGCGATCCAGAATATGCTGCGCGAGGGTGTCACCCCGGTGATCCCGAGCCAGGGCTCTGTCGGTGCGTCGGGTGATCTGGCGCCTTTGGCCCATATGGCCGCCGCGATGATCGGCGAGGGCGAGGCGATCTTTGGTGGCGAGCGGATGCCCGCCGGTAAAGCGCTTGAGAAGGCTGGTCTGGAACCGGCAGTGCTGGCGCCGAAAGAAGGTCTCGGCCTGATCAACGGCACGCAATTCTCGACCGCCTGTGCGCTGGTCGGGTATTTTGGCGCCATCCGCAATGTCGAGGCCAGTGTCGTCTCTTCCTGTCTGTCGACCGATGCGATCATGGGGTCGACCGCGCCGCTTGAAGCCGGCATTCACGCCTTTCGCGGTCACCGTGGCCAGATCGATATTGCCCGTGCCATGCGGGCTGTGATGCAGGGCTCGGTTATCCGCGAAAGCCATCGTGATGGCGACACTCGCGTGCAGGATCCATACTGCATTCGCTGCCAGCCGCAGGTCGCGGGCGCGGCACTTGATCTGTTGCGGTATGCCGGCCAGACGCTCGAGATCGAAGCCAATGCGGTATCCGACAATCCGCTGGTATTGGTCGCCGAAGGCAAGATCGTCTCGGGCGGTAATTTTCATGCCGAACCGGTGGCCTTCGCCGCCGACCAGATCGCGCTTGCGATTGCCGAAATCGGGGCCATTTCCCAGCGCCGCGTAGCACTTATGGTCGATCCGACACTGTCGTTTGACCTGCCGCCGTTTCTGACCCCGGCGCCGGGCCTCAACTCAGGCCTGATGATTGCCGAAGTCACCACGGCGGCACTGATGAGCGAGAACAAGCATCTGGCCAATCCCTGTTCGACCGACTCGACCCCGACATCGGCCAATCAGGAAGACCATGTCTCGATGGCTGCCCATGGCGCGCGGCGTCTGTTGCGGATGAACGACAATCTCAATGTCATCATCGGTGTCGAACTCATGTGCGCGGCGCAAGGCGTCGAGTTCCGCGCGCCGTTGACCACAAGTCTGGTCCTGCAATCAGCACTCAAGCTGATCCGCTCCGAAATCGCGACACTGATCGATGACCGCTTCATGGCCGGCGACATCGCCAAGGCTGCGGCGCTGGTGGCCGAAGGCCGGATCCAGAATGTGTGCAAGGCCGCCGAACTGCTGGAAGGGGCGGCGGCATGACTCCTGTCACGGTCAAGCGCGGCGATGGTCCGCTGGTGCTCGGGCTGCCGCATACCGGCACCCACGTCCCTGCCGATATTTTCGCCCGCCTGACGCCGCTCGGGCAAACGCTGGGCGACACCGACTGGCATGTCGACAGTCTCTATGACGGCCTGCTTGACGGCGTCACCACGGTCCGCGCCAATTTCCACCGCTACGTCATCGACGCTAACCGCGATCCTTCCGGCGAAAGCCTTTATCCGGGCCAGAACACCACCGGGCTGGTGCCGATGACCGATTTCGACGGTAAGCCGCTGTGGCTGTCAGAGCCTGACGCCGAAGAGATCGAGGCGAGGCGGCTGGCCTGGCATGCGCCCTATCATGCGGCGCTGGAAGCCGAACTCAACCGAGTGCGCGAAATCCATGGCATCGCCATCCTGTATGATTGCCATTCGATCCGTTCCAACATTCCGTTCCTGTTCGAGGGCACGCTGCCTGATTTCAACATAGGCACCAACAATGGTGAAACTTGCGTCGCTGTGATCGAGAGCGTTGTGTCGGGCATCTGCGCTGGAGCTGAAGGCTATTCAAGCATCCTCAATGGCCGCTTCAAGGGGGGCTGGACCACGCGCCATTTTGGCCGGCCAGCCGATAAAATTCACGCCATCCAGATGGAACTGGCGCAAAGCACGCATCTCAAATCCGAAAGCCTGCCGTTCGACTACGACCCGGCGAAGGCGGAACGGCTGCGCGTTCATCTCAAGACCATTCTGAATTCACTTGCCGATCTGGCAGCTTCATTGGGAGGCAAATCATGACCAATCCGAGACACAATCAGCGCGACGTCTATCCGCCGACAGGCATCGAAATCACCGCCAAGAGCTGGCTCACCGAAGCGCCGATGCGGATGCTGATGAACAATCTGCATCCCGACGTCGCCGAGAACCCGCATGAACTGGTGGTCTATGGCGGTATTGGCCGTGCGGCGCGCACCTGGAAGGATTTCGACCAGATCGTCGCGAGCCTGAAGGAACTGAATGACGACGAGACGCTTGTTGTGCAGTCGGGCAAGCCGGTGGCCGTGGTCCGCACCCATGTCGACGCACCGCGCGTGCTGATCGCCAATTCTAATCTGGTGCCGCACTGGGCCAATTGGGACCATTTCAATGAGCTCGATAAACGCGGTCTCGCCATGTACGGCCAGATGACTGCCGGATCCTGGATCTATATCGGCACCCAAGGCATCGTGCAGGGCACGTTCGAGACCTTCGCCGAGGCCGGACGTCAGCATTATGGCGGTGATCTAAAAGGTAAGTGGATACTTACCGGAGGGCTTGGCGGCATGGGCGGCGCCCAGCCGCTGGCAGCCGTGATGGCTGGTGCCTGCTGTCTCGCGGTAGAGTGCGACGAAACCCGCATCGATTTCCGTCTGCGCACCCGCTATGTCGACGCGAAGGCGCATACGCTTGATGAAGCACTTGCCATGATCGACAAGTGGACCAAGGCTGGCGAAGCCAAATCCGTCGGCCTTGTCGGTAACGCAGCGGATGTCTTCGTCGAGCTTGTCGAACGCATGAAGGCTGGCGGTCCGCGCCCCGATATCGTTACCGATCAGACATCCGCACATGATCCGTTGCACGGTTATCTGCCGCAGGGCTGGAACGTCGCTGAATGGCGCGAAAAGCAGGAAAGCGATCCGAAGGCTGTCGAAAAAGCCGCCCGCGCCAGCATGAAGGCCCATGTTGCGGCGATGGTCGATTTCTGGAACGCCGGCGTGCCGACGCTGGATTATGGCAACAACATCCGCCAGGTGGCGCAGGACGAGGGCCTCGAAAACGCCTTCGCCTTCCCAGGCTTTGTTCCGGCCTATATCCGCCCGCTGTTTTGTCGCGGCATCGGTCCGTTCCGCTGGGTAGCTCTCTCGGGCGATCCGGAGGATATCTACAAGACCGACGCCAAGATGAAGGAACTGTTCCCCGAGAACGTTCATCTTCACGCCTGGCTCGACATGGCGCGCGAGCGCATTGCCTTCCAGGGGCTGCCGGCAAGGATCTGCTGGATCGGGCTCGGCGATCGCCATCGTGCAGGCCTCGCGTTCAACGAGATGGTGGCCTCGGGCGAGCTCAAAGCCCCTATCGTCATCGGCCGCGATCACCTGGATTCAGGCTCCGTCGCCTCGCCCAACCGCGAGACAGAATCGATGAAGGATGGCTCCGACGCGGTCAGCGACTGGCCGCTCCTGAACGCACTGGTCAATACAGCATCTGGCGCCACCTGGGTGTCGATACACCATGGCGGCGGCGTCGGCATGGGCTTCTCGCAGCATTCCGGCATGGTCGTTGTCGCCGATGGCACCGATGCCGCAGCCAAGCGGCTCGAGCGGGTCTTGTGGAACGATCCGGCTTCCGGTGTCTGGCGCCACGCCGACGCGGGCTACGAAATTGCCCTCGATTGCGCCCGCGAACACGGGCTCAATCTGCCGGGTATTTTGGGGTAGGATGCGGTGTGGTCGGGCTTTCCGACCGCGCCATTTACACTGAAGTGAGCTTGCGCATTATCGTTTTGACGTGACTGCGAACAGCATCACTCCGCCGTCCATCCGCCATCGATAATCAGTGACGCTCCGGTCATCAGTGCCGAGGCGTCGCTCGCCAAAAAGACGATCGGCCCCATTAGGTCCTCCACCGTTCCGATCCTGTTGAGCTTGATCCGGGACAGAACCTCGGCCTTGAACGCCTCGTCTTCGAAATAGGGCTTGGTCAAAGCCGTTTCGATGAAGGTCGGGCACAATGTATTGACCCGAATGCCATGCACGGCAAGTTCGATCGCCATGCATCGGCTGAACCCCTCCATGGCCCATTTCGTCGCGCAATAAAGCGACCGGTCTTTGCTGCCGACATGGCCCAGTTGCGAGGACATGTTGATGATCGAGCCTGGTATGCCTGCTGCTATCATCCGCTTGGCGACCGCCTGGGCGGTGAAGTAGGCAGCTCTCACATTGAGGCCCATCATCAGGTCGAAATTTTCCGGTGTGGCCTCCACAAAAGGGCCGGGCCTGTTGGTGCCGGCGTTGTTGATCAGAATGTCGAAAGGGTCTGCCGCCTCGATGGCGACGGCCATGGCGTCGAAATCCGTTACGTCCGCGACCAGCGTGTCCGCTTCCCAGCCCTTGTCCCGGAGTGCTGCCGCCAGATCGTCGAGCGTTTCGGCTGTGCGGCCACACAGGGTGAGCGAAGCGCCTTGGGCTGCCAATGCTGCGGCAGCGCCTGCACCAATGCCTCCCGCTGCACCGGTGATCAACGCGCGGCGCCCATCAAGTCGTTGGGGCGGTAGGGACGGCAAGGTGATTGGCATCGGAAATCCTTAGCTTGTGACGGGGGAGGAGGTGGCGGGATGTGCCGCAATGGTTGATGATGCATTGCCCCTTGGTGATCCGGATGATGTCAGTCATGTCTCCATGATTGCCTGAGGTTGGGCGTCATGAATATCAATTAATTGTAGGATAATAGATCTGGTTTCGGCGAATTTGAAAGCCGAAATTCGCAAATAATTGTCAATTGACTAATCTGGTGCAGATGGATAGTTTTTAATTGTCCAACAAATAGAAAAGGGCCTGTGATTGATGTTCAGAACCGTTCCAATCGGCGGACCCGCGCCCGGACTGCTTGTCAGCACAGGATGATGCTTCATCCGGATGCAGGCATCGGGTATTTTCAGACTTGAAGAATTGTTGCGCATGATCAGGCAGGGAGGCTGCCTTTGCGCAACTGGGGAGATGATCGCCACGCCCGGTGGCATCAGGGAGGGTGCGAAACGCACCGAAGGAGGAGAAAAACATGAAACTGGGAACCGTAATTTCATCGGCAGTATTGGGTGTGGCATCAGTGGCGCTAGTAGCTGCTGCTTCAACCACTGCGCTTTCACAGGAATTCAATCTGCGCATGCAGACGCATTACGCACCGGAAACTGTTTCAGGCAAGTTGGCGCAGGGTTTTATCGACAATGTCGAGAAAATGTCGGGTGGGCGTGTCAAAATTGAAATGTTCTGGTCATCCGCCGTGGTGGCAACCGTTGAAGGTTTTGATGCCGCCGCAACCGGTATTCTCGATGGCGAGATGCATGGCGGCGCTTATCAGACCGGCAAGAACCCGGCATTCCAGTTCGTTGGAGATCCAATGGGTGGTTATGATAACCCCTACCAGCTGTACAGCTTCTTTTATAATGGCGGCGGCAAGGAAGCTGCGAACAATCTGTATGAACACTACAACATGCACCTTGTCGGCTGGTGGGCCGGGGGGCAGGAAGCCATGTCCTCGTCCAAGCCGTTGCGTGGTCCGGCGGACCTGAAGGACTGGAAATTCCGTTCACCTCCAGGGCTTGAGACCGAGATCTTCGCCGAGCTTGGCGCATCTCCAATCGTGATGGATTTCACCGAAATTTTCACCGCGCTGGAAACTGGCATCATTGACGGTGCTGACGCATCAAGCCTGGCCAACAATGTTGGACTTGGTCTCTACGACATCGTCAAGCATGCCACATTCCCTGGCTTCCACTCGATGCCGGTCGATCATGTGACATTCAACCTCGACGTCTGGAACAGCTTTCCCGATGACATCAAGGCGATCCTCGAAACGGCTACGCAGGCGTTGGCCCTGCAAACAACAATGACCTTTGATATCGCCAACCTTGAAGCTGCCGCCAAGATCCAGAGTGAAGGCGTGACGCTTTACGACTGGAGCCCGGAAGACCGGGCTGAATTCCGTGCAGGCGCCATGCGTGCGTGGGATGGCTGGGCTGAGAAAACTCCCGAAGCCAAGGCTTTGGTGGAAGCCCATCACGCCTTCCTGCGGCGGACCGGCAAAATCAAGTAAGTTCGCGCAGGACAATCCTGAATTGACAAGAGGCGGGCCCCACCGGGGCTCGCCGGCTTTCATGTGATGCCTAACAAAAAAGCAGAGGGTTCAAGGATGGCAGATCTTGGGGAGAGCGTATGGCTGGGTCCGCTCCGCCAACCGATGCGCAAGCTAATGGTATACAGCACGTTTGCCACAGTGGCTCTGGCGCTCTTTTTGATTGTTGGAAGCTTGTTTTTCGGCACTGGTATTGGTCTGAAACAATTTCTGTCTCCCGCCGAAACACCTTCGGTTGCCATAACCATGATTGCGGGCACCATAGCGCTGCTGTCTGCCAGCATTTATCTGTCAGACACGCGCGGCATGATTGAGGCCGAAGCCAACGGTATCTTCGACGCTGTAAGCCTGATTTGTTCGCGGCTTGCCATGATAGCAACAACTGTAATTGTGCTTGTGATGTTCTACGAGGTCGTTTCGCGCTACGTCTTCACAAAGCCGACCCTGTGGGCCAACGAGCTTTCACTCTGGATCGCGGGATTTGTGTTCTTGCTTGCCGGGCTCTACGCCATGCAACAGCGCAGCCACATCCGGATTTATGTTGTCTACGACCTGTTTCCTCGCTGGCTGCAAAAGCTGTCCGACATCGTTTCGGTGCTTTTGATCTGGGCATTCGCCTTCATGCTGATCTGGGGCGGCTACAACGAATCCCGCGACAAGATATTGCGCTGGGAAACGTTCGGTACGGCCTGGGATCCCCCGATCCCCGCCACCATCAAGCCTGCCATTCTGTTCATCATTCTTTTGGTGGCCATTCAGGCCCTGTCGAACTTGATTGCCGACTGGAACAAGATGCCCGAACATCATTCGCCAATGGATGAGATTGACGAGAGCGAAATCGAGATCATTCGCCGAAGTATCAAGGACTAACATGATGGATATTGGTACACTTTCGCTTTTGATTGGTCTTTTTGTGCTCCTGGCAATGGGCATGCCGCTTGGCTTTGCTTCTGCTTCGCTGGCAGGCGCGGTGCTGCTGATGAAGTTTGGCCCAGAGCTGCTGTTCCGTGATTTCGGTCGCGGGCCCTTCGCGGTCCTTGGCCAGGCGATTTATCGCCAGATGACCAACTACGTACTGATATCAGTGCCCCTCTTTATCTTCATGGCCGCCTTGTTGGAGCGAAGTGGTATCGCCAAGGACATGTATTCGTCACTCAATGTCTGGCTGTCGCGTACCCGTGGCGGCATCGCCATTGTGACGTCGGTCATGGCGGTGATCATGGCAGCCATGTCCGGCATCATCGGCGGTGAAGTCGTGTTGCTGGGGCTCATTGCCCTGCCGCAGATGTTGCGCCTTGGCTACAATCAGAATTTGGCGATTGGCACTATTTGTGCCAGCGGATCGCTCGGAACAATGATTCCGCCCTCGATCGTTCTTATTTTTTACGGTCTGATCACAGAGACCTCGATCAAGGCGCTGTTCACCGCCTCATTCCTGCCTGGGTTGATGCTGGCATCGTTCTTCATCATCTACATCGTTGTGCGCACGCGCTTGAATCCTGACCAGGCACCGCTTCCCGAACCCGATCCCAATGATCCGCAAGGCCGCGAAAAATCGCTTCTGTTCGGCGCCTTTGCCACAATCATGGTGATGGGGATCACGGCCTTGCTGCTGGTCCGGGCGCTGTTTCAGACCGCAACCGGTGGCAATGCTATCCTGGAAGGTGTTGATCCCATCCCGCTGGGGATGGTGGCCGATCTTCCCTATTTTATTGGCGTGCTCGTTGCCGGAGCTGCGCTGCTGCAGTTCGGGTTTGGTCGTGAACGGGCTTTGACCGGTTGGGCCATGGGCAAAGGGCTTGTGGCGCCGATCATCGTGATTGGTGTTGTGCTCGGCTCGATCTATGGCGGCATTACCGGCATCACCGAAGCTGCTGCCATGGGGGTCGTTGCGGTGTTTCTGATATCCCTTGCGCGAGGTGAAATGAGTTTTGATGTCGTATGGGATTCGCTGATGCGGACCATGAAGTCGACTGGCACGATCATCTGGGTAACGGTTGGCGCGGCAGCCCTAGCCGCATCATACACCCTGGTTGGCGGTCCGACCTATGTCGCCAACATGATTATCGGCGCTGAATTCCCGACGATGGGCGTCATCCTGCTGATGATGCTGATCTTCCTGATCATGGGCATGTTCATGGACTGGGTCGGGATCGTGTTGCTGATCATGCCGGTGTTCCTGCCCATCGTGCAGCGCTTGCCTGTAGAGGAAATCGGATTCCTCGGTTCGATCGACCCGAAATATGTGGCGATCTGGTTTGGCGTGGTGTTCTGCATGAACATGCAGGTGTCGTTCCTGTCTCCACCGTTCGGGCCAGCGGCATTTTACCTCAAGTCGGTGGCACCTGCGCACATCACCTTGATCGACATTTTCCGCGGCTTCCTGCCATTTATCGGTCTGCAACTCCTGGCGTTGGCGACGTTGCTGATTTTCCCTCAGATTGTGACTGTTTTCCTTGGCTGATGAAGTTCGGCGCCATCCTCTATCCGGTAGTCGATCGGCTTGTAGCGGAAATTGTTGGATTGTCCGGCGGAGCAGGCGGTCATGGCGATGATCAGATCCATCTCGGCCCGAAAGACGGTTTTCTGTCCCGGCTTGCTCTTGGGCGGCAACACCTTGATCACGCCGCTTTCACTGTCGACCGCCACATGCATGAAAACGTTGAACGCGATCGGGATCGCGTCGGGACCGATGTCATAGGGGGCGAGAGCTTTCTCAAGGTTTCCCTGGCAACCGTGATGCGGATCGGTATCGCCATAGATGATGCGGAATGTGTCGTGCGAGCACGGTGTCAGGCTGAAGTCGTGACGGCCCACTTCATCCTCGACAATCCTCAGCATAGGCACTGACCGGTTAGAGTAGAGAATATCACCGGTGGTCAGGAAAATCCGCCCGGCATAGTCGATCGAGCGGCCGGAGGAGAGATACTCCCGCTTGTCTGCCGCATTGAAGGCGACAAGGTCGGACACCTGTTCGCCTTCGGGGTCGACAACTGTCAGCAACTGGCCTTTCTTCAATTCAAACGCGGTGCCACTGCGAGGGGGGATGCGATTGGTCATCTCAGGCTACTTCCTTGTGTGCAAAGGGGCATTTCCATTCGGAGCCGACTGCGCGGCCGCTGTATTGGCGGGCTTCCGAGGCTTCGCCGTGGTCGTTGAGCATTGGGTTGATGCTGCCGGCCAGCGCCGCGTCGCGCTTGCGGATGATTTCCTTCATCTTGTCGAAACGGCCATCGGCCCGCAGTTTTTCGAACTGCATGTGCGAATTGAACACCAGCGCCGGCTTTTCGAAGCGCCGCGCCGGGCGCGATGCATTGGGGTGCAATCCGATGACGAAAAACGGCTCGCCGCCGACGCTGAGCGAAAAATGCGGCGACTGCGGATCGTGATCCACGTCCTCGTTCCATGGCTGGCCGCTTACCACATCGAGATTGTGCAGGCACTGAAGCCGGTTCCACAGCGCCTTCTCGAATGCCTCTTCATCAAGGCCGTCCGGCCCGTCGAAGATCACCACGAAGGAGCGGACGATAGGGCTCTGGTGATCAAGCTTGTCGCTGAAATCGCGAAGCGCACGGTGGATCTCGACATCGTCCTTTGCGCTGTCGATCTTGCCGACCGGTAGGACGGAAAGGGCATCACGCGCGAGTGCTGACTTGGCGCCGACGCAAGGGAATTCTGCGCTCTGGATGAATTGCTGAAACGACTTGGAAATGTCGGTCATCGGTACTGGTCTCACTCTCCAAGGGCCTCTTCAGGCGGGTTGCAGAGCTAAACGGACAGCACGTGAGGAAGTTCCCTCGGATTTTCGCAGCGTGACGCCGCACGCTCCTCGCCAGATGAAGAAGCCGCAGAGCTCAAACAATTCCATTTCAAGATGAGTTGCTCTTGGGAACAAGCAGCGCCATGCCGCGTTGGTAGTCATACATAAACGCCGGAGATAATGCGATGAGCGAGCCCTTGTTCGAAATCGAAAACTGGAGAGGCGCCTGGTACTATAAGCTTGGCAGCCGCTATACAGGTCCGTTCAAACGTCGTGACAGCGCGGTTGCTGCAGCGCGCGTGGAAGTCGACCCGTTGCTGGCGCCAGGCAGTTCCAGCCTGCGTGCGTCGCTCGCAAGTAAGCCCGCGATAGCGCAGGAAAACAAAGGTATGGATTGTGAACGGCGAGAGCGAACCATGTCGCTTGGAATGGCGTTCAGAATTCCGGGCGTCGGAGAGCACGCGTGATTTCAGCGGGTCTTTTCAGTCTTGCTGCGATCTGCCTGCTGGCCAGCCTCATACCGCTGCTGCCGTTTGGTCACGGCCTCGTCCGCTCGTTCGATTTCGGCCGTCTGCAGGCTATTGGCATAGCTTCGCTGGTCATCCTGGCCTCGACAGCTGCCGGCTTGAATACCGACGGCCTCATCGCGGCCGCGGCGATGGCCGCTGTGGCTCTGGCCATCCAGCTCGCCTACGTGGTTCGTTTCACCCCGCTATGGCCGGTCCAGACCGCCCGATTTGGCGGCGACACCGAGGCCACTCCAACCGTCTCGGTGCTTGCCTGCAACGTCAAGCAGGGCAATCGAGATTATCAGCGCGTGATTGACGTGATCATTGAGCGTCAGCCCGATATAGCTGTTTTCATGGAGACGGATGATGTCTGGGCCGATGCGCTGCGGCCTTGCCTTTCACAGTTTCCGGAACTGATCGAACAGCCTCAGGATGACAGCTACGGCATGATTTTCGCAAGTCGCCTGCCGCTTAGCCAACGTGACATCCAGTTTCTGCTCAACAAGGAAGTTCCGAGCATATCCTGCGTGGCGCAGCTTCCCGGCGGCCGTGACATCCGTGTGATTGCGCTTCACCCCGAACCGCCTTTGCCCAACCGCGATACACTTGGCCGGGATGCGGAAATTCTGGTGGCAGGCAAGCGTGCGCGCAGCGAACCCTTGCCACTCATCGTCACCGGAGATCTCAACGACGTCGCTTGGTCACGGACGACACGCCGCTTTCTGCGGATTTCGGGGCTTCTCGATCCGCGCCAGGGGCGCGGCATGTTCAACTCGTTTGACGCGCGTTATTGGTTCCTGCGCTGGCCGCTCGACCACATTTTCCACTCGCGCGAGTTTGAACTGATTTCCATCGAGCGACAGCGGTTCGTCGGGTCGGATCATTTTCCGATGTTTTACCGGCTGGCACTGACCAGTGAGGATCGCAACGATCCACCACCGGCGCCTTCGAGCGACGATATCGCGGAAGCCGACAAAGCGATTGAGGTCGAGACAAACCGTGACCGGCCACCGGCAGGAACCGACTGGGAGAAAGGGTGAACCCTGCCGATCTCTCGCAGCAGCACGCGGTTGATCTTTGAATTTATTAAGAAGAGGCAGAGTGTCCCGGGGCTTAGCGCTTGCAAAGCCCCGGACTTGAGTAAGCAGACAGGTTTCAAATCCCGCCGAGGCAGATGTATTTGAGTTCGAGATAGTCGTCGCAGCCGTACTTGGAGCCTTCGCGGCCCTGTCCCGATTGCTTGACGCCACCGAACGGAGCGACTTCCGTAGAGATCAGACCGGTGTTGACGCCGACCATGCCGTATTCCAGTGCTTCGGCGACCTGCCAGACCCGTGACAGGTCGTTAGCGTAGAAATAGGACGCCAGACCGAAGATCGTGTCGTTGGCCTGCTCGATCACATCCTCGACGGTGTCGAACTTGAACAATGGTGCCACGGGGCCGAAGGTTTCCTCATCGGCGACCTTCATCTCGCGGGTCACGCCGGTCAGGATCGTCGGCTGGAAGAAGGTTCCGCCAAGATTGTGGCGGGTACCGCCGGTCAGAACCTTGGCGCCCTTGCTCTTGGCGTCTTCGATATGCTCGATGACCTTGGTAACCGCGTCTTCACTGATCAGCGGACCGGTGGTCACGCCGTCGTCAAAGCCGTCGCCGATCTTCATCTTGCCGACTGCGACTGCGAGTTTCTCAGCAAATGCATCATAGACGCCGGACTGCACATAGATCCGGTTGGCGCAGACGCAGGTCTGGCCGTTGTTGCGGTATTTGGAGATCATCGCGCCTTCGACCGCGGCGTCGAGATCGGCGTCATCAAACACGATGAACGGCGCATTGCCGCCCAGCTCCATCGAGGTTTTCTTGATCTGGTCGGCAGACTGCCGCATCAGGATCCGGCCAACTTCGGTGGAGCCGGTGAAGGTGATCTTGCGGATCTTGTCGTTGGAGCAGAACTCCTGACCGATCGCTGCGCTTGAGCGCGAGGTGATGACACTGAACAGGCCCTTGGGCACACCGGCGTCTTCGGCCAGTTTGGCCATCGCCAATGCCGACAACGGGGTTTCGCCAGCGGGCTTGGAGATGAAGGCGCAACCAACAGCGAGCGCCGGTCCGAGCTTGCGGGCGATCATCGCATTGGGGAAGTTCCACGGCGTGATCGCGGCGACAACGCCAACCGGCTGCTTGATCACGATAATCCGTTTGTCGGGCTGGTGGCCGGGAATGACATCGCCATAAATGCGCTTGGCCTCTTCCGCGAACCATTCGATGAAGCTGGCGCCATAGAGAACTTCGCCCTTGGCCTCAGCCAGCGGCTTGCCCATTTCTGCGGTCAGAATGGCGCCCAGATCATCGGCATTGGCGACCATCAGGTCATAGAGCTTGCGCAGCACCGCGGCGCGTTCCTTGCCGGTCTTCTTGGCCCAGTCCTTCTGCGCCACATAGGCCGCATCGATGGCCGTTTTGGTTTCCTCAACGCTCAGATCCGGCAGAGAGGTGATGATGTCGCCGGTGGACGGATTGAGCACGTCAAACGTCTTGCCTCCGGAGGCAGTCTTGATCCATTCGCCGCCGACAAAGGCCGCGCTCACCAGCAGGTCCGGGTTTTTCAGCATCTTTGCGAGAGGTTTGTTGGTCATTATGCATTGGCTCCGATTTCAGAATGGACTTCACGAATGGACGCTTCAAGAAGGTCCAGCGCTTCCTGGAACACCGGATCCTGAATGGTCACGGGTGAAAGGAAGCGGATGACATTGGCGTATACGCCACAGGTGAGAAGAATGAGCCCCTTTTCAAGCGCCCGGCCTTTGACGGCATTGGCAAAGTCAGGGCTTGGCTTGCCGGTTTTCAGATCATTGAACTCGATGGCGTTCATGAAGCCTGGACCGCGCACGTCGATGATCTCTGGTACGTCTTCACGGATTGCCTGCAGCCGCTGCTTCAGGCGATTGCCAAGCTGCATGGCACGGTCGCAAAGCTGTTCTTCCTCGATCACGTCGAGCACTGCGTGGGCTGCGGCGATTCCGATCGGATTGCCGCCGTAAGTGCCGCCCAGACCGCCCGGATTGGCTGCATCCATGACGCTGGCTCTGCCGGTGACAGCTGCCAGCGGAAAGCCGCCGGCCAGTCCCTTGGCCATGGTGGTCAGATCAGGTGCAACACCATGATGCTCCATAGCAAACATCTTGCCGGTTCTGGCGAACCCGGTCTGGATCTCGTCGGCGATCAGCAGGATGCCGTGTTTGTCGCAGATCTCGCGCAGCTGCTTGAAGAAGCCTGCCGGCACCTCGTAAAAGCCGCCTTCGCCCTGAACCGGCTCAAGAATGATCGCTGCAACCCGTGCCGGATCGACATCGGCCTTGAACAGCGTCTCAAGCGCTGCCAGCGACTGCTCGACGGAAACGCCGTGCAGCTCGGTAGGGAAGGGGGCGTGATAGACGTCGCCCGGCATCGCGCCGAAGCCGGCCTTGTAGGGAAACACCTTGCCGGTCAGAGCCATGCCCATGAAGGTGCGGCCGTGAAACCCGCCGGAGAAAGCCACGACTGCCGGGCGGCCGGTTGCGGCGCGGGCGATCTTGATGGCATTTTCCACGGCTTCCGCGCCAGTGGTCACAAACACGGTCTTCTTGTCGAAATCGCCGGGCACCAGCGTGTTCAGCCTTTCGGCCAGATGAACGTAATTCTCGTAGGGCACAACCTGATGGCAGGTGTGGGTAAAGCGGTCGAGTTGCGCTTTGACGGCCTCGATCACCTTGGGGTGGCGATGGCCGGTGTTGACCACGGCGATACCGGCGGCAAAATCAATGTACCGGTTTCCCTCCACATCCCAGATTTCAGCATTTTCGGCGCGGTCAGCATAGATCTGCGTCATCATGCCGACGCCCCTTGCGATGGCGTCTGTCTTGCGGCTTTGGATTGCGGCGTTCTTACCCATTTTCGCGACTTTCTTCGTGTTTTGCTGCGCTGCTGCGCTCAAATCGGCCGGATTGGGCTATTTGTCCGCTTCCGGGGAACAAGATTCCATCTCTGGTATATCGGTTTACCGGCCTCTCGCAAAGCCGTTGTGTTCAGCCAAACTCCAGCATTTTGGGGATCAACGGGTCTGTCCACGGTTTTCGGTCTGCTGCCTTAACTGTCGAGGTGCCGGATCTTGCCGTCCCCGTGGATTCCGCCGCGTGCGCGGGTGCGATGCACCACTTTCGGGATGCCCGGAAGAAGCGTGAAGCCATTGTCCGACCAGATATCCGACCCGCCATGATCAAGCGTGACAAAGAGCGCAGGCAGATCGCTGGTCAGCGAGATGCTGTCACCATCGTCTTCCAGATGGATTTTGGGATCTGCGAAGCGGTAGTCCTTCGGGCGGCGGGGAAGATAGTCGTTTTCGCCAACATGAGCACCGTCTGGATCCTGCCAGCTCAAATTCAGGAACTCGTCATCGCTGAGCGCGCTTGCCGGGATCCGCGTGACCTCGACAGCGCGGTCCGATGGACAGTGGTGTGCCCAGACCCCGGCTTCGGTCATGGCCCCTGATATCGAAACACGGCATGCGGTGATATGCAGGTGCACCGTTTCAGCCGTATCATTGATCGCCCAGAGCACGATATCGCCGGTTTTTTCATCGGGTTGCGCCGTCACTAGCACCGGGGCGTTGAACTTTCTTGCCAGATAATGGACAAGTTTCCAGCCGCCGCCATATTCCAGCGATGACCAGCTCGCCACCGGCCAGGTGTCATTGAGCTGCCAGTACAGCGTACCCATGCAGCGCGGCTTTGACGAGCGCCAGAATTCGATCGCGGTTTTCATCGCCAGCGCCTGGCTCACCTGGCTGAGCCAGGTCATGTCCTCAAACCGGTCGGGAAAGCGGAAATAACGCGCCAGCGTCTCGACGATGCGGCTGTTACCGCCGGGATTGCGCTGGTGAACATCCATCACCCGGGAGGAGACATTGCGGTCTTCCTCCTCGGTGAAGCTCTCAATGATGCGGTTGGACGGAAATGACTGGAAGCCGAATTCCGAGCAGAAACGGGGTTGAACGGTACGGTAATGCTCAAAATCCTTCGACGAGTGCCACACATCCCAGAAATGCATGTCGCCCGAGGTGTCGTTGTGCCAGCCATCGCCAAAATTCAGCCGTCCGACCGATGGCGACGAGGGCCAGAAGGCGATGTCCGGGTTTTCCTCGGTGATAGCGTCTTCCAACGCCGCGTTCAGCCGCGCATAGACAGCGACATAATGGTCCCGGTCGGCCTTGCTTTCGTCAAACCAGCTGAGCGCGCCAATCACTTCATTGTCGCCGCACCACAGCGCCATGCAGGGCTGTGATGACAGCCGCCGGATTTGCTGCCGGGCTTCGCGACGAACGGAGGCGAGCCAGACCGGATCGTGCGCCGGGTATAGGTTGCAGGAAAACATGAAATCCTGCCAGACCATCAGCCCAAGTTCCGAGCAGATCTCGTAAAACCAGTCCGGCTCATACTGGCCGCCGCCCCATACCCGGATCATGTTCATGTTGGCTTCGACCGCCGAGGTCAGCAGATCGTGCACCGCCTCTGGCGTGGCGCGGGCCGGAAGCGCATCGGCCGGGATCCAGTTCGCGCCGCGCATGAATATCTCGCGGCCGTTGACCCGGAACACGAACCTGTGGCCGGTTTCATCGGCGTCGGTAACAAGTTCGACCTGTCTCAACCCGATACGCAGGGTACGGTGTTCTGCCCCGAACCGCAGCTTGAGATCATAAAGGCGCTGCCGGCCGTAACCAGCCGGCCACCACAAATCCGGATTGTCGATCGTGAGCGTCAGCCGTGTTGGGCCTTCACCCGGCCAGACTTGTGCCGCGTGGTTTATCGTCTTGTGGTCACAGGTCAGGTTTGTCTCGACCACGCCGGGCGCAAACGCTGTGTAATGCAGATCGACCTCAAGCGTGACCGATCCGTTCTGGTGCTGCTGGCGCACCATCACATCATCAAGCCGCGCCACGGTTGCGCGCCTTAGCGTGACCGGCCCGCACAACCCGACCGGTGACAAGGCAATGTTCCAGTCCCAACCGGCGTCGCATTGCGGCTTGCGCAGGAAATTGTAGTGCGCAAGCCGGTTGTTCCATTTGATGTAGGGCACCGGATAGGGCGACGCGGCAGCCTTTAGCTCCGCCTCAGCGGAATTCGAACGAAACACCACTTTCAGGCGGTTCGGACCGGTCACAAGCGCATCGCTGGCCTCAAAGTCGTGGCGCAGAAAGCGGTTTTCGACATACCCCAGCAGCACATCGTTGAGCCAGATGTCGGCAACGCAGTCGATTCCGTCAAAGCTCAGCGTCCATTGTCCCTCATCGTTCCCGGCAAAATCGAAAGTCTTGGTCGCGGTCCATTCGCTTTGATGGATCCAGTCAAGTGACACTTCGGTGTCACGCCAATAGGGATCTGGGATGATACCTGCATCAAGAAGAGCTGAATGAACATCTCCCGGGACCGCCAACGGCGCGCTGTGTTGGCCATCAGTGACCGTCCATCCGCGTGACAAGTCGCGGATATCTACGTTCGCTTTCGGTGTGTGTGTCATGGCGCGCCGGCCTCCCTGATCGGTAATGCTCCACAGTGTCGATGTCACGGCATGTCGCCATCGGCAAGCCCGCGCAATGCACAATTTGGAACTGTCCGACGGCCACAGGTGATCGCGAACATCGGCCTTGTGCTTGCCGCTCGGGATTGGAATTAAGGCTCCGCGAGGCCGATTCTCAACAACAGGATACCATTCTGCATTTCCGGCTGCATCTCCGGGATACTGTTGTAGCTCGATAAGTTCAGCAAACTCATGTAAGACGTTGAAAAAATTAGGTATACTACATTCATTACTCTCGATATATAATTGTTATAAATATTCCTATTTTCAAATTGGAAAAGTATCATCGTTTTGTGATTCAGTAGAAAAAGACGTAGCAAAGCAGGACGCGGATTCCCATCACTAGCAGTAGCTTCATTCCGATTGGTCTTGAGAAAGCGTTATTCACAGCTAAAGAATCAGCATGATTTGGAAAGCTATTGGCTCGGATTTGTTGACGCTTGCCGTCTTGGCATTGTCACTGCCATGAGGTCATCAGAGGTGACTGCCGCCCGGCGCCAGTGGACGATAATTTCAGATCTGCAGAACAGTAAAAGGTCCAGGACCTCCGTAGACCAGAATTCTTTTTCACGATGAGGGTAGATTGATCTAGGCTGGGTGGGTCCAGTCACCGGATCAGGATCACCAGTTGGCCGCAATCCATCCCGCCTTTGCGCTTCAGTCCGAAGCGCCGCTGCCCGAATATGGCACCGTCGCCTCCCGGTTTCGCCATATTGCTACCGGGGCGGATGTACTTGTGCTGCCTTGCAACGATGCTGAACGGGTCTTTGCTGTGTGTTTCGACACGTTGCCACCGGACTCAAGCGGTATTGCTCATCTCCTCGAACACATGATCTTTCGTGGCTCTCGGCGGTTTCCTGCGGGAAACCTCTACGCGGCGCTGCAGCAAGGCACCATGCAATCGGCGCTGAACGCATCGACCCTGCCGGATCGAACGATCTATCATTTTGGCAGCCCGAACGAGGAGGATTTCGCCAATCTTCTCGAGGTGCTTCTGGATGCGGTGTTGCACCCTCTGCTGCGGCCGGAGGATCTGGAAGAGGAAAAGCGCATCCTGCAAAGCGAGGTCGAAAGCCATCGCGCCTCGACGGTCAATTGCGTTGAGGACGGGCTGCGCCGGGGACTGCATCCGGGCACCGTCTATGAACACGATCATGGCGGCGATCCGGCGCTGGTCAGTGCGGTGTCAGCCGCCGCGATCCGTGCTTTTCATGACCGTTTCTATCATCCCGCGCATGCACGGATTTACCTTTCGGGTCCGGTTGATCTGGCGATGCGGCTCGAGCAGATCGATCGGGCTTTTGCCGGGCAGGGGAGGCGCGACCCTCTATCCCGAATTGTCCCGCCGCGGATTGCCGCGCCGCGCCGCCTTGTCTTGCCGCACCCGTCTGGCGCCGCTCAGGCACCTGTCGGCCTCGCATGGGCGTTTCGGCCTGAGAATGCCCTGGGGCGCTTTGGCTGGCCCTGTCTCGATCTCGCCTTGACCTCGCAGCCAAAGGGCTTTTTGTGCCATCGCCTGCCATTGCACGGCGCGCGTGTTGGGCTGGAGGCGGACCTGCCGCCGGGCGCATACAGCCTGCTGCTTAACGGGCAGGCGGCCGATGCCGTGGAGGCGCAGGTGAGCGAAGTCCTTGCCGAGGCTGCGGCGGACCTGCCGCCGCATCTGGCGCAGGAGGCCGCCGACACTCTGGAACTGCGGCTGCGCGAGGAGCGCGGGTTGGCGGTGCTCCATCGAGTGCTCGGGTCCTGGCGGCACGGCGGCAACCCGCTGGCCGAATTGAGTTTTGCGGCTGAACTCAACCAGATGCGACAGCGGCTCGGTGACGGTGAGGCGATGCGCGCGATTGTTGCGCACGACCTGCGCGACAATCCCCATCGGTTGACGGTCACGCTTGAACCCGGTGCGGCACCGGTGCTGCGGCGGCCATCGGCCGGACGGCCTGTTTTGCCGCCACCGCAGGCAGCTTTGCCTGTGCTGTCGCTGACCAACCAGCCGCAACGGCTGCGCCAGGTTACCGTGCAAGTGGAGGGGCGGGTCCTTGATATCGCGCCGCGTGACGGTGTCCTGCGGGCTGACCTGGGGCTCGGCCTCGCCGGGCTGACGGAAGCGGAGATTGCTCTGACCCCGCTCCTTGCCCGCTGCCTGGGCCGCAGCGGATTGGACACATTGCTTTGGGCCGGGACTGGACCAGGGGGAAACCTTGCCGTTTATCTGATCCTGCGTGGCAAGGCGCTCCCCGCGCAGGCAGGGACATTGGCGGCGCGCCTCGAGGCGGCGGTCACCGGACCCTTGCCGAACCCCGCTACGGTCATGGCGCTGCTTGCCGAGGAGACCGCGCTGGCCGCCGCTAGGCCAGTGGCGACCGGGCATACCCTTGTCGATCTGCGTCTGCGCGCTGCGTCCGGACATGCGGGGGCAGCAAACGAGCGGATGCGCGGGCTTTCCACCCAAGACGCCCTGCGGCGGCTTGATCTGGAGGATCCGCAGCGGTTGCTCGCGGCACTGCTTTCGCTGCGCGAAAAGGCGCTTGGGCAGAGCAGTTTGCGCTTGGCGGTCAGCGGCTGGCAAGAGGTCGATTGGGCCGGTTTACTGACCCGCATTGGCCGGCCCGATGGCCCTGAACTGCCGCCGCTGACTGCAAACCCGGTTAGTCGCGAGGCGATCCCGGTAGCACTGCCGATGAACTCTGTCGGCCAGTCACTGCGACTGGACCCGGGCCTGCCGCTGGCGCTGGCAGCGCATGCGCTTGAAACCGGCTGGCTCTGGGACAGCCTTCGGATTGCGGGTGGCGCCTATGGGGTGCGCGCATGGCATGACCCGGTCACAGGCATGCTGACCCAGGTTTCGGCCCGCGATCCGCACCTGCTGCAAACGCTCGACCGCTTGGCGGAAGCGACGGCCTGGGTCGCGCGCAGCTTGCGGGGTGATGCGCTGAAGCGCTACCGCGTCGGCGCGATAGCACGGCTTGACCGGCCCTTGCCTGCGGGCGCCGAAATGCTGGCGATCTTTCAGCGGCATCTGGCGGGCATTCCCGAGGGTTTCCGTCTGACGGAACTGGAGAATGTTTTGCGCGCGGACGATGCCTGCATGGCGCGGCTGGCCGAGGCGATGGCTGCCGCCCAACCCGGCGCCGGTGTGGTGGTGCTGGGTTCTGCTGCGACCTTGCAGGCCGCACTGCGGACCAGACCGGGCGCGTTCACGATCACCCCTCAGGCGGTCAATTCCGAAACGGCCTGACGCACGGCGGAAAAAACCTGCGGGTGACCAACGGAATGGCCCGCTGCCTCGACCATCCGCACCTGCGCATCTGGCCAGAGCGCGGCCAGGCGATGCGACATGACAGGCGGGCAGAGCAGGTCCAGCCGGGCTTGCACCAGAATACCCGGGATACCCGCCAGATTTGCAGCGCCTTGCAAGAGCGCATCGGGGGGCAGGAAGCAGTCATTGAGGAAGTAATGCGCCTCGAGGAACGGGCTGGCCGGCAGCTGTTCCGGGTCGGGACCGGGTGGCGCCGGATACAGTTCCGACAACGCCCGTTCCGCCCGGTAGAAGGCGTGGACCGTGGCTGTGTGCACTGCCGGATCGGGATCGAGAATGCGCTGCCAGATGGCGGTGAGCGGCGCGCGCCGTTCGGCTTGGGTCAGCGGTGCGTAGAGCGCCTCATGAAGGGCGGGCTGAAAGGCCGCCATGGTGGTATCCAAGGCCCAGTCAAGCTCAGCCCTCGTGCCCAGAAAGGTCGCCCGCAGCACCAGGCCGGTCACACGGGATGGATGGGCCTGCGCATAGGCCAGACCCAACGTCGCCCCCCATGATCCACCCACCACCAGCCAACGCTCGATCCGCAGATGCTTGCGCACCCGCTCAATGTCCTCAATCAGATGCTGCGTGGTGTTGGCATGGCGGGCACGGGCAGGCAGGCTTTGCCCGGCACCACGCTGGTCGATGAAGATCACCCGGCAACGTTCGGCGTCGAACAGCCCGCGTGCCGAGGCCGCGCAGCCACTGCCCGGTCCGCCATGCAAAAATACCACCGGTGCCCCGTCCGGATTGCCCCAGGGCGCCACCCAGATCGCGTGGTTGTCCCCTACATCAAGGTGGAAGCCCTCGCTGCTCATTTGCCTTCTTCGAGCCCGCCAGAAAAATTGCGGTAGATGAACCGGTTCTGGTCGGCGAGCGACTCGGCCTCGGCGATTGCAAAGACATCGGCGTGAAGCGGCGACTTGGCGCAGGCCGGGTCGGTATTTCCGGCATTGCCGGTCAGCGCATAGGCCTGACAGCGGCAGCCGCCGAAATCGACCTCCTTGAATTTGCAGCTCTTGCAGGGATCGGGCATCCAGTCGGTGCCGCGATAGGCGTTGAAAGCCGGTGAGTTTTCCCAGATCCAGGCCAGCGAATGGTCACGAACCGAATCGAAGCGCAGATCTGTAATGGTTTCGGCGGCATGGCATGGCAACACCTTGCCGGCGGGCGAGATGTTGAAGAACTGCCGCCCCCAGCCGCCCATGCATTGCTTGGGGCGCAGTGCATAGTAGTCGGGGATCACGAAATCGATCTCCATCTGGCCTTCAAGGCGTGCTCGCGCGGCCTCGACCACGCGAACGCATTCGTCAACCTGATCGGGACTGGGCATCAATGATTGGCGGTTCTTCAGCGCCCAGCCGTAATACTGGACATTGGCGACCTCTATCCTTGCTGCGCCCAGGGTGTACGCCATCTCGATTATTTCCGGCAGCTGGTGCAGGTTTTGCCGGTGCATCACCGCATTGACGGTGAGCGGCAGGTCCAGTTCGCGGGTCCATCCGGCAACCGCCAGCTTCTTGGCGTGGCCATTGCGGAAGCCGCCGACGCGATCGGCGACACCGGCCTCGGCGCCCTGAAAGCTGATCTGCACATGCTTCAGGCCTGCCTCGGCCAATGCCGCGAGCTTGGCGCGGTCCAGCATGACCGCCGAGGTGATGAGGTTGGAATAAAGTCCGCTCTCGGTGGCTTTTGCCACCAGTTGCACCAGGTCCTTGCGAACCGTCGGCTCGCCGCCGGAGAAATGGATCTGCAGCACGCCGATCTCGGCCAGTTCCTCGATCACCCTCAGCCAATCGGCCGTACCAAGTTCATTCGAAGCGCTTTCCAGTTCCAGCGGGTTCGAGCAATAGGGACATTGCAGCGGGCAACGATGGGTCAGTTCGGCCAGCACCGCCAGCGGGATGCCGTAGTCATGGCGCTGCGCGTCACCAGCCTTGTTGACCAGTTGAAAGTCGTCGTCCAGTGGAACATTGCCCTCCTGGGATGGGAAACCCTCAGTCATCTGCACGCTCCGATATGGTTTCCAGAAATCCCTTGTCGGCCAGGTCCTGCAACAGCACGATGCTGTCGGTCAGGATCAGATCGACAGGGGCAGTGTAGGTGGCGGCGAGTTCGGCGGCGATCTCCGCGACGCTTCGCTTTCCATCGACAAGTTGCAGCACCGCGACAGCGGTGTCTTCGGGAACCAGCACCCGCTCGGGCACCAGGATCAGCCAGCGCTCGCGCACCTTGTCGTGGCGCAGGACCACATGGCGCGGCAGAAACGGCACCGACTGGGCTGTGATGGCTGGACGGTCGAGGCGCACGCCGGCGTTCATGACGCTGCCTCCGGCCGGAAGGCACCCGGCGGGATCATGCCGGTGACATAGGCATGATAAAGCGCGTCTTGCTGGACCCAGAGACAGTCGGTCTTGAAAGTCAGCGCGCCGCACACCGCCCACCGTTCCGCCGGTGTAGCGGCATGTTCTCTGACGTAGTCCAGGGCGAACGCGGCATCGCGCGGCGCCTGATCCAGACGCCGCTGGAAATAGGTCATCACCGAATCGTCGATGAAGTCGTAATGCTTGAGCATGCCCGCGATCCGCTCCTTGTGCAGGTTCGGGGCAAACAGCTCGGTCAGCGATGAGGCGATCGCCTCGAGCGGCGTCTTGTCGCGAACGAAATGCACATAGGCATCGACCGCGAACCGGGTTGCCGGCAGAATACCGTCGGTCGATTCAACATAGGCCCGGTCCAAACCAAGCCCGTCGGTCAGTTGCAGCCAGCGTTCGATCCCGCCTTCGGTGTCGAACGATCCGTCATGGTCCTCGATCCGGTGCCGCCATTCGATACGGATCTGGCGGTCGCGAAAACGGCTGAGCACGACGGCATCCTTCAGCGGGATCGTACTCTGGTAATGATAGCGGTTCAGTGCCCAGGCCTGGACCTGGCCCTTGTTCAGCTTGCCGCCGTGCAGAAGCTTGTGGAACGGGTGCAGCGAGTGATAGCGGGTGGCGCCGATCCATCGCAGCCGGCGCTCCAGCGCCTCGGCGCTGTCCAGCGGTTCGCTTGGTTCGATCAGTTCGATCGGGATGGCGGTCTGATCGGTCATGTCACGAACTCCTGTCCCACGTCGGGTATGATCCATCCGGCGGCCTCGACGGCCCGTCGCTCGGGCGAGGCCGGCAGCAGCGCCGGGTTGGAATTGTTGATGTGCACAAAGACCTTGCGGCCAATCGCCAGTTGCGCGAGCTGGGCAATCGCCCCGTCATGACCGGACATCGAAAGATGCCCCATGCTCTGCCCGGTCTTCTGCGCCAGCCCCGCCTGGATCATTTCGTCGTCGCACCACAACGTGCCGTCGAAAAACACCAGCGCCGCGCCGTGCAGCCGCTGGGCCAGGCCGGGTGTCACTCCCGCGCAGGCGGTCAGAACGTGCACTGCCGGACCGCCTGCGCGGGCCCGCAAGGTCAGTCCCACGGTGTCACCGGGCGTGTAGCGCTGGATACTGGCGTCAGTTTCGAGATACCAGGCCACCTTGCCCGGAACCTCGAAAGCCTTAACCTCCAGCCCAGAGCCGTTGCCGTCCGGCAAGATGGGCTCGAAGGGCGCGTCCAGCGGCATTGGCAGCCGCTTGACCTTGACCGAGTCCAGCACATTGAAAATGGGATTTGCTGCGAGGATGTCCAGCACCCGGGCATTGGCGTGAATGGTAAAGGGGGAGCCTTCGCGCATCGACAGCAACCCCGCCACCGCGTCGACTTCACCATTGGTCAAAATCACCCCGGCGATGGGTGAATGTCGCAGATGTTCCGGCGACGGGGACAAGCCCGGTGTCGAAAGCACTTGCTGTCGCAAGTCTGGCGAGGCGTTGATCAGAAACCAGTGCCGGCCGTCATCCGCAGACACGGCCAGAGAAACCTGTCCGGAGTGCATCGACGGCGTCGCACGTGCGGCTCGACAGGTCGAACAGTTACAGTTCCATTGAGGAACTCCGCCGCCTGCTGCGGATCCCAAAACTATGATGCGCAGCATCGCGTCCGGCCTCCCGCAGCAGGCAACAGATCACTTCTGCTTTGCGCAGGCGTACATGTTGATTTCCATGCCGACCTGAACTTCAGTAATTTTCGGGGTCTTCCAAGCCATTGCTTTTTCCTCCGGAAATAGTCCGCCCGTGTGGGCCGGATCAAGATTACAGGGATAACCCCTGCCAAGTCAGCTAATCAGGATGTCAGCGGCGCGACAATCTATCGCTGCCATAACCCGAGCCTATGTCCGCGGCAGTCCGGTGGCGGCCACGACGAAGGGCGGCATCGGCTCCGACGCGGGCAATTCAATCCGGCTGCCAGCCCTTTCAAGCTCGTCGATCAATTGCGCATAGGGCTCCTGGCGCCGATACTGAGAGGGGTAGATCGCGGCCACGCGCCGCGCTTCGAGCCCGGTGTGATACACGCGCAGCCCCTTGCTCCCGCCGCTTCCGGCAATCGACAGAGCCGGGGCCACACAGACCCCCAGCCGGTGCCGGACCATTTCGATGGCAAGCTCGAAGCTGCGGGCACGGGCGATCACATGGTTCTGCGGCAGGACTGCATCATACCAGTCCTGGATCAGCCGCGTGTGCTGGGTTCCGTAGACGAATTGCACTGTGCTGTTGAGCAGGCGCTGGTGCTCTGGCGACAGGCCGCGGACCGGATCCCTGACATCGCCCAGGTCGATCTCGTCCGGAACGACAAGCACATAGGGGTCTTCATGAATCGTGGTCTGCTGGAAACCGGCGCTCAGTTCCATCGCCGCCGCCGCTGCCACAATGCCCAGATTGACGCGCCGGGCATAGAGAAGATCGAGCGCTTCGCCCGGCGAGCCTTCATGCAGGTCGAAGTCCAGATTGGTCAGACTGCGCCCGACTTCCAGCAGCGCCGGCGGAACGATGGTGCGCATCACCGATGTGGCGCCGGCGATGCGTACTGTGTGGCGCGGTCCGTCGATACCCTGCGCGATTTCATCTTCCAGTTCCTGGAAGCTGCGCAGGACATGCTCGGCCTTCGACAACAAGGTGATCCCCAACTCGGTCAGGTGCATTGCGTTCGACCGGCGCTCGAAAAGCGGATAGCCGACGGCCGCCTCAAGGCTGCTCAACTGCTGTGACAATGACGGCTGGGTTACCCCGAGCATCTTGGCCGCCTTGGTCATCGACCCGACATGCGCCACCGCCCAAAAGATCTGCAGGCGGCGCGGCGAAATCTCGCCGCCAAGCCGCGGCATCTCGTTCACGCCTTCGTGCGGGGTCGGGCTGGCAGAATCTGCTGACAGGGGGAGAATGGATTTTCCTGCGACTGCCATACTGCTCGACTCGCTCTGTCCGGATGTTCTCGCAACGTCGCTGCCATTGACTGGGGTCAATACTGTACATCGTTGGTTGTTCGCACGACCAGCTTTGCGCCGCCCAAAATCAAATTACCGTACCGGGGATGACTTCGACCGCTCTGAAGTCATGCTCACGAGATTGAACAAGACTGATGGGTGGCGGGACATCACTGTCGTCTGTTGCCTCGCCATCCAGTCGTGGAAACAAGCCACGCTTGCTCCCACGACAATGTCGCCTAAGTTCGCAAATTAAGTGGCACGGCCTTAAGCTGGTACCGGCCACACGAAATCAGGCCGCAATGCTTCGCAAACCGGGCGCCCGTCACTTGGTTTCGGCACTCCGGTCGCCGCGTCATAAAACGCATGATAGGTGGCCGCCGGAAAAGACGCGGCGTAGCCCATCAGATTGGGCACGATTGCCCGGATGCGGTTTTGCTTGTCGTCCAGCATGATCGGCGTGCCGCATTCCTTGCAGGTGCACAGTTCAAGCGGACCATCGGGATTGCCGGCATTGAATGGCTGCCGGTTCAGCTCGTCAGGGTGATCAACGGCCAGATCGTCATGCTTGAAAAAGGCGACATGGGTTGTCGGTTGACCCGTTACACCCTTACAGACGGAACAATGACAGGTGTGATTGTCGATAGGTTCGGCGTCGGCATGTGTATGAACATGTGCGCAGCCGCCGGCATATTTATGTGACATGGTGTCCTCCCTACAGGAATTGAAAATTCCGCACAGTTTGTGCAGGTATATTTGACCCGATGTCGGACAGTTTAGTCGATATGCACTTTAGCGCCGGTTTTGGGGCAGTCAGAGAACTGGCTTCTCCCAATCCTGATGCGCGCCGCATCAAGCCTGATCCGGGTGTCGCGCTCTAGCTTTTTGTTTTGTGTGTCGTTATCGCAAAATCGTTGCGCAGTTTTGCGCGACATGCATTGGTTTAAAAGTTAGGCAAAGACCGGTGCACGGTGGTCTGCGTTCCGCCGGTATCGGTCAAAGTCACATCGATTGATTGTGCAACAGCCGGGATAGAGAGGCTGATCTGGGGATTCTCGCTCAGTGATATGCTGCCGGAGATGGCTACGAAAGGCGCGCCGTCCAGATCAACCTTGATGCTATCGATATAGCGTGCGGGGATGTAGAGCAGCGAAATCTGGTCCATTTGCATACCGGAATGGCTTGGATGCTGGATGGCAAGGTCCATACGCTTACTGTGGCCCAGGTCTACCGCTTCCGATGTCACAAGCGCCGTTTGCAAAAGCCGCGGCTCTTTTGAAAACTCCTGCACATCGATGACCATGTTGCCAATGGTGGCCAGTGCCAGTTCAGTGTCAGTGCCAGGTGGTGCAGAACATGCGCCCTGACCGGATGTCTTGACAAATGTGTCTGCAACGAAGAGTTGCCCCCGAGCTGTCTTGGCAACAATGTGGAGCGGGGTTGGTCCATTGACGCGCATGGTCAGGTCAAAAAAGAACGACGACACCGGCTGCTCGAAGCTGAAAACTGCCGAAACGGGCATCGGATTCTCGTCAAGAATGACGGTGACGCTGTCCAGCATCTCCCCCTGAGGCGCTGTCACCGTGGCGCCGATCTGTGTGCGTGAATCCATGTCTGACCGGTAAGGCGCGTCGATGGTGATTGTATTGCCCGTTTCCACCAGGAACTGGTCGCCATAGAGCTGGTCGCGCAAATCGGGCCAGCTTGGCTCAAGCGCGTGGCTTTGGCTTGCTATCAGAACGCAGCTGAGTGCGCCGATCACTGCATAGGCTTTCATGGCTGTTTTCCCTCCCCAAATCCCGGCGCCAAAAAACGCCCAAAGGCTCTTGGTCCATCCCCGGTTTCAATCTCGGCAATGATCGTCAGTGTCTTCGTGTCGATCACGCTGACCGCGTTCGAAAACCAGTTTGCAACAACGATCTTGCTGCCATCGGCGCTTGCGTCGATCCCCTCAGGGTATTCTCCAACATCTATTGTCGCGTGGACCTTTAAATCTTCAAGGCCAAAGACACTGACAGTATCGGCGTATTGATTTGTAACAAATCCTGACCCAGCGGCAAAGGAAATTGCATAGGGCCGCTCGCCGACGGACACCGTGCCAACGATCTGACCGGTGCCCGGATCTACGACGGTGACGGAATTGGACCCGACATCTGCGGTGAATATCCGCCCTTGCGGCCCGACCGAAATTCCAAATGGTCGTTCGCCGACAGTGACTGTGTGCCTCAGCGTGCGGCTTGCCAGATCAAATATCGATACCTGGTTTGCGTCTTTGTCCGAAGAGGCCAGCCAGTGACCTTCAGGATCAACGACAATGCCAGCCGGGGCGCTTCCGGTTGGCAGCGTTGCGAGTTCAGACAGGTCTGAGGCGTCGAGCACCCATATCCGCGCATTGTACCAGTCAGAGACATAAATCTGCTGTCCATCAGGATGCACTGCAACACCGATTGGTCCACCGTCCAATGTAACCTCGCGCAGCATATCGCCCGTCGACAGGTCGAATTTTCGGACCGCCTTGCTGCCCGCGCTGACAGTGAAGAAAACCCCGCGTGCCGGGTCGACAGCAATGCCTGCAGGCTCACCGGGCACCGGTATGCGCGCGACTTCTGTTTGCCGGTCAATATCCAGAATGCTCAGATCGCTGCTGTTCTGATTGGTCACAAAAGCCAGATCGCCCGCCGCAACAGTGGTCGTGGCGAGTGTCAGAAAAATTATCTGGCCAGCCCGCCTAATTATTTGCAAAACGCGCGACAAGAGCATCAAGTCCGGCCTGATAAACGCCCGTGACCGCAGCAATGGCGGCCTCGTCGTTGAGCTCAGGCGGCGGATCGTTGTTCGGATAGCCGCGATAAAATGCGCCGCGCCACTCAACAATTGATCCGCTTGCACCGGCCGGTTTGACGGTCAGATGCGAGGAATAGTTCGTGACCGGCAAAACCTCGACCGCGACTTCGGTGATGCGATAGGAATAGCTCATTTTCTCGGCGGAGTATTTGTAGAGAATTTCGTCGATTGTCGGCCCACCCTCTGCACCCAACACCAAGGTTCTGGTGGCATCGATGTCATTGCCACCGCTGCCTGAGTTGGAAAACACTGCCGGATGCCAGCTCATGTCCTGAAAATTTCCGATTACCGCCCAGACGTCCGCTGGCGGAGCACTGACCTCGACCTTAAGGGTGACTTTTTGTCGTGTGGGTCCGTGCGCCTGAGCCATTGCGGGAAGGCAAACCGCAAGCAGGACAATGAGTAGCTGGCGTCGTTTCATATCTGCACTCCTGCATTGTATCGGTCGATATTTCGCCGTTCGCCACCGCAGGTGGATACATGGCAGAGGCAAGACTAGCTGGGGCACGCCAAAGGTTGCAATAAGCCAAAGGTCACGGTTTTGTTTCCAGTCGGATTCGGTGCAACATGCGTTTGCCGGGAGGCGGGCGCTGTTTCAGGCCTGTGGCATGAGGAGGAAACATAAAGCCATGATGGCAATTGCGTATCTGTTTGCCACAGTGGTCGTGCTGGTGTCGTTGGCGATCCCGGCACAGGCGCTTGATATTCGCGCCACTGTGCTGCGTGTTGACTACCCCACACTGTTGCCGATTTCGCGCTTTGACCTGCTCCCCGATGATCTGGGCTTTGCTGGTGCTGCCCTGGCAGATGAAGATAACCAGACAACGGGCCGTTTTCTCGGCATGAACTTTGAAACCACGACTGTTGCCACTTCCCCTGACGCCATACCGCAGCAGCTTGATAGCATTTTGCAGGTTGGCACCGATTTGCTGATCGTGATGGCAAAGTCCGACGATTTGCTGACCATTGCCGACCGGGCGGGTCCCGATGTGTTGGTGATCAACGCCACGGCGCGGGATATCGAGCTGCGCGACGATCAGTGCCGTGCCAATGTGCTGCATGTGGCGCCAAGCCAGAACATGATGGCCGATGCAGTGATGCAATTTGCCGTTTGGAAAAAATGGCGCGATGTTTTCTTGATCCATGGGTCCAATCCGGCTGACCAAGCCTTGGCTGATGCCTATCGCAGAGCGGCATCCAAATTTGGTGCGCGGATTGTCGAAGAGCGCGAGTTTGAAGATACCGGCGGATCACGACGCACCGATACCGGTCATGTGCTGGTGCAGCGACAGATACCTGTCTTTACCCAGAATGCGAAAGCGCATGATGCGGTGATCGCTGCCGACGCATCCGATGTGTTCGCGCTTTATCTGCCGTTTCATCTCTGGACGCCGCGCCCCGTCATGGGGTCAGCCGGCTTGCGTCCGGTCACGTTTCACCCCGCACATGAGGCCTGGGGCGCGACCCAGTTTCAACGCCGATTTGAGGCATTGTCGGGCCGGTACCTGCAAGAAGCTGATTATCAGGTCTGGTTGGCCCTGCGTGTCATCGGAGAGGCAGTCACCCGGACAAACTCTGCCGCGCCTGAAGACCTGAAAGCCTATGCGCTGAGCGATGAGTTTGATCTGGCGGCATTCAAAGGCCGCGGTGTCAGTTTTCGCTCCTGGAATGGTCAGTTGCGCCAACCAGTCCTGCTGACCGACAGCAAGATAACCGTCAGCGTTTCACCGCAAGACGGCTATCTGCATCAGGTTTCGACCCTCGACACGCTCGGTCTTGATCGATCGGAAAGTGCCTGTACGGCGTTTGATCAATGAGAGGCATGACATGAAAGCACAGCTGAAAATATTCGTCGGTGCCTGGCTGGGCATAGCCGCTCTGACATCACCGGTCTTCGCCGCCAAGGTTTTCGTGAGCAATGAAAAGGGCAACACCGTCACTGTCATCGACAGTGGCAGCTGGGAGAAAATTGCGGAGTTTCCGGCCGGAAACCGCCCGCGTGGAATCGGCATCAGCCCCGATGGAAAACAGCTCTATGTCTGCGCATCCGATGATGACACGATCAGGGTGTTTGATACCGAAACCTATGAGGAGCTGTGGACGCTACCCTCTGGTGCCGACCCGGAACTGTTCACAATCCACCCCTCTGGCGAACTGCTTTATGTCGCCAATGAAGACGACAACATTGTCACCGTGGTCAATACCCAGAGCCGGACAATCATAGCCGAAATACCGGTCGGCGTTGAACCCGAAGGGATGGCGATCAGCCCGGACGCGCAGTTCGTCATCAACACCTCCGAAACCACCAATATGGCGCATTTCATTTCTACCGCAGACTATGAAATCAAGCACAATGTGCTGGTCGATCAACGCCCTCGTTATGCCGTTTACACCGACGATGGCAGCAAACTGTTCGTCAGTTCCGAAATTGGTGGCACGGTCAGCGTGATTGATCCCAATGCCGCAGGTGGCCCCGCCTTGACGGCCAAGATCACCTTTGCCGTTTCAGGGGTTCAGCCGGAATGGCTGCAGCCCGTTGGAATGCAGGTCACTCAAGACAATAAATGGTTGTTTGTTGCCCTGGGACCAGCAAACCGCGTTGCCGTCATCGACGTGGAGACGCTTGAGGTCGTCGACTATATTCTGGTCGGACAGCGCGTCTGGCAGATGGCGTTCACGCCCGGTGAGGAATTTCTGATCACAACCAATGGCAACTCAAATGACGTGACAGTCATTGATGTGGCCAGCCAAAAGGCCATCAAATCAATCCAGGTAGGGCAACAGCCCTGGGGCGTGGCCGTCATACAAGAATAAATCACTTATCAAAGGATAATGGGATGATTTCGCTATTTGGACGCACTTTACTACCAGCACTTGCGATGATGACCCTTGTTATGGGCCCCTTTGCCGCCTCTGCCCAATCAGAGCTGCCGGTCATCCGGGCGGCAACGCTGAAGATCGGAACAGTGAACTGGGAGCTGGACACAATCACCCGGCACGGGTTCGACGTTGCCAATGGTTTCAGGCTGGAAATGCAGCCCTACGCCGACAATGGCGCAACCCGCGTTGCCGTTGCCGGAGGCGAAGCCGATATGTTCGTCGCGGACTGGATTTGGGTCGCCCAGCAACGTGCGGAAGGCAGAGACTATGTCTTTATCCCATATTCCAAGGCTGTCGGGGGATTGGTCGTTTCCAAGGACAGCCCCGCCCAGACACTCGCTGATCTCGCGGGGCTGAAGATCGGGATCGCCGGCGGGCCGGTCGACAAAAGCTGGCTGATCTTGCAGGCCTACGCCAAACAGCAATACGGGATGGATCTGGCTGCTGAAACCGAACAGGTATATGGCGCACCGCCTTTGATCATGAAAAGCGCCTTTTCCGGAGAGATCGATGGCGCCATTAACTTCTGGCACTTTCTGGCAAAGATGAAAGCCAGTGGCATGCGTCAATTGATTTCGGTGGAAGAGGCAACCGTTGCTCTGGGACTTGATCCGGAGGTGCCATTGCTGGGCTATGTGTTGAGGGAAAGCTTCATCGCTGAAAACCCAGGCATTGCAAAAGCCCTTTACAGCGCATCACGCAATGCAAAGGAGCTTTTGGGCAGCGATGATACCGCATGGGACGACATACGTCCTCAGATGAATGCCAAGAATGATGCACAGTTTGAAACACTGCGCGCGGATTTCCGTGCGGGCATCCCCAATCCGGGCTCTGTAAATGCCGAAAGTGCCGGGCAATTGTTGCAACTCATGGCGGAGCTGGGCGGCGAGCGACTTGTCGGCAAAGCGACAACCCTGCCGGAGGGATTGTTTGTCAATCTCGACTGATTCCGCAGTTCACCGCGTGGCCGTTCGCATTCTCTCGCTGCTCGGGCTTTTGGGCCTTTGGACGATTGTGGCCTGGTTCGCGGCAGATCCGCAGGTCTTGCCGATGCCGCAAGACCTGATGGCCCCGCTGTGGAAAGAGATCGCATCGGGGGAACTTTTGTTCCACCTCGGCCACACGGTGGTCCGGGTGATCTGGGCATTCGCTTTGGCCATGTCCATCGGTCTTGCACTGGGCCTGATCATGGGACTGTTCCCAACAGTGGATCAATGGCTGGACCCGTGGCTGGTTGTGTTTCTGAACCTGCCTGCGCTGGTGTTGATCGTGCTGTGCTATCTCTGGATCGGGTTGAACGAAACGGCGGCGATTGTTGCCGTGACCCTGAACAAGATACCCAATGTGACCACTGTCATCCGCGAAGGCGCCCGCGCACTGGATCCGCAGCTTGCGGCCATGGCGCAGGTTTATCGCATGGACCGGGTCAGTATATTGCGCCACGTGATCCTGCCGCAAATTGCACCTTTCATCGCTGCTGCCGCGCGATCCGGCGTTGCGGTGATCTGGAAGATCGTGCTTGTGGTCGAGTTTCTGGGGCGATCCAACGGGATCGGCTTTCAGATCCATCTCTACTTTCAATTGTTCGATGTGGGTCTGGTGCTGGTCTACGCTTTGTCCTTTATCGTCTTCATGCTTCTGATCGAATGGTTCTTCCTGCAACCGTGGGAAACACGCGCCCGGCGATGGAGGGGAGCATGATCACCGTTGATGTGCGGGCCAAGCATTACGGCCCGGTGCAAGTGCTCAAGAACATTCAATTCGATGTGGCAGCAGGTGAGACGATCGCGCTGTTGGGCCCCTCCGGTATCGGCAAGTCGACATTGCTGCGTCTGATTGCGGGGATTGACCTGAAATTTGACGGTCGCATCGCCCGGCCTGACAAGATTGCCATCGTCTTTCAGGAACCGACCTTGCTGTTGTGGCGGTCCAGCATCGACAATATTCTTCTCGTGCACCCGCATTTGACCAGGGCGTCCGCCTGTGCCGCCCTGGACGAAGTCGGACTGGCAGACAAGGCCGATCTTTTTCCCGGTCAGCTGTCGCTGGGCCAACAACGGCGCTTGTCATTGGCGCGTGGATTTGCGGGCGAGCCGGATCTGTTGATCATGGACGAGCCATTTGTATCGCTTGACGCAAAGGCGGCAGATGAAATGCTGTCGCTGACTGAAAACCTGATCGCCAAAACACGCCCGGCAACGATTTTTGTCACCCATTCGGCAAGTGAGGCCGAACGTCTCGCGACCCGCGTCCTGACCCTTGGCGGCAACCCAGCAACTCTTGTAACCTAGGAGATTGAAACCATGAAATTTCTGCCATTTTTCGCAGCCCTGATTGTTGCTACACCTGTCTCGGCCCATGATCTTGGTTTTGCCGGCGTCCTGTCAGCCAACAACAAGGAAGACCTGCCGCCCATCACCTTGTCGGTTGGCAAACCAATTGCCGAGGCACCGTTGATGCTGAAGTCGGGAACCGCCTATGAGATCGAGATCATTGCAGACGGCACCGGCGAACTGGCCCTTGAAGGTTCGGGGTTTTTCCGGGCAATCTGGATCAATGAAATCGTCATCAACGGGCTGGAAATTCGCCCGCTTGGGATTGATAGTATCGAATTTGATGAGGCCGGGACCATGGAAATTGAATTTGTTGCCATCAAACCCGGCCGGTACGATCTGCACCAGCCCGGGTCCCGGGGTGAGAGCCAGCGGGTCGAGATCGTGATCCAGTAATACATGAGCACTCTGAGCGTTCAGAACGTCACCTATCGATATGGGGCAAAGACGGCACTCGACAATGTGAGTTTCGTTCTTGAGCAGAGGCGTTTTTGCGCGCTGCTGGGGCCAAATGGCGCTGGCAAATCAACACTGTTTTCGCTGCTGACCAGGCTGCTGGTGCCAACCGAAGGAACTATCAGCGTTGCCGGCCATGATCTGGCCAGCGAACCGCGCGCGGCGCTGGGAAAAATCGGCATCGTGTTCCAGCAGCAAACCATCGATCTGGACATGTCGGTTGCGCAAAACCTGCGCTATTTCGCAGCGCTTCAGGGGCTCTCTGGCAAGGCCGCCCAACGCAATATCGATGCAGCACTCGACCGGTTGGCTATGCGCGAGCGGGCAAAGGAAAAGGCCCGCAGCCTGAACGGTGGTCACCGCCGCCGAATGGAAATTGCCCGTGCCCTGATCCACGATCCGGAGGTGCTGCTGCTCGATGAACCGACCGTCGGACTTGATACGGCCAGCCGCCAGGCGATCACCGGCCATGTGCATGATCTGGCCGACAGCGGGCTGCTGGTGTTTTGGGCGACCCATCTGGTTGACGAAATTCGGCCGGATGACGATGTGGTTGTGCTGCACAAGGGGCGGGTGTTGGCGCATGATACAGCCAAGGCAATTTCGGGAGATCGCAGTTTGACCGATGCGTTTATCGCCATGACAGACACACCGGTGGCAAGCCTGTGATGCCTTACCTGATCTCGCTCTGGGCAATCACACTGCGCGAGGGCATGCGGTTCGTGAACCAGCGATCGCGCTTTCTGGCGGCTCTGGTACGCCCGCTCGTCTGGCTGGTTGTCTTTGCCGCAGGCTTCCGGGCAGCACTTGGCCTGTCAATCATCGCGCCCTATCAGACCTATATCACCTATGAGGTCTACATCGTTCCGGGGCTTTGCGGCATGATCCAGCTTTTCAACGGGATGCAGTCATCACTCAGCCTTGTGTATGATCACGAAATGGGCTCGATGCGCTTGCTGCTGACCAGCCGCCTGCCGCGCGGGTGGCTGCTTTTCAGCAAGCTGCTGGCAGGGGTGGCGGTGTCGATTTTGCAGGTCTATGTCTTTTTGGGGATCGCCGCCCTTTTCGGGATCACACTACCTGGTTTGGGCTATATCTATGCCTTGCCAGCCCTGGTCCTGAGCGGACTGATGCTGGGGGCACTCGGCTTGCTGATTTCGTCAACGATCAAGCAGTTGGAGAACTTTGCCGGAGTGATGAACTTTGTCATCTTCCCGATGTTTTTCATGTCCAGTGCGCTTTATCCGCTGTGGAAGATGGCCGAAAGCTCGCCCTTGTTGCGCGACATATGTGCGCTCAACCCGTTTACCCATGCGGTCGAATTGATCCGGTTTGCGATGTACGAACAATTCAACGGCGTGGCGCTGACTTGGGTGCTGGCGTCGTTTGCCGTGTTTCTTGCGGGAAGTATCATTGGGTATGATCCGGCTTTCGGGATGGCCAGAAAGGGATCAGGCGGAAAGCCGTCCTGAAGTCGGGCGGGCGCTGCCTGCGGCGTGACCGGGCCGTCTCGGGCAACGGCTTGTCCCAAGGCGATTGACGATCCGTAGAATGCTGATCTGTGATAGGGTTGGTGCGTAATTCTTGGGATTGGTGTCAGATGCGACCGATAGGAATGGCGATATGGGGCTTGATTGCTGCTCTGTTCATGACCGTTTCGCCAGGTGCGGCTGACGACGCACAACAGCCAACACGCGACGATTATCTGCGGCTGGCCCAGGCCGGTTGGGTGTTTGAATTGAAGTCTTCGCGGATACGTCGCAGCCCCGCATTTCCACCCATTCGGTTCAACAGTGGCGAATTCGCAAAAGGCGAGATCTGCCTGTTTGGAGCAAAGCCGCACGCGCTATCGCGCCAGATCATCCGTGCCTTCAATGACTTGTTGCGTGATATCTATGACCGTCGCCTTGCTGTCACCTTTGCCGGGCGCAACATTAGCAATTGCCCGTCGAAGCAGCGGGTCTATGTCCGGCTTTATGACGACCGGCTGCCAACGGCTCTGTATCACGCTGATCTGATGCAACTGGATCACGACTTTGACATTCGGTTGCCACCGCGAGATTCAGAGCCGATATCATCACCTGCGCAGAGCAATGTCTTCTTTGGTTACGGGGGATCAGTGGCACATTTGTTGGTCAATCAGCCACACATCGGCGAGTTGACCGAGCTGGAACGGGATTACTTTACCTCGATCCTGATAGAAGAGCTGTTTCAGGTTGTCAGCTTCGGCACAGATGTCGTGAAATTTGATGCCGAAACGCCGTTTCTGTCCAAACTTCAGGAAAAACCCGTCAATCTGCGCTACCTGCCCTGGCAGTCCGAGAGGTTCATGACCGGGTTGCTGGGCAGCAATCCGAGCGGGCTGTGTGCTTTTGATGTTTTCATGTTGCACTCTCTGGCTGCGGCAAACCTTGAAACGGTCAATTCCGATGAGCTGATCGTGTTCATTGATGCAAACTTTGACGACTTGCTGAACAAGTCAGTGCGGACTCTGATCAATCCCGTCTATCAACCCCTGCTGGATCAACGGTGTCTGGCCCTGCCGCACTGAACAGGAACCGTAGACCTTTGGCCCGGTTTTGTTTGCCCGGCTTTTGCAGCAGGGTACCGGCATTGGGCCGTTTGGGGAGTGGACCGTGCTTGATAAAAAATCAAAGGCCTGTTTCGAGCAAGTCATGGATTTGCGGCGTCAGCTAGAGGCCGGACTGATCGGCAGTGATCTGCTCATCGAACGCTTGCTGATAGGGGTTCTGACCGGTGGACATCTTCTCATAGAGGGCGCGCCCGGTCTGGCGAAGACACGCGCCGTCAGACTGCTGGCGGCGGCACTTGGCGGCACGTTCGCCCGGGTCCAGTGCACCCCTGACCTGCTGCCATCGGACCTGACCGGAACGGATGTGTTCAACCCCGAAACCGGGATGTTCGCTTTTGCACCCGGTCCGGTTTTTCACAATCTGGTGCTTGTCGATGAAATCAACCGCGCACCGCCCAAGGTGCAATCTGCATTGCTGGAAGCCATGGCGGAAACGCAAGTCACCAGCGGCGGCACGACCCACCCGTTGCCAGAGCCATTCTTTGTGGTCGCCACCCAGAATTCCATTGAACATGAAGGCACCTTTCCGCTGCCGGAGGCTCAACTGGACCGGTTCCTGCTGCATGTCATTGTCCAGCTTCCCGATCTGGAAACCGAGCGGCGCATTCTGGATCTGGTCGAAACCGAACGCCGGGAGGGCACAAGAGAGGTGCCGATGCTGGATCTTGATGTCATTCGGCAGGCCCGCCGCGATGTGACAGAGGTTCATTTGTCGCCTGCCTTGCGGGACTACATCGTGCGCCTGGTGATGGCGACACGCACCCTCCCGCATGCAGCAGAGATCGAACATGCCGTGTCGCCCCGCGGGTCGCTTGCCCTTGCCGCGGCGTCTCGTGCGCGCGCCTATCTGGCGGGCCGCGACCATGCGACGCCCGAAGATGTCGACGCTGTCGCCTCGGATGCGCTGGCGCACAGGATGGTGCTGAAATGGGCGGCATCCGCCGATGGCCGCACGGCCCGGGATGTGATCGCCGACGTCCTGCAAAAGACCGAAGCTTTATGACCGGCGGGGACGGCACCACTGTTACGGTACAGATGCTGATCGAGCAGCGCCGTGCTGTTTTGAAACAGATGCGGACGCCGCCGCCAACAAGTGCGCTGCCTGGTGGGTTTGCCATCAAAAAGCGTGGCCAGGGGCAGGTCATTGCAGATAGCCGGGTCTTCGTGCAGGGCGATGAGACCCGCTATGTGGATCGTGGCGCGACGGCGCGAACCGGAATATTGCATGTGCGCACCTTTCACGAAGAACGCGACCGGGTTACGTTTCTGGTGGCCGATTTTCGCCTTTCCATGCTTTGGGGCATGCGGCGGGCGTTTCGATCCGTCGCTGCTGCTGAGGCGCTGGCCTGGATAGGTTGGCAATCGGTTGAGGCAGGCGGCCGTGTGGGATTGCTGGCCATCACCGGCGGCGCGCCGGTCATCGTGGGGACACGGGGCGGCACAAGAGGCATGCTGGCTGTCATCGGTGGGTTGGTAAACGCGCACGACAGCGCGATGAAAGTTGCTATTGCCGCGGCTGGTCAATCTGCCCGGCTTGAGGAACCGCAGTTGTGCCAAGCACTTGACGGATTGAAACGGATCGTGCCGCGCGGCGGTTCAGTCGTGATTGCAAGTGCGCTGGATCGCCTTGGCGACGGGTTTGACGCGGTAGTCGGCAATCTGTCACGCTACCATACGCCGCTGTTCCTGCTGATCGAGGATCGCGCCTTGCAGGAACTTCCGTCAGGCCATTATCCGATACGTGGACCCGACGGGCGGCGCCGGATGGCACGGTTTCGCAACGCGGCGACGAAAACGGACGCCGCGTGCCAGATTGCCGGTTATGATTTCTTGCGCATTGATGCCGGGCTGCCAACCGATGACGCCATGACGCAGGCCTGGGGCTAGACCATGGCCGAACATGGCATCAGCGCAGAAACAATGCTGGCGGGGCTGCAGGATATCCGCCTGCCGGCCGAAGCCCCCGGAGGACTGGCGGCAGAGTTGTTTGCTGTCGTCGGGCTAGGACTGGCACTGGCACTGATCGTTTCGATGCTTCTGAAGCTTTTCATGCGCCCGCAGCGCAATCCTGCCGCGGCCCCAGCCATGGCAGATCGCATCGCTGCACTTGCCACATTGCCTGATGAAGACCGGGCGCTGGCGCTGCTGGCACTGATCCAGACTTCGTCTCCCGGCGCCCTGCCTGCTTTGCGCAAATCGCTTTATACGCGCGACGGCTTCCCTGAGGTGGCGAGGCTGGAGGCGGTCCTGTTGTCGCGGACAAGTGCCGATGCTTGAATTCGCGGACCCATGGCTGTTTGTCTTGCTCGGGCTTCCGGTGGCTGTCTATTTCCTGGCACCCGGAGACAGCCCCGGCGGCAGCGCACTGATCGTGCCCGAAGGCGTCAGCCGTTATATCATGGGCGGTACAGCGCATGGAACAGCTGTCATCTGGGATGTTCGCCGGGTGACGCCATTCATCATCTGGGCGTTGCTGATTGTCGCCCTCGCCGGACCACGGGTGCTCGCGCCGCAGCAGGCTCTGCCCATGTCCGGACGCGATCTGATCCTGGCGCTGGACCTGTCGGGATCGATGGTGCGCGACGATTTTACCTTGGACGGCCAACAGGTGACACGGCTGGACGCGGTCAAGGCTGTTGGTGCCAGTTTCGTACGGGAGCGCGCCGGGGATCGTGTCGGACTGGTCGTCTTCGGATCGGAAGCCTATGTCGCCGCCGCGCCCACTTTTGATACCGATGCCGTTGCCCAAAACATCTCGGAACTGGTGATCGGAATATCAGGGCGCGCGACGAATATCAGCGATGGTGTCGGCATCTCGCTCAAGCGGCTGGAAACGTCGGATGCTAAAACCAAGGTGATCATTCTGCTGTCTGACGGGGCCAACAACGCGGGCGCAGCCACCCCGCGCGATGTGGCGGGGCTGGCCAGCCGCATGGGGGTACGTATCCACACGATCGCACTTGGCCCAATTGCACTTGGCGAAACCGAGCAGACGCGCGGCACAGTGGATGCCCAAACTCTGCAGGCCATGGCAGACATCAGCGGCGGACAGATGTTCCGGGTGCGCACCACCGAGGATTTGCAGGATGCGGCGCGAACGCTGGACAGTCTTGAACCCACTGCACGCTCGGGTCTTTCCGCGCAGACCTACAACGAACTCTGGATCTGGCCCGCGCTGCTTGCCGGGTTGATCAGCCTTGGTCTGGGGCTGAGGTCATGGGCATGAACACCCTTGCCGATATCGTCATTCTGCGCCCGATCTGGGTCATCGCATTGCCGGTTGTGATCGCTCTGATGGTCTGGCGGCTTCGCCGCGCGGGGCACCCCGGCGACTGGCAGACAACCATCGAGCCGCATCTTCTGGCCGCCATGACGGCTCTTGGCCGGGTGGAGACAGGGCGCCGCCAGCTGACGTCCGCGGTTCCTTTCATCGTTACAGGCGCCGTTGTGCTGGCGCTGATGGGCCCTGCATTGGAAAGGCGGGACGCAAAGACGTTTCGCAACCTCGACGGGGTCATCTTTGTGATCGATGTGTCAGGGTCTGTGGTCCGGGACGAGAACTGGGCAAAGCTGGTCAATATGGCGCGTGCGGGACTGAGTGTTCTGGGAAGTAAACCCGCCGCCCTGATCGTCTATGGTGGGGACACTTATCTGGCCTCGCCACTGACAACCGATCACGTGCAGCTTGGCCAGGTCGTCTCCCTGTTGGACAAAGACACCATGCCTGATCGTGGCAACCGGCCCGCGCTCGCTCTGGAACGCGCTGCGGATGTGCTGAAGGAGGCAGACATCCTTGCCGGCGATGTCGTGCTGATGACCGATGGCGAAGGACTGGACGCGAACGCAATCCGCGCCGCGCAACGTATCACCGGCATGGGCGGGCGATTGTCCGTTGTCGTCAGCCAAACCACAGTGTCGGGCGCGCCGCCTGTCGGGCAGGCCATATTTGACACGCTGACACAAGTGGGCCGTGGCAGGGTCTATGACACCAGCGATCTGTCAGCGTTTATGCGCGATTTCAGCGACAGCAGCGCCGCGCGTCTGGAACGACAGGATTTGCACCTGCTTCTGCTTGTGGATTATGGCCGCTATCTCCTGTTCCTTGCTCTGCTGCCTGCGCTGATGTTCTTCCGGAAGGATCGCGGCTGATGCGCAGGATCACCACCCTTTGTGCACTGGTATGCTTGGGGGCCGCCCTGTTGGCTGGTGGACCGGCGGCTTTTGGGCGGGTGGCGCTTGCGGTTGGATTGCCGCGGCTGGCGGCTGCGCTGTTTTCAGATCCGGCGTGGCAAGGCGTGGCCTCCTATCGGGCTGGTGATTTTGATGCTGCAGCGGTGGTGATGGATCAGGCTGGTCCGGATGCGCTGTACAATCTTGGAAACGCGCATGCACACCGCGGAGCCTATGCCGCGTCGCTGGAAGCATTCGATCTGGCGCTGGCCAAGGGATATGATCCGCAGGCGCAGGCGAACTTCGATCTGTTACGTGCCTTTTACACAGGCACAGCCATTGATGCTGACGCCTTTTTCCTCACCGAAGACCGCGACGGGACCACGACGCAGGCACCGATTGCACGTGGCGATGCGCGGGGGTCAGGGACGGGTGCGGATGTGACCAATACGGGGGCAACTCTTGGTTTGGCAGAGTTGTCCGCTGAAGGGCGTGAACAACGGGTGCGCCATGTCTTTGACGACAAATTCATCACCGCCAACGCAAGGTGGCTGGCAACGCTTGAAGACGTGCCGGGGGCCTATCTGAACGAACGCATCAGTCATGAACACAAGCGACGCCGCACCGAAGGCATTGGGCAGGTTGCGGAGGACACCGAATGGTAAGGTTGCTACGACAGTTGCTGGTGGTGCTGGCGGCGGCGACCCTGCTTGCCATGCCGGGATGGGCACAGACCCGCGCGGTTGATCCTTCCGACCTTAGCCTGACTGTGACCGTCGAAACCTTGCCCGAAACACTGATGCGGCAAGAGATGATCCTGCTGACCATTCACGGGGTCTATAAAAGACACATCACCAGGGAACAGCTGGAACAGCCGGATCTGAGCGGTTTCAACTGGATGCAATTGGGGCAGGACGACTGGTTCGAGAGCATGCTGGATGGTTTGCCGGTCAAGAACATGCGCCGCCGTATGGCGATTTTTCCAGACCAGGCGGGGCGATTGGAAATTGGAGCTTTCCAGCATCGCCTCACCTTGCTGGATGAAGACAACAAGTGGTTTGAACATACGGTACGCTCGGAGCCACTGACGCTTGAAGTGTCGCCCGAACCCGCGCTGGAAGGGTGGTGGTTTCCTGTCCGTCGCCTCCAGGTGGCTGACACCTGGTCCAACGCACCCGATCAGCTAGCCCAAGGTGCCGGAGTGCTGCGTGTCGTGCGTGTGTCCGCTCTTGGGGCAAGCCCTGACATGATTCCGCCGATGCCGGAACTTAAATCGCCCTCGGCGCTGATCTTTGCGCATCCCGAAAAACGTCTTGTCGATCTGACCCCACATGGACCCGAAGCGATTGCCTATTGGCGCTGGACGGTAACGCCGACGAACGGCAATGCGGCGATCCTTGAGCCGATCAGTTTCAGTTATTTTGATACCCTAACGCGTGAGATGCGCAATGTGGAGATCTCGGCTCAGCGGGTGGCATTTGGCGACGTCACCGGATCAGCGCGGCAGAAAGATCCGGTCGCGATCATCCAAAGCGGGCAGCGACCGTTGTTGTTGCTGATCGCCGGATTGGCGGCGTTTGGGTCGGCGATATTTGCCCTCTTGCACGGCAACAGCGTGTCACTGGCCCCACTGACAGCCCGGATGAAGCGGCAACGCTTGCTGTGGCGCTTTGATCGCGCTGCTCGACGCAAGGATGCGGTAGCGTTGCGTCGAGCAGCACATGCACTGGAAGAAATTCATGCGCCATCAGAGAAACGTCTGGCTCTGTTGTCGCAGTTGGACAGTGAGCTGTTCGGACGCAGGCCCGATCAATGGCAGCAGACAGGCTTTAGCCGCAGTTTTCGGAACAGCCTGGCAGGCGCGCAGCCACGTTGATCCCATATTTAAGATAACTTTACTTGCCTCTTGGTGCCGTCAGGCTAACATTGGAGAGGGAGGAATTTAATATGCCAGAGAACGGGAAGGCCAAATGTGTCTCCATCAATCTGACCCTCGTTGTGGATGACCATCCACTCTACTGCGATGCAATGGCTGCGTCCCTGTCCACAGCATTCAAGATGCAGCAGGTGAAAGCAGTCAATTCATTGCAGGAGGCGCGTCAATTTCTGTTTGACGGGTTTGTACCGGATCTGGTGATCCTTGATCTGGGCTTGCCCGATGCGAAAGGGCTGAGCGGGTTCCTGAGCCTGAAAGATATCTTGCCCGACGTGCCAATTCTGGTGATCTCCGCCGATTCAAGTGATGAGACAATACAGGCGGTGATGGACGCAGGTGCAACCGGCTTTGTACCCAAGGATGCGCCCAGAACAGTGATGGCCGAGGCACTGGAAAACGTTCAGGAAGGTGCAATATACCTACCGCCAAATTTCTGCCCGATGCCGCGAACCGCCGATCAGCATGCCATCAATGCTCATGAAATTTCAGAGCGTATTGCCCGGCTTACACCGCAACAAAGCCGGATCATGAACCTGATATGTGCGGGCAAGCCCAACAAGCTGATTGCCTATGAACTATCGGTGGCAGAAGGGACCGTGAAGGCGCACATCACAGCATTGCTGCGCCGGCTTGGCGTAAGCAACCGCACTCAGGCCGCAGTTCTGGTCAGCTACGTCGCACCAAATATGTCCAGCCAACTTTCTGATATCGATGCACGCAGGCAGCTGAGCTAGGCATGTGATGGATAAAATGGATGACGCCTTTGCCACGTCGCGTATTGTATCGGTGGGTGTATCTACGGCTGACGACGCAGAACGCGCCGTGGCAGAGGCTGTTTCTCAACTGTCTGAGCATTCAATCTGCTTTATTCTGGTTTTTGTGCCCGAACGGCTGAGCGAAACCTCCGTGGCAGAGGCGCTTAACCATCACCTGCCGCGAACGCCCATGTTTGGTTGCACCAGCGCCGGTCAGATCACACCGCAGGGTTATGACGACAATGCGCTGCTGCTGGTCGCGTTTCTTCGCGCACACTTTCGCTGTTCGTCGAAACTGTTTCATCCACTCAAGCCCGTATCCATCGAAGAAACGGCGTTTGAAGCGCAAACACTCGCAAGACGGTTTCACACGACAGCCAATTGGAACCGCTTCGCGATCACGATCGCTGACGGGCTTTCAAAACAGGAAGACGTGTTGGTCGCGGCGCTCGAGGCCGGGCTGGGTGGCATGCCTGTCTTTGGCGGCTCCGCCGGGCACGGCGTTGCCTATGACGCAACCTATGTTTTGCATGATGGCAAGTTCTACGACAATGCTGCGGTGCTGTTGATCGTTGAAACCGATCTGGACTTTGAACGCATCAAATTCGATCACATCATGCCCACAGATCAGCAGCTGGTTGTGACCGAGGCCAATCCCGAGGATCGGATCGTCAACGAAATAAATGGAAGCCCAGCCGCGGAAGAGTACGCAAGACTGATTGGATGTGATTTGGCGGATTTGTCACCGCGCGTCTTTGCCGAAAATCCGGTGCTCGTGCGCAATCTGGACAGTTGGTACGTTCGCGCAATTCAAGGCGCCCTGGAGGACGGATCGCTGGCGTTTTTATCGGCCATCGAGAACGGACTGGTTCTGACACTTGGTCGTGGCAAGGAGATCATTGAAACCATGAATGCCGAGTTGGCCGTGACTGGCCCGAAGGGAGAGCCACCGCATTTTGTGTTGGGTTTCGATTGCGTGTTGCGACGCCTTGAGATCGACCAGAAAAAGCTGTCTGACGCCGCCTCGGAGATCCTTCAGAAACGCATGGTGGTCGGGTTCAATACCTACGGCGAACAGTGTGACGGGATCCACATGAACCAGACCTTTCTGGGCATCGCGTTCTTCACACCACGACGCGAGATCACTTTATGATCGATCATCAGCAGCCGCTTGAGATTCAAGTTGCGAAACAGGACAAGATCATCAAAGCGCTGGTGCGGCGCGCAAATCAGCGGCACGAACTGGGCCATTCAGCCTATTCGCTTTTCCAGTCAGCCGTCACATTGCAAAGCAAGGTTTCCGAGAAGACCCGGAATCTCGAGGCGGCGCTGAATACGCTTGGCCAGACCAGCACTGAACTCGAAAGCTCCGAAGAAGCGCGCAACCAGACACAACAAAGCCTGACTGACGCGCTGGAATCGATCGACGGCGGTCTTGCGCTCTTTACTGATGGCAAGCTGCGTGTCTGCAATGATTTTTTCAAAGATCTGATTTCGGATGTGCGCGGCATCGTTCAGCCGGGGCTGACGCTGACGCAATATTTCGATGCGGTGACCAACAGCAGCGACGTAACGCCAGCCAAGGACACTGGTCCACTGACAGCGCAGATGCCGCAACGCGCCAGCGGCGTGGCGCAGTTCGTCTTCGCCCTGAAGAATGACCGCTGGTTCGTCATCAACTACAGGCAGACGAGCCGCAACAATACCGTCGTTCTGCAGACCGAAATCACCGCGATCGTGCGGTCCAACCGCTTGGAAAAGGACCGGTTGATCGATGCGCAGGAGCATTTCCTGAAGGCTGCCGTCGACAACATGCCGCAAGGAGTGTGCACCTTTTCCGCCGATGGGACCCTGTTGATCAAGAACATTCAATTTGTGACCTTGCTGGAACTGCCAATCCAGTTGACGCGGGTTGGGACCTCCTACGCCCAGATCACCGAATATCTCGACTCGCGGAATCTGGTAGGCAGCTTGCCGCACAGCAGTTTCCAAGGCTTGCTGCGCTATTTGCTGCGCGCAAACAGTCTGCATCTGCGCCGTCGGCATGCCAATGGCACCGTGCTGGACATCGATCTGAGCTCGCTGCCGGACGGCGGTTGCATCGTCAATGTTGTGGATGTCACCGCCCAGTCGCAAACCACCGAAGAGTTGGAAAACCGTGTCCAGAAGCGGACGCAGGAACTGACCGGTGTGAATACTGAACTGCGCCGGCAATACGCGGCACTGGCCCAAGTCGAAGAAGACCTGCGGCTTGCCAAGGCCGAAGTTGAAAATGCGATGACATCAAAAACGCGGTTTTTTGCTGCGGCGAGCCACGATCTCTTGCAACCTATCAACGCTGCCAAGCTGCTAATCTCCTCGCTCGGCGACATGTCGCTGAACGCCCAAACCGAAGAGATTGTGCATCGTCTCAATCGCTCATTCCGATCGACTGAAACCTTGCTGCACGGACTGCTTGATATCGCAAGACTTGAATCAGTCGATATGAAACTGCAGGTGACAGAGTTTGCCGTCGACAGCGTACTGAACAAGGTCGTCGAAGACATCGGGCCACTGGCCGCCGAGAAGGGGCTGCGATTGAGTGTCGTGCCGTCGGGGGTTTGGGTGCGCAGCGACCGGCGCTATCTGTCGCGATCACTGCAAAACCTTGTTAACAACGCAATCCAGTATACGGAAAAGGGCCGTGTTCTGGTTGGCTGCCGAAGGCGCGGTGACAAGATCGTGCTGGAGGTTTGGGATACCGGAATTGGTATTTCGAAACGGGATCAAGTCCGGATATTCCAGGAGTTTACGCGTGTGGATTCCTCGTCGGGAAGCAATTACGGCATGGGTTTGGGGTTGTCGATCGTACAGCGCGCCTGTGCGCATCTTGGTCACGAGGTGTCGGTCCGTTCCAAGCCGGGTGTCGGCTCGGTCTTCTCCATCGCTTTGCCGATGGTGACGGCGGGGCAACTGGCCGAAATCGACCAGAGCAACCCCTCTGTCAGCCCATCCACAGCGATGGATTTGATTGTCCTGTTGATTGAAAACGACCCCGACGTGCTTTTCGCCATGGCGCAAAAACTGGAAAGCTGGGGGGCCAGTGTTCTGGCCTGCGCGTCGACAGTGGAGGCGCTGCAGATGGTCGCGGAAATCGACATGAGCCCGGACATCATACTGGCTGATTTCCAGCTGGATGGGTCGGATACGGGCGTGGACAGCATCCTCGCTCTCAGGCGTCAGACAGGTGTTGATCTGCCGGCGATCGTGATCACCGGACATCAGGAAAGCAAGATCAAGGATCTGGGTGTGCAACATCATTTTTCGGTGCTGACCAAGCCTGTCAAACTGTCCCGGTTGCGCCCACTCATTGACTGGAAGACACGACGCACGCCGCCTGTCCTCGACGACGGTTAGGACCAAAGTCTGCAATGAACTTTCCAGCAGACGAGATAGGCTACGCTTGAACAAAAGGGTAGGCACGATGAAATTATTGCAGAGCTTGTTTGTAGCGCTGGTGCTCACGACACCACTGCATGCGGCCGAAACCTATGATCTGATTTTCAAGCTCGGCACACTGGATGATGTCGCGGTGGATGCGGGTCTGACTTATGACCGCAAGATTATTATTGCTGGCAACCCGGAATTTGCACAGCGCAACACCGGCGATGTTGAGGTTGAACTGGTGCCAGATGACATGGCCGCTCTGCGCTTTGTACAGGGAGATCAGCACCGCGATCTCGGCCAGTTTCCAGCCACTGTTGGCAATCCGATTATCATGTACTTCGTTGAAACCGTGCTGCGTGATGTTGCGCAGGAGGCTGGAGGCAGCCCGTTCTATATTCGAAACCGGATCAAGGACGCGCTTGTCAAAACAGCGCCTATCGAAGATGCGACGGTGGCTTTCGGATCACAGGAAATCGCTGTTAAAAAGATCACCCTGCATCCATTCGAAACGGACAAGAACCGTGACAAGATGGGGATTTACGCCGACCTTGCCCTGACATTCACGATGTCTGAGGAGGTGCCGGGATGGTATGTTTCATTGTCAGCCTCAGCGCCGGGTGCAGATGGCTCACCGGGGTACAGCAATACGCTGGTGCTGGACGCCGACGGAGAAAACCAATGAAACCGCTCGTCATGATGATGCTGTTGCTGGCCAGCGGGCCTTCTGCCAGCGCACAATCGGTGGCGGAGCGTCTGAATGATTATCCCACCTCTGCGCGCGCCGATTACGTGTTTGGCTGCATGGCTGCCAATGGGCAAGGGCAGGATGTGCTGATCAAATGCACCTGTTCGATCGACCATATAGCCACCATCCTGCCGTATGAAAAATACGTCGAGGCCGAAACCGTGCTGTCGCTGCGGTTGGCCGGGGGAGAGCGCATGGCGATTTTCCGCACGGCGGCCTCTGCGAATGCGCAGGTTGCCGACCTGCGCCGGGCACAAGCCGAAGCCGAGATCCTGTGTTTTTAAGAGTTAGCTTTCTGTCGCCTTCGGCAGGGTCTGCTCGAAGATGTTGCCTTCGGTGTCATGTGCGCGCACCCGGAATGTGGGGCTGCCGTTGTCGCGATATACAAAGCGGAACACCGGGTTTTCACTGATTGAAATGCCGCCCTCGAGGCTAAAGAGCAACTCGTCCCCCTGATAGACTTCCAGTTCATCAATGAAATGGGCTCCGATGAACAACTGCGTCACCTGATCACGCTGCAGACCGGAATAGTTCGGGTGCCGGATCATGATCTGCGCTTCGCGGCGTTGCCCGGACATCTGCACTGTTTCGTCGAACAGACGCAGCCGCATTTCGCCCATTGAAGCCAGCGCCACTTCCGGATCTCGTGAAGCGGGAGCCGAACACCCACCCGAGGCTTTGACATATCGCCCGTTCATAAAGCTGCCATCTGCCGTCTCGGCGATCACCCGCACGTTGGAATACTGGTTTACCCGGATCCTAAGTTCGAAGTTCAATGGTGCCATCGCCGCGCCGAAGACAAAGGAAGCAGCCATCGGAGCTGGGTTTTCATCAATGATCACCATGGCGCGCTCGATCGGAACCGCATCGCCATTTTGTGAGATTGTGATCGGGACGGTGGCAGCGTCATGCGCGCGATAGGGAGCGTCCACAGCAAACAGGCTCGATCCATCTTTCAGACGCGCCGCATCAACGAAATCATCTTGCAGTTCCGCCCAGCTTGCACTGTCGGTCAAAGGATTTTCCTGGGCAATTGCCCCATGAGAAATGAGCGAAATCAACGATGCTATGAGTAGATGTTTCATCATGTTCCTCCGTCCGTCTTCCTGATCTTTATCACAATTGGAGCATCAGGCGTCATAATCCTTGGTCTGTGTTCGCGTGATTGTGTTTAAATGCCATACTCAGTGGGATGATCATCAGGAGGAGCCTGCCCCTTGTTCGAGGCAATCATAGGTCTCTGCCTGCTATCTGATCCAACACTGTGCCGGGATGTGCTTATCCCGGGCTACGAAGCAGATACGCTTGTGGAATGCGAGCGTTTGCTTGCCAGACGGGACACAGTACCTGTTGAATGGTTTGCAGGTTATTCAAACAGCGATGCCCGCTGCGCCCCGGCCGGGGCGGTGGCCAACTTTGGTGAAGCAGCGCCCGGCGTGTTCGTGCACCGCGGTATTGTCAGCGACGCGGCAGCCGGCAACAGCGGCGATGTGGCAAATGTGGGGTTTGTGGTTGGTGAGACTGCTGTCGCTGTTATCGACAGTGGTGGTTCTCGCAAGGTAGCCGAAAGCATTTACCGCGCGGTGCGGGAGCAGACGCCGCTTCCGATTCGCTATGTCATCCTGACCCATATGCATCCCGATCATGTTCTGGGCGCATCTGTCTTTGCGCAGGCAGGCGCCGAGGTCGTCGGCCATGCCAACTTGCCGCGCGCGCTGCAGGACCGGCAAGAGACCTATCTGACGAACTTCGGCCGGCTGATTGGCGCGGCTGATTTTCTGGGAACTCAGGTTGTGATGCCCGACAGTGCGGTCGATCAAGCCGATCAGCTTGATCTGGGTAACCGCATACTCGTGCTGCGTGCCTGGCCAAATGCCCATACGGGCACCGACCTGACGGTTGGAGATCCTGCAACGGGCATCCTGTTCACCGGCGATCTGATGTTTGATGAGCATGCCCCGGCCCTTGACGGCTCCGTGCTCGGGTGGCGGGAAGTGCTGGTGAAAATGCAGGCGCTGCCTTACCGGCAGATCGTGCCGGGGCACGGCGGACCGTTGCTGGATTGGCCGCAAAGTGCGGCAACGCTAAAGGTCTACCTTGATGTCTTGATCGACGACACAAGAGCCGCAATTGCCCGCGGCGATACCCTGGGTCAGGCGGTTGAGATCATTGCTCAGTCGCAGTCGGGCAGGTGGACGCTGTTTGACCTGTTCAATCCGCGCAACGCGACAGTGGCATTCACCGAACTCGAGTGGGAATAACGCCGCGACCGTATTCGGTCGCGATCGTCGCAAATTGACCGCAAAGCCACAGTCCTGATCACGGTGCACCCTAAACGCCTCAGTCCTTGACGAACCGCGTCAGCGCCTGGGCGATGCCATAGGCCCTCTTTTCCAGCAGGACCGGTGTTTCGCAGACATAGGTCAATGATTGGGCGCGGTCGTGATAAATGCGTTCATCCCAGTGAAGCTTCTCTTCAAGCGCATCGGCCCGGTCATAATCCGGATCATCTTTCGCCATCTCGGCGTCAATCGCCTTCCGCGTGGTTTCAATCCTGGCGGCCACATCAATCTGGTGCAGCGAGTAGCGCGAAATGCCTTCGATCAATCGTGAGCGGTCATGATTGATGTCGTTAAAAACTGCCTGAAAGATCAAGCCATGATCGTCGACAGTCAAAGACGGGTTTGATGTGTCGAAATCGGCGATCAGCGCCTCGGCTTGGTCCATTGACACCCGGCGCAAGACCAGCGTGTCGACCAGTTCATCGGCCTTTGGCTTGAAGCTCGGCGCCAATTCACCTTCTGGCACAGGATATGGCCACATCAATCCAAGTGACAGGTTTTCCACTTTCCGTTGCACGCAGGGCCAGGTCGGGTCGGAAAAATCTCCGGCCAGCGCCGGCGCGCTGAGCAACGCGGCGAGGGATGCAACGACAAACAATGGAACCTGCGACATTAGCGATCTCCCTCATGGAATCTAGGCAAAACGATCCGCCAAGTCCATCGCTGTCACACTAAGGCGCTAAATCCGGCGCGATGAAACAGTTACCAAAGTCGTAGTTGTCCGAAAGGCCGTCATACGACTAAATTTTGAAAGGAACAGAAAGTCTCGTAGTGCCTTAGGGGGAATTCAATGCGTACACGTGCAGCCGTTGCAGTTGCAGCTGGCAAACCGCTGGAAGTGATGGACGTCAATCTCGACGGCCCCAGAGCGGGCGAGGTTCTGGTCGAGATCAAAGCCACTGGTTTGTGTCATACCGACGATTTTACCCGTTCGGGTGCCGATCCAGAGGGAATATTTCCCGCCATTCTGGGCCATGAAGGCGCGGGTATCGTGCTCGAGATCGGCGAAGGCGTCACCAGTCTTGCCGTTGGCGATCACGTCATCCCGCTTTATACACCCGAATGTCGCGAGTGCGAATATTGCCTGAACCCCAAGACAAACCTCTGCCAGAAAATCCGCAGCACCCAGGGCCAGGGACTGTTGCCGGACGGCTCTACACGGTTTTCCATGCTCGATGGCACGCCGATCCATCACTACATGGGCTGTTCCACATTCGCCAACCACACGGTTGTGCCCGAGATCGCCCTTGCGAAGGTCCGCAAAGACGCGCCGTTCGACAAGATTTGTTATATCGGCTGCGGCGTGACGACCGGAATCGGGGCCGTGATAAATACGGCCAAGGTCGAAATCGGCAGCCGGGCGATTGTCTTTGGCCTCGGTGGAATTGGCCTGAATGTGCTTCAGGGGCTGCGTCTTGCGGGAGCCGACCAGATTGTCGGTGTCGACCTCAACGACAGCAGGGAAACCATGGGCCGCCATTTCGGCATGACCGATTTTGTGAACCCGTCAAAGATCAAGGGCGATATCGTCGCCCATCTGGTTGAATTGACCGGTGGCGGGGCGGACTACACTTTTGACGCCACCGGCAATGTCGGCGTCATGCGGACCGCACTTGAGGCATCTCACAAAGGTTGGGGTGAAAGCATCATCATCGGTGTGGCGCCGGCCGGCGCCGAAATCAGCACCCGACCCTTCCAGCTGGTGACCGGGCGAAGCTGGCGCGGTACCGCCTTTGGCGGCGCGCGGGGCCGAACCGATGTGCCCAAAATCGTCGATTGGTACATGCAGGGCAAGATCGAGATTGACCCGATGATTACACACAAGCTGAGCCTTGACGAGATCAACAAGGGGTTCGATCTGATGCATGCGGGTGAGAGCATCCGCGCAGTCGTGGAGTTCTGATCAATGGAACTCGTCTCTCGAAATAGATGTTTTGGAGGCGAACAGGTCGTTTACAAACACGATTCGACGGTATGTGGCGTTGAAATGACATTTGCGGTGTACCTGCCGCCTCAGGCACGAACCGAACCGGTTCCGGTTTTGTGGTACCTGTCTGGACTGACCTGCACGCATGACAACGCGATGACCAAAGGCGGATTTCAGAAATATGCTGCTGAACAGGGTGTTGCGTTGGTGTTTCCAGACACATCGCCCCGGGGTGACGGGGTGGCCGATGATGAAGCATATGATCTTGGTATTGGTGCCGGGTTTTATCTGAATGCCACGCAACAACCATGGCAACCGCATTTTCAGATGTACGATTATGTGGTGAAAGAACTTCGCGGCCTGCTTCTGGACAAGTTGCCGATCATCGATCGCCACGGCATCACAGGCCATTCGATGGGCGGGCATGGTGCACTGACGATTGCAATGCGCAACCCTTCTCTTTTTGTGTCTTTGTCTGCTTTTGCCCCGATCATGAACCCCAGCCAGTCAGAATGGGGACGCAAACAATTCAGCGCCTACCTGGGTGAAGATGAATCCACATGGTCACAATACGACGCGACCATTCTGATGTCGGAAGCAGGGTGGCACGGCGACATCCTTATCGATCAGGGCGCCGACGATCAGTTCATTGACCTTCTGCGACCGCAGGCCTTCGCAGAAGCGGCGACAAAGCGCCGTCAGCCCTGCGTCCTGCGTACACATGCGGGCCATGATCACAGTTATTTCTTTGTATCCACTTTTGCCGAAGATCACGTGTGTTGGCACGCCGAACGACTGCACGACTATTGAATGACGAGGACGGGGAGGGAAAGCATGACCAGAACATTCTCATTGTTGATCCTTGCCGGCGGTCTCTTGGTGGCCCCCATCATGCCGGTCTGGGCGACGTCCTACGCAGTGGCACCTGGTCACGAAATCACTGCCATTTCCGCGGCACGCATCGCCTTCGTCGCAACTGAAAAACAGCTTTGGATGCCTGAAACACTTGACGGGTTTCTGGTAAAGCCGCCGGCCTACAACGACGGCACCAAAATGCCATACGCCGGTTTGCGCAAGGAGGAAGATCGCGCAAATCTCAACACTTATCTCGCAACATTCGCCGCATTGGAGGACTGATCGCGCGACTGAATTCCCTTTGGCTTTATCGATTTGCCAATGGGACCTGCCTGTTACAGCAGGCGCAGGGCCGCCCAGCTTGGCGATAGCCTGCAAACCATACCTTTGGGAGGAAACGACTATGAGAAAGTTACTAGCTTTATCATCAGCACTAGTGTTGGGCTCGACCATCATGGTCTCGGCCAACGATGGTCTGAAGGGACTGATTGATGACCCCAATCAATGGGCGATTCAGACGGGAGACTATTCGAACCAGCGCTATTCCAAGCTGGACCAGATCAACAAGGACAATGTTGGCGATCTGCAGGTTGCATGGACATTCTCGACCGGCGTCCTGCGCGGGCATGAAGGGTCTCCGCTGGTGATCGGCAATGTGATGTATGTTCACACCCCGTTCCCGAACATCGTCTACGCACTTGATCTTGCAAATGAAGGCAAGATCATCTGGAAGTACGAGCCCAAGCAGGATCCTGACGTGATCCCTGTGATGTGTTGCGACACTGTGAACCGCGGTGTGGCTTATGCTGACGGAAAGATATTCCTGCATCAGGCCGATACAACACTGGTCGCGCTGAACGCCGACACAGGTGCGGTGGAATGGAGCGTCAAGAACGGCGATGCCGCAAAGGGCGAAACCAACACGGCAACCGTGATGCCGGTTGGCGACAAGCTCATTGTCGGCATTTCAGGCGGTGAGTTCGGTGTGCGCGGGCATGTGACCGCCTATTCGATCGCGGACGGCAGCATGGCCTGGCGCGCCTATTCGATGGGCCCGGACAGCGACATCCTCATCGATCCCGAGAAGACAACCCATCTCGGAACACCGGTCGGTGCCGATTCTGGCACCAACACCTGGGAAGGCGACCAGTGGAAGATCGGTGGCGGCACCACATGGGGCTGGTATTCCTATGATGCGGATGAAAACCTGATCTACTACGGCACAGGTAACCCATCCACATGGAACCCTGCACAACGTCCCGGTGACAACCGCTGGTCCATGACCATCATGGCGCGTGATGCCGACACCGGTATTGCCAAATGGTTCTATCAGATGACCCCACATGATGAGTGGGACTTTGACGGGATCAACGAGATGATCCTGACCGAGCAGGAAATCGACGGTGTCGAGCGCAAACTGCTCACGCACTTTGACCGGAACGGTCTGGGTTACACTCTGGATCGTGTAAGCGGCGAGCTTCTGGTGGCCGAAAAGTTCGACCCGGCTGTGAACTGGACAACGGGTGTCGACATGGACCCGGCATCCAGCACCTACGGCCGTCCAGCTGTTGTTGCCGAATACTCAACCGAGCAGAACGGCGAAGACGTGAACTCCACCGGTATCTGCCCGGCAGCGCTTGGTACAAAGGACCAGCAACCGGCGGCCTATTCGCCTGTTACAGAACTGTTTTATGTCCCGACAAACCACGTTTGCATGGATTATGAGCCGTTCCGCGTCAGCTACACGGCAGGCCAGCCCTATGTTGGTGCAACACTTGCGATGTATCCGGCACCAGACAGCCACGGCGGTATGGGCAACTTCATCGCCTGGAACGGCAAGACCGGTCAGATCGAATGGTCTCTGCCTGAGCAGTTCTCGGTGTGGTCCGGTGCGCTGGCAACCGCTGGTAATGTGGTGTTCTACGGCACACTCGAAGGCTACCTCAAGGCGGTCGATGCCACCACGGGTGAAGAACTCTACAAGTTCAAGACACCGTCCGGCATCATCGGAAACGTGATGACCTACACATATGATGGCAAGCAGTACATCGGGATCCTTTCGGGTGTCGGCGGCTGGGCCGGTATCGGCCTTGCGGCTGGTCTGACCAATCCAAACGATGGTCTGGGTGCTGTCGGTGGTTACGCTGCGTTGAGCGATTACACTGCTCTTGGTGGTCAACTTACCGTGTTCGCCATTCCCAACTAAGGCGTATGCTTTACTGAAAATAGATTGGCGCGGCCTTCGGGTGGCGCCAATCTTCTCACTCAGATTTTTCAGAGGTTACAAAAATGCGAAATGTCGCATCCCTGCTGGTAACGGCAGTGCTCATGTCAACAGGATCGGTCACGTTGGCCCAGGACAGCTCAAACATTGTCGCCACTTATTCTGAAGACGGCCGGTATTTCACCGAAGACGACATCCCCACCTACAACATCGACAAAGACGGCAAGATTGACTGGCTGACCTATTCCGGTTTCCGGCGCTACCATTCGGAGTGCCACGTCTGCCACGGACCTGAAGGCGAAGGTTCCAGCTATGCGCCTGCGCTCAAGAAATCGGCTATCGACCTGGATTACTATGATTTCATCGATGTCGTCGTCAACGGCCGAAAACGGGTAAGTGCATCACAAAATTCTGTCATGCCGGCGTTCGGGGATAACCCCAATGTCATGTGTTATCTCAATGACATCTATGTCTACCTGAAAGCGCGCGGCACGGATGCCGTCCCAAGAGGACGCCCCGGCGCAAAGGAAGCTAAATCCGACGTGATCCGTGAGGATGAAAATGCGTGCCTGGGTTAATGCCCTGGCGTTTGTTGGCGCCGTGCTCTGGGCCAGTTCTTCAGCGGCACAAACGTCGGACCTTGTGTCACAATCAAGTTTTCGGGTGTGCGCCGATCCCGCCAATGCGCCTATGTCCAACCGGGAAGGCACAGGTTTCGAGAACAGGCTGGCCGAGTTTTTCGCAGCCAAGCTTGACCGCCCGGTGCACTATGAATGGTATCCGATGGCCACCGGCTTTATCCGCAACACATTGCGGGCCAACCGCTGCGATGTTGTCATCGGCTACGCGCAGGGCCACGAGATGGTTTTGAACACGAACCACTACTTTACCTCCGCCTACACATTGGTAACCCGTTCCGGCAGCGCAATTGCCGATGTGGACAGCCTTTCCGACCCCCGCTTGCAAGGGCTGAGCCTGGGCATTGTTGCAGGGTCGCCGCCAGCAACCCATTTGGCGCGGAACGGGTTGATCGGCAAAGCCCGCCCTTACAATCTGGTTGTGGACAGGCGCCATGAATCTCCGATCCCGGATATGCTGGAGGACCTGCAGGCAGGAGTGATCGACGGCGCCCTGATTTGGGGGCCGATCGCCGGGCCATTGGTCAAGCAAAGCTTTCCGGGCCTGAAAGTCACCCCGCTGCTCAAGGAAACCCATTCGCCGCGGCTGTTCTTTCGAATTACGATGGGTGTCCGTCAGGGTGAAAAGGTCTGGCAGCGAAAGCTGAACTCGCTGATCCGGCGTAATCAGGCAGAGATCAATGCAATTCTGAGCGATGCAGGGGTTCCGCTGATCAATGATATGGGGACGGATCTGCTGGAACCGGCGCAATGATCCGGGCCGCCGCTGCAATGCTTGCTCTTTTGCTGCCGGTGGCAGGTATGGCCCAGTCAGTGGCTGAACCAGAAGATTATGAAACAGAGCATTATCGCGGCCCGGTTCCTGTGACCTTGAGCGGTGCGACTGTTGTCGACGCCAGTGCGGCTTTTGCGCTGTGGAAAACCGGCCGGGTCGCTTTTATCGATGTATTGCCGCGCGCGCCCAAGCCGGACAACCTGCCGGAAGGCACCATCTGGCGGGAACAACCGCGGGACTCCATTCAGGGGGCGATATGGCTGCCCAATGTTGGTTACGGCAAACTGGCGGAGGTGACCGAGAAATACTTCAAGGACGGTCTCAACAGTGCGACAGGCGGTGATATGTCCAACCCTGTCGTTTTCTTTTGCCTCAGCGAATGCTGGATGTCGTGGAATGCCGCGAAACGAGCATTGGAATATGGTCATGAACGTGTGTTTTGGTTCCCCGAAGGAACCGACGGCTGGACCTTTGAAGACTACCCGACTGCGAAACTCGAGCCGGTAGAGGGCTTTTGAGGGCTCTATCTGAAGCTTTTCGGGCACGATAAGAGACCTGTACTATCTCCTCACTTCGCACTTGCGCACTGGTCATGGTGACCTGCTCACCCTTGAGGTCGCGTCTATAAGTTAGCCCTGTTCAGGTTTTGATGCGCTCAGGGATCACGTGGGCCTTGAGACAGATCGTGTACTTTTATCCTCTGCCTGAAGCCGGGGGTAAGCGGATTATGAAAGGCGGTGACGACAAATGCATATTTGCCAACGGTGTTAGCCGGGTGCAGTCCAGCGTCCTGCCGGTGGGTCATAAGGCGAATAAATCATTGGATTATATAATGGCGCACCCGACAGGATTCGAACCTGTGACCTCTGCCTTCGGAGGGCAATGGTTCGGTGGATACTAGGGTTTCTCTGGCGTCCTAGGAATGCCATAAACTCTTGCAAATCAACAAATATATCCCATAATCTGTTTCTGGTGGTTCCTGCGAGTGACCTGGCGCGTGTTACCCCCGTGTTACCCCAAGGAATTTTGGCCCAAATAGGAGCGCGAGCGATGGCAGCAGGGCGGATCACGAAGCGGACGGTCGATACTCTGAAGGTCACCGGCAAGGATTATGTCCATTGGGATGGTGAGTTGACCGGCTTCGGTGTGCGGGTTCGTGCAAGCGGATCAATGTCATTCGTCGCGGTCTACCGCACCGGAGGGCGCAATTCACCTCAGCGGCGGGTCACCATTGGAGCCGTGGGCAAGATCGAGGCGGACAAAGCCCGTGAGGAAGCCAAGACTATTGTTCGTCAGGCCGAACTCGGGCAGGACCGCGCGGCGGATAAGGCGAGGGCTCGGGCCGAAATGACCTTTAGCCAAGTTTGCGACCTCTATCTGAAGGAAGGCTGTGAAACCAAGAAGCCGAGCACAATCGCGACAGACAAGGGACGCATTGAGCGGCATATCAAACCACTCTTGGGCAAAAAACGGATTGGCGAAATCACGCGCACCGATATCGAAAATTTCATGCGCGACGTCGCCAATGGTCGAACTGCCGTCGATGAGCGAACCAAAGCGCGCGGAAGAGCAATCGTTGAAGGTGGAAAAGGAACCGCGACCCGCACCGTTGGCCTGCTTGGCGGGATTATGTCTTTTGCGGTCTCGCGTCAGATGCGCTCTGACAATCCGGTGCGCGGCGTTAAGCGTTACCCCGACAAGAAAGGCGAAACCTTTCTGTCATCTTCTCAACTGGCGGAACTTGGCAACGCGCTTGCGGGCTTGGAGACAGAGGGTGCAAATCCCTTCGCTATCGCGATCATTCGTCTATTGGCCTTTACCGGGGCTCGAAAGACCGAGATTGCCTCGCTCAAGTGGAGTGAACTGGACCTAGAGCGGGGTTACCTGAGACTTGATGATTCCAAAACAGGGGCGAAAATCATTCCCATAGGCGCGCCTGCTTGCGAGATACTCGCGGCGCAAACGGCTATCGACTCAAGCCCCTATGTGTTCCCAGCGTCAAGCGGTACTGGCTATTTTCAGGGCGTAGAGCGCGTTTGGGCCAGGTTGAAGGAACGGGCCGGATTTCCTAAACTTCGGCTGCACGATCTTCGCCACAGCTTTGCGTCAATAGGACTTGCCCGAGGTGACGCGCTGCCGGTCATAGGCGCGATTCTTGGTCATGCAGACGTGAAAACGACAAGTCGTTACGCCCATCTGGCCGACGACCCGGTGCGACAGGCGGCCAATTCAATATCCCAATCCATCAAGGCCGCTTTCTCTCAATCATCAATTGCCACTATCGTGCCGCTACGACGGTAATCGACGTGGAGTTGGCAGCATGATCGCTCGGCAGGCTTTCCGGATCGTGGCTAGTTACTCTCGCGCTACACCATTGTTGTAGAGGCCATATTGGCCTAGTCCCTCGTGGCTTTCGAAAAGACAAGTATCTTCGTAGCGGTGGAAGGCAAAGACGACTTCATCAATCAATGGCATGATCGGGCTGGCCAAGGTGGAAAAGCTCGATACGCTTGCCTATCTCTCGACATAGCGCGAATTGAAGGCGAGTCGCTCCAATCTGGCCTCAAAGCGAAAGTAGCCCACACCGATGGATCGGCCTGTTATTCTGGTAGCGTCTCAGCCCTAGCTTAGACAAAGTAGAAGTCGTCTTCGGTCAGGGAGTTGACGTTGGACAGGTATATGAAGGGCTGTGCGGCGTTTGGCCCGGTTCCATCATCATCGAAGAGCAGCAATTCGCTGCTGGTATCAAACAGGAGGGTGGCATCCAGTGTCTCGGCCGCGGCGCTGATAAACAATCGGGGGGTGCCGTCACCGGAATCTGCCGCTCCGAAGTAAATCCGGTGGAGGCCAATTAAATCCACCCCCGAGATAAAATCGCCGATGACATCCGTGTTCCGTACCGAGGGGGCCGTATTGAAGATGAAGCGGTCGGCTCCCGCCTCACCGAACAGATGGTCATTGCCGGCGAGGCCGTACAGCGTGTCATCGCCTGCACGTCCGTAGATGTAGTTGGCCTCGCCGTCGCCATAGGCCACGTCGTTGCCGCTGGAGAGAATGAGACCCTCAACACCAATGTGTCGATCTCCCGCTGCAACGCCGGTGTTGAGCGATGGTGTTGAGAGCGACACAGTGAAGCCTGCATAATTCGCTTCGTCATAGCGCACATAGTCAAAGCCGTCACCGCCCTGGAGTATATCCGCGCCTGCGCCGCCAAACAGATGATCGTTTCCATCGCCACCTACGAGGTTGTCGTTGCCATCTTCCCCGAACAGGAAGTCCTGGTTTCCCATGCCAAAAATCGTGTCGTTACCGGTCCTGCCGTAGATGTAATTGACAAGGTCGTTGCCGTATCCCGTATCGTTGTTCAATCCGAGAATTAGCCCCTCTATGCTGAAGTAGCTGTCGCCTGCCGCGACCCCGGTGTTCCAGCCGGCGTAGTACAGCGAAGCCGTGAATCCAGCATAGCTGGCTTCATCGTAAACCGCATAGTCGAAACGATCGCCTCCATCCAGCCTGTCAGCGCCCAGTCCGCCGAAGAGGCGGTCGGCTCCCGCTCCGCCAAACAACCTGTCGTCGCCGGCTCCGCCAAACAGCTCATTGTTTGCATCGTTTCCAATTATCAAATCGTGGCCGGAGCCGCCGATAACCCGTTCGATTTGCGAGCGTGTGTCGCCATTATAAAGCAGGGCATTGGCAATGCTGCCCGTCGCAATCTCGGTGCCGTAATAGTGCAGCTTCGCGAGCTGAGTGGCGGACGTCGTGCTCCATGCGCCAGGGGTTAGATTGACTGTCAGATTGGTGGCGTAGTTGGAGAAGTCGTAGGTATCCACGCCACCACCGTCCCAGACTGTCTGGAAGATACGATTTCCGCCGGGCGCGCCCTGACCGGTGCCGTTGACGAACATCTCTCCTGTTGCCGGATTCCAGGTATAGGTCGTGTTGCCGCTATTGGTTGCGTAGTTTGCCCCGTACATCTGTTGCAGGCCTGCGATGTCATACATCATCAGCGATTGTGCATAGCCCCAGCTTTCATTGGTATACCCGCTTCCCACGCTCGCGCCGATATAGGAGCGATAGCTCATTAGCGAGTATTCCATCGAATCGCGGTCCACCGGCATTGCGTATGCTTCGTGCGTGTGCTCCAGCCCGAGTGCATGACCCATTTCATGCAGGAACGTCGTATAGGCATAATTGCCTTTGACGGGGTTGGAGTAGTAGCCGGATGAATTGTTGTACCATGAATCTCCACCCTCGGCCGCTGGGCTCGGCAGATAGGCCCAGGCGGTGCTCGGCGCGTCAGACATGGCCAGGCGCAGATCGGCATGCTGCGTCGAGGTTTCGCTGATTTCGGTAAAGCGGAGGTTGGCGATCGCAGAGAAGTTGTTGAACACCGCGCGGGACGCGGCTTGTTGGGTGGAATTGAGAACGCCAAAATTATTTGTCGGTTCGCCCCCGCCATATCCGGCTCCGTAGTAGGATCCGCTTGCCGGAAAGCTGTAGGTAAAATCGCTGACGGCCCATTTCCGATCCCCAAGAACGCCGTCGATGTAGGCGTTACCGGTCTTCGCATAGGTTGTAACTGCGGGCATTTGTTTAGTTTCCAGTTTGCAGACGTTTCGAAAATCGCTGCTGGATTAGCGGATCGAACCGCCGGTCAAAGAAAGAACCGAGGGCCGAAATCCCCAGCGGCAGCTTCGCAGACTTACTGGCACTTAAAAAAGCGCGGTCTCTCCGAATCGTCTATTCTGTAATTCGGCCATAAATTAGGACAAACTAAGACAGTTAAATCTAAATTAAATGAAACCCTTGAAACTTGTATTTCGGATGTAATCCTGGCCTCCTTTAGTCGCTCATTGAGCATATGCGTCTAGAAGTTGGCGTTGGTAATTCGATTCGACCGGCAATTGAAACATAGTTATGTAAGCTGTTATGGCTAGTGACGACGAGAGTTCGCGAACTTGGACCGAAAAGCAGGAGCAGCGGGAAAAGCTGTTTGAGCTAGCTAAGTACGGCCAAATGACCGGCGAGGAAGCAGATGCAGAAGCTGAAAAGCTTGGGCTTTGCACCTTGTCGCAACAGCCCGGCATTGACGAGTTTAGACCGGAAGCCTTGTCTCACTGGACGTTGCCGATGGCAGTCGCCTGGATTGCCTATCTGGACCTCGACGAAGTGCGACAGTGGTCAGCGCCCTATTGCGAAGCATGCTTCGACTGGCATTGGCAACGCTGGAGGGTTGGGCTTGATGGTCCGATCTACGATGGCTGGCATCTGGAACAGCGCCGCCGACCGACGCTTTCATTGCTCGGCCTGGGGGCGGCGCTTGACCTTGCGGAAGACAGCAAGGCCTTTGCAATGTCGCTCGGAGACGCAAGGGAGGCACTTTGGGCCGCTCTGAAAGAGGGGTTTTTCACCGCAAGCGGTATAGATTTGGAGTCAGACCGGAGGACCGAGATACCGGCGCTTGACTGGCACGAACTTGTTCCGGTGGAGGGGCGAGGACAAACCGACGAAGTACGCAGGGGCTTGATGGGAACTGGCTACAGAGACGTCTTGCTTCTATCGGCTGCATTACGCGGTTTTTGGCGGATGCCATCGGACAAGCCACTAACCCTGCCAGAAACCATAGAGCCGACCGGCGAAGGTTATTCTCCGCTTTACTGTGTGGCTCAATGGATCGCAACGAAAGGAGCTACTGTTCAATTTGATCCCGAAGATGAATCGGTTTGGCGTGTCGCATATGAGGAGTTGCTGGCAGCTATCGCTTCGGAGAAAGTGCGCGTGGTCGGAACGCGCAATGGCCAACGCGAGGCAATTCCGGGCTTCCATTTCGCCGGTTGCCAGGTCGACTATCCATTCGGCAGTGCTGACCTAGAGGTGCTCGCAGGAGAAGACCTTTATCTCCGTTCCTACCCCTACCTCGATGAAGAACATTGGCGGGGTGGATTCGATGATTCCTTGATTAATCGACACGAAGACCGCTGGATTCGCTTGATGGTGGAAAAGGGCGATGTGCGTGCGAGATGGCCATTTCCGGTCCCCGAAGCACACGAAGAGGCTATCCTTCGTAGCGGAATGCCGGGGCGACCGGCAAAATCCAGGCATCTGATTGAAGACGAGTTCAAGCGGCGCGCCCGGTCTGGCAAACTAGCCGAATCGCTTGCTATGGAAGCCAAGGCGCTGCTGGACTGGCTCAGTTCCAATTATTCGCAGTACCCCCGGCCGACTACCCGGACAATTGAAAATTACATTCGCACCGAATATCGCCAGCTGAAGCCCACGAAATAATCAGACGAGGGAATTTCGTGGCGGGTTTTTCGTGGCCGCTGCGACTGTCAAACCATCTCCATCAACCGCCGGAAACACCGGCCTAATGACAGGAGATGAAAGTTGAACGCACCCATCACCCATTACCTTCGCCGTACTTGTGCTGCCCAATACATCCGCGAGACCTGGGGGCTTCCCTGTTCTTCCAAATGGCTTGCCAAGCTCGCTGTTGTCGGCGGCGGACCCATTTACCGCAAGGCGGGCCGCTTCCCTGTCTACTCGCAGACTGACCTCGACGTTTGGGCGGAGTCTCGCATCGGAGCGCCGCGCCGTTCCACTTCTGTTGAAGTGTAGTCGTCATGGGGAGCCGTCGCCACAATCCACGAAGGGCCAAGAGCCATTTCAGCTACACGTTAGCGGAGGTGGCCGAACTCTATGAGGTGCATCGGCAGACGGTCCGGCACTGGCTCAAGAGCGGACTAAGGCCACTTGATAGCCGACGACCCGTCCTAATCCATGGCACTGAACTCAACCGCTTTCATGGCGAACGTCGCACCGCGCGGAAGCGGCCATGCGGTCAAGGCGAACTCTATTGCTTCGGCTGCAAGCAGCCGCGCCGACCGGCCGGTTCCGTGGCAGACTACCTGCCCGGCTCTGGAACAACAGGCGTCGTCGTCGGCATCTGCCCGCAATGCGAACGCATGATGCGCCAGAACGTCAACGCTGAACGCCTGGCTGAACTTGAGGCCGATCTGGACGTCACGACCATACCGGGCACCGAACCCATAAGAGAGAGTTGAGGAACCCGTTTGAATTGTCATTTCAGAAAGAGGACCATGAGATGAAACCTAACCCCGTCAATGAACGCGTTAAGCATCGCTATTTTCAGTGGCTCCGTGACGCCAAGCAGTTGGCAGAAAAGTCCATCGAACAGGTTGCTATGGCTCTTGATCGGTTCGAGGAATTCACACAGCGGCGCGACTTCAAACAATTGCGCGTGGAGCAAGCCGGACCGTTCAAGAAACATCTTGCAAAGCTCGACGGAAAACGCAGCGGTGAAAAACTCAGCAAAGCCACCATCAACTCAACGCTCTATGCCATGCGCGACTTCATTCGCTGGCTTGGCGAACAGAAAGGGTTTCGGAATCGCCTCGTAGCGACGGATGCAGAGTACTTCAACCCGTCCCGTCATGACGAAGCGATAGCGCGCGGTAAACGGCCGATGAAAGTGCCAGAACTTTGGCAAATCGAGGCGATAGTCAAAGTCATGCCAACCGTAACCATAATTGAGCGCCGCAATCGCGCAATCGTGGCACTAATCACTTTAACCGGTGCCCGCGACAATGCTGTCGCATCTCTGAGAGTGGGCGACCTTGATCTTGAAGGACGAGAGCTATTTCAGGATTCCAGACACGTCAGGACGAAGTTTCGTAAGGCTTTTTCGACATCGTTCTTCCCAGTCGGCGACCAATTTGTTGATATTGTCACAGATTGGGTGATGGAACTGACGGCGACAGTTGGCAGCGATCATGCAAGCCCACTCTTTCCCAAAACGGAAATCTGTTTCGGAAAGGACGGCACAACGCCAGAGGCCCGTCTAAGCCGTGGGGGCTGGGCCAATGCCGACCCCATACGGAAACTCTTCAAGGAAGCATGCACAGCGGCAAACATGCCTGATTTCAAGCCGCATAGCTTGCGTCACATGTTGGCACGGATAGGTGAGCAACGGGCGGCTTCTGCCGAAGATATGAAATCCTGGTCGCAGAATCTCGGTCATGAGAGCATGCTGACGACCTTCACCAGCTATGGTCAGGTGCCAGCACACAGGCAAAAGGAAGTGGTTTCGCGCATGACGAAGCCCGTCACCTGAAAGAATGACTCCCGGGCTGAAATCACGCAACTGTGTTGCCCCGGTGTTACCCTGGCGTGAACAGAATCCGTGCGCGAACCTGCTGCATCAAAAAGTCAATAAAATTCAAGAAGTTGTGGCGCACCCGACAGGATTCGAACCTGTGACCTCTGCCTTCGGAGGGCAGCACTCTATCCAGCTGAGCTACGGGTGCATCCGTGGTGCCTGGCGGGCGAAGGGTTCATACCGCGACGGGCATGAATTTCGCGTCGCAAAGCAGCTGACAACCGGTCTTCTAGCCGATCACGCGCGGCGCATCAACGCCGAAATTGCGTTCTCCGGTCCGAATTCCAAGGCAGCTGGATTGGGCCTCGGAAACCTGCACGATGTTGGTTGAAACGCTGGCGCGCCGATGTTTTCCAGTCATGCGCCATTATCATCGCCGCTCGGAGCCCTCCGGTCGCTGATTGCCTTTCGCCAGTACGGGCAAAGTGTCAGGCCACTTGGCGCCAGCGTTCCTCGAGTACAAACGCCATCAGCTCCTCCGAAGGCATCGGCCGGGCCAGGGCAAAGCCCTGAAGTGTGTCGCAGCCAATATCGCGAAGGATGGTGGCATGCTCCATCGTTTCGACGCCTTCGGCAACCACCTTGATGCCAAGAGATTGCCCGATATCGATGATCGATGCGACGAGGTTGCGTTGGCTGTCGGAATTGACCAGAGGCGAAATCAACTGCCGGTCAATTTTCAACCGTGCCGGTTTCACCTGCACAAGGCTGACGATGGAGGCAAAACCGGTACCAAAATCGTCGATTTCAATGTCGATGCCAAGGGCCTTGAGTTGCGCGATATTGGCGACGATGGTTTCATTCTTGTCATCCAGAAAGATCGATTCCAGCAGCTCGAACGAAAGCGATCCGCGATCGAATGTAAGGCCGTTCAGGCTCTCGATGAGATCGTTGTCGTAAAGCCGCCCGGCCGAAACGTTAACCGACATTTTGGGGATAGAGATGCCGGCAGCCTTCCAGCGTGTCGATTGCCACAAGGTCTGCTCAAGAATGGCGCGGTCGATCAACGGAACGACATTCAGTTCACCGGCGGTCTTGAGGAATGCGTCGGGGGCAAGCACGCCTTCGCTCGGATGGATCCACCGCGCCAGTGCCTCAACGCCCACGATATCGAGCGTTTTTGCATCGAACTGTGGCTGGAAGTATGGAATGAATTCGTTTCGGTCAAGGCCGTTGAGAATGTCGTCAGCGACGCGTTTGTTGCGGATGATTTCGGCTTTTAGCGAGGCGTTGAAAAACTCGTACCGGTTGCGGCCGTTGCTTTTGGCCCGGTAAAGCGCGATATCCGCGTCAATGAGCAGTCGCTTGCCGCAGGATGTCTTGCCCGTGTCCGCCATTGCAATTCCGATGCTGACCCCGATACGGCATTCATGCCCTTCGTAGGGGACAGGTTCGCGCATTTTCGTGATGATCCTGCTGGCGAGTGATACCAGTTGCTCTTCGCAGACCTCTGATGTGGTGGCGATGATAAACTCGTCTCCACCAATTCGGGCGACATAATCGCCCGCGCGGGTGCTGGCAGACAGCACCTCTGCCGCATGAGTGAGCATCGCGTCTCCCGCCGCATGCCCCAGTGTGTCGTTGATCTGTTTGAAACGGTCGAGATCGATATGAAGCAAGGCGGTAACCGTGTGCCCGGCGGCCTCATTAAGAAGCTTTTCGTCGAGAAACCGCCGGTTTGGCAGGCCGGTCAGACTGTCATGCAGCGAGTTACGTTCCATTTGAGCCCGAGCTTCTTCAAGCTCGTAGTTTCGCAATTCGGCGTTCTGCTTGGCTGCAAGCAGACGAGCGTTTAGCTCGACATCTTCCGAGACGTCCCAATTCACACCCACAATATACAATTGATCGTTGAAATCTTTATGGACTGCGCCGATTGAACGAATCCACTTCGTCGTGCCATCGCCAGTGCGGGCGCGGAAGTTGGAGGTGTAGGTGTCACCAACTGATACTGTTGCCCGGAATTCTCTTTTCGCCTGCAGACGATCGTCAGGGTGGACAGCCATATACCAGGTTTCAATGGTGATCGGCTCGGCGCTGGAAACGCCATAGAGTTCGCGCATTCGGCTGTCCCACGTCGTTTCCGATGTGTCCATATTGAACTCCCACACTCCAATTTTGGAGGTGCCGAGGGCAAGTTGATGCCTTTCTGAAAGCCTTTGGAGCTGGTGCTGCCGGCGATTGAGTTCCTGTACGTGTGTTTGGCGAAGATCATTCAGGTAGCCGGCGATAGATATTGGCAGGATGACCAGTAACCCGGCGAGCAGAATGAGAAATCTGACCTGCCAGGCATTGTCGGGTGTAGCGGACCACCCACCTGCGGGGGTTGCCGCAATTTGCCAGTTCCCGCTCGGCAGGGAAACCTGTGATACCACCGGATCGTCATTGAAAATCCCGGGGTCTCCAAAGAAAACCGTACCGTCTCCACCGGTTGCGTCTTTTCCACGGATGGCGATCTTGATCGGCAGATCGGCGGAGAACAGGCCGCTCTCGGCATAGAGCCTTTCCACGTCGACCACGGCGGAGATAAGCCCCCATAAATATCTGTCGCCAGCGTCATGCTCGGCAAAGACTGGAAAGCGGCCAACAAAGCCCTGTCCGCCCTGCAGCAGATTAACCGGGCCGGCCAATATCATTTGCTTCGATCCGACCGCGCGCAAGGCGGCTTCACGTTGCTTTTCATTCTTGCGGTAATCGAGCCCTATTGCCTGTTCGTTGCCCTCTATTGGATACATCAAACGGATAACCAGGCCCGGGGCGCCGGCAATGTTGCGCAGCTGTGAGTGTTTCCCCACGAGTCCCTCGGCAATCTTGCTGAAATGCGCCTGGTCCATATCGGGCTGCGCTGCAATGACAGAAACAAGCCCGCGGACGAGTTGAATGTTGCTGTTGATATTGCCTTCCAGTTTTGCTCGAACAACGCCAAGTTGCTCGCTGACTTTTGCGTGTGCACTCTGCTTGTGGACGATGCGGTTCTGGTATTCCGCGAACACACCTGTCGCCACCGTGACCGCGAGTGCAATTCCGCCAGCAAGAACGCTGGGTCTCAAAAGCAGATGGCCGCGTTTCAAATTTTGCTTGGAGTTACCTGACATCGCAATCCACAAATGACCGTTGATGGGTTCCGGGAGCCATCGCATCGGCACTGGTCGGAACTGGTCTTGACTTGAAATGATGCTAATTCAGAAAATCGTAATAAAGACCTAAGGCGCGTGTAAAATTTGGGTGCATTTGGAGACAGAACTGAATGGCCTCATCAATTGAGGCCGTCTCGGATGTCGCCTGAGACAATAAGAACGATAAACAAGTCCGGGCGTGCATTTCATTGTATCTGGCGATGTTACGCTGCGGGTGGCAACTTCGTGTCTCGGTCGCAATGGCCACCGTTGATGAGGTTAGGTGTCAGCAACGACATGTCAGGGGGAGCGTAGTTGAAACATGCCTTTGACAGCCAATTTTCTATTGCACCACATTTTCTTAAACGCGCATGACAAACGAATTGGCAGGTGATTAAATGATCCGGCCGGTGGATGCCCGATCTGGGAGAAGGATTGGAGAGGGAAATCAACGGTCGCATTGTATGCGTGGATGAAAGCGCTTGCATTTTAAGATTTTCTGGGAGGAAAGCATGCTGAAATTGAAATCCGTCAAGACGTTGGTGATTGCATCAGCGATCTCGCTTGCCGCGGCGACGGGCGCTCTGGCGTTTCCGGACAAGTCGGTCGAGTACATCATTCCGTTTGGCCCGGGAGGTGAGTCCGATATTTCCGCGCGCTTCCAGCAGCCGTTCTTCAAGGACAAGTTCGGCCAGGACCTCGTGGTTTCCTACAAGCCCGGCGGCGGTGGCGCGGTCGGCTGGTCCCAGCTCAATTCAATGGCGGGCGATGGCTATACGATCATGGGCATCAACCTGCCACATATCGTCATTCAGCCGGCGCAGAAGGATGTCGGTTACACCACCGATGACATCAACACATTCTACATGTTTCACTACACGCCCGATGCGATCGTGGTCACCGCCGACAGTCCCTATCAAACCCTTGCCGATCTGATCGCCGACGCCAAGGCCAATCCCGGCGCGCTGACGATGTCCGGATCCGGCAAGGCGACGGCCAACCATCTGGCGCAAATTCGCTTCGACAAGATGGCCGGTATCAAGTCCACCTATGTGCCGTTCAAGGGAACCGGTGCGTCGACGACTGCAATGCTCGGCAAACAGGTCAAGGCGCAGTGGGGCTACACCACTGTTGGTGCGGCCCAGGGTGACGCGGTTCGGATGCTGGCTGTTGCCATGGAAGAGCGGCATCCGTTGTTCCCGGACGTGCCGACCTTCAAGGAACTCGGTTTTGATATGGTCGGTGGTGCCTATCGTGGCATGGCGGTTCCCAAGGACACGCCGGCTGAAACAGTCAAGGCGCTTTCCGATATGTTTGGGGAAATCAACGCCGATGAGGCTTTCCGCAAGCAGATGCTGGACGGCGGATTTGCGCTTCTTGATGTCGATTCTGCCGGCATGGCCGAGTTCATGAAAGCGCGTTCGGCCGAGTACATCGAGGCGGCGACGGACGCCGGTCTTCTCAACTGATCCATCATTTTGCACTCAGGCCTGTTTGGCCTGGGTGCGCGTTCCTTCAAATGTGAAGCACTGCAGGCTGCGTGCCGCTTTCCGCGGTGGATGGCTGGCAGGCACTCGCACTCCAGCTGAATGGACAATCCAATATGGATTTTGAACATCTGGCCAATGCGTTGACGCTGACCAATATCGCGCTTGCGCTGTTCGGTGTAGTCGCCGGCACGATCATCGGAGCGATCCCGGGGCTGTCGGCAACCATGGCAGTCGCGGTGTTGGTCCCCATCACCTTTTCCATGGCACCGGCGTCAGCCTTGATCCTGCTTGGTGCCATTTACACCGGCGCGATTTATGGCGGAGCCTATTCCGCCATCCTGCTCAACACACCGGGCACACCATCGGCTATAGGCACGACTTTCGACGGCTATCCCATGGCCAAGCGCGGCGACGGCGATCTCGCGGTCGCAATTGCCTGCTATGCCAGTGTCTTCGGCGGAATGGTAGGCGCACTGGCGCTGTTGCTGCTGGCTCCGCCTCTGTCATCGGTGGCGCTGGCTTTTGGCCCGGTGGAATATTTGTGGCTGTCGATCTTCGGCCTTTCGCTGATCGCTTCGCTGTCGACCGGAAATGTGCTCAAGGGGCTCGCCGGCGGTGCCTTCGGCCTGTTGTTGTCCTGCGTCGGCGTTGCCGAAATTTCCGCCGACATCCGCCTGACCTTCGGTAGCACCACGATGATCGGCGGCATTGAAGTGGTGGGCGCACTCATCGGGCTTTATTGCATCCCGGTGCTGATCGATCTGGTTGCCACGCCGGAACGCCACCTCAAGGTCGAGGAGGGTGGTCGCGCGGTTCGTTTCCGGGAAGGGGCAATCATCGCCTGGCGTTCGAGGTATAACTTGTTGCGCTCGTCGATTATTGGAACCTTGATCGGCATACTGCCAGGCGCCGGAGGTTCCGTTGCAGGCCTTGTCGCCTATTCGGAAGCCAAACGCACTGCCAAGCCGGGGCAGAAGTTCGGAGAGGGCGAACCTGATGGGGTGATGGCGACAGAAGCTGCCAACAACGCCACTGTCGGCGGTGGCTTTATTCCGACATTGGTGCTGGGTATTCCTGGCACGCCGCCAGATGCGGTCATCCTCGGGGCGTTGCTGGTGCAAGGGGTGAGAACAGGTCCGACGCTGTTTGAGGGCGGCGGTTCGATTGTCTACACCTTCATTTACGGGCTGTTCATTGCCACCATACTGATGCTGCCCATCGGATTGCTGATAGGGCGATACGCCTACAAGACCATCGTCACGATCCCCAAGACCATTCTTGTGCCAGCAGTGGGTTTCATGACCATCATCGGCACATTCGCCATCCGCAATTCGATCTCTGATGTCGTGATCATGATCGTACTCGGCTCTATCGGTTGGGTGCTGTCGCGTTTCGGCTTTGCTGCCTCACCGATTGTGCTCGGGCTCATTCTCGGGCCGATTGCCGAACAGGGCTTCGTTCAGGCCTGGATTATTGGTGATGCCACCGGCAATCTCGCAGGCATGTTCTTTGGCCGGCCAATCTCGCTGGCCATCATCGCCTTCACCATCCTGTCGCTGCTTTATCCGGTGATCCAGAGCAGGCGGGCCAAACGCCTTCTCCAAATGCAGGCCAATACCAATGACTGATACATATCCCAAATCCGGTGCTAAAGACGTCGGAACCCTGATTGTGGCGAGCCTGTTCATCGCCATGGGCTTGATCACGCTTTATGATGTGACGACTTATTCCGATACCGATTCAGTGGTCTTCCCGACCTTTGTCGCCTATGCCCTGATCTTCTGTTCGGTGCTGGTGATCATCTCTTCCTGGCTCCGGCCGAACCGGGAGAACGGCTTTGGCAGCGGAGACTGGTGGCGCCGGTTGCTATTGGTCGCCACCATGCTTGCGGGCTGTTTCGTCATGCCTTTCACAGGCTTCCTGCCGGCCACGGTGATAGCCTTCGCGGGCGGCCTGATCGCAGCGCGCCACGAAGGCTGGGACGTCAGAAGCGCGGTCGTCTTCGCAGCTTCCGGCGTCTTTATCATGGCTGGTTTCTACAGCCTGTTCCGCTTTGCCCTCGGGGTGCCATTGCCATGATTGGCAGGCACTCGCGAGAGCGGGGCGCTATTTCACATGCTTACGCCAGTTGTGCTCTTCGCTAAAGCCGAGCATCTCGCGGATCTTGCGGTTTGAGTAAAGCGCTTCATGTTCGCCCATTTCGCGGGTGAACGGAACACCTTCAAAGAACCGTTTGGCGATATCGGCGGTCGGCATGTCGACCGAGTTGGTGTCATTTCCGGCGTTGAAGATCTGATATCCGAGACCGTCAGTGCTCAGGCAGCGGTCAACGATCTGCCCAAGATCGCGCGCGTCGATATAGCAGAATATGTTGCGGCGGCGGACGCCGGGGTCGGCGAAGAATCCCGGGAACCGGTCATACTCGTCCGGCTCCATGACGTTGCCGATCCTGAGCGCATAGATATCTGCGCCCGAACGGCGCTGGAAGCTGCGCGCTGTTTGCTCGTTGACAACTTTCGACATGCCGTAGGAATCCATCGGATTGACATCCATGTCCTCCTCCACCGGCAGGGATGCCGGGTTGACCTCACCATCGGCGAAACACACGCCATAGGTGGTTTCTGAAGAGGCGATGATAATCTTGGGGATGCCAAGCTTCACCGCAGCTTCAATCACATTGTAAGTTCCCACGGTGTTGATGCGGAATGTCTCGTTGTCCGGCCGGATGAGAATGCGCGGCACGGCGGCGAAATGCACGACAGCATCGAATTTCGGAACGCCGGTTCCGGGTTCGAGTTCATCGAAATTGGCATAGCTGGTCATGACATTGAACATCTGGCCGGAATCGGTGATGTCGGCGGTCAGATTGTCGACGCCCGGATGATCGAGCGGCGTCAGGTCGACATTGACCACACGATGACCGCGATCAACCAGATAGGGAACCACATGCCGTCCGGCCTTGCCGGAACCTCCGGTAAACAATACACGCATCGCTGTCTCCTCTATTTTCGTATCATCAAGGCCGCGCGTCAGACGCTGCGTCCTGCTGCGGCCCCGGAAGACCAGGCCCATTGGAAATTGTGCCCGCCGAGATGGCCGGTGACATCCATCACCTCGCCAATGAAATGCAGTCCCGGAACCAGACGGCTTTCCATCGTTTTCTGATTGATCTCGCCGGTGTCGACGCCGCCGAGCGTCACTTCAGCGGTGCGGTAGCCCTCGGTGCCGCCGGGCACGACCCGGAAATTCCGTATACCTGCCACTATCTCCTCAATCGCGGCATTGCTCAAGTCCGCCAGACGTGGCGATGCTGCTCCGGCCTCGGTATGCAGATGTTGAGCCAGCCGCTTGGGCAGTACCTCGCTCAGCACGGTCCAGATTGACGCCTTAGGCCGCGTTGAACGTTCAGCTTTCACATGAGCAGCCAGATCAATCCCCGGAGTGAGGTCGATCGCAACCGTATCGCCCTCGCGCCAATAGGATGAGACCTGTAACATCGCCGGGCCGGACAGGCCACGATGGGTGAACAGCATGGCTTCGTCAAACGCAGCGCCATTGCACGAGGCATGGACGTCAAGCGAGAGACCCGACAAGCTGCCCCAGCTGTCATGCATGTTGGAAGCCCAGGTGAATGGCACCAACCCGGCGCGGGTTTGGGTCACTGAATGACCGAACTGTTTTGCCAAATCATAGCCAAGTCCGGTTGCACCCATCTTGGGGATGGATTTGCCACCGGTGGCAACCACCAGCGACTGTGATTGCCAGGTTCCCGCGCTGGTGTGGGTTTGAAACCCGCCATCCACCCGGCTGATCTCCAAAATCTCCGTGGTCAGTTCCAGCCGCGCCGAGGCCTCACGCATGTCGTCGGTCAGCATCGCGATGATTTCGCGCGCCGATCCGTCGCAAAACAACTGACCCAGAGTTTTCTCATGAAAGGCGATATTGCGGGCTTTCACCCGGTCGATGAAATCATGCTGGGTGAAGGATTTGAGTGCCGAGATGGCAAAATGCTTGTTGTTGGAAATGAAATTTGCCGGTGTGCAGTGCATATTGGTGAAATTGCAGCGTCCACCGCCTGAAATACGAATCTTCTCGCCCGGCGCGCGGGCGTGGTCGATCACCGTAACCGAACGGCCCCGACGTCCAGCTTCTATGGCGCACATCATGCCTGCGGCGCCAGCGCCCAGCACAACGACATCGGTTTTGGTGATTGCTGACATGCAGTCTCCGGATAAAGGGTAGCCGGTTTGAACCGACCGCCTTGTTTGAGACCGAAGGCATTACCAGACCCGGCGCCTGCAACAAACCCCGAACGGGTAAGTTCAACCAAGCAGTCTCACTGTTGCCAGTGACGCATCCCGAGCGCTAGGAATGTTGAAGTCTCAACCGGATTTGACCATGGCCATTCACTCACTTGATCTCGATCCCGTATCTCTGAGCATCGATCTGAGTGTCGGGCATATCGCCGATCTGAAAATTCGTGACGGCGACCGTACTCTGTCCCCGCTTCACCATGCGCCATGGGTAGATGATCCCGCAGCCGACTTCCCGGAAGCAACCGCACCGAATGTGAAGCGTCTGTCGGGCGATTTTTTCTGCGCTCCGTTTGGCAGGAACGACGTGGAGGAGGGGCCCTCGCACGGATGGCCCGCCAACAGTGCATGGCAGCATATCCAAACCATCAGGCAGGATGATCGTCTTACGGGAACCTTCCGGCTCCAGAGACGCGTGATGGGAGCCGCCGTTGTAAAGCGGGTCACTTTGATCTCCGGTCATCCCTTCATCTATCAAGAACACAGTTTCACCGGAGGCGCTGGAGCAATCTCTGCTGCCCATCATGTCATGGTTCATATGGCTGATGGCGGTGATCTGACTTTCTCGCCAAAGCAAGGTGCGCAAACACCTCCCGAAGCTCTGGAGACTGATCCGAAGCGTGGCCGCTCAATTCTTGCCTATCCTGCGGAGGCGAAAGACCTGAAAGTTTTTCCGCTGGCAGATGGCGGCATAGCTGACCTGACAGTCTATCCGATAGGGGACCGCCATGACGATTTCCTGACGCTTGTTGAAGCGCCGGATCAGTCATTGGGTTGGAGCGTCGTCAGCCGCAAGTCAGAACAGGACCGGATCATAGTGCTTAAGCACCCCGATGTGCTGCCGGTGACGATGCTGTGGATGAGCAATGGCGGCCGAGATTACGCGCCCTGGTCGGGCCGCCATACCGGTGTGCTGGGCATTGAGGATGCGCGGGCGTCACCGCTTGGACACGCGGAATCGTGCCGCGAAAATGAATTTAATTGCACGGGTATTCCGACAGCGTTTGACCTTGGCCCGGATAGAAAAATTGTCATTCGACATATTGTTGGTGCTTGTGCGGCTCGCCCGGAGGAGGGCAGGCTCGCCAATGTAACCGCCAAAGATGGCAAGTTGACCCTGCATTTTCAGGGTGGAGGCACTCGCAAGCTCAGCTACGATCCGGACTTCCATTCCGGACAGACGTAAGTTTGCCACAAATCAGATTTCGCTGCCCCTCCGAACGGTGTCCGGAAGGGCAGTAGAAGGTTTTTCAGCTGACGATGATCAGCAGGCGGCTTCGTAGATGCGGCCCTGTGCGTCGCGGTAGCGGCACATGCCAGGAGTGGTCGCAGCGCCAATCAATGCGCCTGCAGCACCACCGATCAAGGCGCCGGCAGCAACGCCGCGTCCGCCGCTACCCGTAGCTGCGGCGATCAATGCGCCGGTTCCTGCACCGACAACAGCGCCGGTGCCAGCCCGTTTTTCGGTGGTCGAACAGCCAGCTGCGGCAAGAAGGGCGACCGCTGCGAGGGTGGAAAGTACGAGTCTGGTCATCAAAGGCTCCATTGTGATGCACAATATATAAACGGAGGCAAACTCATTTGAATGAGGGCGGCTGCTTCCGGGCCGTCGTTTCATTGTACAAGATAACGATGGCCGACACCATCATGGCGATGCTCATTGCAAGTGCAAGCGTTGAAATCAACATGGTATGTCCTTTCGTGTCAGTCTTGGGTTGTTTCGCCAGTTAAACGCTGCAGATCGGCAATTGGTTGCATCTGGTTCCGAAATAATTTGTGAACCTGTTTTGAGATGCGGCTGAATGCTCGAGTGTGAAGGATGGTGTGCTGCGCAAAAAATAGCCGGATTGCCTTCCGATTAATCAGGAGTGAGTCGGTGCGACTTAATTGAATCTTTCCGCGGTAGAAACACACTTGCGCGCCAGCAAAGCTTTCCCGATGATTGCGGCTGACACAGTCAAAGGGCACCGATGACCTCCTTGTTTCCGCTTCCGACACCAGAAACCAGCGTGGCTCTGCAGCGTACGCGCGGCACCGGTCGCCTTTCGGTCAAGATGTCGGCAGGCGAGAGCCGCATTGATCGTTTGTTTCAGGACGGCTCGGCGCGCATCCGCATTCCCCGTGTGCCGCGCGGATCTCCGCTTGAGGCGGTACTGATCAACACTGCAGGCGGCCTGACCGGCGGCGACCGCATGGACTGGAGCTTTGAGGCAGGCGAGGGCGCATCAATGACCCTTGCCACCCAAGCTTGCGAGAAAACCTACAAGGCACATGGAGCAACCGAAGCGCGGGTTTCAGTGCAGTTGAAACTCAACGCCGAAAGTGCCCTGGCCTGGCTGCCGCAGGAAACAATTCTGTTCGACCGCGCGCGCCTGACGCGGTCCATCGAGGTCGACATGGCGGCCGGATCCCGGCTGCTGATGGTTGAGCCGCTGGTCTTTGGCCGCCTTGCCATGAAGGAATCTGTCACCGAAGGCCACTTCCGGGACCGCTGGCGTGTCCGTTTGGATGGTCATCTGGTGCATGCCGAGAATATGCGTCTTGGCCCGGATATCGCCGATGCCCTGGACCGCATGGCCGTTGCCAGCGGTGGGTTGGCGATGGCGACCGTGCTGATGATCGCGCCGGAAGCGGAAGCCAGACTGAGCGCTGTCCGCCAGTTGATCGGCAACTCCGGCGGCGCCAGTTTTCTGGTGGCACGCGGGCTTCAAGCGAAAATGCCCGAAACTGGCAAGCTTCTTGCTCGAATTGTTGCCAGAGACAGTTATGAATTGCGCAAAGTGCTAGTACCATTGATCCGTCTGCTCAATCCGGCAGGCGGCATGCCGAAAGTCTGGTCGATATGAAAGAGACGCCATGAACCTGACCCCGAGGGAAAAAGACAAATTGCTCATCGCCATGGCCGCCATTGTCGCGCGCAAGCGGCTTGAGCGAGGCGTCAAGCTCAACCACCCCGAAGCCATCGCGCTGATCACCGATTTTGTCGTCGAAGGTGCCCGTGACGGCCGTGCGGTGTCAGAGCTCATGGAGGCCGGTGCCCATGTGATCACACGCGATCAGGTGATGGACGGCATCGCCGAAATGATCCACGATATCCAGGTCGAGGCCACATTTCCCGACGGTACCAAGCTGGTGACCGTCCATGAGCCGATACGGTGAGGAATGACCATGATCCCAGGTGAAATCATCACGCCGGATGGCGATGTCGAGCTCAACGTGGGCGCAGCAACGCTCGTACTCAAGGTCGCCAACACCGGCGACCGCCCGGTGCAGGTTGGCAGCCACTATCATTTCTACGAAACAAATCCGTCGTTGAGTTTTGACCGCGAAAAGGCTCGTGGCCAGAGGCTTGATATTGCCGCAGGCACAGCCGTGCGGTTTGAACCCGGCCAGGAACGCGATGTCACCCTCGTGCCGCTGTCAGGTGGCCGCGAGGTCTATGGCTTCCGCCAGCAAATCATGGGCAAGCTCTGATGGCGCGGCGTAAATCGAACCCGTTCGATATCTGGCGCTCCGGCGCTGAATTTGGTGCATTGGCGTTTGAGACGCATGCAGTCATCACCATGCGGGTGATGGGTATGGCAGGTTTCTGGCCAGTGGAAAAAACCGAAAATCATCGTATGACGTCAGAGAAACATCCGGCCTTCGCCAAGGCCGCATCAGAGGCAACCAAGGTGGCGATGCAGGGTGGGCGGATGGATGAAGTCGTTTCAGCCGCCACCAGGTCTCTCACCACCAAGGCGCGCGCAAACCGCAAGCGGCTGTCGAAACGGATTTTACCTTGAAGGGAAACAGGATGTCTCGGGCTCAAGTTTTGGCATTGTCCTTCGTGGGCCTGCTCTGGGGCGGGCCGACGCTGGCCGACGAGTTGCCCGATTGCATCGATCCGCAGAGCCAGATGGAAATGACCTATTGCGCGAGTGTCGACTACGAGGCCGCTGACGCGGACCTCAATGCGCTCTGGCCCAGCATCGTTGCTGCTGCCAAATCCAGCGACGAATATGTGGCCGAACAGGTAGAGGGCACCGGTGTGCCAACGACGCTTGAAGCGCTGCGCGGTGCCCAGCGTGCCTGGATCAAGTTCCGCGACGCGCAATGCGAGTATGAAGCCTATGAAGTGTTTGGCGGCACCGCCCAGTCGATGGTTGGCAGCCTCTGCCTTGCACGGCTGACCCGTGAACGCATCGAGGTTCTTTCCAGGGCACTTGAAAGCCGCTGATGGCCTGCATTTTGCTTGCTCAAACGAGTGAGTATTGAACGAACCGAGGAACTCTTATGTCTGCCAAAATCTCCCGCGCCGCCTATGCCGCCATGTACGGACCAACCGTGGGTGACAAGGTGCGGCTTGCCGACACCGAACTGTTCATCGAGGTCGAGAAGGATTTCACCACCTATGGTGAAGAGGTCAAGTTCGGCGGCGGCAAGGTAATCCGTGACGGCATGGGCCAGAGCCAGGTTACCCGTGCCGACGGTGCGGTGGATACGGTCATCACCAATGCGCTGGTGGTCGATCATACCGGCATCTTCAAGGCCGACATCGGCTTGCGCGACGGGCGCATTGCCGCCATCGGCAAGGCTGGCAATCCTGACACTCAGCCCGGCGTCGATATCATCGTCGGACCGGGCACCGAAGTGATCGCGGCAGAAGGCAAGATCCTCACAGCCGGCGGCTTTGACAGCCATATCCATTTCATCTGTCCGCAGCAGATCGAGGAAGCGCTGATGAGCGGGCTGACCACCATGCTTGGCGGCGGCACCGGACCGGCTCACGGCACGCTCGCCACCACCTGTACACCCGGGCCGTGGCATATCGGGCGGATGATCCAGGCCATGGATGCGTTCCCGATGAACATCGGCCTTTCGGGCAAGGGCAATGCTTCAAAGCCGCGAGCGCTTGAGGAAATGATCCTCGGCGGCGCCTGTGCGCTAAAGCTGCATGAGGACTGGGGCACCACGCCGGCTGCCATCGACAATTGCCTGGCCGTTGCCGACCAGTATGATGTTCAGGTGATGATCCACACCGACACGCTCAATGAAAGCGGCTTTGTCGAAAGCACCGTCGACGCTATCAAGGGCCGCACCATTCACGCCTTCCACACCGAAGGTGCTGGCGGCGGCCACGCACCCGACATCATAAAAGTCTGCGGCCTGTCGAATGTCATTCCATCGTCAACCAATCCGACCCGGCCCTACACCGTCAACACCATCGCCGAGCATCTCGACATGCTGATGGTCTGCCATCACCTCGATAGCGCCATCCCGGAAGACATCGCTTTTGCCGAGAGCCGCATCCGCAAGGAAACCATCGCGGCGGAAGACATCCTGCATGACATCGGCGCATTTTCGATCATCGCATCTGACAGCCAGGCCATGGGCCGCGTCGGCGAAGTGATCATCCGCACCTGGCAAACCGCCGACAAGATGAAGCGCCAGCGTGGGCCGTTGCCGCAGGAAACCGGCGACAACGACAATTTCCGCGTCCGCCGCTACATCGCCAAATACACCATCAATCCTGCCATCGCACAGGGCGTGTCCAGCCACATCGGTTCCATCGAGGTTGGCAAACGCGCCGATCTGGTCATGTGGAACCCGGCCTTCTTCGGCGTCAAACCGGACATGGTGCTGCTCGGCGGCATGATTGCCGCGGCTCCCATGGGCGACCCCAACGCCTCGATCCCGACCCCGCAGCCGGTGCATTACCGCCAGATGTTCGGAGCTTACGGCAAGGCGCGGACAGAATCGTCCGTCACCTTCGTCAGCCAGGCGGCAATTGAGGACGGACTGGCGCACAAGCTCGGCACTGCCAAGCATATGGTGGCGGTGGAAAACACCCGTGGTGGCATCTCCAAATCATCCATGATGCTCAACGACGCACTGCCCCTTATTGAAGTCGATCCGGAAACCTACGAGGTTCGTGCCGATGGCGAGCTTCTGACCTGCGAGCCTGCGACCGTGCTGCCGATGGCCCAGAGGTACTTTTTATTTTGATCGCTCTGGACGCCCTTGATCCCTGTCAAGCCATGATGCCGCAAATGCGGTTAAATGGGTTTACCAATAAATCAAAATGGAGGGTTGAATGTCCGGTATCAGATTGAAGCATAAGGGTTGGGTTGTGGTCGCCGACGGCGAGAAAGCGTTGTTTCTGGAAAACACCGGCACTCCGGACAAGCCCGCGTTGCACGTGTTCAATGCTTTTGAGCAGCCAAACCCGAAAACCGCCGAGCAAGGTGTAGACCGTCCGGGGCGCTTGTCCGACGGTATGGGCAGCGCCCATCGCAGCGCTGTGCAGGAAACCGACTGGCATCGTCTGGCCAAGCATGAATTCGCCCACCAGATCGCATCGGTGCTGGAGAAAAATGCTCAAGCGGATCGTTTCGAGCAAATCGTCATTGTTACGCCGGCGGTGGTCATGGGTGAGTTGCGCAAGTCACTTGGCGACGTGGTCACAAAACGGATCGTTGCGGAAGTGGCCAAGGATCTGACCGGTCACCCGGTGCCGGAAATTGAAAAGCTGCTTTTCGGATAGGAAGCGTGCATGAGTTTGCCGACGGCCACATCAGTCACAAGAAAATTTGACGTCTCCGTCGCAACCATAACGTTGGATGAAACCGCGCGGCATCGCCGCCGGATGCGGATGGTGTCGGACCGGCTCGAGAACGGTTCGACCATCGCCTTCCTGCTCGATCTGCCGCAGGCGCGATTGTTGCGCCACGGCGACGGGCTTGTGCTTGATGACGGCCGTATTATCGAGGTGCATGCCGAGCCTGAGCCGCTGATGGAAGTGCGGGGCAGGGATGCCCGGCATCTCCTGTCGCTCGCCTGGCAGATCGGTAACCGGCATCTGGCGGCAGAGATTTCTGAAATGGCGATCCGGCTGAGAAGCGATCACGTGATCCGCGACATGCTTATTGGCCTGGGGGCCTCGGTCTGCGATATCGAGGCGGCCTTTGATCCCGAAGGCGGCGCTTATGGCGGCGAGCATTCCGACCACCACCATCATGACGATAGCGTCAAAGGCCATAATCATGGCCACGGACACAATCATGATTGAAGCAACCGCACTTCTGCGGCTGATGAGTTGGCTTTCCCCGGTTTTCCCGATCGGCGGCTTTGCCTATTCAGCTGGGCTGGAGCAAGCGGTTCATGAGGGGCACGTCAGCGATCGCATCTCGCTTTCGGACTGGACCAATGTGCAGATGACCCAGGGTGCGCTTTGGAACGATGCTGTCATTCTCGTGCAAGCCCACGGTTGCACAGGCGATAAGGCCAAACTCGCCGAGCTGTCCGCGCTCTGCCTGGCGCTGTGCGTCGGCCAGGAACGTCTCAACGAGACGATAGGGCAGGGAACGTCGTTTCTCCAGGCGGTATCCCACTGGGTCGAAACCGCTCATTTTCCGGAAAGGGATATACCTTTGCCGGTTGCTGTTGGCATCGCCGCCGGGATCGAGCGGATTGAATCGCACCTGACCGTAAGCGCTTATCTGCACGCCTTCGTCTCCAATCAGCTGCAATGCGCCATAAGGCTGTCGGTTGTCGGTCAGGATGGGGCTGCCAAAGCCCTTGCCGGCATTGAGGGGCTCATCGAGCAGGTTGCCGAACGCGCCGCCAATTCGACATTGGAAGATCTTGGCGGCGCCGCCTTTATCGCTGATATTGCATCCATGAACCATGAAATCCTCCAGCCACGGTTGTTCCTGTCATGACCTCATCGAATGGCCCTTTACGCATCGGCATCGGCGGACCGGTTGGCTCCGGCAAGACTGCGCTGACCGACAAGCTCTGCAAGGCGATGCGCGGCACCTATTCCATTGGTGTGATCACCAATGACATCTACACTCGTGAGGATGCCGAGGCGCTGATCCGCATGCAGGCGTTGCCGTCTGACCGGGTGATAGGTGTGGAGACCGGAGGGTGCCCGCACACGGCAATACGTGAGGATGCCTCGCTCAATCTGCGCGCCATCGACGCGCTCAATGAGCGCCACCCCGATCTTGACATCATCTTCATTGAATCCGGCGGCGACAATCTGGCGGCGACCTTTTCCCCCGACCTCGCCGATCTGACGATCTATGTGATTTCAGTGTGTCAGGGGGAGGAAATCCCGCGCAAGGGCGGGCCGGCAATCACCCGCTCCGATCTTCTGGTGATCAACAAGATGGATCTCGCGCCGCATGTGGGCGCTGATCTCTCGGTCATGGAGCGTGATGCGTCCGCAGGCCGGAAGGGCCGCCCGCATCTGTTCACCGACATGAGACGTGGCGCCGGCATCGAAGATGTGGTTGCATTCATCGAGGAAACCGGCGGCCTGCGTGTCGCCACTGCGGCGCAATAGCCAGTATTGACCCGGCTCAGTCCCGCTCGAAATCCGGCAGACTGGTGAACGCCGATCGCAAGGCGTCCGACCAGCCGTCGGAAATCTCGCGATAGTAGGGGTCCGTGGCCTGGATACGCTTTTCATAACCCTTGGTCAGGCTGTCGATCTCGTAATACTGCAAATCAAGCGGCAGTCCCACCGACAGGTTGGATTTCAGCGTTGAATCAAACGAGACATAGAGCAGCTTGGTTGCCATTTCGAAGCTCATGTCCGGATCATAAGCGCGAACCAGGATCGGTTTGCCGTATTTGTGTTCGCCGATCTGGAAAAACGGGTTGTCTTCGGTGGCTTCAATGAAGTTGCCCTCGGGATAGATCAGGAACATGCGCATCGCGCCGCCTGCCATTTGACCACCCAGAATGAAAGTGGCGCCGAAACCGGATTCGCTTTGGTGTCCGCCATCCGATGCGGTCTTGATGACCTCTCGAACGGTCTGCCCGATCAACCGGGCCGCTTCAAACATCGATGGCACTTTCATGATGTCCGGCTGGCGGTCTTCGGCGGCCTTGGAATGCTCTTCCAGCAGGCTGACTACGGTCTGCGTTGTTGCCAGATTGCCAGCCGACAACAAGGTCATCAGCCGGTCGCCGGGTTCGCACCACGTGTACATCTTGCGAAATGTTGAAATGTTGTCGACGCCAGCATTGGTCCGGGTATCGGACATGAATATCAGGCCCCGATTGAGGCGTAGTCCGACGCAATAAGTCATTGTCTGCGAATCCGCCCTTCAAGCTGATGAGAAGTGCTTATTGCTCCACCGTGATGCGGACTGCAAGCTGTTCTTCACCGGTTCCCGTGCGTATGCCCGAAATCGGTGCGGCGTCCTTGTAATCGAGGCCATAGGCAATGTGCACATAGCGGTCATCGGGGGACATGTCGTTGGCAGCGTCGAAACCGACCCAGCCGAGCCCATCGACATGTGCTTCAGCCCATGCATGGCTCGCAGCCTGATCTGGTGTATCTTCCATCATCAGATATCCCGAAACATAGCGCGCCGGAAATCCCATCACCCGCGCCGCGGCGGCAAACGTCTGGGCGTGATCCTGACACACCCCTTTTCCAGAGGCGAGCGCGTCTTCGGCAATCGTCTGGGTCTGGGTTGCTCCCGGAACATAGGCCATGGCCTGATGCAACGAAGTCATCAGCCCGTGGAGCTGCTCAAGCGGTTCGCCTTTTGCAACGCTGCGCGCCAGTTCCCGGATCATCTTGCCTGGCTTGGTCAGCGCCGATTCCCGTTGGTATAGCCAAAGCGGCATATAGGCGCGATGCGGGCCGGAAACGCCGGTCTTGTCGAAGGTTTCCACATTGCCGGATGCGACAACCCGGATCGCTTCTGTGTCGCGGCTTGCACTTACCAATTCGACCACATTGCCGAAATGATCGATATACTGCGCCTCGACAGTTCCGCCCTCGACTTGCATGGACCACGAATTGACGGTCTGCAACGAGCTGTTCTGCGGTGTTAACCTCAGTCTTTGCAGCGCATATCGCACAGGCTGCGCATAGGCATATTCGGTCACATGGGAAATCTTGAGCTGCATGGAATCAGTCCTGGTAGAACCGGTAGGCTTCGGCGATCTCGGCAGCAACCCGGCTGTTCTGGCTGATGAAATCCTGGAGAAATTCGTGCAGGCCCGTATCCATTATTTCCTTGATTTCGCGCTCACGCAGCATCCCTTGGGTCGCCGCAGCAGTCTCGTGACAAGACGCACGCTTGCCGTATTGCCTTTCGAGGTAAGACAGGTTGGCATTGATCTTGTCATAGCAATAAGCCAGCGATCGCGGCATGCGGCCATTCAGGATCAGAAAGTCTGCAATATTTGAAGGCTTGTAATCGTCATCATAGACCCACCCATAGGAGCGGTGCGCCGATACCGATCTGAGGATCGATTCCCATTGCACGTTATCCAGTGACGAGCCGACATAGGAGCTCGCAGGCAGCAGCACGTAGTATTTTACATCAAGAATACGCGAGGTGTTGTCTGCGCGCTCAATGAAGGTTCCGATGCGTGAGAAATTGTACCGCTCGGTTCGCAGCATGGTTCCATGAAAGGCACCGCGGATCAGGCCTGTGCGTTGTTTGATGGTGTCAATAATAGCAGGCATGTCCGCACTCGGCACGCGCCGCGAAAGCTGTGATTTGATATCGAGATAGCACTCATTCGTTGCTTCCCAGGCCTCCCGCGTCAAAGCCGTTCGCACCATACGGCCATTGTTGCGGGCGGCTTCGATTGCCGAAAGCACGCTTGACGGGTTGGATTTGTCCCGCAGCAGGTAGTTCACGGCGTCAGCGCTTGTAACTTCGGGGTAGACCTTGGAATAGCCGCCGAACACACCTGAGCTTCGCAGCACCGATTCCCAGTCTTCTTCCTGACCATCCATACGGGTGAGGGACATTCGAAGGCCGGCATCTATCAGACGCGCCGTATTCTCCGCGCGCTCGATATAGCGAAACATCCAGAACAGGCCGTTTGCGGTTCTTCCCAGCATGTTCAATCCTCCAACACCCAAGTATCCTTGGTGCCGCCTCCCTGGCTGGAATTGACCACCAGCGAACCTTCCTTCAACGCCACCCGGGTCAACCCACCGGGAATGATCTGAACTTTATTTGAAACCAGAACATAGGGTCGCAAGTCCACATGCCGTGGTGCGAGTCCTTTCTTGGTGAGGATCGGCACGGTTGATAACGACAGCGTCGGCTGGGCGATGTAATTGCTTGGCCTTGATTTGAGTTTGGCTGCAAATTCGCTCAGTTCGCGCTTGCTCGCAGCCGGTCCCACCAGCATCCCATAACCGCCGGATCCATGGACTTCCTTGACCACCAGTTCAGCCAGGTTCTCCAGCACATACTTCAGTGTATCCGGTTCGGAACAGCGGTACGTTGGCACATTCTCCAGCAGCGGTTTGCGGCCAGTGTAGAACTCGACAATTTCGGGCATGTAGGAATAAATCGCCTTGTCGTCGGCAATTCCTGTGCCGGGAGCATTGGCGATGGTGATGTTGCCGGCCCGGTAGACATCCATGATGCCTGGGACACCCAGTGTCGAATCCGGGCGGAAGCTCAATGGATCAAGGTAATCATCGTCGACCCGCCGGTAGAGAACATCGATCGCTTCATATCCCTGAATGGTGCGCATCGCGACCTTGCCGTCGATCACGCGCAGGTCTGAGCCCTCGACCAGTTCGACGCCCATCTGGTCTGCAAGGTAGGCGTGCTCATAATAAGCGGAATTGAAGATGCCTGGTGTCAAGACAGCGATTCGTGGCTTCCCGGCGCATCCGGGAGGTGCCACAGCAGCCAGGCTCTGGCGCAGAAGTTTCGGGTAGTTCTCGACCGGTCGCACCTTGTTGAGGTGAAACAGCTCGGGAAACATCTGCATCATGGTTTCGCGGTTCTCGAGCATGTACGACACGCCCGATGGGGTTCGCGCATTGTCTTCCAGAACATAGAACTGGCCTTCGCCAGTGCGAACAATGTCGGTTCCGATAATATGCGTGTAGACGCCGCCAGGAGGCCGCATCCCGATCATTTCGGGCAGGAACGCATCATTCTGTTCAATCAGCGAACGCGGGACCCGGCCCGCCTTGATGATCTCTTGCTTGTGGTAGATGTCATCAAGAAACGAGTTGAGCGCCATCACACGCTGTTCGATGCCTTGCGCCAGCTTGCGCCATTCGGAGCCGGAGATGATGCGAGGAACAATATCGAATGGAATGAGTCGTTCCGACGAATCTTCCTTGCCATAAACGGCAAATGTAATGCCGGTCTTGCGGAAAATATTTTCCGCATCTCGGGATTTCTTGATCAGACCAGAGGTTTTCTGTTCCGAATGCCAATCGAAATACCCTTTGTAAGGGGCTCGCGGTTGGTTGTCAGCAGTCAGCATTTCATCGAAAGGCACGTGTTTGGCGCTCCCCTTTTGAGGACATATGAGCGCATCATCAAATAGAAAGCAAGAACCATGCAGGAATTCTCTTGCTGGCAGGGCGATGGACATTTTTTCAAATATTGTTGCGATTGGGTCGCAATCTTGTGTTGTGCCGAGGTGGAGGCTGTTGATTGCGTGCCGCGTTGAAATAATTTCATTTGAGCGACAAAGGACATGCATCTTTTCAAAGTGTTACAGCATCCTTTTCCGCATCCAATCGGATGCGCGGCACTGTGGTTGCCGGGCCGCGGGCTTGCTTCGATCCGGAGCCGGGTCTATCGCTCCCTGACGTCCTGCCATCTGGGGCGGCATTGCTGGCGCCCAAGAATTACTGGATCCAAAATGACTCTCGATCGCATTGCTCCGGCCCTGTTCGTTTTGCTCTGGTCCACCGGATGGATCGTGGCGAAATATGCAAGCCCGCATGCCGACCCGCTGACCTTCCTGAGCCTGCGCTTTACACTCGCAGCGGTTCTTTTTGGCGTGATTACATTTGTCAGCCGCGCTGCCTGGCCCTCGACCCGCGCCGGCTGGGGGCATGCGGTGTTGTCCGGGGTGTTCCTGCACGGCATTTATCTCGGTGGAGTGTGGTGGGCTATCTCTCAAGGAGTTCCATCGTCAGTCTCCGGCCTTATTGCAGCTTTGCAACCTCTGCTGACGGCGCTTGCCGCACCTTTCATCGTCGGCGAACGGTTGACTGGCCCTCAACGGCTTGGCGTCGTTCTCGGTTTTGCAGGTCTGAGCGTTGCGATACTGCCCAGGCTTCTCGCGCTTGATGCAGCCATGCTGCAGGTTGCGCTGGTTCCGTTGCTGGTCAATGTCTTCGCAATGGCGTCTGTAACGGCGGGGACCATCTACCAGAAACGCTACCTTCAGGAAGGCGACCTGCGTGCCATTGCTTCCTTGCAGTATGTTGGAGGGTTTATGGTGGTCATGCCTCTGGCATTGTTGATCGAGCCGATGCGAATAGACTGGAACATGGAATTTGCGCTGGCAATGGGGTGGTCTGTGCTGGGGCTTTCCCTCGTCTCCATCATGCTGCTTCTGTATCTGATTCGACGCGGTCAGGTGTCCCGGGCCGCGTCGCTGACCTATCTGGTGCCGCCGGCGGTTGCGATCGAAAGCTGGTTTTTGTTCGGCGAGGTGCTGACGGTGCCGATGGTTATCGGCACCGTTATTGTTGTCGTCGGCGTCTGGCTGACCAACCGGAAAACCCGCGTGATCGCCTGATCAGAAATCCGTTGGCACGCCGCCTTCCTGCTTGCGTTTGGCGACGAAGGCGTCGAGCTCTTCTGATATGGCTTCGTCCAGCGGCGGTGCCTCGTAATTTTCCAATGTTTCTTTCCAGACGCGGTTGGCGTGGTCGTAGGTAGTCGGTTGACCGGCAAGGCTCCAGCTCTCGAAGTTGCGCCAATCGGACAGGATCGGTGAATAAAACGCGGTCTCGTAGCGCGAGAGCGTGTGTGCTGTCCCAAAGTAATGCCCGCCGGGCCCGACTTCCTGGATCGCATCCATTGCAAGCGCCTCAGGGCTCGTGTCGAGTGGTGCCAGAAACTCGGCAACCATCTGCAGCATGTCGACATCCATCACGAATTTCTCGAAAGATGCCGTCAGTCCGCCCTCCATCCAGCCGGCAGAGTGCATGACGAAGTTGCCGCCGCCCTGAACCACGCCCCACAACGACATCATCGATTCGTAGGCCGACTGAGCGTCAAGCGTATTTGCTGCGTTGGTGTTGGATGTCCGGTATGGGATCCCGTAGCGCCGGGCAAGCTGTCCGCCAGCCATGACAGCTTTCATGTATTCCGGTGTTCCGAAAGCCGGCGCACCTGATTTCATGTCTACATTGGATGTAAACCCGCCATAGACCACCGGCGCGCCCGGACGGACAAGCTGGGTGAAGGCGATTCCGGCGAGGGCTTCGGCGTTTTGTTGAACCAATGCGCCCGCGATGGTGACCGGGGCCATGGCGCCGGCCAGCGTGAACGGCGTGATCACCACCACCTGGTTGCGGGCCGACATCTCGATGATGCCCTGCAGCATCGGCGCGTCGTAGCGAAGCGGCGAGGATGCGTTGATGATCGTGAACAGGGAAGGCTCGGCTTCCAGCTGTTCTGCGGTCACGCCGCGGCCGATGCGTACGATCTCGAGTGCATCAAGATTGCGCTCCCTGCCCAGAGAATAGGCATGAAATGGCTTGTCGGTGAGCTTGACCAGATCCGAGAGGCAATCGAGGTGGCGCACCGAAGCATGAATATCGGTCGGTTCCACCGGATAGCCGCCGGTCATGTGAATAATGTCGTAGGACTGCGCCAGTTTGATCAGATTGCGGAAGTCTTCCTGGGTTCCGGTCCTGCGGCCGTTGTCACGGTCCGAGCAATAGGGAGCGGATGCGACCTGGGCGAAGGCAAGATTTCGTCCGCCTATGGCAATATTGCGTTCAGGGTTGCGGGCATGCAGCGTGAAAGGTCCCGGCGCCAGGCTCACCAGGTCCATGATCAGGCCGCGGTCGAGCCTCACCCGCTCGGTGCCTGCGACAATATCAGCACCCGCAGCTTCAAGCCGGTCGCGGGCTTCCTTGAGCATGAAATCCATCCCGATTTGCTCAAGCACAGTGAGCGAGGCTTCATGGATGGCTTCGAGTCCCTCTTCGGACAGGATCAGTGACGGATCCTGAGTGTTGAGGATCGACCGGTAGCGCAAGGTCGCCGGGCCTTTTCTGCCTTTACCGCGGTCCCCGCCGCGCCCGCCGCCCGCACGTCTGCGCCGTTCCGGAGTGCCCGCGGTATTCTCTATTGCTGAGGCAACGATATCCTCGATCTTGCTCATTTGAGTGTGCCCTGCCTGGTTCCAGTGTCTTGCCCCATCCGGCCGCAATGAATTGGCCGCGGACTCCGTAAAACGCGACGCTATGCCGGACAGAGCAATCCGGCAAGTCGGTTTGATACGCATAACACCGGCAATGGTTTTTCAATCGGAAGGCGAGGTCCAGTTTCGCGAAAGCCGACCCGTCTATTCCGTAATTGATGGTTAACGCTTTGTTCAAAGCCAGTGTGCAAAGTGGACTGCGCAGAATCAGGCGAATGCTTGCATCAATGGGGACTGCCGGGTGGATGACGTGGAAAGTATCGAGAGTGATGATTTGCTTGCCAATGCCTGTGCACAGGTTTCCCGTGATCCCAATCCGGCTTTCGTCAAGGATTCAGAGCTCCGCTATCTGACGGTAAATCCAGCCTATGCTGACTTGTGGGATTGCGAGCCCGCATCCCTGATCGGTCAGCAAAGCCATCAGCATTTTGAATCTGCCGAACAGAATGATCGCGACGAGAAAGAACGTCGTAGCCTGGTGTTCGGGAAGGATCAGGTGGCCCTGTTTGCTCATCCGCTCAAGGATGGCCGTTACCGGATTCGCATTCATCGAGAGCGCCACGAGTCGGGCAAGACCTTCATTGTCGGCCATTTCGAGCCAATCGCAGGGGTTCGTTTCGAAACCGGCAACGCGGCCGAGCCTCAGGCTGACGCCGCACTGGTGAATACTCCGGCGGAGGTCGCTTCGGAAGTAAAAAGCCCGAACCCAAAAATGCCGGGCGGCAGGAGCGGCATGCATCTGGGGCAATCCGCCGCGATAGCGGACGTTGCCAGACAACCAATCCATCGTCCGGAGGACGGTGGCAATGCTTCAGCCGACAAATCGCTGCTGGATCGTTTCAACGAAATTTTCGACTGTATGGACGTCGGCATTGTGCTCTACGATCCGAACGATGTTCTGATCTACGTAAATCCAGCAATGGATTCCTTCACCGCTCCGGATTACACGCTGGAGGTTGGAGAAACGTTGCGCGCGGTGCTGGAAGTTTCTTGCAGTTTTAGCGCAAAAGATGATCCCGATGCCCGCAAAGCCTGGATCGAAAACCGGATATCTGTTCACCGGGACTATGGCAAAGCCACTGTCGAGCGGCTTAAGAATGGCCGATGGATACGCATCATCAACCGTGCCCTCGAAGATGGTTATACCCTTGGTTTGCGGATAGATGTCACGGAGCTGAAAGAACGCGAAACTGCCCTGGAAAACAAGGCCGCGGAAAATCAGCTGTTCCGGGCGATCCTCGACGAAATGCCAGTCTCGAGCTTCGTCAAGGACGAGAATTATCGCTACATCTATGTCAATCGCGCCCACGGAGACCTGACCGGTCTTTCCGGGGCTGACATGATTGGCAAGGATGATTTCGAGGTATTCGGCAAGCAGGGCGAACCATTGCGCCAGGCCGATACAGACGCGATGAACGCTCGCGGCATGATGGAATGTGAAATCGAGCTTGACAGTGCAGAAGGCGAAGCGCTCAAGCTGATTGACCGGAAGGTCGGTTTTACGGGTCCCGGCGGCCGGCGATATCTTCTCGGTACGACAATCAACGTCAGTGATATGAAGCGCCGGGAGCGGGAGGTCTATGAAGCGCAACGGCGCGCCGAACTCCACAAGGCTGATCTCGAAAGCGTCATTGAGGCCATGCATATGGGCATGGTCGTGGTCGACCGGAATAGCAATGTTGAACTGATCAATGGCGCATTCTTCCGGATCTGGAAAATAGCGTCGATAGATGAATTTATTGGCGCACCTTTCCGCAAGCTCATCGATGTCAACAGGCACAACGGCATCTACGAAATCGCCGAAGAAGACTTCGAAGACTACGTTGAGGCCCGGCTTGAGGAAATTCGCGTTGGTTATGTCGAGCCGCGTGAGTTCTCCCGCGCCGATGGCCGCACCATGATCTATTCGGTTCGTTCGCTGTCTGAAGGCAAGCGGATGATTTCGTATTTCGACATCACCGAACTCAAGCAGCGTGAGCAGGAACTTGATCTCGCCCGGGGCGAGGTTGAGCGGGCCAGTGAATTGCTCCGCGGTGCGGCCGGGGCCATGGCGCAGGGGCTTACGGTCATAGTCGACAGCAAGTTGCAGTTCGTCAACGACGCCTTCTTCGACCTGCTTGAGGTTCCGCAAGAAGTGGTGGCGGTTGGCAAGGATTTGAATGACTTTTTTGATTTTTGCCAGCAGCGGGGGGACTACGGCGACGATGAAAATGCCGTCGCTACCCGTGCCAAGATCAATGCGTATCATAAAAACGCGACAGCCCATTTGCTTGAGCGCCAGACAAAATCCGGGCGCTGGCTGAGGATCGACGCAAAGCCGACAGAAAACCGCGCGATGATTGTCACTTACACCGACGTCACCGAAAGCAAGCATCGCGAATCGGAATTGCAGGAATTGCTCATCAAGGCAGAGATGGCCGATCGTGCTAAATCCGAGTTTTTGGCCAATATGAGCCATGAAATCCGTACGCCGATGAACGGCGTTCTCGGCATGGCGGAACTACTGGCGCGGACCGAGCTTGACACCCGTCAACGCACTTTTACCGATATCATCGTCAAGTCCGGTAATGCGCTGCTTACCATCATCAACGACATTCTGGATTTTTCAAAGATCGATGCAGGCCAACTGGTCCTTGATCAGGCCTCGTTTGATTTGTCGGAGACAGTCGAGGATGTTGCTTCACTGATATCAAGCCGGGCTGCGGAGAAGGATATCGAACTCATCGTTCGCATTGACCCGATACTGCCTGCGCGGGTTGTTGGCGACATGGGGCGTATCCGTCAAATCATCACCAATCTTGCCGGCAATGCCATCAAGTTCACCGAAACCGGCCATGTCCTGATTGAGCTGACCGGTGCAGTCAACGCCGCTGACAGGTTGGATCTGGTAATTCGTGTCCACGACACCGGCATCGGCATTCCGCCGGACAAGCTTGAAGCGGTGTTCGAGAAATTCTCCCAGGTCGATAATTCCTCCACCCGTCGCCATGAGGGGACGGGATTGGGGCTGGCAATCACTTCCCGCTTGGTCAGTTTGATGGAGGGCAGCATCCGGGCTGAAAGCAATACCGGAGAAGGTTCGGTTTTCACCATCGAATTGAGCCTCCCGGTCGACCACAACAATGCCGTGCCGGTTCGGATAGCGCCTGTGGATGTCACAGGAGCCAGAGTTCTGGCCATTGACGACAATCCGGTCAACCGATCCATCCTGATCGAGCAATTGACAGCCTGGGGCTTTGATTCCTGCGCTGCGGTTTCCGGGCAAGAAGGCCTCGACGTGCTTGCCGCGGCTGCCCGGTTTGGTGTCCCGGTCGATGTGGTCATTCTTGATTATCACATGCCGGAAATGGATGGCGTGATGACCGGCCGAGCCATTCGCAAGGCCTTTGGCCCTGGCAAGCCGCCGATCGTGATGCTGACGTCGATGGACCTTAAGTCATCCGACGCCGACTTCAGCAAAGGAGCCGTGCAGGCGACATTGATGAAGCCCGCCCGCTCCTCTCAGCTTCTTGAGACAATTGTAAGCGTTTTGCAGGCAGCAGCACAAACCGAAAGCGGAGCAAAAACGGCAGCTTCAACCCCTTCCGTGGCCTCCAATGGTGAGGTGGCCACTGCTGACAAAGTCGCGCTAGCTCCCAAGCCGGCGGAACAGTCCTCAACATCAGCCCGCAGGCCGGTACCGACGACCGGTCAGGCTTCGGAAGATAGTGATCTTGACCTGTTGGTGGCGGAAGACAATGAAGTCAACCAGATTGTCTTCACCCAGATTCTGGATGAACTCGGGTTGCGCTTTAAGATCGTGGACAATGGTGGTAGCGCCTTTGAAGTCTGGAAGAGCCATAGCCCGGCACTGATCCTGATGGATGTGTCCATGCCTGTGATGAACGGCCATCAGGCGACCGAAGCTATCCGCAAGGCGGAAGCTGAAGACCCGGGCCTTGGCCATACACCGATCGTGGGCGTTACCGCCCATGCGCTGACCGGCGACAAGGAACGCTGTCTGGAAGCGGGTATGGATGATTACCTGTCCAAACCGATCAGTCCTGAAAAGCTCGATGCAAAGATATGCGAGTGGCTGCCTGCGGAAATAGCGGCAAAAATCAAGCACGGCTAAAACGCTCAATGCATCATCAATCAGCTTTGGTTCGCAGGCAATCTGTCCGGTGGGCCGACGTTTGGATCCATCACTGCGTCTCGAAGGTGGTGGCACTTGCTGCACCAGCGAGAATGCCCGCGCTCATGTCGCGTTTGCCCACATGCCCCGGACGCTTCTCGACTCTGAAACCGGCCGCTTGCAGGTTTCGCCGCACCCATCCGGCTGCGGAATAGGTCGCAAATGTCCCACCCTCGCTCGTCCGGTTCGCTACTGTGCGCATCAGCTCAGCCGACCACATATCGGGATTGCGGGCTGGCGAAAAGCCGTCGAGATACCAGGCATCTGCCGCAAATGTTGCGCCTGCCAACTGCTCCAACGCCGTTCCTGAACGGATGTGCAGGCTGATCAATCTGCCGTGGCTTTCAAAGTCGATTTGAACGTCACCATCAGGTTGGCTGGGCCATGCAGCCGTCAGCTCTTGAGCTTTGTCGGCCAGATCCGGCCACGCGGCCAGCGCGCGATGCATGTCGTCCCGGTCAAGCAAGCGCAATTCAAAAGAGTGAAACTCCAGACGGGAACCTTCCGGCGCACCGTTTTCCCAGGCTGACCAGGTTTCGATAAAGTTCAGTCCTGTGCCAAATCCCAGTTCACCGATGACAAAATGAGGGGTGTTCGCGAAGCGGTCGGGAAGCCCGTTTCCAGCCAGAAACACGTGCCGGCACTCGGCCCTGCCATCTGCCTTGGAATAATAGAAGTCGCCAAATTCCTCTGAATAAGGCATATCGCCTTCATGCCAGGACAGCGGTCGAGTTTGTCCGGTGGTGTTGTCATCTGGGTCTGGGGGATCGATCATGGCTGTTGCCGATAAAGGCGCATCGCACAGCGGTCAAGCCGCACCCGATCTGTTGATCGCCGGAGCCGGTGTGATGGGGCTGTGGCTTGCGGTCAAGGCCGCGCGCGCGGGATTGTCGGTCATGCTGGTAGACCGCGGCATTCCTGGCAACGGCGCCAGTGGCGGTTTCCTGGGTGCGCTGATGCCTCATAGCCCCGAACGCTGGAACGGAAAGAAGGATTTCCAGTTCCGCGCCCTGATCGATCTCGAAGATGAAATTGCGCGGCTGGAATCGGAAACCGGAGAGTATTGCGCTTACCGCCGTGTTGGCCGGATTCTGCCGCTGACATCCGAGCTTGGCCGGATCACGGCGACAGAGCGCATCGCCGAGGCGCACGACAACTGGGGTACGCGATTTGGCTATGCGGTGAGCCATACACCTGACAGGGGAGACTGGCCGAACATACTGCATGCGCCGCATGGTGTTGTTCATGAAACTCTCTCGGCAAGAGTTTCTCCGCCGGGCCTCCTCGTCGCGCTATTGTCGAGCCTGGCGGTGATGCCGAATATCGACCTTCGATTTGGCGTCTCCGTTGATGAGGTCTCGCCGCGTGACCGGATCGCCCGCCTGTCTGATGGCTCTGCTGTCAGTTTCGGCCATATCGCACTGGCCAACGGGGTCGGCGCCTTTCCCATGATCGCGCGCGCAGCAGGCCTGCCGGAGAACTCGCTTGGCAGTGCGGTCAAGGGGCAGGCGGCACTTCTCGATGCGAAGGCCGATCCCCAATTACCGCTGGTCTATGACGATGGGGTCTACGTGATCGCTCATGAAAACGGCCATGTCGCCATCGGCTCGACCAGCGAGCGAAATTTCGATGATCCGCAAAGCACCGACGAGCTTCTGGATGACATTGTCGAACGGGCGCGCAAGCTTTGCCCATTGATCAAGCACGCACCGGTGATCCGTACCTGGGCGGGCTTACGTCCGCGCGCTGTCGGTCGTGATCCGATGCTCGGTCCCGTGCCCGGTGCGCCTGCTGTCCTGGCAATGGCCGGTGGCTTCAAGATCAGCTTCGGCATCGCCCATCGCATGGCCGACTGTCTGGTCGCCGGGATAACCGGCAGCGAGGGGCCGGAAACGCCGCAGAGCTTTTCTGTATTGTATCACGCGGTCAAGGCAGCGAAGAGCAGCACTGCCAACTGATATCGCCACAACAGCTTGCGGTTTTTCTTCAAAGTTCGGCCCTCGACTTTTGAGGCGGTGCTGCTACCGTTCGCGGAAAATCGAGATGGACTGAGCAATGAACACCACACCCTATCCCCGCGACATGATTGGCTATGGCCGGACCCCGCCTGACCCGCAATGGCCGTCCGGTGCGCATTGTGCGGTTCAGTTCGTCGTCAACTACGAAGAGGGCGCTGAGAGCTGCATTCTCGATGGCGACCCGGCCTCTGAAAACCTGTTGTCAGAGATCGTAGGCGCACAAGCATGGCCCGGACAGCGCAACACGAACATGGAATCGCTCTACGAGTACGGCTCGCGCGCCGGTTTCTGGCGGCTCTGGCGCATGTTCACCGAACGCAATATGCCGGTGACAGTCTACGGCGTGGCGCTCGCCATGCAACGCAATCCCGAAGCTGTCGCTGCCATGAAGGAAGCCGGATGGGAGATCGCCAGCCACGGTTTGCGCTGGCTCGAATACAAGGATTTCACCGAGGAAGAGGAGCGCAGGCACATCGCCGAATGTGTTCGCATCCACACAGAGGTGACCGGATCCCGGCCACTGGGGATTTATCAGGGCAAACCCTCGGTCAATACGCTCGGGTTGGTCATGGAGGAGGGCGGTTTTGTCTATTCCGCAGATTCCTACGCCGATGATCTGCCCTATTGGGTCGATGGCCCGAATGGCCCGCATCTGATCGTGCCCTATACGCTTGATGCCAATGACATGCGGTTTGCCACGCCGCAGGGCTTCAATTCAGGCGATCAGTTTTTCACTTACCTCAAGGACAGCTTCGATATGCTGATGGCCGAGGGTGCGGACGGCAGCCCGAAGATGCTGTCGATCGGCCTGCATTGCCGTCTGGTCGGTCGTCCGGGGCGCGCTGCATCTCTGGCACGGTTCCTCGATTATGTCGCTTCTCATGACAAGGCTTGGGTGACCCGCCGCATCGACATCGCCAATCATTGGCATGCGCATCATCATCCGGAGAACACATGATGACCCGCGACCACTTCATTGAGCGGTTTGGCGGTGTTTTCGAGCATTCGCCCTGGATTGCCGAACGGGCTTTCGACAATGGCCGGATTGCTGTGCCACTTGCAGCTAGGCAAGTGCATGAAGCGCTTTGCGCCGAGTTTCGCTCGGCCAGCCATGACGAACGGATGGGCGTATTGCGTGCCCACCCCGATCTTGCGGGCAAGCTGGCGATCTCTGGAGACCTGACCGAGGACTCGAAATCCGAACAGGCCGGTGCCGGGCTTGATCGTTTGAACGCGGATGAACATGCCCGCTTTACCGCTTTCAACACACGCTACATGCGCGACTTCGGGTTTCCGTTCATCATTGCGGTGAAGGGGCATGACAAGGACAGCATTCTGACTGCCTTTGAAATCCGAGTTGGCAACGATACCGAAACCGAGTTCTCGACCGCCTGTGGCGAAGTCGAAAAGATTGCCGGATTCCGCATCGCCTCGATTTTGGCGGAGGCCTGATCGATGACAGCCAAATTGACGATTGAATCATTGACCGCGGAAGCCTTCGCCCCCTTCGGCAATGTGCTGGATATTACTGCTGCTGAAAAACGCATGATCAATGGCGGAACCACCGAACGCTTTCACGCGCTGGCCATGGCCGATACCGAAACCGCAGGCGGACGTACCATCCTGTCCTTGTTTCGCGGCCAGCCGCGCAGCTTTCCCTACCCGGTCGACATGATGGAACGCCACCCGCTTGGCAGCCAGGCATTCTTTCCGGTCACGCAAGGTGACTGGATCGCGGTGGTAGCACCTGATGCGGGCGGCCGCCCCGGTCAACCACGCGTTTTTCTGGTTCCCGGTCATGTCGGCGTGCAGTATGCCCGCAATGTCTGGCATCACCCGCTGATTGCCGTTGGCGAGCCAAGTGATTTTCTGGTGATGGATCGTGAAGGCGGCGGCACCAATCTTGAAGAAGCCAGCTATGATGCGCCATATCTGATCGCCGATCCGGCACACTGACCAAGGAGACGCCAATGTCCGCCCAACCGCTCCCCACCGGACGCCTGACCACTCACGTGCTCGATACCGCCCGCGGCTGCCCTGCCGCCGGTATGGTGATTGAGTTGATGCGGATCGAAGGCCTTGAGCACCACCTCGTCAAGACCGTTTCCACCAATGATGATGGCCGGATCGATGCACCGCTTCTTTCGGGAGTCGATGTTGAGAAGGGTGTCTATGAATTGCGGTTTCATGCCGGAGATTATCTGCGCTACGCGGGCAATCCATTGCCTGATCCGGCGTTTCTCGACGTAATCCCCATCCGCTTCGGCATCGCCGACACCGCAGCGCACTACCACGTGCCGCTGTTGATCTCGGCCTACAGCTATTCGACCTATCGCGGTAGCTGAGGCCTTTTGGCCTCTATGGCAGTAGTTTACTGGTAAGGGGGGAACGGCAGGTTTCAGAAAAAGCAAAAGCCGCGTGGCAGTACATCCGTGCTCACGCGACTTTATAAGCGACCCTCTAAAGAACCGCTGCTGATACACAGCTTGCAGGAAGAGTGTTAACGAAGAGTTAAGACGAAATTATGACAGAGACGAAACGAATATCGGAACCTCGTTCTGCAGCAACGTCTAAACGGCTTCGCCAGCAACATAGACCGCTCGGACTGACCGGTCGTCTCCCATTGTTTGCATGAGAAAGAGTTCTTCTTCCAGCGTCTGAACAGTTTCCATGCGGATCTGCATGGCGGGCGTCGCGCCAGCATCCAGTGCGATGATATCGGCATCGCTTCCCGGTTCCAGTGTCCCGATCCTGTCCACAAGCCCCAGCGCCTCGGCATTGCCTCGGGTGACCTGCCAGTAATTCTCGATCGGTGGCAAGCGGTGGCCGCGCAATTGCTGGATCTTGTAAGCCTCGTCGAGTGTCCGAAGCAGCGAGTAGCTTGATCCGCCGCCGATATCGGTGGCGATCGCGGTGCGCACGCCATGCTCTTTGATCCGTTTGAGATCGAACAGACCCGAGCCGAGAAACAGATTGGATGTCGGGCAATGCACGGCCACAGAGCCTGCTTCGGCGATGACGTCCATTTCCCGGTCAGACAGATGGATAGCGTGGCCGAGCAGCATCCTGTGCGTCAGCAGACCGTAGCTCGCGTAGACATCGGTATAATCCCGCGCGTCCGGATAGAGCTCCAGCGTATAGGCAATCTCCGCATTGTTCTCCGACAGATGGGTCTGGATGAGAAGGTCGGGATGTTCGCGCGCCAGCGTGCCTGCGGCTTCCAACTGGGCTGGGGTGGAGGTGATGGCAAAGCGCGGCGTGATCGCCACGTGATTGCGGGCCTTTCCGTGCCAGGCCGCAATCACGGCCTTGGTGTCATCATAGCTCGATTGGGCTGTGTCAGTCAGCGCCTCCGGAGCATTGCGGTCCATCATCACCTTGCCGCCAACCATCAACAGGTTGCGTCGCGCAGCTTCCGCAAAATAGGCGTCGGCCGAGCCCTTGTGCACCGAGCAATAGGACGCTGCTGTCGTTGTGCCCTGCCGCAGCAACTCGTCGAAAAACAGTTTGGCAAAGCGGGCTGAATGCGCCGCATCGGCGAAGCGCTGTTCCTCCACGAATGTGTAGGTGTTGAGCCATTCGAGAAGATTGGCGGCATAGCTCGCCGTCACCTGCATCTGCGGGAAATGTATGTGCGGATCGATGAACCCGGCCATCAACAAATGCGGCCGGTGATCAATGACCTCGACGCCGATCGGAGATTTGAATTTAACATCAGCATAGGCGCCGGCAGCGGAAATTCGCCCGTTCTCGACAAGCAGCGCACCGTCTTCCTCATACAAATAGCTTGCATGATCGTCGCGCGCTTGCGGGCGCGACTTGAAGCTCAGTGTGCGCCCACGCAGCAGTTTGGCTGTCATTGCCCTGTCTCACCAGATTTGCTCTCTCCGGCGATGGCGGATTCATACCAGGCGACAATCAGCGCCCGCTCTTCCGGCTCTACAAAGGTGATGTTGCCCGGCGGCATGGCGTGGCTGCGCCCGGCCTGAATGTAGATGTCCCGGGCATGGCGGGCTATGTCCGCCTCGGTTTCAAGCCGCACGTTTTTCGGAGCATGGGTGATCCCGTCCCAGAACGGCTCTGCGGCATGGCACATCGAGCAACGCCCCATAACGGTTTCACTGACCGCCTCGAAATGCGCATTGGTGACAAAGCGTTCAAGCACCGGTGCCAGCGACGCCTCCTCAATCACCTCGTCAGTGCGCGGCAGGCTCGACAGCCAGATGACCGCGAGGAACAGCACGACTGTCGCGGCCCATGTCCAGTGCGGCTTGCCCTTGCGTGCATGCACGGTGTTGAACCAATGCCGGATGGTCACCCCCATTAGAAACACAAGTGCCGCGATCAGCCAGTTCCACTGCGTGGCAAAGGCCAGCGGATAGTGGTTGGACAGCATCAGGAAGATCACCGGCAGGGTGAGGTAGTTGTTGTGCAGCGAGCGCTGCTTGGCGATCCGGCCATATTTCGGATCCGGAGTCCGGCCTGCCTTCAGGTCGGCGACAACGATCTTCTGGTTCGGAATGATGATCATCGCCACATTGGCGCTCATGATGGTCGCGGTGAAGGCTCCCAGATGTAGTAACGCTGCCCGACCGGTGAACACTTGCGTATAACCCCAGGCCATCGCCACCAGTACCCCAAACAGCACCAGCATCAGTCCTGTTGTGTTCTGTCCAATCGGGGATTTGCAGAGTAGGTCATAGATGATCCAGCCAAACACGATCGACGCCACCGAAATGGCAATCGCGATCGGGGCTGTGACATCAAACACGTTGGCGTCAATCAGGTAGAGCTCGGCGCCTGCATAGTAGACCACGCACAGCATGGCAAAGCCTGACAACCACGTGACATAGCTTTCCCATTTGAACCATGTCAGGTGCTCTGGCAGGTTTGGCGGCGCCACCAGGTATTTCTGGATGTGATAGAAACCACCGCCGTGAACCTGCCACTCTTCCCCGTAGGCGCCTTCCGGCAGTCCCGGCCGCTGCACCAGCCCAAGATCGAGCGCGATGAAATAGAAGGATGATCCGATCCAGGCGATGGCCGTGATCACATGCAGCCAGCGCACGGCAAAGCTGAGCCATTCCCATAAAACAGGATAGTCGTACATCGGCGCTCCTCGCACTTCGCGTATGATTTTGCAGTGCACATGATGCGCAATGCGGAGCAGAATGAAAAGCCCGCTTTCGCTTTGCAGGGAATTATCAGTTGCAGGAGTTTCCTGATAATCAGTTTGATTGCATGGGGAAACCGGAGGTTTCATCCGTGGTTTCGTTTTCCACACCTGCTGTCACAAAACTGTTTTCAATTGCGCGTTACACGCACCGAGGTTACGTTTCCCTTTCGGGTTACGTTCGTTTTCACGCGTTTCCCATCAAGGGAGGAAGTTCACATGAAAAAATTCATCGCCGCCGGCGTCGTCGCCGCACTCATGTCGGGCGTTGCGCCAGCCAGCGCCGCCACTCAGATCGATTTCTGGCATGCTTTCACCGGACGTCTCGGAGAGCTTCTCGACGAGCAGGTCGCCAAGTTCAACGCATCCCAGACCGACTACACCGTGGTCGCCACCAACAAGGGCAACTATTCGGAAACGCTGAATGCCGGCATCGCCGCGTTCCGCGCTGGCGAACAGCCTGATGTGCTTCAGGTTTTCGAGGTCGGGACCGCCACGATGATGGCAGCCAAGGGCGCCATCAAGCCGGTCTATGAAGTCATGGCCGAATCAGGCCTGCCGTTCGATCAGTCGGTCTATCTCGCAGCCGTTGCCGGATACTACACCACCACCGAAGGCCAGATGCTGTCTTTGCCTTATAACTCCTCGACGCCGGTTCTCTACGTCAACAAGGACGCCTTGAAAGCTGCTGGCCTTGATCCGGAAATGGATCTGTCGACCTGGGACATGGTTGGAACCGCTCTCGATGCGCTCAAGGAATCGGGCAACAAGTGCCCGCTGACCACGGCTTGGCAGAGCTGGGTTCATCTCGAAAACCTTTCCGCCTACCACAACGTTCCGTTCGCTTCCAAAGACAACGGATTTGCCGGTCTTGACACCGAGCTGAGCCTCAATGGTGACGTTCAGGTCAAGCACATCGACACGTTTGGTCAGTGGGCCAAGGACGGCAAGTTCATCTATTCGGGTCGTCGCAATGAAGGTGGTGCGCCATTCCGCGCTGGCGAATGTGCGCTGTTCACTGAATCGTCGGCCGGTTACGCTGGCGTGAAGAAGGAAGCAACTTTCGACTTCGCCATCCGCCCGCTGCCTTATTGGAGTGAAGTGGAAGGCGCGCCGCAGAACACCATTATCGGTGGCGCATCGCTGTGGGCCATGCAGGGCCAGACACCGGAAGAGTATAAGGGCGTGGCTGCGTTCTTCAACTTCCTCTCGAGCTCCGAGATCCAGGCCAAATGGCATCAGGACACCGGTTACCTGCCGATCACCATGGCTGCTTACGAAGCAACCAAGGCTTCCGGTTACTATGAAGAAAACCCCGGCACCGACATTGCCATCATCCAGATGACCGGCAAGGCTCCGACTGCCAATTCCAAGGGGTTGCGTCTGGGCAACTTTGACCAGATCCGCGGCATCATCGATGAAGAACTCGAAGGTGTGTGGAACGGGTCGAAATCCGCAAAGGATGCGCTGGATTCGGCTAAAGCCCGTGGCGACGAACTGCTTCGCCGCTTCGAGCAGGCAAACCGCTAACATTGTAGATCCGGCGGAGCCCTCACAAGCTCCGCCGGTCTTCTCTTTCCGTTTGGTGTTCCATGGAAAAGCGCGTCGTATTTGACAATCGCTGGCTGCCATATCTGCTGGTCACCCCGCAGTTGCTCGTCACTTTTGTGTTTTTCTTCTGGCCGGCGGCGCAGGCAGTCTATCAATCTGCCTTCATTCCGGACCCATTCGGTCTCAAGACTCAATTCGTCGGCTTCGGCAATTTCGAATATCTCTTCGGCAACCGCTATTACCGGGAATCCTTTTTAACCACCGCTGTCTTCTCGGTGCTGGTCACGGTTACTGCGATGTCGTTCGCGCTGTGGCTTGCTGTGCTCGCAGACCGCGTCATCAAGGGATCAAGCGCCTATCGCACCCTGCTGATCTGGCCCTATGCCGTAGCACCCGCCATTGCCGGGGTACTCTGGCTTTTCATGTTCAATCCTTTCACCGGCATCATCGCCTGGATGCTCTCGCAGATGGGCTATGCCTGGAACCACAATCTGGATGGTGGCCAGGCCATGGCGCTCGTGGTCGCTGCCTCGGCCTGGAAACAGATCAGCTACAATTTCCTGTTCTTCCTTGCAGGTCTGCAGGCTATCCCGAAAAGCGTCATCGAGGCGGCGGCGATCGACGGCGCCAGCTTCTGGCGCCGGTTCTGGACCATCATTTTTCCGCTATTGTCGCCGACCACATTCTTTCTGCTTGTCGTCAATGTCATCTACGCCTTCTTTGACACCTTCGGCGTCATTCACACCATCACCCAAGGAGGACCGCAGCAATCAACCACGATCCTTGTCTACAAGGTTTTTGCCGATGGCTTCGTTGGCCAGGATCTCGGATCCTCGGCCGCGCAATCGGTGGTGCTGCTGGTACTGGTAGGGATACTGACCGTGGTTCAGTTCCGCTTCATTGAACGCCGGGTGCATTACTGATGAGCGGCATGGTCGAAAAACGCGGGCTCGGAACCTGGCTCACCCACGCCGGCTTGATTGTCGGCATTGCGGTCATCTGTTTCCCGATCTGGATCGCCTTTGTCGCTTCGACTGTGACCCAGGAAGAACTGATCCGGCCGCCTATGCCGTTGCTGCCGGGGCCGCATTTCTTTGACAACTATCTAGAGGCGCTGATGACCGGTGGAGTGGCGCCCGTGTGGCAGATGCTGCTCAATTCACTGGTCATGGCGCTGGGAATTACCATCGGCAAGATCATCATCTCGCTGCTGTCAGCCTATGCCATCGTCTATTTCAAGTTCCGTTTCAGGATGTTGTTTTTCTGGCTGATCTTCATGACTCTGATGCTGCCAGTCGAAGTCCGCATCGTGCCCACCTATGAGGTGGTGGCGAGCCTTGGCCTTCTCAACAGCTACACCGGTCTGATCTTGCCGTTGATCGCATCTGCGACGGCCACATTCCTGTTCCGGCAATTGTTCATGACCATCCCGGACGAACTGACTGAGGCTGCCCGCGTTGATGGCGCCGGGCCTATCCGCTTCTTCATCGATATCCTGCTGCCGATGTCGCGCACCAACATAGCGGCTCTGTTCGTCATCCTCTTCATTTATGGCTGGAACCAATATCTCTGGCCATTGCTGATCACCACAGATCCCTCCATGAATACTGTGATCATGGGCATCAAGCAGATGTTGCCGACAGGCGACCAGACCGTCGAGTGGCCGGTCATCATGGCAACCGCCATGCTGGCCATGTTGCCGCCGGTGCTGGTGGTGGTGGGCATGCAGAAACTCTTCGTCAAAGGCTTGGTCGAAAGCGAGAAATGAATTCCCATGGCTGAAATCAAACTTGAAGCGATCAAAAAAAGCTACGGCCGCACCGAAGTCATTCACGGCATTGACGCTGAAATCAGCGATGGCGAATTTATCGTCATCGTCGGCCCCTCGGGCTGCGGCAAGTCAACGCTTCTGCGCATGGTCGCGGGTCTGGAAACCATCACCTCGGGCGACATAAGTATCGGTGGCCGCGTCGTCAACAAGCTTGAGCCGCGCGACCGAGATATCGCAATGGTGTTCCAGAACTACGCGCTCTACCCACATATGAGCGTCTTCGACAATATGGCCTATGGATTGAAGATCGCCAACGTGCCCAAGGCCGAGATCCAGTCTCGCGTTAATGAAGCTGCGCGGATGCTGGAGCTTGAACCCTACCTCGACCGCAAGCCGCGGCAACTCTCCGGCGGCCAGCGCCAGCGTGTTGCCATGGGCCGTGCCATTGTCCGCAAACCGGCAGTATTCCTGTTCGACGAGCCTCTCTCCAATCTCGACGCCAAATTGCGCGTGCAGATGCGCCTCGAGATCAAGGCGCTGCAACGCAAACTTGGCGTGACGGCGATGTATGTCACCCACGATCAGGTCGAAGCGATGACCCTGGCCGACCGCATGATCGTCATGAATGCCGGTATTGCCGAACAGGTCGGTGCACCGCTGGATGTCTACGCCAACCCGGCGACCTTGTTCGTGGCTGGCTTCATCGGCTCACCGCCGATGAATGTGCTCAGCCATGACATTCGTCCGGGCAGCGGCCCGCTCGATCCCGGCGCGGTGATCGGCGTGCGGCCCGAACACATCGATCTGGTCGCGCCCGGCGCCGGCCTGATAGATTTCGATGTCGCCTTCTGTGAGCCGCTTGGTGCAGAAACGCTTGTGCACGGTGTGACTGCCGCGGGTGACAAACTGGTCGTCCGCATTGATGGTGAGATCAAGCTTCCAGCAGATGGCACACGGATCGGCCTGGCAATCGATCCGGCACGCATCCTCGCGTTTGATGCTTCTGGCCGCCGCAGCGAAATCTGAGATCGATCCGTTCTATCGAGTGATGCGGAGACGAGCCAGTATCCTTGGCGACATCCTCAGTCCATATGTGCTGCGGCAGGTGCCGCTGCTGCTGGCCCGGTTTTCGGCTTGCGCAACAGCATGGCAAGCGGGATGGCAAACAAGGTCACCAGCATCATCAGCTTGAAATCATTGTTGTAGGAAATCATCAGCGCCTGCTGGTTGACCAGACCATCAAGCACTTGCAGCGTTGCTGGATCAGTCGCAAATCCCGGCAGCAAGTCCTGCAAAACCGGATTGAACGGATTGATGAAGGCGCCGAGTTCCTCATGATTGATCTGAACATTCCGGGTCAGATACAGGGTCACAACAGAAATGCCGATCGACGATCCCAGATTTCGGACCAGGCTGAACAGGCTGGCGGCATCGGTGCGGAAGCGCACTTCAAGCGTCGCGAAGGCTACTGTCGACAGCGGCACGAACACCAGGCCGAGTCCCAGCCCCTGAATGATACCGGTCGAGATCACCGGCCAGCTGTCCATCTGTGGTGAGAACCCGGTCATCAGATAAAGAGATGCGGAGGTGAGCAGCAGCCCGGCAATCACCAGGTAACGAGCGTCCACCATGCGCACCAGACGGCCCACCAAAATCATCGAAATCATCGTGCCGACGCCGCGCGGTGCCATCACCAATCCGGTTGTGATGGTGGAATAGCCGAAGACGCGTGACAACATCGGCGGCAGCAGCGCCAGGCTGGCCAGAAGCACAATGCCGACGATGAAGATCAGGATAAGTCCGGTGACAAAATTGCGGTCAGCGAAGATTTTCGGATCGACGAATGGGTCTTCCGCAGTTGCCAGATGCACGGTGAAGATCCAGATGCCGATGATCGACAAGGCAAGCTCGATCCAGATCTCCCAGGCCGAGAACCAGTCGACTTCGCCGCCTCGGTCGAGCATCAGCTGCAAGGCGCCGACACCCAGCGAAAGCATGGCAAAACCGAAGAAATCGAAGCGGCGAACCCGTTTGGCGATCTCCGGCAGATAGGCGGCACTGCCCATGAAGGCGATGATGCCGACTGGCAGGTTGATGAAGAAAACCCAGCGCCAGTTCAGTGTTTCGGTCAGCCAGCCGCCAAGCGTCGGACCGATGATCGGGCCAACCATGATACCGGCACCCCAGATCGCCATGGCTTGTCCGTGGCGCTCCTTCGGATTGATGTCGAGCAGGAAGGTCTGTGACAACGGCACGATCGCTGCGCCAAACACACCCTGCAGAAGCCGGAAAAGAACCATGATCTCCAGGTTTGGAGCCATTCCGCAAGCCATCGATGTGGCGGTGAAGCCGACAATGGTGGTCAGGAACAGCTGACGCCGCCCAATCCTGTCTGCCAGCCAGCCGGTGACCGGTGTCATGATGGCCGCGGCCACGATGTAGGACGTCAGCACCCAGGTGATGGTGTCCTGCGAGGCATCAAGGTCGCCGGTCATCGACGGCAACGCCACATTGGCAATCGTCGTGTCCAGCACCTGCATGATGGTCGCGAGCATAATCGAAACCGTGATCAGGCCCCGGTGCGGCACATTGTGCCCGGGTTCGTCGGTGATGCTCATGATAGTTGCTTTCCCGGCGCCCGGCTTACTCTGCGGCCTTGGCGCTGCTGAACAGGTCGCCGAAGCTGCGGCTGGCGCCGGTGTCGACTGTCACAGTGGCGCTTAGTCCCGACCGTGCCAGGATCTGGGCCTCGGGATTGGAGAGTTTGAGCCGCACCGGAATGCGTTGCGTGACCTTGACCCAGTTGCCAGTGGCGTTCTGTGCCGGCAGCAACGAGAATTCAGCGCCCGTGCCGGCGCCTATCGAGTCCACGCGTGCCTTGAACGTACGGTCCGGATAGAGGTCGAAGACCACTTCAGCCGATTGGTCCGGCCTCATGTTCGCCAGTTGCGGTTCCTTGAAGTTGGCGTCGATCCAGGGATCGGTTGTCTCGACAATGGTAAACAGTGACGCGCCCGGCGTCACATACTCGCCGGGACGGAAAGACGAGGCCTGATAGACCAAGCCGTCCGCCGGCGCGCGCACGGTGGCAACCGCAAGATTATAGGCAGCCTTGTCGCGCGCGGCTTTCGCGGCCACCACCATTGGGTGATCGTCAATTGCACCATCGAGGCTGTTGGCAAGTGCGGCCTGCGCCGTGGCAACGGCCTGTTTGGCGGCGATCAGGCCCTGTGCTGCCTTCTGTGCCGTGTGGCGGGCGTCGTCCAGCGAAGAGTTTGTCGCCACGCCCTTGGCGGTCAGCGCTTTCTGCCGGTCGAGCGTATCCTGGTAAAAAGCCGCGTCGTCCTCGGCGATCTGCTCCTGGGTCAGGGCCTGGCTGTAGGCCGCCTTGAGCTCGATAACGTTGAGGCGGGCACTTTCAACGGCGGCATTGGCCTGATTGAGGGCGATCTGAAGCGGCTCGGGATCGACCTCGAACAGGACATCGCCTTTCTTGACAGAGATATTTTCCGACACGTTGACGCTGACCACACGTCCGGCGATTTCGCTGGCGATGGTGATCCGCGACAGCCGCATGTTTGCATTTTCGGTTTCCTCAAACCGGCCGCCGGTAATCCAGGCATAGAGGCCGGCGCCAATCAGCAGGCACGGCACCAGCAACATCAGAACGTTGCGGCGGGATTTTGAGGGCTTCTTGGTCTGGGGAGGCAAACCAGGCGTTGCTTCGGTCTGGGTTTTCTGAGTGCTCATGATGAAGCCTGTTTCTTTTGGGTCATTTCTGCGGCCGCTGTATCGTCGGCTGACAGGTTGGTGATCATCGTCACCAGCGCCGACATCAGCGCCCGACGCTGCTCTTCGTCGACGCCCTGCAACGCGTCCTCGAAGACGTCACCCGCCACTGCCTTGATCTTGGAATAGGCAGCAAGGCTCTTGTCAGTGGGAACGACCCGGTTGACGCGGCGGTCACTCTCATGGGCGCAGCGCTTGACCCATCCGCCTTGCTCCATACGGTCGATCAGACGGGATACGCTGATCGGCTCGATTTCCATCAGCTCCGCCAGTCGCGCCTGGGTGGGGTTTTGTTCACGAACCACCCGCATCAGCAGTCGCCACTGTGCAGATGAGAGCCCGTAAGCCTGTCCGCGCTGCTCGAAATTCTTGCGCATCAGCCGGCCGGTGTCGTGGATCAGAATTCCCAACTCATCAATGGATGTCTTTTTCATAAGTCTCATATATTATAAGCATGCTTATAAAACAAGCATGCAATATCGGGACCTTTCAACTTGCCGGGTTCTGGGCTGTCGTCCGCAAGCCATTCGGCGTCGCTTCAAATCCGTTGATCGGAACCGGCAAATGTGACAACGCTCTGGCAAGACACCGCAGGCGCTGAGAGCATTTTATGGACCATCCGGATTTCATCATTATTGGCGCAGGCTCAGCCGGTTGCGTCATGGCCGAACGGCTGTCCGCCTCGGGCCGTCACAAGGTTCTGGTGCTTGAGGCTGGCGGCGACGACCGCCGCTTTTTCGTCCAGATGCCGCTTGGCTACGGCAAGACCTTCTTCGATCCCCAGGTGAACTGGATGTACCGCGCCGAGCCTGATCAGGGCCTGGCGGGCAATGTCGATCACTGGCCGCGCGGCCGGGTGCTGGGCGGCTCATCCTCGATCAACGCCATGGTCTGGGTGCGCGGCGCGCGCGCCGATTTCGATGACTGGCGCGATGCCGGCAATCCGGGCTGGGGTGCGGACGAAATGTTCGCAGCTTTCCGCGATGTCGAATGCGCGGTTGTTGGCGACGATGCCATCAGGGGGCGAAAGGGCCCGCTCAATCTGTTTGTGCCGGGCAAGACCGTGCATCCGCTGACCCGCAAGTGGTTTGAATCAGCCCAAGCCATCGGCTTACCGCTGAACCAGGATTTCAACGGCGAAAGTCAAGATGGTGTCGGTCTGTTCGAGTTCACTATTCACAAAGGCCGCCGGCTGTCCGCCGCCCGCGCATTTTTGCGCCCCGCCATGTCGCGGCCCAACCTTCGGGTGATCACCGGCGCGCAGGTGACGGGCCTGACCTTCGAAGGCGCCCGGGTGACCGGTGTGACCTACAGCCGTCGCGGCAAAACGGTGACTGTGAAAGCCGGGCGTGAAGTGATCCTCAGCGGCGGCTCGGTCAACTCGCCGCAGCTTTTGCAGCTCTCGGGTATTGGCCCGGCCGATCACCTTAAGGACCTCGGGATTGATGTTCGCGTCGATAACCCCAACGTCGGGCGCAATCTCGAAGACCATATCGGCACCAATTACACATTCCGCGCCAATTGCCCGACGATCAACCAGCAGCTGGGGCCATGGTGGGGCAAATTGCACGCGGGCCTGCGTTACCTGTTGTTCCGGGACGGCCCTCTGTCTGTCAGCCTTAATCAGGCTGGCGGCTTCATCCGCAGCTCTCCTGAGCATAGTCGGCCCAACATGCAGCTCTATTTCCAGGCGTTTTCGACGGTCATTCCGCGGCCCGGCGAACGCCCGATCCTCAGCCCTGATCCCTGGCCGGGATTTTCCATCGGCTGGTCGAATTGCCGACCCAAAAGCCGCGGCGAGATCATGATCCGCTCCGCCGATCCGTCAGAAGCGCCGCGGATCACTCCCAACGCGCTTTCACATGAAGACGACGTTGCCGAAATGCTGGCGACAGGCAAGCTGGTGCGCGAGATGGCCGCGGCCAAGCCGCTGGCCGATTGCATCGAGGCGGAATTGCTGCCGGGTCCGGACATTGCCGACGATGAGGCGATGATCGAGGACATCCGCCGCAGGTCCGGCACGGTCTATCACCCGGTAGCCACCTGCCGCATGGGCCCGGAACCTGCGACGTCGGTTGTCGATGCGCGGCTGCGGGTTCACGGCGTCGCCGGATTGCGGGTGGTCGATTGTTCGATCTTCCCCAACATAGTTACCGGCAACACCAACGCTGCCGCAATCGCCACCGCCTGGCGGGCCTCGGAACTGGTGCTTCAGGACAATGGCTGAGGATTGGCTTCCCGCCAGTCAGCGAGCGCCACAATGATGTCAGCCGCGACCGTGGCGGCGATCACCTCTGGCCGCTTGTCGGCGATCTTGCGTCCGATCGGGCAGAGCAGCTTTGACAGCCTGGCCTTGTCGCCGCCTTCGCGGATGAATTGATGCTCAAACGTGGCGCGCTTGGTATCTGATCCGATCATGCCGACCTGGGCGAGATCATCACGCGCCAGCGCCGCCGAGACAATCAGGAAATCCAGCGCATGGTCATGGGTCAGCACAATCACAGCACTTCCCGGCGCAATCTCCTTCACAAGGCTTTCTGGCAGGGCGGCCAGATGCCGGGCCGCGCCCTGAGGCGTTTGATCCAGCTCGTCAGTCCGCGTCTCGGCCACATGCACCTTGACCGGCAACAGTAAAAGCGCGCTGGCCAGCGCCCGGCCGACATGACCGCCACCAAACAGCCAGACGTCGGGATCGCTGGCGTCCTCGGATGCCACCATGGCCTCGATCTCGTTGAGCCGGGCGGGAGGGATGATCTCGAAAGAAAGTGTCACGTGCCCGCCGCAGCATTGCCCGATCGCCGGCCCCAGCGGCAGCGCCATCGGCTCGGCATTGGCCCCGGCGAGAACTTCACGGGCGCGGTCAATGGCTTCAAGCTCCAGCCGCCCGCCGCCGATGGTACCGAAGGCCGTGGTTTTGGAGACCAGCATCCAGGCATCGCCGTTGCGCGGCGTCGAGCCCTTGGCTTCAGTCACCCGGATCAGCACAAATCCGCTTTCGCCGGATAAAGCGGCAAAGTCGCGATAAGCGCCCAGCCGCACCATCAGGCGTCCGCCTCTTCCTCTCCGGACATATAGGCTTCTGCAACCAGTGCCTTCAGCCGTTCCACCGCCATCAACACACGCTCGGGCGTTGCCGGCGCATCCAGCTGTGGCGACACCTGATAATCAGCGATGGAGGCAACCGCCATGCCGAGCGCTTCAAGCACCGAGATCGGTAGCATGAATGGCGGTTCGCCAACGGCCTTTGAACGCCTGATTGTTGGCTCGCGGTTTTCAGCCCAATCGGCAAGCCTGACGTTGAAGATCTTCGGCCGGTCTGAAGCGAGCGGGATCTTGTAGGTCGACGGCGCATGGGTCCGAAGCCGGCCCTTGTCGTCCCACCACAATTCCTCTGTCGTCAGCCATCCCATGCCCTGCACAAAAGCACCTTCGATCTGGCCGATATCGAGCGCCGGATTGAGCGATTTTCCCGCATCGTGCAGCACATCGACCCGGTCGACCTGATATTCGCCGGTCAGCGTGTCGACGGAGACTTCCGAGACGGCCGCGCCATAGGCGAAATAATAGAACGGCCGGCCCTTACCGGTGGCGCGATCCCAGTGAATGTCGGGTGTTTTGTAAAAACCTGCTGCCGAAAGCTGAATCCGGGCCTGATAGGCCAGCTTGATAAAATCCCCGAACGGCATCAGCTCGTTGCCGACCCGCACATGGTTGGGTTCGAACTCCACCTGATCGGCCGGAATGTTGAATTTTTCCGAGGCGAAGGCCACCAGCCTTGTCTTGATCTGCTGCGCCGCATTGGCTGCTGCCATGCCGTTGAGATCGGTGCCCGAAGAGGCCGCTGTTGCGGATGTGTTGGGCACCTTGCCGGTGGTGGTGGCGGTGATCCGGATGGTGTCGAGATCGACCTGGAACTCTTCGGCAAGCACCTGTGCCACCTTGGTGTTGAGCCCCTGGCCCATTTCTGTGCCGCCATGGTTGAGATGGATCGATCCGTCCTGATAGATATGCACCAGGGCGCCGGCCTGATTGAACCAGGTGGCGGTAAACGAGATGCCGAATTTCACCGGTGTCAGCGCAATGCCCCGGCGGATGACCGGGCTGTTTTCGTTGAAGTCGATGATTTCCGCACGGCGCGCCTGATAATCCGATGAGGCTTCGAGATCCTCGACGATCTTGACGATGATATTGTCTTCCACCGTCTGGTGGTAAGGCGTTATATCACGACCTGGACCACCATAAAAATTGGCTTTGCGGATCTCCAGTGGATCGCGCCCCAGCGCATAGGCGATTTCCTCGATGATCCGCTCGCCACCGAGCATGCCCTGCGGCCCGCCGAATCCGCGGAAAGCGGTGTTGGACACTGTGTTGGTCATCATCGGTTTTGAGACCAGCCGCACATCCTTGTAGAAATAGCAGTTGTCGGCGTGAAACAACGCCCGGTCGGTTACGGGCCCCGACAGGTCGGACGAAAATCCGCAGCGCGCCGCAAAGGTTGCGTCTACGGCATGAATGACGCCGCTCTCGTCAAATCCGACATCGTAATCAACGACGAAATCATGCCTCTTGCCGGTGATGATCATGTCATCGTCGCGGTCCGGCCTGATCTTGACTGGCCGGTTCAATTTCTTGGCGGCGATTGCCGCAATCGCCGCAAACTGATTGGACTGGGTTTCCTTGCCGCCGAAGCCGCCGCCCATGCGTCGGACCTGTACGGTCACCGCGTTCGACACCGTGCCGAGCGCGTGCGCCACCATGTGCTGGACTTCGCTCGGGTGCTGGGTCGAGGACCAGACAGTCACCTCGTCATCCTCGCCGGGAATGGCGAGTGCGATATGACCTTCGAGATAGAAGTGATCCTGCCCGCCAATTCGCATCTCGCCCGATAGCCGCATCGGCGCCCCGGCAAGACCGGCTTCAATGTCGCCGCGTTCCAGTTTCAGCGGTTCTGTGACCAGCGGATAATCAGCGTCCATTGCCGCCCGCACATCAGTGACATGCGGCAGATCCTCATAGCCGATCACGGCCTGCTTGGCAGCACGGCGCGCCAGATCGCGGGTTTCGGCGATGACGGCGAACACCGGCTGGCCGTGAAACAGCACCTTCTCGGTTGCAAGCACTGGCTCGTCGTCGCGTCCGCTGGGCGAAATGTCATTGCTGCCCGGCACATCCGCGCCGGTCAGAACGGCCATAACGCCCTTTGATGCGCGAACCGCATCAAGATCGAGCGAGGTAATCCTCGCGTGCGCCCGGTCGGTGAGACCGAGATAGCCATGCAGGGTGCCAGCGGGTTCCGGCATATCATCGATATAATCTGCGCTGCCGGTGACATGTTTGTGGGCGGAATCGTGTTTGCGGGACACATGAGCCCCGCCTGAAATTTCGGTCCGGCTGCGTGGGGTGGTTGCGTCCATGATCAGACCTCCGCCATTGCCGGGTGGCGCTCGATGCGGGCAGGGGCCCCACAGGTTTCCAGAAAGAACCGGATCATCAGGTTTTGCGCCGTCAGCATCCGGTACTCGGCACTTGCCCGCCAGTCCGATAGCGGTTGATAATCGTCAGCCAAAGCCTCCCGCGCCGCCTGGATGGTGTCCCATGACCAGGGTTGGCCGGTCAGCGCTGCCTCTGTTGCCGCCGCTCGTTTCGGCGTTCCGGCCATGCCGCCGAAGGCGATCCGTGCTGAGGCCACCAGTCCTTCGGCGTCCGTCGTCACATGGAACGCTGCGCACAAGGCCGAGATGTCCTCGTCGCGGCGCTTGGAGATCTTGTAGACGGCGAAGAAGACGTCTTCCTCAAGCGCCGGTACAAAGATGCTCTCGACAAACTCTCCAGCCTGGCGATCCTGCTTTCCGTATTCGATGAAGAAATCCGCCAGCAGAACCGTTCGGCGGCTGGATCCCTTGCGCAGCGTCACCGAGGCATTGAGCGCAATCAGCGGAGGCGGCGTGTCACCGATCGGCGAGCCGTTGGCGATGTTGCCGCCGACAGTGCCCATGTTTCGAACCTGTTCACCGCCGATCCTGTCCCACAGTTCCGCCATCTGCGGGAAAACCGACACCAGCGCCCCACGCGCCGAAGTGTAGGACACGCCAGCGCCGAGCGTGATGCCGGCTTCATTGATTGCGATCTGCTTCAACTCTTCCAGATGACCGATATGGATCACCGGGGATATATCGCGCATGTGCTTGGTCACCCAAAGCCCGACATCGGTCGACCCGGCAATGATCGTCGCCTCCGGGTGCGCTTCATAGAGTTCAGCGAGGTCATCAAGATCGGCCGGCAGGAATGTGGTTCCGCGTTCATGCTCGATGGTCACGCGCCCACCATCGGCAAATGTTGCCAGCGCTTCGCTTGTCGCGTCATAGGCGGCCACCAGCCGGTCATTGTCGGCATCGGGAATGGTTTTGGCCGCCACAATCGCCGCCTTGACGATCGGCTCATAGCCGGTGCAGCGGCAAAGGTTGCCCTGCAACTGCCGTTCGATGTCAGCTTCCGTTGGCTCCGGCTCTGAGAGCCACAAGGCGTGCAGCGAGGCAACGATGCCAGGCGTGCAGAAACCGCATTGCGAACCATGATTGTCCACCATCGCCTGCTGCACGGCGCTCAATCCGCCATCCGGCCGGTTGAGATGTTCGACAGTCACCACATGCGTGGCGTCGAGCGAGCCGACAAACCGGATGCAGGAATTGACGGTTTCATAGCTCAACAGCCCATTGTCGATCCGTCCGACAAGCACGGTGCAGGCGCCGCAATCGCCTTCGGCGCAGCCTTCCTTGGTGCCGGTCAGGCGTTTGTCGAGCCTGAGCCAGTCAAGCAGCGTCAGATCGGGTGCAAACCCCGAAAGCTCGACCGTCTGGTCATTGAGCCGGAAGCGGATCGATGTGCGGTGGGACTGAGCCATGTCACCTCTGTATTTTTGAACCAATTGGACAAAACTTATCTCAGCATGCGTCTCTGTGAAAGACCACGTGCAGGATAAGGCAGTTTCAGGCAAAGCCGGGCAATCACCGCACTTTCAAACAAAGCCGGTTAATTTCTTGTTTGGCTGCCATCTGGTCGTCGTGGTCCGGGCAGCCCGAGATAATGGCTCTCCAGATCGACCGTGGATTTCTTGCCGATATCGTCGCGGTTGGCTTCCAGCCAGCGGTCCGCCTCGACCCGGCCCCGGTCACGAAGGTCGGTGAGAAACGACCAGTTCACATCGAATTTCGAAGAGACCGGAAGGTCCCGCAAGGCATCGTCGGCATGCACTGAATGCACCAAAATCTGCCTCAGCCGGTCATTGTACTCGTCCTTGAGCCATTTCCGTTCGATCAGGTGGCTCACAAAATTGATGGCTCGCAATTCATCCAGAAGCGATGAGTTGAACGAGATTTCGTTGATCCTGTTCAAGATGTCGGGCGCGGTCTTTGGCACCTCATGACGCTGCATCGGATTGATGTGCACGATCATCACATCCCGGCTTTCACAATTGTAGAAAAACGGGAACAGCGCCGGATTGCCCACATAACCGCCATCCCAATAGGACTCGCCATCAATCTCGACCGCCTTGTACAGGAATGGCAGGCAAGCCGACGCCATGACCACGTCGGCGCTCACTTCACTGGTCTCGAAAACGCGCACCCGGCCGCTGCGCACGTTTGTCGCACTCAGGAACAGTTTGGTGTCGCAGCGTGTACGCAGCGCATCAAAATCGATGCTTTCCGAGAGAAGGTCGTGCAACGGATTGATGTCGAACGGGTTGAATTCATAGGGCGAGAACGTGCGCGTCATGGTGTCGAAAGCTGCATAGGTCGCAGCTGTCACCATTTCCATGCCGGGAATTGTCACCTTCGGAAGTGCGCGAACTGGCGACCAGACAGAACCACCGCGGCTCGATCTGCGCCAGAAATCTTCCAGCGCCGCTTGCCCGCCTATGCGTCCGCCCTCCATCAGGCCCTGCGCCAGCACTGCCGCGTTGACCGCACCGGCGCTGGTACCGGAGATGCCTTCGAATTCGATGTCGGGTTCATCCAGCAGCCGGTCGAGCACACCCCAGGTGAAGGCGCCATGCGCCCCTCCACCTTGCAGCGCCAGATTGACCATGCGGACCGCGGTCTTGCACGCTTTCGCTGTGGATCGAGCCCGGGCTTTGGATGGAGGCTTGGCCTTGGGCGAAGTCTTTGCTTTCTGCTGCCCTTTTGTCGTGCTCATTGCGCGGTCCAGCCGCCATCCATCGGCAGGGCAGCGCCGGTAATCTGCGCCGCCTGATCGGAGGCCAGGTAATTGGCAAGCGCGGCAATCTGCTCGACCTGGACAAACTTCTTGGTCGGTTGCGCCTTGAGGATAACCTCGTTGATCACGTCTTCTTCGCTCATATCGCGGGCTTTGGCGGTATCGGCGATCTGGCCGGTGACCAGCGGCGTTTCGACATAGCCAGGGCAGATGGCGTTGGCTGTAATGCCGAACTCGGCGCCTTCGAGCGCCACAGTCTTGATCAATCCGAGAATCCCGTGCTTGGCCGCGACATAGGCGCTTTTATAGGGTGAGGCGACCAGACCGTGGGCCGAAGCGATTGCGATGACACGGCCAAATCCGTTTTTCTTCATGCCGGGCATGGCAGCGCGGATCAGGTGAAACGCCGAACTCAGATTGATGGCGATAATCGCGTCCCATTTGGCGACCGGAAAGTCTTCGATCTTCTCGACATGCTGGATCCCCGCATTGGGGACAATGACATCGACTGAACCGAATTTCTGTTCCGTAGAGGTGACAAGATCGGCAATTTCCTCCGGCGCAAGCATGTTTGCGCCGTGAAATATGACTTCTCCCGCGCCAAGCGACGACAATCGTGCGCGCGTGGCTTCGATTTCCTGCTCCTTGCCCAAACCGTTGAGAACCACATTGTGCTCGGCAAGCGCAAAGCTTTCAGCAATTCCGAGTCCGATGCCGCTGGTGGATCCGGTAATGATCACGGTTTTCATGGAGGCGGTCCTTTTTGAATGTTGCAATGCACAAATAGCTATTCATCAAAAAAGTTCCAATCAAGTTTCGGTTAGCTCATGAGCAAAATTCTTTGATGGAGAGGCCTGCGGGTTGTCTCCCGGGCTTATCGGGTTCATTGAGAAATCAGATTCAATCAAACCTGTGGCTTAGTCCTTCGCTCATGTCTCAATCTGCTGAATTTGCCGCCCCGGCACCGGGGCACGATCGCCGGATCCTGGCGACCGCCATTGCTGGTGCCCTGGCCATGGCCATCGCAATGGGCCTTGGTCGCTTTTTCTACACTCCGGTGCTGCCGGCGATGATGGCCGGTCTCGGGCTCGGTCCGGCTGAAGCAGGATGGATCGCCTCGGCCAATTACGTCGGCTATCTGCTTGGTGCCATCTTGGCGGCATACGGTTGGGCGGAAGGTATCGAGCGCAAGGTTGCCCTTTCGGGATTGGTTGCCACGGCGCTGCTTTTGCTGGCCATGGGTGTATCGAGCAATTTTGTGGTTTTGGCTGCCATCCGCTTTCTGGCTGGTCTCGCCAGCGCCTTTGTGATGATTTTCACCTCGGCGATTGTGCTTTCGCACGGTCTTGCTGCCGGCAAGCCCTGGGTGCAGTCATCTCATTTTGGCGGTGTCGGCGTTGGCATTTCCCTTTCGGCCATCATGTTCGGTCTCATCATTTTAGCCGATGGCGGCTGGCGGATGGCCTGGATCATGGCGGCAGTGCTGGCCTTCGCCAGCCTGGCTGTCGTCAACCGTTATCTACCGCAAGGTGTGGTGCGCACCGGACCCGCCAGGAAAGAGCCACCGCTGACGTGGACGCCAGCACTGCTCGCTTTGACCATCGCCTATGGCATCTTCGGTTTCGGCTACATTGTGACTGCGACTTTTCTGGTTGCCATCGTCCGCGATGGTGGCGGCTCGTCACTGTTTGAAGCCGGGGTCTGGCTTGCGACGGGCATCGCCGCAGCACCCTCCGTCGCTTACTGGCTGCCCGCAGTCAGGCGTGCGGGTCTGGTCAACGTCTTTGCGATTGGGTGCCTGGTTGAAGCGCTCGGTGTCGCGGCAAGCGTCCTCGTGCCACTGCCTGCAGGACCGATTATTGGGGGCATGCTCCTGGGTGGCACATTCATAATGGTCACGGCCTTTGGTCTTCAGATAGGTCGTCAACTTGCCACCGAAAGCCCGAGACGGGCGCTCGCCTTGATGACAGCCGCCTTCGGAACCGGCCAGATTTTCGGCCCGGTGGTTGCGGGTTACCTCGCTGACTGGACCGGAACCTACACATGGGCAAGCCTCGCTGCTGCGGCTGGATTGCTCGCTTCCAGCGCAATTGTGCTTGTGTTTTGCAAGCCTCGGGCCGCTTAAGGTTAGCCTGTCTGTCAAACGCGCCAACCCGGAAAACCCACACACGCCGGAATAATGTGCCAGCATCAATGATGCGGAGCCATTGTTTTAGCACAATGGCGTGGTGGTTGGTCTGCGCTGATTGCCGTATTTGCCCCAGTGTCTTAGGTATTCGACCAGCTCACGACGAATCACGTCTTGCCATGCAGGACCCATTCCAGGATCTCTTCCGTGTTTGAATCATTTTTCCCAAAACCGAAAATCTTCTTTCCCTCAATTCTCATGTGGGCCGGTCTGGCGATCCTCATCTGGTATGGGGCAGGGGATAGCGTCGGCGCTGCGCTGGGCTTTGCACTGCCGGAGCCTGAAGGCGAACCGATTGTCGGGCTGAGCTATTTCTACACATCGTCCTTCCTCTGGTTTTATGTCTACTACACGGTATGGTCCGTAGCCTTCGCGGCGTTCTGGTTCATCTATTCACCGCACAGGTGGCAATGGTGGTCGATCCTCGGCTCCGCTTTCATTCTGTTCACCACCTATTTTGGCGTGCAGGTGTCAGTCGCGCTCAACAATTGGCGCCGGCCATTCTTTGACCAGTTCCAGCAGGCGCTAACCGGCGATGGCACCGTCTCGCAGGCTGATCTGTATGGCCTCATCCTGATCTTCTGTCAGATCGCCTTCATCTCGACAATCGTCTATGTCGTCACCCGGTTTTTCGTCAGCCACTATGTGTTTCGCTGGCGCACCGCGATGAACAATTTTTACATGGAACGCTGGCCGCGGGTGCGCAAAATCGAAGGCGCGTCCCAGCGTGTGCAGGAAGACACCATGCGGTTTGCCTCGATCATGGAAGGTTTGGGCGTCGCCTTTGTCGATGCGATCATGACGCTGGTAGCATTTCTGCCGATCCTCTGGGCGCTGTCGCAATATGTTACCGAACTGCCGTTGATCGGTGAAATCCCCCACGCGCTTTTCATCGCACTGTTGTTCTGGGCCGCTTTCGGTACCGGGCTTCTGGCTCTGGTCGGCATCAAGCTGCCGGGACTGGAATTTCGCAATCAGCGCGTCGAGGCCGCCTACCGCAAGGAACTGGTCTATGGTGAGGACGATGCGTCTCGCGCCCAGCCGCAGACCGCGCGCCAGCTTTTCGATGATGTCCGGCAGAACTATTTCCGGCTTTATTTCCACTACATGTATTTCAACATCGCTCGTGGGTTTTATCTCCAGGCCGACAACATCTATGTCCATATCCTGCTGGTGCCGACAATTGTCACAGGCCGAATAACGCTCGGCATCTGGCAGCAGATCCTGACAGCCTTTGGCCAGGTTTCCAGCTCGTTCCAGTTCCTGATCAATTCCTGGACCACGATTGTCGAACTGATCTCGATCTACAAACGTCTGCATGCATTTGAAGCAGTGTTCCGTGGTCAGGAGCTTGATGAAATCGAGCGCAATTACCTCGCCGAGCAGGGTGGTGGTTTTGCTCAGTCAGTTCCTGATCCATCCCCCGGCCAGGGCGGTCCTGATGAGGTGCAAACGCTGGAAGATCCGAAGTAGGGACTTGATTTCAGCGAGTTGGTTTCACAATCAACTCGCTGATCCGTCCGCTGGTTTCAGCCGCCGCACAGCCTCCTGATAAGTCACGCAGGCCACATCCGGGCGCCCGCAAGTCTCCTCGGTAAATCGCTCAAGCGCGTTCCAGTAAGCGCCGCCGTTCATTTCAACGAAATGAAAGCCCAATTGCAGCGGCCGTCGTTTGCCGGAATATTCCGCCTCGAAGGCCGCGCGAAACGCATCCAGTGCGCGTTCTTCGAACTCTTTTGATTTTGACGGGGTTTCAAGTCCTGCAGAGTGCCGGACGAAAAGATTGTAGTCCATGGCTATGATCGCGCGCTGCTTTGGCCCTTCCTGAATCAGAGGCAGAGCGAAGCGGGCTGTTGGCTTGCTGAAGTCAGGTGATACCGGACCTTTTGAAACCGTGCTGGCATCGTATTCAAAATCACGGGCATCAAGGGCGGCAAAAAGCCCGTCTCCGGTCGAAAGATAGGGCGCGCGGAATCCTTTGATGCCGGATTTGGCAAACCGGCCCCAGCCTGAGGGGCTGTCGGCGCCGTTGTTGCTCCAGGCATTCGCCAGCGCCGCGTCGAACTGAGAAAATTCCTTGAGCCAGTCGGATTTGCTCCAGCCTTTTCCATCGAAATGCCCGCAGCCGTGGCTGCCGATTTCGTGGCCTGTCTGATAGGCGGACCAGATATGGCCGAGCCGGGTCAGCACCTCTGCCTCATCCTTGGCAAAGCCCACATTCGATCGGCCAGCCGAATGTCCCGGAGATTTGTAGGCCTTTCGTTCCGCCTTGTTCATCAAAAAGGTGCAGGACAGGAAATAGGTAAAGCGCACACCGCTGAGGTTGGCGATTTCAAGGCTGCGGTCCCAAAGTGCATTGTCATGGGCGCCGTCAAAGGAAATCATCACCAGTTGCTTGGGCCGCTCGCCCGCCAGGGAGGCGGTGGTCGCAAACCCACCCAAGCCTGCTGCCACGGCAGCGACCAATGAGGCCGACCTTGCTTTTTTGGAGAGGGAGCGGCGAACTTCAGGTGATTTCATGATGACTGGCGACCCGGTAATACGCATGACTGGAAAGGAGCGCGATTTTGTGCCGCCCAAATGCGGCACAGTTGTGAAATTTTAGCCCGAAGCGCAGCGAACGCATTTCTCCGCCATCGGATCAATTGCCAGCCGTTTGTCGGGAATCTCCTCGCCGCACTCGACACACCAGCCATACTCGCCTTCTGTCAGCCGACGTTGCGCCATCTCGATGCGAACCAGATCGCGTTTGCGGGCACGCTCCTGTGCTTCGGCCATTGCCTGCTGCTGCATCGCATCCATCCGCGACAACCGGCCAACCGACTGCTGATCCAGCGTGACCGGCGCACGCGCTTCCTCGCTCAGCGCCGACATGCTCTCGAGATCAATCTTCTTTTCATCAAGCCGCCTGCGCGCGGCTTTTAGATCGGGTTCCATCACTTCATCTTGGACCAGCCCGGGCCGCGACACAAATAGCATTACGTGCTGCTTCTAATGGAACCTCGTCCAGTCTATGATCAGCGCGAGCGCGGTTGGCAAATGCCCGGACGCAGTATGGGAGAAGAATAATGATCTGGCTTATTGTCGGACTGGTGCTGTTTCTGGGGATCCATTCGGTTCGGATTGCAGCGCCGGCGTTTCGTCAGGCGCAAATAGATCAGCGTGGATTGAACGCCTGGAAAGGCATCTACTCGCTTGCCGCGATCGTCGGCTTTGTCATCCTCGTCTGGGGATACGGCATTGCCCGGCAGGATCCGGTGGTGTTCTGGATAGCGCCTGCGTGGATGAGCCATGTTGTCGCTTTGCTGATGCTGCCGGCCATGATCTTTCTGGTCGCCTCGCAGGTGCCAGCCGGGCGCATCAAGGCTGCAGTCAAGCATCCGATGCTTCTCGCTGTGAAGATCTGGGCGCTGGCCCATCTTCTGGTCAATGGTGATCTGGCGTCGGTACTTCTGTTCGGAGGCTTTCTGGTCTGGGCCGTTGTTGACCGGATCTCGGAAAAGAAACGCTTGCGTGCCGGCATCACCAGCAACCCTGTGGCCGGCCCGCTGAAATGGGATATCATCGACGTTGTGGGCGGCCTTGTCCTGTATGTGCTTTTCGTCGTGGTGCTACATGAATGGCTCATCGGGGTGCCGCCGATCATCGGAATGTGACTGTATTGGCGGGGCGCATGAACGCTTTCAGTGCTTCCCCCCCTTACAGAAACCGTAAAATCGGCTAGAAGGCCCCACACAACGCCGCTTGCGGCATGCTTTTGAGAGGACCGGCTTTGGCCGGTGACGCTATGACCGACGACAATTCAACATTCATCCGCGAGGTCAATGAAGACCTCCGTTCGGATTACATGAAGGCGCTGTGGAAGCGGTTCCGCTTTGTCATCCTCGCCGTTGCGATTGGCATCGTGGCGATCACCGCCGGCCTGCGCGGCTGGGATTACTGGAAGCAAACCACAGCGGCGAGATCCGGTGACGTCTTTCTGGCGGCTTTGGAAAAAGCCCGTGATGGCAATACCGATGCGGCGCTTGCGGAATTCCAGGAACTCGAAAAAACCGGCTACGGTTCTTATCCGGTGCTGGCGCAAATGCGTGCGGCGACGGTCCTGGCCGACAAGGGTGATGCCGCCGCTGCCATTTCCGCATTTTCTTCGATTGGCAAGGATGTGTCGCAGCCCGTAGCCATTCGCGATGCGGCGCGTTTGCGTGCTGCCTACCTGCTGATCGACAACGGCAGCTATGCCGATGTTTCAGCCGAGGTTGAAGTGTTGGCTGTTCCAGCAAATCCGGCCCGTCATTCGGCCCGTGAAGCGCTTGGGATTTCGGCCTACAAAGCCGGTGAATTGAAACAGGCCTCGCAATGGTTTGGCGACATCGCCGCTGACAATGCGACTCCAAATGGCATCAAGACCCGCGCCGGCCTCATGCTCGACATGATTGCCGCCAAGGGTGGCGCATCCTGACCGCCCGACCAACCCGGACCATGACGATGCCTTTGGGCAAGGACCACCTATGACCATTACCCTTGCCATTGTCGGACGCCCGAATGTCGGAAAGTCCACCTTGTTCAACCGGCTGGCCGGCCGCAAGCTGGCGCTTGTTGACGACACGCCGGGCGTGACCCGTGACCGTCGGCCCGGCGATGCAAAGCTGGTCGATTTGCGATTCCGCATGATCGACACGGCTGGTCTCGAAGTTGCTGGCCCCGATACGCTGGAAGGCCGCATGCGGGCGCAAAGCGAGGCGGCGATGGATGAGGCCGACGGTGCGCTGTTCCTGATCGACGCCAAGGGCGGGCTGACGCCGGCGGACGAATTGCTGGCCGGCATCTTGAGAAAGCGCGGCAAGCCCGTGATTCTGGTGGCCAACAAGGCCGAATCCAAAGGCTCGGAATCCGGCATGTATGATGCCTTCCGGCTTGGACTTGGCGAACCTTGTCCGATTTCGGCTGAACATGGCGGCGGCATGCTCGATCTGCGTGACGCCATTGTCGAAGCCTTCGGCGAAGAACGCTGCTTTCCGCCCAAGAACGATCCGCTGGCTGAAGCCATCACCGATGTCGACATCCCGATTCCCGATGGTGCGGACAATGAGGATGAAGGCCCGGAATATGACGAGACCAAACCGCTGCGGGTTGCCATTGTCGGCCGCCCGAATGCAGGCAAGTCGACCCTGATTAACCGGTTTTTGGGCGAAGAACGTCTTTTGACCGGCCCGGAAGCCGGCATCACCCGCGATTCCATTGCCGTGGATTTCGAGTGGCAGGGTCGCAAAATCAAGCTGTTCGATACCGCCGGTTTGCGCCGCAAGGCGCGCGTCCAGGAGAAGCTCGAGAAACTGTCTGTCGCCGATGCACTGCGCGCCATTCGCTTCGCCGAAGTGGTGGTGATCGTGTTTGATTCGACCATTCCATTTGAAAAGCAGGATTTGCAGATCGCCGATCTGGTCGTCCGCGAGGGCAGGGCGCCGATCATCGCCTTCAACAAGTGGGACCTGATTGAAAACCGGCAGGAAAAACTGGCTGAATTGCGGGAAATGACCGAGCGCCTGCTGCCGCAGATCCGCGGTATTCGCGCCGTCACCGTGGCCGGACAAACCGGCGACGGTCTCGACCGGCTGATGGAAAACATCGCCATGGTCCACAGAACCTGGAACAAGCGGGTCTCGACCGCGAAGCTTAACAAGTGGCTGGATCATACGCAGGGTCATCACCCGCCCCCGGCTGTGTCGGGACGGCGGCTCAAACTTAAATACATGACCCAGATAAAGTCGCGCCCGCCTGGCTTCATGATTTCCTGCACCCGGCCCGAGGCTGTGCCGGAGTCCTACACCCGCTATCTGGTCAATTCACTCCGCAAGGATTTCGAGATGCCCGGAATCCCGTTGCGGGTGGTCTATCGCAGTGGGGATAACCCTTACGCGTCCAAGGACGGCAAGGCTAAACGGCCTTCACTGATGCCGAAGAAATCCGCCAGGCGCACGGTATCCGGAAAACTGGCTCCAAAAAAACGCAGCGGATGACGGAACCAACCGCCGTTGGGCGGGTTTAGAGTATTATCATGTAGTGCGCCTTTTCAGGAGCGCTCATTAACGCTCCATCAAGGTTAATGCTCCATTCTCAAGCACAGTATCGTGTATGTGTGTCTTGAGTACCGGAGTTGTTGTTTTGCGTCAGAAACGTCGTTCGTCCGGCAGCGGCCATTCCTTGCTTGGCCGCCTGTCTGCGCCCTTGGTTTTTGGCCTTGCGGCATTCCTTTCCACACCGACCATAACCTCGCACGCCGACATGGCCACCATGCTGGGTGGCAGCGAGGGGGCAGATGCCCGCTGGAAAACCTTCCTCACAGCTTCGCCTGCGGGATCAATTCAGGCCGCCGAACTCGAGTTCGCCGATCCGATCCTGACGTCGTCAATCGCGTCAGGCGCCGGAGTAACACTCCCCAACGGCGACAAGATCGCTTTCCTCGGCAAAATTGGAGCTGCAGATCCGCGTCCAGATGCGGAACGCGTGACCCGGCATCTCAAGCAGGGGCGGGTCATCGCCGTCGCTCCGGTGCAGCCGCCCAAGGATTTCTCCGCTGGCTCCGTGCTTGAAAGGCAATCAAGCCTGATGCGACCGGCGCTTGATCTGAAGAACAGCATGGCCTTCCTCAAGCCCAGCCTCCGCGGCAAGGAATTTGAAATTGCTACGGCGTTCTACACCAGCGGCGAACGCAACATCGAATCCCAGGTACCTGCAGTTCTTGCAAGCCTCGTGACCAACGACAATCCGGACATCCTCGCCACCGCCTATGCGCCGCCTGAGCCTGATTATGCAAAACAATCGCCATTCAGTTCGGTGCTTCGCGAACAAACCAAACGTGGCCGGTTCATTCCGCCGGTGAGCAAGGAAGATCATGCATGGGCGGGAACGGCCCTGCCGGCGAAAACCTTCTCGGAGGCTGAACAGCGCTGTCTCTCTGCCGGGATCTATTTCGAAGCCCGGGGAGAGAGCGTCAAGGGCCAGGCAGCGGTTGCCCAGGTGATTCTCAACCGGGTGCGAAATCCGACCTATCCGAACACGGTCTGCGGTGTGGTGTACCAGAATGACAACTGGCGCAACCGGTGCCAGTTTTCATTCGCGTGCGATGGCATCAAGGATCGGGTCCGCTCGCCCCAGCATTGGGATATGGCCGAAGAAATCGCGCTTGCCACCACCGCAGGCAAGATCTGGCTCACGGAAGTCGGGTCTGCGACCCACTACCACGCCACCTATGTCCGCCCGCCCTGGGCCAAAAGAATGCGCAAGGTCGGCAAGATCGGCCTGCATGTCTTCTACGTCACCTATGGTGGTGGCTGGTCTTAATGCATGTCGCGCCGCTTTAATTCAGCGCCGGTTGATGGATAGAGTTCCTGAGAATCAGAAGCTTTCAAACGTCATTCAGACGCCGTGTTTGCTGTGCTGCAGAGGACCGGCATTGTTCCGGCCCGTCACGCTTCGGTCTGCGTGAGTCTGACGCAGCCGGCCAAGTTTTTCTGATACTTCTGTAGTGGGTGTCAGGCGTATTCCCCTAAGATATTGAATTTTAAGTCAAAAATCGGGCCGCACTGCGGCCTTTCCGTGCCTTGACTATGATCTGACCTAAAACTATGTTGCGGCCGACTTCGATACGGCCTTTTTCCGGTCGTCGCTTGCGAGTCAGGGGAGCGCATCCATGGATGAAAAGCGCGGTTCTGGCGGCCCGGATAACCCGGGCAATGGCGATGATATGGATGCGGGCCGGTCGGAAAACCTGGACGCCCGTCGCAAGCGCCTGGATGCTGACCTTCTCGCCCGCCGCAAGGTGGAGCCGGAAGGAGGCTCCAACAGGGAAGCTTCGAAGGGCTATGCGCTAGCGGTCAAGCTGTCGAGCGAATTCATCGCCGGCGTGCTCGTTGGAGTGATACTGGGTTATATGTTCGATCGGTTCTTGGGCACGTCGCCCTGGGGATTGATTGTGTTTCTGCTGCTCGGGTTTTGTGCCGGGGTGCTGAATATTTTGCGCTCGACCGGAGCGGTCGCCCAGCCAGGTGCTGGTGGGCATGACAAGTCCGGAGCGCGCGGCGAAGACGACGGGAATTAATATCCGGTTCCACCGGATGGCGAAAAAGAGGTTTTAGGTGTCAAACGATCCGATTAGCCAGTTCCAGATCAGTAAGCTCGTTCCCATCGAAATCGGCGGGTTGGACCTGTCGTTCACCAATTCATCGCTGTTTATGGTGGGCACTGTTGCCGTTGCCGCAGGGTTCCTGTTTCTGACCACCGCCAATCGCGGATTGGTTCCCTCACGTATGCAGTCAATCTCGGAAATGTCCTATGAGTTCGTGGCTTCAATGCTGCGTGACGGAGCCGGATCGCAGGGCATGCGGTTCTTCCCGATGGTGTTTTCGCTGTTCATGTTTGTCCTTGTGGCAAACCTTATCGGCATGTTCCCCTACTTCTTCACCATCACCAGCCATCTCATTGTCACCTTCGCGCTTGCCATGCTCGTCATCGGCACCGTGGTTGTCTATGGCTTCTGGAAGCACGGGTTGCATTTCCTGAACCTCTTTGTTCCTCAGGGCGTGCCGGGTATCCTGATGCCGCTGGTGGTGATGATCGAGGTTATTTCATTCCTGTCCCGTCCAATCAGCCTGTCCGTGCGTTTGTTCGCCAACATGCTGGCGGGTCACATCACGCTCAAAGTGTTCGCAGGCTTCGTCGCATCACTTGGCAGCATGGGCGCGCTTGGCATCGGAACAGCCATCCTGCCGCTTGCCATGACCGTGGCGCTGACGGGTCTAGAATTCCTCGTTGCCTTCCTTCAGGCCTATGTCTTTGCGGTGCTGACTTGCATGTACCTCAACGACGCCCTGCATCCCGGCCACTAGGATCCAATCACCGGCGGTTCGCCGCCAACAAAATAGCATCCATCCCATTCCAAAGGAGTTTTATCATGGAAGCAGAAGCAGCAAAGTACATCGGCGCCGGCATCGCATGTCTCGGCATGGGCGGCGCAGGCATTGGCCTGGGCAACATCTTCGGCAGCTACC
>Ga0163215_100221_pt1 | contig 139682 bp, 136 predicted proteins | sample SynspAceP_FD_185934 | JGI IMG/M metagenome (GOLD analysis project Ga0163215, IMG submission 185934) | Saline lake microbial communities from Ace Lake in Antarctica - Synechococcus sp. Ace-P (Hybrid Assembly) | ecosystem: Environmental > Aquatic > Non-marine Saline and Alkaline > Saline | place...
CGGTTGAACTCGCCGCAAGAGCTTTTAAGGTCCGCAACATTTGCAAAAACTATGTCGCCAGTAATAAAATCAAAGACGTATTAATTTTGGTCATGAAACCTTTTATTCGGGATGTCAAAAATCGCCGACACCACTACCCCATTGCAACTTATACCTTAATCAAGCTCAGATCATTTCGCCAAAGGGTCCGCAACGATTGGCGCAAAATCCCGATTAAAAGGTTGCGCTTCATCGTTTATGAGCGGATTGAGGGCGGGGTTCATCCGGTTTTCGCCGGTATCCAGTTTGACGATTTGCCCCTGCCCTCGCCTCCGCCTCAGGACATGAGGACCGGATCAGAAAACGGATCCTAGCCCGGCACAACAAGAGTGCGCAGGGCGTTATTTGGGTGTTTTGCGGCTTTGTCCTATAAACAGTTCCGCAAAAACCAATGACAGAACATGGCAATCTTCCGACTTACCTGATGCCATGCCCTAAACATCCCGTGAACGGATGTCCTGCGTGAGAAACCGCCTGTGCCTCTTGCGGGTGCAAAGAGGCACAAAGCGTGGCATTTTGCACAGCCCGCACATCTCACACCTCCGATACCCTCAGTCGTATCGCAGCGCCGTCGCCTTACCACGGAAAATATAATAGGATAAAATCGTATATCCCAAAATTGCGGGCAGCACGAAGAGTGTGCCAATCAAAATAATGAACAGGCTTTCAGGGGCTGAGGCAGCCTCGTAAATCGTGATCTTTTCGGGCACTACATAAGGATAAAATGAATATGCCATGCCACCATATGCCAATGTAAACAGTGCTGTTGCAGCGGCAAACGGTGTCCATGACCAACGATCGCCGGACAAGGGCAGCCGCGACAGCTGCCACCACAGGTAGATCACAAGCGTCACAGACAGCACGGGTAGCGGCGACAGATACAGCATTTCAGGCCAGCTGAACCATTTGTCGAAAATCCGCGTGCTGACGAAAGGCGTGGCCAGTGACACGGCACCGATCCCGAGGATCAGCCCCCAGATCCCGCCTTTGGCCCAACGGATAGCATGCAGCTGCAACCGGCCTTCGGTTTTCCAGATCAGCCACGCCGCGCCGATAAAACTGTAGCCCACGGTCAGAAAGGCCGCCGTCAGCAGCGCAAAGACCACATGCGGCAGGGTCCACGTCAGCCCCATGATATACATGCCCAGCATGAACCCCTGACTGAGCGATGCCATAAGCGAGCCAGCAAAGAATGCACCATTCCACATTTTCTTTTGCGCAATCGGTGCCTTGGCCCGCATCTCGAACGAGACACCGCGCAGGATCAGCCCGACCAACATGATAAACACCGGCAGATAAAGCGCTGTCAGGATGATCCCGTGTGCGGGCGGAAAGGCCACCAGCAACAGCCCCACGGCCAGCACCAGCCACGTCTCGTTTGCGTCCCAGAATGGCCCAATGGAGGCGACCAGCCGGTCTTTCTCGTCCTCGTTCGCCAGCGGCATCAACAGCCCGACACCCAGATCAAACCCGTCCAGCACCACATAGATCAGGATCGACAGCCCCATAAGGGAGGCAAATGTCCACGGCAGCCAGATCGCCGGATCGCCAAAATACTCCATGATTATTCTCCGGGCTGAAGGGCGGCCACATTGGCTTCGCCGCGGCGGGGATAGGTACGGGTCGAATAGGGCTCGCCCCGCGTGGCCTTGCGCGCCAGATAGGTGATCACACCGATGTAGGCAAAGGTCAGCAAACCGTAGATCACCAGATAACCGATCAGCGTGCCCAGAACCATCGCGGCAGGCACATCGCTGACCGCATCTTTGGTTGCCAGCACGCCCTGCACCAGCCACGGCTGGCGGCCGATCTCGGTGGTGTACCATCCCGCCAGCGTGGCGATCCATCCGCTAAAGCTCATCGCACAGAAGGCATAGAGCGGCAGCTTGGGCATATCCCCCGCGCCGTATTTGCGCAGCAGATACAGGCCCGACCACGACAGCAGCAGCATGGTCATCCCGATGCCCACCATGATGCGAAAGCTGAAGAACACAGGGGCCACGCGCGGATGCATCACCTCTCCGTCCTCGCTCACAAAGTCGTTCAGACCCGGCACCACACCGTCCATCTTATGCGTCAGGATCAGCGAGGCCATATTGGGAATGGCGATCTCGAAGCGGTTCTCGCGGGCTTCTTCGTCAGGGATGGCAAACAGCACCAGCGGCACGTTTGGCCCCGTCTCCCAGTTGCCCTCCATCGCGGCGACTTTGGCAGGCTGGTATTCCAGCGTGTTCAGTCCGTGAAAGTCACCGGCAAGGATTTGCAGCGGGATCAGGCCCGCACCCGCAATGATCCCCACCCGCAGAGCCGTTTTCACATCCTCGCCCCGGTCGCCCCAGAGCATCCGCAAGGCGGAGATACCGGCGATCAGGAAAGCAACCGTCAGGCCGGAAGCCAGCATCATATGCACAAAACGGTAAGGCATCGAGGGGTTAAACACGATCGCAAACCAGTCTGTGGCATGCACCACACCGTCAATCATCTCGTACCCCTGCGGCGTGTGCATCCACGAGTTGAGGACAATAATCCAGAACGTCGACATGGTTGTGCCGAAGGCCACAAGGAAGGTCGCCAGCGTATGCACCCAAGGCTTCACCCGCGAGGCGCCAAACAGCATGATCCCGAGGAACACCGCCTCAAGGAAAAATGCCGTCATAATCTCGTAAGCCAGCAGCGGCCCCGCCACATTGCCGACCTTTTCCATAAAGCCGGGCCAGTTTGTGCCGAACTGGAAAGACATCGTGATGCCAGACACCACACCCATCGCAAAGGACAGCGCAAAGACCTTCACCCAGAACATATAGGCGTCCATCCATTTTCGCTCGCCCGTCATGGTGAACCGTACTTTGAAAAACAGCAGCATCCAGCCCAGTGCGATCGTGATCGTTGGAAACAGAATATGAAAAGAAATGTTTGCCCCAAACTGGATGCGAGAGAGAAGAAGTGTGTCCACCAGATGCTCTACCTTAAAGTTACCTACCGTTGGGGGACATTTATGCTCTGGATCCCGATGTTAAAGGGCGTGCGACAATAGGTACAGGATGGTCTGGGAGTGAGAGTTATCCACATTAGCTTCACCGGATAAGTATTTATTTTAAAATGTTAAAAAGTATAAAAAATTCAGAAAAAAGCACACCTACGCGCGGGGGTGTGACATACCGCGCGCAGGTTTTTTATAAACAGCAATATTTTCCGGACCCTTACGGCCTTACTCTGCCAGTGCAGGCTCCGCTTTGAACGCCTGCCACTGCAAATCACCGACATAACGCTGTGCCAGTTGGCCCGCCTCATCCAGCAAAAACAGATGTAGCCAGCGGTTGTCAAACAACGCGCGCACTTCCGGATTGCGCGACAGAATGTCGGTGACAGCCTCCAGCGGTGCCTCCACACAGACCGACAGGCGCAGTGGATCATGCGCAAGTGAGGCGCCGTCATGCACCGATTGCCACGGAAGGCCTGTGCGCAGGTTGCCGCCGTTGCCCTCCACCACGCCGAAACCGCCCGTCACATTGTGCAACAACTTGTTGCCCGCGCCAAAGGTATCCGGCGCCACGACAGAGCCGTAATATTGCAGGCTGATCCAGCTGGCGACCACAACAGGGGCCGTCAGGATCAGCTCCAGAATGCCGAAGCCTTCGTCTTTATGCCAGTTATAATCATGCAAGAACGCCTTGCCCGCCAACCCCTTGCCACGGGTCCTGCTGCGCGGGGCCGCGATAAAGGCGCTGCACCCGGCCAGCGCCCATTCGGGCCGTACCTCGGACCAGTCGGTGCTGCGCGCGATCACGGCCTTGCCCGTCTGCGCACGCGGCAGCCGCAACGCACGCTCGCCCCGTGCCAACACCCCTGCCGCCGCCAGCCAGCCCTTGGCCTTCCGCATAGAGGGCGCGTCCAGCCCTGCGTCAAACACAGTGATGTCATCGGTGGTGGTGTCGTGCAGCGCGCCCACAAAGACGGTATCCGCCGGAATTGGCAGACCGTTTTCCGCCAGCCCTGCCCGCACACCTTTATCGTTGAGCATATCCGCCAGCAGCCGCGCGTTCACATCGCCCTTGTACCCGCCACAAGCCCCACAATGCAGCGCACTGGCATGCGGGTTATTCACCACATTCGCCCCGTGACCCACCATCAGCACCAGCGGCGCAAAGTTCTCTGTCATCGACATGGCGCGCAGGATTGTACCTGCCGCAGCGATCCGGTCAGCCATAACAAAATCGTCGCTGAAACGCGGCTGGTGTGCGGGATCTTTGGATGTTGCGGACAGGCTCAGCGCATCGCGCACCAGCTTGCCCGCATAAACCGGCCCTGTCGCCTCGACAAAGGCAAATGAGGAGACTGCGGCCAGTTTGAACCGCCCCCAAGCGCGTTCCGCCCGTGCAGCAAAACGCGCCGTATCGTCTGCCTGCGCCTCGTCCGCACTGGTGTCCGTGCTCTGCAACCCTGCGTTCAACAATACCGGCAACCGCGTTTCCGCCACATCGGAGGCAAAGCCGCGATGCTTCGGCGTCAGCCCGAAGAAGCCCGCAAAACCGATGGTTTCAATCGCCGGATCAACGCTTTCCAAAGCGCGGCGGAACACTTCCGAGCGCACGTCGATGCAGAATGCCGCCTGAAGTGCGGGACGCCCTGTATGCGGCGGCACCCCGGTACCGCCAAGGATTTTCGCAAGACCCCGCTGTGCCGCACGCTCGGCCGCTTCCTGAAGGATACCTGCCGCGTTCTGCGCCGCCGATGGCTCTGGCGTCGTGGCATGGGCGGTGCGTACTTCCGCCCACCGTGCGCCGATCTGCGCCTCGTATTTGCGCAGCAAGGCTTGCTCCCACACCAGACGAACCGTCAGCATATCTGTGGTGATCGTATCCGTGGTGCCAGCCAGTTCCGCCTGCCACAGCCGCTGGCGCGCAACCTGTGACCAACCGCCCATGCCCAGCAGCAGCTGGTGGAAATACGTCACCGCAGCATCCGGTGTCATCGCCAGCGTGTCACAAGCCAGCGCCAAAGCAGCCCTCGCGCGCACCGGCACAGCCGCCACCTGACCGGCAAAGCCTGTCAGACCGGCAATCTCCGGTGTCAGGTCGCGGCTTGCAAAAATCTGCCAGCTCTCGAAGGCATCACGCCCCGGTGTGGCCTGCCACAGGGCCTGCCCCGTGTCGAAATAGCCCGCTGCCCATGCGCCGATCCGGTCCTCGATCAGACCGGGCCAGTCGATGCCGGATGCCTCCTGCGCCAGATGCGCGATCGTGGGTAGGGGCGTGGAGGGCGCAGCAGGTGCCAATGCCGCAGCTTTGAGCGCATCAACGCTGTCGGGTGCGCCTGATTGCGCCGCAGCAAGGGCATCCGACAAATCCGCATCGGTGATCGCGCCTTGCGCAATGCGGCTCTGATACCAGTCATTCGGCATCGTCACAGGGATGCCACCCACGCGGTCCAACAGGCTTGCCACCTGTGCCAGTGTCTTGCCCGATTGACCCAGATAGGGGTTCACCGCCACCGACGAGGACAACGGCCAGAGCGGCGGGATTGCCTTGCTCGACGTCTCGGAGGCCGCGATCAGTTCAAAATGCGCGCCGGTAAATCCGGCCAGTGTTTCCGGCTTCATTATTTCGCTCCCGAATGTGTAAGTTTCCGCGACCAGCCGCGCAGCAGGCGGTCTTCGATGGCGTTGATATAAAGGCCGTTGGTCAGGTGGATCCGCAGCCCTTGGGCGGCCGGATGATGCGACCACAGCGGCAAGGTCGATTGCGCCAGCGCCACCGCACCAAAGCTGAACAGCGCCAGCAGGATCAGCGCCCATTCGAGCGGACCGGCGGCGGGTGCAGGCGGCAAGGTGCCCGCCGTCAGCCATTCGGAGCCGCGTTGCAGCGTGATATAAGCCAGTGTGGCCCCCAGCGACATCAGCGCCGTTCTGCGCGTCAGCGCACGCGGGGCCGTATCGGCCAGACCCTGCGCCAGCAGATAGGCCACACCGAAAATCAGGATCGCCCCCAACGCCACAGCCTGCGGCGATTTCGCGCCAAACCCGATCAAGGCACCGGATGCCAGATAGACAACTGCATAAATTCCAATCGCCAGACCGAAAGCGCGTGTCACGGCCCCCAGATCAGGCACTGCCACCGGACCCGGCTTGCGAATGGCCGTGATCCGCTCGACAGCGCCACCGGCAGACAGGAAGGCATGCGCTTTGTACAGCGAATGGGCGACGATGTGCAGCAGGGCCAGCGGAAACAGCGCCAGACCGCATTGCAGGATCATAAAGCCCATCTGCGCCACGGTAGACCACGCCAGCGATACTTTGACCGAAGGTTGCGTCAGCATCACCACGCCGCCAAACAGCGCCGTCAGCCCGCCGATGCCCACCAAAATCGCCAGCACCAGTGGCGACAACAACATCACATCCGCAAACCGGATCAGCAAAAAGCCACCCCCGTTGACCACACCGGCATGCAACAAGGCAGACACAGGCGTCGGCGCTTCCATCACTTCTGTCAGCCATCCGTGCGTCGGGAATTGCGCGGATTTCAGCACTGCCGCCAGCGCCAGAAAGGCAGCAGCAGCAATGGCCAGCCCGCCGCCCTCACCGCTGCGCGCCGCAGCCAGCATCGCGGAGATCTGCGTTGTGCCATACGTGCTGATCAGCAGGCCAGCTGCCGCGATCAGTGCTGCATCGCCCACCCGCGCCGTCACAAACTTCTTGTAGGCCGCACGCTGTGCCGCAATCCGTGCGGGATAAAACAGCAGCAAGCGGTGCAAGGACAGGCTGGTCGCGATCCAAGCGGCCGCAAATTGCACAATATTGCCCGACTGGACCAGCAGCGACACCGCCGCCAGCGTGGCCAGCAGCCAGATGGTAAAACCGGTCTGGCCCGCCTCGCCGTCCAGATAGGTGCGGGCATAACGCACCACGACCCAGCCAATAAAAGAGACCAGCAGCAGCATCGTGATACTGACCACATCAACGCGCGCCGACAGCCCGACGCCGAACAGCCCCAGCAGCGCACTGTCGCCCGCCCCCGCAATGACCAGCAGCGCCAGTGTGGCAACAGCGACGATCATCGCGAAAATCGCAGCCGCCTCGCTGAGGCGCGTGGCACTGCGCACAGGCATATCGCGCTGCACATGCAGCAAAGCGGCCATGCCGACAAAACCGGCAGGGGCAAGAAGGGGAAGCAGGTACATCAGCATGAAGAACTCCGTAGGCAAGAGGGTAAGTTGAACCTCCCTACCGCACGAAAATACCTAATATAAATTCATTATTCATGCGTAAACGTTCTAGAAAACAGAACGACTTTACAGCAGAACGGAATTTGATCACAGCCCGCACGCGGCTGCGCGCGCAACGCGGCGGGCTCACTCAGGCGCACCTAAAGCAACCGCGGGCGCATCATCTGCGCCCGCGGCACGATAAACCAGATGCCTCAACCGGTTATGGCCTGCCGTATCCTCCGCCCCCCGATGTCTTGAGGACAAAAACATCGCCTGCCTTCATCGCCACAACATCATTCCCCTCAAGCATCTCGACAGTGCCCGATGTGCGCAGAACAGAATTTTCACCGGTCTTGCCAGCCCCGCCCCCCGCTGCCCCATGTGGCGCGATTGTGCGGTGCGAGGACAGGACCGTGACTGTCATAGGCTCAAGAAACCGGAGTTTACGAACAATGCCGTTCCCGCCGGTGAATGTGCCCTGCCCGCCCGATCCCGCACGGATCGAGAATTCCTCGACCCGCACGGGAAACCTTGTTTCCAGCACCTCCGGATCGGTCATGCGGGTATTGGTCATGTGGCTATGCACCGCATCGGTCCCGTTGAACCCGCCCCCCGCACCAGTGCCGCCGCAGATCGTCTCGTAGTTCTGGAAGGTCTCATTACCGTAGATAAAGTTGTTCATCGTGCCCTGGCTGCCCGCAATCACCCCCAGCGCGCCGTAAAGCGTATCGGCAATGGCCTGTGACACTTCGGTATTACCGGAAATCACCGAAGCCGGATAGGCAGGGTTGATCATGGTGCCTTCGGGCACGACCAGATGCAGCGGCTTCAGACACCCTTCGTTCATCGGGATACTGGCGCCGACCAGCGTGCGGAACACATAGAGTACAACCGCGCGGCAGATCGCCAGCGGTGCATTGTAGTTGAATTCGTCCTGCGCGAAAGTGCCGGTGAAATCGATTGTCGCCGCGCGCGCGGCCCTGTCCACTGATATGGCCACCTTGATCTGCGCACCACTGTCGAGCGGATAGGTGAAGGCCGCATCCTTCAACACGTCCAGCACACGGCGCACGCTTTCCTCGGCGTTGTCTTGCACGTGCCCCATATAGGCATGGATCACGTCCAGCCCGAACTGGCCGGTGACCTTGGTCAGCTCCTGTACGCCTGTCGCATTGGCAGCAATCTGCGCGGCCAGATCGGCCATGTTCTGGCCAATGTTGCGGCAGGGGTATTTCCCCGAGGCCAGCAAATCGCGGGTGGCGGCATCGCGCAGCACCCCTTGTTTGACCAGCAGGAAATTGTCGATCAGCACACCTTCCTCGTCGATATGGCGGCTGTCGGGCGGGGCCGATCCGGGCGTTGTGCCGCCAATATCCGCATGATGCCCGCGCGACGCGACCGTATAGATGATGTCGCGCCCGTTTGCATCGAACACCGGTGTAATCACGGTCACATCGGGCAAATGCGTGCCGCCGTTGTAGGGATTGTTCATCATGAACACATCACCGGGCCGGATCTGCCCTGCGTTCTGGCGCAGCACCGTGCGCACGGAATCCGACATCGATCCCAGATGCACCGGCACATGCGGCGCATTGGCGACCAGATCCCCCTTATGATCAAAGATCGCGCAGGAGAAGTCATACCGCTCCTTGATGTTCACCGAATAGGCGGTGTTGGCCAGTGTTGCGCCCATCTACTCGGCGATGGACATGAACAGGTTGTTGAACACCTCCAGCATGACCGGATCGACCGACGTGCCAATCGCCTCTTTCCGGTCGATCGCCACGGTCCGGCGTAGCACCAGATTGCCGCCTGTGACACATTCCGCCTGCCAACCGTCCTCCAGCACATTGGTGCCGGTGGGGTCCGTCAGGATCGCGGGGCCGTTGACCCTATCACCGATGCCCATGGTGGTGCGGTCCACCAGCGGCGCATCACGCCACGCGCCTTGGCTGAACAACATACGGGCGGTTTGCGCAGGCACGTCTGCGGCCTGCGTATCGGGCAATGTGACCGCCTCTCCAGTCGAGCCGCTAGCCTCAGCCGTCAGCAGATCAATGATCAGACCGGCATATTCCGGCACAAAGCCAAAGCGTTGCTGGTGCGCTTTCTCGAGCGCCACGGTCATCTGCACTGCTGTCCCGAAAGGCACATCCAGCGTCTGGTGCGCGCCATCGGTGCGTAAATGCGCCGCCCCGATCACTGCGATATCCTCCGCTGTAATGCCTTGGGACAGCACGTCGGCCTGCGCCTTTGCACGCAGTTCCGCCATGGTGGCGCGGGCCGCGTCGATGTCTGCCATCGGCTGTGCAAACTGGTGTTCGCAGATCGCGCGCACATCGGCCAAGCCCATGCCAAAGGCCGACAGCACCCCTGCAAAGGGATGGATAAACACGCTTTTCATTCCCAGCGCATCCGCCATAAGGCAGGCATGTTGCCCGCCCGCCCCGCCAAAGCAGTTCATGGTATATTGCGTCACGTCATAGCCGCGCTGCACGCTGATTTTCTTGATGGCATTGGCCATATTCTCGACCGCGATGCGCAGGAAACCTTGTGCAATCTCCTCGGGCCTGCGCCCGCCGCCAATCTCGCGCGCCAAGGCGTCGAATTTGGTCCGCACCACCGCCACATCCAGCGGTTGGTCCGCATGAGGGCCGAAGACGGGGGGAAACTGGTCGGGCTGAAGTTTGCCCAGCAACACATTGCAATCCGTCACGGTCAGCGGCCCGCCCCGGCGGTAGGCGGCGGGTCCGGGATTGGCGCCCGCACTTTGTGGCCCCACCTGCATGCGCCCGTCCTTGTACGACAGGATAGATCCGCCCCCCGCCGCAACCGTATGGGTCGACATCATCGGCGCGCGCATACGCACACCTGCCACTTCGGTCTCGAAGCTGCGCTCGTACTCACCCGCATAGTGACACACATCCGTCGAGGTGCCGCCCATGTCGAACCCGATTACCTTGTCAAAGCCCGCGTCCGCCGCCGTGCGCACCATGCCAACAACACCGCCCGCAGGCCCCGACAGGATCCCATCCTTGCCCTGAAACATCCGTGCGTCGGTCAGGCCACCGCTGGATTGCATAAACATCAGACTGTCACAGCCGCCGTCCGCCGCGTTCAGCGCATCTGCCACCTGCTCCACATAGCGGCGCAGGATGGGCGAAAGGTAGGCATCCACCACAGCCGTATCGCCACGCGATACCAGCTTGATCAGCGGGCTGGCGCGGTGGCTGAGCGAGATTTGTGAGAACCCTACCTCACGCGCCAACTCCCCCACGCGCAGCTCGTGATCGGTATAGCGGTAGCCGTGCATCAGCGCGATGGCGACAGAGCGGAAGCCTTCGGCGTAGGCCTCAGCCAGTGCCAAACGGGTGGCATCCTCATCCAGCGGCGTGATGATCTCGCCATCCGCCGCCACACGCTCCTGCACCTCGGCCGCCTTTTCATACAGGAGTTCAGGCAGCTTGATCTCAAGATCAAACAGGTCGGGCCGGTTCTGATAGCCGATGCGCAACTGGTCCCGCAGACCGCGTGTGATCATCAACAAAGTCCGCTCGCCCTTACGCTCCAACAGCGCGTTGGTGGCGACGGTTGTGCCCATTTTCACAGCGGAAATCCGGCCGCGCGCAATCGCTGCATCCGCGTCCAGCGCCAGCAAAGATTTGATGCCATGAACAGCCGCATCCGCGTAAACCTCTGGATTTTATGACAAAAGCCTGTGAGTCCGCAGTCCCCCCTCCGGCGTGTGCGCAACGATATCGGTAAATGTGCCCCCACGGTCGACGCAGAACTGCCAGTTCGCCACATTGGTCTGATCCATGTCATTCCTCCTAGAATCAAATTATTGTTTCTTTATGTGTATAACGCTGACAATTTGTCAACGTAATGAGATCGAACAGATTCGACGCATACATTCAACATCGGAGAGAACAACATGAAACACTTGATCCTCGGGGCGGCGGCCCTCGCCCTTGCCACTTCTGCCCATGCACAGGCCTGGGACATGCCCACGCCTTACGGCGACAGCACCTTCCACACCCAGAACATAATGCAATTTGCCGATGATCTGCGTGCGGCCACCGGCGACGCGCTGGACATCACGGTCCATTCCGCCGGATCGCTGTTCCCGCATTCAGAGATCAAAGGCGCTGTGCGCAACCGCTCTGTGCCGATTGGCGAGTTCTTCCTTTCGACCCTGTCGAACGAGGATCTGGCCTATGGCATGGACAGCCAGCCCTTCGTCGCGACCAGCTATGAGGGTGCCAAAAAGCTGTGGGACGCGCAGCGTCCCGTGATCACCGAATTGCTGGCCGAGCAGGGCCTGATGCCGCTGTTCTCCGTGCCATGGCCCGCGCAGGGCCTCTATACCAACGGCGAGATCAAGACGGTCGCCGATCTGAACGGCCTGCGTTTCCGCGCCTATAACGCCGCACTGGAAGAGTTCGCAACGATCGCAGGTGCCGCACCGGTACAGGTAGAAGCCTCCGACATCCCGCAGGCCTTCTCGACCGGACAGGTTGCCGCGATGATCACTTCCCCCTCCACCGGCGTGAATTCCACCGCTTGGGATTTTGTCACCCACTACAGCCCGATCAATGCATGGGTGCCGAAAAACATCGTGGTGGTGAACCAGCGGATGTTCGACGGGCTTGATGCCGATACCCAAGCCGCCGTGATGGCCGCAGCCGCCACCGCCGAGACGCGCGGCTGGGAGATGTCAAAGGCCGAGGCCGAAACGCAAACCGCCGCACTGGCCGAAAACGGCATCACCGTTTACGAGCCGAGCGCGGAACTGGTCGCCGGGCTTGAAGCCATCGGGGCCACGATGCTGGAGAACTGGAAGGCCAGCGCCTCGGACAGCGCAAAGGCCATTCTGGACACCTAGCAGAAATAATGCACCACACAGGGGCTGGTAGATACTCTGCCGGCCCTTTTGCTTTCCAGCAGCAATTTGGGCAAGGATCGGGCGTTTATCATGGTCCGTACTCTTCAACGACTATACGACATCTGCGGCGCGCTGGCCGGGGGGGGCTGATCCTGTGCATCTGCCTGCTCATCTCCGCGCAGATTATTCTGAACGGCATGGGGCGGATTGCCCCTGATCTGTTGCCGTCCACCATCCCCTCTTATGCGGATTTCTCGGGCTTCATGCTGGCGGGGGCCACGTTTCTGGCGCTGGCGCATACGCTGCGCGCAGGCGGGCACATCCGTGTCAACCTTGTGACGGTGCGCCTGCCCGAGCGGGCACAGTTTTTCGCCGAGGCACTGGTACTGATGATCGCTTCTGCGCTGATCGACTATGCCACATGGTGTATGATCAATCTGGTCCGCGAGAGCCTGCATTACGGTGATGTCTCGACCGGCATCATTCCCATCGCCCTTTGGATCCCGCAAAGCGTGGCCGCCTTTGGCATGGCGCTGTTGCTGGTTGCGGTTGTGCATACGTTTGTGGATTTGATCCGCGCGGGCCGTCCCGTCCTCTCAACACCGGGGGAGGTTTAGTCATGTCTGATCCGATGATTCCTGTCACACTGCTGATTGCCCTGATCTCGCTGCTGGCAGCGGGGGTCTGGGTGGCGGTGTCCCTGACGCTGGTGGGCCTTGAGGGGCTGTTTTTCTTTTCCAACGCGCCTTCGGGCCTGATCCTTGCGACAACCTTCTGGGGCCATTCGCACAGCTGGGCGCTGACCGCCCTGCCCCTGTTCATCCTGATGGGGGAAATCCTGCTGCGCTCGCGGCTCAGCGACGATATGTTTACCGGACTGATGCCGTGGCTCAGCCGCGCACCGGGGCGGTTGCTGCATGTCAACGTCTTCGGCTGCGCGATCTTCGCGGCTGTCTCCGGGTCTTCCGCCGCGACGGCCGCCACCATCGGGCGTATGTCCGTGCCGGAACTGACCAAGCGCGGCTATCCCGAAAGCCTGATCCTCGGCACGCTGGCAGGCTCTGCCACACTGGGCCTGCTGATCCCACCCTCGATCATCCTGATCGTCTTCGGCGTCGCGACCGAGCAGTCCATCGCCCGCGTGTTTGTTGCCGCCATCCTGCCCGGTCTCATGCTGGTGACGCTGTTTGCCGACTATGTCGCGGTGCGCGCATGGATGGACCCCGCTCTGATCCCGAAAATCGACCAGACCTTCACCTTCCGCGAGAAAATCAGCGCCTCCAAGCGCCTGATCCCTGTGGCGCTGCTGATTGGTGGCGTGATCGGCTCTATCTATGGCGGTCTGGCTTCGCCTACGGATGCGGCGGCCTTGGGTGTGGTGCTGGCAACTGTGCTGGCCTGGCTGTCGGGATCGTTTGGCTGGCGGGACTTTGGCGCGGCTGTGATGTCTGCCACCCGCACCTCGTGTATGATCGCACTGATCCTGCTGGGCGCTGCCTTCCTGTCGGTCGCCATGGGCTTTACCGGCTTGCCACGCAATCTGGCAGCGTGGATTTCCGGCATGGACCTTTCGATCGGTGTCTTGCGGGTGGCGCTGACGCTGTTCTTCATCGTGCTGGGTTGTTTTCTGGACGGGATTTCCGTGATCGTGCTGACCACCTCCATCATCATGCCGATGATCACCGCCGTGGGCATCGACCCGCTGTGGTTCGGCATTTATCTGGTGATCGTGGTGGAGATGAGCCAGATCACCCCGCCTGTCGGCTTTAACTTGTTTGTCACTCAGGGCCTCACCGGCATCGATATCCTGCGCATCGCCAAGGCGGCATTCCCGTTCTTTTTGCTGATGCTGACCAGCATTCTGATCATCAGCGTCTTTCCGCAGATTGTGACGTATCTGCCGAGTTTGATGGGGAATTGAGGCCTGATGGGGAATTAAAGTGACGCAGCAGCGCGGCTGGCCTGATCGTATTGCCCTGACATGGCACGCAGGCTGGTCGCGATGTCGCGCAACTCTTCGCCGGTCATATCAAGGCGGGACAGACCGTCGATAAAACAACGGTCGCGGATGGTCTTGTAGGCCTCGCACAGCGTGCGGCCCGTATCGGAGGTGCGGTAGAACACCTCCTTGCCGCGCTTCTCGGAGGTCAGCAGTTCCATCTTCATCAGTTTGCGCAGGGCATAGTTGACCGTATGCGTGTCTTCGATGTTCAGCAAAAAACAGATGTCAGTCAGCCGCTTGTCGCGTCCGCGGTGATTGGCATTGTGCAGTACCAGAATTTCCAGCGGCGTGAGGTCGGTCTTGCCCGCCGCCGACATGCACCGCGTCATCCAGCGCGCAAACGAGTTATAGGCAATGATCATGCCATATTCGATTTCCGACGCTTCCCAGTAGTCGCCTTCGGCCAGATGCCGCGACGATACGATGCGGCGCTTGGGGTTTGCTTCTTCGGACATTGTAAAACCTTTGCACTTCGCTGGTGTCAAGTTGATGTTCTGCCTGCGTTAATAGCGCAAATCGCAGCAAGATGTAACCGTTTCATTCGGCACAAGGGCGCGTCGCTACACTTCGGCCAGCACCCCGTCCAGCATACCAAGGATCATCTCTATATCTTCCGCCCCGATTGTCAGCGGCGGGCGGATTTTCAGGATATTGTCGCGCGGCCCTTCACTGCCCATCAGGATGCGGTGATCGCGCATGCGGTTCTTGACATAGGCGCAAATTTCCGTGGCCTGCGTGCCGTCGGGGTTGATCAGTTCCACCCCCACAAACAGTCCCATGCCACGCACATCGCCCACACAGGCGTACTTGCCTTGCAGCGCGTTCAACCCGCCGATCAGCTGCGCGCCCCGCACCCGCGCGTTTTCTTGCAGGCCCTCGTCCTCGACGATCTGCAACACTTCACGGCCCACCACACACGACAATGTGGACCCGCCGAAGGTCGAGAAAAACTCGATCCCGTTGTCGAAACTCTCCGCTATGGCGCGGGTGGTGACAACCACGCCCAAAGGGTGCCCGTTGCCGATGGGTTTGCCCAGCACCACCATATCGGGCAGTGCACCCTGATGCTCGAACCCGAAGAAATGCTCCCCCAGACGGCCCAAGCCGGTCTGCACTTCGTCGGCAATACAAACCCCGCCTGCCGCACGGATGTGGTCGTAGACTGCCGCCAGATAGCCCTGCGGCGGGATGATCTGACCCCCGACCGACGGAAACGTCTCTGCGATAAAGCCCGCAACGCCGTGGCCCTTGGCCTGCAAAGCCGCAATCGCAGGCCCGACCAGATCCGCGAATTTGCGCGCGCGGTTAGGGTCATCCCGGCGGAACGTGCCACGATAATCATCGGCCACCTCTACCAGCTCGACCCAGTCCGCCTGCCCGACGCCACCCGGTTTGTTGAATTTATAGGCCGACAGATCAATCGCGCCCGTGGTGTTGCCGTGATAGCCATGATCGGGCGTGATCATCCCCTTGGCCCCCGTATGGCTGCGCGCCAGCCGCAAGGCCAGCTCGTTCGCCTCCGAGCCGGAATTGACGAAATAGCAGACCCGCAAATGGTCGGGCAGTTTTGACAGGATTTTCTCGGCAAAAGCGCTCTGCGCGGGGTGTAGATAGCGGGTGTTGGTGTTCACGCGCCGCAACTGGTCCGCGACCACCGCCGCAATGCGCGGGTGCGCGTGACCCACATGCGGCACGTTGTTATAGGCATCCAAGTAAGGGCGGCCCCATTGGTCAAACAGGTGGTGCTGCCAGCCGCGCACGATCATCAGCGGGCTGTCATAGGTCAGGCTCAGGTTGCCGCCAAAATGCGTGCGGCGGTCCGCCAGAACATCGGCAGTCTCGGCGGGATAATAGCGGACCATCTCGTCGGGCAGGTTCAACAGCGCCGCCGGATTGGGACAGACCGCGCGCCACAGATACATCTCGTCGGGGGAGCCGACACCGGGCCAGTCATCCTCGATCCCTTCAGTGGTCAGGGCCAGCTGGAAATGCACATGCGGTGCCCAGCCGCCGTTCATCGAAGGATCGCCCAGACGGCAGAACTCTGCCCCCCGCTCGACAATGTCACCCGGTTTGAAGTGCTCCAAAAAGTCGGGGTTCAGGTGGCCATAAAGCGTATAGAACGGATCGCCCGCAGGCGTCTCATGACGTAGGATGATCACGCCGCCATAATCCAGATGCCCCGCGCGGTAGTCTGCCACAAACACCTCGCCGCGCAGGGGCGCATACATCGGCGTGCCGGCAGTGGTGAAGACATCGACGGCCAGATGCACCGTGCGCCGGTCGCTGGCTTTATACGGGCCTTTGCGGAATGCAGGCTCGGCGTAGATCAGGCGCGGCTCGTGGTAATAACCCAGCCAGATGCGGCCGTTATCCTCATGCTCCTCGCCCACGCGCGCGGCCTCGGGCAGCGCCATATGGAAGGGATTTTCCGGCCAGACTGCCTTCTCGACCGAGAGTGACCCCATGGGCGCACCGGATATGTCATGCCCCATCAGCGGTGCGAAATTCCCGCGCTCTGCCTCCAGCCATGCCAACACACGGTCTGCACCTTCCACCACGGGCAGGCCACACGCCGCGCGCAGTCGTGCTGTCAGCAAACCACCGTGCAAGGTGCAACCTTCCAGAAACCGCCACGCAGGCGCCTGCGAGATCGTGACATAAGGATCATCGGGGTTTTCCACCGCCATCAGAGTGGAATTCGCCACACTGACCGCCAACCGTGCGCGCAACAGCGGCCAGAGCAGATCAACCTCTGCTGCGGTCAGCGGATAGGCTTGGTGATAGCCCGCAACCAGTGCTGCCAGCGCCGCCTCTGGTGCGGGATGGTCCAGCACGATATAGGCCGCCGCAATCGCCAGATCACAGATGCGCGGGGCGGCGCACATATCGCCCAGATCAATCAGGCCGGAGACCTTGCGCGGCTGGCCCAACACACCCGACACGAGGATGTTATAGTCATTGGCATCATTGTGGATCGCCTGACGCGGCAACTGGTCCAGTGCGGGTTTGCCCGACATAAACGCTGCATGGATGTCTTCGATGATCCGCCGGCGGGCGGGGTCAGTGATGCAGCCGGCCTTTGCCAAGGTTCCGTCTGCGCGCATCAGGTCCCATTTGAAATCACGCGCCAACCCGTCATGGTGGAAATCAGCCAGTGCATGGGCCGTCCCGCCCAAGACCTGCCCCACCTCATGGATCAAGGCATCCCTTTTCGGGGCCACAAGGGCATAGCATTTGCCCGCCAGCCGCTCTAGCAGCCAGACAAGGCGCAGTACACCCTGCGCGTCCGCCACCTCCAGCAGCAGCTGGCCATTATGCGCAGGCACCACACGCGGGCACGGCAGATCGGGCCTGCGCGCCGCAATATGGTCAAACGCCTTGATCTGCATATCGACAAGTCCTGCCGCGCACCCCGCGCGCATGACCTTGAGGACATAGCCCTGCCCCTGCGCGGGCTCACACAAGAAATTCAGATCATATTCACCGTCCAGCCGCTGCATCTGGGCATCAATGCCCCAGTGCTGCGCCAATGCGGACCGCCAGTGCAGGATCTGGTCTGTGGAATTTGCATCTGTCATCTTGGCCCGCCGCTGTGCTGGTGTACTGGGAGTTTTACGTGTTGCCGCATGCTGTCAAAAAACACGCGGCGTGGGAATGGGCAATATCGGGTGGGGACGCTGTTAAATCTCACACCACCCCGACGGCCCGCAGCACCTCATCACGCGACGCCATCAGAACCGCCACAGGCATGCCCGACCGTGCCATCACCCGTAAACCGCTGTAGACCGCAAGGACCAGCGCCGCTTCCCCCTCGATCTGTGCAGTGCTTTGGTCTGGCTGCATCTCTCGCAGGGCCTGCACAATCGCCAGACGCAGCTTTTCATAGCCGCGCTGGACCAGTGTGGCGGTCTGCGCATCCAGCGATCCCCGGTCTGCTGAGGCATTGCACAAAAAGCACCCCCGCCGGTCTTGGTGGTCGCGCAGTGCGACAACGGGCAATGATATGAACGTCCCGATCCGCGCTTGTGGCGTCTGCGCCGTGTCCCGCAAAAGACTGACTGCGGCATCAACGGCCAGCGCCTCATACTGAGACAAGGCCTTGAGATACATCGACTGTTTGTTCCCGAATGTGGCATAGAGACTTGCCTTGCCCAGACCCGTTGCGGCGATGATATCGCTCAGCCCTGTCGCCTCGTACCCGCCTTCCCAGAACAGCTGCATGATCTTTGACAGAATCTCGTCGGGGTCGAATTCTCTGGGGCGGCCGGGGTTTTGCATCTGAAACAGTCCTCGCGAAGCTGTGTAAATCTAATTATTGACCAATCGGTCTTTAATCTCTAGGTCTTGGATACCGGCATCGCTGCTGCACAACATCTACCCAATAAAAGACCAATTGGTCAATAAAGGAAATTCGATATGCCCGCCTCAAGGACAAACACCGCTTACGCTGCTGCCGATATTGCCCGCCTTGGTGATCAGGTTACAAACATCGGCATCCACGCGCTGCGCATCACCAGCGCCACCGTTCTGGGCTGGATCGGGGCGATGAAATTTACCACCTACGAGGCGGGAGCCATTGAGGGGCTGGTGGCGTCCAGCCCGCTGACCAACTGGCTCTATTCCGTTTTCAGCCTGCAGAGTGCGTCAAACCTGATCGGCACAACGGAGATTGCTACTGCCGCGCTGTTGCTGCTGGGCTTCAAATTTCCGAAACTGGGCCTGTTGGGCGCAATTGGAGCGCTGCTGACCTTTTTTGTGACCTCCAGCCTGCTGTTCACCGCCCCCGTCACCGAGCCGAGCCTTGGCGGCTTTCCCGCGCTGTCGGTTGTACCGGGCCAGTTCTTGCTCAAGGACATCGTGCTGCTGGCGGGTGCACTATTCCTGACGGGCGATGCCTTGCGCCGGATTGCCCGCAACAGCTGAGCCTGTTGCACTCCGGCCCCGACCTGCCGGAGTGCACCCTTTGGCCGCGCGCCCTTGCCACCGCGCCCCTCTGATCCTACTGCTGACAGCGAACGTCCCATCCTGACAAAGTGATACCAGCGCAGATGCCCACCCCACTCCCTTCTCAGGCCACCGGATACGCTGCCGCATGGAGCATTGTTTTTGTCTGGTCTTTCTGGCTGATCGTCAGCCGTGTGGCCGCAGGCAGCGGGCTGACCGTCTATGATCTGGCGGCCATGCGCTACGGGCTGGCTTCGATCATCGCGGTGCCTTTGTGCCTGTATTACAAGCCGTGGCGGGGGTTGCGTCTGACCCAGATCGCCGTTTTGTCCTTCATTCTGGGGCCGGTCTATATCCTCAGCGTGTTTTCCGGATTTCTCTATGCGCCTGCCGCCCATGGCGGAATATTTATGAACGGGATCTTGCCCGTCATCAGCATTGCCTTTGCCGTGGTGGTGATGCGCATCCGCCCAAGCGCGCGGCAACTGACCGGCGCAGGCCTGATCCTTGGCTCTGCTGTGGTGCTGGCATGGGATGCCAGCATGGCAAGCACCCAGGATGCGTGGATCGGGGATATCCTGTTTGTCATCGGCGCGCTGTTTTTCTCAGCCTATATGATCCTGTCAGAGCGCTGGCAGCTGGGCGCCATGCAGATTATCTTTTGCGGCACTGTGGTCAATGCGGTGATCTACCTGCCTGTTTGGGTGATCTGGCTTCCGTCGGGCATTGCAGACGCCCCTTTGGGGCCGCTGATGCTACAGGCCGTCTATCAGGGCTTTGTGCCAAATCTGGTCGGGCTGCTGTTTATCGCCCATGCCTCGCGCACGATCGGTAATAGCAATACCTCATCCATATTGGCCGCTGTGCCGGGCGGTGGTGCACTGCTGGGCGCACTCCTGCTTGGCGAAGCCCTGAGCCTGACGGGCATCGTGGCAATTGTCATCCTCACGATCGGTTTGTTGCTAAGCGTGCGCAGGCGGATGCCGGTGGTCGTTTAGAGGCCCCCCGCACCACGCAATCGGCCTTTCCAGAATCAAATTTTAGATGTAGTGATATGGTACTTCGGTCCGGACGGTTTCGCCGTCTGGTTAAAAGGGAACGTGGTTCGGCAACATCCCCGCAACGGGATATACGCCAAATCCATGACTGCCCCCGCAACTGTAGGCGGCGAGCGAAGCTGGTATAACCACTGTCACCTTTGGTGATGGGAAGGGCCGGCCAAGCATTGACCCGCGAGTCAGGAGACCTGCCGAGGTGTTCACCCTGTCCGGGCGCGTGGGGCGTCAGGGCTGCGGATTTCCCGCATGTGGTGTTTTCACCGTCTGCGGGGGGCATCCCCCTGACATGACACATATCGTATCTACCGGCCCTTTTTTGAGGGCCGTACCTGAGGTTTGTTCCATGCTACGCTCCTATCTATTGGCGTCCGTCGCCCTTTCCCCCTTCCTTCTCGCCTCCGCATCGGCCCAAGAGGTCTTTGATCTGGGCGAAATCATCGTCTCGGGCAGCCTGTCACCTGTCAGCAAAGGCAAAACCGGCGCCACCGTCGAAGTGCTGGAGACCGAAGACATCGCCGCCAGCGACACCTCTTTGGTAGACCGCCTTGACCGGCTGCCCGGTGTCAGTTCCTCCTCCAACGGTGGCGTCGGCGCCAGCACGACCCTGCGCATCCGGGGCCTGTCCTCGCGCTATGTCGGTGTGCGCATCGACGGCATCGACATCACCGATCCCTCCAGCACACAGACCCAGTTCAACTTCGGCGGCTTGCTGTCCTCCGGCATTGGCCGTGTCGAGGTCCTCAAGGGGTCACAGTCGGCACTCTACGGCTCGGAGGCCATTGCGGGCGTGATCAACATAACGTCCTTCACCCCCGAAGAGGCAGGATTTTCCGGAAAATCCACCTTTGAGGCAGGCAGCTATGGCACCACAATCGCCTCTGTCAGCACCGGCTTCAGGGATGATCGCGGCTTTGCAGCCCTGACCTATGGCCATATCGCCACTGACGGCTTCTCCTCGCGCACGCAAGACAACGCAGACCCCGCCGTGATCGAAGATGACGGATTCCGCCAGTCCACGCTCAACGCGACCGGCGAATATGCCCTCACCGACACGCTTGCAGTTGGCATGTCGCTGTTCATGCGCGACGGGACACTTGATTATGACATCAGCCGCACAAACTCCGCAGGCACGATCGAGAGCGAGGAGCAAGGCGCGCGGGTCTATACACGCCTGACCTATGGCGGCGTCGAGAACACCTTCAGCTATTCCTATTTCGACATCGACCGTCTGATTGACGGCAGTACGTTCCGCGGAACACGCCGGAGCCTGTCCTACCTCGGGACGGCACAAATCAACGCCTCGACGGTGGTGAACTTCGGCGCGGATTACACCGAAGAAGACTACCGCTCGGGCAATATTTTCGCCACCGAGGAGAACACCTCGATCAACACGGAACTGCTGTTCAGCCCGACCGGCGCAATCGACCTTTCCGCAGCCCTGCGGTATGATGACAACTCGACCTTCGGGGGCAAGACAACAGGCCGCCTTGCCGGTGTCTGGCGTCCACGCGAGGATCTGGCGTTTCGCGGTGTGATCGGCACGGGCTTCCGCGCGCCTTCCCTGAACGAGCGGTTCGGCCCCTTTGGCGCCAACCCCGACCTCACGCCGGAAGAAAGCATCAGCTACGAGATCGGCGTCGAGAAGACCTATGCGAACGGCTTTGTGAAAGCGACGCTGTTTCAAGCCGACATCGACAATCTGATCGGCTACGAATCCAGCTATACGCAAGTCGCGGGTACATCGACATCCAGAGGGCTTGAGTTGTCGGGCGAATACGCCTTGTCAGATACGCTCAACCTGTTCGGCAACTACACCTATACAGATGCAACAGACGAAGGGGGTGCACGCCTTGTGCGGGTGCCGCGCCATGATCTGGTGCTGGGCGTGGACAGTGACTTCACCGACCGGCTGAGCGGCACAATTGACGTGCGCTATGCCGCCGATGCTTTGCCGAGTGCTTTTGCACCTGCCGACAACAAAGTGGGCACTTATACCGTTGTGGGCGCAGGCGTCTCGTTCGATCTGACTGACACTGCCCAAGCCTATCTGCGGATCGAGAACCTGTTTGATGAAGATTACGAGACCTCGGGCGGGTACAACACACCCGGCCGCGCGGCCTATATCGGTCTTCGTGCGGATTTCTGATCCCATCCGGCGCACCTCCATGCCTGCCGCGTTGGCGGGCATGGTTGCCCTCTGTGCAGCTTTCGCAGGCCAGCCTGTTGCGGCCGGCCCGCCCCTGCGCGTCGTCTCGATGAACCTGTGCACAGACCAGCTGGCGATGCTGCTTGCAGACGAAGGCCAGCTCGTCTCCGTCTCGCGCATTGCCTCCGATCCGCGCAGCTCTGCCATGGCGCAGCAGGCGGCGGACTATCCCCAAAACAGCGGGTTGGCCGAGGAGGTCTTCCTCTTGCAGCCCGATCTGGTTGTTGCGGGCAGCTTTACCGCGCGCGCCAGTGTAGAAATGCTACAGCGGCTGGGCATCCCTGTGATCACGTTCAAACCCGCCTATTCGCTGGAGGAAGTGCGCGACCGGATCAGCGCGATGGGCGATGCCTTGGGCCATCCCGACCGCGCGGCGGCGATGGTCGCAGACTTCGACACACAGCTGGCCCGTTACCGTGAAGACACCCGGACACGGCCCCGCGCAGCACTTTATTACGCCAACGGGTATACCTCGGGCGACAAGACGCTGGCAGGGCAAATTCTGTCCACCGCAGGCCTGCACAATATCGCGGCGGAAGAAGGCTTTAGTGCCGGAGGGATCATCCCGCTGGAAGTGCTGGCCATGGCGCAGCCCGATACCGTGATCACCAGCGTACCCTACCCCGCCGCTTCGCGCTCTGAAGAGGTGCAGCGCCATCCGGTGATCGAGACGCTGCGCACCACCCGTCCCGAGGCCGCAATGACCGACAGCGACTGGGTCTGCGGCACGCCGTTTGTGCTGCGCGCGATTGAAGATATGCGCGCGCTGCGCCGTGCGCTGAATGCAGGCACGCCATGATGCGGCTGGCTCTGGTCCTCTCCGCTCTGACGGCGACACTGTTTACAGCGGCCCTTGTCGTTGGCCCCGCAAACATCGGCATGGGCGACAGCCTGCGTGCCCTGCTGCACGATGACGGTGGCCCGATCACGCTTGTGATGCGTGAAATCCGCCTGCCCCGTGCGCTGTTGGCCCTGATGATCGGCGGCGCATTGGGGCTGGCGGGGGCGGCCATGCAGGGCTATCTGCGCAACCCGCTGGCCGATCCGGGTCTGATCGGTGTCTCCGGCTCTGCCGCATTGGGGGCTGTTCTGGCGATCCAGACAGGGCTGGCGGCAGCGGTTGCTTTTGCCCTGCCGATGGCAGCACTTGCGGGCGCGCTGGTGGGTGTCTTTCTTGTTCTCGTCCTTGCCGGTCCGCGCGGATCCTCGCTGACGCTGATCCTTGCCGGCATCGCAATTTCCGCGCTGGCAGGCGCCTTCACCTCGCTGGTGCTGAACCTGTCGCCCAACCCCTTTGCCGCCAACGAGATCGTCTTCTGGATGATGGGTTCGCTGGCCGACCGCTCTATGGTGCATGTCTGGATCGCCCTGCCACTGATCGCGACGGGCGCGGTGATACTGGCCAGCATGGCACGGGCCCTTGATGCCCTGACACTGGGCGAGGACGCGGCGCAAGCGATGGGCGTCAACCTGACCCGCCTGCGTCTGAAACTGATCTTTGGCACCGCGGCTGTTGTCGGCGCCTCTACGGCGGTGGCGGGTGCCATCGGCTTTGTGGGCCTTGTGGTACCGCATCTGCTGCGGCCATTTGTGGGCGCACAGCCCGGTCGGCTGCTTTGGGCCTCTGCTTTCGGGGGCGCGACCATGGTGCTGGCTGCCGATATTGCCGTGCGGGTGATCCTGCCCGCGCGCGATCTGAAACTGGGCGTGGTAACGGCACTGGTGGGCGCGCCGCTGTTCCTGCATCTGATCTACCGCACACGGCGGGACGGGCTATGAGCCTGCTCGATCTCAAAGATTTCGGCGTCAAACGCGGCCCCTGCGACATCCTGCGCGGCATTGACCTGAGCGTGAGCGCGGGCGAGCTGGTCGGCATCATCGGCCCCAACGGGGCGGGCAAGACCACGCTGATGCGCGGCGCGCTGGGGCTGATACCCTACAGCGGCCACAGCACGCTTGCAGCCCTGCCCGCCCGTGCCCGCGCAAAAGCTGTCGCATGGCTGCCGCAAGCGCGCGAAATCGCATGGCCCGTCAGCGTCGAGCGTCTGGTGATGCTGGGCCGCACGCCGCATCTGGCCCCCGCACAGCGCCCGTCCGAGGCCGACCAAATCGCCGTTGCCCGCGCCTTGCAGCGCATGGATCTGGAAAACTTCCGCACCCGCACGGCCACCCGGCTGTCGGGCGGCGAGCAGGCCCGTGCGCTGATCGCCCGTGCACTGGCGCAAGAAACCCCGCTGCTGATGGCGGACGAACCGATTGCGGGCCTTGATCCCGCCCACCAGATTGGCACCATGCAGACCTTTGCCAGCCTCGCCGCCGGGGGCCATTCCGTGATCGTATCCTTGCACGATCTGGGGCTTGCCGCGCGTTATTGCAGCCGCTTGATTGTGATCGACAAAGGCGGCATCGCGGCAGATGGCGCACCCAAAGATGTGCTGACCCCGGAGCTGTTGCGCGACATCTTCGGCATCCGCGCTTTCATCCAGAACACTGCCGACGGCCTTGTCTTCCAGCTGACGGGGGTGGTCGCATGAGTAGCGTGCACCTCGCCCGCCCGTGGCTGACCTTTGATCTGGGTCGCGACATGCAAGTGCTCAGCTGGGCGATCAACCGGCCCGGATTTGTGACAGCGTCCCGTATTGTCTGGCGCGAGGTCCGCAATTCCGATCTGCCACAGGGTATGGACGTGCTGAAATGGTTCTCGCGCGCGCTTGCAGCACAGGGCTGCGCCGATGCCGTTGCCTTCCTGACCTCGCGCGATATTACCTTCTTTGGACAGGAAACGGTACAGGTGGAGGACGTCACGGCACATTGCGTGGCCACTGTGGGACTGTCAAACGCCGAACGGGCGGGCCACCGGATGGACAGGCAACATATGAACTGGGGCACAATCAATATCGCGGTCGCCCTCCAATGCGGCCTTAGCCAGACAGGTCTGATCGAGATGCTTAGCATCGCCACACAGGCGCGCACGGCAGCCATAATGGATGCGGGCGTGCTGTTGCCCTCGGGTCTGGCTACGGGCACCGGGACCGATTGCATTGCTGTTGCCGCACCGGCAGGAGACGTTGAGTACGCAGGCCTTCACACCGCAATTGGCGAGGCTGTAGGCGCTGCGGTCTACCGCGCCACAGCCCGTGGTGCAGCACAGTGGAAGGCAGACATAGCGCCCTTGCTGGACGCCGCAAACAAAGGAACCGGCACGTGATGTTCAACACCGAAAGCCTGCGCAGTTTCCTTGACACCGGCGGCCCCGCACTGGCCGCGATTGCAGTGCTGTCGGTGCTGACACTGGCGATTATTCTGTGGAAGCTGTGGCGGCTGACGCTGTCGGGTGCGTGGTCTACACAGCAGGCACATGCGCTGCTGCAACAGGGCATCAACGGAACAGCCCGTCAAGAGACCACAGCGCACAACCTGCGCGCCCGTTTTGTCGCAGGCGCCATCGCCGCCCGCAGCCTTCCCGATATGCTCGCGCGCGAAGAGGTCATGCGCCTTGCAGCACACGAGCTGTCCGCCCTGCGCAGCGGCCTGCGCCCGCTGGAGCTGATTGTGACAATCGCCCCGCTGATCGGCCTGCTGGGCACTGTTCTGGGCATGATAGAGGCGTTTCAGGCGCTGGAAACCAGTGCCGGTCAGGCCGATCCTTCGGTGCTGGCGGGCGGCATCTGGGAGGCCCTGCTGACCACGGCGGCGGGCATGGCGGTGGCGATCCCCGCCGCCGTGGCACTCAGCTGGTTCGAGAGCATCACCGAGCGGGTGCAGACCGATCTCGAAGATATGGCAACGCGGCTGTTTACACACTCACGGATGCGCGCCTGATGTTTGCCTTTGCCGCTCCGCGCGCCCGCCGCAAGCCCAGCCTGACCCCCATGATCGACGTGGTGTTCCTGCTGCTGGTGTTCTTCATGCTCGCCTCGCAATTCGGGCGTGACAACGCGCTGCCACTGTCGGCGGCGGGTGCAGGTGCTGCTTATAGCGGCCCGCCCAGACTGGTTGATATCGGGGCGGAGGATCTGGCCCTCAACGGCGCGGTAATGTCCCTGCCGACACTTGTAGACACGCTGCGCCCCATGATGCAGTCGGATAACGATATGGTAATCTTGCGCGGCACTGCGGACACCAGTCTGCAACGGCTGATTGACGTGGCACAATCCCTGCGCGACGCCGGATTCAGCCAGCTGTCGGTGGTGGAATAAGATGCAGTTCAAACGCCCTGCCCGCCGCCAGATGGCCGAATCCGTCGTCCCGATGATCAACGTCGTCTTCCTGCTGCTGATTTTCTTCATGATGTCCGCCCGCATCGCGCCCCCCCCCCCTTTTGAGCTGAACTTGCCCGCAACGCCGCAGGACGCGCCACGTGCCGAGGAGATCACGCTCTATATCTCTGCCGCAGGCGAGATCGGCGTACAGGGGCGGTCAGATGCGCAGGCTTGGGCACAGCTGGCAACGCTGGATACAGGTCAGAGCGTGGCCATCCGCGCCGATGCCGGTCTGGCAGCACCCGTGCTGGCAAAAACGCTGGCACAGCTTGCCGGAATGGGCTTTGCCTCGATCACTCTGGCGGTGCGTGCCCCATGAAAATGATAGCGGAGTTCACTTTTTTCCTCGGGGTTGCAACGGTATCCCACCTTGCCCTGTTCCAGAGCGACACCATCGGCACGCCGGGTGCCGCAGGCGACGCGGGGCAGGAAACGATTACACTGGCGGCCAGCACACAGACGCTGGCCGCACTGGTGCAGAACTGGGAGCGGCCAGTCGAGATCTTGACAGAAGTCGGGATCTTGACAGAAGTTATGCTGCCGCAACAGACCGCACTTGTCCAACAGCTTGAGCCTGCCGCCAGATCACCGCAGCCGGTGCAGCACATGCAACCGAATGCGCTGCCCGCGCTCGACGCGATGAAGGCGACGCAGGATGACACGCCGCAGATCGACACCACTGTTCCACCGCCACCCGAAACCTTCAGCGCCGACGCATCACCCCGCCCTAAAGGGCGCCCGACCCCGCCTGCTGCCAAGACCAAACCGACACCCGCGCCACAGGTAAAAGCCACCAAACAGGCGACCCAGAAATCTGCCAAAAAGAAGGCCGAGCCCGCCACGCGCCAGGTTGCTGCGGGCAATGGTCAGGGCAAAGCCGCAGGCACTGCCAAAGCGGCCAAAAGCCCCGCCAAAAAGCAGGCCTCCAGCCCCGCGCTGATGGCGCAATGGGGCAGCCAGATCCGCTCCGCGGTCGAGCGGCGCAAGACATACCCTTCGGGCACGCGCGCACGCGGCAAGGTGGTGCTGGCGGTTGCCGTCTCCTCGAACGGGGCGTTGTCATCGGTGCGGGTGCGCAGCTCTTCGGGGCATGCAGTACTGGACCGGGCGGCCGTCGCGGCAGTGAAACGCGCAAGGTTCAAAGCGGCCCCCAAAGGCCTGCCCGGCGGCGTTCACCAGTTTTCCCTGCCCGTGACCTTTGCGCCCTGAGGCTTAGGCCTTAAACGCACCCGACCGGCCTGTCGCCGGATGCGCTTTATTCACATATTTCAGAAAACCCCGACTTTCAGAAAACCCCGACGCAGTCTGCAAAATATTGCATCACGCCGCTCTCGTCTACTTCTTGCACCAGCCCGTGAATATCGGTCTCGAAACCCGGACATTCATGCGCAAATGCACGGTTGAACTTGAGGTATTCGACGATCTTGCGGTTGAACACTTCGCCGGGGATCAGCAGCGGGATGCCGGGGGGATATGGCGTCACCAGACTGGTCGTGATCCGGCCTTCCAGATCGTCGATCGGCACGCGCTGCGTGGTGCGCGCAGCGATGCAAGAAAACGCGGCAGTGGGCGTCATTTCCGGTGTATGATCGCTCAGGTACATCTCCGTGGACAGGATCGCCACGTCGTATTTGGCATAAAGCGTGTGCACATGCTGGCACAGATCGCGCAGGCCCATCTGCTCGTAGCGCGGCTGTTTTGCACTGAACTCCGGCATGCAGCGCCACATCGGCTGGTTCTTGTCATAGTCGTCTTTGAACTGCTGCAATTCGGTCAGCAGCGAATTCCAGCGGCCTTTGGTGATGCCGATGGTGAACATCACGAAAAAGCTGTAAAGCCCTGTTTTCTCGACAACGACACCGTGCTCTGCCAGATATTTGGTAACGATGGAGGCCGGGATTCCCGTCTCTCCAAAGGTGCCTTCAATGTCCAGACCAGGGGTGATGATGGTCGCCTTGATCGGGTCCAGCATGTTGAAGCCCTTGGCCATATCGCCAAACGCGTGCCAGCTGTCCTCCCCGTCAGAGCGTTGCACGCCTTCGGCATCGGTACGCTTGAGCACCCAGTTCTGCGGATTGTCGATGCCCTCATCGTCCAGCTCCTCTGGTCCCCAGACCTGAAACCACCAGTCGTCGGCACCATATTCATCATCGACCTTGCGCATCGCACGGCGGAAATCGAGCGATTCCAGCAGGCTCTCTTCCACCAGCGCGCGCCCGCCCGGAGGTTCCATCATCGCCGCTGCCACATCGCAACTGGCGATGATGCTGTATTGCGGACTGGTGCTGGAGTGCATCAGGTACGCCTCGTTAAACAGATGGCGGTCCAGCTTGGTGTCCTGGCTGTCCTGCACCAGAACCTGACTGGCCTGCGAAATACCGGCCAGCAGCTTGTGGATCGACTGGGTCGCGTAAGTGACGGAATGCAGGGGTCTTTCGCGCTTTTTACCCATCGAATGGAAGTTGCCATAGAACGGGTGGAAGGCCGCATGCGGCAGCCACGCCTCGTCGAAATGCAGGTTGGGGATATAGCCGTCCAGCATCTCTTTGATCGTCTCGGTGTTATACAGCACGCCGTCATAGGTGGACTGCGTCAGCGTCATAATGCGCGGCTTGACCGTATCGGCATCCACATGAGCCAGCAGCGGATTGGCGCGGATTTTCTCCTTGATCGCCTCGATCTCGAATTCGGATTTCTGGATCGGGCCGATGATGCCGTAATGGTTGCGCGTGGGCTTGAGGAAGACGGGGATAGCACCCGTCATGATAATGCTGTGCAGGATGGATTTGTGGCAGTTGCGGTCCACCACAACCACATCACCGGGGGCGACGGTATGGTGCCAGACCATTTTATTCGACGTCGAGGTGCCGTTGGTCACGAAAAAGCAGTGATCCGCGTTGAAAATCCGCGCCGCGTTCCGCTCTGACGCGCCAATGGCACCGTTATGATCCAGCAGCTGTCCCAACTCCTCGACTGAATTACACACATCCGCGCGCAGCATGTTTTCGCCGTAGAACTGGTGGTACATCTGCCCGATGGGCGATTTGAGGAAGGCGACACCGCCCGAATGTCCGGGGCAATGCCATGAATAAGAGCCATCCTCGGCGTAATCCAGCAGCGCCTTGAAGAACGGCGGCTGGATGCCCTCCAGATACTTCTTGGCATCGCGGATGATGTGGCGGGCAACAAATTCGGGCGTATCCTCGAACATATGGATAAAGCCGTGCAGCTCGCGCAGGATATCATTGGGCAAATGGCGCGAGGTCTTGGTCTCGCCGTAAATGTAAATCGGCACATCCGCGTTTTTCCAGCGCACTTCCTCGATGAAGCTGCGCAGGTTCACGATCACCGGATCAACGTCTTCGCTGTCGGTGAATTCCTCGTCGTCGATGGACAGCACAAAGGCACTGGCGCGTGACTGCTGCTGCGCGAATTGCGACAGATCGCCGTAGGTTGTGGCGCCCAGCACCTCGAACCCCTCGGCCTCGATGGCTTCGGCAACGGCACGGATCCCCAGACCGGACGAATTGTCCGAGCGGAAGTCTTCATCAATGATAACAATCGGGAAACGGAATTTCATCAAGCACTCCTGACGGGTTGGCGACGATTGACTAATGGTAGGGCGGGCCGTGGTCCGAACAACCCTTTCGGGCGCCATCACCCGAACCGCGCGGTCACGACTGTGTCCCCACTCGGGCAGCAAAGGTCAAGGTGTGCTGGTGTGCGCAAGCCTGTTTGCACAAATAACCTGCGGGATCATGCCCGCAGATATCGCGTAAGTTTCGCGTAAGGTTGGGATGTTCAAAGGCGTCAAACAATGACGCAGGCTTTGACATGACCCCACTCCAGACCTTTCGCACCCGCATTGCCACAGGGCGCAGCGCCTATCCGCTGTCACCGCTAACGCTGGCGCTGATCACAATCACGTTTATATTTATCCTCGATAACAGCACGTTCTGGGGGATCGGAGCCGAGATTTTCACAGGCGCGCCGGTCTCCTTCGCGGCCTACATCCTTGCGGTCGCCTGCCTGATGCTGGCGTTTTTCAGCCTGTTCGCCTTGCCGTGGCTGATCAAACCCTTCGCCGTCTTCATGCTGATCACCAGTGCGGTGACGTCCTATTACATGGACCAGCTCGGTGTGATCATTGACCGCGATATGATCCAGAATGTGATGGTCACCACCATGGCCGAATCCCGGCACCTGATCACGTTTGGCTTCGTCTCTCATGTCCTGCTGTCCGGTGTGCTCCCGGCACTTGTGGTGGCCTGTATCAAGGTTCGCCGCCACGGCCTGTTGCGCACGGCGTTCACTCCTGTGCTGGGCCTTACCCTCGGGCTGGCGCTGGCGGCGGGGCTGTTGATGACGGATATGAAATCCTATTCCGCCATCCTACGCGAGCGCAAAGACTACATGAGCAGCTTCCAGCCCGGCGCGCCGGTTGTGGGCGCCATTCGCTATGCCAAGATGATGCTGCGCACGGCGAACGTGACCGTGGCAAGCATTGGCGAGGATGCCATAAAAGGTCCGTCCTACAAGAAATCAAGCAAACCCTTGCTGACACTCATCGTCGCAGGCGAGACGGCGCGCGCCCAGAACTTCAGCCTTAACGGCTACGGCGTGCCAACAAATCCCGAACTGGCAAAACTGCCCGTGATCAGCTTTGACGATGTGTCGTCTTGCGGGACCGCCACGGCAACCTCCCTGCCCTGTATGTTCTCGAAATTCACCCGCGAGGACTATTCCTTTGCCAAAGGGCTGCAAAACGAGAACCTGCTGGATGTGCTGACCCGCGCTGGCCTGCATGTGGAGTGGTGGGACAACAACACCGGCCACAAGAATATCGCGGACCGTATCACCGCGCGCGGATTGACCCGCGCAGACAGTGCCGAATTCTGCGGATCAGGCGAATGTATTGACGGTATTTTCTTGCAACAGATCAAGGAGTACGCAGCCACCATCACCCAAGACACCGTACTGGTCCTGCACCAGATCGGCAGCCATGGCCCCACCTATTATCTGAGGTATCCGCCCGAATTCGAGAAGTTTACGCCTGCCTGCCGCACCGCCGAGTTCAAGGAGTGCACGGCGCGCGAAATCGTCAATGCCTATGACAATACCGTCGCCTATACCGATGCCGTGCTGGCAGAAACAATCCGGTTTCTCCAGTCACAGGACACTCTGGACACCGCCCTGCTCTATGTCTCCGACCATGGTGAATCGCTGGGTGAAAACGGGCTTTACCTGCACGGCTCGCCCTATTTCATGGCGCCGGAGGTACAGACAAAAGTGCCGATGATCTTGTGGATGTCGGAGGCCTTTCAACAGCGGTTCGCGCTGGATCAACCCTGCCTCTCTACGAAAACGGGTGACGCCCTGTCTCACGACAATCTGTTTCATTCCGTCCTGGGCATGCTGGACATCGCCACCGCCGCGCGAAACAGTGATCTGGATATCTTCGCGTCCTGCAAAAGCTTCGAAAAGGTAGCTGTAAATTGACCAAACCCGCCAAACCTGCCCCCGTTCACGGCATCGCCCATGTCTTTGCGGCCGCAAGCTATTCCATCAGCGCTGTGCGCAGGCTGTGGCAAGAAACAGCCTTCAGGCACATCATGCTTGCGCTTGGCGTCTGCCTTGGCCTGTTTGCAGGACTTGGCGCGGGTCTGGCGGAGTATGCTTTTCTGTTGATCGGCTTTTGCGCCCTTGTCGCGGTTGAGGCGCTGAACACGGCAATTGAATGCATCGTCGACCATCTAGCGCCGCAGTGGGAGGAGTTTGCGCGCGATGCAAAAGACCTCGGCTCACTTGCCACAATGTGTTTGCTCTGTGCCAATGGCGTTTTTGTCGGAACGGTAGTATTCCGGTCCCTGACTTTGTCCTGACCGAAAGAATCCCCATGAATATGCTCAAGATCGTCGCCGTGCCCATGCACAAGGAAGGCCGCAAGTTTGTGGCGATCTTTGCAGGTATTACTGTCCTGCTGGGCCTGATCTGGGAGCCGCTGTTCTGGCTGGGTGCGGGCCTGACGGTCTGGTGTTATTACTTTTTCCGAGATCCGGTGCGGATTATTCCGCAATGCGATGATCTGGTGATCTCGCCCGCCGACGGGGTTGTCTCCCTGATCGAACAGGTGGTGCCACCTGCGGATATGGGCCTTGGGGATGCCGCACTCACGCGGGTGTCGGTCTTTATGAACGTCTTTAACTGCCACGTGAACCGCGCCCCTGTTGCGGGCAAAGTGACTGCCATTGTCTACCATCACGGCAAATTCGTGAATGCCTCGCTCGACAAAGCGTCCGAGCATAACGAGCGTAACAGCCTGACCATCGAGACAGCATCAGGCGCGCGCATCGGTGTGGTGCAGATCGCGGGTCTGGTTGCGCGGCGGATCGTCTGCTTTGTCAAGGAAGGCGATACAATGGATGCCGGTTTCCGCTTTGGCCTGATCCGCTTTGGCAGCCGTCTGGATATCTATCTGCCGCAGGGCACCGCACCACTGGTGATCGTCGGCCAGACGGCTGTTGCGGGCGAAACGATACTGGCCGAGCTAGGCGCAGACACCCGCCGCACAGGTCTGCCGGAATGACAGAGCCGTCGCGCATCAAGATCCGCCACATTGTCCCCAGCGCGGTCACTGTCTTTGCGATCTGCGCAGGCATGACTTCGGTGCGGATGAGCCTGGATGGCCGGATCGAGATGGCGCTGTATTTCATCCTGCTGGCGGTGTTTCTGGATGCCGCCGATGGCAAGCTGGCGCGGTTTCTGGACTCCGCCAGCCCCTTTGGCGCGGAACTGGACACGCTGGCGGATTTCTTCAACTTCGGCATCGTGCCGGGGATGCTGCTGTATAACACGCTCTATATCAACACGCCCTACGCCAGCCTTGGCTGGCTGGCCACGCTGATCCTTGCGGTCTGTTGTGCGCTGCGTCTGGCGCGGTTCAACCTGTCGCTGCACAGTGATGCGGTGACGCTTAAGAAAGACGACTATTTCGTCGGTGTGCCTGCCCCCGCGCTGGCTTGTCTGGCGCTGATGCCGATTTTCATGCATCTCAACGGGTTCGAGAACACGAATTTTCCGATTCTGCGCGCGGCTTATATCATCGGCGTCGGCCTGCTGGCTGTCAGCACAATTCCGACGCTGTCAATCAAACACGCCAGCATCAAGCGGTCGCACCTGCCCTTTGCGGTTGTGGCTGCTGTCGTGCTGGTTGTGGGGCTGATGGTCTATCCCTGGACCACACTGATCGCGGTCAATCTTGTTTATCTGGCTTCCCTGCCGCTGACGTATCTTGCACAGCGCAAAGCCTTGCTGGCCGACAATGCGCATCCTGCTGATTGAAGACGAAGCCGCACTGGCCCGTCCGCTGGCCGAGCATCTGGAGGCGGACCATCACATTGTCGAATGGTTCCAGACGCTGAGTGACGCTGACAGCGCCCTGCGCGCGTTGGCGTATGATGTGGTGCTGCTGGACCTCCAGCTGCCAGACGGCGACGGGCTGGCCTTTCTGAGCAAACTGCGCGACCGCCATCTGCGCACGCCCGTGATCATCCTGACCGCGCGCGACAAGATATCGGACCGCATCGACGGGCTGAACCGCGGCGCCGACGATTATGTGATCAAACCCTTTGATCTGGACGAGGTAAAGGCCCGCATTCACACGGTCTGCCGCCGCAGCGCCGACCAGTTGACCCAGAACGTCCAGATTCGTGATCTTGCCATCAATCTGTCCAACCAGACGATCACCCGCAACGCCGCCCCCCTGCGCCTGACCGCCAAGGAATGGAGCGTGCTTGAGGTTCTGCTGCGCCGCAAAACACAAATCGTCTCGAAAGAGACCCTTGAGACCGCGATTTATGCCTACGGTGAAGAAGTAGAGAGCAACGCGCTGGAGGCCCATATCAGCCGCCTGCGCGCCAAGCTGGGGCGCGATCTGATCGTGACGCACCGCGGCATGGGCTATGCACTTGTGCCATGACGCATATGCCTGACACCAATCGCCCCCCCGCACACCGTCCCGTCAGCCTGCTGCGTGCGCTGCTGAAATCACTGCTGTTGCCGGGGGTTCTGGTGATGGTGGCGGGCGTGATCCTCGTGCATAATCTGGTGAAAGAGGAATACGACGAGATGCAGGACATCGGCCTGCATGCCAAAGCACAGCTGCTGATGGAAATCTACCAGACCGCAGAGCCTGCCCGCCTTGGCACGCTGATGGCCTTCGAGCGGGACACGCTGGAGCCGGAGGAGCGGACGATCTACTGGTTCACCGGCGCGCAGGGCCGGATCACGGCAAGCTCGGAGAGGGCAGACCCCGCACTGCTTCCGACAGACCGCAGCGACGGGATCATGACACATCAAGGCCACCGCGTTGCACTCCTCACACGCGGCGCGGATACTGTCATTGTCGCCACTCCGATGGTAGAGCGGAACGAGGCGATCCGCGATGTGGTGCTGGGCACCGTGCTGGGGTTTGTCGTGCTCGGGCTGATGTTCACCCTTGTGGCCATCCTCGCCGCGCGCCGCTCTGGCCGCGTGATTGCGACCCTCAGCACGAATATTGCCCAGAAAGACGCGCAGAACCTGACGCCCATCGACCGCGCATATTCCTTCGCCGAGTTCGAGCCAGCGGTTGACACATTCGATGCCCTGATGGCCCGCCTTGACGGTGTGCTGACGGCCGAGCGGGCCTTTGCCACCAATGCCGCCCATGAATTGCGCACGCCTGTGGCAATCTGTCTGGCCAATCTGCAACGTCTCAAATCACGCCTGACAGACCCCGCGCAAACCGCCAGCGCAACCGAGATCGAGATTGGTCTCAAACGCCTGATCCGCCTGATCGAGCGTCTGTTGCAAATGGCGCGCGCACAGTCCGGTCTGGGTATGGCTGCAACCCGTGCCGACCTTACACCGGTTGTGTCCCTGCTGCTGCGCGACTGGCGCGCCCGCGTGCCATCGGAGGCGGAACTGGTTATCATACCCCCGACACAGGCGCTGCACAGCCGCGTGGACCCTGACGCACTGGGTATCATATTGGGCAATCTGTTTGATAACGCGCTCAAATACACAGACGGGCCACTGCCGGTCACCGTAGATGCCGGCGAGACGGGCCGCATCCTCCTCACCAATGACTGTGATCCGCTGAGTGCTGCCGATCTGGCCCAGATCACCACCCGTTTTGTCCGCAAAGCACCTGTCTCCGAAGGGTTCGGACTTGGCCTGTCGATTGTGCAGGAGCTGTGCACACAGTCGGGCTGCACGCTCGACATCTGCTCGCCGCAGCGCGGATCAACGCGCGGGTTCACCGCGACACTGACCATTCCGCAAGATCCGCCCGCCTGACAGCAGAAATCCGCCAGTCGCAACCAGATCTTTTCGGCAAAGCTGGTGTTTTTTCAGCCCTCGCACTGCTATATAGGGATCGGAAGTGACAAGGATGTGCACATGCGTTTTGCCCCCCAGATGGCCGAGATCCGGTTTGGCTGCGGTCTATCACCCGTCGTGGCGGCCCCTGCCTCTGTTGCCCAAATGCTGGAGACGTTGCAGACCCCCGACACCATCGCCGCACGCTTTCCGATAGAGACATTCCAGACATTTCAGGACCGCATCGCCGAGGCCGTGCGGCTGGGCAAGGTGCGGCGGGAAAACCGCGGCTCGCCCGAGGCGCTGGAAGCCAAGAAAGGCCGCCGCGTTCTAAACGGAGAGGCCCGCATGGCGCAGGTGGTCTGGCTGGGTCAGCAGCTTAACCGATGGACATGGACGCAAGCCCCCCTGCGCGAGCGGCTGGGCATGTTCTGGGCGGATCATTTTACTGCGACCGGCAAGGCGGGCGTCATCCGCCGCGCGGCATCCCCCTATTTGGAAAGTGCCATCCGCCCCAACATCACGGGTCTGTTTGAAGACATGCTGCTGGCCACCATCCTGCACCCGCTGATGATCCATTATCTGGATCAGGAAAACTCGATCGGGCCGCAATCGCTGCGGGCGCAAAAGGGCGGCAAGGTTTCGGGCCTGAACGAAAATCTCGCCCGTGAAGTGCTGGAGTTGCACACGCTGGGGGTGAACGGCCCCTACACCCAAACAGACGTGCGCGAGCTGGCAGAGCTGTTCACCGGCGTCACCACCGGCATGAGTGCTGACGGCCCCATGATGCTCAAATTCCGCAAGGATATGGCAGAGCCGGGGGCAGAGACGGTGCTGGGCAAAGCCTATGGCGGCGGCCAGCCCCATATCCGTGATGTGCAGGCCGTGCTGCGGGATCTGGCGCGCCACCCCGCGACTGCCCGCCATCTGGCGTGGAAAATGGCAGTGCATTTCACCACCGACACACCCGATCCGGCGCTGGTGGACGCGCTTGCCGCCCGCTACGCCGAGACGGGCGGCAATCTGGGCGAGATGACAGCCGCCCTGCTGACCCATCCCGCTGCATGGACCGACATGCGCACCAATGTAAAACCCGCTTTCCACTTCATGGGCTCTGCGATGCGCGCACTGGCCCTGCCTGCGGATGCACTGGCCGCACTGGATGAGAAAGAGATGCGCCGCCTGATCATCGCTCCATTAGCGCAGATGGGCCATCTGTGGGAAAAGCCTGACGGACCTGACGGCCTGCCCGAAGAGGACAGCGCATGGGCTTCGCCGCAGGGGGTGGCCGCACGTCTGCAATGGGCCATCACGGCCCCGCAATCGCTGCTGCCCGCCCTGCCCGACCCGCGCATATTTGTGACCCAGGCACTGGGAGAGATCGCCCCTCCCGCCGTGAAATTTGCCGCCGATGCCGCCGAAAGCCGGTCAGACGGGGTTGGCCTTATCCTCGCCTCGCCTGCGTTTCAAAGGACGTAATGTCATGAATAACAAGCTAAACCGCCGTACATTTCTGGCCCGCTCCGCGCTGATTGGCTGCTCGCTGGCGGCCAGTCCGCTGCTGACGCCTGTAAGCCTTGCCAGCGCCCCCGGCGATAACCGTCTGGTCGTGATCTTGCTGCGCGGCGGGATGGACGGGCTGGATGTGGTGCGCCCCTACGGTGATCCGGCGTACAAGGCCTTGCGCGGTGAGGCGGGGCTGGACGCCGAAGATCCCGCGATTGATCTGGACGGGTATTTCGCCCTGCATCCCGCCTTGCGCCCGATGATGCCACTGTGGAGCAGTGGACATTTGGGCTTTGCCCATGCAGTCTCCACCCCTTACCGCGACAAGCGCAGCCATTTTGACGGCCAAGACCTGCTGGAGGCGGGCTTAAGTGATCTCAGCGGCGGTCTGTCGCGCGATGGCTGGCTCAACCGCGTGGTGCAAAACCTGCCGGATAGCGGCCCCGCCACGGCCTATGCAGTGGGCCGTGATCCGCTCGATGTACTGGGCGGTGCTGCGATCACCCAACGCTGGTCGCCCGAGGCCGATCTGGCGCTGAGCCCGCAAGCGATCCAGCTGGCCCGCCTGATCATGGCCGATGATCCGCAGTTCAGGGAAGCTTTTGCGCAGGCGCTGGAGATATCGGAAGGCGACGGCGACAGTGTGGCGATGACCGGCACGCCAGACCAGATGATGGCAATGGCAGGCAAAACTTCCCCCAGAGGCAAAACCAGCGCGGAAGTGCGCATTGCCGAGTTCATCGGCAAACGCCTGCGCGAGGAGACGCGGATCGCCGCGTTTTCCATCACCGGATGGGACACCCACCAGACGCAGGACCGCAGCCTGCCGAACGCGCTTGGCCGTCTGTCTGATGCGATCCTGACGCTGCAAACCACCATGCGCGGGCCGGTCTGGAACAAAACCACCGTTGTGGCCGTAACGGAATTTGGCCGCACTGCGCGGCTGAACGGGTCCAAGGGCACCGATCACGGCACAGGCGGGCTGATGGTAATGGCGGGCGGTGCGCTACGGGGTGGCAAGGTCATGGGTGACTGGCCCGGTCTGGACGAATCCCAACTCTATGGCCGCCGCGATCTGATGCCCACGCGGGATCTGCGCGCTTATCTGGGATGGCTGCTGCACAGCCAGTTCGGCCTGCCCGTCTCGACGCTGGAGACGTCGATCTTTCCGGGGCTGGATCTGGGCGAGCAGCCCACGCTGATCCGGTAGCGCGCAAAAAAGGGGCCGCCCGAAGGCGACCCCCTATTCCGCAGTCAAAAGCAGGAAGGCTTAGCCCACCAACTCCAGACCGGAGAAGAAATAAGCGATCTCGATGGCCGCTGTTTCTGGCGCGTCGGACCCGTGGACGGAGTTTTCGCCCACTGATTCCGCGAAATCGGCGCGGATTGTGCCGGCTTCTGCGTCCGCAGGGTTGGTGGCCCCCATCACTTCGCGGTTTTTCGCGATGGCGTTTTCGCCTTCCAGAACCTGACACACGATGGGCGCGGAGGCCATAAATTCGCACAGCTCGTCATAGAAAGGACGTGCGGCGTGCACTTTGTAGAACTCGCCCGCTTGTGCTTTTGTCAGGTGAATACGCTTGGAGGCGACAATGCGCAGGCCCGCGTCCTCAAATTTCTTGGCAATAGCACCCGTCAGGTTGCGGCGTGTTGCGTCTGGCTTGATGATAGAGAATGTGCGCTCGAGAGCCATGGATCGTCTCCTGTAGGGGTTAAATTGCGCGCTGCCTAACATGGCCCCCCTGTCATGAAAAGCGGCGATTGACGCCGCGCGCTACATGGGTCAAACGGCACGGATGCTCAGTATATCAGAAATCAATTATTCCGTTGAAGGCCGCCCCCTCTTTGAGGAGGCCAGTGCCGTCATTCCCGATGGTCACAAAGTGGGGCTGGTTGGCCGCAATGGTGCCGGTAAAACCACGCTCTTCAAGATCATCCGCGGCGAGTTGGGTCTCGACGCAGGCGAGATCAACCTGCCGTCACGCGCCAAGATTGGTGGCGTGGCGCAGGAAGTGCCAAGCTCCGAGACATCGCTGATCGAAACAGTGCTGGCCTGCGACACAGAACGCGCCGCCTTGTTGATCGAGGCGGAGACCGCCAAGGATGCAGGCCGCATTGCCGATATTCAGGCCCGTCTGGCTGATATTGACGCCTGGTCTGCCGAAGGGCGTGCAGCGAGCATTCTCAAGGGCCTCGGCTTTGACGACTATGACCAGCAGCAGCCCTGCTCTGCCTATTCAGGCGGCTGGCGGATGCGTGTGGCGCTGGCGGGTGTGCTGTTTGCCGAGCCTGACCTGCTGCTGCTGGACGAGCCGACCAACTATCTCGACCTTGAAGGCGCGCTCTGGCTGGAGAACTATCTGGCCAAATATCCGCATACAGTCATCATCATCAGCCACGACCGCGAATTGCTGAACCGTGCCGTGGGCGGCATCCTGCACCTCGAGGATCGCAAGCTCACCTATTACCAAGGCAACTACGACCAATTCGCCCATATGCGCGCCGAAAAACGTGCGCAGCTGACAGCGGCTTCCAAAAAGCAGCAGGCGCATAAAGCGCACATGCAGGCCTTTGTGGATCGTTTCAAAGCAAAGGCCTCGAAAGCCAAGCAGGCGCAAAGTCGCATGAAAGCGATCGAAAAGATGGTGACCATCACGCCGCCAGAGGAAATGGCGCGCAAGGTGTTCAACTTCCCGCAGCCGGATGAATTGTCGCCACCGATCATCTCCATCGAGAACGGCTCGACCGGCTATACCGAAGGTGTGCCAGTTCTGTCGCGTCTGAACCTGCGCATTGATCAGGATGACCGCATCGCCCTGCTGGGCCGCAACGGTCAGGGTAAATCGACGCTGTCCAAGCTGCTGAGCAACCGTCTGGTCCTGTTTGAAGGCAAGGCGATCAACTCCAACAAACTGCGCATCGGATTTTTTGCCCAGCACCAGGTGGACGAGCTGACGATTGACGAGACCCCGCTGCAACACATAATTGCCGCCCGTCCCGGCATCATGCAGCCGAAACTGCGCGCGCAGCTGGCGGGCTTTGGCCTTGGGCCGGACCAAGCAGATACCGCCGTGGGTCGCCTGTCCGGTGGACAAAAAGCGCGTCTGTCGCTGCTGCTGGCCACGCTCGACGCACCGCATCTGCTCATCCTCGACGAGCCGACCAACCACCTTGATATCGAGAGCCGCGAGGCGCTGGTGGAGGCGCTGACCCGTTATTCCGGCGCCGTGATCCTTGTCAGCCACGACATGCACCTGCTGTCGATGGTCGCGGACCGGCTCTGGCTGGTGTCTGACGGCACGGTCAAGCCCTACGAGGACGATCTGGAAGCCTACCGCAAGATGCTGTTGACGGTGGAAAAGCCGGTCAGCAAGAACGCGCGCCCCAAGGTCGAGGCCCCGCAGGAAAAGAAAGCCAGCCGCGAGGAAATCACCGCGTTCAAAGCGGAAGTCCGCACCAGCGAGGCGCGTGTCGCCAAGATCAACGAGATGCGCGACAAACTGGCCAAGAAACTGGCCGACCCTGCCCTGTACGAGAAAGACAAATTGGGCGAGCTGGAAGTCTGGAACAAGAAATACGCCGAAGTGATGAACGCGCTGGAGCGTGCCGAGGGCCTGTGGATGGGGGCGCTTGAGAAGCTGGAAAAGGCGCAGGCATGATCTTCGAGACGGCCTATATGATCACCGCGTTTGTCACCCTGTTTGTGGTGGTGGACCCGATTGCGATTGCCCCGATCTTTCTGGCGCTGACCCCCGATATGACCCCGCACCAGCGCGAGCGCATCGCGCGGCGCGCAGTGCTGGTCGGCGGGCTGATCCTTGTGGCCTTTGCGCTGGCCGGTGAGGCGATTCTCGAGTTCATCGGCATTTCCATGGCCGCCTTCCGCGTGGCGGGCGGCATATTGCTGTTCCTCACCGCCCTCGACATGCTGTTCGAGCGGCGCACAAAACGCCGCGAGGACAGCTCGACCGAGAATGACCCGACCCACGAAGATGATCCCAGCGTCTTCCCTCTTGGCATCCCGCTGATCGCCGGTCCCGGTGCGATCGCTTCCGTGATCCTGCTGGTGGGCGAAAAGCCCGGCGGCGAAGGTCTGGTCACCGTGTTCGGCATTCTAGCGATTGTACTGCTAATGATGTACGCCATGCTGCGGGTCTCAAGCTATCTGGAAAAGCGCGTCGGCAAAGTGGCAATCAACGTCTTCACCCGCATCTTCGGCATGCTATTGGCGGCGCTTTCGGTACAATTCGTACTCGACGGTCTGGCCGAATTCGGTTTCGTCACCCCGCTTGGATAAGCCCGCGCTGCCTCTATATTGAGAGCAAGCGAAAGGAACCCGCCATGACCGGAGACGATACCGCAAGCCTGATCTACCTCGTGCTGCTCGGGTGTGCTGTGGGCGGCTGGTTTATTGTGCAGAACCGTGACGGCATAGCCAAGATGCTGCAACAGGCGATGATCTGGGGGTTTCTGTTTTTGGGCGTGATTGCCGCCTACGGACTGTGGACCGATGTGCAGCGCCAGACCACCGGCGGCCAGATGCTGCAACTGGGCAATGGCCAAATTTCCGTGCCGCGCCAGCCGGACGGGCACTATTACCTGACGCTGGCGCTCAACGGTGAAAACATCCGCTTTGTCGTCGATACGGGGGCCACAAACATGGTGCTGACCCGCGCGGATGCGGCCCGCGCAGGGTTGGACGTGGACGCGCTCAACTTCATCGGCACGGCCAATACCGCCAACGGCACCGTGCGCACCGCCCCTATCCGCCTGAACACCGTGCGTCTGGGCGATATCACCGACACAAACGTCTTCGCCTCCGTCAACGGGGGTGACATGGACGGCTCCCTGCTGGGCATGGGGTATCTGGAGCGCTGGGGCCGGATCGAGATTTCGGGCGGGGAATTAAGGTTGACGCGGTAGAAGGCACCAACCCTGCTTTCGCGCCCCGAGTTACTTCTGCAGGCTTCGCAGCACAGGGTTGGCGACAATTTAGTTTCGTTTAATCAAAATCATAGGTTACTGCACTCCGAAAAAGCTACGCAACTGACAAACATGCGCATTTCGCCAGATGGCCGATGCTTTGGGTCGTGCTGCCCTGCACAAAAGCGCCCAGACTGCCCAGCCCGCGGCGGCCAGTTACAATCAGATCAGCGCCACACGCTTCGGCGCATGAGGTGATCATTTTGGCCGGGTCTCCGTGCTCCAGATATGTCTTGGTGATCGACTGTCCGCATTTTTCGGCAATCGCCTTGCCGGCATTCAGAATTTCCTCGCCTGCCTGGTTCACTTGGTCACTTGAAGGCATTGTAGTCGCCGCATGATATCCAGCGACAGCCCCCATTGCAAAAGCAACAGTTTGAGGTTGCGGTGTGTGGATCAAATGCAGTTCTGCACCGTATTTTCCGGCCAGATCACAGGCTGAGCGCAACGCCTTTTCAGACGTTTCCGAGCCATCAATGCCTACGATAATTTTACTAAACATCTCGTATCCTTTCAATGTCTATGCACTTCCAGTATACAAAACACATAAACCTGAACGTTGATTTGCATCAACCTACGACGAAGTTCCCATGCGAAGTGTCAGGCAGTTATTCTGAATAAACAGTCTCACGTCTCCGCCTTTTTCGCCCAACGCCCGTCTTCCTCCGCCCAATACTGCGCCTTTACGCCCGCCGCTTTCAGCGCGGTCCACTGGGTCCGCGCATGGGCCAGCTCGTCCTCGTCATAGCCGTCAAACAGGATGCACACGCGCTGCATTGCGGCCACGTCTGCGGCGGTCACCTCTGCCGAATGCACTGCCATAATGCAGGCGGGTGTATTGGCATCCACCGCCCCCACGCCCAGCAGCACATGCTGGTCCGCGTCATGGTCACCGCCCGCCATGCCATGCGGCACAAAGCTGTCCGCAGGGCCAAGCCATAGCGCCTTGTCCAAGGCTTGCAGACCCATCTGGTTGGTGCCGCGCACCGCCACGCGCCAGCCGGCGGACAGGGATTTGTCCACCAGCATGCGCAGCGTGTCGATCAGCGACTTTTCTTTCAGCTGATAAAACATCGCGACACTCATCTGCTCACTCCGTCTCGTAAGTATTTGAGATTAAACGGTTCAGCGATGCCACACCCCAGCCTGTCGCCCCCACAGGCGCCAGTGCTGACTCTGACTTGAGCGACGTCACCCCCGCGATATCAAGGTGGATCCACGGGCAGTCCGGCTTTACAAACCGCTGCAAGAACTGCGCCGCCGTGATCGCCCCCGCATCGCGCCCGCCGACGTTCTTCATATCTGCAATCCGGCTTTTCAGCTGGTCGTCATAGCCTTGGCCCAGCGGCATCCGCCATGCCCCCTCGCCCTCGGCCTCTGCTGCTTTCAGAAAATCATTGCAAAACGGGGTGTTGTTGGAGAAAACACCGGCGTTTTCATGGCCAAGGCCTACCACAATCGCGCCTGTCAGCGTTGCCAGATCAATCATCGCGGCCGGTTTGAAATGCTCTTGCGCGTACCACATTACGTCGCACAGCACCAAACGCCCTTCGGCATCCGTGTTGATGTTCTCGATTGTGTCGCCCTTCATGGAGACCACCACATCACCGGGGCGCGAAGCTTTGCCGGAAGGCATATTCTCGACAATCCCGACCAGCCCGACAACATTTGCCTTTGCCCCGCGCAGGGCCAGCGTGCGCATGACACCCGCGACCACGGCAGAACCGCCCATGTCCATGGTCATGTCTTCCATGCCCGCACCCGGCTTCAGCGAGATTCCGCCCGTGTCAAACACCACCCCCTTGCCGACCAGCGCCAGCGGGGCATCGCCCGCCTTGCCGCCGTCCCAACGCATTGTGACAACATAAGACGGGCTGTCCGATCCCTGTCCCACGGATAAAAGCGTGCGCATGCCAAGCTTTACCAGCGCGTCTTCATCCAGCACTTCAACTTTGAGACCGAGGCTCTCCATCTCTTTCAGACGCTGCGCATAATTGGCCGTCGTCAACACATTCGCAGGCTCGTTCACCAGATCACGCGTCATATGCGCGCCTTCGGCCACAGCCAGCAACGGGGCGACGGCGGTTTTCAGTTCATCGGGTTTGGCATGCATCACCTGCACCGCACCCGTACGCGCATCAGCGGCAGACTTGTGCGGCTCGAAGGCATAATCGCGCATGGCAATGCCGTAAACGACCTCTTGCGCATGACGCAAAGCCGCTGCCAGCACCAGCACATCAGCCTTGCCGCCGCGCCCCTTTGCAATCGCGGCCCCCGCCTTGCGCGCGCCCATGCCGTTGGTATTCCGCCCCAGCCGGATCACATCCACTGCCTCCGCTTTCATACCTGCGGGAAAGCTGAGAGTGACGCAGTCTGCATCCTTCATTTTGCCCCACCGCTCGCTCTCGACCAGACGCGCGAGCGCCCCTTTGGTCAGCCGGTTCACCCGCCGCGCGGCCAGATCCATTTTGCCTTCCGCATCGACAAACACAGCCACACGGCCCACATGCTCTGCAATTGCGTCAAGATCGGTTTCAATGAAGAAAATCGGGGTCAGTGCGCTCATCTGGTTCTGCCTTTTTGCTATCGGTCGTTGCAAGACCTAGCGCGGCGCGGCCCCCAAGACCAGATACGAGTTTCATGCCCTCACAGTTTGGGGTAAACTACGGCCAATCGCCGCCAGAGCAGGCATAACAGGAGGGAATCGAGTGGCCAGGTTCGACCGCTATATGCTGTCACAGCTGCTGGTTTTGTTCGGATTTTTCGCACTGGTGCTGGTGGCGATTTTCTGGATCAACCGCGCTGTTGTCCTGTTTGACCGCCTGATCGGGGACGGCCAGACTGCTCTTGTCTTTCTTGAGTTCACCGCACTCGGCTTGCCCTCATTGATCGCAACTGTCCTGCCGATCGCCACGTTTGCCGCCTCTGTTTATGTAACCAACCGCATGACCTCCGACAGCGAGCTGACGGTGCTTCAAGCGACAGGCACAGGCCCTTGGCGCTTGGCGCGGCCGGTTCTGGTATTTGGAATCTGCATTGCCTTGTTCATGGCCACGCTCAGCAATTTTCTGGTGCCGATGGCACAGGCGCAACTAAAAGAGCGCGAGCAGGAAATTGCCCAGAACGTGACCGCCCGGCTGCTGACCGAAGGCACTTTTTTGCACCCGACCGAGCAGGTTACTTTCTATACCCGTGTGATTGATGCCGAAGGTATTTTGCGCGATGTCTTTGTCTCCGACCGGCGCAACCCCGATCAGGGTATCATCTATACAGCTGCCGAGGCTTATATCTTGCGCAGTGGCGACGCGACCACGCTGATCATGGTGGACGGCCTGGCCCAACGGCTGGAGCGGGACGGCGTGCGCCTTGCTACCGCGAAATTTGCGGATTTCTCGTTTGATATATCCGCACTGATGCGCTCCGATACGGTCCAGACCCTGAATATCCGCAACACAACCACGCCTGCGCTGCTCGCCAACTGGCCCTCGCTGACGCAAGACACGGGCAAAACAGCCGGTGCACTGGCCGAGGAAATCCACGCGCGTTTTGCGCGTCCACTGTTTTGCATTACCGCAGCTCTAATCGGGTTTACGACACTGCTGATTGGCGGGTTTTCCCGCTTTGGCGTCTGGCGCGAGATTGTCTTTGCCTTTGGTTTACTGGTCTTGCTGGATGGGGTGCGCGGCACACTATCGTCTCACGTAGAGGGAAATGCACAAATGTGGCCTTTGCTGTACCTGCCCACGCTAATCGGTGCACTCTTTGCCGCAGCAATGCTCTGGCAGGCCGCAAATCCCGCATGGCGTGCGCGATTGCGCAGGCGACGGGCAGCACTATGATCCTGCACCTCTATTTCGCCCGCCGCTTTGCCATGAGTTTTCTCCTGATCACTGCTGTTCTGTTCACGCTGGTTCTGCTGACAGGTTTGTTGGAGGAATCGCGCCGCGATTTTGTCCAGACTGTAGATTTCAGGGATCTGCTTGTGCTGGCTTTGTTGGACGTGCCGCAAAAAATCAACCTGATCCTGCCCTTGAACATGGTGCTGGCGACGGTGGTGCTGTTTCTGGGCATGGCGCGCTCGTCCGAGATGGTGATTACCCGCGCCTCGGGCCGTTCCGCATTGGGGACGCTGACCTCGCCGCTGGTGGTGGCGTTCCTGATCGGCCTGATGGTGGTGGGCGTTTTCAACCCTATCGTGGCCGCCACCTCCAAACGCTACGAGCAGCTGTCGGACCAGTACCGCTCGGGCGTGGCCTCTGCGCTGTCGATTTCGGAGGAAGGGCTGTGGCTGCGTCAGGGGGCGGCAGACGGGCAGACAGTGATCCGCGCGTGGCGGTCCAACACCGACGGATCGGTGCTCTATGATGTGACTTTTGTGGCATATGCGCCCGAAGGCGGGCCAATCCGCCGGATCGAGGCGCAAAGTGCCGCACTCGGTCCAAACGGCTGGGAGTTGCGCAATGCCAAATCATGGCCGCTGGAAACGGGTGTGAACGCCGAAGGCAATGCGCAGACATTTGAAACCCTGATGATCCCCTCGACCCTCACACTGGACCGCATCCGCGACAGTTTCGGCAAAGCGGGGGCAATCTCGATCTACAACCTGCCCGTCTTTATCCGGCAGCTTGAGCAGGCAGGGTTTTCGCCGCGCCGCCACAAGGTCTGGCTGCAATCGGAACTGGCCCGCCCGTTATTCCTGATTGCCATGGTTCTGGTTGCGAGTGCGTTCACCATGCGGCATACCAGATCGGGAGGCACCGGCATCGCGGTGCTCTCGGCAGTTTTGTTGGGGTTTGGTTTGTATTTCATCCGCAGTTTTGCACAGATCCTTGGCGAAAACGGCCAGATCCCGGTGATCCTTGCCGCATGGGCGCCGCCCGTTGCCGCGATCATGCTGGCGCTTGGCCTGCTGTTGCACCGCGAGGATGGCTGAATGCTGCGTCTGCTGATCCTCCTTGCGTTTAGCTTGCTGCCCCTGCGCGCCATGGCACAGGACGATGCCGCATTGCTGGTGGCCGACCAGCTGTACATCACGCGAGAGCGTGAACTGGTCGCCTCGGGCAATGTCGAGGCGTTCCAGAACGGCATCCGCCTGCGCGCGTCTGCGATCCGCTACAATCAGGACACCGGCGCGCTGTCCATCGAGGGGCCGATCACCCTGACCGAAGGCGATGGCACCGTCATAACCGCCACCGCAGCCGAACTGGACGCGGGCCTGCGCAATGGCATCCTGAAAGGCGCACGGCTGGTGCTGAACCAGCAGCTGCAATTGGCAGCCGTGCAGATCGACCGTGTCGATGGCCGCTATAACCAACTTTATAAAACCGCCGTGACCTCATGCCGCGTCTGCGATGACGGCACGCCGCCGCTCTGGCAGATCCGCGCCAAACGGGTGATCTACGACGAGCTTGAAGAGCAGCTTTATTTCGACGAGGCGCAGTTTCGCATCGGCCGCATACCCGTATTCTATCTGCCGCGCCTGCGCCTGCCCGGCCCAACGGTTGAACGTGCGACAGGCTTTCTGGTGCCTTCGGTCCGGTCCACCTCTGCACTGGGCACCGGCCTGAAAATCCCGTATTTTATCAAGCTGAGCGAGAAGCGTGACCTTACGTTGACGCCCTATCTGTCGTCCTCCACAACCACGCTGGAACTGCGCTACCGGCAGGCCTACCGCACTGGCAGGATCGAGCTCGAGGCCGCCATCACCCGCGATGATCTGCTGCCGGACCAGACCCGCGGGTATCTGTTCGGGCGTGGCCTGTTTGCCCTGCCGCGTAATTTCACGCTGAATTTCGCGATCGAGACGGTGAATGACGACGGATATCTGGAAGCCTATGGCTATTCCGACGCCGACCGCCTGAAATCAGAGCTGACGATCAGCCGTGCGCGCCGTGATGCATACATCCGCGCAAGCCTCTATAATTTCAAATCCCTGCGCGATGACGAAAACAACAATACTGTGCCAACGCTGGTTCTGGACGGCGAATACGAGCGCCGGTTTTTCCCTGACGCCTTCGGAGGCGAAGTGCGTACACAGCTGGTTGCGCATCGCCACAGCCGCATTTCGGATCTGGCGGTCGACAGTACCGGACCGGACGGCGACACCGATGACTTTGCCGATGGCCGGGACGTGACGCGGCTGAATGCAAGGGTCGACTGGCTGCGCAGCTTTACCCTGCCCGTCGGGCTGCGCATGGACACAAGGCTGGGGGCTGCCCTGAACAGCTTCAGGATCAGTCAGGATACCGCCTTCACGTCCAACCCGACAGAGTTGACACCGGATGCAGCCCTGACACTGCGCTATCCACTGGCCAAGACCACCGCCGCAGGCATCAGCCATATTCTGGAACCTGTTGCACAACTCGGCTGGACCGGCGGCAGCCGTCTGGATATCCCTAACGAGGAAAGCACACTGGTTGAATTCGATCAGGGCAACCTGCTGAGCCTGTCGCGATTTGCGCGCGCGGATCGCCGCGAGCGCGGAACGGTTGCTGCCGTTGGTCTGGGCTGGTCACGGTTCAATCCCCAAGGCTGGGACGCACATCTGAGCATCGGGCAGGTGTACCGCCGCGAGGAAGACAGCGATTTCACCACCACCTCCGGTCTCAACGGTCTGACATCCGATTTCCTTCTGGCGGGCCAGATCAGTTCGGGTGCGGGCATAAACCTGACGGGCCGCAGCCTGTTCGAGAGTGATTTCACCCTGTCCAAAGCTGAATTGCGCGGGGATTATGCGTTCCGGCGTGGCAGCCTTGGCGGCTCATACCTCTGGCTGGAAGAAGACCTTGCCGAAGACCGCGCCAGCGAAGTATCGGAACTCACCGTCGATGGCAGGTATCAGGTCAGCCCCTTCTGGACCGCCTCTGCCAATTGGCGCTATGATGTGTCATCCGACCGCGCCGCAACCGCAGGCATCGGCCTGAGCTATGAAAACGAATGTGTGACCCTCGATCTGCGGGTCAAACGCCGCTATACATCTTCAACAAGCGTCGAGCCTTCGACCGATTTCGGCTTTAACATCGGTCTGCGGGGCTTTGCCGCTGATACCGGAACAGAAAGATACGTCCGCTCATGTTCAAATTAACACCTGCCCTCGCCGCCTTCGGCCTGATTGCCGTGCTGTCCAGTCCTGTTGCCGCGCAAAATATGTTTGCCCCTGTGGCCACGATCAATGACAGCGTTGTGACCGAATTCGAGGTGCAGCAGCGGGTCCGGTTCTTGCAGATCCTGAACGCACGCGGTGGCACCCGCGCAGCCGCGCTCCAAAGCTTGATTGACGAGCGGTTGCGCGGCGAAGCGATCCGTGACGCAGGGCTGACCCTGAGCGATGAAGGCATCAACGAGGCATTGGAAGAATTTGCCAGCCGTGCAAACCTAAGCCGGGCGGAGTTCACTGCTGCACTGGGCAAAGCCGGTGTAGAACAGGAGACCTTTCGCGATTTTGTTCTCAACGGCATTGCATGGCGTGATCTGATCCGCGCCCGATACGGCGCCCGCGTCTCCGTCTCGGAGGCCGAGATTGACCGCGCATTGGCCTCACAAGGTTCGGGAGGCGGCTCGAACATCCGCGTTCTGGTGTCAGAGATCATCATCCCGGCCCCGCCCCCACAAGCCGCCCGCGTCGCCGCGCTTGCCGAGGAGATTGCACAAACTACTTCTCCGGCTGAATTTTCCGGTTATGCGCGCAAACATTCCGCCACAGCATCGCGGGGTGCCGGCGGTCAGCTGCCATGGCAGGCACTGTCAGATCTTCCGCCTGTCCTGCAACCGCTGCTGCTGGCCCTCGCCCCTGGCGAAGTGACCGAACCACTGAACATCCCCAACGCAGTGGCCCTGTTCCAGTTGCGCGACATCGAAGAAACCGGCGCACCTGCCAAAACCTATTCTGCCGTTGAGTATGCCGCCTATTATATGGCCGGTGGCCGCTCCGAGCAGACCTTGCAGCAGGCTGCCAATCTGCGGGCACAAGTCGATGTCTGTGACGATCTTTATGCCTTTGCCAAAGGCCAGCCCGAAGGCGCGCTGGAGCGTGAAACACGTAAGCCTGCCGAACTGCCAAAAGATTTTGCCATCGAGCTGAGCAAGATGGATCCGGGCGAAGTCTCCACCACACTGACCCGCTCTGACGGGCAGGCACTGGTGTTCCTGATGCTGTGTGGCCGCACCGCAGAGCAGAACGCGGAAGCCAGCCGCGAGGATGTCGCCAACTCCCTGCGCCAGCGCCGTCTGGCCAGCTTTGCCGACAGCCTTCTGGCCGAATTGCGCGCAGATGCCCGTATATCGCTGAAATGAAACCCATCGTGCTGACCTGCGGCGAACCCGCAGGCATCGGACCCGAAATTGCCGCCACCGCATGGGCAGCATTGGCTGACAGCATTCCGATGCTATGGCTGGGTGATCCGCGACACTTGCCAAAGGGGACCCCCTGCGAGGTGGTGGAGACTGCCACGCAGGCTGTGCATGTCACAACGCGCGCCCTGCCTGTGCTGGCGCATCCCTTCGCCGCGCCCTCGACCCCAGGCATGCCAGATCCCGCAAATGCCATCGGCGTGATCGACGTAATTGCGCGCGCGGTGGGTCTGGTCCAGTCTGGCGAAGCTGCTGCCATCTGCACGGCACCCATCCACAAAAAGGCGCTTAAAGACGGGGCAAATTTTGCCTATCCCGGTCACACGGAATACCTTGCTGCCCTCGCAGGCGGGTGTGATGTGGTGATGATGCTGGCTTCGGACAAACTGCGCGTGGTGCCTGCCACCATCCACATCGCGCTGTCGGATGTGCCAAAGGCCCTTACGCCCGCGCTGCTGCGCCGCACGATCGAGATCACACATACAGGCCTGCAACGCCAGTTCGGCATCGCGCAGCCGCGCATCGCCATCAGCGGGCTGAACCCGCACGCAGGCGAAGGCGGCGCCATGGGTGCCGAGGAATTAACATGGATCACCCCCCTGATCGCGCAAATGCAGACCGAAGGTTTCACCCTGCAAGGCCCAATGCCAGCTGACACGATGTTCCATGCCGCGGCCCGTGCGCGTTATGACGCAGCCATCGCCATGTACCACGATCAGGCGCTGATCCCGATTAAAACGCTGGATTTCGACCTTGGTGTGAACGTGACCCTTGGACTGCCCTTCATCCGCACCTCGCCCGATCACGGCACCGCGTTCGACATCGCAGGCAAAGGCATCGCCAACCCCTCCAGCATGATCGAGGCAATCCGCATGGCCCACCGGATGGCCACCGCATGAGCACCATCGACAGCCTCCCGCCGCTGCGACAGGTGATCAACGATCACAACCTACAAGCACGCAAGTCACTAGGTCAGAACTTTCTGCTGGATCTCAATCTGACGGCCAAAATCGCGCGGCAAGCGGGTGATCTCACGCAATGTGACGTGCTGGAGATCGGACCCGGCCCCGGCGGCCTCACCCGTGGCCTACTCTCCGAGGGGGCGCGCCGCGTTCTGGCCATCGAAAAAGACACCCGCTGCATGCCCGCGCTGGAAGAAATCGCTGCCGCCTATCCGGATCGCCTCCAGCTGATCAACGGCGACGCGCTGGACATCAACCCGCTGGCCCATCTGACCCCGCCGATCCGTGTGGCCGCCAACCTGCCCTATAACATTGGCACGGAACTGCTGGTCCGCTGGCTGACCCCGCCGGACTGGCCGCCCTTCTGGGAGAGCCTCACGCTGATGTTCCAGCGCGAAGTGGCAGAGCGGATCGTGGCGCAGCCGGGCTCCAAGGCCTATGGCCGTCTGGCCTTGTTGGCGCAATGGCGCAGCGATGCCAAGATTGTCATCAACTTGCCGCCCGAGGCCTTCACCCCGCCGCCCAAAGTCTCCAGCGCGGTGGTCCACCTGACGGCCCTGCCCGCACCGCGTTTTCCCGCCGATGCCGCGATCCTGTCACGCACAGTCGCTGCGGCCTTCAACCAGCGCCGCAAAATGCTGCGTTCCGCCCTGAAAGGCACAGCGCCCGATATCGAAGACCGCCTGCTGGCGGCCGGTATCAAACCGACAGAGCGGGCAGAGCAAATCTCGCTCGAAGGGTTCTGCGCGCTCGCCCGCGAAATCGCCAAACCCTGACCACTGCACTGTTTCCTGTTTATTCTGGCTAAATATATTCCGGCAGACCCGCCTCTGGCTGATGGTCCCTCTACGCAAACATCCCAGATACGGCCCCTAAAAAAAAGGCCCCGCTTTTGCGAGGCCCTTCACATTATTCAGCAGCTTCAGGCTGGTCGCCGCCGCCGCTCTCGGACTTTGGCGCCTCCGTCTCGTCGTCTTTCGGTTTAGGCTTGCGGCGCGGGGCGCGGCGGGTTTTGGGTTTGCTTTCAGGTGTGTCCACAAGGGTGCTTGCAGTCTCTGCATCAGACACCTCCGGTTGCTCCTGTACGCCTTCTTCCGTGCGCTGCTCGGCTTCCGCCCGCTGTTCGGCCTCGCGCGCATTGCGCTCGCGGTCCCGCTCGGCCTGACGTTCGCGGTTTTGTTTTTCCTGCTCGTCGCGCTCGGCCTGCCGCTCGCGGTTCACACGGTCCTGCTCGTCACGCTCTGCCTGACGTTCGCGGTTCTGCTTTTCCTGCTCGTCGCGCTTGGCGTCCGCTTCTTTTTGTGCTTCGCCCAGCATCCGCAGATAGTGTTCCGCGTGCTGCTGAAAGCTTTCCATCGCAACGCGGTCATTGCTCAGTTGCGCGTCGCGCGCCAGCTGGTTGTATTTCTCGATCACCTGACTGGGCGTGCCACGCACTTTGCCTTCGGGCCCCGAGCTGTCGAACACACGGTTCACAACGTTGCCGCCCTGGTTGCCGGTGCTACGGTTACGGGTGTTCTTGTTGCGCGAGCGCGATCTTTGAGGTTTCATATAAAAAGGTCAGCCTTTTGGTGCTGGTGTTCGGTCAGGCCGCCGGCGCGCTGTGCGCACCCTGTCGGCACGGAGAGATGTTGGGCATAACGCCGCGCGGGAAACCTGAAGGCATTCACCACTGCAACATAGGTTTCTTACCCTTGTCTGCCCCCTTTGGGCAAGAGCGAATATAGCGCCACTCCAGCAAATAATGACCCTATGCGGGGTTTTGGGCACAGATAACACGGTCGCGCCCGTCCAGATCGGGTAGAATCATCACATCTGCCCATCCGGCAGCTTTGAAGATGTCCCGCACCGCTGCGCCCTGCTGCCAGCCAATCTCGACCAGCACGCGGCCTTCAAAGCTGAGGTATTCCTGCGCGCGAGATGCGATCTGGCGATATGCAGTTAACCCGTCAGCGCCGTCTGTCAGCGCCATCGCAGGCTCGTGCAGCGCCAGTTCGGGGGCGATTTCCTGCATCTCGGATTGGGCCAGATAGGGCGGATTGCTGACAATCAGATCAAAACGCCCTTCCACTGCCTCAAACCAGTCGGAGTGCAGGACTTCGGCCCGTGCAGCCACCCCGTGCAGCACCGCATTGGCGCTGGCCTGCAAACAGGCCCCCTCGGACAGGTCAACCGCCACGCCGGTGGCCGTCTGCTGTTCGGCCAGCAGCGTCACCAGAATACAGCCCGATCCGGTGCCAAGATCCAGCACACGCTCAAACGGGGCGGCCAGTGCGGCCTCGATCAGGGTCTCCGTCTCGGGGCGCGGGTCCAGCACCTCGCGGCTGATTTTGAAGCCACGGCCGTAGAAGGCCCGCTCGCCCACCAGATGGCTCACAGGCACACGTACAGCGCGCAGGGCGACCAAGTGCTCGTAACGCTCGGCAATCTCGGGGGCGATTTCTTCGGGGGCGATCAGCGTGATACGGGCGGCATCGACCGATGCCGCATGGGCCAGAAGCAGCCGCGCATCGCGGGCGGGATCGGGCACACCAGCGGCGCGCAGACGCGCTGTTGCCGTGGCCATGGCCACAGCTGCCGTGGTCATTGGCCCATCTCCGCCAGCATTTTCGCCTGCGCATCTGCGGTCAGGGCATCCACAATCTCGTCCAGATCGCCCTGCATCACGGCATCAAGCTTATAAAGTGTGAGGTTGATCCGGTGATCGGTCATGCGCCCTTGCGGGAAGTTATAAGTCCGTATCCGCTCGGAGCGGTCACCGCTGCCCACCTGTGACGCACGGCTGTCGGACCGCTCAGTATCAATGCGCTGGCGTTCTGCATCATAGAGCCGCGTTTTCAGCACCTGCATCGCGATCTCGCGGTTGCGGTGCTGGGATTTCTCGCTGCTTGTCACCACAATTCCGGTCGGAATATGCGTAATCCGTACAGCGGAATCGGTGGTGTTGACATGCTGGCCGCCCGCACCCGAGCTGCGGTAAGTATCAATGCGGATGTCGGTTGTGGCGATCACAATATCCACATCCTCGGCCTCTGGCAGCACGGCCACGGTCGCGGCGGACGTATGCACCCGCCCCTGACTTTCGGTGCTGGGCACGCGCTGAACGCGGTGCACGCCGCTCTCGTATTTCAGGCGGGCAAAGACGTTTTCGCCGGTGATATGGGCCACAACTTCCTTGATGCCGCCCAATTCGGTGAACTGCTGCTCGATCAACTCGACCTTCCAGCCGCGCGCCTCGGAATAGCGTATGTACATGCGCAGCAGATCGGCGGCGAAAAGGGCAGCCTCGTCACCGCCTGTGCCGGGACGGATTTCCAAAATGGCAGGGCGGGCGTCTGCCTCGTCTTTTGGCAACAGCGCCAGTTGCAAGGAAGCCTCCGCCACCGGCATCGTACTCTCGATCTCGTATATTTCCTCGCGCGCCATCGCCGCCATCTCGGGGTCTGCCAGCATCTCGCGCGCACCCGCAAGATCATCGAGCAACACGCGGTAGGCGGTGATCTGCTCCACCACGGGGCGCAGGCTGCTGTATTCTTTCGCCAGCTTGGAAATATCGCCGCCCGAAGTGGACATTGCCGCTTCGAGGTATTCGAAACGGGCAACAATCTGGGCAAGGCGGTCCATCGGTATCATGGTTTGGCTGTGGCCTATCAAACTGCTTTGGTCAAGGGCCGGACTATGGTATGAAGAGCATATGAAACGCTTTGCCCTTCTTGTGGCGCTTGCGCCTTTTGCCGCTGATGCGGATATTGTCACCCCGCAGGGGCGCACAATTGATTGTTATTGCACCAACACCAGCGGCGCGCGGATAGAGCTGGGCGAGACGATCTGCCTGCAAGTCGGCGGGCGGATGTTTATGGCACAATGCCAGATGTCGCTGAACGTGCCGATGTGGCGCGAGGTGCAGGAGGGCTGTGTGACCTCGAAGCTTGATTTATCTTTCAGTCCGCTTGGCCCTGACACGCTCCAGCAACCCGTCCAGACGTTTGGCATTGACCCCGAGGTCTGACTTGCCAAAGCGCAGCCGCGCATAAAGCTTGATCACATCGCCGTCCTGTTCAATTGTGGTGAAGTCCGGAAATCCCATCCATCTGGAACGGGTGATGTAGGTCAGACGCCCCTCGCCCACACCGCCTGCAATCATCTCGGTGCGCGGCAGCGCCAGCATCGCCTGATGCAGATCCGACAGCAGACCGGAGGTTGACTGGACCACCCGCGCGGACCAGCCTTCACCATCCGTATTCTCGGCGCCGCCGACAGGCTTGTGCCAGCGAGCCACATCCGTGGGCGCCAGACGCACAAATGCCATGCCCGATACAACCGCCAGAACCAATATTACCCAGATCATTTTACGCACCTTTGCTCTCTTCCCATGCCTACCTGTACGTCACACCGGGCAGCACACATATCAATTCGTATAGCAGGTTTGCAGCCGTCAGGGCCGTGTTGCCAGAGGTGTCATAGGGCGGCGAGACTTCGACAAGATCACAGCCAACAATGTTAAGCCCGCGCAGCCCGCGGATCAGCTCCAGCGCCTGCGGCGTGCTCAACCCGCCGATCTCCGGCGTGCCAGTGCCAGGGGCATAGGCCGGATCAAGACTGTCGATGTCGAAACTTACATAGGTTGGCGTATCGCCAATATCGCGGCGGATCTCGCCGGACAATTGCGCCAGACTGCGGTGCCACAGCTCTTCTGCGGGCCATTGCTGGAAGCCCCATTTGGCGGCCTCGGTGAAATCGGTGGCGGCATAGCCGGTGCCGCGAATGCCAACCTGATAGGTCTTCTCGGGGCGGATCAGCCCTTCTTCATAGGCACGGCGGAAAACGGTGCCGTGGGTCTCGCGCTCGCCGAACATCTCGTCGTTTACATCCGCATGGGCGTCGATATGGATCAGCGCCACAGGGCCGTGCCGTTTCGCCATCGCGCGCAGGATCGGCAGGGTGATGGAATGATCGCCGCCCATGGCCACGGGCATGGCATCCGACTTCAAGATCTCGTCGTAACTCTCTTTGATAATCGACAAGCTGTCTTTTAGATTGAAGGTATTGATCGCCAGATCACCTATGTCGGCAATCTGCAAACTGTCAAACGGTGCCGCCCCCGTGGCAAGATTATAGGGCCGCAACATTGCCGACTCTGCGCGGATTTGCTTGGGACCAAACCGCGTGCCAGAGCGCCAAGAGGTGCCGATATCCATCGGAATGCCCAGCACGGCCACGTCCAGCCCTTTGAGGTCATTGACCGAAGGCAGCCGCATAAACGTCCCCGGTCCGGAAAACCGCGCCAGCTCGTTACCGCCGATAGGTTGGTTCTTTCCGCTCATGCCGCTCTCAATCTCTTCTCATCCCCGCCTAACCCTTTGGGTTGACCGCATCACTGCCCAACCCTCTGGGCTGACCGCATCCTCGCGCCCAGAAGGCAGCATATTTCTGTCGCCACATGCGCCCCTGCGATGGCAGTGGCCCCCGTGGTGTCGAACGGCGGAGATACCTCGACGATATCGCCGCCGCGTATGTTGATACCCGCCAGATCGCGCAGCATCGCCGCCGCTTGCCAGCTGGTCAAACCGCCCCATACAGGTGTACCCGTGCCCGGCGCAAAGGCAGGATCAAGCGCATCTATATCAAATGTGAGATATGTGGGATTATTCCCTAATATTTCCTTAATCTTTTCTACCGCCGCCGCCGTGCCGCGCTCGTGTACCTCGCGGGCATCAATCGTGGTGACGCCCATCGTATCCCCGTTATAGGTGCGGATGCCGACTTGGATAGAGGTTTTAGGGTCCACATAGCCCAGCTTGATCGCTTTGTAGAACATCGTGCCGTGGTCGATCCGCTCCATATCATCATCCACCCAAGTGTCGGAATGAGCGTCGAAATGCAGCAGGCTCATGGGCCCGAACTTCTCATAGTAGGCCTTGAGGATCGGAAAGCTGATGTAGTGATCGCCACCAAGGGCGACACTTGCCGCCCCTGCATCGAGTATCGTTTTAATATGCGCGGTCAGGGTCGCTGGAAACTCCGACACACGCGCATAATCAAACGCCAGATCACCGTAGTCGATGATGGCGCGCTCTGACAGGACGTCGAAATCCCAGCCGTAAGGCGGATCATAGGGCTGGAGACTGCTTGCTTCGCGAATCGCTCTTGGCCCCAGACGGGTGCCGGGGCGGTTGGTCACTGCCTGATCGAACGGCACGCCCGTCACGGCGATGTCCACGCCGGTCAGGTCCTTGGTGTATTTGCGCCGCAGAAAGGACGTGGCCCCGCCAAAGGCGTTCTCGAAACTCGGCCCCTTCAGATCATCGCGGGTAAACGCCTGATCTACTTGGGTTTTTGCATCCTCCAGCGCCATTTACTTCACCGCCGGCTGCATTTTTTCAACAAGCTGCACAAAGAAGGACGCGCCCAGCGGGGCAACCTCGTCGTTGAAGTTGTACTTGGGGTGGTGCAGCCCGGCACCCGGACCCGCACCCAAGAAGAGATAGGCGCCGGGACGCTCTTCGAGCATATAGGAAAAATCCTCCGCACCTGCGACTTTGGGCGATTCAGCATCCACATTGGCCTCGCCCACGACTTCGCGCGCAACAGAGGCTGCAAATGCCGTCTCGGCCTCCGCGTTGATTGTGGCGGGATAGCCTTCCTCATAGTTCAGCTCGGCAGTCACGCCATAGCTCGCCGCCTGCCCCTGCACAATTTCTTCCATACGCTTCTGGATCAGTGCTTTGACGTCCTTGTCAAAGGTCCGCACTGTGCCGTTGATCATCGCGGAATCGGGGATGATATTGCTGGCTGTCCCCGTATGGATCTGCGTGACGGAGATCACCTTTTCCTGCGCGGAATGCACATTGCGGCTGGAGATGGTCTGGATCGCCTGCACGATGCCACAGGCCGCCACAACGGGATCGGCAGTCTCGTGCGGCATGGCGCCATGGCCCCCGCGGCCCTTGATCTTGATGGTGAACGAATCAACTGCCGCCATGATCGGACCGGGCGTGGTGAGAAATGTGCCAAACTCTGCGCCAGGCAGGTTATGGATGCCATAGACTTCCGCGATGTCGAAACGGTCCATCATGCCTTCCGCGCACATCACCTGCGCACCGCCGCCGTCTTCCTCGGCCGGTTGGAAAATCAGCGCGACACGGCCCGCGAAATTGCGCGTCTCGGCCATATATTTCGCGGCACCCAGCAGCATGGCGGTATGCCCGTCATGCCCGCAAGCATGCATCTTGCCCGCATGGGTGGAGGCATACTCAACGCCAGTTTCTTCCTCGATCGGCAGCGCGTCAAAATCGGCGCGCAGACCCACAGTGCGCCCTGCGCCTGTGCCGTTGATGATCGCCACAATCCCTGTTTGTGCGATGCCGGTGTGGATCTCGTCTACGCCGAACTCCTCCAGCTTGGCCTTGATGAAGGCCGCCGTTTTGGGGCAATCAAAGCTCAGCTCGGGGATGGTGTGCAGATGCTGACGCCATTCGGTCATGTCACCAGCGAAATCGGCAATACGGTTGATAATGGGCATGGATGGACTCCTGTTAGTGGTTGCCCTTATCTGACACCAGACGCAGGAGACCCGCAATGGCAGAAGACCTCATCCACGACCAAAATGCCGGCATCGAGCGGCTGCTGGAGATCATGCGCCGTCTGCGGGATCCTGAAACCGGCTGTCCGTGGGACATCGAGCAGGATTTCGACACCATCGCCCCCTATACCATTGAAGAAGCTTATGAGGTCGCGGATGCCATTGCGCGGCGCGACTGGACGGAACTGGAAGGAGAGCTGGGCGATCTGTTGCTGCAATCCGTGTACCATACGGCAATGGGTGAAGAGCAGGGATTGTTTTCTTTCCAATCGGTTGTGCGCAATATCTGCGATAAAATGGTCGCGCGGCATCCGCATGTTTTCGGGACAGAATCGCGCGATAAATCGGCGCAGCAACAGACGGCCGACTGGGAAGCCATCAAAGCCGGCGAACGGGCAGAAAAGGCGCAAGGTGGAACGCTTGACGGGGTGGCCGTGGGCCTACCTGCACTTTTGCGGGCGTATAAATTGCAAAAACGCGCGGCCCGTGTGGGGTTTGACTGGCCGGACACTGCTGATGTGATTGCAAAAATCCAGGAAGAAGCCGCCGAGCTGGTCGAGGCCCGCGACACGTTAACGCCCGAAGCGCAATTCGAAGAATTCGGTGATCTGATGTTTGTCATGGCCAATCTGGGCCGCCATCTGGGGATCGAACCCGAAGCCGCCCTGCGAGCCGCCAACGCGAAATTCACCCGCCGTTTTGAAGGGGTCGAGGCGAAACTGCGCGCCATCGGCAAAGCCCCTGAAGACAGCGATCTGGCCGAGATGGACGCCCTGTGGGACGCTGTCAAAGCAGACGAAAAAGCTGCCGGACAGTAGCGCCACGGTACGTCGCTGGACAAGACTGCGCGGCCTTGCGTAGATATACGCAACACAGATTAAAGGAACAGCCCGATGCCGCCGCGCAAGATTATCATTGACACAGATCCCGGCCAAGACGATGCCGTGGCGATCCTGCTGGCCCTTGCAAGCCCCGAAGATGTCGAGGTGCTGGGCCTCACCTGCGTGGCGGGCAATGTGCCGCTGCCGCTGACCAGCCGCAACGCCCGCATTGTCTGCGAGTTGGCAGGCCGCCCCGATCTGCCCGTTTACGCAGGTTGCGACCGCCCGATGGGCCGTGATCTGGTCACAGCCGAGCACGTGCATGGCAAGACAGGGCTGGACGGGCCCAGCTTGCCCGAGCCGACCATGCCACTGGCAGACGGCCATGCGGTCGATTTCATCATAGACCAGCTGCGCAGCCATCCGGCAGGCACCATTACCCTTTGCCCCTTGGGGCCGCTGACCAACATCGCCACAGCTGTGCAAAAAGCACCAGATATTGCCGAACGGATTGCCCAGATCGTCCTGATGGGCGGTGGGTACTTCGAAGGAGGCAACATCACCCCTGTGGCCGAGTTTAACATCTACGTCGACCCCCAAGCCGCTGATATTGTGTTTAAATGTGGTGCACCTATTGTGGTCATGCCGCTGGATGTAACGCACAAGGCGCTGGTGACCAAAGCCCGCAACGATGCCTTCCGCGCCCTCGGCACGCCCGCAGGCATCGCTGTGGCCCAGATGACCGACTTTTTCGAGCGCTTCGACAAAGAGAAATACGGCTCCAACGGCGCGCCGCTGCATGATCCTTGCGTCACTGCCTACCTGATCCGCCCCGATCTGTTCAAAGGCCGCCTTATCAACGTAGAGGTCGAGACGCAGTCGGAGTTGACGATGGGCATGACCGTGGCCGACTGGTGGGGCGTCAGCGGGCGCGCACCCAATGCCACTTTTATGGGCGATATCGACGCCGACGGCTTTTTCACCCTGCTGACGACGCGTCTGGCGCGGTTGTGAGTGCGGCGCTCACCCTTGCCGGTCCGGCCCATCTGGAGGGGCTGCTGGCGCTGGTGGCCGCGTTTCACGAGGAAGCAGGCATAAAATCGACAGATGCACTGCGCCGCAGGGGTGTGGCGCCGTTGCTGGACGGAATCCCCCACGGCTGTGCCTATTTGATCGGCCCCGCGCGTACGCCAATCGGCTATATCGTTATTACTTTCGGCTGGTCGGTCGAATTTGGCGGCCTGGATGGCATTGTGGACGAGTTGTACATCCGCCCCGGTGTGCGCGGGCGCGGCATCGCCTCCGAAGCGCTGAATGCCCTGCCGCGCGCGCTGGCCGGTGCAGGCCTGCGCGCAGTCCATCTGGAGGTCGAAAAGGACAACGCCGCCGCGATCAAGCTGTACCGCCGCGCTGGTTTTACACCGCGCGATACCTATATGTTTATGACCAAAAGCCTATGACCGGAGTCCGCAATGCAGATCCCCTTTGACAACAGCTATGCCGCCCTGCCCGATGATTTTTATACCCGCGTCAATCCAACATCCGTTAAGGCCCCCAACCTGTTGGCTTTCAACGCAGATCTGGCAAAACTACTAGGGATCGAACAAGGCGGAACCGACGTGAGGGCGCAGGTCTTTGGAGGCAACACAATACCCCAAGGGGCTAATCCATTGGCGCAACTCTATGCCGGTCATCAGTTTGGCAGCTATAATCCGCAACTGGGTGATGGCCGAGCGATCTTGCTCGGAGAAGTGATAGATACCAACGAGTTACGACGTGATATTCAACTGAAAGGATCGGGCCGCACCCCCTATTCGCGTGGCGGTGACGGGCGCGCTTGGGTCGGGCCAGTGCTGCGGGAGTATGTGATATCAGAGGCGATGCACGCCCTTGGCATCCCCACCACCCGCGCGCTGGCTGCTGTGGCCACGGGCGAGGATATTTTACGCGAACAAGGCATGCTGCCCGGTGCCGTACTGACCCGCGTGGCCTCAAGCCACCTGCGCGTCGGCACATTTCAGGTCTTTGCGCACCGTGGCCAGACAAAACAGCTGCAAATCCTGACAGATTACGCCATCACCCGACATTATCCGCAGGCGACAGGCCCCATGGGCTTGCTGCGCGCGGTCTGTGCCAGACAGGCAGAGCTGATTGCCGCATGGATGTCCGTGGGCTTTATCCACGGGGTTATGAACACCGACAATTGCAGCATCGCGGGCGAGACAATTGATTATGGCCCTTGCGCTTTTATGGATGAATTTCATAACGGTATGGTGTTTTCTTCAATCGACAGGCAAAGCCGCTATGCCTATGGCAACCAGCCAAACATGGCGATGTGGAACATGGCGCAACTGGCCACGGCCTTGCTGCAACTGGCCGATGGCAAAGATGCCGCGATGGAGGAAGCGACTGCAATCATCCACGCCATGCCCGACCAGATCGAGGCAGCGTGGCTGGCACGCTTTGGTCCCAAGATCGGCCTGCAAAAACCGCTGCCGGAAGACACCGTTCTGATCCAGTCGTTGCTGGACCTGATGCAAACCGATGGTGCAGATTTTACCAATACATTCCGTGCTTTATCAAGCGATGTTGCGCATGACCAGTTCACTGACCGCACGGCCTTCGATGCGTGGCGTATGACCCACCAGGCACGCCTCGCCGCCGAGCCTGACGCGCTTGCCACGATGAACGCCGCCAATCCTGCGGTGATCCCGCGCAACCACCGGATGGAGCAAATGATTTCTGCCGCTACCGCTGGTGACATGGCACCCTTCACGCGGCTGATGGGCGCGCTTGCCACGCCATTCACCCTCACGGATACCGAACTGGCCAATCCGCCCGCCCCGTCCGAGACAGTTCAGGCGACCTTTTGCGGGACCTAATGTGCACGCGCCCGACGGTTGATCAGCGTGATGCCAATGGCGACCATTACAAGCGCAATCCAGATCGTCGGTGCGATCCGCTCTCCGAGCAGCAGCCAGCCCATCACAACCGAGGCCACAGGCGAGATAAAGCTGAACGAGGCGACACCATTGGCGGGATAGCGTTTCATCAACCCGAACCAGATCAGATAGCCGAAACTGCCCACCGCGATGATCTGGAACAGCATGCCCGCGATGTGGATCGGCTGCACCTCGCGCACCATCGGGCCGAACAGAGGTGCCAGAAGCAACAGAACCGGCGCCGAGATGATCACTTGGGAAATCAACTGCTGCTCTGACGGCACGTCGGCCAGCGGGGTCACCCGCACCAGCAAGGCGATGCCGCCCCATGCCAGCGCCGCACAAAGTGCCAGCAGATCGCCTGCCCAGCTGACATGCCCGCCGGAGCGGTCACTAAGGGCAATCACAACGCCGCCAAAGGCCAGCGCCAGCCCCAGCGCCTTGCGGCGGGTCAACCGCTCGTCAGGGAGCAAAACCACGCTGGCCAGTGCCAGCCACAGCGGCATGGAATAGAAAATCACCGAAGAGCGGCTGACCGTTGTGAGGTCCAGCGCGTTGTAAAGGCAGATAAATTCGATCGCGAACAACAAACCCGATACAACCGCCCAAGGCAGTGCCGCACGGGGCATGCGCAAGGACACACCGCGCAGATACATCCACACCAACAGGACAATCACAGCGCCAGCAGAGCGTACACCCGCCGCAAAGACAGGGCTGAACCCACCTGCCGTGACCTTGATCACCACTTGGTTGAAAGCCAGATGCAGCGCAAACGCGGTCAGCGCCAGCACGCCAAAACTGTCTATTTCGGTTCTTCTGATCATACCTCAAAAAGCGCCTGACCGCTGCCCTTTGTCAATGCGGCGCTATACGTTAAATTTTCCCCCGATATTCCCCCGCCTGATGTGCAAAGGTTAATGGCAAGTGATTCACCAATGGGGAGCTCACGTATGAGTCTGATGAAAACACTGGCCAAAGTGGCCATCGGCATTGCAGTCGCCAAAGGCACTAGCGCCATGATGAACAGCGGCCGGCGCGGCGGCACATCGCAGGCAGGTGGCTTGGGCGGTCTTCTAGCGGGTCTGACAGGGGGGCAAGGCCAAGCTGGCAGCGCCGGTGGTAGCCTCCAAAACATGCTGGGTGGCTTGCTGGGCGGTGGTGCTGCGGGCGGCGCTGTTGGCTCTGGCGGTTTGGGCGGTCTGTTGGAGAGCCTTGGCAGTGGTGGCCGCCAAGGCAGCGCGCAGGGCGGCCTTGGTGGATTGCTCGGTGGTCTGGCGGGTGCGGGCCTGCTTGGCAGTCTGGGCGGTGCGATGGGCAACGCCCCTGCGCAGACCAACGACAGCTTTGGCGCGGTCCTGAATTCGCAGTTTGACCAGACACCGGAGCCTGCAATCGTGCCCAGCCGCGATCAGGAAGCTGCCGCTGCGCTGATGCTGGCTGCGATGATTCAGGCGGCCAAATCCGATGGCACCTTCGACGATGCCGAGAAGGAAAAGCTGTTGGGCCATCTGGGCGATATTAATGCCGAAGAGGCCGCCTTTGTGAAGGCGCAGATGCAGGCCCCTGTCGACATCGAAGCGCTGGTCGCCAACACGCCCGACGGCATGGGCCAGCAGGTCTACGCGATGAGCGTGATGGCGATTGATCTGGATACGCAAGACGAGGCGCAATACCTGCACAAGCTGGCTACGGCTTATGGCATGCAGCCTGCGGAGGTAAATGAAATCCACGCGCAGCTGGGTGTGCCCTCGCTCTATACCTGATCCGGTCATAGATCACGGGATACAGAAAAGGCGCCTCTCGGGGCCAGCCCCTACGGTAAATGTTGAAAAATCGCTGACCATAGATTTTGGTCGGCGCCTTTTCATTTGCTGATTGTATTATGAGATGAGCGATACAGGATGAAAGCGAGCCTCGATCTTGGCACTGATCTCTGGCAGATCAGCCTTCTCTTTACTGAATCTTTCCAGATCAGCAAGTGTGCCTCGATCAAGCTCCAGTCCTTCAAGCCTTTGACTTGCCATCGCGCTGGAGACAAACCTGCGACGATCTTAAGCTTTTGATTTATCGTGTGCTTCATGCTTGCACGCCATAAGCCTATCGTATTTACGATTATTTCTTACGGTATACCAAGGGTTTGAAAGAACCAACGTCGTCGGGATTGGCAGTGTTCAAAATCCAATCAGATCTCTGGGATAGAAAAGCCCCCGTTGCAAGGCCGACCCGCATGGCGGGCGTCTTCCCATCCCGACCTACGGGCATCCAGTTGTGATAGAACGTAACCGGTGCGCCGATCCCACCTCTTTGACGTAATTCCACGGTAGCAGGTCGTTGATCTGGCTTTGTTTGTGGCCAGCGGGGATGGCTGTTAGCGTGTTGGCCAGAGAGTCATGCGGATCGACACTGTTCAATTTGCAGGTCCCGATCAAGGACGCGATGAAGCCCCGGTTTGTGGCTCCGGCGTCGTGGCCCATTGCCCGGGAGGAGGTGAAGAGTGCGTTCTTGCGGTTCAGGGCTATGGGACGGATCGTGCGTTTGACCACTGCCCGGCAGTCGAAACGTAGTTTCGATGAGAGGGGGCGTTGCTGTCCATTTCGATGCGGCCGTCAGTCAGAAACAGGCACAGTCCATCCCAGTATTTTGCGATGCACTGCCTGACAGGCGAATGCATAGCAGTCTGCCGAGAGGGTATTTGAGCGCTTCGCCCAAAGGACAAATGATTGGCCGCATGTCATACCGCCGTGCCACTGCACCCACCGAGGCACCTTCTATCAATGTCTCGGCCACGATCTGCGCCTTCACCGCATCCGGCCACCGGCGATGACCACGCGGCCCCACAACCCTATCAATGGTAATGGGAAACTCCCTTGAGCGCTCCATCCATCCAGACTTAATCTCAGATCAGGGGCTCACAAGAAAGGTGGGGCCGCCGCGAGGCTGCTGCCGGCATTTACGGAATAGGTTGCCTGCCGACGGCGTTGTCCGGTTAGCTTGCGGACAAGTATCACATGCGCATACATGAAGGCGTCATTCCTGATCCGGACTCTCTGACCCGGTAGCTTTATCTTTCCACCCGTCATCAGGTCTTCAGTGTTAAAGAGGCCGGGCAGGCTGCGCAGCATTACATCCCTATATTCCCTCTCAGACCAGAGCCTTGCATGCTTGCGCATGGCCCGGGGCAAGAGGAAATCCCCGCACCTGAACATCGCCTCGTCCACATCCTCACCCGCCACACCCGGATCATAGTTGACGGCTGATGCGACCACGAACCGGGAGGCCGCATGCAAGGTGGACATGTGCAGCAGGGGAACGGTCCCGCCCCGGCCCCTTACGGGCCAATTCAGGAGAACGGTCTGCGCATCCGCAGCCTTCGTTGGGGAGGATGAACCCGAAACGGGAGCATAAGGGGTTTCTACAAAAGCTGACGGATAATCCGCCAACGGCTACAGGCAAACGACGCTTTGGCGTCGAAGATTTGTGCGAGAGGTTTGTGCCTTGCTCGTCTCCAGAATACTGCGAATCCAGAAAACTGCGAAATAACACGGAAAGAGCCGCCAAATTACTGGCGGCTCTTCAGTTCGTGAACATTTACCATAGGGGCGGGCCTATCAGGGCGCGCCGTTTCTTATGCGTGAAGGTTAAGCCGCGCCGCCGGAGCTGCCACCGCTGCGGCGCCTGCGTGGCGCACCCGCAGCGCCCGCAGGCTTGGCACCCGCAGATTTCGGACGGCCACCGCCCCCAGCACCTTGCGGACGACCACCGCCGCCGCCACCACCACCGGCGCGGCCACGGCCACCACGGGTCGGCTGCTTGGCCTTGGGGGGAATCTCGTGGCTTTCCCAGACACGGCCCGAGGCCACGGGAATACGGATGCCCATGACTTTCTGGATGTCGATCAGCTCACCCATCTCGTCGGGGGCGCAAAACGCGATTGCAGCACCGTCTTTGCCCGCGCGGGCAGTACGACCAATCCGGTGCACATAGTTGTCGGGCACATTGGGCAACTCATAGTTATAGACGTGCTTGACGTCCGGAATGTCCAAGCCGCGTGCGGCCACATCCGTGGCAACCAGCACAGTAATCTCGCCCTTTTTGAAGGCATCAATCGCGCGGTCCCGCTGGCCCTGGCTCTTGTTGCCGTGGATAGAGGCCGCGTTGAAACCGCCTTTGACCAGATCCTTCATCAGCTTTTCACAGCCGTGCTTGGTGCGGCCAAAGACCAGTGCGCGTTCGTCCATATGCTTGGACAACAGCTCGACCAGCAGATCCTTCTTCTCGGATTTGGCGATGAAATGCACCTCTTGGGTGACCTTATCCGCCGCCTTGCCAGGAGGGGAGACTTCGATGCGGATGGGCGAGTTGAGGTAGCTGTTGGCGATCTCGCTCATCAGTTTCGGCATGGTGGCCGAGAACAGGAAGGTCTGGCGGTCTTTCGGGATCACTTGGGAAATCTTGCGCAGATCATGGATAAAGCCCATGTCCAGCATCTGGTCTGCCTCGTCCAGCACCAGAAACTTGGCCGCGTCCAGACGCACCGCGCGGCGGTCCATCAGGTCGAGCAAGCGGCCCGGTGTCGCCACCAGAATATCCACGCCGTTGTGCAGGCGCTTGATCTGGGTGTTTATGTTCTGCCCGCCGACAACCATCGCCACCTGAATGGCGCTGCCTTCGGCAAAGCTGCGCAGGTTCACGCTGATCTGGGTGGCAAGTTCGCGTGTGGGCGCAAGGATAAGGCCGCGCACGGTTTTGGGCAGCGGGCGCCCTTCCATCTGCAACATCTGCGCAATCAGCGGAATGCCGAAAGCAGCGGTTTTGCCGGTGCCTGTCTGGGCAAGGCCCATCACGTCACGGCCATTCAGGCCATGCGGGATCGCCTGTTTCTGGATCGGTGTCGGATCTTTCAGACCCATCGCCGCCAGACGTTTGACCAGCGATTTAGGCAGGTCCATCATATCAAAGTCGCTCATGTATATCTCATATTCCGCGCGGCGGGCAGTGCCCGAGCGCTGTCGTCAGGGTGCGCAAACCCGATCGCAGAGACGGACGATTGCCCTGCCCCTGTCGGAATGCGTCTGGCCCCACGCGTGATTTCGGGAACAATGGGGCGGCCTTGCGATTGTGGATGATCTCCACAGCCTGCTCACGCGGCAGAAGGCGCGCCCTGAGTTTCACATGAGGGGTATGGACCAATAAGTCAACGGGTCATAGCGTTTGCAACGTAGCGTTGCGCGCTGTCATGCGCGGGGATCGCGCGCCATCACCGGCAGCAGCACACTTAGCACCATCAGCCGCGTCATATGGCAGGCCGCCACAAATCCGGGCACAGCGCCCATCACCACCCCCATGGCGATCATCGTCTCCAGTCCGCCCGGTGCGAAGGCCAGCAGCACATGGCTCGGCGGCATCCCCAAGGCCCAAGCTACGGCAAACGCCCCTGCCCCTGACAGCACCACGGCGACACCCGTAATCGCCAGCCCTGCCCAGAGGTTGCGCATCAATTCTGCCCCCGTGATCCCTGCGAAACGCGTGCCGATCAGCGCGCCCAAGGCCAGATAGGCGGGCATCACCAGATATTCCGGCATGACGCCCGACTGCACACCACTCAACTGCCAGACGCCCGACACCAGCATCGCGCCAATCAACAGCGGGGCCGGCACACTCCACCGCCCAAGCATAACCGCCGCCACCAGCGACAGCACGGTGAGCGCGGCCAGCACCCACAGCGGCCAGCCGGTGCCTTGGGGCAAGATCGCGCCGCTCAGGTCTACCCCCATCGCCAAGGCGATAAACGGCACCACCAGCGTCAGCAGCAACAACCGCACCGATTGCGTTACCGACACCCGCACCACATCACTGCCAGCCGATTCCGCCATGGCGATCACAAAGCTCAGATGGCCGGGTGCGCCTGCCAATAGCGCGCTTGAACGTGAATAATCGAAAAAGCGCACCAAAAGCGCGCGACAGGCCAGCATCGTGGCCCATGTCAGCACTGCCATTACCGCAAACGCCAGTGGCCAGCGGATCATCGTATCCAGCGTCTGCGTGCTAAACCCCGCCCCCACGGTCAATCCCAGCACCACAAAACAGGCATCGCGAAAGCGGGGATGCACTTGCACCCGCAGCCCAAGCAGCCCCGCAAGACTCACCGCAACCGCTGGGCCCGTGAGCAAATAGATCGGCGCGCGCATCATCCATGCCAGCGCTGCCCCCACACAAGCCACCGCGAGTGTGAGCAGTGTGCGGCCCCATGGCGTGCTGTAAAAAACTCCGTTCATGGTCAAATCGCTACCACCCCAGCTCTTGCACAGCCAGCCTGAAAGGCGCATCACCACTTCGAAACCTGCCCCTGCGACACGTCATAAAGGATACGCACCCATGGATAATTTTCGCGGCGCGGTCCTGATGGTGCTGGCCATGCTGGGCTTTGCTATTGAAGACAGCTTTATCAAACTGATGGGCGATGCATTGCCTGTCGGGCAGATCCTGACCCTTCTGGGGATGGGGGGGGCTGCTGTTTTCGCCGTTGTGGTATTGGCGCAAAAGCGGGCCCTGTTCGAACGCGCAATGCTTGCAGGCCCCGTCCTGACCCGCGCAGTGGGCGAGATTGTCGGCACCGTTTGCTTCATCTCTGCCATCGTGTTTACGCCTCTCTCCACGGCTTCCGCCATTCTTCAGGCGACACCGCTGGTGGTCACACTGGGCGCCGCGCTATTTCTGGGCGAGACGGTCGGCTGGCGCCGCTGGGCCGCGATTGCCGTAGGGTTCATGGGCGTTTTGATGATCATCCGGCCCGGGCTTGACGGCTTCTCGCCGCTCTCGCTCTTTGCATTGGGGGGTGTCTTTGGCCTGGCGCTGCGCGATATCTCCACCCGCAAGATTTCTGCCAACCTCTCCACAATGCAGCTGAGCTTTCTGGGCTTTCTTGTGCTGATCCCGGCGGGGGTCGTGATGCTGCTGGTCACCGGCCAGCCACTGGCCCCGATGGACATGCGGCTGGCCGGTCTCATGATTGCCTCCATCTCCATCGGCGTCTTCGCCTATTACGGCATCGTCGCCGCCATGCGCGTAGGCGAGGTCAGCTTTGTCACCCCCTTCCGCTATTCCCGCCTGATCTTTGCAATGATCATCGGTGTGAGTTTTTTCGGAGAGCGGCCAGACGGCTATACCCTGCTTGGTGGCGCTATCATCGTGGCCTCAGGCATTTATACTGTCTGGCGTGAGCGCAAACAGGGGCTGCGGGTCACTTCGAAGCCTTCCAAAGTCTGACCCACCGCTATAAGACGGGCGCAAATTCACCGATTTACGCCAAGGAACGCCCCCATGAGCACCATCATCGATATCCACGCCCGCGAGATCCTAGACAGTCGTGGCAACCCCACAGTCGAGGTTGATGTGGTTCTGGAAGACGGCACCATGGGCCGCTTTGCCGTGCCCTCGGGCGCCTCCACCGGCGCGCATGAGGCCATGGAAAAGCGCGATGGCGACAAGAGCCGCTATTTCGGCAAGGGCGTTCTGGACGCTTGCGAAACCGTCAACGGCGAGATTGCGGATGCGATCATCGGCATGGACGCGACCGAGCAGGTGGACATCGACGAGATGATGATCGAGCTGGACGGCACGGCGAATAAATCCCGTCTAGGCGCCAACGCCATTCTGGGCGTGTCACTGGCCACGGCCAAGGCAGCCGCGGACTTCTGCACACAGCCGCTTTACCGCTATATCGGCGGCACCTCTGCACGGATGCTGCCCGTGCCGATGATGAACATCATCAACGGCGGCGAGCATGCGGACAACCCGATCGACATTCAGGAATTCATGATCATGCCTGTCAGTGCGGGCAATATCCGCGACGCGGTGCGCATGGGTGCCGAAGTGTTCCACACGCTGAAGAAGGAACTCTCCGACGCCGGTCTGGCGACTGGTGTGGGCGACGAGGGCGGCTTTGCCCCCAACATCGGCTCCACCCGCGACGCACTTGATTTCATTATGAAATCTATTGAAAAGGCCGGGTACAAGCCGGGTGAGGATATGTATCTCGCCCTCGATTGTGCGGCGACAGAATACTATAAGGACGGCAAGTATGTCCTTGATGGCGAAGGCAGAATGCTCTCCTCGGACGAAAATGTCGACTACCTCACGTCGCTGGTAACTGATTACCCCATTATCAGCATTGAAGACGGCATGTCGGAAGATGACTGGGAGGGCTGGATCGCGCTGAACGAAGCGATTGGCAGTCGTGTGCAGCTGGTCGGGGACGATCTGTTTGTCACGAACCCCGCCCGTCTGGCGGAAGGGATCAAGCGCCGCGCTGCCAACTCTATGCTGGTAAAAGTCAACCAGATCGGGACCTTGACGGAGACTCTTCAAGCGGTCGAAATGGCGCACCGCGCAGGGTTCACCAATGTCATGTCCCACCGCTCGGGCGAGACAGAGGATGCCACCATTGCGGACCTCGCCGTGGCGACCAACTGTGGCCAGATCAAAACCGGCAGCCTTGCCCGCTCCGACAGACTGGCGAAATACAACCAGCTGATCCGCATCGAAGAAGCCTTGGGCGAGACGGCACAATACGCGGGCCGGAGCATCCTGAAGTGATGACCCCGACAGAGGCAGCGCGTGATGGTGCGCTGCCTCTGGATCCTGCAGGCATAACGGTCCTGCACGCGCACAGCGGCGGTGATCTGGCGGCGGTTGTGGCGCTGTGCCACGCCTACCGCCGCTTTCTGCTGGCGCTGCCCGGGGTGAGTGAAGGCGTCACCGATGCCTTCCGCCCGCTGGCGAAGTTTGACGCCCTGATGACCGCCCTGCCCGAAATACACACACGCCCCACAGGCATCATCCTGCTGGCACGTGACACAAATAGCGCGCCCCTCGGCTGCGGGATGAGCCATCCGCTTGATCCGCAGACCTGCGAGATCAAACGGGTGTTTGTTACCCCCACAGCCCGCGGCCGGCGCGTGGCAGAGCAGCTGTGTCAGGCACTGGTGGATCAGGCGCGCGCCGATGGTTTCACGCGTGTGGTACTGGACACACACCGCGAACTGCACTCGGCGCAGTCGCTCTATCTGCGTATGGGCTTTGCCGCGCGCGGCCCTTACCAGCCGATGCCGGAGGTCATATTGCCCGAACTGCTGTTCTTTGAAAAAGCCCTCATCCCGGAGCAACGCCCGTGACCCGCAAACGCCTGATCGGCTATAGCGCCATCGGTCTGATGGTGGGCCTGTCGCTGGTCGAGAGAGCCACCAACAGTGTTGATCTGGTGCCTGCAAATGTGGTCTCCGTAACCTCGATGCCCGCGAACAAGGGGCCGGGTGAATGGCGCGTGACGTTTCAGCTGTCCAGTCGCGACACCTATGAGACAGAGCCGCTTACGCGAGAGCCGCACCTTGGCTTGGGCGATCCGATTTGTCTGCGCATGCACGAACGCAGTTGGGCGAAGACGAAATTCACCCTCACGTCCGAAACATCCTGCTGGGATGATGCTGTAACGCCGCTGAACCGGCCCGATTAAGGCACACTGACCGTGCCGCCACCGACTGCCGCACGCACGCCTGTGGTGCCTGCGCAAGATGTGGGCAAGCCCCGCGCCACGCGCACCGCCAGATAGGCAAAGGCCTGCGCCTCCAGCATATCACCGTCCAGCCCCACGTCCTCGACCGGCACCACCGGACACTCCAGCGAGACCTGTAGCATCTGCATCAGCACCGGATTGCGCCGCCCGCCGCCTGTGACCAGCACACGGCTGGGGGGACTGGGGCAATGCTGCATGGCTTCGGCCACACCGGCGGCACACATCGCCGTCAGGGTTGCGGCCGCATCCGCATCCGATAGCTCGCGCACCAGCGCCACCATCTCGGCAAAATCGTTCCGGTCCAGTGACTTGGGCGGCATTCTTGAGAAATAGGGCTCTGCCAGAAACAACTCCAGCGCGCCGGTCTCGACCGTGCCACCACGCGCAACCCTGCCGTCTTTATCATAGGCCAGCCCCAGCCGTTCCTGCATCAGATCGTTCACGGGGGCATTCGCAGGGCCGGTGTCAAAGGCCAGCAAAGCGCCTTGCGTCTGCGGCTGTGCGATGGCCGGATCAACCCAAGTGATGTTGCCCACACCGCCCAGATTGAGGAAGGCGACCGGCCCTTCTGCCTTGATATAGCGCGCGCAGGCATGGTGGAAAAACGGCGCCAGCGGTGCGCCCTCACCGCCCAACTCCACATCTGCGCTGCGGAAATCCCAGACGACAGGCACGCCCAACCGCTCCGCCAGCATCGCACCGTTGCCGACCTGTAGCGTGCCTTGCAAACGCGGCGCATGGGCCAAAGTCTGTCCGTGAAAGCCGATCAGGTCAACATCGGTAAAATCGGCCAAAATCTCCAGATGCGCCGCTTCGATCACCGCCGCTGCCGCCTCCACTGCATCGCCGGACCACAGGCCAAAGCCCGCCGCAATCACACTGCGCTCCTGCGCGCTGTAATCACGGTAGGCACTGCGCCCGAAACCCACAATATCATGCCCGTCCGTGCGCAACACCGCCACATCGACCCCGTCCAGCGAGGTGCCAGACATTGCCCCCGCCGCCGTCACTACGCCTGTCTTTGCAATGGCCTTCGTCATATCGCCCCGTTTGTTTTCGAGCCTTTTCCTTTGGCCCTGCCCGCCCTATAGATGCCCTGCAATCAAAGCGGAGGGCAAGCGCCTTGACATACCATCCCAAATCCGAATTCATCCGTGTGATGATGGAGCGCGGCTATCTTGCCGATTGCACCGACTATCAGGCGCTGGACGAGGCGCTGCTGAAGGGCGCGCAGCCTGCCTACATCGGCTATGACGCCACCGCGAAATCATTGCATGTGGGGCATCTGCTCAACATCATGATGCTGCGCTGGTTGCAGAAATCGGGCAACAAGCCGATCACCCTGATGGGCGGCGGCACCACAAAAGTGGGCGACCCGTCATTTCGCGCGGACGAGCGCCCGTTGCTGTCAACGGCCCAGATCGACGACAATATCGCCGGTATGCAGCAGGTATTCGCCAAATACCTGACCTATGAAGCGGGTCCGATACCCTCAGGTAACAACGTGGTAGGGCAAGAAAATGTCGCCATCATGCTTAACAATGCAGAGTGGCTGGACAATCTGAACTACCTCGAATTCCTGCGCGACATCGGGCGGCATTTCAGCATCAACAGAATGTTGTCCTTCGAGAGTGTCAAGTCGCGGCTGGACCGCGAGCAATCGCTGAGCTTTCTCGAATTCAACTACATGATCCTGCAAGCCTATGATTTCATGGAGCTTCATCGCCGCTATGGCTGTATCCTGCAAATGGGCGGGTCGGACCAGTGGGGCAACATTGTCAACGGCATCGACCTCACCCGCCGCGTGATTGATGCGCCGGTCTATGGCCTGACCTCGCCGCTGCTGACCACCAGCGATGGCAAGAAAATGGGCAAATCCCAAGGTGGTGCCATCTGGCTGAACCCCGACATGCTGTCACCCTACGAGTTCTGGCAGTTCTGGCGCAATACCACGGACGCGGACGTGGGCCGCTTCCTCAAGCTCTATACAGAGTTGCCGGTCGCGGAATGTGACCGTTTGGGCGCGCTGGAAGGGTCAGAGATCAACGAGGCGAAGATCATCCTTGCCAATGAGGTCACGGGCCTACTGCACGGTGCGGATGCTGCTGCGGCGGCGGAGGCCACTGCGCGCGAAGTGTTCGAGCATGGCGGTGTTGGGGATGATCTGCCCACGCTGACGCTGACGGCGGCAGAGGTCGCGGACGGTATTTCCATCGTGCAACTGCTGGTAAAATCCGGTCTTGCCGGATCAGGCAAAGAGGCCAAGCGTCTGATTACGGAGAATGGCGCGCGGATGGATGACCAGCCGCTGACCGATGCGGGGCTGATGATTGACACCGCAGCACTTGCAACGCCGATCAAGCTGTCGGCGGGCAAAAAGCGGCACGCGCTGGTGCAACTGGGCTAAAATGGCTGAGGGGGGGGGGGTTAAGCCCCCCTTAACCATCCTGTGCGCACGCTGGCTGCATGTTTGATGCCAGCCCTCCAATCCAGTCCCATTCCCTGATGCAGGACTGCGCCTTTGCCGCCGCTTTGATGCTGTGCGGTGGCGCACCTGTGCTTCTGCCCTCCGGTCTAATGCTGCTCACCCGCCGTCTTGCAGGGGTGCCGGTGGTGATGCTGCCGCGCGCGGCACCGCCGCCCGACCTGCCCGCACAACTGGCACAGGCAGGGCTGCACCGCCGCCCGCTGATCCTGTCGCCGGAGGCGCCGTGCACGATGCCCCACGCCCTGCGTGTAGCTGCTGCGCGCAGCCTTTGGCATGTAGACTTGACGCCCGCCGAAGCGCACCGCCGCGCGGCGTTGCACCAGAACTGGCGGCACCAGTTGCGGCAGGCAGAGAATGGCCCCCTGCGCGTGCTGCACGGCCCGCTGACGCCCGGTCACCCGCTACTGGAGCTGGAGACGGCCCAAGCCCTTGCGCGGCGCTACCAGAACTGGCCCCCCGCCCTCACCGCCGCCTTTGCCCGCGCGGCCCCTGACCAGACCCACCTCTTCACCGCCCTGCTGCGCGGCCACGCTGTGGCGCATATGCTGTTTTTAACCCACGGCAGCCGCGCCACGTACCATATCGGCCATACCGGGGGTGAAGGGCGCAATCTGCACGCGCATAATTTGCTGCTTTGGCAGGCAATGAATGCGCTCGCAAGACGCGGGATGACATCGCTGGATCTCGGCTTGGGAACCACGCCTGAAATTGACCGCTTCAAACGCCGCGCGGGCGCAACAGCGCGCGCCACAGGGGGCACCTGGCTGCGCTGGACGCCTCTTGCGTCACAAAGCCGCCCGTGATTATCTGAACATATGTTCAAATAGAGAGTGTGATCCATGAAAATGTCCACCACCGCCATCATCACCGGCGGCGCCTCAGGCCTTGGCGAAGCCACCGCCCGTCATTTAGTGTCCCAAGGCGCCAAAGTCACCCTGCTCGACCGCGATGCAGAGCGCGGCAACGCTGTCGCGCAGGACATCGGAGGCTTTTTCATCCAGACGGACGTGACGGATGAGGCCTCGGTCGAGGCCGCCATCGCGCAAGCCCAAGACCAGATGGGCGCGCTGACTGTTGCCGTGAACTGCGCAGGCATTGCTCTGGGCATCAAAACCACGGGCCGCAATGGCGCGCACCCGCTGGCGGCGTTTCAGAAAACCATCGACATCAACCTGACCGGCAGCTTCAACGTCGCCCGCCTTGCCGCCACGGCGATGGCGAAAAATACGCCCGACGCAGACGGCGCACGCGGTGTGATCATCAATACAGCCTCCATCGCGGCCTTCGACGGGCAAAAGGGTCAGGTGGCCTATGCCGCGTCCAAAGGCGGCATCGTCGGCATGACCTTGCCCATGGCGCGGGATCTGGCACAATACGGCATCCGCGTGATGACAATTGCCCCCGGTATTTTCGCCACGCCGATGCTGAAGGGCCTGCCGCAAGAGGTACAAGACAGCCTCGCCGCTGAAGTGCCAAACCCTGCGCGTCTGGGCGAACCGAGCGAATACGGGCGTCTGGTCGCGTTTATTGTGGAAATGGGATATCTAAACGGCGAAGTGATCCGTCTGGATGGCGCGCTACGGATGCGGTAAGAACGGAATTTTTGAAAAATTCCGATAAAATTCTTTGAAAGAATTTTAGGGTCATATCCAAGAACGGGGCGCAGATCACGCGCCCCTTTTTCTCAGCTGCCTGCTTTTTCTTCCAGCATCAGCCATTCTTCTTCGGCATCCGACAGCATCTCGTGCCGCTGCACCAGCGCATCACTGGCTTTCTGGAACTTGGCAGGATGGTCGGTAAACAGCGCCGGATCACCGAGCAACTCTTCGAGTTTGGCAATCTCTGCCCCTATCCGCGCAATCTCGGCGGGCAGCGCCTCAAGGCGGTGCTTTTCGGTGAAACTCAAGCCCGATTGCGCTTTGCCCTTTTGCTGGACTTTCGGCGCGGAACCTTTTGACTTCACAACACTTTCGGAGAAATCTTCCATCCCGCGCTGTGCGAGGTAATCGCTCCACCCGCCTGCATAAACAGTTGCGCGCCCGTCACCTTCCATCGCGATCGTGGTTGCGGCAACGCGGTCAAGGAAATCACGGTCGTGGCTGACCAGAATAACCGTGCCGTCATAACTGCCCAGCAGTTCCTGCATCAGATCGAGCGTTTCGACATCCAGATCGTTTGTCGGCTCGTCGAGAACCAGAAGATTGCTCTCCCGCGCCATCAGCTTTGCCAGCAACAGACGGGCCTTTTCACCACCGGACAAAGACCGCACAGGTGCGCGGGCCTGTGCTTCGTCGAACAGGAATTCTTTGAGATATCCAACCACATGCTTGGGATTGCCGCGCACCAGAACCTGATCCGCCTTGCCACTCACCCGCATATCAGGATCGCCGGTCAAGCTGTCCCAGAGGGTCATATCGCCGTCCAGCTGCGCGCGTGCCTGATCAAACAGCGCCAACGCGAGATTCGTGCCCAGCTTGACCTCGCCCGTGTCGGGGAATTCCTTGCCGATTAGCATGTTCAGCAGCGTGGTTTTGCCCACACCGTTCGGGCCCACAAGGGCAATCCGGTCGCCGCGGTTCACGGTTAGCGAGAAGTCGCGCAAGATGACCTTCTCACCGTAAACCTTTGTAATATTGATCGCTTCCATGACCTTACGGCCGGATTTCGGGCCCGCCTCCAGCGCCATCGCGGCAGTGCCTTGCCGCATGATCTGGCTGCTGCGCTCGGCGCGCAGTTCCTGCAACGCCCGCACGCGGCCTTGGTTGCGCTTGCGCCGCGCAGAAATACCCTCAACCGCCCAACGCCCTTCGGCCTTGATCTTGCGGTTCAGCTTGTGGCGCTGCATGTCCTCTTCTTCCCAGATCGTATCGCGCCACGCCTCGAAGCCCTGAAAGCCGATTTCCTGACGGCGCACAGCACCACGGTCGATCCACAGGGTGGCGCGTGTCAGCGCGTTCAGAAACGCACGGTCGTGGGAAATTATCACATAGGCGGCGCGGGTCGTCTTCAGCTCGTTTTCAAGCCATGCAATCGCCTCGATATCGAGGTGGTTGGTCGGCTCGTCGAGCAGCATCAGCTCCGGCTCCAGCGCCATCAGGCGGGCAAGGGCTGCACGGCGACGCTCACCGCCCGAGGCAGTGGCCACAGGGCGTGCGGGGTCGAATTTCAGCCCCTCGCCTGCACGCTCGACTTTATACAGCTCACCCGGTTCCAGCCCGTGCGAGGCAAAATCGCCCAGCGTCTCGAAGCCCGTGAGGTCAGGGTCCTGCTCCATGTAGCCCACGCTTACGCCGGGACCTGCCGTGATCTCGCCACGGTCAGCCTCCACCAGACCCGCCATGACTTTCATCAAGGTGGATTTGCCAGAGCCGTTGCGCCCGACAAGAGCCAGACGGTCCCCCTGCTGGACAACCAGACCAAGGTTTTCGAATACAGGATCACCGCCAAACGTGAGGGCGATATCGGAGACTTGAAGGAGGGGTGCACGTGCCATGGCGTGCCACTACTGTGCGCCGTCGAATTCGTCAATCATACAAGTGCGCGCAGCAGCTTTTTGCGCGCAGAAGGGATCGTCGCGATATCAAGACAGGTGAACACATGCAGCGTGTCCATCACCCTGTCGACCACTGCATGATCACTGACCCAGCCGCCCATCAGCAGATAAGTGCGCAACAGCGGAGGCATGGCACCATTGGCTTTTTTCAGATCGACCTTGCGGCGCAGGAGCGTGGCATAGGAATAGACTTCGCCTGCCCTGATATGCGGCGCCAAACCCGCAGGCGCCAGATGACGCGCTTTGAGCAGGGCAAAAGCGTCAAGGTAGGGTGCCGGATCCGTGCCTGCAAAGGACGAGCAGCCAAACAGCATCTGCACGCCGCTCTCGTCGACATAAGCCGTCAATGCGGCCCAGGCGATGCGCAGGATGTCGGGGTCGGAATAATCGGGATGAATACAGAAGCGGCCAAGTTCCAGCATGAGGCCACCATAGACTTCCAAAGCGGCAAGATCATAGTATTGCGCGGCATAGCTGTCCGCGATCTGCGGACCTTGCAAAAGCGCCACACGGAAGGTCGCAACAGGCGTGCCACAGGCAGCGATCACCAGCACATGCACAGCACTCGTATCAAACCGGTCGGCCGCGCCGCCCGCAGCGCCAAAACAGCGGCAGCGCAGTGCAAACACAGCCGCCATATCTTCCTGACCCTGCGCCGCACGCGCAAGGTAGGCGCCTTTTTCCAAAGGGATCATGACGGGTGAAGGCGCAGAGGAATCAGCCGCCAAGGCCCGCAGGGTTGAAGCGTCCGATGTTGCCCAGCAACTGGCGCAGGAAGCCGCTGTCGCGCACACCCGGCGTGGTCACGCGGCGCGTAAGGGGCACCACCTGCCCGCGCTCCAGACCGAACCGCTCGATATTAGTGACAACGCCTGCATCGTCAAAACTGATCGCCAGCACCTGACGCTCAATCACCTTGGGGGCCAGTGCACCGATGGTGCGGCGCTGGCTGCGGACGTAATAAAAGCCGCTGTTGGTCACGACACCGGCAGTAGAGGGCGTGCCGATCGCTTCCTCAACCGAGGCGCGGGTATCGACACCGACCACAACCTGCTCCAACTCTTCATCCGAGGGGATATAGCCATGGTTGGCGTATTGCGGCGAACAGGCCGAAACACCGGCACCAAGTGCCACGACCAGCAGCACACGCCGCCACATTCCGAAGTTTGTAAAGCTGGTGGTGTTAAAGATACCCATGGTACTGCCCCTTGCCCTCAGCCTGTATGGCTTTTATCCCGCATATACCAAATGCGCCCCATGGTTCAAGAAACGAAAGCACATGCTCATGTCTCCTACACCCCCAAGTGCAACCAGTTTGCGCGTCTCAAACCTGTCACAGACAGCACCGACCCCGTTTTCACTGCGCCCGGATGCTGCCGCACTGGCCGCGATCGCATCGGCGCTGGACCTCAGCGGCCTGCGTAAATTGTCATTCGAGGGCAGTTTGCGGCCGATGGGCGACAGCGACTGGCAACTCAAAGCGCGCCTTGGCGCCACAGTTATCCAGCCCTGCGTGGTCACGCTGGAGTCTGTAAGCACCCGCATTGATGTGGATATTGTGCGCACTTTCCTGCGCGATTATGTAGATATCGACGCGCCAGAGGCCGAAGTGCCGGAAGATGACAGTGTCGAGCCGCTGGGCGCGTGGATTGATCCTGCCGCCGTTATGGAAGAGGCGCTGGCGCTGGCCGTGCCGGAATATCCGCGCAAAGACACCGACGAGGCCGTGACCGTCCGCGTGACCGAACCGGGCAAGACCCCGATGAGCGACGAAGAGGCCCGCCCCTTTGCCGGACTGGCCGCGTTCAAAGCGCAGCTGGAGAATGATCAGGACACATAACTTTGGCAAATGCAGCAGAGCATTGGCAAAATCCGGCTTGCAACAGCCCGTTTGCACAGTATTTTGCGCCAAGACGGTGAAATAGCGTTGGACAAGCCGGCGCCATTTGCCTAGATGCACGACACGCCCTTTAGGGAGTTGATCCGAAACACGGCCCGCCGCAGCCGATCTGCGCACCATGGCCCCGAATACAAAGGCACCCGAAATGGCTGTCCAGCAGAATAAAGTATCAAAATCGCGCCGCAACAACCGCCGCTCACACGATTCGCTGGTTGCAGCGAACCCGAACGAGTGCACAAACTGCGGTGAGCTGAAGCGCCCGCATCATATCTGTGCCTCCTGCGGTCACTATGCCGACAAGGATGTTGTCGCACAGGTTGACGAGATTGATCTGGAAGACGACGCGGCATAAGCTGCGCGGAACCATAACAATTAAAGGCATTCGCAGCAGATGACGGCCCAGACCGATCACACAACCGCGAAGGCCCGCACCCTCATATCGGTCGATGCGATGGGCGGCGATCAGGGACCGGCAGCTGTTGTTGCCGGTTGCCTTATATCTGCCAAAGAAAATCCTGACATTTCGTTTATCCTGCACGGACCAGAGGCCGAGTTGCGCGCCCTCGTGGCAAAACACCCCTTGCTGGCGGACCGGACGCAGATCAGGGATGCCGTCGGTGTTGTCACGATGGAAGACAAGCCGAGCCACGTTGTACGCAGCGGCAAGGACACCTCCATGTGGTCCGCGATTGAGTCGGTCCGCACGGGTGAGGCCAGCGTTGCCGTGTCCTGCGGCAATACCGGCGCGCTGATGGCCCTGTCGATGATCCGCCTGCGCAAGCTGCCCGGCGTGAACCGTCCCGCGATTGCTGTGCTCTACCCCTCCTCTAACGTCCAAGGGTTCAACGTCATGCTGGACGTCGGCGCGGATATCAAAGCCGATGCCGATGATCTGTTGCGCTTTGCCCTGATGGGCATGTCCTATGCGCGCAACGGGCTGAACGTGGACAAGCCGCGCATCGGCCTGCTGAACGTCGGCACAGAAGAGCATAAAGGCCGCACCGAGCTGAAAGAAGCCCATGATCTGATTCGCGCCCATGAGGCGAATGCGGGCTACAAGTTTGTAGGATTCGTTGAGGGTGGCGATATTTCCGGCAACAAAGCCGATGTGATTGTCACCGACGGTTTTACTGGCAACATCGCCATCAAAACCGGCGAAGGCACCGCCAGCCTGATCGGCCAGCGTCTAAAAGAGGCGTTCAAATACTCCATGCTGTCGCGGCTGGCCTCCTTGCTGGCCTATACCTCGCTGATGCGTCTACGGATGAAGATCGATCCGCGCCGTGTGAATGGCGGTGTGTTTCTGGGTCTCAACGGCACGGTTGTGAAATCCCACGGCTCTGCCGATGCCACGGGTGTTTCCGCCGCCATCAAACTGGCCGCACAGCTGGTCCAGAACGGCTTTAACGACAAACTTGCCGCGCGGGTTGCCGCCGCCCTTCCCACAGAGGAGCCATCCCCCGAATGACCCTGCGTGCTGTTGTAATCGGGGTTGGTCATTACCTGCCCAAACGCGTTGTAGAGAATGCCGAATTCGAGGCGACACTAGAGACAAACGACGAATGGATCAGGGGCCGCTCAGGGATCGAGAGGCGTCATTTCGCGGGCGACGGCGAGACAACCTCCAGCATGGCCACCGCCGCAGCACAGGCCGCTCTGAAGATGGCAGGCCTTGTGGCCGATGACGTCGATGCGATCATCGTCGCCACCTCCACGGCCGATCTGACCTTCCCGTCTGCCGCGACCATGGTGCAGGACCAGCTGGGCATGACCCGCGGCTTTGCCTTTGATATTCAGGCAGTTTGCGCCGGTTTTGTCTTCGCGCTCAGCAATGCGAACGCGCTGATCCTGTCCGGTCAGGCCAGCCGCGTGCTGGTCATCGGGTCAGAAACGTTCAGCCGGATCATGGACTGGACAGACCGCAGCACCTGCGTGCTGTTTGGCGATGGCGCGGGCGCGGTTCTGCTGGAGGCACAACAAGGCACCGGCACCACGGCCGACCGTGGCATCCTGTCAACCGATCTGAACTCCGACGGCACCCAGCGCGAGCTGCTGTATGTCGATGGCGGCACCTCTACAGGCACCACCGGCTATCTGCGCATGCAGGGCAATCAGGTCTTCCGCCATGCGGTTGCCAAACTGGCAGCAACAGCCACCACCGCGATGGAGCGTGCAGGCATCACCAGCGATGACGTCGACTGGATTGTGCCGCATCAGGCCAACATCCGCATCATTCAGGGCACCGCGAAAAAGCTGGGCCTGCCGATGGATAAAGTTGTGGTGACAGTACAAGATCACGGCAACACCTCCGCCGCGTCGATCCCGCTGGCGCTGTCTGTCGGTGTGGCGCGCGGCCAGATCAAGCAGGGCGATCTGCTGGTCACCGAAGCGATCGGCGGCGGGCTGGCTTGGGGCGCTGTGGTGTTGCGCTGGTAAGCGCACATTGCACGCTGCGCTGGTAAGCCCGCATTTACTTTCCGGTGATACGCATAAGATCGCCCTCTAAGACGCGGAAATGGTGCGAAGTTGTTGACTTGATCACCCAAGCTGGCCAAAGTCTGCGTAATCATGGGGGAAGATATGACGAGTAACACATTGACACGTATGGACCTGAGCGAAGCTGTTTTTCGCGAAGTGGGCCTGTCGCGCAACGAAAGCGCACAACTGGTAGAGACGGTTCTGGAAGAGATGTCGGATGCGCTGGTGCGCGGAGAACAGGTGAAAATCTCGTCATTCGGGACATTTTCGGTGCGTGATAAATCCGCGCGAATCGGCCGCAATCCGAAGACCGGCGAGGAAGTGCCGATCAACCCGCGCCGCGTTCTGACCTTTCGCCCGTCGCATCTGATGAAAGACCGCGTTGCCGACGGGAACAAGTCCTGACCTGATGCCCAAATCGCCCGACGCATTCCGCACAATCTCCGAAGTTGCCGACTGGCTCGGCATCCAGGCGCATGTCTTGCGTTTTTGGGAGAGTAAATTCACCCAAGTGAAACCGATCAAGCGCGCGGGCGGCAGGCGGTATTACCGGCCTGCGGATATGCTGCTGCTGGGCGGCATCAAAAAATTGCTGCATGATGACGGACTGACCATCAAAGGTGTGCAGAAAATCCTGCGGGAAGACGGCATGAGCCATGTTGCCGCCATGTCGCCCCCTCTGGACGATGCGGATATCGAATTTGAAGAAACTGTCGGCGTACAAGATCCCGAGCCAATGCTGATGCAGGCACCCGCCGTCTCGTCAGTGGTACTGCCTTTCCAACCGCCGAAAGATCCGGCCAAAGACGCTGCACCGACAGACCTGCCGCTATCACCCGACGATCTGCGTGAGGAAGCTGCACCTGCGACCGCGTCTGAAGATGAGACTTCGACGCCCGGAGCGCGCGCGCCGGACGATACCCCGGAAACCGTGCCTACCAACAGCATGGTCGAGCAGCCGGACGCGGGGCATGACGCGCCCACTGTTGCAGCACCGCTGTCTGTGTCGGCACAGGATACATGCAACAAAATTCCCACTGCAACTGATCAGACGGCAGGCGCGCCAGAAGAAGTGCAAGAGCCTGAACCGGCGATGCAGGCACCTCAGGCGCAAACACAGGCAACAGCGCCTGCTGTGCAAGACGCAGAACCTGCGACAAATCCACAGGTCACAAAGCCACAAGCACCGGGCAGCGACACCAGCGTCGGGGAAACCCATAACGAGGCACCTGTTGCACAAAGCACTGGTGAGCTCCCTGCTGAAAAGACATCTGACGCGGCCCCCCCCCTTTTTGCGCGTGAACCGGAAACTATCGTGCAACCGGCTGCACCGCCCGATACTGATACGCAGCAGAATCAGCCGCAGGCCCCTGCACATCCAACCCCTGCACATCCAACCCAAGCGCAGACAGCACAGGCCACGGCCCCCGCGCAACACGAAGAACAGGCCGCCCCTGCGCAGCCGGAAGAACAGGCCGCCCCTGTGGCACCAAAGCCGCGCGACATCGGAATGCCGACCCTCACGCCAGAGAAAGACATTCCCGCCCGGACTTCCACGCTGGCCCATGCCGGATGCCTGCGGTCCGTCGATGCTGCAACGGCGCAAAAGATGACACCGCTGCTGGCCCAACTCGCAGTCCTGCGCGACCGTATGGCAGCCCCCCGCAGCACTGCGCCGACCAAATTCTGACTGCGCGCGGAAATGGGTGCGATTGCCTCTTGCGCGCCTGCATTTATGCGGTATGAACACCCCAATGTCGGGCTATGGCGCAGTCTGGTAGCGCGTCCGTCTGGGGGACGGAAGGTCGCAGGTTCGAGTCCTGCTAGCCCGACCACGACATTCATAAAACGCTCGCATCCTACCGGGTGCGGGCGTTTTGTCCATTAAGCGACCCCCGATCAAAAGGATCTTATATGTCTGGCGTGATCCCGAACCAGCAGCTTGAAACCATGATCGCCACAGGTGCTATTGCAGCTGATCCGGCCGTTGATCCGGCACAAATCCAGCCCGCCAGCCTTGATCTGCGGCTGGGCAATGTTGCCTACCGCGTGCGTGCGTCGTTCCTTGCGGGGCGCGGCGCAAAAGTGGCGGACCGGCTGGCAGAATTCGAGATGCACCGCATAGACCTCACGCAGGGCGCTGTTCTGGAAAAAGGGGCGGTTTATGTCGTCCCCCTGATGGAACGTCTGGCCCTGCCCGAGGATGTCAGTGCGGTTGCCAACGCCAAAAGCTCGACCGGACGGCTGGACCTGCTGACCCGTACCGTGACCGACGGCGGCACCGAGTTTGACCGTATCGGTGCGGGGTATCATGGCCCGCTTTACGCCGAGATATGCCCCCGCTCGTTTTCCGTGCTGGTGCGCCCCGGCATGCGCCTCAACCAGATTCGCTTTGGCACCGGCAACGCCGTTCTGGACGATGATGCCCTGCGCGCGCTGCACGCGTGTACGCCGCTGGTAGACGGTGCAGCGGTGATTGATGACGGCTTGGGCTTCTCTGTTGATCTGCGGTTGAAAGACACTACGCTGGTCGGCTACCGTGCAAAACCGCACACCGGCGTGATTGATCTGGACAAGATCGGGCATTACGCGCCTGCGGATTATTGGGAAGAAGTGCACAGCAGCAACGGCCAGATCATTCTGGACCCTGGTGCGTTCTATATTCTGGTGAGCCGCGAAGCTGTCACCATCCCCCCCGAATACGCCGCCGAAATGGCCCCCTATCTGGCAATGGTAGGCGAATTCCGCGTGCATTATGCAGGGTTCTTTGACCCCGGTTTTGGCCATGATGCGGCGGGGGGGGCCGGGTCACGCGGCGTACTGGAAGTGCGCTGCCACGAGGCGCCTTTTGTGCTGGAGCACGGGCAAGTTGTGGGCCGACTGGTTTACGAACGGATGAGTGACGTGCCGACCCAACTGTATGGCGCCGGTATTGCGTCCAACTATCAAGGACAGGGGTTGAAGCTGTCCAAGCATTTCAAAGCACCCTAGGGCGCGCTAATTTCGGCGCAGCCTACCTTCGGTCAGCCCAAGCCGGCCCGCACGGATTCTGTGTCATCCAGCGGTAGATCTAATTCCCGTTCTCACGTTTGGCACGGCGCGCGGCGCGCACCTCGTTACGGCTGGGGCCATTTTCTGCGGGATTTAGAAAATCATCAACGGCACCTTGAGGCGGTTGCTTGGCCCCCTTGCGCATCGAGGAGGCCTTGTTCAAGCCTGCATCAATGCCCTTGTTGACAAATTTGCGCATCACTTGCCGCATGATCATATTTATAATCTGGTTCATCGTGCTCTCCTCGGACCTCTGGTTTGTCGCCAGTATAGCGACAATTACGGCATTATTGAGGATCAATCTTCAAAAAGTTCGCTCTGCCCTTCGGTGCTTTCCGGCTCGTCCTCTTCCTCGCCCAGCTTCGGCATCAGGCTGAAGGCAGGACGATTTTCCAAAAGGCCTGCAGCGCGGAGTTCTTTCAGGCCGGGCAGATCACGCGCATTCTCCAGACCAAAGTGGTCAAGAAAGCTTTCGGTGACCACAAAGGTCACAGGCCGCCCCGGTGTCATTTTGCGGCGGCCAAAGCGGATCCATTCCAGTTCCAGCAACTGGTCCACTGTCCCGCGCGACACAGAGACGCCGCGGATTTCCTCGATCTCGGCACGGGTGACGGGCTGGTGATAGGCGATGATGGCCAGCGTCTCGATCGCGGCACGGCTGAGTTTGCGGACCTCGACCGTCTCCTTTTGCATCAGATATCCCAGATCGGCGGCAGTGCGCAGGGCATAGGCATCGCCCACTTTCATCACCTGTACACCGCGCCCCTCATAGCGTCGGCGGACATGCACCATGGCTTCGGCCACATCGCAACCGTGGGGCATACGCGCTTCAAGATCGCGCAGGGTGACGGGATCGGCGCTGGCAAAGAGCACGGCTTCGATCATACGTTCCTGTTCCGCCATGGGCGGCGCGTCAAACAGGCTTTCCTCGATGTCGTCAGGCACGGGGAACCTCCCTTTTACGCAGCTGGATCGGCGCAAAACTCTCGGCTTGGCGGATTTCCAGCTTGCCTTCTTTCACCAGCTCCAGCGAGGCGGCAAAGGTGGCGGCGGTGGCAGAGCGGCGCTTGATAGGATCAACCTCCCAGCCTTCGGGCAGGAAGCTCATCAGATCGCCCCAATCGCCTGCATAGCCGATGAGGCCGCGCATCCGCTCCAGCGCCTGCTCCATCGTGAAGACCTTTTCACGGTCCAGCACAAAGGGGCGGAAATCATCGCGGGTGCGAATACGGGCATAGCCCTGCATCAGGTCCAGCAGGGTCGCGGTATAGGTCACACTGCGCACCCGCTCGACCACTTGGGTCTGGCCGCGCGCAAAGAAATCACGGCCCAACTGGTCGCGGCCCATCAGGCGGGCAGCGGCGTCGCGCATGGCGGCAAGGCGCTCCAGCTGGAAGGCCAGATGGGCGGCAAGCTCCTCGCCGCTGGGGCCTTCCTCGGCGGGATCAGGGGGCAACAGCAGGCGCGATTTGAGGAAGGCCAGCCATGCGGCCATCACCAGATAATCGGCGGCCAGTTCCAGCCGCAGCGTCTTGGCGTGCTCCACAAAGGCCAGATATTGCCGCGCCAGTTGCAGCACGGAAATCTTGCGCAGGTCTACCTTTTGGGTGCGGCTGAGCGTCAGCAACAGGTCCAACGGGCCTTCAAACCCGTCGACATCCACAATCAGTGCTTCGGCGGCCACACGATCGGCAACCGAAACGCTGTCTTGCTCAAAGAGGTTTTCAGCCATGCAGCCCCTCGCCCATCAGCACCTCAAGCTGTGCATCAAGGGCGGCAATGTCAATGTCATCCGGTTTTTGGCGATAGCTGAGCGCACGCAGAGCGCGGCGTTGTGCGGCATCTGTCATAGCCCCTGCCGCATGGGCCACTTCCGCGCGTTCGGCCAGCGTGCCGTTGCAATGCAGAATCACATCACAGCCTGCGGCAATCGCATCACGGCTCAGATCAGCCAAGCCGCCACTCAGTGCCTTCATCGAAATGTCGTCGGTCATGATCAGGTTGTCAAAACCGATGTCCTCGCGGATCACTTGCATCATGCGGTGCGATAATGTTGCAGGCAGCGGGTCAATCGCCTCATAGACCACATGCGCCGTCATGCCCATGGGCGTGTCGCGCAGGGCCTTGAAAGGGGCAAAATCCACGCGGTCCAGCTCATCGCGCGAGGCAGTCACGCGGGGCAGCCCGAAGTGGCTGTCGGTGGTGGCGCGGCCATGGCCGGGAATGTGTTTGATCACGGGCAACACGCCACCCGCAAGCATGCCATCATTGGCCGCCTGCCCCATCAGCGCAATGCTGGAGGCATCCAGACCGTAACAGCGGTTATACAAGAACTCATGCGTGTCAGCGCGCGGCACATCGACCATCGGCGCGCAATTGCTGTCGATCCCAAGCGCGTACAACTCATGCGCAATCAGGCGAAAGCGTATGTACATCGCCTCGGCTGCGCTGGCACCGGCAGCTTGCACAAATGCCATCGGGGGCAGCCATTCGCGCCATGTGGGACCCCGCAAACGCTGGACACGCCCGCCTTCCTGATCAATGGTAATCGGCGCATTGTGGCCTGCTGCCTCGCGAAAATCATCGCACAGCGCGCGCACCTGATCGGGCGTGTCGATATTGCGGGCAAACAGGATAAAACCGAAGGGCGTCACATCGCGAAACAACGCTTTTTCATCCGCACTCAGCCGGTGACCTGCGGAATCGAGAATCGTAGCACCAAAACGCGGCATTCCGCTCACCGTGTCACAACGGGGATACAATCCACGCTTTCTGCAACCAGAGCAGAGCAGAAGCGGCGCGCATCGCCGATGTCTTCGAACCCTTCGGCGCGCAAGCGGTAGAACGTGCGGCCACCGGATGTCGCTTCCATCACAATGCGCTTCTTGCCCTCCATAAACGGGGCGAAACGGGCGTTGAGCTTGCCCCACTGCGCGCGCGCGATTTCAGGCGTATCAAAAGCACCCAGCTGTACCAGACGGGTGCCGACAGGCAGGCTGGCAGCGTCCAGATCAAACGCTTCGCCCGCCTCAGCGGCAACAGGTATAGCGGCGGCAACAGCAGACAGTTGCGGACGCACGATCGGGCGCAACGACATTTGCAAACCACCTTTAGCGTCCAGTGCGGAAATATCAGCTCCGGAGACAGAAGCAAGGACCGGCACGCCCTCCCCTTCGACCGGATTGTCATAGCCGTTGCCTTCAATCAATTGCGCCACAATGCTGTCAATGGACCCGTCTTCAAACGCCGCAGTGATTTCCTGCGCTTCCGGTGCCTGCTGTTCAAGAGGCTGAATTTCACCTTCTGAAACATCGGGCAGCGTCAAAGCAGCATCAGTCACATCAGGTACAGGCTGGTCCTCGTCGGCCAGTTCCGTCGGGCGTGGTGCCAGATGCAACTCCTCTGCGAGCACGTCCGCAGTGCCAATCGCTGCAACAGAATTCACCGAAAGGCCCTGATGCGGCGCAAAATCGCCCCCCGGCTCAACGGGGCGCACACGCATTTCGCCCACCGCCGCGCGCACAACGGGAATACCGCTGACGTCACGCACCAACAATTTATACCCCCAGATGCCTACACCAACCACCAGGGCAAGCGAGACCGCAGCCCCCGCCAGATTGGTCAGCTTGCTGATCGAGGAAGCGGGTGCAACAGCATACTCAGGATGCTCATGCGCCGCAAAGCCCCCTTGGGAGGTTTGTGTGTAGTCTGCCATCGTTGCCTCTCTGTCCGCGCGATACATTGCCGCCCGGATCTGCCGTTCATTTACCTGTGGTGAGCCGCCTAGCGCATCTCGTCAGCAGGGGTTACTCCAAGGATACCCAAGCCTGCCGCAATTACAATCGCCACGCTGCGCGCAAGCGCAATTTTCGCCTGAGATGTTGCAGGATCGTCCTCCTGAATGAACCGCAGGCCGGTCTCGGTGTTGCCCAGCGTCCAGAAGCCGTGCAGATCGCCTGCAAGTTCATAGAGATAGAAGGCAATGCGGTGCGGCTCGTTTGACCGCGCGGCAGTTTCGATCAGGCGCGGCCATTCGGCGATTTTACGCAGCAGCGCCAGCTCTGACGGGTGATCCAGCTTGGACAGATCGGCGGCTTGCAGCGCTTGATCGCTCACGTCGATGCCTGCGTATGCGGCTTTGCGCATCACGCTTGCCACTCGCGCATGGGCGTATTGCACATAGAACACAGGGTTCTCGCGTGATTGCTCCATCACTTTGTTGAAATCAAAGTCCAGGGCTGCGTCGTTCTTGCGGGTCAGCATGACAAAACGGGTCACGTCACTGCCGACTTCGTCAATCAAATCGCGCAGGGTCACAAAATTGCCCGCACGTTTGGACATTTTAAATTCTTCACCGTTCTTGAACAGCTTGACCAGCTGCGTTAGCTTGATGTCCAGCGGCACGCGGCCCCCGGACAGCGCATGCACCGCCGCCTTCATCCGTTTGACATAGCCGCCGTGGTCCGCACCGAACACGTTGATCAGCGCGTCATAGCCGCGTTCAACCTTGTCGTTATGATAGGCAATGTCGGGCGCAAAATAGGTCCATGTGCCGTCATTCTTCTGGATCGGGCGGTCTTGGTCATCACCGAAATCGGTGGATTTGAACAAGGTCTGCTCGCGCGCTTCCCAATCCTCGGGCAGCTTGCCCTTCGGTGGCGCCAGCGTGCCCTTATAGATCAGACCCATATCGTCCAGCTTTTTCAGGCAGGCTTCGATTTTACCGGTGTTATAGAGGGATTTCTCCGAAAAGAACCGGTCCATTTTGACGCCCAGCAGCGCCAAATCCTCACGGATCAGGTCCATCATTTCGTCGGTGGCAAAATTGCGGATCGGCACCAGCCAAACATCCTCGGTCTGGTCCAGATACTGCGTGCCGACCTGCTCTTTCAGCTTTTGACCGACAGGGATCAGATAATCGCCGGGATAGGTGCCATCGGGGAAAGCCACCTTTTGGCCGTGCGCCTCCTGATAGCGCAGGAACACCGAGCGCGCCAAAGCGTCGATCTGGTTGCCGCCATCATTGATCACATATTCGCGCGTCACGTCCCAGCCCGCAAAGGCCAGCAGCGAGGCCAGCGCATCGCCAAAAACCGCACCGCGCGTGTGGCCCACATGCAGCGGGCCTGTGGGGTTGGCAGAGACATATTCGACGTTGACCGATTTGCCAGCGCCCAGCGTGCCACGGCCATAATCCGTGCCTGCCGCCAGAACCGTGCCTGCGACCCCCTGCCAGACACTATCGGCCAGCCGCAGGTTCAAGAACCCCGGCCCTGCCACTTCGGCACTGGTGATGCGCGGATCAGCGGCCAGCAAGACGGCCAGCTTTTCCGCAATCTCGCGCGGTGATTTACCTGCCGGTTTGGCCAGCACCATGGCGGCGTTTGTGGCCATATCCCCGTGTGCGGCATCGCGCGGCGGCTCTGCTGTGACGTTGTCGGTGGACAGGCCTGCGGGCAGATCGCCAGCGGCAACCATCGCATCAATGGCGGTCAGAACAAGGGTGCGGATATCGGCAAAAAGGTTCATGTCAGGACTCTCGGAGTATACGGGTTGCCCTCGTGTACCACGCAGACGCCCCGCGTCAATCAAAGGCGCAGTTCAGTGCCCGTTAGCGGCCCCATTGTTTTCGCCAGCAGCCCCACAACGGCCGAGCGTGCGGGGGCCACTGCCCCTGCGCCCACGTTGATCAGATTCAGCCGCAATCCGTCGCGGCGCAGCGCATGGGCATAGGCCGCCTGAGCCGACACAAGTGCAGGCGCCATGGCCCCTGCCGCCACATCCAAACTCTGTTCGGGCCGCGCAACCACAGTGACAATCTGGCCATCGCGCGCCGACAGCGCGGGCATAAAGCCCTGTACGATGCCTTGCAGTACAGCGATGTTCAAGTCCAGCTTGTCGGGATGGCGCAGCGGCATCAGGTTCAGCACGCCGTCCAGACGCGCCTCGCCCCACGCGCGGCCAACACGGCGCAACGCCTCCTCGGGGGTGCCTTTCAACGTCAGCGGCACAGCGCCCGTGATCTGCGCCAGACCATCAGCATCCGTATCAGCGGCCACCACCTGCGCACCGGATGCCGCCAGCGCACGCACAATACTGCGGCCAAAGGCGCAACAGGCGCCCAGCACGATGATCCGCTGCCCGTGCAGGATGCCCGCCGCGCGCTTGGTCTGTGATTTTGTTACGTTGTCCAACATCGTCTATCCCCTTTGTCCTACATGCACACCCACGCGCGGGGTGTCACCGATCAGCCGCTCATGCTCTTGCAGGGCAAACCGGTCGGTCATGCCCGCAATGTAGTCAGCCACAATTCTTGCCAGCATTGTACGGTCCGCAGCAGCTTCGGCAATAGAATTTGCCCAGTCCGCAGGCATCAGGGCGGGATTTTCCAGAAACAGCGGAAACAGCTCCTCCACCACCCGCGTCACACCGGCGCGGATCACCATGACTTCGGGCGCGCGGTACATACGTGTGAACAGGAACCGCCGGATTTCCCCAAGATCACGCCACATAGCGGGCGAGAAACGGATCACGGGACGACCCAGCGCGCGAATATCTTGTGCAGAGTGGGCACCCGATTGCACCAGCAAATGCCGCGAGGTGTCGATCACATCGGCCACCATCACGCCAAACACCCGCCGCAGCGCCTCGTGACGGCGGCGGTAAGGGTCGAGATTTGGATAAAGTGCATCCACCTGCGCGAAGGCTGGCTTGAGCAGCGGCAAATCCGCAATGTCGGCTTCGCTGAACAGCCCCGCGCGCAACCCATCATGCAGATCATGGTTATTATACGCAATGTCATCGGACAGGGCCGCCACCTGCGCCTCGGCACTCGCGTGGGTGTGCAGCTCCAGATCATGCAGGGCGTTATAATCGGCCAGCGCGTGCGGTAGATCGCCGGTGACGGGGCCGTTATGTTTGGCAATCCCCTCCAGCGTCTCCCACGTCAGGTTCAGCCCGTCGAAATCTGCATAGTGCCGCTCCAGCGAGGTGACGATCTTGATCGCCTGCGCGTTGTGGTCAAAGCCGCCGTAGGGCGCCATCAGGGCCGCCAGCGCATCCTCGCCGGTGTGGCCAAAGGGCGGATGCCCCAAATCATGGGCCAGCGCGACCGCCTCTGTCAGCTCTGCATTCAGATAAAGTGCGCCCGCGATGGTCCGCGCCACCTGCGCCACTTCGATGCTATGGGTCAGGCGGGTGCGGTAATAATCGCCCTCATGCTCCACAAACACTTGGGTTTTATGCTTGAGCCGTCGAAAGGCGCTCGAATGGATAATCCGGTCGCGGTCGCGCTGGAAGCAGGAGCGAAAGCTGCTCTCGTCCTCAGGCACGCCTCTGCCACGGGCAAGATCGGGATCGGCAGCGAAAGATGCACGCATTTGTGTCTCCTGTGAACGCGGCGCTTGTACCGTGCTGTAACCGTTTCTATATTACGCTTGTGACCTGATGGAAACCAGCGCGGAGTATCCGACATGAACCTGCCCCCCAAAGTGACCGAGCGCGCCTTTGCCCGCCTCTCGGAAATCGGCGCTGCCACAGATGGCAAGGCCCTGCGTGTGGCCGTTGAAGGCGGCGGCTGTTCAGGTTTCCAGTATGAAATCCTGCTGGACGAGGCGAAAGACGATGATCTGGTGCTGGAAGGCAGCGGCGAGCGGGTTGTCGTCGACAGCATATCCCTGCCGTTCCTGTCCAACGCCGTGATTGATTTTTCAGAGGAGCTGATCGGCGCGCGGTTTGTGATTGAAAACCCGAACGCATCATCGTCCTGCGGCTGCGGCACGTCCTTTTCTATGTGATCTGCTTGCCCTGAAGCCGTGTTTGCGCGATAGCACTGGCAATCCAAACAGGAGTGCCATGCCATGAAAATCGCCACATTCAACATCAACGGCATCAAGGCCCGCATCAACGCCCTGCCCGACTGGCTGGATAGCGCGCAGCCCGACGTTGTGCTGATGCAGGAAATAAAATCCGTCGACGAAGCCTTCCCGCGCGAGATTTTCGAGGAGCGCGGCTATAACGTCGAGGTGCACGGGCAGAAATCCTTCAACGGTGTCGGCATCCTGTCCAAGCTGCCGCTGGAGGACGTGACGCGTGGCCTTCCCGGTGACGAGAGCGACGAACAGGCCCGCTATATTGAGGCGACTGTGGTCGGGGATAAACACTCTGTCCGGCTGTGTGGCCTCTACCTGCCCAACGGCAATCCGGTTGAATTAAACGAGGATGGCACGCCCGTGGCCGGTGGCAAATACGCCTATAAACTGGCGTGGATGGACCGTCTGCGCAAACGCGCCGAGCAATTGCTGGCCGAGGAAACCCCGTTTCTGATGGCAGGCGACTATAACATCATTCCACAGGCCGAAGACGCCGCCACCCCCGACGCATGGCGCGGTGATGCGCTGTTCCGGCCCGAGAGCCATGAAAAATGGCGCGCGCTGCTGAACCTCGGCCTGACGGAGGCCTTCCGCGCCCGAACGCAAGGACCGGACCATTACAGTTTCTGGGATTATCAGGCCGGCGCGTGGAACCGCAACAACGGCATCCGCATCGACCATTTCCTGCTGTGCCCTTACACCGCCGACCGCCTGCGTGATTGCCAGATCGACAAGGAAATCCGCGGCTATGACAAGCCCTCGGACCATGTGCCGGTCTGGGTTGATCTGGACCTTTAAGGCACTGCATCCACGGCGGCTGAAGGCGGGATGGTCACAGGCCCCAACCGCGTCTCGCCCAGACGCGGATGCAGTTTGGCCGTCAGCCCCAAGGCCAGCAGACAAGCCGCCCCCGCCAGCGCAAAAATCCCCGTCACAGGCGCGAACAGTAGCACCAGCCATGCGCCCCCCGGTGTGACAATCCCCGATACATCGCGGTAAGAGGAATAGACGGCGGACATCTCCGTGCGCTCGGACGGTTTGACCGCCATCAGGAACGGCAGGCCGCCGCAAATATCCAGCAAGATCAGGAAAAAGCTGGCTGTGACCAGCAGGGCGACCGTCATCCAAGGCGTCATAACGCCCGAACCTGCCAGCCCGAACAGCACAGCAGCCGCCGCAAACCCCGTGCGCACCGACGTCCGGATGGAGCGCGCCTGTATAAACCGCAACATCAGCGGCGTCACAAACAGTGCCGCATTCGTGAGGGACAAAACGGCGCCCCCCAGCTCGGATCCCAATCCATTTTCTACCGCATAGATTGGCAGATAAACGATATAGGCCCACCAGCCACACGACCGGATCACCGCATAGAGAAATCCCGCCACAAGGCGCGGTTGCCGGAAAAACCGCCCCAGAAAGGCCAGCGGGTTGGGCGGAGGACGCTTGGCGCGGGTGATCAGCTTGCCATTGCCCATACGCATATAGAAAAACACGGCCAGCATCGCCGCTGCGGCACAGGCGGAAATGATGAAAGGTGCCGGATGCCACCACCCCCAGAGCATGACACCCGCAAACGGCCCCACTGTCCAGCCGATGGCGGAATAGAACAGCCGCTGGGTTTCGCAGCGCCCCAGCTCGACCCGCGCGATGTAATCCAGCACATAGGAATTAAAACAGACAAAGGTCGTGACCGTGGCGACAGAATTCAGCCCGAGGGCCGCAATCATCATCGCAGGCGTGCCGACCATGGCCGCACTACACCCGATGATGTAGCAACTGGCGCCGATCGCATACATCCACCGCCGCGCGATAAAACGGGTAAGGAAGGGCACCAGCAGCCCAGCAGTCAGCGATACAAAGCCCAGCATGAAATAGACCGAACTGATCAGCGCCACATCGCCCAAGGCTGCCAGCATCGCCACCGGAAACACCGATACCAGCATGCCGCGCACCACCGCCTCAAACCCTGCAAGCACGGCAAAGCCGCGCACGGACGGTGCCGGCGCGTGGCGCAGCCATTCAGGAATTCGACGTTCAAACATGCGAGATTGGTCCGGTCAGTATATTCGAACCATATGCCCGCGCGTGCCACGGTCAATGCCCTTCGCGACACTACATGCCGCAAATGGCATCTGCCGACTATGCCTGCAATTCCGCATCCCAGTACAGAAAGTCTATCCAGCTGTCGTGCAGAAAGCCGGGGGGGAATTTGCGGCCCATATTGCGCAGTTCCTCAGGTGCAGGCTGGCGCGGCGGTTTACGCAGGTGAAATCCGGTCTGGTGCAGCGATCGGGAGCCTTTACGCAGGTTGCACGGACTGCATGCGGCCACAACATTTTGCCAGCTGGTCACGCCACCACTGGCACGCGGGACCACATGATCAAACGTCAACTCGCCCTTGTTGCCGCAATACTGGCACTTGAATTCGTCGCGCAGGAATAAGTTAAAGCGCGTGAAGGCTACGCGCTTTTGAGGTTTTACATAGTCTTTCAGCACAACCACCGAGGGGATGCGCAGGGTGGTTGTGGGGGAGTGGACGCACTCGTCATACTCCGCAACGATATCCACCCTGTCGAGGTATTTGGCCTTTACCGCATCCTGCCAGGACCACAAAGACAGCGGATAATAACTGAGCGGGCGATAATCCGCATTTAGCACCAGCGCAGGCTTGGCGCTCAACGCGCCCGGAGTGCGCGTAAATTCGGTTCTGAAACTGCCGTCTAGCTGCACGCCACCCATACTCCCATTTCTGCGACTATATCGGGTGCGCAGCCGCTGGCAAGCCTGACGTATTTCCAAGATGTCGCAGGCAAATCAGGCCGGTCTTCGCTTCTACAGCCCCAGCTTGTCGCGCATAAACGCCATTGCCACAGACAGCCCGTCAGGGGCGATGCCATGCGCGGTCCCCTTCATGATATGCGCGTATACATCGGTCCAACCCGCTTCTTGCAAAGCTTCGGCGGCAGCGGGCAAGGATTGCGGCGGTACAACATCATCAAGATCGCCATGGATCAGCAGGATTGGGGGGCGCGAGACGGCCTCGTCCTTGAGGCTTTCGGGGTTCAGCAACCGGCCCGAAATCGCCACCACACCTGCCACTTCGTCCTCGCGCCGCGGTGCCACGTGCAGCGACATCATCGCCCCTTGGGAAAAGCCCAGCAGCACAACCTGCTCGGGCAGCACATCTTCATCGACCATCAGCGCATCAAGGTAGTTGTTCAGGTCTTCCACCGCCTGCGCCATGCCGCGCGCGCTTTCTTCTTCGCTGCTGCCGTCGATCCACGGGATCGGGAACCACTGGAAGCCGTTCGGCATGCCTGCGACACTCTCGGGGGCATCGGGGGCCACAAACAATGTGTCGGGCAAATGTTCGGCCAAGGGATCGGCAAGGCTCAGCAGGTCTGCCCCGTTGGCGCCGTAGCCGTGCAGAAACACCACCACCGAGCGGGTCTCGCCCGATAGGGCTTCGCGGCGTTCAGAGTTCAATACGCGTGTCATGTCAGTCCATCCCTGTCTTTTGCAATACGGTAGTAAGTGAACAGCAGTCGCGCCGCAACCGCCCGCCACGGCGACCACGCCTGCGCCCTGTGCTCCAGCTGTTTCGCTGTTGGCCGCGCCTCCAGATCAAACAGCATGCGCACGGCCTCTTGCAAGGCCAGATCGCCGGGGGCGAAGACATCCGCGCGGCCCAGATTGAACATCGCATAGACCTGCGCGGTCCAGACACCGATGCCCGAGACCGCCGTGAGGGTCTGGATCACCTGTGCATCGGTGGCGTGGCGCAGCGCGGCATAGTCAATATCCGCCTGCGCCAGTGCGCGCGCATATTTCATCTTGGGACGGCTGAGACCCACGGCCTTCAGATCTTCGTCAGTGGCATGGCGCACAGCGCCTGCATCCAGCAGCCCTGCCGCCACCACCCTGCCCCAGATTGCCCGCGCCGACGCGACCGATACTTGTTGGCTCACGATTTTGTTGAAGAGTGCGGCAAAGCCGTCAGGGTCAAGACGCAGCGGCAAGGGACCAGTGAGCCGCAGGGCACCGGCAAAGCGCGGTTCGGCCACTGCCAGCCACGCAGCGCCTTGCGCCACATCCGCGTCCGTAGTGATCAGCCCCGTCACAGGGCCGCGACCCAGGCCAGTGCAGCATCCACATCTGTCACCATCCGCACGCCCTCAGGCGCAGGCGGGCGGTCAATCAATATCACCTCAAGGTTCAGTGCCGCCGCCGCGTCAAGCTTGGTCCGGCTGGCGGCGCCCCCCAGATTGCGACAGACCAGCAGATCCACACCCAGCAGCGCAAACAGTGCCTGCTCGTCAGCAGTGGAAAATGGCGGCTCGCCAAAGACCAGTTTCACAAACGGATAGGGGGCAGACCGGCTGTGCCGCCGCGACTGGCGCAGCATCAGGACTTCGCCGCGAAATCCTTGGAAGGCGGGCAGACTGTCCCAGCCGGTGGCGCAAAACACTCGCGCGCCAGCAGCGATCACCGCGCAGGCCTGTGCCACATCGGGTGCTGTCCGCCAGCGCGGATGGCAGGCCATGTCCCACGCAGGCCGTTCCAGCCGCAGATAGGGCAGCCCCAGTGCCGCCGCCGCAGCCACCGCATAGCGCGTGCCGTCGCGGTCAAAACTGTGCCCGGCATCCAGCACCGCACCATAGCCTCCCTGTGCCACCGCCGCCTCAAACGCGCCAGAATCGCCAAACTGCCGCAACTGTGGAACTTGCGGCATCGGGGCCACCCCCCGTGGCGCCTCGCTCAGCCATGCGTCATATAAAATGCCCTGCGCGCTGAGGGCTTGCGCCACACCGCGCGCCTCGAAACTGCCAGCAAGCAACAGGATTTTTGGGCGATTTTCCATGCCCGCAGCTTTAGCCGCCCGCGCGCCGGATACAAGTGTGCGCAAGACCAGCGCCGCTCAAGGCTTGCCTCACTGTGCGGGGGGGAGTAGCGATAGGCCGAAGCAAAAGGACACAGCGATGATTGATGACACCCGCGCCAGGCGCAACGTAAAAGTGCTGGTTATGGCGCAGGCTTTCCTCGGTGCGCAAATGCCGATGAATTTTCTGGTGGGCGGGCTGGCCGGCATGTCGCTGGCCACCAACATCTGCTTTGCCACCCTGCCGATCTCGATGATCGTTCTCGGGTCGATGCTGGCGGCCACGCCGATCTCCGAGATCATGCAGCGCTACGGCCGGCGCGCGGGCTTTTTGCTGGGTGCTGCAGGCGGTGCATCGGGTGCCCTGATTTCCGCTTACGGGCTGCTGCAATCATCGTTTCCGATCTTCCTACTGGGCGCATTCCTTACGGGTATCTACATGTCCGCGCAGGGTTTCTACCGCTTTGCCGCCGCCGATACCGCCTCGGAAGAATATCGGCCCAAAGCGATTTCCTATGTCATGGCCGGCGGGCTGGTCTCGGCCATCATCGGGCCGCAACTGGCCTCTGCCACCTCGCTCAGCCTCACGGGTATCCCCTTTGTCGGGACTTATGTGGCGGTGGCCTGCCTCAATATCATAGGCTCTGTGCTGTTCTTTTTTCTCGACATTCCAAAGCCGCCGCTGCCTGCCGTTGACGCACCAAAAGGCCGCAGCCGGATGGAGCTGTTGCGCACCCCGCGCATCGCCGTGGCAGTGATCTGTGGCATGGTTTCCTATGCGCTGATGAACCTTGTGATGACCTCCACACCGCTGGCCGTTGTGGGCTGCGGCATTGCGGGCGATACCTCTGTGCCGCCGTTCTTTGCCGATATGTTTTCGGGCACCGAGACCTCTGCGATGTTCAAGGTCATTGCCGGCTTTGTGGTCACGGGCCACGTTCTGGCGATGTTCGCGCCCTCGTTCTTTACCGGCCATCTGATCAACCGCTTCGGGGTGGAAAAGATCATCGCCACAGGCCTTGCCATTCTGGGTCTGGCCGGTGTTGTGGCCTTGCAGGGCATCCAGCTTGAGAACTTCTTTATCGCTCTGGTGCTGCTGGGCATCGGCTGGAACTTCGGCTTTATCGGCGCGACTGCCATGCTGGCAGGCTCGCATGCCCCCGAAGAGCGCGGGCGGATGCAGGGCCTCAACGATCTGCTGGTGTTCGGCGGCGTGACGGTGGCCTCGCTGGCCTCGGGCGGCTTGATGAACTGCTCTGGCGGGTCTGCGGGTGCAGGCTGGGCGGCGGTCAACTATGCGATGGTGCCATTCCTGATCCTCGCCGGTGGCTCGCTGGTCTGGCTGATGCTACACAACCGCCGCACGCTGGCGTAAAGCCAACTGGCCGTTACCATTAGCCTTTACCAGCGCGCGGTTGCCGCACGCAGGGTAAAGGCCAGTCCGGCATCGGGCAATGCACCTGATATGACTGCCTGAGGGTGCCGGTATGCATGGCGCAACGCAGGCTCCGCCGCTGTCGCCGTCAGCAGCGCAGGCGTACAGGCCCGTGCCACAGCGCCCCTGCCCTTGCGGGCCTTGTGCAGCGCATCCAGTCCTTCTTGCGCCAACGCCGCAACTCCCGCAGGTGTGCCGTCCAGCAGCGGCACACGCCCCGCTGCCTCCAGCGCGGGGATCGCACGCAGCCACGCACCAATCCCCGAAGCACGCGCGGCAAGGCGCACAGGTGCCTCCTCCGCCTGCCCCAGCAGCGCTGCGGCGACCTGCATCACATGCCCTGCCGTCTGGTCGATGTAGCGCGTCAGGTCGGCAGCATCCTCGAACGGATCGCGGTAGATGTCCCAACGCCGTGCGGTGACCAAATCGTCCAGCATCACCGCCTGCGCAGGTGTGATCGCTTGCGCCAGCGGGGTCGCCACCTCGTGCCGGCGCACGGTGCCCCCCTGTGCAATCTCGTCCAGCGCATCGCGCCACCATTGCAGGCGCATCTCGGCAATCAGCGCCTCTTGGGTGACCCAAGGCGCGCGGCTGACCTCGACGTTAAAGGCATAAAGCGCAAAAAGCGCGCCGCGCTGCGCCACAGGGGCCAGCATGGCGGTGCGAAAGCGCAGCGGATCGCCGCGCTGCACAATGCTTGCGCAGGCAGTCAGATCACCCGACCAGATCAGTGTATCAGAACCCACCCAGAAACTCCGCAATAATCGCTTTTGTACGCGGGTCATCCACCAGCCCCAGATGGGTCGCCCCGAGGATCATGTCATAGCGGCCTTTGTCCGTCACCGCCCCCATGGTCGGCGCAAACTGTGAGGAGATAAACGCTTCGTCCGCGCCACCCGCCAGCAGGACGAATTTGGGCAGGGCCGCCACATCGTCCAGATAGGCGCTGCGCGGCGCAAATGAAGTATTGAGCCGGTAGGAATAAGCGGTTGTGGCGGTATCGCCCAAAGGCCCCTCCAGCACGGCCTGCGGCATGTTGAACTGCACCACCGGCATGTAATTCAGCGCGGTAATGCGGAACGTGTTGAGGATGCCCAGACCAATCATGCGGCGGATCAGGACATGGTTCCAGCCGCCCGCGTTCTCGCGCATCGTGGGTGCGTCATGCTTGAGAAAGGGCGCCAGCAGCACAGCACCGTCCAGCATCCCGCCATGCGCGCCGCCCGCAAAGCGCACCACCAGCCCGCCACCCGAACTATGGCCCGCCATGATCACCTTCTGGCCCGGCTTGGCCACGGCGGTGATCAGATCGGCCATATCATCCTCCAGCTGCCCGATATAGTCCACATCGCCACGCCGACCGGGCGCTGTGCCATGGCCGCGCAGGTCCGGCACAATCACATCCGCACTGCCCTGCAAGGCTGTGCCCAGCGCATCAAACTGCTGTCCGTGCCAGCCAGAGCCATGCACCAGCACCAGCAGCGGCACGTCATCCGCGCCGCCATAGGTGCGCACCTGCAACGGATAGCCGTCACGCATCGGCACGCTTTGCAAGGGGGCCGCATCGGTGCTACCTTCCATCGTTTGCGTAAAATCCAGCCCGCCTGCACCGCTCATCTGTTTGGGCCACTGGGTGAACACCAGCAGAACGGCCACCGCAACGGTGATCACCACAGCAATCAGGACTTGGCGCAGTATCTTAAACAGCATCGTTTTCTCCTGTATCGCGGATCAACTTCCAGCGGATCGCATCCAGCAGCGCCTCGAAGGACGCGTCGACGATGTTCGCGGAAACCCCCACAGTGGACCAGCGCCGCCCCTGCCCGTCTTCACTGTCGATGATCACGCGCGTCACAGCCTCGGTGCCGCCTTGAGTGATGCGCACTTTGAAATCCACCAGTCGCCAGTCCCCCAGCATGTTGGAATATTGCCCGAGGTCCTTGACCAGTGCCTTGGACAGCGCATTGACAGGGCCACGGTCACTGCCGGTCTCGTCCATACTCTCGGAAACCGACAGACGCTTTTCCCCATCGACCTTCACTACCACCACAGCTTCCGACAGAGTGATCATCTTGTCATATTTGTTTTTGCGCCGCTCTACGGTGACGCGGTAGCGTTTGACCTCGAACAGCGTCGGCATCTGCCCCAGCACCTTGCGCGCCAGCAGCTCGAAGCTGGCTTGGGCGGTATCATAGCTGTAGCCTTCGGCTTCGCGCGCCTTCACCTCATCTAGGATTTCGGCCAGCGCCGGATCGCCCTTGGCAACGGTGAGACCGGCAGATTCCAGACGGCGGCGCAGGTTGGACTGACCCGCCTGATTGGACATCGGAATAATGCGGGCATTGCCGACCAGCGCGGGGTCGATATGCTCGTAGGTGGTCGGGTCTTTGAGGATGGCACTGGCATGCAAGCCCGCCTTGTGGGCAAAGGCGGACCCCCCCACAAATCCGGCCTGTTTCATCGGCACACGGTTGAGGATTTCATCCAGCATCCGCGAGGTGCGGGTGAGGCCTTGGAGTGCGTCATCACTTACCCCCGTCTCGTAAAGGCTCGCGTAGGGTTCTTTCAGCTTCAGGATCGGGATCAGCGCGGTGAGGTTGGCATTGCCACAACGCTCCCCCAGCCCGTTCAGCGTACCTTGAATCTGCCGCGCACCTGCGTCTACGGCGGCCAACGTACAGGCCACGGCATTTTCGGTATCGTCATGGGTGTGGATGCCAAGGCGGTCACCGCTAATGCCGCTGGCAATCACCTCAGCCGTGATGCGCCCGATTTCGGCGGGGAGTGTGCCGCCATTGGTATCACAGAGCACAATCCAAGCGGCACCCGCGTCATAGGCAGCACGGATTGCCTCCAGCGCATAGGCGGGGTTGGATTTGTACCCGTCAAAGAAATGCTCCGCGTCAAACAGCGCCTCGCGGCCTTGGGTGACCAGATGGGCGATGGATCTGGCGATGTTATCGGTGTTTTCAGCCAGCGTGATGCCCAGCGCTGTGTGGACATGGAACTCGTGCGTTTTGCCCACCAGACAGACGGATTTAGTGTTCGCGTTCATCACCGCCGCCAGCACATCGTCGTTTTCGGCGGACATACCATTGCGTTTGGTCATGCCGAAGGCGGTCATGGTGGCGCGGGTCTGCGGCGCCTCGTCGAAAAACGCAGAGTCGGTCGGGTTCGCCCCCGGCCAACCGCCCTCGATATAATCCACGCCCAGCGCGTCGAGCGATCTGGCGATGATCTGCTTCTCCTCGGTGGAGAATTGCACGCCTTGGGTTTGCTGGCCATCGCGGAGTGTGGTGTCATAGAGGGAGAGGCGGGTTTTTGTCATAACGTGGCCTCTTCTTTTCTTTCTTTCTTAGGTCGTGCACTTGGCACGACCTGTCCCCGTCCGCCCCCACGGGCGGGGACAAGCCCCCCCCTCGGACGGGGACATGTCTCTGTGGTTAGGCGCATCATTTGAGGGCCTTTAGTTTGGCGGGGTCAAACAGCCAATTCGTCGCTAGCTCAATCCCGTCTTTATTCATCCGAACCTCAACGCCTGCGTCAACAAGCATAACCTTCAAGCGATCAACTTCTGAGAAATCTTTTGTTTCGATAGCGTTCTGACGCGCCAGAATGAGACGCTCTCTCCAAGGTTTCAGCTCGTCGGTTTTTATCCTCGCTCGCCATTCACTTTCAGACTGCTGTAGTAATCCCAAGAGACCGGCTGTCCGCTTTAGTTCAACAGCACGCATTTGATCGTCACCGTCAGCATCGGGATGAGCAGAAGGCAAAATATCATGCGCCGCGTCAAGCAACTCCTTCAGCGCAAGGGAGGTATTCATATCATCAGCTAAGGCAGAAACAACTTTTTTGTCCGCCTGCCAACGTTCATCATATTGCGCCTCTCCAACTACTGAATACAAATAGCTCAAATGCCTCTCTGCTTGCTTCGCCTTCTTCTCCGTCCAGTCCATCGGCTTCCTGTAATGCGTAGACAGCATCACAAAGCGGATCACTTCCCCCGGCACACCTTGGTCCAGCAGATCGCGCACGGTAAAGAAGTTGCCCAAGGACTTGGACATCTTCTTGCCCTCCACCTGCAACATCTCGTTGTGCATCCAGAAGTTCGCCATGGCATCGGTGCCATTGGCGCAGCAGCTTTGCGCGATCTCGTTCTCGTGGTGCGGAAACATCAGGTCGTTGCCGCCGCCGTGAATGTCGAAATGCGCGCCCAGCAGCTCATGCGCCATGGCGGAGCATTCGATATGCCAGCCGGGGCGTCCACGTCCCCATGGGCTGTCCCATCCGGGCAAATCGTCGGTTGAGGGCTTCCACAGCACGAAATCCATCGGGTTGCGCTTGTACGGTGCCACCTCTACCCGTGCGCCTGCGATCATGTCATCGACGCTGCGCCCAGAGAGTTTGCCGTAATGCTCCTTCCAGCTGTCGACCGCAAACAGCACATGGCCTTCCGCCTCATAGGCGTGGCCTTTCGCGATCAGATCGGCGCTCATGTCGATCATCTGGTCAATATATCCGGTTGCGCGCGGCTCGTGATCAGGCCGCATCGCACCCAGTGCGTCCATATCGTTGTGATACCATTCGATCGTCTCGTCAGAGCGTTGCTGGATCAACTGCTCCAGAGTGCCCTGCGCCCCCGCAGCCTTGCGGTTTTGCGCAGTGGCATTGATCCGGTCATCCACATCCGTAAAGTTGCGCACATAGGTGACGTGATCCGCGCCGTAGACATGGCGCAGCAAGCGGTAGAGCACATCGAACACCAGCACAGGCCGTGCATTACCAAGGTGCGCGCGGTCGTACACCGTGGGTCCGCAGACATACATCCGCACATTTTGCGGATCAATCGGGGTAAAGACCTCGCGCAGCTTGGTCTTGGTGTTGTGCAGTTTGATGGGGGTCATGGTCATATGTCCTACAGGCAGCAGTGTTGCGCGGGACATGGCACAGTTTCAGGGGAAATAAAACAACGTGATCAAGGCCCGCGAGAGGTATCTCAGCAGGGAATAATACAGCAAACAAGGAATGTGCGTGTTGTCATCTTCATACCGTAGACGGGGGGCGCACGGCGGTCAAGGTTGATTGACAAACCCGCCCCCCTCTGCGTCCCTGCGCGCTGATAGATAAGAGGACATATCATGCAGGCATCACAACGGATCAGCAACATTCTGGTGGGCGGCTCTGACGGGTGGGAGGTGTTCATGCGCGCGCGCCAGATGATCGCGGCGGGCACGCCGGTGACAGAGTTGACCATAGGCGAGCATGACATCCGCACTGCGGCCCCCATTTTGCAAGACATGCACCGCGCGGCGATGGGCGGGCATACCGGCTATGCCTCTGTCCCCGGCATTCCTGCCCTGCGCGATGCGGTTGCGGCGCGGGTGACAGCGCGCACAGGGGTGCCCACCACCCGCGACAACGTGCTGATCACACCGGGCGGGCAGTCTGCGCTGTTCGCCGCACATATGGCAGTGATTGATCCGGGCGATATCGCCCTTTATATTGATCCCTATTATGCCACCTATCCCGGTACGCTGCGCAGCGCCTCTGCCAAGCCTGTGGCGATCAACGCCCATGCCAGTGACGCCTTCCAGCCGCGTGCGGCAGATATTGCGGCGGTGGCTGCGGGGGCGAAATCCCTGCTGGTCAACTCGCCCAACAACCCCACGGGTGTTGTCTATAGCGCGAAAACACTGGAGGGCATCGCACAGGTCTGCCGCGATCACGATCTGTGGCTGATCTCGGACGAGGTCTATGACACACAAATCTGGGAAGGCGCCCATATCTCGCCGCGCAGCCTTGAGGGGATGGCAGAGCGCACGCTGGTCGTAGGCTCCATGTCGAAAAGCCACGCCATGACCGGATCACGCATCGGCTGGGTGATCGGACCGGAAGAGATGATTGCCAACCTGCTGAACCTGTCCACGCACACCACCTACGGTGTGGCGGGTTTTGTGCAGGAGGCAGCCCTGTTTGCCCTGCAACAAGGCGAGGCCTTTGAAGCCGACATAGCAGAGCCATTCCGCCGCCGCCGTGATCTGGCCCATGCGGTGCTGGCAGGGCAAAACGTGGTGAATGCCGTGCCCAGCGGCGGGGCAATGTATATGATGCTGGACATCAGTGCCACAAAGCTGAGCGGCGACAGGTTTGCCAATGGTCTGCTCGACACACATCATATCGCCGTGATGCCCGGCGAAAGCTTTGGCGGGGCGGCGGCGGGGCATATCCGTGTCGCCATGACCATCGAGGATGGAGCGTTCCAGCGCGCAATGGGGACACTGTGTGCCTACGCAGACAGCCTGACGGTGAAAAGCTAACGCTCCGACGGAAAAAAGACGCGCCATGACAGGCGCGCCTTTCAATCTAGATCCTGCAATTCGCTTAGAAGCGGAAAGAGCCGCGCAGGTTGAAGGTGGTCGCATCTGCATCCACGCCCGTGCCGCCAATATCGTCAAAGCGGTGCTCGAGCACTTCGCCGCCCACGGTGAAACGGTCCGTGACCTGATAGGCAACGCCCACACCGAAGAATTCACCGGTGTCCTTGCCGATGCTGGTGTCCACACGCGCGGCACCCGCTGTGGCGTAAATCAGTGTGCGCCCCAGATCATAGCCGCCGCGCAGTTTCAGGCGTGTCACGCTGTCCACATCCGCTGCACCGTTCAGATCAATGTCGGCTTTGTCATACTCAAGCTCTCCACCCAGAACGAAACGACCGAAGTCATAGTCGTAGCCCAAATGCAGACCGTAAGTCATGTCATCACCGTCAGCCGCACCCGATCCGTCCACATCACCGTACCCGAGGTTCAGACCCCCGTATGCACCTGTCCAGTCCGTACCAACTGCGACGGGCTCATAAACCGGCACCGCCACTGTCTCGACGATTGGATCGGACAGGTTGCCCGCAAAGGCCGCACTGCCGAGCAGAGCTGTGGACAGAACGGTCATTGCGCCAATTTTATGAAAATTTTTCATGTTTGCCTCCTAAAGGACGAAAGAATTATCGAAAGTCTTTTCGGGCCAGATTGCTTGCCCGACACTTCCACAACCCCCAGTTAGGCGCTTGGTTCCGGAACGCCAATCACGCCGCGTTCACATCGGCGGGAGTTGGCCCGAACCCGCAGCATGAAGCGCTTTTCCGCCGCGCAGTCCACGCAGTCCGCGCAGGCGAAATCCGACATGCTGTCGCTAACAGGACAGATCAAGTCGGATTTCCTTTCAATCTTGATTCCAGAGGGAGCTTTCATCCATGTAGCACTGCAACTGCACAGTATTACTTGTCAGTCGCACCATCGGGGCGGATCGGGGACGTGCCGCGCGGGGGGCGCCTTAGGGACCTTTTGCAGCCCTTTGCCTCCTCCTCTCATCAGAAAGCTTGCTCCCATGAATGTACAAACATCCTCCCGCTCCGGTGGCCGTGCGGCGCGCTGGGCTGCCCGCTCCTCTGCGCTGCCCGATAATCTGCGCCCTGTGCGTCCGGGTCTTTCCGGCGGCCAGTATAAACCACTCTCCGAGATCGACGTGCTCAAGATCCACCATGCTGCTCTCGATGCGCTGGAGACGATTGGTCTGGCAGACGCACCGGAGTCCGGCATCGCCTATCTCACTGGTGCCGGTGCCATTCTGGGGGATGATGGCCGCATCCGCTTTCCCCGCGCGCTGGTGGAAGATGCAATTGCCCGCGCCAACCGCACCATCACGTTGATGAGCCGTGATGGCATGCACGACCTCGATCTGTCGGGCACCCGCGTGCATTACGGCACCGCAGGCGCGGCGGTGCATCTGGTGGATATCGACGGCAAGCATTACCGCGATTGCGGTGTGCAAGACCTGCATGACGCCGCCAGAATTGTCGATGTGCTGGACAATATACATTTCTGCCAGCGCCCGATGGTGTGCCGCGATATCCCCGACAATCTTGAGATGGATTATAACACCGCCTATGCCTGCGTGACCGGCACCACCAAGCATGTGGGCGTATCGTTTACCGACGCAGCCTATGTCGGCCCCACGATGGAAATGCTGCACATGATCGCGGGCGGCGAGGATAAATGGCGCGAGCGGCCTTTTGTCTCCAACTCCAACTGCTTTGTCGTCCCGCCCATGAAATTCGCAACCGAGTCGTGTCTGGTCATGGAAGAATGCATCAAATACGGCATGCCCGTGCTGCTGTTGTCCGCGGGCATGGCTGGGGCCACGGCGCCCTCCACTGTCGCGGGTGCGATTGTACAAGCGGTGGCGGAATGTCTGGCAGGACTGGTTTATGTCACGGCCATAAAACCGGGTCATCCGGTCATCTTCGGCACGTGGCCCTTCGGGCTGGACCTGCGCACAGGGGCCATGACCGGCGGCTCTGGCGAGCAAGCGCTGCTGACCGCAGGCTGCGCCCAGATGCATAATTTCTACGACCTTCCGGGCGGTGCGGCGGCAGGAATTGCCGACAGCAAGCTGCCCGACATGCAGGCCGGCTGGGAGCAGATGTGCTCGAACGTCATGGCGGGGCTTGCGGGGTGCAACATGATCTATGAGGCAGCGGGCATGCATGCCTCCCTGCTGGGCTTTTGCCACGAGAGCCTGATTTTGGGTGATGATGTGATCGGACAGGCCCTGCGCTGTGTGCGCGGGATCGAGGTGAACGACGAGACGCTGGCGCTGGACCAGATTGCACAGGTCTGCATGGGCGGTCCCGGTCACTATCTGGGCACCGCTGCCACCCTCAGCCGGATGCAAAGCGATCACTGCTATCCAACTTTCGGCAACCGCATGTCCCCCAAGGAATGGGTCGAGATGGAAAAGCCGGACCTGCTGGAAACAGCAACTGCGCGCAAACTCGATATCCTTGGCGTACCCTCTGCCGCACGACTGGACCCCGGGACAGACCGCGCCATCCGCGCGAAATTCAACATCCACCTCAAGGCCTAAACTCAAGGCGTAGACGTACCACAGGTCCGGCGGCTGGGGCCAGCCGGACCTGTGACACTCCGCGCGCATTGCTGCCACAGGCGCGCGGATCCGGGAGGAGGATGAGTGCGCCGCGTTATTCGGCGGGGATCAGCCCAGCTTCTTGCGCTGCCTTCACCTCGGCATCCTCCAGCGTGCTGTCGCCGTTCAGGTCAACGGCCATGAACTGTTCTTCGGTCATCTCGGGATAGACCGTTTGCATTTCCGCAAGGCTCAGCACGCCGTCCTCATTTGCATCCACCTGTGTCGCGCTCTGGCCCATTGCAAATGCGGGCATGCACAGGGCGGTTGCGGCGATGGCTGCGAAGGTTTTGATATGCGTCATAGGTGTCTCCATTTATTGTTTTAAGGGGTCTTCGGTTTACGAGCAGCGCCGGTTGGCACCCTCACAAGGACAGATGCGCAAAACGCCGTTTGCGTCCCTGCCCCTGAACCCGCGCGCGGCCCCCCGCCGATTGCGCGGCATGCCATGCGCAGCCCCCCGCCCAAAAAGGCCTCCTCTGCCCGATCGGCGGAATACCCTCTCTGGTTGAATTTCAAAATGCCGTCATGGTCATCCGCATAAACACAGGCAGGAGACCGTGATGACACGATCGAGCGAGACTGAAGCGATGAGCGAATTGGGCGTGAGGCTGCGCCGCCGTGCGCGGCGTCTGGGCAACCAGCCCTGCGATGCGGAAGATATGGCGCAAGAAACCCTGTTGCGGCTTATGCAACGCATGGCGAAATCGCCAGTCGATACGCCCGAACCCTACGCGATGATCATTCTGCACAACATCGCCCGCGCGCAATGGCGCGCACGGGTCGAGTTGACGGAACTGGAGGAAGACAGCGCCCGCACATTGCCTGCCGGAGACAGCAGGCTGGCGCTGGAGTTGCTGCGCCGCGCGATTGCCGCCCTGCCACCCGATCAGGCACAGGTCATGCAACTGGTCTTGCAGGGCGAGGTCAGCCCCCGCAGCATCGCCGCACAGTTGCAGCTGCCGGTGGGCACCGTGATGTCGCGGCTGGCGCGTGCGCGCGTGACCCTGCGCCACGGGATCGGGTTGGAGGCCGACACGCCGGTCGCTGCCTTGTTCGACTGCTGATGCGTCTTGTCGTTGATACACTTGCACGCCGCTGCGCAATCGCTCATATTCGGAATAACGAATTTATGGGAGGAGAACGCAATGCCGTTCACAAGACGCAAATTTATGGCCTCAAGTGCAGGGCTGACCGCCGCCACCGCTTTGGGGTTCTCGCCGTTTCGCGCCCATGCGCAAATCGCCTTGGGCGATATCCGCCTTGATGTGGTCAGTGACGGAGAGTTGACCCTGCCTGCCAGCTTCACATTCGAGGGTCTGGACCCAGCGCCGCTGGAACCGATCCGCCAGAAATACGGCCTGACGGGCGACATCATCAGCCCGCCCTGCAACGTGACCCTGATGCGCAGCGGCGACCGCACTGTGTTGTTCGACGTAGGCTCCGGCCCTGACTTTGCCCCCAACGCGGGCGACGTGCTGGCCTCGCTTGAGGCACTTGGTGTGGCCCCCGAAGATATCACGGACGTGGTCTTTACCCATGCCCACCCCGATCACCTTTGGGGTCTGCTGGATGATTTCGACGATCCGCTGTTCACCAACGCGGCCTATATGATCGGCAAAACCGAATGGGACTACTGGATGGATCCCAACACGGTGGATACGATCGGAGAGGCGCGCACCGCCTTTGCCGTGGGCGCACAGCGCAGACTTGCGATGATCGAAGACAACATCGCCTTTTTCACCGATGGCGAGGAGATCATCCCCGGTGTCGCCGCCCGTGCCACATTTGGCCACACCCCCGGCCATATGTCGTTCGAAGTGCGCAGCGGCAACACTACCGTGATGATCCTTGGCGATTGCATCGGCAACCACCATGTCGCGTTCGAACAGCCTGCATGGATTTCAGGCTCTGATCAGGATGGCGAGTTGGGCATGAAAACGCGGCTGGCCCTGCTGGACCAACTGGCCTCCGAGAAGACGCAGATCATCGGCTTTCACCTTACAGACGGTGGTGCGGGCTATGTGGATAAAACGGCGTCCGGTTACGCCTTTGTTGCAGGAGAATGACCATGAAATACCTTGTTTCCCTCTGTGCGCTGATCGCCCTGCCCGCCTTGGCCAGCGAAGACATCGCAGATCAATACCCCGCCTCCGAGCTTTACTCCAAGCCGGTCGAGGTGATCCCGCATGTCTTCTCCGCCATCGGCGCCACCGCCCCGCCCACCTATGAGAACGCGGGCCATAACAACAACCTCAGCTTTATCGTTACTGGCGACGGTGTGGTGGTGATGAACAGCGGTGCCTCCTACAAACTGGCGCAGGCGCTGCATGCCGAAATCAAGGCCGTCACCGACCAGCCCGTGAAACTGGTGTTCAACGAGAACGGTCAGGGCCACGCAATGCTGGGCAATTCCTACTGGGCCGAACAGGGTGTGGATATTGTGGCCCATGTGGACGCAGCCGAGGCCTTTGGCCATGACGGCCCGCAATCGCTGCGCAGTGCCATCGCCGTGACACGCGAACGCGCCGACGGCACCACGCTGGTTGCCCCCACCATCACATTCGAGGATGAATACCTCGTCGAGATGGGCGATATGAAGATCGAAGCCCGCTATCTCGGCCCTGCCCATAGCCCCGGTGATATCGTTGTCTGGCTGCCCGCGCAGAGCCTTGTGATTTCAGGCGACATGGCGTTTCACGAGCGGATGCTGCCGATCTTTCCCGACACCATCACCGCCGACTGGATCGAGACATGGGACACGGTATTCGAGCCGATGGGCGCCACCTACGTCATCCCCGGCCATGGCCACCCCACCAATATGGATCAGGTCCGCCGCTATACCCGCGACTATCTGGTCTATCTGCGCGAGAAGATCGGCGCGCATATCGACGAAGGCGGCGATCTGGCAGATGCCTATTACGTAGACCAGTCGCCCTACACCAATCTGGACACCTTCGAGGAACTGGCCACCAAAAACGCGGGCCGCGTCTATGAGCAGATGGAATTCGAATAAACCAACCGGCAAAGCACTTTAGGGCGCTCTGCCGCCTCAGGCCGTTGCGGTGCCAGAAACGCGGGTCCGCGACAGGGCGATATGCGTGCCCATCGCCCCCAGCCACATTGAAAACAGCGCCACCCATGCGGTAATCGCAAAGATTGATCCGCCGGACATGCCCGCGCCCACCGCACAGCCGCCTGCCAGCATGCTGCCAAAACCCATCAAAACGGCGCCCACCAGATACCGCTCCATCGGGGTATCGGGACCGAAACGCTCGATCTTGAACTCGCGCCGCGCCACGGCCATACCGCCCGCGCCGATGAACACACCCGGCACCAGCCCCATGCCAAAGCCCCAAGGCAGAACCGCTTCGTTCACCAACCCCATCAGCGTATCGGTCGAGGGGCCTGTGAAAGTCACCGAAGAAATCGCCACCATTTCAAAGGAGTTTTGCGCAATCGTATAGGTCAGCACCCAGCCGAGGCCCACGGCGGTGCCAACGCCAACGCCCGCAAGCGCCTCGCTCAGCGGGACATGGCGGCGGTGTGCAAATATCAGCGCGGCGACAAGCCCCGCGCCCGCCAGAAGGGCCGCCACAGTCGCGTTCATCCCGATTTGCGCCAGCATATTGCGCCCCTCGCCGCCCTGCATCAGCCACAGGCCACCCAGCCATTCGCGCGCAGGCGACAGCACGCCGCGCAACGATGCCTGCGCGGCAAGCGTCAGCACCAGACCGGAAATAAGCGCGCGCAGGTTGCCCGTGGCCGACAGCACCAGCAAACGGCTGGCACAGCCGCGCGCGAGGATCATGCCACAGCCAAACATCAGCCCGCCAATGATCGCACCCGACATGCTGCCTGTAGATGCCAGCGGACGGGCCTGCGAAACATCGAGGATCCCTGCCACAATCGCCCCCTGCACGGCCAAAACAGCCGCTATAAAAGCAATCAGCCAGATCGACAGGCGCGGGCCAAAGCGGGCTTCGGCCACTTCGACCGTTGCTGCGCGCAGACAGAATTTGGAGTGTTGGGCCATCGCACCGAACAGGACACCCGTCACCGCACCCGCAAACGCGAGCACGATGCCATCCCCCCAATACTCGATAAACGTCGCCAGCATGTCCAACTTCCTTCCTTTTGCAAAAGGGTATCACACAAGCCAAAGCCGCAGTTTGCGCTGCGTCAACCTGCGCTACTGGGCAGCCATCGCCATTGGCATCCGCGCCAGTTTGCACTGCGCCCAAAGATCGCCCAACGCGCCAATCAGCCGCTCGATATCTTCCGCACTGTGCACAGGCGACGGCGTGATGCGCAGCCGCTCGGTGCCTTTGGGGACGGTCGGGTAATTGATCGGCTGGATATAAATGCCGAATTCCTGCAACAGTTTGTCAGAGATGAATTTGCATTTATGCGGATCGCCCACCATCACCGGAATGATATGGCTGGGGTTTTCCACATGCGGAATGCCAATCTCGTCCAGACGCTGCCGCACTTGGGCGACGTTGGCCTGCTGCTGCGCGCGCTCGATTGTGCTGTTTTTCAGATGCCGGATAGAGGCCGCAGCCCCTGCCGCCACCGCAGGCGGCAAAGCGGTGGTAAAGATGAACCCGCTGGCAAAGCTGCGGATGAAATCGCACAGCTCGGTCGAGGCGGCGATATAGCCACCGACCACGCCAAAAGCCTTGCCCAGCGTGCCCTCGATCACCGTGAGGCGGTGCATCAGGCCTTCGCGCTCTGCTACGCCACCCCCGCGCGGACCGTAAAGGCCCACACCGTGGACTTCGTCCAGATAGGTCATGGCGTTGTATTTATCGGCCAGATCGCAGATTTCCTTGATCGGCGCGATGTCGCCATCCATGGAATAAACGCTCTCAAAGGCGATCAGCTTGGGGCGGTCAAGCGGCAGGGCGGCCAGTTTGGCCTCCAGATCGGCCAGATCATTGTGCTTCCAGATCATCCGCTCCGCGCCGGAATACCGGATACCCTCGATCATCGAGGCATGGTTGAGCGCGTCCGACAGCACGATGCAATCCGGAATGCGCCCCGCCAGCGTGCCAAGCGCCGCCCAGTTGGAAACATAGCCGGAGGTGAACAGTAATGCTGCTTCCTTGCCGTGCAGATCGGCCAGCTCGGCTTCCAGCAGGACGTGGTCATGGGTGGTGCCGGAGATGTTGCGCGTACCGCCCGCGCCCGCGCCGCAGCGGTCCAGCGCCTCGTGCATTGCGGCCAGAACCGACGGATGCTGGCCCATGCCGAGATAGTCGTTCGAACACCAGATCGTCACATCCGAAATTTCCGCCCCGTGCCGTGTTGCGCGCGGGAAAGACCCGCAATGCCGCTCCAGATCCGCGAACACGCGGTAGTTGCCAGCCGTGCGCAGATCATCCAGCGCGGTTTTGAAAAAGCCCTGATAGTCCATTATTCCCCCAGCGCCTCGCGTGCGATTTCGTCCAGCAGCGCCTGCACTTCTTGCATCGGGCCTTCGGGATAATTGCGATACCCGATCATCACACGGCCCTGTCTTTCGGCCACGAACACGCCATAGGGGCAATGCGCGATGTTCATCGGGTTAATTTCCATCATTTTGCGCGACAAGACTGCCGAGCAGAAAATAAAGATATCTGCCGCCTCGAACAACGGCTGCGTGCTGCCCACATCGGCGCCTGTGCGGTTCAGCATTTCGCCGGTATGGCTGACATAGTCGATCACAAGACCCTTGCCGATAATGGCACTCTCAAGACTGAAGGCGGCATCCTCGAAGCTGCCCTCGAAATCGTAAACAGTCGATGTGTCATCTGCCTGCGCAAGACCAACAGAAAGCGCAAAAACCAGTCCCGCCAAAAAAGTAGAACGCATAGAAATATCCCCTCAATTTTCAGGCATTTTGCCTGATGTTCGATGGCCGGACCTTGTCCTAGATCAAAGTCTGGCCAGTTTGACGTTACTTTCCAGCCTCAAGTGCCAAAGATGTCGGCGGTGATGCCCGCGTACCAGCCTTCGGATTCCTCATAGGTGGTTTTGCGCAGTGCCGCCGTCTCGCCCACTTCGGAGATGAATCCGTCCACCTTGGCAATTTTTTCTGCCGTCGCCTCGTAGGTCGCGCCGACTTTCACGCCGTCATTGGTGTCAATCAACGACCAGCAGGTGTTGGAGAATTTGGCCGGAAACACTTTCGAGCCGGTCAGCACACCGCGCACCGCATTGGCGCAAACCTTGGCTTGGCTATTGGCGGAATAGGCCGATTTCGGCATATCGCCCTGATCGGCACTGTCGCCCAGCACATAGATATCCGCATCCGCTTTGGAGGACATATCGGCGGCATTCACCGGCGCCCAGTTGCCATCGGCAACGCCCGCCGCTTCGGCAATATGACCCGCCTTCATAGCGGGGATCACGTTGCAGACATCCACCTTTGTCACTTCGCCATCAATCGTGACGGTCATGGCATCCGCATCGACCGAGACATTCCCACCGCCGAAATCCGCGCCGATCCAGTCGATCATCCCGCCGTAGTGATTGGCCCAGCCTTCCTGAAACAGCGACTGTTTAGAGAATTTCTCCTTGGGGTCCGCCACGATGATCTTGGCAGTGGGATTGCTGGCCTTCAAATAATGCGCCACCATCGAGATCCGCTCGTAAGGGCCCGGAGGGCAGCGGAACGGGTTGGGCGGGGCGACCATGGCAAAGGTTCCGCCCTGCGGCATCGCCATCAGTTGCGCCTTGAGAAGCTCGGTCTGCGAGCCACCTTTGTACGCATGTGGCATGGCATTTTGCGTCGTGATATCCCAGCCCGCCACCGCGCCATCGACAAAATCAATGCCGGGTGACAGGATCAGTTTATCATAAGGGACAGACCCGCCACCCGCCAGCGCCACTGATTTGGCATCGCGGTCCACGCCTGTGGCCCAGTCATGTATCACATTCACGCCACTTGCCGCCAAAGTGCCGTAGGAATGCCCCAGATCGTCGATCTGTTTGAACCCGCCCAGATAGAGGTTGGAGAAGAAACAGCTGACATACTGGCGCGATGGCTCGATCAGGATCACGTCGATTTCGCCTTTGCTATCTTTGGCGATGTACCGCGCGGCAGTGGCACCGCCGGCACCCCCGCCCACAACCACAACACGCGGCTTGGCAGTTCCTGCGGCAAAGGCTGCGGGGCTAGCAAGCGTGGCGGCGGCGGCCCCCATGAAAATACGTCTGTTCAGTTTAAACATCGTCGTTCCTCCCGGAGTTCTGGACCCTATTCGAGGTCCTCAAAATACGCAGCCAGCGCCGCAATTTCATCGTTCGACAGCCGCCCTGCCATCATCTGCATCACAGGATGCGGGCGGAGTTTGCGTTTATACGCATGCATTGCGACGACAAAATCCGCATCCGGCCAGCCGGTGATACCCGGAATGCCTTGATTTGCACCGCTGGACAGATGGCAGGTCCGACATTCGGAGGCGAGGTATTCGCCATATTCCGGATCCCCCTGAAGGGCCAGAATGGCGGGGTCCAGATCATGATCTGTGCCGCGCGCCGTAGGCTCCGCCTCGGGGAAGTTGGCCGGATTGTCGGAATAGGCGCGCAGATAGGCCAGCAGATCGGCCCGCTCCTGCGCATCTGCAAGCCCGCGAAAACTCATACGGGTTTTGGAGACCAGCGCCCGCGGGTTTTCGATATAGGGATCCAGCGTAACGGCCGTCCAGACCAGCCCGTCATTGCCCATCCGGATCATGTTGGGGGAGTATTCCGTCCCCTCGATCCGGCCCGCAGTGCGGCCAAACAGACCGTTGAGCTGTGGCCCGATCCCGTTTGCTGCCCCCTCGCCCAGCCTGTGGCAAGAGGCGCAGTTTTTCTGAAAGATCGCAGCACCTTTGTCCGGATTGGCTGTCTCGCCCGCCCATCCTGCAGCGGCCACCGTAAGGGCGGCCAGAGCAAAGACGGTGTGGGCGATGATCCTCATGGGATCAGTCCGCGAACGACTTGAGATATTCAATCACGGCGCGCTGGTCCTCATCATCCCTAAGGCCCGCAAAAGACATATTGGTGCCTTTCATGTAGTCCTTGGGCTTGGCGAGGAAGGCGGCAAGCTCGGCCTCCGACCAGACCAGTCCACCCGCGCCCGCTGCCTGCATCGGCTTGGAGTATTTAAAACCGTCAGCAGCCCCCGCCGGATGGTCCACAATACCGTTCAGGATCGGACCAACACGATTTTTCGCGCCTTCGCCGACCTGATGGCAAGATTTGCACTTGCGAAATACCTTCTCGCCCTCGGCGGCCAGTGCAGCATCGAATGCAGCTGCAACCACAACAGGCTCGGCTTCGGCAGCGGGTGCGGCCTCGGCCACAACCACCGCTTCGGGTTCCGCCGCAGGCTCTAATGACGTCTCTTCTTGCGGGGTCACGTCCAGCACCATCGCGCGCATGGTCACTGTCACCGGCTTATCCTTGCAGTTCTCCATGCAAGGCTCGCCAGTCCAGACCGCATATTCGGCCTCCGCACGATCGTCGAGAATGAAACCTTCGGCGTTGGGCATTTCCACGTCGAAGAACGTCTCTTTCGACAGCACAAAATCATCTTCGATCAGGTCGTTGGAATAGAGAATATAGGCCACGATGGCATATACCTCGTCGTCCGAAAGCGTGCCTGCATTGCCGTAAGGCATGGAGCGTTTGATATAATCAAAGGCTGTGGACAGGTGCGGCCAATAAGAGCCGACCGTTTTCAGCGGGTCCGCGCGGTCCAGCGTATCGGCCCCGCCCGCAAGTTTGGGCCAGTTGCCGATGCCTTCGGCAAAATCGCCGTGGCAGGCAGCGCATTGTGTGGCAAAGATTTCCTCGCCCACAATCGCGTCGCCCGATCCTGCGGGCAGGCCTGTGCCATCGGGGCTGATATCGCCATCCCATGCAGCGATCTCTTCGGGCAAAGCCGTACGGCCAAGGCCCAGCTTTTCCGCCATCGCGGGGGTGGAAAGCAGCGTAAGAGCCGCCATCAGAGCTGTTGTGGATTTAAGAAACTTCGACATTTTCAGCCTCGCCGTTGCTGCGCACCAACCATGTCTGGATGCAGTTGTTATGATAGATGGAGTTCAGCCCGCGGACCTCGCGCAGCTGCGTCTTGGTCGGCTGGATGTAGCCGGTGTCATCGACCGCACGGCTTTGCAGCATCATCTCCGATCCGTCCCAGTCGGTATCGAGATAGAAGCGGGTCAGCGCCATCTTCTCGCCCGGCTTGGCCAGACGCGCAGTTTCCCACGTCATGCCGCCGTCTTTGGAGACATCAACACGCGTGATCGCACCGCGCCCCGACCATGCCAGACCCGTGATCACCAGCGGGCCGGTGCCATGCGTGATGGGCGCCTGCGGGCTGGGGCTGGTCACAACGGATTTGGCATCCATCGCCCATGTCCATTTCCGGCTGATGCCGTTTTCCAGCGTGTCGGTGTATTTCGAGGTTTCCTCGCGGCTTTCAACCGCTTGGTCGGTCACTTCGATGCGGCGGATCCACTTGACCCACATGTTACCTTCCCAACCGGGCACAACCAGACGCACCGGATAGCCGTGCTCCTTGCGCAGCGCCTCGCCGTTGGCTTTGAACGCCACCAGCACATCGTCCAGCGCCTTTTCCATCGGGATCGAACGGCCATTGGAGGAGGCATCCGCCCCCTCGACAAACACCCATTTATCCTTGAGATCGCCCGCCGCATCCAGACCCGCCTCTTCCAGCAAAGTGCGCAGGGTCACGCCAGTGTATTCCATGTTGTGAATCATGCCATGGGTGAACTGCGCACCGTTCAGCTGTGCGCCTGCCCATTCCATGCCTGTATTCGCCGCACATTCGCAGAAATACACATGGTTCTCGCGCGGGAACCGCTCCAGATCGGCGTAGGTGAAGACCAGCGGTGTATCCACCAGCCCGTTGATCATCAGGCGGTAATCTTCTTTGCGCAGGTCAATTGCACCCGAGTGATGACGCTCGAACGCGCAACCTTGTGGTGTGATTGTGCCGTCCAGCGCGTGGATCGGCGTGAAGTTGATAGAGCTGACCGTATCGGCGGTCAGCCATTCGACATTGCGGCGGATCACATCCGCCTCATAGCTGATCGGCATGCCGTAGGGCGTGGCGTCAACGCCGTCGCCAAAGGACTGCGCCCATTCCTGAACTTCGGTAATCAGCGGATCGGGCGTCTCGGCTTGCGCGCGGCCTGCGACGGTGATCGCGGCGCCTGCGGCCACTGAATTGCGCAGAAATTGTCTGCGCGAGGGTTTATGCGTCATAGCATTCTCCTTTGGTGTGTGGCGCGGCGCGGGGCATCAGATGCCCACCACGTCCACGCTGGTGTTCGGATCAAGCGAAATGGTGCCCATCTTGGCGATATGCGCCTCGACCACATCCCAGATTTTCGGCCCTTCTGTGCCCTCGTTCACGGAGGCCCAGCCGGCAACCTGATAGGTCTTGGAGGGATCAATTTTCTCGCCAGTTTTCAGCAATGTCATCTCGGTGATGCGGCTGCCCTGCGGCTGGGTCACGTCGATGCGATAGCCAAGGCCACCGGTGCGCACCATGTCGCCGCCCTGCTGGTAATAGGGATCGGGGTTGAACAGGTTATCAGCCACGTCTTCCAGCACCACATGCAGGAATTCACCTGTCATTTCAGTGCGGTAGGCTTCGCCGTAGCTCATCGAGGTGACGTTCCAGATGTCTTCGCGGGTGATGTCCTGACCGGGCAGGATCGACGGCCCCCAGCGCACGCCGGGGCTGAGCGCAATATCGGCCTCACGCTCGGAAATCAGCGCATCACAGATCAGATCATCCCATGTGCCGTTGAAATTGCCACGGCGGTACAACGTCTGGTCGTCGCCGGTGCGGCCAATGACTTCGGTCAACTGGTCCAAATAGGGCGCGCGCTGTTCGTCAATGAGTTTGGCCACTTCGGCATCGGGCGTGATCACATCGGAGAAGATCGGGATCAACTTGTGGCGGAAGCCCATCATGCGACCATTTTGCACGTCCAGATCGACGCGGCTGACAAATTTACCGTTGGAGCCGGAGGCCACGATGATCGTATCACCCACCAGTACAGGTTCAGGCAGGGCGTCATGGGTGTGGCCCGACAGAATCACGTCGATGCCGGTGACGATGCCCGCCATCTGCTTGTCCACGTCAAAGCCGTTATGCGACAGGCAAACCACCAGCTCGGCCCCCGCTGCGCGGACTTCGTCCACCATTTTTTGCATGTTCTCGTCGCGGATACCAAAGGAGTATTCGGGGAACATCCAGCCCGGATTGGCAATGGGCATATAGGGGAAGGCTTGCCCGATCACGGCGACTTTGACGCCGCCCGTCTCGTAGAATTTATAGGGCGGGAACAGCTCGGAGGGCTCGTCCCATTCCGCATCGAAAATGTTCTGGCCAAGGGCGGCAAACGGCAGCCCTTCGACAATTTCCTGAACCCGCTCTGACCCGAGCGTGAATTCCCAGTGGAATGTCATCGCATCAGGTTTGAGCGCGTTCATGACATTCACCATGTCCTGCCCTTGGGTCTGGTGGCAGGTATAGCTGCCGTGCCACGTATCGCCGCCATCCAGCAACAGCGCATCGGGGCGGTCTGCGCGGATCGAATTGATCACAGTCGCCACACGGTCCAGACCGCCAACACGGCCATAGCCCTTTGCCAGCGCGCTGAAATCATCATAGGTCAGCGCGTAGGCAGAGGGGCTGCCATCGTCGATGCCGTAGAGCTTGCGGAAATCAGCACCCGTGATGTGCGGCACGGCGCCCTTGTTGCCGCCCACGCCGATGTTCACCGAAGGCTCGCGGAAATAGATCGGCTTGAGCTGCGCGTGAATGTCGGTGATGTGGATCAGCGAGACGTTGCCGAATGTGTCAAACTGCAGCAGCTTGTCCTGTGTCAGCGCCTGCTGTGCGGCCAGACGGGCCCAATTGCCGAAACCGGATGTGCCATAAAGAGCGGCTGCCGCCATGCTGGTTTGCAAAAAATCACGACGAGAAATCATTCGGGAACTCCCAGTTACACATACATATGCGCATTATTGAATGGATTAGGGCTGAAAAACCCCGCGCCAATCTCTCGGGCGCGGGGCATGTTCGCTTAGTTGCGGATCGAAGGACCCTCGACACTCAGGCCATTGCCGCGTGAGGCAACATACAGTTCAAGCGCGACAAACTCGGGGCTGCCGTCTTTGAAGGTCTCGGCGCGCGTATCGCGCACACAGCCTTTGAAGCGGGCATGAGTCGAGTTCAGCTTGGTGTTTTTCAGACGGTAGACAGGGAAACCGTTGGTCTGACCCTGGCTCAGGTGGTCTGCGCGGATCATACTGCCATAGTTGTCCTCATGGCAGTTGGAGCACGACAGCTCAAGCTGGCCGAAACGCGTGTAATACAGCTCCTTGCCCTGCTCCCATGTGGATTGGGCAGGACCGTCGATAGCGACATTGATCGGCATGCCGCGCGACACAGAAGCCATCAGCGCCGTCATGTTTACCATGTCACCACCGGAGTATTTCCACTCTTCGGCACCCATCTGGTTGGTGCGGCAGTCGTTGATCTGCATCTCCATCGTGCGCACTTCGCCAGCGTCCGCATTCCACTTCGGGTATGCAGGGCGCACACCGGCCATGTCGGCAGATGCACCGTGGCAATCGGCACAGGATTTCTCCTTTGTGCCTTCGGCAGCGTTCCACGCATCCTCGGCCAGCTCGACAAAGATCATACCGGGGTTGTCGAAATCATCCGCCTGCATGATCCGCGTGTCATCCTCGCGGAACAGCCAGCCGGACATTACTTCGTCCATGACACCAGACAGATGCTCGGGCGCGGCAGTGCGCACGACCATTTCGATCTCGCCGTTGATGGTCAATGTGTCGTCCACCGGATCGGCAAAGGCCGCTCCGGTGCTCAACAGAGTTGCAAGCACTGCGCCTGTCAATTTCCGCATGGTATCCCTCCCTGGGTTATTCCGCATTCAGCCGATCGCGATTTTCTTTGAATCTTCGTAGACCGAGCCATCATCGTCGTACCATGTGAACTTGAACTCGCCTGCCTCTGGGACAAGTGCTTCAAACTCGAAATACGGGTTTGTAGAAATCGCTGCTTCCATCTTTACGTCGATCACGTTCTCGCCGTTAAAGTCGCAGGTGAACTGGTTGATGATCGAGCGCGGAATGACATTGCCGTCCGCGTCCTTACGCTGGCCGGATTCCATCTTGTGGCTGATCAGCGTCTTGATCACGATCGCCTCGCCCGCAGCTGCGGATTTTGGTACTTTGACGCGTGGTTTTACATCAGATGCCATGATAATTCTCCTAAAAGACCTTTAGCCGCCGCAGCCGCCGATTGTTACTTTGACAGTGCTTGCCGCTTGGACGAACGATCCGTCCTCCAGCTTGGCAATCGCCACGACATCCTGCGTGCCTGCAAGGCGGATGCGTGTGGAAGCATGGCGGCTTGCGGCCATCTTGCCGAATTTGAACGTGGCCACACCCGGTGTCGGGTTTCCCATCGCCAGCACCAAAATCTCGACCGCAGTGGCGGAGGACACTTCGATTGGCACTGTATTACCGTTCTCGGCAATTTCGGGCGCTGTCAGGCTGATATCGCCTGCGCCTACGGCCGCACCGCCGGTGAAGGCAGCAATTGCATCTTCCGCTGCGGCAGAGGCGCGGATCGGCAGACCCGCAATCAAAAGGGCCCCTGCCCCAAGTGCAATGGCACTACGTCTTGTCAATTCCATTGGTTGTACTCCTCTTGTTCCCGAAGGGGTGCATCATGACCCGAAAGGGTTGGTTATTCTGTAAGCGTGGCCAGATAGGCCACAACATCTTCGACCTGCTGGGCGGTCAACAGCGGGCCGAATGTCTCGTCGGCGGCCTTGCCCGTATAGACATTGCCGGGGCGGATGAAACCGTCTGTGCGGTAGAACGACGGCATCATTGTACCCTCGAACATGACTTTGGCATTCACCACGATCCCGCGCAGTTCCGCTTCGGACCAGCGCGTGCCAGTGCCGTCAAGGGCGGGACCGATGTTGCCCTGAAACGGGACATCAGACATCTCGCTGACCACATGGCAGGCCACGCAGTTGCCCTGACCATTGTCACCGATGATGATCCGCCCATTCGCAGGATCACCCGCAACACCGCTCAGCGATTGCGCGACCGCGCCGTCTGTAAAGCTGACAGCTGTTGGCAGAACCTCTTGGGCATATGCCGTTGAGGCCAATACCCCAGCCGCAATGGCTGTGATGACAGAAATTTTCATGCGTCCTCCCTCAGACTTATTCGGTATACCGTAGCGCACAGACTCGGCATGACGCAACAACAAATTCAGTTAATTGAATTATAACACTTAAAAGGCGCCTCCCGCTGCCCGCGTGCTTTATTGGCTCTGCTCCGCGAACTTGCGGGCGTGATACTTCTGGAAACTCTCGTCCCCGTCATAGCCCTTCTCGACCACCCAGTTGAGCATGTTGAAGGTCGTATGCTCGCCAAACGCACCCGGCATAACGGCCACCGCTGCACGCACGCCGGTCACATCTTCGGCCACGTCTTGCGGGAAAAACATGATCGACGGGGTGAACAGCTGGCCCCACTTCTTGACCATGTCTTTTTCGGGCAAAACCTCGCCGTCAAAGTCGGTCACGTCGACATCACCGAACATATTGACCTGCACCACAAAGAAATTCTCGTCGATATAGGCGGCGATGGCGGGCACGGGAAAGACCTCCTCGTGCATTTTCTTGCAATAGATGCAGCCGCGCTGCTCGATGATGACCATCAGGCGTTTGCCCTCGGCATTGGCCTCTGCCAAATCCTCGCGCATGTCTTTGAACGTATCGCGCATCCACGTCTCTTTGTGCAGCCCGTCATCGCCGATTGTGGCAGCAGTGGCCCAGACCGTCATGGCAAGCAGTGCCAGCGTGGCCGTAAACAAATGTTTCATCTGATGTCCTCCCCTTAGCCTATTGTACCGAAAACCGGCATCACCGTCAGCATCCACTGCGCGATGTAATTCATTGAATTTGTTGCAATCAGCAGGCCAAAGAGGATCAGCATCACGCCCATGACCTTCTCGATGGTGCCCAGATGTTTGCGGAACTTCTGCATCCAGCGCATGAACGGCCCGATAAACAGCGCGGCCAGAATGAACGGCGCAGTCATGCCCACCCCGTAAACAAACAACAACCACGCGCCTGTTGCGGCGGAATCCGCCCCCGCCGCCGTAAACAGGATCGCCGCCAGCACCGGACCCACGCAGGGCGTCCAGCCAAAGGCAAACGCAAGCCCGATCACATAAGCCCCCGCCAGACTGACGTTGGAGGTATTGCCCGCATCCGAGCGCATCTGGCGGTAGAGGATGCCGATGCGGATCACGCCCAGAAAATGCAGACCCATCGCAATGATAATTGCCGCCGCGATCCAGCGCAGGATGTCGAAATATTCGCGCACCACCTGCCCGAACATGCTGGCCGCCGCCCCCAGCCCCATAAAAATAGTGATCACCCCCGCCGCGAAACAACACGCGGCCAGAACCGCGCGAATGCGGGTTTTGCGGTCAATCGTGGCCTCGGCGGAGATCTGGTTCATGCCCACCCCCGCCAGATAGCTGAGGTAGAACGGCACAATCGGCAGAATGCAGGGCGACAGGAAAGACAGCAATCCTGCCAGTGCGGCCCCTAGAAACGTAATGTCCATCATGGTCTTGGCGCGCCCTTGTATCATTCACATATTCATATTATGATATTTAAGAAGCAGAGGTCAATTTGCATGTCGGTCCGAACCGTTATTTTTAGCGCCCTGATCAGCACCCTGATGCTGGGCGTCAGCGCTGTTGCTACCGTTGCCGAAACCCATCTGGTGATGGTGGAAGAGTATGGCTGTATGTGGTGCGCGCGCTGGAACGAAGAGATTTCCGGAATTTACCCCAAAACACCCGAGGGCAAGGCAGCCCCGCTGCTGCGCATGGACATCCGCGCGCCCCGCCCCGAGGGGCTGGAATTTGCCCGCTCGCTGCATTTCACGCCCACCTTTGTGCTGATGGTTGACGGCAAGGAAGTCTCGCGGATCGAGGGGTATCCGGGCGAGGATTTCTTTTGGGGCATCCTGAAACAAATGCTGACCCGCGCCGAGATTGAATTGACCAATTGATGCCATATATTGCGCAATGTGCCGACGGAGTGGCCAGTCACAAAAAAACCGGCCACAAAAAACCGGCGATTTCAGCCGGTAATAATACCTAAATCGGGGATCCAATGGGACTACCAGTATTTGACGTGAATATGTGCGAGGAAGACATGGACAAGATGGCGGCAAGTGCCGTCGAGGCGTCCAACTTCCTCAAGGCGATCAGCCATGAAGGCCGGTTGATGATCCTGTGCCACCTTGCCTCCGGCGAGAAATCCGTGACCGAGCTGGAAGAACTGCTGTCGGCGCGTCAGGCGGCCGTGTCCCAACAACTGTCGCGCTTGCGGCTGGAGGGTCTGGTCACACCCCGCAGGGATGGCAAAACCATCTATTACAGTCTGGCCGATGACCGCCCCAAACAGATCATGGAAGTTGTCTACAACTTGTTTTGCAGGCCCAAGTGACGCATCTTTCCGGCCATGACACCAGCGTCAGACCATGACGGGCCAGATGTCAGAGCCTGTGCTTGTGGCGCTTGTCGGACTGTTCGGCGGTCTGCTTTTGGGCCTTGCCGCGCGGATTGGCCGGTTTTGTACCCTTGGTGCGATCGAAGACCTCTATTACGGCGAAAACCCGCTTCGGCTGCGCATGTGGGGCGTTGCCATCGGCGTGTCGGTGATCGGCACCTTCGGTCTCTCGGCAACGGGGCTGCTCGATCTGGACCAGACGCTCTATCTGGGCCGCGCGTGGAACCCCTTTGCCAGCGTCTTTGGCGGGCTGGTGTTCGGCTATGGCATGGCGCTGGCGGGCAATTGTGGCTACGGCGCGCTGGCGCGGGTCGGCGGCGGTGATTTGCGCGCGCTGATGATGGTGATGGTCATGGGGGTTTCCGCCTATATAACGCTGGGCGGGCCGCTGTCGGGCCTGCGCTTGCGGGTGTTTGGAGCCGATGCCCAGACAGACGCCGCCCCGGGTTTCGCACAGCTTGCCGCAAACCTCACCGGCCTGTCCGTCGAGGCGGCGGGCCTCGCCATTGGGTCCCTGATCCTCGCAGCAACACTGCTCAGCCGCTCGCTGCGTGCAGCACCCGGCCATATCCTGTGGGGAGCCGTTGCGGGCATCGCCGTGGTTTCAGGCTGGGCAGGCACGCATTGGGTCGCCAGCCACGGCTATGATGCCACGCCTGTGGTTAGTCACACCTTTTCGGCCCCGCTGGGCGAGACATTGCTGTATGCCATGACTTCGTCGGGCAACACGATCAGCTTTGGCACAGGATCAGTTGCCGGTGTCGTGCTGGGCGCGCTGATCGGCAGTCTGATCAAAGGGCATTTCCGCTGGGAAGCCTGCGATGACCCGCGCGAATTGCGCCGCCAGTTGCTGGGCGCTGCCCTGATGGGCATGGGCGCGGTCGTGGCAATCGGATGCAGTGTGGGCCAGGGCCTGTCCGGCTTCTCGACCCTCGCCTACAGCGCACCTGTCACCTTGCTGTGTATCATGGCAGGCGCGGCCCTGGGCCTGCGCCAGCTGATCTGGGGGTTTTCCCCTCCGGTCTAGGCTCCCTCTAGGTCCAGCCAAGGACAACCGCGGCCAGCACCAGATACCTGCCGCCTTTGGCCAATGTCACCAGGACCACAAACGGCAAGAGCGGCTCGCGCAGCACACCGGCCACCACCGTCAACGGATCGCCCACCAGCGGCAGCCAGCTGCCCAGCAGCGACCAGCGGCCATAACGTGCATACCAGCCTTGCGCGCGCGTCAGCTGCGCATCCGTGGCCGGAAACCAGCGCCTGTCTTTGAATCTCAGGATCCCGCGCCCCAGATACCAGTTGATCACAGCCCCCAGCACATTGCCCACCGTCGCCACAACCAGCAGCGCCGCAACCGGATGCCTCGCCCCCAGCAACAGCCCCGCCAGAACCGCCTCCGACTGCATCGGCAGGACCGTGGCAGCAATCAGGGCAGACGCGAAAAGACCTATATATGCAATCATGCACGCTTCATGCCTGATACGGTGCACAAACGCCATGCGCTGCGTGCACCTGTGGATCCGGCCCAAAACGCGGGGCATTGCCGCCAGCTGACGTGCGCTACTCGGACGCGATGACCCAGTCAGGACAACAAGGCAACGCGCGAAATACGGACTTCAACCTGGCCTCTGGAAGATCGTGAAGCACGGCAACCGGCAGTCTCGCATCTTGTGCCCCTTGCCGGATTTTTGCACCGCGACAGGACAGTTTGAATGACCGCTCCAAGCGGAAGGTCCTTCGCAATATGCGCTTTAGTTCAGGCTGTCTGACGCCGCCATTGAAAGTGACGGCAGCGGGTCGCTTCGCCTGATGGCTGCGGAAAAATTTGCTCCGGTATAAGACGACGCTTTTTGGGTAATTTGTGCCAGATGAACGCGCTTTTCAATCGGAACAGCGCCATCAAAACCACCTAGGGAATCAATATAGCTTGGAAGATGACCTGACATGACCAGTCTCCAGTCCAGCCCTATGTCGGGCTTCACCACTTGCGCCAATCCGTAAACTGTTGTCGTGCAATTCTTGGTGAGGGTATTGTAAAACTTGGGCTGCGCTTGCAATTCCTGCCCCAAACCAATGTATGACATAAAGAGATCGCGGCGCTGTTCCGCATTCAGTTTGACCGGATACAACCGGACATCCTCCTGCCGGTGATTGGTTCTCAGCTTGATAATGTCCTCCTCTGTCGCTGCGACAAGGATCAACTCGAACTGGCGGAAAAAGCCACCTTTAACGTTGAAGCTCTCATGGGCTTCCTTGCGCGTCTCAACAGAAAAAACAACGCGTTGGCCATCGGAGAAGCCAAAGCTTACCAAAAGATGCGCAATGTCCGGATTGTCCCAAACCGAGGTGAGCATATCCATAGATGTCAATTCTGTGAGGTCTACTGTGCGTGCTTCCCATGATGGGTCTGCACTCGTACTATCGTGACACGTAAAGTTTCGCACATTCGCGAGCGTAACAAGATCACCATCCACTTCTGCATCAACGCCATGTGCCACATCGGACGCCCATTCGCGGTCTTGCGCGGGCGCGATGCCCTGATACCAGACACCGACCACAACAGCGATGGCCGTGAGACCGGCCCAACCCAGGCGCCGTTTATAAAACCTTATCCCGAAAACAATTATTGCAGCCATCGCGGTGATGGTAAATGCGGTCAAGAATACCGTACCGGACAAATGAACCGACATCGCACCCCATATCCATGCGACACCTGCGAGCGCGATACACACAAACAGGGCATGACCTGAGAAACGCCCGACGGACGCGACGCTGAGGGATGGGAATGTCATTCTGGAAGACTCTTGTATCGGCTGAAAGTGGTGCGGCAGTCCTCAGATCAGGCCCGCCACGACAGCCCGTATCAAGCTGCCTTCGAGCCGCTGACTTCGGCCAGCAAGCGCTCTGTCTGGGCGTCTTCAAGCTTGTTGTGCAAACGCTTGCTTTCTTCTGTGTCGCGGATCGCTTTTGTGATGCCCGCTGTGGTGCTGACCAGCATGATCGCGGCCATTGCATAGAAACCCTTCGCAGAGAAGCTGGCCTCCATGAAGAAAATTCCGCCTGCCATCATGGCGCTGGCAACGATGAATTGTCAGTAAGTGAACATGGTCCATGCCTGCGAGGGCTTGTCGATGTATGCATTCATTTTTCTAACCTTTTCGATGTGTAAATCTTTGACGGGATTACTGGTTTAACCTGACGGAAATGAGATCAGGTTTTGTTTTTCTTGAGGCGGGCAAGGACATCCGCTGCCGCTGACTGTTTGGGTGCGCCGAAACCCTCGTTCGCCATCCGGTCGCTCAACGCATCTGCCGAGGTCGTGGACGACAGTTCCGCCATCGCTGCCATGGTGGCGTCGTTATGCTGCTGGCGTTCCTGAAGCCGTTTCAGCGTTTCGGATGCGTCGGTCAGATCACTTTGGGTCCAGGACGGCGTATCGCCTCTGAGGTGCTGTGTCTTGGTGGTCGCTTCTGCAATGCGCTGATCGCGTCGGACGCGGCAAGGAACGGCAAATCAACATGCGTGCTCGGACAATGGCGAACCACTACGTTTTTACGCCGGAGTTTTGCAACCCGGCTGCAGGATGGGAGAAAGGCCAGGTTGAGAAGAACGTCCGAGACGCCCGCCACCGGTTTTGGCAGCCCATGCCTGAGTTTGCCGATCTTACAGCGCTGAATGATTGGCTGGAGCAGCGTTGTATAGCGCTATGGCAGGATATCCCGCATGGGGGACTTCCCGGAAGTATCGCCGATGTCTGGACACAGGAGCAGGCTACACTGATGCCGTCGTGCTGGAGGCGCGCCTTCGGCGTGATGCCTTGCGCCTTCGACGGCTTTGTCGAACACAGTAAGCGCGTCTCGCCAACCTGTTTGATTAACTTCGAGCGCAATCGCTACAGCGTTCCGGCGTCATTTGCGAACCGTCCAGTCAGTCTGCGGGTTTACCCACTGCGCGGCAGTTGATTGCAAAGCAATCAATGAGAGCGGGCCGTTCTGCGCGTCGGGCGGAGCGATGCTCTTCCACCTCCTGAGCAAACTCTATGAGCGAACCAGCGTGATCATCACCACAAACCTCAGCTTCAGCGAATGAGCCACGGTCTTCGGCCCCTCCCGGCAGCATGCTTTGCATGCGCCTGACGGGCAATGGATGCCAAGATGACCACTGCCTTGCTCGACAGGCTTACGCATCGCTGCCACATACTGGAAACCGGAAATGACAGCTTCCGCTTCAAGGCAAGCTCAGCTGAAATGGCTCGGAAAAAGAAGGAGGACACTAATGTCTTGACCCCAGCATGAACCAAGAAACATAATTTAGAGGTGGCTCACTTCTCGGTGGAAAATCTGGCTCACTTCTGCGTGGAAATTAACACACTTGTTCGAATAAAGGCCTCTATAAGCCTCTTTTTTCTTGACCCCGAAATTCACTCCATAACGAGATTCCGACAAAATTACGAGTTCTGACAACAATGAAAAAGGGGTGCCGCAAGGGCACCCCGAGGTTCGCATAACCAGGCTCATTAGTTTACCGCTCGTTATTATTTTATGCCTGCGGCTTGGTCAGCGTCAGGGGGCAAGCGCACCTGCCCCTTGTCTGGTTGTCTGTGTCGCGAGAATGCATCTCGCGTGAGTGGCATGCCAGCCGAGTCAGAAAACACCCGTTATAAGTTATTTTACTTCACTTTACAAAATAAGGCACCCCGAAAAGCTCATTTTCTTGACACCCCATTTCGCCGAATTTCGAAAATTCTGACGAAATTACAGGTTCCTGTGAGATGCCATAATTTCGTCGGGAATCGCTTTCACATCCGAATTATTTATATGCGTTTTCAATCAGTTATGCATTTCGAATTTTGAAATTTCATAATCCAGCAGCTCAATTTCAAAATTACCCATGTTTTCAATAAGATAAAGAAAAACCCCGCAGCTGCAACAGCTACGGGGCATTCCGTTTTCGAAGTATTTAAGGCGGCGCTATTCTGTGTATAGAATTCCGGTAGCGATCCGATATGGGTTATCGACAATGAAGACATTTGCTGCATCCGACACACCCGTCCATCGTTGAAAGACCTTCGCGAAGTCAGTGATGAGAAGCTCCTTCCGATCCGGATGCTCCACGCAAACATTTGCCAGCGCATGGATAATGAGTTCGATCAATCTGCCCCATCGACGAGCCGAGGCATGGATCAACCGGTTATAGACATCTGAATTACGGACCTCGGTCGGATCCAACCCGACAACTTCGGAGAAAGTCACCAAGATTGTGTCGACCTCTTTCAAGCTAATCGCATCGTAAGCGATGTCAGAATAAGTGACCGGCTCAAGCAAGCTGGTGAGCTGTTCATTCTCATTTGCGAAGTCCAAGAGTTCTGGCACCCCGGAATAAATAGGTAAGATTGGCCAGTCTGGTCTTTTCATGAGATCCTTGAGACCATTCAGGATCACCTTGATCTCGGTCGGCCTCTTGTCTGTAAAAAGATGCTGTGCTTCATCAATATTTACGACCAGATATCTATCGCGCATGAACTGGGATTCCACACGAGACCAGATCGTAGCAGAGCTCCGATGATCCAGCTTTAACGGGTAATTAACCGCCTCCAAGAATGCCAACCCCAGACTTTTCCAGTTCACTGTATTACGCAAGGAGACGCGGAGGTAGTTGCGCTGAAAACCACCGTCCAACGGATCATCAGAAGCCGCGAACTCACGAAGAAGATTCTTGATATCGTGGCTTTTACCAGTCCGCGTACCTCCGGTGACGATAAGGCCCCGCCCCTCAATATGCTGGCCTGCAAGATAGGCCGAGAGAAACTGATTGAGGGCACGATCAAATGCCTCACCCAGCAGGTCACGACGCGGGAATTCATAGTACCGGGATTTGAGCTTCGTCAAAACCTCGACCGAGAGCTTCAAGTTGCTTTCATGGATATCGATATCGTTCATTTCAGCGTCCCTTTGCCTTCCGGCGCACCGGTGAATTTCTGGATTTTTGTTGCGGGTGATTTGCCGCTGTCGTTGGTTTCGACATTCGGCACGTCGGCATCATCGTTCGCTTCAACCCGCTCAGCAGGAACTTCGCCACCAGGGGTATAGATCCCCTCTCCAGTACCGACGGGTTCCGCAAGGGCAGACAAAGAAGCTGAGGGGCTGGAGTCCTCACCGTGGAGAATTGCCATGTCAGAGCCAGCAAGCGTGTCTGCGAGGGCCTGTGCTTCATCCCGCTTGATAACTTTGTGCTCTTTACCGTAGAACGCCAGCAACCCGTCCATTTCAGCGCTGATACGATTGTAAAAACGATACAGTGCTTCCACCGCAATTTCTTGCGTAAGCGGATCAGATGCGCGCCATTCCTCGAAAAAATGCCGCCATTCGCGCAAGCTGAAATGCTTGAACTGAGAAAGGCATGCCTTGAGATAAAAGGTCTGATTATCCTTTGTGATAGCAGTGACTTCTTCCATGCGATTGGGATCAACACAGATCGTTACCGTCGCACCAATGTTACGCAGCACCCAGCGACGGAATTCTTCGTTTCCTTGATAAGGCATCCGAAACGCTTCGATGCCCATTTTGGTCACTTTGCGTGTTACCCGCAAACCTACGGCACGCCGAACCTCACGATGGGACAGTGCGGGCAACATGCCGTACAGGCGCTTGATGTGATCAAACATGACATGACGAATACCGCCCCAAGCCCCCTTTCGCTGGGTAACTTTGAACGGGAGGCAATCGGTAAAATACCACCAGAGGTACTTTTCGAGCTGCGCCATTGTCATAACGGTCATTTCTTGTCCGTCATACTCGGTCTGCTTGCCGGGCCCCTGCCCGTTGTAGCCATGAAGCGCTTTCATGATGTCGGACCCAAGCGTCGCAAAGAAGCGTTCAATGAATGCCTTATCGGAAGGTGACTTTGTCCGACCAAATCGGAACATAGCGCCCAGTGACAGGATCGCGTGTGGAACAGTATTATTCCAAAGTCCTGAGCCGGTATCCATCATGATCATGAATGGGCGCACAGCAGGCGCTGGTGCGTTCTCACACCCGGCTTCACGAGCAAGTTGCGTTTTGTCGGAAACAAGACGACGCAACAGCTCAAGGGTGTCATCCGAGTTTGGGTTTTTGGCCAGGTGAAAAGCGAGGGGAGCGCCAGTAGCAACATCAACGGCAACGAGAATCCAAATCTTACCGACGTCGCCCTGCTGCGCTTCTTTTTTCAGCTGGCGCATGGTGTGGTCACCAACGACTTTGTCGAGGCCAGTCATGTTCAAGAACGTCCATAACGGCATCTGGCATTCGTCAATTTGGATCGCCTCAGCAATCATTCGGGCCTTGAGTTCGCCGAACCCAGACCGCATTGCCCGTTTCATCTCGTCCCAACCCTTGCGGCCAATCTTCACCGCCGTGGGATCCATACTTGCAGCAAAGGCACGGCATTTGGTTTCTGACACTTGGACATCCGTATGCCCTGGTACAGTAATCGCTCGTTCTCTATTCGCTTGAAGCATCATGCCTTGCAGCATTTCATAGCAACGAAGCAGGTACTTCTCTCGCCCGTCGAGGAAGTCTTTCACAGCTTCCTCCATCAGATCGATTGTCCATTGTGGAAACTCTGTTCGCTTGCGGCCGGCATTGCTGTGTTTCGTATCAAGATCAACAGGATCAAAGCTATCCGACAGATATTTCTTGTACTGCTTCAGCAGGGTTTCCCCAGCTGGGACCACATAGCCGTTACGCTTAGCGTTTCCTCGTTTTGGCGTACCCGAAACCTTGCGATAGAGCTTCTCAATGCGTTTTTCGACATCGTGATGGTTTGCGTCGATCCACGCTTCGGTGATCTTGAACTTATTCTCGCGCTCCAGCTCTTCCAGCACAATACACGAGCAAAGGCAGAACAGAATTTTCTGCTTTGCCTCATCGTCAAGATCGACGTACTGATCTCCACCAGTTCCCAAAGCGGTAGCCCCTTTCATAAAGGCAGCCGTCGGAAATTTGATCTCGAAATCAACGCGTTTCATGTTTTCTCGGATCTGATCGACAGTCATCGTGAAGTCTTGATTGTCGTTTGCATCGGAACCCGTCGGGCGAAGTACCGCGAGGCCATCGACCATGGCGATAAGGCGGGATACCTTTGTGTCTTGGACGAAAAGACAACCGATTGGGAATTCAGGTGGGGTGATCTTGCTCATAGCTTTGTGCTCCAGATTTGTGAGGGGTAATCAATGACAGCGTCGCGCTCGGCACCGATACGACCGGCGCCGATCATCCGCATAATGGCGTGGTAGGCGACAGATTCCGGAAGACCGGAATCCGCGACGATATCTTCAAGACGGGCGCCAATCCGGGCATGGTCGATCAAGTCGACAACCCCCTCGTCAGCGTCCACATTCGGCATCATCAGACACATCAAGATGCGGCGATTGTTGTCCCGGTAGACCCGCGAAAACGAGGCGTCCGAAATCACAACAATCTCGTCAGCTGCATCTACCGGCGTATGACGCACGATGTTCGCAATGCGGCTCTTGCTGGTACTACTGTCGAGACTGATCTGCCCGCGGACGTAGATCAGCTTCGAGCGGCCACAATCATAATGAATGCCAACATCAAAGATGTGGCTTTTCGGCTCGCCCTTGCCACCCGACAACTTGATTTTCACAGGCTGGCAGCGGACGTCATAGACATTCGGCTGCAGAATGGCTTCGATTTTGACCGCCTCTTCCGCATCAGAGTCGTTGAGGGCGACGACAGGCTCGTAGTCATTGGCTTTTGTCCGCATCAGAAAGCCAGATTTGTACGACGTGTCGCTCCGGGACAGTGGATTATGGAGCCCTTGATACGGAAGGACCCCATCAATTGGACCCATCATGAGTTGCGCGCGACGTTTGCGCTTTTCTTTCGCGGCTTTCTCCTTCTTGACCGATTTCGTCGCGATGGCGCTCAGCTCTTTCAGCGTGTCCAACATTTCGACACCTCGCGCTGCGAGAGATCAGTCGCCATCGTAGCGAAAAAACGCTCGATTAAAGCACGGTCTCGCCAAGGCTTACCTCTATTTTCTTTAAAAACCTGACCCAAGCTGACTTGGGCGTCATCAACGTCAGTCGCCCTAGAAGGCCGACGCTTTTCGGAATTCTTCATTGTAGTTTTGGACATAACTTCTCCGTTCGCATTCAAATCGAATGCGTTTCTTTCGAGGATGAGCGGCCTGTGAGGCCTAGATTATGGGGATGTTTGCTCGCATATCGCCCCTGGCACCGGCGGCCGCTTTTCGGCGTGTGGTGTCAGTGAGACTGCGTCGCGCTCAATATCAAAATTGAGCTGAACCCATTGTGGCGAAGACGGGTATGCACTATGATCCATGGTACCAACCGCTGGATTTCCAGTAACCAAAGGGCTCAGCTGTACCACCAGCTGGGCTCTTTCCTTTACCCTGACGTCTTTTTCAGTTGAGCATTGCGCTTCCTTTCTCATGTCAGATCTCTTTGCCAAAAGCGACAAAGTCAGATCGTTCCCATAGATAACGATTCGAGTCAAATTATTGTTTTTAAACGTTTTTTTGATAACTACGTTTTTCGCAAGTTGACCTCGAGTCTGTCGATCTTGGATCGCGTTCATCACTTTTCCCCCTTCTTTTTCGAGCACCTGCGCTTCTTCATCAATCGTAGAAGGCTTGCTTCGTTCAGGAAAGGGGCTCACGTCGCTATTTTATGCATTTAACTCAGGTATGAGCATATAAATATGCACTTAACTCATGTTCGATTTTCCGATTTGAAAATCGACAGCGCGCAATTTTTGTAACGCTGTCAGCTACAACATTTGTACCAGAGCTGAGTTTTTCAAAGAATTATGCCTGCGAAACACTCACGTGCTGTCATTTTCGGCAGTCATTTTTCCAATTTGGTAAATGGCGCTTTGAGACTACCGAAATCGTAATAGTTAATGAGCTCTTCCAAACGATCCTGGCTATCGAAGCGCTCCTGCACTGCGTCACGGGTCCTTGTCGTTGTTCGCCAAGCCGACCGAGGCAAAAGTCTTGTAAATCTGGTTATCCAGATCAGTCCGGTCCGTCAGCACCACAAAGGTATAATCGCCCCCCAGTTTGCGATGCACCTTCTGCGTGAACAGCGCCATTGAGAACGACTTGCCCGACCCTTGGGTATGCCAGAACACGCCCAGCTTGCCGTTCAAACTCTCGCGTTTCTCCACGGCCTCAACAGCGCGGTTCACGCCGAGGTATTGGTGGTTCTTCGCCAGAATTTTCGCAGGGCCGCTGGCCGTATCGGCAAACAGGATAAAATTCTCGAACAGGTCCAGAAACCGCCGCTTGTCGCAGACGATCTTCAACAACGCCTCCATCGGCAGCATGTCATCGCGCCGGTCCCGTTCGTCCAGCTTCAGCCAATCCGCAAAATGCTCGTAATCGGCGGTGATCGAGCCCATCTTGGCCTCGCCCCCATTGCCCAGAATGACCAGCGCGTTGAAGTGGAACAGATGCGGCACCGTGTCTTTGTAATCGGATAGGTTCTCGTTATAGGCACGGCGCAGGTCTTTGTCGGGGCGCTTCAGCTCGCAGAACATCAGCGGCAATCCGTTGACGAAGCCGATGATATCGGCGCGGCGGCGGTGGGCATAGCCGCGTATCCACATCTCGCGCACACACAGGAAATCGTTGTTGTCGGGGTCGTCGTAATCGAACACGCGCAGGCGGTGGGTCTTTTGCGCGCCGTTCTCGCGATATTTTACGCGCACGCCGTCGCGGATCAGGTGGTATTTGTCTTGATTGATGCGGATCAGCGATTGCGAGCCGAAGATATCGGTGATCTCGCGCAGCGCGGATTTGTACGCATCATCGGGCAGATCGGGGTTCAGCCGCACCAGCGCCTCGGACAGATAGCGCGTCAGAACGATGTCCTTGTCAGAGCGGCGGCCCAGCGTGCCCTCGGCCCCGAACGTCTCCGAATTCCACGCCATGACCGAGCGCCAGCCGTGCGTGTCGCGCAGATAATCGGCCATGGTGGTCTGGACCAGCTGGTCCTCGGTATAATCATTCATATCAACAGAGTACCGTTAAACGGGAATTCGTCCATCCATAAGTCGCGGGAGCAGGAGATCGCGGGCGGCGGTGAGTTGATCATTGTTTTCTCCCAACATTTGCCGTTGTTGAAAAATCGGCTCCACAAATTCGTGAAATGCTTTCATCAGGTCGTCAGAAGGCACCAAGATTTCCGCTCTGTCGAAATCATCTGAACGCACAGCTGGATAGCTGGCCCCCGTCGCATGATTGGTCAAATACTTGACGAAATCGTCAGTGGTAACTGTCAGATACACGAACAGCGGCGAAATAGTTTCTGCATGAATAACTGTGAAACCCATAGAAAAGACATCATTTTCTTTCGGCAACATCACGAGTGAATATGCTTGTAAGTTTGGGCGCACGTTCGACCAGATAGTGTCCATTGGTTCAGCAATGCGCCGTGCGCGACCGGGTGCATCTTCAGCACTATATTCAGTGACGCCATCAATGCGTCCTGTCGAAACTGAGCCGATGTCGATGTATCTGACAGGATCAGGGATTTTTCCCTTTTTGTGAGATGCCTTATTTGTTGAACAAACTTCGCTCAATTCGGTTCTATGCCACCCCTCCGGCAGCCCGTCCGCAAACTTTGCTGTCTCATGGCCGGGAAAGCGGAAGTGGACAAACCATTCGCGGTAGAGCAGCCTTGCGGCCTGCTCCAACAAAGCAATCCGCCGCCGGTTGTTCTCGATCAGGTCGTCATAGGCCGAAAGGATAGAGGCGATGCGTTCTTGTGTCGCTAAATCTGGCTTCTTGATTGGCAGACCGTGTATGTGATTTCGATTGAGAGTTGGGTTCGAAGCGCATGTATCAAAACGCCCCAAATCCATAGTTTGAAGAAAGTATGCTACGAATTTTGCATCGTTACCCTTAAGGTCTTTGCCCCACAGTGTCGTATCATGTGGCCAGAAATCCGCCTCAGAATAATATACACTACCAAGTGTCCCTTTGCGTCCAATTACAACACCGGGGCCTTTGACTTTTGCAACGTTATGAAAGCTCTTGGGACCAGATGATGAAATTACTGGAACGATCCCATCTTTTTGCTCGGCTTTTGTAATGTCAAAACCACGCTGTAAGAGCACGATATCTTCCAGAACACCATCTTCCCAACTCATACAATCAACTCTTCAAAATTCGCCGCAATCGTCTCGGCCAGATCCACCGCCTCGGCGTTCAGCGTCTCGATCTCCAGATGGATCTCCCTGATCGTCGCGTCGAAATCAAAATCTGCGTCATCCACCTCGGGCGCCACACCCACATAGCGCCCCGGTGTCAGGCTATAGTCATTTGCTTCCAACTCGGGAAAGCCCACAAGTTTGACCAGCCCCTCCACATCGCGCAGCACGCCGTCAGGAAAGCGTGACAGCAACCACTCCGCCTGCCCCTCGAAATACCGCGCGCGGCGCAAGGCACCCGTCACCGACAGCTGCACATCCGGATCACCCGTCAGCGGCACGCGCGCAGTGGCAATCGCCGCCAACAGCTTCTTGCCCTCCGCCGCCTTCTCCCCATCCGCAACCGCCGCATCCTGCGCCTTCTGCGCCAGCTTCGCCAGATGGTCGATCTCCTTGATCAACACCTTTGCATGCTCCGCCATCGGCTGCATCGCATCCCGCGCCGCGCTCAGCGCTCCACTCTGTGCCTCAGGTTTCCCCAACGCCGCAGAGGTCGCCACAAAGGCGTCCGCATCCGCCGTGAGCTTGGCAATCCCCGCCGCCAGCTCCGCTGTGTCGGTATGTTTGACCAGATAGACCTGCGCCGCCTCCAGCGCCTCAATCAGCCCCGCAAACTCCGCCCCCTGCGCCGCGTCCCGCGCCGTTGCCAGATAGTCTCGCACCAGCCCGTTGAAGCGGTCGTGCTGCCCGCGATACAGCCAGACAATCGCCGTCAGTTTCTGCATCTGCTCGGGCGAGAAGTCGAAAATCTTGCGCGTCACCTTGCGGAAGACGTGCCGCGCATCCAGCATCAGCACCTTGTCGCGCATGGCCTCCGGCTTGCCCTTGTCCATGAACCAGATTTCACAAGGCACGGTGCGGGTGTAAAAGAAATTGCCACGGATCGCGCACATGATGTCCATGTCGCCCGATTTCACCAGCGCCTCGCGCACCTTGGCCTCCTGCCCCCCCGCCGAGGACGCCTGCGACGACATCACGATCCCCGCGCGGCCCCGCTCGGACAGATAGGCGTGGAAGAACGACATCCAGACATAGTTGCCGTTGGATATTTTACCGCCCTTGTTCACCCCCGGCAGGCCGAACTCCAAACGCGGATCGTCCTTCATTTTCTCCGCGTCGATCTCATCCACGTTAAAGGGCGGATTGGCCATGACATAGTCAAACGGCCCCTGACCCGCATGCGGGTCCTCGTAATAGCTGATCGCCTTCTGGATATCGCCATCAAGGCCATGCACGGCAAGGTTCATCTTGGCCAGCCGCAGCGTGGTCGGGTTCTTCTCCATCCCGTAGAAGGTCAGCTGCTCATTCGGGTTCGCCTTCATCGCCTCGACGAAATGCGCCGATTGAACGAACATGCCACCAGAGCCGCAGGCAGGGTCGATGATCTTGCCGCGCACAGGTTCAATGACGTTGACGATGGTTTCCACGATGCTGATCGGCGTGAAGAATTCACCGTTGTCATGCGCCTTCTGA
>Ga0163215_100222_pt1 | contig 139672 bp, 129 predicted proteins | sample SynspAceP_FD_185934 | JGI IMG/M metagenome (GOLD analysis project Ga0163215, IMG submission 185934) | Saline lake microbial communities from Ace Lake in Antarctica - Synechococcus sp. Ace-P (Hybrid Assembly) | ecosystem: Environmental > Aquatic > Non-marine Saline and Alkaline > Saline | place...
TCTACAACCAGCAGCTTCCGCAGTCCGCCTTGGGCAGCAAAACACCCTTGCAGGCGATGAAGGACTGGCACAAACTCAAACCAGAGCTGTTCAAGAAACAGCCGTACTACCGTCCGGGATGTGACAGATAAGTTCATAAATACAGCTCTCTTTGCCATCTGGCAGGTCGCCACGCAAAGTAATCTCAGATAAATGAGACTTGATCAGGGACCAATCGACAACATATCGACGGCCCCGACGAGCCTTTCTATTGGTCCGAACAGCCCCTGACGAAACGTAAAATGCCCCAAAGCGTTCGACTGACAATACCACTCCAGTTTGAAGTAAGGTTGAACGGTAATCCAATATATCTTGGGTATTGACCCGCAAAGCGACATGTTTGTTACCCTGAAAGACGATCTCATCCTTCACCCAATCATGGGCCAATGTATAAGCGTTTGGCGGAACACTTTCGAATTTCGCAGCGGCCTCATACTCTCCATCTTCAGCCAAGCGTTCCCACCGCTTCCGTTGAATGGCTTGACTTCGAATCTTCCCTAAAGCCAGCAACTGAAAAAGCTTTGCGCAAGCAACCTCTTGATGCGGCAAAAACAATGCTTCTACCTCATCAACGAACGCTTGAAGAGGCCCAAGTGTTGCCAGTTTTTTACGGTAGTCTTCAGCCAGTGACCCATAAATATCTAAAACTGAGCCATCATCTTGCTCAATGAGCGTTTTGTCTTTGATTTCATACTCAGTTATTCGGCTTGGTAGGCTAGAAACATCCTCAAAAAGACACTTTTCCGCCGCTTTGAAGTATTCTTCAGGGACTGGAATGCCAAGGCTTTCAAACTCAAGTCTATCAAACCATGGATACTCAAATGACGGTTCAAAATTATCAGGCATCGCTTGCCACCAAAAACGGTAATCAACGACTTCATCTGTCTTATCATCAACTTGATGCTGCATTTGCGGAACACGCCCAAAGGCTATCCACTCAACAGCTTCCGACATGAAGCAATGAGGTGGCAACTCCACTTCAGTCAGAAACGTGATTTTCTCTTCAGTCAAGTTGGCCCCCTCCGTTGTCAGACATAGAAACAAACCTAGACCACCGATCCATCAACACACGCCGTTTATCCAATAGATCAGACCTCGCATAGGCCCGCTCCACATTCGACCCCACTGTATGCGCCAAACTTATTTCAGCCACTTCACGCGGTGCGTTTGCCACTTCAGACGCCCAGTCGCGGAAGGTGGAGCGGAAGCCGTGGACCGTGACGCCCTCAACCTGCATCCGACGCAACAGCATCAACATCGACATATTTGACAGAGGCTTGTGACGTTTCTGGCCCTCGAACACATATTCGGACTTCATTGCCTTCAATGGATCAATGATAGCCAGCATTTCATCTGTCAGCGGCACGCGATGCTCTTCCCCACCTTTCATCCGCTCTGCTGGGCATGTCCACAGCCGCGCATCGAAGTCGAGTTCATCCCACCGCATCCCCAAGACTTCGCTGGTCCGTGATCCAGTCAGACAAGTGAAGCGCAGCGCGTTTGCAGACATAGCATTGCGCGACTTCAAATCGGCATAGAAGGCAGGCACGTCCTGCCAGCGCATCGCCTTATGGTGTTTGACCTTGGCCTTCACCTTTGGCAACGCGCCCGCGTCTTTGATCCCCGTGACGGGGTTTTCGCCAGACCGGAAGCCGTTCGACTTCGCCACGTCCAGCACCGTCTTGATCCGCTGGGCTAACCGTTTGGCGGTTTCATGCTTTTCGGTCCAGATTGGCAACAGGCACATCATCACTTCGGGTTGGTCGATACTGTCCAGCGGCATCCGCCCAATCTTGGGGAAGGCATAATCGTGCAGGGTGTTGATCCATTGCTGGCCATGCTTGGCGTTCTTCCAAGTCGGCATACGCTCGATATGAACTTGCTGGGCGAACTCTTCAAACGTCGGGATTTCACGCTGGGCGTTGAAACGCGGGTTCAGGCCCTGCTTGGCCATCCGGCGATATTCCAGCGCGCGGTCGCGCGCTTGGTTGATCGTGACAACATCAGCGCCACCCAACCCAAAGTCCGTTCGCAGCGGTGCGCCCTTCTTGTTCTTGGCCCCTTTGACGACAACCCGAACAATCCAGCGTCGCGCACCGGACGGGTCCACCACCAAATACAGCCCACCGCCGTCTCCATGACGCCCCGCGCCAAGGTTTTCGACCAACTTCTTTGTCAGCTTGCCAGACAGGGCCATTTCAAAATACCACTTTCCATACCACTCAAGGAATGAATACAGGCATCATCGAAAGAAACTCAAGGCAAACAACGAAGCGCGCTCTAGCCATATAAACAAAAGAAAAAGGCCGCCCAAGGCGATCCGATAAAAATGACGAAGATGTGGAAGTGGCGGACAGACAGGGATTCGAACCCTGGAGACGGTCTCCCGCCTACACACTTTCCAGGCGTGCGCCTTCGACCACTCGGCCACCTGTCCGTCCGGGCGGTTTAGCGAACCTTTTGGGGGATTGGCAAGGGGCTGTTTGGCGCTTTCTCAGCGACTTGGCCCCCCGCGCTCAGATCAGGTGCAAACTGACCCTTCGGTTCTGTCGCCCCTTATTTTCGACCTTGCCCAAACGGACCGGACCGATCTCGCCTGTGCGCGCCACATGGGTGCCACCGCAGGGTTGCAGATCGACCTGATCCTCCCCTGCCCCGATGCGGATCAAGCGCACATAACCTTGGCCCGTCGGCGGCTTTACGGACATGGTTTTCACGAGGCTAGGGTTGGCTGCGAGTTGCGCATCGGTGATCCAGTCTTCGGTCACCGGCAGGTCGCGCGCGATGATCTCGGCCAGCTGCCGCTCCAGCGCGTCCTTGTCCTCAAGCGCGTCGGGCATATCGAAATCGAGCCTGCCTTTGTCTGCCCCAATCGACCCGCCCGTTACGGGCAGCGGGATCACCACCGAAAGCAAATGCAGCGCCGTATGGACGCGCATGAAGCGGTGGCGGGTGTCCCAGTCCAGCTCCATCTTAATCTTTGTGCCCACCGCAGGGGCGTCCGCCCCCTCGGCCAAGATCAACGCCAATCCGCCCTCTGCCTTCACCGTGGTCACGACGTCTGCAGCGCCACCGTCCCAGTTTAGAGTCCCGCGATCGCCCGGCTGCCCACCGCCTGTCGGGTAGAAGACCGAGGCCGCTGGCACGATCCCGCCCTCGGGTGTCACCGCCACCACCTCGGTTTCGCAGGCGCGCGCATAGGCGTCGCGGAATAACAGCTCGGTCATCTAACTTTCCTTTTGCGGGCTTTGCAGCGCCTCTGGATTGCGCAGCCACACGTCGCGTTGGGCGAACGGAATTTCGATCCCCTCTTTGGTAAAGCGCTCGGCAATCGCGTGGTTGATGTCGGTGGTCACCGCAAGCATCCAGTTGACGTCACGCAGGATCGCGCGGATCTCGAAATCGAGGCTATCTGCCCCAAACCCCCGGAAATGGATCGAGGGCGGCGGCTTGAGGATCACCATTGGATGGGCCTCGGCAATCTCGCGCAAAATCTTCTCGACCCGCCGGGTTTCGGTCCCGTAGGCCACACCAACAGGCACGATGATCCGGCCCGTCAGGTTGCCACGCGTCCAGTTTGTCACCATGCCCGAGATCAGATCGGCGTTCGGCACGATCACATCTGTGCGGTCAAACGTCTCGATCCGGGTCGAGCGCACCGAGATGTCGCGCACAAAGCCCATGGTGCCATTGACCTCGATCCAGTCGCCCTCGGCCACCGGACGCTCGATCAGCAAAATGATGCCCGCGACGAAATTCGACACGATTGTTTGCAGACCAAAACCGATGCCGATGGACAATGCACCTGCGACCAGCGCGAGGTTGCTCAGATCAATCCCGGCCGCCGTTATTGCCACCAAGGCCGCCAAGAACACACCGACATAGCCAAGCCCCGAGATCAGCGCGACCTGCCCGCCCGGATCGATCTTTGTCTTGGGCAATACGGTTGTGCGCAGCGCGCCCTGGACCAACCGCGTGGCCGCAAACAGCGCTGCAAACACCACTGCAAAGGTCAGGAAGTTTGAGGGCGAGATACGTGCGCCGCCGAAGGACACGCCCACCAAGAAGCGCGTCCACAACTCGGTCAGGTCCGACACCCGCGCGCCCCAGATCAGCGCAAATAAAGGCAGCGCGCCAAGCCAGAACACCACATCGATAAGGATCGGCCAGAGCGCGGTTTGCACTGCCTCGGGCGAGACATTGCGGATCGCGCCGTAGATTTGCCGCGTCAGGCGGTTCAGGACCATCAATATCCACAAAAGCCCAAGCGAGGTCAGCATCGGGAAGATCAGGAATGCCGCAAGCGCCGCATACCCCACAGCCGCCGCGATAGGCGAGAAGATGGCAACGCCAACGCAAGCGCGCCCGATGACCCGCTCGACCGAGCGGCGCAAGCTTGCCTCGGCCCCCGGATCAATCCCTTGGTTCGGTGCTGGCGCGCCACCCTCTTCCGGGTCGAGGATGTCGTCTTCTTCGTCTGCGTCATGCACGGCGTCATCGGGGTCGCCCGCGTGTTTGAGCAGAATGAACCCGATGCGCAGCAAAAACAGCGCACCCAGCGCAATCAACACGCCTTCGATCACCGCAGCCGCACCCGGCGCGTAGCTTTCAAAGGTGATGATTTCGCGCAGCACATGCTCTAGCCCCAACACAAGGCCGATCATGCTGGCATAGAACCGCCCTTCGCGCAGAACCGGTGCACTGAGGTCAAAATACGGTGCGCGGGCCGAGAATATCTGCCCGCCGAGCCACCGCGCCGAAAAGAAAATCAGGGCAAAGAACGGGACTTGATCGAGGATGAAGCTGCCCCGCAGGCCCAACAGACCCGTCGCGGTCAGAGCTGCCACCAGCGCCAGAATGCCGACATATGGCACAAGAATTTCGCCGAGCGACGCCAACAAGGTCGCAATCGGTTGGCCGCGCACGTCTTGTCGTGCCAGCCATTTGGTCAGCAGGCCAACCCAGTAGCGCCCCCGAACCACGATAACGATGGCCAGCAGCAAGAACAGCAGCGTCTCAAGCCATCCGTCGTCGCCATTCGGCCCGGTTGTGGACGAGGTGATCAGCCCCGAGGTTTCCGAAAACATGCTTGTCGTCGTCGATTGCAGCGCGCTGAGGGCTTCGCCCCATGCCACGTAGGATAAGGGTGTGGGGCCGCGTTCCAGCAACTCTTCTGTTTGGCGGTCTCGGATAATGGCGTCGATCTCGCGGATCAAACCCTCGGCGCGGCGGAACGCTTCTTGGGCGCGCAATATCGGTGCTTGGGCGCGAACCAGTTGGTCAACGAGCTCGGCGCGGCGTGCGGTAATCTCGGGCGGCTCAACCGGGGTGATAGCAGGCGCAGGGTCTGCCGGGACGATACTTTCTTCGGCGGCGGGATCCCCTTCCGGCACGGCATCTGCCGCAGGGTCATCGAGCGCAGGTTCGGCTGCGGCTTCGGGGGCAGCGCCCAGCACTTCCAATTGCGCCTGAACCGATGTGATCCGCGCGCTGTTGGCGGTCTCTGCCGTCGAAAACAGGGTGCGAAATTCCACAAGCTGCGCGCGCATTTCCTCCAACGCGGGGGTCGAGGCGCGCGAGGCATCCACAATCCGCTCGGCCCGTTCAGCCAAACGCGCCCAACGGTCAAAATCGATCTGTGGCGTGGTGGTCTGCGCCAGCCCCCCCGACGCCAGCAACAGCAGCGCCAAAAGTCCCCAGCGCAGCATCCTCACGGGTGCGCGCAACATCATGGCTTAATCCTCGAAAACAGATGGCACCGGCGCGGATGGCCCATCAAGCCAGCTTGGCACCGGCAGGCCCTTTTCGCGCAGAAATGCGACGTTGTAGAGCTTGGATTGGTAGCGCGTGCCGTAGTCACATAAAATCGTTACGATGGTGTGGCCCGGCCCCATATCGCGCGCCATGCGCACGGCCCCCGCGATGTTGATGCCCGACGATCCGCCAAGGCAAATCCCCTCTTCGGCCAGCAAATCAAAGACCAGCGGCAAGGCTTCCGCGTCGGAGACCTGACAGGCGAAATCCGGCGTGAAGCCTTCGAGATTGGCGGTGATACGCCCCTGCCCGATCCCTTCGGAAATCGACCCGCCTTCGGATTTCAACACGCCATCTGTGTAGAACGAATAGAGCGCCGATCCCATTGGATCGACCAGCCCGACCTTCACGCCCTTGGGCTGAAGGGCTGCCCCCACCCCTGCGACCGTGCCGCCGGAGCCGACCGCACAGATGAAGCCATCGACCTTGCCATCTGTCTGCGCCCAAATCTCAGGGCCAGTTGTTTCGATATGGGCTTGGCGGTTGGCGGTGTTGTCGAACTGGTTGGCCCAGATCGCGCCATTGGGTTCGGTCTTTGCCAACGCGGCGGCCAAGCGACCTGAATAGCGCACATAGTTGTTGGGGTTCTTGTAAGGTGCTGCCGGCACTTGCACGAGGGTGGCCCCTGCCAGCCGCAGCATGTCCTTTTTCTCTTGGCTCTGTGTCTCAGGGATTACGATCACCGTCTTGAAGCCCATCGCAGCCCCCACCAACGCCAGACCGATCCCGGTATTGCCCGCCGTGCCTTCCACAATCGTGCCGCCGGGGCGCAAATCACCGCGCGCAACCGCGTCGCGGATCATATACAGCGCCGCACGATCCTTGACCGATTGGCCGGGATTCATGAACTCCGCCTTACCCAGAATTTCGCATCCTGTCGCCTCAGACACCGCGTTCAGGCGGATCAGAGGGGTGTTGCCAATGGCATCGGGCAGGTTCTTGTGGATGGTCATGATCGTCCCTTCGCAAAGCTGATCTCAGGTGTAGGCAACGGGCGGTTGGATCACAAGCCAGCAGCGTTATGCGCCCCGCAAACGGTCCCGGTGGCGGGCCAGCCAATAGAGCGTCATCAATAGCGGTGTGGCGCGAAACGCCCCCGCATCTGCCATTTCCAATGCCACCTCAAAATCGAAGATATGCGAGCGGATATCTTCCGCCTCCGAGGACAGGCCACCAACGCCCACGACATCATCGGGCAAATCGCAAATCCCGACATAGGACACCAGAAATTCCGTCACCGCCCCCGGCGAAGGGTATTGGCGCGCAACCTGGTGTAGGGCGCGCAAGGTCAAACCCGCCTCCTCTTCGGCCTCGCGGCGCACGGCGGTCTCGTAGCCCTCGGCTGCGTCCACGCGCCCCGCAATCGGTTCCATCATCCACGGATCGGCGTCACCGCGCATGAACGGCGCTGCGCGGAACTGTTCTATCAGCAGAACGCGGTCGCGCACCGGATCGTAGGGCACCACGGTCACAGCGTCGGCCATCTGAAAGATCGCGCGGTGGACCGGCGCACTGAGGCCCCCACCAAAGGTCGGGAATTGCAGCGTTGCCTCAACCACATTGAAGAACCCCGCATAGGCCGTGTCGCGGGTATGGACGACGACATCGGTGCTGCTGGGCGTGTTGCCGCGCGCAGGGGCCGCAACGGATCTGGCGTTCAAGGCCGCCTGCGCGCGCGACAGGATCGCGGGATACATACCGACCACGCGCGCCGGATCGAGCGTGCCATAATACGACATAACCTCGCGCGCCCCCTCGCGGACCACCGCGCCCCATTTGGCTTGCCAATCGCTTAAAGACCAAGGCGCGCCCGCCTGCCACATGCCCGGCTCGGGCAAGAACACGCGGGCCGTTTTTGCGCCGCCCACATCGGCCTCAAGCGTCGCATAGGCAAAGCCGCCCTCGTAGAAGTCCAGACGGTCCAGATCGCTCTGCGACACCCCCTCGATCAGCAGACCCTCAGCTTGCGCGCCGTGCTCGGCCACAGCCATCGGGAAGGCATTGTCCTTAGCCCAATAGACCGCGTAGCCGGGCAGTGTCGCAGCACGGACCTCGCCATGATTGTGACCCAACACGATATCGAGAAGTTCCAGATCGCGCAGCGTTCCGTAGAAAAACAGCGATGTCATTTCCAAATGCGCGCTGCAATGTTGATCAAGACCGAGCCCGCAATCGCCCCAATTGCCAGCACATAAAGCACTGGTTGCGGCCCCATTAGCGGCTGGCGGACCATCATTTGCAAGTAGTCCCAAAACAGATTTGCAGTGTCCAAAACCGCCTCACCCGGCCCGTCATAGCGCAAGCGCATCGACCGTTCGACCATGTCCCAGGCTGCCACAAAAAAAATCACCGTGACGACCATAACAACAACAGTTGCAATGCCTTGGGTGATCGCAATCGACAACCGCCCCCCGGCTTTGGGGCCCATCAAGCTCCATCCCAACCACACACCAACGAGGGTAGAGAACGGCAGCAAATACCCCGCGATCATGCCCTCCGGCAGGGTCGGAATGCCAACAAATGCCGCCGCCGCACCTGTGGCCCCAAACACAATCGCCGCAACCAGTCGTCCGGCGGTAGGCATGTGGCGATGGGTGTGGGCGGGCATGGCTACACTGGCTTTGTGACGGTGATTTGCGTTACATCGCAATTGCCATAATGAAAGGTGGACGCACAAGAGGTCAGATAGAAGTTCCACATACGCCGGAACCGGCCATCAAAGCCAAGCGCTTCGACCTCAGACCAGCGATCATTGAACGTCTCGTGCCAGCGTCGCAGAGATTGGCTGTAGCTTTCGCCAAACTCGATAGAGCCTTTGACCTCAAGCCCCGCTGTGCGGATCTCTTTGCGCAGCACAGTCGGTCCAGGAAGCATACCGCCGGGAAAGATGTATTTCTGAATGAAATCAACGCTCTTGCGATACCGCTCGAACACAGCGTCCTGCACGGTGATGATCTGCAAAGTCGCGTGACGCCCCGGACGCAAACGGTCTCGAACGGTCTGGAAATAGGCTGGCCAGTATTTTTCACCCACCGCCTCGAACATCTCAATCGAGGCGATCCCGTCATAAAGGCCCGTCTCGTCGCGGTAATCCTGCATCTTGAACTCGACAAGATCAGAAAGTCCTGCCTTTTCAATGCGGTCCACCGCGTAGTTAAACTGTTCTTGGCTTATTGTCAGACAGGTCACCTTCAGGCCACGCTCTTTGGCGGCATATTCGGCAAACCCGCCCCAACCGCAGCCAATCTCTAACACATGATCGCCCGGTTCCACCCCCATTTGATCGACCATACTGGCATATTTCGCGGTTTGGGCGGCCTCGTGGCTTTCTTGGCCTGTCTCGAAGATTGCACTGGAATAAGTCATGGTATCATCGAGCCACAAACCGTAGAAATCATTGCCTAAATCATAGTGGTGGCTGATGTTCTTGCGGGCCTGCTTTTTGGAGTTTGACTGCAACCAGAAGCGGAATTTCTCGAATGCGCGCACAAAGGCTGCGCCGGAATACCCGACCCAGAGCGCATCATTATCGGCATGCACGAGGTCCATGAACGCCTGCAAATCCGGGGTGCTCCACCACCCATCCATATAGGCCTCCGAGAAGCCCAGATCGCCTTCGCGGATCAGCCGCGCAAACACGTCCACATGGTGAATATCGATCTCGGCCACCGGACCTGCGTTCTTGCCTTCGGCGCGAAACACCCGCCCATCAGGCAGCACCATATCGAGGCGGCCATTCTCAAGTTGGCATGCAATATCAAAGGCCTGCGCGAAGTAACGCGGCAAGTCCTTCTCGCCTTTGGTGGTTGTCAGAACAGTCATTTATATTCCCAGTGCTTCAAAAAATTCTTGCATGCGGTGCGGCCTCGTTTCAAGCCTGAAACGACTTTTCGGCCTTGCGGTGCTGGCTGTATGCATCAAGCGCGCGGGCGCGGCCGTGGGCCAAATCAATCAGCGGATCTGGGTAGCCCATCGTCGGGGACAGCCCCCACTGGCGCGGGATGGCATCAAAGTAACTCAGAGCCGTCTTAGACGAAGGGCTAGATTTCTCAGCTATGAACTTACGCGCGTAACCGCCTGATTTATCGAACTTCTCAAGCTGGGTGTTGGGGTTAAAAATGCGGAAATACGGCGTCGCGTCGGGGCCAGAGCCCGCCGACCACTGCCACCCCATCGCATTTGCCGCCGGATCCCAATCGACGAGGCATTCGGCAAACCAGTCCATCCCGATTTTCCAGTGCGTCATCAAATGCTTGGTCAGATAACTTGCCACAATCATTCGTCCACGATTGTGCATAGTGCCGGTCACATACATCTCGCGCATAGCAGCATCGACGAAAGGCACCCCGGTGCGGCCTTGGCTCCAGCGCGTCGATGCCTCGGACGCGCCCTGCCAAGGAAATTTGTCCCAATCGGGTCGCCAATTTCGCGTCAGAATCTCAGGGCTGTGCCACGCCAAATGATAGGCAAATTCGCGCCAGACAAGTTCTTTCAGGAAGGTCTCAGCCCCGCGCTTGCCGTCTGAGATCGCGCGCCAGCCCGCATGCCATGCGGTTAGCGGGCTGATCTCGCCATGTGTCAGGTTTTCCGACAGGCGCGATGTGCCATAGATTGCGGGCAAATCGCGCGTGCGGTCGTAGTCATCAACAATCTCGTCAATGAAGAGTTCAAGGCGGGCCAGTGCGGCCTGCTCGCCCACCGCGACATGTTGGGCAACGACCGCTGCCCCACGATCCATGGCGCGTCCCATACCCCAAGCGTCCAGTGCACCGCTGTCTGGCCAAACCTGGGGGGCCGGAATGCGCGCAACGGGTGGCAAAGGCGCTGCGAGGTCTGTCCCGCGCACCGACTTCCACATCGGGGTATAGACCCGGTAATACCCACCCGTTTTGGTCGCCACGCGCCAAGGTTCAAACAAAAGGTGCCCTGTGAAGCTTTCCGCTTCTACACCGTTATCCTTTAACGCCGTCTTAACAGCCGTATCGCGCGCGATTTGATCGGGCAGATAGGCGCGCGACCAGTAAACGGCTTGGGCGTTCACGTCCGCCGCCAAGGCCACGATCGCTTCAATCGCAGGGCCGCGCCGCAGGATCAGCCGACTGCCAAGCCCTTCAAGCGTCTTGGAAAACCGCTCGACCGCCAGCCCCATTCGCCATTTCGGGGCAGCCCCTAACGCCTCGACCGTTTCGTCATGCACGAAGGCAGGGATAACAGGCACGCCCCGAGAGGCCGCTGCCGTCAGTGCCGCGTGATCCGCAAGCCTGAAATCCCTGCGAAACCATACGAGTATCGGTCTGACGTCGGTCATCTGTTTTCTCCACTCATCTTTACGCAAACTAGCGCATCGCTGGCGGAAACAAGATCAGAGAACGGCCTCAACTGCCTCAATCATACGCGAAACTTCATCTTCGGAGGTATAATGCACAAAACTCAGGCGCAAAACGCCTTGTTCGGCATCGACGCCAACGCCTTCCAAGGCCCGCCCGGCATAGAAATCACCGCCACCTGCCATGATCTTATGGGCGACGAGGTCTGCGGCGACGGGCTCTGCTGCGCGTCCTAAATCAAGAGCGACCGTCGGCGCGCGGGCGGCCGCATCTGTTGGCCCAAGCACGCGCACATCATTTCGCGCGGAAAATACATCAAGAAAGGGCTGCAATAGTTTGATTTCATGCGCTCTAATCGAATCGTGTACAGCCTGTGGTGTATTCAAGCCATGATGGGCCCCATAGGCATCGAAGTAATCCGCGATCCCAGCGCAGGCCGCGACCTGCGCATGATCCGGCCCTGAGGGGGTGAACCGCTTGTAAAGGCTACCGCCGTTAAAGTGGTGCCCCTGATTTGGCAGCGCCTCGCCTAAGCCGCGCCGAATGACCATCGCACCTTGATGCGGGCCATAGGTCTTATAGGTTGAAAACAAATAGATATCCGCGCCGAGCGCACCTACATCTGGCAAGCCGTGCGGCGCGTAACTGACCCCGTCGACGCAGGCAAACGCGCCCGCCAAATGCACACGCGCAACAACCTCAGCCACCGGATTGATCGCGCCGATGACATTAGAGCAATGCGGAAAGCACACCAATCGCACCTTATCGTCCAAAATTGCATCCAGCGTATCGAGATCAAGTTGCCCCGTCTCTGGATCCATCTGCCATTCACGGACCTCGATCCCCTCTTCCGACAGACGCCGCCATGGGCCAGAGTTCGCCTCATGATCTTGATTTGTCACAACAATCGCTTCGCCCGGCGATAGAAACTGCCGAAACGCTTGTGCCAAGACATAGGTGTTCGTGGTGGTGGACGGTCCGAAAGACAACTCGTCGCCTTCGACACCCAGCATGGCTGCCAAACGCGTGCGCGCCTCGTCCATTTCCGCCCCGCCCGCAGCCGAGGCAGGGTAAGGCCCGTAAGGTTGAACCTTGCGCTCGCGGTAAAACCGCTCCAGTCGGTCGATCACCTGGCGGCAGGGATATGAGCCCCCGGCGTTCTCGAAAAACGCCCAACCGTCGAGTGAAGGTTCTGAAAACGCGGGAAATTGCGCCCGGACGAAATCCAGATCAAGTGTCATGCTGCGCTCCTTGTGCTCAGGCGCCTAGATCGACCACCACGCGGCCTTTGATCTGGCCTTTCAAGATCGCGGCCCCAAGGTCTGGCAAATCCGCAAGCGTCGCGGGTTGCACCATGGCCTCTAGCCTATCCATCGGCAAATCCGACGCAATCGCAGCCCAAGCGCGCACGCGGTCGTCATAAGGGCGCATCACCGAGTCGATGCCAAGCAGGTTAACCCCCCGCAACAAAAACGGAATTACCGTTGCAGGCAAACCGGCCCCCCCAGCCAAACCGACCGCCGCAACCGAGCCGCCATATTTCATCTGGCCCAAGACCCGTGCCAGCATCGGCCCGCCAACCGCATCAACGCAGCCTGCCCATGTCTCGGCCTCAAGCGGACGTTTGACCGTCTCGTTGATTTCGTCGCGCGCCACAATCCGAGTTGCGCCAAGCGCTGTAAGGTAGTCCGCCGTCTCGGGCCGTCCGGTCACGCCTGCAACCTGGTAACCTTTCGCCGCCAAGATTGCCGTGGCCACAGAACCAACCCCGCCAGCAGCGCCTGTCACCAAAACCTCGCCTTTTTCGGGGGTTAGGCCGTGATCTTCAAGTGCCATCACCGCCAACATCGCAGTGAACCCGGCGGTGCCCACAGCCATCGCGGCGCGTGTCGTTAACCCTTCAGGGAGCGGAACCAGCCAATCGGCCTTCACGCGCGCCTTCTCGCTATAGCCGCCCCAATACGCCTCGCCCACGCGCCAACCTGTCAGCACGACTTTGTCGCCGGGCTTGTAGCGGGCGTCTTCGGACGTCTCGACGGTGCCGGCAAAATCGATGCCAGGGACATGCGGATAATTGCGCACAAGACCGCCGCCGGGACCGATGCACAGGCCATCTTTGTAGTTAACCGTCGAATATTCAACGGAAACTGTGACCTCGCCTGCAGGCAGGTCATCCAGCGTCAATGTCTCGACGGCTGCACTTGTCTTGCCTTCATCGTCCTTCCGAACCACCAATGCACGCATTTTTCATCTCCCTAAAATAAGTTGCGCGCACCGTTTCGTATGACGCGCGCGCTTGCAAGAGGGAGTGAACCGATTAGACCCTTGCTGCGTATAAATGTCAGACAATTGAAATAGAATTTGCAAGAAAAGCCCGTAACATGACCATTATTGACATCATTAACCTTACCTTTGTCGCCCTCAGCATCGGCCTTGGCGCAGTCGGATGGCTTGCCCCTCGCTACACGATGGCGGTTCTGGACACCGCACCGACGACATCAACCATGGGGCTGAGCGAGGTCCGCGCGGCATCCGGTGCGCTGTTCATTGGCCTCGGGGTTGGTGCGTTTTATCTCAACACGCCAGAGGCTTACGCAATGGTTGGCGCTGCGTGGCTTGGGGCCGCAATTGGGCGCGCGACCTCGATCATTGTCGATGGACCGACACCCAAGAAATGGGGCTTTCTGGCCTGCGAGGCCGTGGTCGGCATTACTGGCGTCGCCATTAACCTTTGACCCTTTGCATCCCGGGCCTGCCCTGCCTATATATAAGGTGTCCTTCGGGACTATGGCGATAAACGCGCTCGTAATAGATGGCTCGGACCCGGGGGCGGTACCCGGCGACTCCACCAAATCTCCCATCATTTGTGGGACGGAGGGGGTCGAAATAGGATCGACGGACGTTCAAAGGGGTTAGCTTTTGCTCGGCGGGGTGCCACCGTATCGGCCCAAAACGTACAGTTGCAAATGACAACCGTGCTCCGGCAATGGCTTTGGCTGCGTAAGCAGTTCGAGTCGCCGTACTTAAGCCCTTGCGCCTAGCAGTGTAAGGCGGGGTTCGCAGGCACCTGGCAACAGAAGCCTGCACTTATCTTCCATTCTGTTAAGCATCTGTTTTCCTACTCTTTTTTGTTTACAGTTTCTCAGTGTTTTACAGTTTTGTCCTGCTTGCGTTCCCGTAGGTCGCGCAGAACCGCCTGACCGCCCGCCTTCCGATCAGCATATCGGCTGTAGCGTTCGATCATCTCGACCGACATTCCCACCATGTCGCTGATCTGTTGACCGGTGTATCCGTCCTGCCTGAGCCGGATCACGGCATTGGCGCGCAGCCCGTGCCAGACCGCACCTTCAAGTTCGGGAAAATCCTCGCGCGCCTTGTCGAAGATTTTCCACATTTGATTCGTGGTGACGGGCCTTCCGGCGTTCTTGCCGATTTCCTGCAAGAGGAACGGGCCGGGCCGCTTTTCCCAACTGCGCATCTCGGCTTCAAGTTCGCGGAAGATCGGACACCACGGCTGCACGCCGGTTTTCTTCTGAGGAAGGTTGAACCCGCCCTCGTCGATATCTGTCCAGCCCAGCCGCACCACATCGCTGATCCGCTGCCCGGTCCAACGTCCCAAGAGATACGCGCGGCGCAGGGTGCCGGTGAAATGCTCATCGGCAATTTTCAACTGTTCAGGCGTCCAGGGCCGATGCCCCTCGCCCTTGTCGAAGTGCGGAACACCCTGTGTAGGGTCACGCTCCAGCATCTCGCGTGGACCCATCGCCCAGCGACACATTGCGCGCAGCGCGTCCAGCGTGTTGTTCGCCGTGCCCGGTCGATCCGCGCCGATCTTCTCGATCAGGGCCAAGACGTGCGACGGGCGCAGGCTGGCCGCTGGCAAATCGCCCCATGCGGTGCGGACATGCTTTAGGTGACGCCTGTATTGATCTTGCGTGCCTTTGGTTAGCTTGCGCGGCAGACCGGGCCATGCCGTTTCATAAGCGTTGATCAGCGCGCCTATCGTGTCGGTCGGGACCGGGCCGACCAATCCCTGCGCCTGTCTGATCGCGTTCCAAAACTCGGGCGTGGTCGGATCGTTCGGCAGGCGGATGCGCTCACCCGCGTGCGCCGTGCTGCGCCCCGTCTGGAAGTAGAAATACTCGCGCCCGCGAGACACGACGACATGGACATGACGCGGAAGGGACACTTTAGACATTTGCCACCCCCTGCATGAATGGATCAGCCTCTGCCGCTGTATTGGTCGCGGCAAGGGACGCATCGACCTGCGCCCAACTCCACCGAACGGACCCACCCACCCTGACCGGCTTAGGCAGGACGCCACGCTGGACCAGCGCGTCAACGGTTGACTCGGAAACATCCAACTCAGCCGCCAGCGTCGCCTTGCTGACGTAAGAAGGTGGCCGATCACCAAGGATGACGCGACGGTTGGTCATCACTGATCCACCCCTGCCACGAAACGGCCAATCTCAGCGATAGTTGTGTTTCCAAAGCTTCGAACCGTATTCAGATCACCGGTGCGCCGCAGGACATTCTTGCTTGAAGAATGGCGGTCACGCATTTCGGACCGGCCTTCGTCAGTGACATTGCGGAGGTCGTATTGGATCGACCTACCGCCGTATTTTTGGGCTTCATAATACAATTCCCCGTCAACTGATTTCCCTTTGATAGTCAGGGAAAATATTTCGTTTGGGGATTCAAAAGAAAATATGAAGTCAAGACGTTCAACCTGCAAAACAGGTTTCTTCTCGGCTTCGTCGGTCGGGTCGGTGCTGTATCGAGCACCACCCATAAAGCCGATCATCCCTTGCAACAGATCAACAAAGGAATGGCTGCCGGGCAAGTTGCACACTTGGGAAATGCCCATACGATCCATTTTCCAAATAGGGGACGTTTCGTAGAGGTCACGCTCAGAACCCACAGGCTCACTGTCCCACCCGCGATAATAATGGGAAAAGGCAGTGCCGCTTGCCGCGCGGGCAATTAAGTCAGCCGCGCCCTTAACTGTATCGCAACCACAAATTGCAGTGATCAGGATTGCGGCGTCCCGGTCAGTGACCGTTGCCGCACTGCGCCCACGCCCGCCCTTTGTAACTAGACCATGCTCACGCAGAACGCGCCAAGCGTTTGCAACGCTGGCGTCCTCAAGCCCTAAAGTATGGGCTACTTTTTTGGTCAGTTGTCCGGGTGTTGGCATGTTTTGTCTACCTCTCTTCCATTGGTATAGCACCCCAATGGGGATAAGCGCAAGCCCATTGGTGTTCGGGTCCGATGAAACTTCTTGCGAGCTGATCCTCAACAAGTTATCAATTTCGCAGACGGTCTTTAGAAAGGAAGAAAATGACGCGCGATGACAGACCCATGAAGGGCGAACAGCTTGCAAATATCTTGGACCAGTTGGCAGAGATTTCTGCGATTGCTTTCTCTCTCAAGTATGAGTTGGAGCCGCTTACCCCAGAGGACATTCAAGCGGGGGCCGAACCATTGTCCCAAGATCAAATCCAAGGATCATTGGATAAGATTCAATCCATGATAACGATGCTCGCAATGATCGATCTCAAGGCAACTCGTGAAGAATGGTATGCGGCAAACAACGGCGTGCAATAATACACGTTGTCGATAGTGGCCTATTCTTTCCAATCCACCAGCTTTAACGCCTCGGACGGATCAACGCCCGCCTCTTTTGCCAGCGCCATCGTCTGCACAATCGCCCCCAAGGCCCGCGCACGACCACCAGCGTCAAACGCCTGCAATGGCCGCATCACGTCCAACGCGACAGGGCTGCCCAGCTTCTCGCTGGCCTCTTGCCCGATCATCGCGGCAATCGGCATAAGCGCCCATTGTGCAAGGTGGCGTTGCGCTTCCCGAACCATCGGGCCGGTTGTGCTGATATTGCTCAGACCGGGCAACACACCGAACACCATCTCGATACTGGACCGCGCCGCCGACAGCGTTTCCTTGGTCATGGCACGGCTCAGATCGGGCGACACATCGGAAGGTTTCAAATCAGTCTGAGGTGCAGGCCCACCCGCCGCCGTCACGTTGACGGATTCGCGCACCAGCACCTTGCCCCGGAACCCACGAAACCCGCGGGCCAGATCGCTCATGTCCTGATCGGGTGCCTCAGGGAACGGAATGACAGACGATCCAAGCGGGGCATTGGCGTAAACCTCAGACAGCGCAGATTCCATCGTCTGCAACAGGCCAGCCGTCAGACGCGCCCGCCGCAGGGGTGACGTGCCGACATATGGCATGGACATATCGGCCCCGATCCGCAGATGCAGCACCTCAGCCGCCAGCACCGTTTGCGTGGTGCCGCCGCCGGTGTCAGGGATGCCGACACGGTAGGCCACGGGCTTGCTGTAGCGTGTCGTCAAATCCCAATCGGAACAGGGCAACAGGCCAGTGTCGCTGATCACGAAGACAGCTTCCCCGCGCATGGCCAGAGCGCGCGCAGCAAGGGCCAGGACGCGCGGCGTCAGCATGTCGGTGCCGTCCACGTCCGCAAGGCTCAAGCCGCCCTCCCAGAGGCTCACACACCCCTGCACCGTGCCTGTCAATTCGGCCACGCCATCGACGCCGCCGATGTAATCAGCGCGGGCCTGCATCACTTGCGTGGTGTAGCCGGTGCCGCTGGACCGTTGTTCAATGGCCGGTTCTTTTCGCTTAAATGGCCACATATCAAGCCCTCCGATATGGGCGCAGCAGATCGCCCGCGCCACTGTTCTGCATTGCCTTGGCCACCCAGGTGGCAGGCCGATCAAAGGTTTCCTTTATGTCGTCGCCGATCTCGACCGAATGCGAGGTGTGCGACGGGTGCCCCCCCACCATGCCAGTGTCGCCGATCTCAGCCGAGTATTCCGCAAGCCGCCGGAAAGCCTCAGAGACAGGCGCAGGCACGTCACCAGCGCCAACCTGCGCCGTGATCCGGTAGGTGCCGCCATGGGGCAGACAGATGCCTAGCGGCCCGTCCAGCAGCGTCAGGGCCTCCCATGCCGCGCCGTCCCAGACATGCGCCACACGCGAGACCACAGGCGTCAGACGCGGGTGGAATTGATCGCCCCCGCCGCCCGTCAGCGTCCACACCACTTCCCGCACGGTCCATCGGTGCGCGGTGTAGGCTTCAATCCGTGCCCAGATCATCGCAGCATCAAGCGCCGCCGCTGCCGTTGACAGGCCCGCCGGTGCCGTTGGGTATTCAGCCGGGACCGCCTCAAATTGTTTGATCAGATCAATCATGTCACGCCCTCCAACGGCTTAAGGTGCGGTGCAGGCCGGTGTCTGGCAGGATCACGCCCCCCGCCGTCCAATTCCGCGCCTCGACTTGCGCCTCGGGATATGCGGGCCGCGTCACGACGCTCAACTCATACAAAAGCGCCTGCAAAACCGTGCGGATAATGGCGTTGTGTTCACCGTTCTCAGGATCGCTGCCCTCATCCTCGATCCGCTCAGGCTCAGGCACCGCCCGCTTGGGTGGCAACCGGAACCCCGGCGATATGCCGACGGTCAGCCCCGCCGCGATGCCTGCCAGAATATCCCGCACATAGGACACTTCTTGCATTTCAGGCGTGATCGTCGCCGTGAAAGACAGCGCATCGTCACTGTCCGCAAGATCCAGCGTTCCCGCGGCACGGCTGGCCAAAGGCTTGTCAAAAGAATGGCCCACCAGAAAATGAATGTCCTCTTTTGGATCATCCACGCGATAGGCGAATGCGCGGGATGCAATCGCCTCTTTTCTTGGCCTGCCGGAACGGCCCCCATCACTGAGGACCGCCCGCTTGTTATATGGAAAGCGGCCTTGCAGCGCCAATGCGCCGGATGCCCGCTTGCGGAGTTCCAGCCCGCCGCTATGACCGCCCCAGAGCATTACTGGATACCTGTCAGGACGCGGGTTTGAACCGCGCGGCTAATGGTGGTGTCCATCGTGCTCAGAGCCGTCAGACGAAGCCCGCCCGATTGCGCATCGCTGTAGACATCGCGGATCAGATCGACCGCGCCCCACAGGCCCACGAAGACAGGCGCAACACCGCCCGCCGAGGTTGTCAGCAGCGCCTTGCTTTCCAGTGGCGTTCCAGCCGGGGCAGGCAAGGCGTTGTGCGACATGACAACCGTGCTGATGTATTTCGTCAGCCGCTCCCACTCGGTCACTGCCGTGCCGCTGATGAACGCGCCGTCCATCGCGTCCCATACCTCAGGCCGGATCAGCAGGCGCACCGCGCCGGGGCCGGTTGCCGCATTGGCGTTCATGAACGCCACAACCTCAGTGCGGATAGCCGCCCAGGACGCCGCCGCGCTCAGATCAGTTTCAGCAATGCCCCAAGCCGTCGCGCCGGTGAATACGCCGGTAGGCTCGCCGCTGGACCCTGAACCATTAAAGATTGCCCGGTCCATCTCTTGTTGCATGGCGCCTGCCATGTCGCGGCGGATTGCCTGTTCCAGCGCAGCACCGGACTGCAACAGCGTCTTGCGGCTGATCCGCATCTGGATGCCAAGCGTGTGATCCGGCTTCAATGGGCGGTCCAGCGTCGTGTAGGCAGACGGCCCCGGCACGTTGCCGAGTTCGGTTGCCTGCCAACCCGCAGAGATTGCCGACGTGGTGACAGGGGTTTCCTGCCCGCCGGTGCCGATATTGATCATCTGGACGCCCATCTGCGCCGCGACGGAGGCCGGGAACAAACGCTCGATCAGTGGCCGGGTGACAATCGGATCAGGGGTGCCACTGGCAATGGTTTCGCCCGCGCGGGTTTCAAGCGCCGCGTAGGGCACGGGGATGCCGCGATAACCGCCTTGCGACCGCAATTCGGTGACGATCTCTGCCGTCTGGCCAGACAGGGCACGGCCCTCATCAAGAGACAGCGCGACTTGGCGCATCTCGAAACCGGACATGATCGCGTCCCATTCGGTTGTGGAACGGGTTTCCAATTCCTTGCCAGCGTCGCGCCGTTCGGTATCCTCAGACACCAGTGCAGCCCGGAACCGGGTTTCCGCCGTGCGATATTCCAGGTCAAGTTCGCCCATTTTGCGGGTTTCATCCGCCGATGGATTGTCGTTTGCGGCAAGCTCGGCCAGCGATTGCCGGATTTCAGACCGGCGAAGTTCCAGTTTCTTAGAAGTCAGCATTTTGTTTCCTTTCATGCTCGACAGGGTTTCGCTGCATATCGCGCAGCAGGTCGCGCCATTGCTGGCGCTTTGGGGTTAGAGGCGTATGCCCAACCTCAATTCGGGTTTTGCGGGCATGGCAGGCACCACAAAGCATCTGTAAATTAGACAGGGTGTAAGACAGTTCAGGGTGTGTCTTGACCGGCAGGATATGGTCACATTCCAGCCGCCGCCGCTCACCACACTGGACGCATTGCCAGTTGTCACGGTCCAGCGCCTGCATCCGCATGGCCTTCCAACGCGGGCCGCGCGTCACCTTGGCGCTATGCCGCTTGTATTCGTTCCTCAGCCCCATGCGATGCGCCCTCCTTTATGTTGTGGCCTGCCCATGATCCGCGCGCCCTCAGCAACCGCCAGAACAGATGCACAAGCGGCGTCGATACGGCCCATCGAACGGCCCTTGACGATTTTGGAATTTCCGGCCGGATCAATGAACACCGCCGCTTCGCCAATAGCGTGACGCAACAGCAGGCTTTCGGAAACGTGCAGGTTGCCGTCGAATACAAAGCGGCGGAACCGCTCCACGTCTTCGCTGCCGTCCTTGAACCCCATGCCGCGCCATATGACCGGCGCGCGGTTGCCGATTTCCGCCAGCGCGTCACCGATTTCAGATTGTTTGAACCGATCACAGACAATCGCCGCGACCGTCTCGCCCTCGACGTGACCGACAACCCGGCGCAGCCATTGCGCCAGCGGCACGGTTTTCTGCCCCATCAACGCCAGCTCGCCGCGCTTGTGCATCTGCGAATAAAGATCACCGACAGCATCGGCCTGCCCGCGGGCCTCAAGTGTCGGGACCGTGCCGAACGCGCCCCAGGCTTCCAGCCGCCCCGTGTCTGGCCAGAGATAGGCCACGGCGCTCATGGATGCCGACTGGCCCTGATCCAGCCCGATCACAACCGGCCCGCGACGGGGTGGCAGATCGTCGGTTTCGCATTGCAGCCATTCGTTCAAATCAAGCAAAGCATCCCGGTTGTCCTCAGACACTCTTTCGTTGCGAGACAGCAGGCGGAACCGCGACAGGGCAGAGCCGCCACGGGCCAACGCCAGCGCAGCATCCTCTTTCAGCCGCGTCATCGTCGGGCCGATGCCATGCTTGGAACCGGGATTGGCAATCGCCAGACTGTCCACATCATCAACGGGCAAGTTCGGTGTCGGGCGGTGTTCCTGCCGATAGACGCCGGGTGCATCACGATCCAGCCAGAGCGAAAACGGGTGCATGTCATTGCTGGCACTGGTGGATATGATCAGGGCCTTGCCGTCGCGCTTGGAAAGGCCCGTCAACAGCGCCGCTTCCAATTCGTCGCCCTGAGCTATGGGCCAGTGGCCGCGTTCATCCAGCACCGCCAGCGTCGGGCTGGACCCAAGCGCAGACTTGCCGTCAGCAGAGATTGCTTTGATCAGGTGCGGGCCGTTGTGGTCGTCATATTGGATTTCAAAACGGGGTTGCCGCCGGATCGTGATCCGCTTCTGCACATCGTCGGGCAGGGTGGCGATAAATGACGCGCAATAATTCCAAGCGATTTTGGCTTGCTCTTGAGTTCGGGCCGCGATGATCACCTCACGCTCAGGCGCGTCCGACCATGCGCCCAGCAATTCACCGGCGCAGAGCATGGCCGAGACCGCCGACTTGCCGTTGCCGCGACCGATGGACAGGCACGCGACGTTCACCCCGTCAGTGAACGCCCCGTCGATGAAACGGTTTTGATATGGTGCCAGCTTGACCGCACGCCCTGCCAGCCGCCCCGTGGGGACCGTCAGGGACTTGCAGAACCGCTTGACTTGGGTGGACCGCTTCATTCCTGCCACCGGGCCGTGTGTGTGGAATGAAGACCCAGCCCCCCGACCCCCCGGGGGTTATTGAAAAGGGGCATTGGCACCATCGACGGCGCGACACGGATGCGTTCCAGTAATTGCTGGATCGTGTCAGTAATTACTGAGCCATCCAGTGGGTGTGACCGACGCAGTGAGGCAGTGAGGCAGGTGAGGCATTTTCCCTCACATTTCCCCCACGCATACGATCCTATATATATCATACACTTAGCCATTTTTCTAAAGTGTGTGGGAAAATGCCTCACCTGCCTCACTGCCTCACCGTGCCTCACCATGCCTCACCCGGCACATAGCGTGCCGCCCCCTTCATCTGCCCCGTGGTCACGCGCCCATCACGCACCCATCCCAGCGCCACCAATTCCTGCGCAACACGCTTGCTGAGTTGGGGCGTCATATCGACTGGCAAGACGTGCAGTTCGTGCAGCACCTCTTTGGTCGTCACCTCGGCCCGCCCCTCGACGACACGCGCGATATCGGCACGCCATGGATCATCCGGCCTACGCTCGGCCACCTCGGCCTGCGCCTGGTCGGCTTCCTCACCTTCCAACCACCAGCGTTCGCCAGCCCGATAGAGATGCACCGCCTCGGCCCATAGCTGCACCCTGTCACGCGCGATTGCGTCAACGTCGATGCTGCCAACCTTCACTGGCCAGAACCGCCGCCCGCCTGTCTCATCGCGCTGCCAATCGTCCTTGTTCGTGCTGCCAGCGAAGATGCAGCGCCTCGGCTCGGACACTTCTTCACGCCCATATACAGGGCGGTAGTTCTCGACTTGGCGCGATATGAACGCCTTGATTGCGTCCATCTGGCTGCGCATGGCCTCAAGTTCGGCCACCTCAATGATCCACTTGCCGCGCAGGTAGCTGGATGCATCCTTGTCCCCCATCTGAGGGAGTGCATCAGAGAACCAGTCCTCGCCCGCCAGTGCCGCCAAGGCCGACGACTTGCGCCGTCCCTGCGCCCCTTCCAGCACAATCATACAGTCGGCCTTGACTCCGGGCTTGAACCCCCGCGCCACCGCAGAGATGCACCAGCGACGGCCAACCTCCGAGACGTAGGCACTCGGCTCAGCGCCACAGTATGTCGTCAGCCATGACGCCAGCCGGGGCGCGCCATCCCATTGCAGGCCGTCCAGGTAGTCACGCAACGGATCGAACGCTTGATGCCTGCAAACCTTGCGCACCGCAGCGCGCACGATATCCATGGTTGCTTTGGGGAAGCCGTTATTGTTGAACCACGCCTGCGCTGCCGTGTAATCGTCGTCCTCAAGTGGACGCGGATAGACGCCCCCGCCCTGCCCCGGCACGGCACGCAACAGGACGCGCCGGACCGTAAATTCGTTGAAGGCCAGAACACCCTGCCAGTCGTCGTGTTGCAACAGCAGGGCGATTGCGTTGTGCGCGTTCCAGATAGGAACGTCTTTGCCGTCGCGGATCAGGCTCAGGCTATTATGGCGGAACGTGTTGCGCGGCCCAGCATCCAGTGGCATAGCCCCGGCCGGGATGTATGCGCCAGGGCCTGTGACAAGCCGTGCCAGCGCGTCACCACCCGGCCCTCGTGGCTCAGTCATTCCCTTGGTCATTCCGGATTTGATCGTTGCGGCGGCCTCTGAGGCACTTTGCCCAATGTCCGCCGCCGCCTCAGTCAGTCGCTCGACTATCAGGCTCTCGGAAAGATGCCCGTCCGGCACCAACTGCCCTAGCTTGAACGCCGCGTTATTCAGCGCGGCGTTTCGTGTGCCCGGCGGTGCCGCCAACAGAGTTGCGACTTCACCTTGCAAGGCTTTTTCACCATACGCCGGGGAAGGCGGTGCAGGTGGCACGTTGGCAGGCCGTGCAGGTGTAGCGTTGTAGTGAGGTAGCTGATCCAGCAACCATTGCGGCGCAGGTGCAACCTCGTAAACGCCAGGTGCGTTCTTCCACACATAGCCGTTTGTGCCGCCGGGCTTTACACTAGGCGGTGCGATGATCATCCCACCGTGCCCGCGCACATCAACGCCCGGAGCAACCACACCCGCGCACGTCTTGGGATCGAAGTCGGGATACTGGAAGTAAACGTGCCACCCGCCGCTTGGCGATAGCGCCTCAACGGTGTCAGGCCATTCGCCGTGTTTCTTGATTTCCGCAGACAGCCATTCGACGCCGTTTACGCCGTTCTTGTCGTCTAAATCCAGCACCAGCAGCTTGCTTTCCAGAGTTGCGATGCCGACTAGCGCACCCTTGAATTTGTCGAAGTCGCGCCGGACTTGGACGGGATCCGAAGTCGCGCCCCAATTAGCGCCGCCTGAATACTTGGCAGACTTGTGAGACTTCTTTTGCTCGTCTTCGATCTTGGCCGGAAAGATTGCCCAACCGTGATCAGCGGCGAGTTTTGCCGCCGCTGGCCCATTGCAGGTATTAGCCACGCGTGGCGCAGGCATAGTCACCTTGGCGGGTGTCTCAAATGAACCATCCATCAGCGCCACTCCCCGCATTGCGCGCCGTAGTGTTTGGCGAACGCCTGAGCGTGGAAATAAGCAATGCCGCGACCGCCGTAGGGCAGGACGCGCAGCAAATAGAACACGTCATCTTCGATCAGAACGATGTGACAGCCATCGGGCCTTTCTTCCAAGATAACCCATCGCCCTTGCAGGATGACGCCGGGTGTCGTATTGTGAAGGGGAGTGTTTTGAACAGCATTTTGAACGCCGTGATCCATGCCAGTGGACGCGGCGTTTTCTTTTGTCTTGGGGGTCAGAACGGTTTTACAGTCGCCTGTTTCGTTCTGGCCTTGTTCGGCTTCTGTCCGGTTTCCGCTGTAAATCGCATCCGCTTGATATCCAACGGAACCTTGCGAATGCTGCGGAAGCCTGCACTTTCCTCCCCTCAGATGGCTGCGTTCACAAACCCGTCAGTGGAATAAAGTTGCGCGAATGGCGAACTGAGACCACGGTGAGCGCATGACCTTGCGCCTTGTTGCCTTTTGTCTGAGTTTGTCCTTCGCAGCCATGCCCGCTCGCGCCTGCACGACGGCGCTTTTGCTCGCCATTGATGTCAGCCAGTCGATTGATCCGGGCGAATACCGCATCCAAACAGATGGCATGGCCGACGCGCTGCTCGACCCGGAAGTGGCCTATGCGCTGATCAACGGGCAGGTCGCCTTAATGGTCGTGCAATGGTCGGGGCGTGACGATCAGATCGTGTCGATCCCGTGGACGCAAATCCGCACGAATACGGATCTTGAGCGCTTTGCCCAGGCGTCCCGCACCATGCGCCGAGCCTTTGTGATGTCGAGCACTGGCGTCGGCGCGCTGGTGCGCTTTGCCCATGCGCAGTTTCGTGATGCCCCCGATTGCGACCGCCAAGTCATTGATATTTCAGGTGATGGCAACGACAATGCAGGCACCACACCCGAACAAGCCCGCCGCGATGCCGAGGCTGCGGGCATCATGATTAATGCACTTGCCATCGAAGGAATGGGCCGCGCGGTCACGAAATTTTATGAGCAATCGGTGATAACGCAAGGCGGGTTTGTGATGACCTCGCGCGGGCATTCGGGCTATGCTGACACCCTGAAACGCAAAATCCGGCGCGAGGTTAGCCAAGCGCTGTTTTGAGCGGGCTTGACCAAGCGCACCCCCTGCATCACACCCGTCATAAGGGGCATGCGCGCGCGCCCCGTGAGGCCTCGGCCAAAGCGACGCATCCACTGACCTCGTATTCAGAAAGGATGCCCCTATGGTTGGCTTCAACGAAATTTCCCCACCGCAATTGATGCGCCTGATCGGCACGACAGACGCACCTGCAATCGTCGATGTGAGGCTTGGCGACGACATCGCCTTAAATCCCAGCAGCGTGCCTTTGGCGATCTTTTGTGCGGCGGATAAAGTGCTCAATTTACAAGCTGAATTGCAAGATCGCCCCGTTGTAGTGGTCTGCCACCGGGGCAAGAAGCTCAGCCATGGGGCAGCGGCACTGCTACGAACCGTCGGTGTCCGCGCAGAGGTTCTAGAGGGCGGCATGGAAGCATGGCGCGCGCTCAAACTTCCATCTATCCCATTGAACGCGCTGCCAAATGATCGCCGCAGCCGCTGGGTCACGCGACACCGACCCAAGATCGACCGCCTCGCCTGCCCTTGGCTGATCCGACGCTTTGTTGATCCAAATGCACAGTTCCTTTATGTCCCTGCAGTTGAGGTCGAGGAGGTTGCCGCGCGCTTCAAAGCTACCGCATTCGATATGCCCGGCGGGGCTTTCAGTCACATCGGTGATCGGTGCAGTTTTGATGCGATGCTCGATTCGTTCGCGCTGCATAGCGAGCCGCTCGATCACATGGCAAAAGTGATCCGGGGGGCTGACACGAACACGCACGCGCTTGCCCCGGAATGCGCGGGTTTGCTCGCAATCAGCGTGGGATTGTCACGAAAGTTTAAAGACGATTTGGCACAACTTGAGGCGGCCCTGCCGATCTACGACGCGCTTTACCACTGGGCGCGCGATGGGCGCGGCGAAACCCATGATTGGGATGAAGGGCAATCAGCATGACCCAAACCGTTTCGCTGCCTGAGCTGACCCGCGTGTCGACCCGGATCGGACTTTTGTCCTTTGGCGGGCCAGCCGCCCAAATCGCCTTGATGCAAAAAGAGCTGGTCGAGGATCGCGCATGGTTAACCGAGGACGAATTCCTGCGCGCCTTGTCGTTTTGCATGCTGCTGCCGGGGCCTGAGGCCATGCAGCTGGCCACATATGCAGGCTGGCGCATTCACGGCATCAAGGGCGGTCTGATCGCAGGGGGTTTGTTTGTGATCCCAGGGGCTTGCGTGATTTTCCTACTGGCCGCTCTTTACGCCGTCTTGGGCGCAGTGCCTCTGGTCCAGGCGCTGTTTCTGGGCATAAAGGCCACGGTGATCGTGATCGTTCTGCAAGCGCTTTGGAAGCTGGCAGGCAAGGCTTTGACGCGGCGGCTCGCATGGGTCTTTGCTGGGATAAGCTTTGTGGCAATCTTTGCCTTGGCCCTACCGTTTCCAGTGATCGTGCTCGGCGCCGGGGTTATGGGTGCGGTTTTATTGGTCGGCCCCGCGCTGCCGCCCGTGCCCCTGCCCGACCATGGTCCGGGCTTGCGCGTTGCGGCACTTGGTCTTGGCCTATGGCTTATGCCGCTCGCGGTGCTTTGGGCCGCTGATCAGACGTTTTTGCTTCAAGTTGGAAGTTTTTTCGCAACTTTGGCAGTTGTGACGTTCGGTGGGGCCTATGCGGTGCTGGCCTATATGACCCAAGAGGTCGTGACCGGCTATGGTTGGTTAACAACGCCGCAAATGATCGACGCGCTTGGGCTGGCCGAAACCACACCCGGTCCCCTGATCCTGGTCACGCAATTCGTAGGGTTTCTGGCCGGGCTCGCCGCACAAGGTTGGGGCATGGCGTTTGCAGCCGCAACGCTGACGCTCTGGATGACCTTTGTGCCTTGTTTTATTTGGATATTTCTCGGCGCACCGTATCTGGACTGGATCGCCAGCCGTCCGCGATTAACCGGAGCCTTAGCAGGAATAATCGCAGCCGTCGTTGGCGTCATCCTCAACTTAGCGCTTTGGTTCGGTCTGCATGTGGCGTTCGGGGCGCTGACCACCCTCAAATTCGGCCCGTTTCGCATAATCCAACCCCAGATCGAGAGCTTGAATGTATCCGCCGTGCTTCTAACTGCGGTTGCTGCATTTTTGCAGTTGCGCCTCAAGCTCTCGCTGCCATTAACCTTAGCAATAATGTCAGGTGCAGGCGCTGCGGTTGGGATGCTCGTTTGAGGGCCTTTCCAACCTGCGGCACATCCCCTAGGCTTTTGACGTAGACGAAGAGGATTGGCCCAATGGCCCAAGAGCGCATCGACTATGGAAATATGATGCACCGCGCGATGCGGGGCCTGATCAGTGAGGTTTTGATCCGTATTTCCAAGGATGGGCTGCCCGGGGCGCATCATTTTTTCATCACCTTCGATACGCAGAATGAAGAAGTCGAACTGTCCGATTGGCTGCGCACGCGTTACCCGGAAGAAATGACCATCGTTTTGCAACACTGGTTTGACGCGCTTGATGTCACAGACGAGGGCTTCTCCGTCACGCTTAATTTCGGCGACCAGCCCGAGCGCTTGAAAGTGCCTTTCGATTCGATTCGAACCTTTGTTGATCCGTCTGTTGAGTTTGGATTGCGGTTTGAGACGCAAGATGACGACGACGAAGAAGTTGCCGAAGAGAATTCCGAGCATGATGTTGAAGATGACAGCGCGCCTAAGCCTGCCGCTGACGCGCCCGTGAAGGGTGCGGCTGAAGTCGTAAGCTTGGACAGTTTTCGAAAAACTTAAACCTTCACGCCCCGGCTGCGACAGCAACAGCGATTGCGAGATGGGCTTGGTTTGGATAGACGGCATGCAAAGGTATACCGGAGAGTTTTCATGACCCAGACCCGCACTGAGACCGACAGCTTTGGCCCGCTTGAGGTGCCTTCTGACAAATATTGGGGCGCGCAAACCCAACGCTCGATCATGAATTTCCCCATCGGTTGGGAGAAACAGCCCATCGCCATCGTTCGTGCGCTTGGCGTTGTCAAAAAAGCCTGCGCTCAGGCCAATGCTGCGTCGGGCAAACTACCCTCTGATCTGGGCGATGCGATCCAAGCCGCAGCGCAAGAGGTGATCGATGGTCGGCTCGACGACAACTTCCCGCTTGTTGTCTGGCAAACCGGGTCTGGAACGCAGTCCAACATGAATGCCAACGAGGTGATCGCAAATCGCGCGATCGAGATGCTGGGCGGTGAGATTGGGTCCAAATCGCCGGTCCATCCCAATGACCATTGCAACATGGGCCAATCGTCCAACGACACTTTCCCGACCGCGATGCACGTTGCCGTTGCGATGACAGCGCGCGATGTTTTGTTGCCGGGGCTGCGCAAGCTGCATATCGCACTGCAAGCCAAAGTGGTCGAATTCGACGGCATCATCAAGATCGGTCGCACCCATACAATGGACGCCACACCGCTAACACTGGCTCAAGAATTCTCTGGCTACATGCACCAAGTCGCTATGAGCATTGTCCGGATTGAAGCCGCCCTGCCCCGCATTTACGAACTTGCCCAAGGCGGCACTGCGGTCGGCACCGGGATGAATACCCCCCTTGGCTGGGGCGAGGAAGTGGCCGCAAACATGGCCGCAATCGCAGGTCTGCCCTTCGTCACGGCGCCCAACAAGTTTGAAGCGCTTGCCGCGCACGATGCTCTGGTCGAAATGTCAGGGGCAACCAAGACCGTTGCGGCGTCCTTGTTCAAAATTGCCAACGACATCCGGCTTCTAGGATCCGGGCCACGCTGTGGCTTGGGCGAATTGATGTTGCCGGAAAACGAACCCGGCTCGTCGATCATGCCCGGTAAAGTTAACCCGACCCAATGCGAGGCGCTGACCCAAGTCTGTGCGCATGTCTTTGGCAATGACGCGGCGGTTGGGTTTGCGGGGTCTCAAGGTCATTTCGAACTTAATGTCTATAAGCCCATGATGGCCTATAACGTGCTGCAATCTATGCAACTTCTCGGTGACGCATCTGTGACCTTCACTGACAATTGTGTAACCGGGATCAGGGCCAACGAGGACCGGATCGCCAAGATCATGCGCGAATCGTTGATGCTGGTAACGGCCCTTGCACCCACCATTGGCTATGACAACGCGACCACGGTGGCCAAGACCGCCCATAAGAATGGCACAACCTTGAAAGAGGAAGCCATTGCATTGGGCTTTGTCGATGAGGCGACCTTTGATGCTGTTGTGCGGCCCGAGACGATGATTGGGCCAAAATGAGCAACGTCATTGGCCTTGGCAAAGCGCGCAAAACTCGTGCTCGCGCTGATCGAAAAGCCAAGGCCGATGAAAACGTCGTGAAGTCGGGACGCACAAAAGCGCAGCGCATTCTGGAGGCTGGGCGCATAGAAAAAGCAAGCAAGATGCATAGAGACCATGCGCGTGACAGCACTTGAGCGCGCGTCCGGTCAAACGATCGCTGACATTGCGCGGGCACCGAACTTCGGTCTCGTTGGAAGAAGAGTTTTGGCATGCGTTTCGGAAAATCGCTGCAGAACGCGGCCGCCCAGTCAACGCGCTGGCGGCCGAGATTGATGTGGCGCGCGGCATGGAGATCGGGCTGGCGTCCGCAATACGCGTGTATGTCTTGAAAGAGCTTCAGAAGGCGGCGGATCAGGGTCATACCTTAGACTAGCGCTACAAATATGAAGACCCGGTTAACAGCCCTCGCGCGGTGTCACGGTCAACCAAATCCCATCCTTCGAGCGCACCGTTAGATGCGCAATCGGCACTGGCGTGCGCCCCGCTACTGTTTCGAACCGGAACGCCTTGATCAACATCGCCAATAAAACCACGCCCTCGGCCATGGCAAAGCCTGCGCCGGTGCAAACGCGACGACCTTTGGAGAACGGCAGATAGGCTTCGCGGGCACTTTGCCGTCCTTCAGATGTCTGCCACCGGGTTGGATCAAACACGTCTGGTCGGTCCCAAAACCGCTCGTGCCGCTGCACATGCCATGGCGAAATGACCACTTGTGCAGTTTTCGGGAGCACACGATTGCGAAAATGCTCAGGTTTCTGCGTCTCGCGCACCATCATCGGCACGGGAGGATAAAGGCGTAAGGTCTCTCGGAACACGTCGCGGGTGATGGGCATTTTCGATAGGTCTGAAAATATGATCTCCGTCATATTTAGGTTAACCAGTTCGGCCAACACCGCCTCTTGTGTTGCTGGATCCGCCGCCACAAGATAGAGCGCCCATCCGAGCGCAGACGCACTCGTCTCGTGGCCCGCCAGAAAAAAGATTGCGACCTGATCGACCATCTCGTCGGTTGAAAAACTTTGTCCCGTCTGCGGATCGCGCGTTGTCATGATCTTAGTTGCGAGATCCTCAGGCGCAGTTCCAGCTGTAATCTCTGCCTGTCGTTTACTGGTCATCTGGGTGATCAGCGCGCGAATAGTGCGAGCCGTACATCTTGTTTGACGTTTCCGAAAGCGAGGCATCCAACGCGGCAAAGGTAGAAATGCTGCAAGGTTTAGAATGGGTTGCGTGCGTTGATAGTCCCGAAAAGCGCTGAACACTTGGCCCGCGACACGATCTTCTATTGGTACCGAGAAAAGCGTGCGAAAGATTACATCTGCGGCGGCATGACTGGTGATTTCTTCGACCTCAACGACACTGCCCGTTTTTGCCTTCTTATCAAGGCGCTCGACAGCAGCGCGTGCGGCCTCAACCATTGCTGGGAAAGCCTCTTTCAACCGACCCCCCTCAAACGCGGGATCAATGATGCGACGCTGGCGTTTCCAAACTTCGCCATTCGTTAAGAAAACCGAGTTGCCAAGAAGCGGGCGAAGCCCCTCCCCAATCCGGCTCGACTTAGGAAAATCATCGGGGCGCTCTTTGAGAACGACATCAATTAGGTCAGGTTGGTTGACCAAATAGGATCGAAAAAAGGGCGTTCTGAACTCAGCCATCCAGGCGCGATAAAGGCGTTGCGGCTGTGCGGACAGAATATCCTGCCTAAATAGCCGCAAATAGCGCCAAATTGACACTTTATCTGGACGCGGCGTGGGCTTTGGCGCGATCATGGGCGCGCCCGCCCAAACCGATTGACTGGCGCCGTAATCCGGCTGGGCGATTGTGCACGCCCTGCATAGCGATCGCCCAAGGTTAGTGGCCCAGCGGTTAGGCGAAAATAGTCATAGTCGCCAACCCGATCAAACGCGCAAAGGTATTGAAAATGCAGACGAAAGAAGCGCCATCGCAATGCTTTCCATTGATCAGCGCTCAGCGTCTGGGTGAAGGCCGCCGACATGACCAATGGCCATTTGGTGTTCTCGGTCGCCATGCCACTAACGGCCACCGGATCGCATAACGCAAAGGCGCATCCATCGCCAGGTGCCGTGACATCGACCCATGGGATTTCATTTTGCTGTCCCATAAGCGCGAGGTCGGCGCGCAACCGATCAGCTTTGGGCAAGAAGGACACCATGGGCACAACTTGGCCTAGCGATAGGAAGGACAATTTCGCGCCTATCTCAGGCACACGCTCGGTCCGTAGCAAATCTGCAAGAATAGACACCGCGAGATGCGCACCGGAGGAATGGCCAACGACCAGGACTTCGTCGACATCCTCGGTCAACGCTTCGGCGATGGTGTCGCCGAATTGCACCATCCGTGCTTCAAGCGCAGGGGGATTGGCCCCCCCGAACTGTGCCGAGAACGCATAGTCATGCATGAGATAGTAGGCGAAAACCTTGGAATCGTAGCGCCTGAAAAACGATAGGACGCTCCAGATAACGCCTATGAACACCCCCCCGAATACAAGACGCACGATCATATATTCACCAAAGAGCCCGACGCCCAGTTCGTAAACAGCATCGGCAAGCAGGATGGCAAGAAGCAGCTGTCCCAACAAGAACAACACCGGATAAAGCGCTGCAATCATTGGTCCTTTTCGAAGGCGCATTAGCCGGAATAACGCCCCTGATCCGATATAAGCCGATGCCGTTCGCACCAATTGCAGGTAGGTTCCAACAACGCCTTGGTCCATCGAGCCCTTGACGATGTCATGCCAAACCAAAACCTGCATCTCGGTCTCAACCCGCGCACCGTCTTGGGTGCTGTCGATGATCCAGCCGTATGGGCCATCGCCTGTTCGAGGCTTAATTCCGATCTCATAGCCCGAGATCGCGGCTTGGGCCGCACATTCTTTGCGGTACAACTCTCGGTAACGGCGCGGATGAAACGGATCATAGCCCGGCAGGTAGAATACCCGTCGCTTGCGCACTGCGCCTGCTTGATTTGCACCAGATTTTAGACTGCTCAATGACCCGGTCTCCGCCAGTTATCGAGGGCACTCTAGCGTTCATTCACGTCAAAAGTAAGGATTAGCCGAGCAATGCGAGACCTGGAAACATCTCGAGAAGCCACCAACTAAACGCCGTGAATGCGCCCGTGACCATCATCACCCCGACGAAAACCAAAAGTGCGCCCATGACGCGCTCGATTGTCTTCATGTGACGCTTCAGGCGGATCATCACGCCCATGGACCGCTCGAGGAAAAACGCCACCAACAGGAACGGAATGCCGAGGCCCATGGCGTAGACACCAAGCAGTAAAGTTCCTTTAGCAACAGAGGCTTCTGAGGCCGCGAGCGACAAGATCGCCCCAAGTTGCGGCCCAATGCACGGCGTCCACCCGAACGCGAATGCCAGACCAAGCACATAGGCCCCAAATGCTGATCCACCTTGATCGCCCGCATCAAGGCGCGCTTCACGGTCGAGGATGGGGATACGGAACACCCCCAGAAAATGCAGGCCGAAGATGATGATGACAGCCCCGGCGATCTGCGAGAACAGCACCTGATTGGTCAGAAAAAATCGCCCAAAGATTGACGCGGTGAAGCCGAGAATCAAGAAAACCGTGGATAGGCCCAGCACAAAAAACGAGGCGGCCAGTAAGGCGCGGCGTCTTGCACCGGGCTCAGGCGCATCGCCGGTCATTTGGCCCATCGATACGCCCGACATATAGGCCAGATAGGGCGGCACGATGGGCAGCACGCAGGGGCTGAGGAAGCTCAGGACACCCGCGAACAGAGCGATGAACAAGGCCGGCAAAAGCGTGGCGTCGATAAGGTCAATTCCGAACATGATCAATACTTACGCCGGACGCCGCGCGGCGTCACCTGCCACACCGTCACATTGCCGTGGCCATTACAGCGCGGCACGTGATATTGCCAAAGCATGACAGATTTGACCCTAGATGCGCGCGGCTTGCTGTGCCCCCTGCCCGTTCTAAAAGCACGTAAGCGTTTGGAAAGCCTGCACTCTGGCCAGCGCCTGATGATGCATGCAGATGATCCGGCTGCCATCATTGATGTCCCGCATTTCTGCACCGAGGCCGGACATACCCTGATTGAAAGCCGCGAAGACGGCGACGCAACGCTTTATGTGATCGAGAAGGGCTAATGGAGAACGGGCGACCCGAAGGCCGCCCGTTTTGATTTGGTTAACCGCGTGACCACCAGCCGCGCCGCTTAGGAGCGGGCGGTGTGTCTTCGACGGGCTCAGGCTCCGGTGTTGGCGCGACTTCAACCACGTCTGGCTCAGACACAACAACGGGTGCTGGTTCGGGGGCCACAACCTCGGGTTCAGCCACAACTTCTGGCTCAGCTGCTACTTCCAGCACTGGCTCTGCGACGGTTTCAACTTCGGCAACGGGCTCGGCCACGGCCTCAACCGCGACGTCCGCGACGTCCGCAACCGCAGCCACATCACCCGACACCTCTGCTGGTGCAACCGCTTCGCCATCCGGCGTTTCGGTCTCAGCCGCATCACCGGACCGACGACGCCCACGACCGCCACGCCGGGACCGACGCTTACGCTTGGGACGATCTTCGTCCGAAGCCTCGCCCTCGCCCTCGGCGGTCTCTTCGCTGGCATCTGCATCTGGTGCATCTGTATCCGCGTCACCCTCGGCCGCATCATCGTTCTCGGTCGCGTCACCGTTCTCGCCACCGCCGGGCTTGCGCCGACGACGCCGACGACGCTTGCGCTTGGGCTGATCGTCTTCCTCTTCGCCTTCCGCTGCAGGCACAACAGCAGGTGCCTCATCCACGATCACGGCCTCTTCGATCTCGTCCACTTCATCCTCAATCGCCTCTTCCGGCGATTCAGTATCAATAGAGATCACAGACCGCGCCACTTCAGTGACAACACGGGTCGCCGTCTTGAACTTCTCGATAGAGAAGTCAGGGGCCACCAGATGCGGATCCGCCTCAAGCCGGATCGACAGACCGTAGCGGCCCTCAATCTGGGCGATATGCTCGCGTTTGGTGTTCATAAGGAAGTTAATGACAGTCACAGGCGCTTTCAGCAGCACCTCGCGCGAGCGACGGCGCGTGCCCTCTTCTTCCAATTGGCGCAGGATCATCAGGCCAATGCTGTCATCGGACCGGATCAGACCGGTGCCATGGCATGATGGGCAAGGCTGCGTCGTGGCTTCCAACATGCCCGGACGCAAACGCTGGCGCGACATTTCCATCAGGCCAAAGCCGGAAATGCGTCCCACTTGGATGCGCGCGCGGTCAGTTTTCAGACGATCTTTGAAGCGCTTTTCGACGGCTGCGTTGTTCTTACGCTCGTCCATATCGATGAAGTCGATGACGATCAGGCCAGCGAGGTCACGCAGACGCACTTGGCGCGCCACTTCTTCAGCCGCCTCAATGTTGGTTTTCAGCGCTGTTTCTTCGATGCTGCCTTCTTTGGTGGCGCGGCCTGAGTTCACGTCGATGGCCACGAGCGCTTCGGTCAGGTCGATCACGATATAGCCGCCCGAGCGCAATTGCACAGTCGGGTTGAACATCGCGGCCAGGTAAGATTCCACTTGGAATTTGGCAAAAAGCGGCAGGCCTTCCTGGTGCAGTTTCACGTTTCTGGCGTGCGACGGCATGAGCATTTTCATGAAGTCTTTGGCGGTGTGGTAGCCTTCCTCGCCCTCGACAATCACTTCGTCGATCTCACGGTTATAGAGGTCGCGGATCGAGCGTTTGATCAGGTTGCCTTCCTCATAAATCTGCGCAGGCGCGATAGATTTCAGCGTCAGGTCGCGGATTTGCTCCCACAGGCGTTGCAGGTATTCGTAGTCGCGCTTGATCTCGGCCTTGGTGCGTTCCGACCCAGCCGTGCGCACGATCAGACCCGCGCCGTCGGGCACTTCAATGGATTGCGCGATTTCTTTCAGCTTCTTGCGGTCTGCCGGGTTGGTGATCTTGCGCGAAATGCCACCGCCGCGTGCGGTGTTGGGCATCAAGACGCAGTAGCGACCCGCCAGCGACAGGTAAGTTGTCAGCGCCGCGCCTTTGTTGCCGCGCTCTTCCTTGACGACCTGCACCAGCAAGATCTGACGGACCTTGATGACCTCTTGGTTTTTATAGCGGCGCGGACGCGGTTTGCGCACAGGGCGGATTTCTTCTTCCAAATCCTCCTCGGCGACCGACTCGATGCCTTCGTCTTCGCGTATTTGGGCAGCCTCTGCTTCGCGCTCAGCCGAGGCGAAATCTTCGATCGGCGCGGCGTCCTCGTCGGAATCCAGATCCATAACGTCCATACCGGAAATATCCGCAGGGGCGTCGGCCTCTAGGCTTGGTCCGGTCTCAGTGGCGTCTGCGTCCTCGCCGGGGTCTTTGCTGACAACGGGGTCTTCACCCTCTATCGCCATGGCTTGGGGCTTGGGTGTCTCGTCAACTGCATCCACTTCCGGTGCATCGACCTCAGCCGGTGCCTCTTCGACGGCTACCACTTCCACGACAGGCGCATCTTCCGCCACCGAACCGTCAGCTTCCGTCTCGGGCGCGTCTGCAATAACAGCCTCCGCTGCCTCTTGCGAAGCCACGTCCGACTCTGCCTCAGGTTCCACCTTCTTACGACGGGTCCGGCGCGGCTTTTTCGGTGCAGGCTTGTCCTCGTCTTCATCCTCAAGCGATTTGGCATACGCCCGCTCTTCGGCGATGAGGGCTTCCCGATCCGCAACTGGGATCTGGTAATAATCTGGATGAATTTCCGAGAACGCGAGGAAGCCGTGGCGGTTGCCACCATAATCCACAAAGGCAGCCTGCAACGAGGGCTCAACCCGCGTCACCTTCGCCAAATAGATATTTCCTGCGAGTTGCCGTTTATTTACAGACTCAAAGTCAAATTCTTCGACCTTGTTTCCATCCACCACCACGACGCGAGTTTCCTCTGCGTGGGTGGCGTCGATAAGCATTTTCTTAGCCATGTTGTCTCTGTGCAGCGCGGCAAGACACGGACGACCATAGGTCGCCTGACGGACGTGCGGGGCTGTGATTGGGGCGATGCGAGGAGGTCGTGCGCCAAGGCAACGCTGGTAAAGCGTCGATCCTGTTTCTGCACTGCTCCGTCGCGTATCATCGCGTTTCTTCTCCGACGCACTAAGGCGCCTTGCGGCCCTCGCAGTTTCCTACAAGGGAAAAATCGGACCCGATTTGGGTCCAGTCATCTGTTCTGAAAGCCTGCGGCGGCAGCTTGCGCGCCATGTCTTCAAGAAGAACAGGTAAACCTAATTCGAGAGCAATCCGTTAAGATCAAATCTCTAATACAACAATAGGGGGAGTTGTGCAGAGAACACAAGTCCTCAGATCATATCCGTGCGATCTTGACACGGGCGACCGCAATAGATCGCCCGCAATCAACTCATCCTACCCGCCCAGCAGGTTCGGCACGATTGTGACCACGCCTGGGAAGCTCCATAACATTGCCAACCCGAGTATCTGGATCAACACGAACGGGATTACCCCTCGGTAAATATGGCCCGTCGTGACTTCCGGCGGGGCCACCCCGCGCAGGTAGAACAGCGCGAAGCCAAAGGGCGGGGTCAGGAACGATGTCTGCAAGTTCACCGCGATCATGATCGTCACCCATTTGGGGTCCATCGTGCCGCCGTAGATGACCGGGCCAACAATGGGGATCACGATGTAGATGATCTCGAGGAAGTCGAGCACGAACCCGAGAATGAACAGCACCAGCATCACGATCAGGAAGACAATTGTCTCATTGTCGAAACTGCGCAGGAATTGCTGGATGTAATGCTCGCCGCCAAAGGAGATCACGACGAGGTTCAGCACTTGGCTGCCGATGAGGATGGTAAACACCATGCTCGTCACCTTCGCCGTCTCACGCACCACAGGTGGCAAGACATTCGTGCGCCACAAGGTCCAGCAGGCATAAACGATCCCGAAGACCGCGACGTGATAGGCGGCGGAGGCGAAGATAATGGCAACCCATTCTTGGAAGCCCGTCGTCTCAAGCCCGGTGCGCAGATCGAAGTTGATGCCAATAATCAGCATGATCAGGATCGCAAAGCTGGCGATCAGGATCATCTTGCCCGATTTCTGCTCGTCGCGCAGCTTGCGGAAGGCAGCCAACATGATCGCACCACCTGCCCCAAGGGCTGCGGCAGGCGTCGGGTTGGTAATGCCGCCAAGGATCGAGCCGAGCACTGCGATAATCAGCACAAGCGGTGGGAAAATCACCCGGATCAGGTCGTTCTTGCCTAAACGCTCCACCGCGAATTTCGCGCCATACGTCGCTAGACCCACAGGGATCGCCATCAATGCAAAGGTCGCACCGGGTGATGTTGTCGGCGCAATCACGAATATATCCGTCAGCAAGCCTAACACCACACCCCCTGCCCCAATTTGCAGCGGGCGCGCATCGGCTGAAGGCGACACACCGCGCGCGGTTGTCAGCACCAGCGCATAGAACAGCAACATGATCGCCACGCCCGACCCGATGGGGGCAGCGGCGGCGATCTTGTCGGTCAGCGCTTGAACCATTTCTTCAGGGCTGCGTGCGTGGCCTTGGTCGATACCGCCTTGGCTGTCGATTGCGGCTTGTTCGGTTAGGGCTGCATCCCAAGCCTCTTGGCCGTGCAGCTCAATCATCGAGACTTGGCATTGCTCGGCCACATTTGTGCGCAGGCTTGCGGTCTGGCCCGCCTCAGTAAAGCTTGCAATCGTCAGGTTCTGGCTGCCGATCACGTTGATCGAGGTCGCCAAGATCAGGCCACCGATCAACGCGACGGGGGCTGCCAAGAACCAGGTAAACGATTCCTGCTTGGTGATCACTTCGGTGCCGGACTCGCCCATTTCCACAGGCGGGGCCTTCGACGGATTAAGCAGCGCGTAGCCGAACGCGTAAGCGGCATAGAGGAACGCCAACAAAATACCCGGCAGGATCGCGGCTTGGAACAGCGTGCCCACAGACACAACCGCAGCCTCGCCCAAATAGGTCAGCGCGTCGCCGCAGCCTGCAAACTTGGCGCGCTCTTCTTGCGCGGTGGCGTAAAGATCGCCCGCAAGTGTGCCCAGCAGAACAATAACAATAGACGGCGGAATGATCTGGCCAAGCGTGCCCGAGGCCGCAATCACACCCGTCGAAAGCTCCGGCGAGTATCCATTGCGCAGCATCGTTGGCAGCGCCAGCAGACCCATCGTCACCACAGTCGCGCCCACGATCCCGGTGGAGGCTGCGAGGAACGCGCCAACCACAACAATCGATACCGCCAAACCACCCGGCAGCGGGCCAAAGACCTTCGCCATCGTGGTTAGCAGGTCTTCTGCGATCTTCGACCGCTCCAGCGTGATGCCCATCATCACGAACATAAGCACCGCCAGCAGCGTCTCGATAGACTGGCCTGCAATGACCCGCTCGTTCATGCGGTTAACGATGAAGCTCAGGTTACGGTTGAGGGCATCCTCCCAACCGCGTGGAAACAAAGCCTCTTCCATGCGCGGAAGCTCAGGGTAGCGGAATACCGAGATCGTCTCGCGGATCACACCTTCGGCCAGAAGCCCGGCATATTCAGCCGAGTTCGTGTCAATGGCTTGGTGAATCAACAGCCCAGAGCTGTCGAGCGACGCGATAATCCCAAACGAGATCACCGCCGAGCCGCCGATTGCGAAAGCCACAGGGAAGCCTGACATGATTGCGCCAAACAGGCACATAAACACAATAATCAGGCCGATCTCGACGCCGTCCAGACCTAAAATCATGGGATGTAACCCTCTTCCCTAGTGCGACTTGACTTCAACGAGATGCTCGGCGGTCTCATCGGTGGGGTCGCCTCCGAGGCTATCGCGGTCAAGATACTTGTTGGCCGAGGCTTCACCCTCGACAAATTCCAGATAGCTGCGCCAGAAGAACGCGATTGCCTGCAAAATCATCATGCCGCAGAACGCGACGATCAGCACTTTGAACAAGAAATACGCGTCAAAACCGTTGGGCGAAAAGCCTACCGTCTCGACATTCCAGCGCACAGCGCGGGCCTTCATCATCGCCCTGTCAAAGCCGTCAGAGGCTGCAACCTTCGGCGTAATCAGGTGGCGCCACATGAAATACCACGAATACATCCATGTCAGGATCATCGCAGGCAGCATCAAGATCAGGCTGCCGCACATATCGATCACGCGCTTTTTGCGGTGATTTACGACGGCATAGACCAGATCAACGCGCACATGGCCGCCCTGCACAAACGTATAGGCGCAGCACAGGCACACGATCAGCGCGTTATAAAGCTTCAGTTCTTCGGAATACCACGACAGGTCGCGGGTGAAGATATAGCCGAACGGTCCGAGCGAGATTTCCGACACAAGAAAAATGCGCTGCAAGAACACGATCAGGATTTGTTGCAAGACCATCAACAGGCCCGCCCAACACGCGATGCGACCAACGCCATTGGCAAAGCCCTCAAGACCGCGAACGAACAGCCATAGGATGCTGTTCCTCCAGACCCCAACGGCCGTCAGGATCAAGAATGCGGTGAAGAAGACGAAGAAAAATTCGATCGACCCACCAAAGTAGATGAACCGCATCAACGCTTCGCCATTCGTCCAGTCCAGCCACAGCGACGGATTGGTGATGGCAAACGCAAAATTATAGATCGAAAGACCGATGTTGGAGATAACCCAAACGATAAAGTCGAACATCCAGACCTCGTATCGAAAAAGCGGCGGGGAGTGCCGTCAGCAGCGATTTCCCCAGTCTTAAAGACGCGACCGCCCCACACCTATGTGTAGGACGGTCGCAGTTTACTATCAGCTAATTAGCCGCCCATAACGCGGTTACGCTGTGCGGTATAGAAGCCATCCGAGGCTTGGATCCACTCAGAAGACTTCGCAAGCGACGCCTCGAAGCTTTCGCGGATTTGCGCATAGAGCGGATCGCCCATTGGCTCGTCCTTAACCTCGGCAGAGGCCGCACCGAACGCATCCCAGACATCGTCCGAGAAGTTCAGAACGCGAACGCCCTGTGCGCGCAGGCGGTCAAGGGCCGCGCCGTTTGCAGCCAAAGTCTGCGACAGCTGCCAATGCGTCGTGGCAAGGCAAGCATTGCGGATGATCGACTGGTGCTTGGCCGACAGGTCGTTCCAAACGTCGAGGTTCATGCCGGTGATCAGGCCCGAACCTGGCTCGTGGAAGCCCGCTGCGTAGTAGACTTTCGCAACTTCCTGGAAGCCAGCGCGCTCGTCTGCGGCTGGGCCGACCCACTCAAGACCGTCCAGAGCGCCCGAAGACAGCGCCTGATACAGTTCACCACCGGGGATGTTCTGCACGGATGCGCCAAGCTTGCCGAGCACCTGACCACCTTGGCCGGGCATACGGAAGCGCAGACCTTGGAAGTCCTCGACCGAGTTGATCTCTTCACGGAACCAACCGCCCGACTGCGAACCGGAGTTACCGCACTGGAACGACTTCAGGCCAAAGATCTGGCCCAGCTCGTCATGCAGCTCTTGGCCGCCATCATGGTGATACCAGTTGGTCAGTTCTTGAGCCGTCGCACCGAAAGGCACTGCGGTGAAGAAGTTGTAACCCGGATGCTGGCCGCCCCAGTAGTAGTCGGCGGAGTGGTAGAGGTCGGCTTGACCCGCGGAGACCGCGTCAAACACTTCGAATGCACCGACAAGCTCGCCGGGTGCTTTTTTCTCGATGACCAACTCGCCTTCGGCCATCTCGTTGACGGCCTCGTTAAAATAGCTGGCCGCGTCATCAAGGACGGTAAAGCCACGGGGCCACGATGTGACCATGGTCAGAGTGCGCGTAGACTGCGCGAGGGCGGGTGCTGCCAGAGTTGTGGCTGCGGCTGCACCACCACCGAGCGCAGATGTGCGCAAGAAAGAACGACGATCCATAAAGATCCTCCCCTAAGGTTGTTGCCCACCCTGCGATTTAGCGGGCAGATCATTTGAAGTGGGCGCAAGTTACTCTGTCGCGGGGGAAGGTCAAATACAAAGGCGCGCGATTGGTCGGCTTTTCTGGCCAGTTCTTCCGAAAACATGCACAAATATAAGGCAGAACGAAAGCAAGCGGGACCGAGGGGCGTCAAACGGGCTGTTGAGCAGAATCGATGCGTTTGCGTCAGCTCAACCAACGGAAACGACACTGTTTTCGCTAACACACTCTAATTCGTGTATCGAATTTGACAATACACGCATAACGTGTGTTATGTCGCCTCATTCCTGATCGAGGCTGTATTGTTACAAATGTCCCTGCCCCCCCTCATTGCGATCATCTTCTGCCTTGGCAGTTGCGCGGGGGCAGCGGGGCTGTCGATCTTGTGGCGCGCGCGCCTGCGCACAGTCCGCGCCGAGATCACGCAACTGGGCCAGGATAACGCCGCGCTGACGACCTTGCTGGATTTCGACCCGCTGACCGGGTGCCGGTCGCGCCGTTATTTTGTCAAAGAGGCGACGCGCTGGTTGGCGGCTGGCACGGCCAAAGGCTTGTCGCTCATGATCCTGGATATAGATCATTTCAAATCCATCAATGACAGCTACGGCCACGGCGCGGGCGACAGTTATCTAAAGGCCGTTGGCACCGCGATCTCGGACCATTTGGGAAACCGGGGGATCGTCGCGCGCCTTGGCGGCGACGAGTTCTGGGTCGCCCTGCCAGAAACGGACCCGGAGATTGCCCATGACATGGCAGAGGCGTTGCGCAAAATCGTCTATGAGATTGCCGTGCAGACACCGAGCCAACGCGTCACCCGCTCGGCCAGCATAGGTGTGACACGCGTGGCGCCGGGCACCGACCTGACATCGGCGATGACCGAAGCTGACACCGCACTCTACCTCGCCAAGGCAGGCGGGCGGAACAGGTCTATTCTGGTAGATGCCGCGATCCGCACCACGATGGCCTCCAACCTGAATCGCCCTACCGTTGAGGGCATCAAAGAGGGGCTTGCCGCAGATGAGTTCACCTATTTCGTCCAACCCATTTTTGATATTGAGACCAAACGCGCCGTCGGCGTCGAGGCGCTGATCCGCTGGGTGCGCGCAGATGGCAGCGTCTTGCTGCCCGCAGATTTCATGTCGGTGATCACCTCAAACTACCACCTGTCAGTCAGACCGCCGGTGGGCATGGCCAGCGAGGTTGCAAGCGCTTTTGCCTTTGCCAACGCCCCGCATCCGATATTCTGCGCGTTCAACATCTCGACCGCGTTTCTGCAACGCTCGGTCGGGAATGATACGCGCTGGCTGGACGAGCTGCTCGCGGGCCTTGATCCGTCGCGCACCGTCTTTGAGATTGTTGAGAACGCGGTGATCGAGGACGCGGCGCGCACCAAGTCCCTTCTGCATACTATGCGCGAGGCCGGCGTGCGCATTGCTCTGGACGATTTCGGAACCGGCCAATCAAACCTGATGCGCCTGCGCGACCTGCCCATAGATATCGTCAAGATCGACCGCAGCTTCGTGGGCACGGTGCCGGAATCGATCAAGAACGTCGCTATTTTGAAGGCGCTGGCGGCGATGTCCGAAGACCTCGGCTTCGAGATCATCGCCGAGGGCGTCGAGACCGAAGCCCAACTTGAGCGGCTGCGCGATCTGGGCATTCGCAACGCCCAAGGGTTCCTGCTGGGCGCGCCTGCCCCGCTGACTGAGTGGCGCGACAGCCTGCTTGGGACCACAGGACCAGCAATCGCCGCCGCTGAGTGAGCCGCTTGGCAAACGCGCCGCGCAACATAAATCCGCAAAACGTGACACCCGCGACACAAAAAGTCGCCCATTGCGTATTGACGCCCCCTAGCCCCCCGCCTAACGTCCCGCCCAACGAAGCCCAAAGGAAGCTGAAGCGAGATGATTGATATTGTCGTACTTGTAGGAATAAGGCGCATGGACCGGTAACGGAAATCCTTTTCCAAACCCATGCGCCCCCGAGTTTCCGACCGGGGGCTTTTTTATGACCAGCGCGGCAGATCAAACGGACCGCGAGTGAATGGAGAGAAGACGATGACGGCACTACAAATGACCGGCGCACAAATGGTGGTTCAGGCTCTGGTAGATCAGGGTGTGGACACGGTATTTGGCTATCCCGGCGGTGCCGTCCTACCCATTTATGACGAGCTGTTCCAGCAATCCAAGATCAAGCACATTCTTGTGCGCCACGAACAAGGCGCGACCCACGCAGCCGAAGGCTACGCGCGCTCGACCGGCAAGCCGGGTGTTGTTCTGGTCACCTCTGGCCCCGGCGCCACAAACGCCGTCACTGGCATCACCGACGCGCTAATGGACAGCATCCCGCTGGTTGTTCTGACCGGACAGGTGCCGACCTTCATGATCGGCTCGGACGCGTTCCAAGAGGCCGACACCGTTGGCATCACGCGTCCTTGCACGAAGATGAACTGGCTGGTCAAAGAAACCGACATGCTGGCCAGCACCATCCATGAGGCATTCCACATCGCCACCAACGGTCGCCCCGGCCCCGTTCTGGTGGACATCCCCAAGGACGTGCAATTCGCCACCGGCAACTACACACCGCCCGCGAAAGCCGATCTCGGTCACTATTCGCCAAGGGTCAAAGGCGACATCGACCAGATCACACGGCTGGTCGAGGCGATGGAAAAAGCCGAGCGCCCGTTGTTCTACACAGGCGGCGGCGTCATCAACTCCGGCGACGCGGCCACGCAATTGCTGCGCGAGTTTGTGGCGGCAACGAATTTCCCGATCACCTCGACGCTCATGGGGCTCGGGGCCTATCCGGCGTCCGGCGACAACTGGCTGGGGATGCTTGGGATGCACGGGCTCTATGAGGCCAACTGGGCGATGCATGACTGCGATCTCATGATCAATATCGGCGCGCGCTTTGACGACCGCATCACGGGCCGGATCGACGCCTTCTCGCCTAGTTCCGAGAAGGCCCATATCGACATTGACCCCTCGTCGATCAACAAGGTCGTGCGCACCGAATATCCGATCATCGGCGACATCGCCCATGTGCTGGAAGACATGCTGCGCATCTGGAAGGCGCGCGGGCGCAAGGTCAACAAAGAGGGCCTCAAGAAATGGTGGGCCGAGATTGACGAATGGCGCAAGGTTCGCTGCCTCGACTTCAAAAACTCCGAGACCGTCATCAAGCCGCAATACGCGCTGCAACGTCTCGAAGCGCTGACCAAGCACCGCAAGGACCGCTACATCTGCACCGAAGTGGGCCAGCACCAGATGTGGGCCGCGCAATACCTCAATTTTGACGATCCGAACCGCTGGATGACCTCTGGCGGGCTTGGCACCATGGGCTACGGCCTGCCCGCGTCCGTTGGCGTGCAAGTCGCGCATCCCGACGCCCTTGTGATCAACGTGGCAGGCGAGGCAAGCTGGTTGATGAACATGCAAGAAATGGGCACCGCGATGCAATACCGCGCCCCAATCAAGCAATTCATCTTGAACAACGAACGCCTCGGGATGGTGCGCCAGTGGCAAGAGCTGCTGCACGGGGAGCGCTACTCATCCAGCTGGTCCGAGAGCCTGCCCGACTTCGTCAAGCTGGCCGAGGCGTTCGGGTGCAAAGGCATCCGCTGCGCTGACCCCGCCGATCTGGATGACGCGATCATGGAGATGCTGAATTACGACGGGCCGGTAATCTTTGATTGCCTCGTCGAGAAGCACGAAAACTGCTTCCCGATGATCCCGTCAGGCAAAGCCCATAACGAGATGCTGCTCGGCGAGGCCGATACGCAGGGCGTGATTGATGCGAAGGGGTCGGTGCTGGTTTAATCAGGCACCTAGCGCGGGGGCTTTGCCCCCGCACCCCCAGAATACTTAACGAACAATGAAGAGCAGCCTCGCTGCGACGTCAAAGAAAGCCGCCCATGTCCCCCACCTTGAACATCAAATCCGGCTCCACCAGCCACTCCGCCTATAACCTGCGCTCCACCTTCTCGGATGTGCAGGAAACCCACACGCTGGCGGTGCTTGTGGACAACGAGGCCGGCGTGCTCGCGCGCGTCATCGGCCTGTTCTCCGGGCGCGGCTACAACATCGAAAGCCTGACCGTGGCCGAGGTGGACAAAGACGGCCACCGCTCGCGCATCACGGTTGTGACCACCGGCACACCGCAAGTGATCGAGCAGATCAAGTCCCAGCTTGACCGCATGGTCCCGGTCTATGAGGTCCACGATCTGACCGTCGACGGCCCAGCGGTCGAGCGCGAACTGGCGCTGTTCAAAGTCGTCTGCGCAGGCGAAAACCGCGTCGAGGCCCTGCGCCTTGCCGACATTTTCCGCGCCAATGTGGTCGACAGCACCCTGACCTCGTTCGTATTCGAGATCACCGGCACGTCCGAAAAAGTCGCAGCCTTCGGCGATCTTATGCGCCCGCTCGGCCTGACCGAGATCGCGCGCACCGGCATCGCGGCCCTGTCGCGTGGGGCTTAACTGCGACACCTGACAGGTCGTTGTCGGGCGCGATTGGGGCTGCTCAGCCGGATTAGGGTGCTCAAAACCCTACCGGAGAGCGCCCAAATGACCACCGATCTGTCCGCCGTCCGCCGCTCTCTGAGCACCGCAAACGGGCTGCCCAACGCCCATTACACCGATCCCGCGACAATCGCCGAGGAAAATGAGGCGGTGCTGGCCGACACATGGGCGGGCCTTGCGGTGACATGGGACGTGGCAGAGCCGGGCGACGCCAAGCCGATCCAGTTTCTGGGCGAGCCGCTGCTCTTGGTGCGCGACCGCACTGGCCAAGTCCGCGTGTTCCAAAACATCTGCCGCCACCGGGGCATGATCCTCGTGGAAGAGCCGCGCAAAATCGAAGGCGCGCTGCGTTGTCCATATCATTCGTGGTGCTACAGTCTTGAGGGCAAGCTGGTTGCCACCCCCCATGTGGGCGGTCCGGGTCAGAACAGCCACGCGGATGTGGACAAAAACCTGCTGGGTCTGATCGAAATCCGCAGCCATATCTGGCGCGATATTGTCTTCATCAACCTGTCCGGTGACGCCCCAGCGTTCGAGGAGGTCCATGCCGATCTGATCACCCGCTGGGCCGATTTCGACAAGCCGCTGTTTCACGGCGGCCCCAACAGCACCTTTACTTTGGAGGTCGAGACCAACTGGAAGCTCGCGGTCGAGAACTACTGCGAAAGCTACCACCTGCCTTGGATCCATCCCGGTCTGAACAGCTACTCGCGGCTGGAAGACCACTACCACATTGAAGCGGCGGGCAAATTCTCGGGCCAAGGCACGCTGGTTTACCGCCAACTTAAAGGCGGCGACGATGCGGTCTTCCCTGATTTTGCCGACATGGCCGCCAAATGGGACACGGCGGCCGAATACATCACGATCTATCCCAACGTGCTGCTCGGGGCGCACCGCGACCACGCCTATTGCATCATTCTCGAGCCCGTTAGCCACATGAAGACAATCGAGCATGTCCATATCTACTACGCCGAGCCCGACACCGACGAGACCCTGCGCGCCAAGAATGCGCAACTGTGGAAGGGTGTGTTCCTCGAAGATGTTTTCGTTGTTGAGGGGATGCAGCGCGGCCGCCTTGCGCGCGGCTTCGATGGCGGGCGCTTTAGCCCGGCCATGGACGGGCCGACGCATTGCTTTCACGATTGGGTCGCAGGCCGCGTGATTGACAAACGCCAAGCCGTTGCGGCGGAATGAGCAATCTGGATGACGCGCTTCTGGCCGCCCATGCAGCGGATGATCGGGCGGGCTTGGTGGAGTTGTATACCCAAGCCGCCGATCAGGCCAACGCGGTCGAGCCCACCAGTTTCTACCTGACCCACGCTTACGTTTTCGCGCTGGAGGCCGGGATGGTGCAAGCCGCCGCCCTGAAGGCGCGACTTGTCGCCATGGGGCGCGACACGGAATAACCCTATACAACAGCCGCAATGCAGCGTATCCGCGCCCCTTACCCATTTGCGAGCGACCCCTCCCCCATGATCCAGACCCTTGCCGACGCGCTAGCCGAGCGCGGTTATGAAACCCTGACCCCCGTGCAAATCGCTGTCAGCGACGCTGCATTGGCGGATCGCGATCTTCTGGTCTCTGCCCAAACCGGGTCCGGCAAGACGGTGGGCTTTGGTCTGGCGATTGCGCCTACATTGCTCGACGGCGAGCAGTTTGAAGAAGCCCGAACGCCGCTGGCCCTCGTCATCGCGCCCACACGCGAACTGGCCTTGCAGGTCAAACGCGAGCTCGCATGGCTTTACGCCAAGGCCGGCGTGCGCATGGCTTCTTGCGTCGGTGGGATGGACATGCGCGACGAGCGGCGCGCGCTGGAACGTGGGGCGCATATCGTTGTCGCCACCCCCGGACGCCTGGTCGACCACATCAATCGACGCTCCATCGACCTGTCTGGTATTCGCGCCGTGGTGCTGGACGAGGCCGACGAGATGCTCGATCTGGGTTTCCGCGAAGACCTCGAATTTATCCTCAGTCAAGCGCCTGAGACCAAGCGCACGCTCATGTTTTCGGCCACGGTTCCGCGCGCTATCGAGGGCCTGACCAAGACATATATGAACAACCCCGAGCGGGTTGCGACGATCTCGAAAGAAAGCCAACACGCCGACATTACCTACCGCGCATTGGTCGTCGCCCAGCAAGATGCCGAGAACGCGATCATCAACGTGTTGCGCTTTCACGACGCCAAGAATGCCCTCGTATTTGCCAACACACGGGTTGTCGTGAACCGCCTGACGACGCGTTTGTCGAACCGTGGATTTGCCGTTGTGGCGCTGTCTGGCGAGCTAAGCCAGTCTGAGCGCGCCAACGCTTTGCAATCCATGCGCGATGGGCGTGCACGGGTTTGCGTAGCGACCGATGTGGCGGCACGCGGCATCGATTTGCCGAGCCTGGACCTCGTGGTTCATGCCGAATTACCCAGCAATTCCGAGACCTTACTGCACCGATCAGGCCGCACAGGCCGTGCCGGACGCAAGGGCATATCGGCGATGATCGTGCCGGCTAAGTTCCGCAACAAGGCCGAACGGCTGCTGAAATTCGCCAAGCTGAACGCCGAATGGGGCACTGCGCCAAGCGCCGATGAGGTGCTCGCGCGCGACGAAGAACGCCTGTTGGCTGATCCCGTTTGGGACGAGCCGATCAGCGAAAGCGAACAGGGCATGGTTGCGCGTCTAGCTGGCGCACAATCGCCCGAAATTCTGGCGGCTGCATACTTGCGCCTCTGGCGCGCGCAGCACACCGCGCCCGAAGATCTGGCCGATGCCAACACCCCTTCCCCGCGCGCAGCAGCCAGTTTCGGACCAAGCAAATGGATCTCGATTCCTGCTGGTCGGAACGAGAAAGCCGAGGCACGCTGGTTGCTACCGCTGGTGTGCAATAGCGGTGGGCTAGATAAGACCGCAATCGGCGCAATCCGAATACAAGACACACAAACATATATTGAGATTGCAGCGCCTGCGATGGACGGCTTTCTGAAAGCCATCGGTCCGGCTCAAACGCTCGACGGAAAATACAAAGTCACCGCGCTCGATTCCGCACCGACCTTCGCGCCGCGCGGTCCACGTCCCGAACGCGGACCGAAACCTGATCGTGGCCCCCGCCCGGATCGCGGCCCAAAACCAGATCGCGCCCCCCGCCCCGAGCGGTCCGAGGCACCAAACCCAGCGCCAAAAAAAGCATGGGCGCCCGATGGCGACGCGCTTTTGTCCGGCCCCGATGCCCCGGTCGAACGCAAACCGCGTCATAAAAGCGATGCGCCGCGTCCCGCGAAGGTTGAGGGCGAAGCGCCCGCAGCCAAGAAGCCTTATGGCGACAAGCCTAAAGGCAAGAAATCTTGGGATGACAAGCCGCGCTCGGACAAACCGCGCGGCGATAAGCCATGGGGGGATAAGGCAAAATCCGACAAACCACGCGGCGACAAACCTTGGGCGGACAAACCTCGCTCGGACAAACCACGGTCCGATAAACCACGTGGCGATAAGCCGTGGGGTGACAAACCTCGGTCGGATAAACCACGCGGCGACAAGCCTGCTTTCGACAAACCGCGCGCAGATGCCAATGATACCTCTAAGCGTTTCGTGCCGCCCGGTGGGAAAGAAAGCCGTCCGGCCAAGCCACGCGGCAAGCCATCTGGCCCAAAAGGTGGCGATTCGACGTTGCGTCGGGGCAAGCCAAAGCCGCGTTAAGAACGCGCCGCAATCCCATGATCTAGAACAGAAAAAAGCCGCTCCATAAAGGAGCGGCTAGTTTCGCTGATCAGGCTCTGTCTGTTAACCGCCCGAGTTTTTCTGCCTGCGGCCTGACCCGCGTCTAGGGTGAGCGCACCCACCCCGGAAGCCTAGCCCGCACCCGCTAAGATGCGCGCCGTTTTACAAACGCCAGGTGGGCACTCGAGCACTTGGCTCCCACCTGACGTATCTCGTTAACTACACCCAGACGTCCCGCCGCAGGTGTTGCACTTCATGCATGTCCCGTTGCGCACCAGCGTGTAGTTTCCGCACTCGCCGCACGGATCACCTTCATATCCCTGCATTTTTGCCTTCACCCGCAGATCGACTTTTACTGTCGTCGCGGTCATTTGTGCCGTCGTTACTTCTGGCACCAAGGTTTGCAGCGCGACCACCGGATCAACCGATCCGTCAAGCGCTGTCGCCGCAGTCATCTGGCCGCCTTGAAATACGATCAATTCTTGCGGAACCCGTTTGCGCAAATAGCCCGTAGAGCTGATCTGGCGCAGCACATCAATCGGAGAACTTCCTGTGCTTTCAGGGACTTTCGAGACGTTGCTCACCCCTTCTTGCTCGCCCCGGCCAACATCATCGAAGCTGGCACCTTCGGGTTGAACATGCGCCAAGTCGGTGCGGTCCAAGTAGGACACAGCCAACTCGCGGAAAATATAATCAAGGATCGAGGTCGCGTTCTTGATCGTCTCATTGCCTTGGACCATGCCCGCGGGCTCAAACTTGGTGAACGTGAAGGCATCGACGAATTCTTCCAGCGGCACCCCGTATTGCAGACCCACTGAGATGGCGATGGCGAAGTTGTTCATCATCGCGCGGAAGCCAGCACCCTCTTTATGCATGTCGATGAAAATCTCACCGAGATTGCCATCGGCGTACTCGCCCGTGCGCAAGTAAACTTTGTGCCCGCCGACAATCGCCTTTTGGGTATAGCCCTTCCGGCGTTGCGGCAGCTTTTCGCGGCTGGCAGCAACTTCCTTAATGATAATCTTCTCGACGATCTTTTCGGCCAGAACATGCGCCTTCTCATGCGCGTTGCCGCTCTCCAGAATTTCCGCCGCCTCATCATCATCTTCAACCAAGGATGCGGCCAAAGGTTGCGACAGTTTCGATCCATCGCGGTAGAGCGCGTTGGCCTTCGTGCCCAGAGACCAGCTAAGCTCATAGGCCGCCTGACAATCGGCAATGGTGGCGGAGTTCGGCATATTGATCGTCTTGGAAATCGCGCCTGAGATGAACGATTGTGCGGCGGCCATCATGTAGATGTGGCTGTCAACACTCAGGAAACGCTTGCCTTTTTTGCCACATGGGTTGGCACAATCAAACACGCTGAGATGCTCGTCCTTCAGATGCGGCGCACCCTCCAGCGTCATTGTCCCGCAAACATGATCGTTCGCCGCGTCGATTTCAGCCTTGGAAAACCCAAGGTGGCGCAGCAGATCAAAGGTCGGATCGGTCAGCTTCGCCACCGGGATCCCGAGGATTTTGGTGCAGAACTCTTCGCCCAGCGTCCACTGGTTGAACACGAACCGAATGTCGAAAGCCGAAGGCAATGCCGCCTCGATCTTCTTCAACTCCGCTTGCCCAAACCCATGCCCGATTAACGATGTATGGTTAATGCCGGGCGCTTGACCGAGCGTTCCGTGACCCACCGCGTAGGCCACAATTTCTTCGGATTGCGCCAAGCCGTAACCCAATTTCGCCAACGCCGCTGGCACCGATTGGTTAATAATCTTGAAGTAACCGCCGCCCGCAAGCTTCTTGAATTTCACCAACGCAAAGTCCGGCTCGATCCCGGTGGTGTCGCAATCCATGACCAGACCAATGGTGCCCGTTGGCGCGATCACCGTCGATTGCGCATTGCGGTAGCCATGTTTTTCGCCAAGCGAGATCGCCTCATCCCAAGCCGCAATCGCCAAATTAACCAGGTCATCATCCGGGGAATGCGCCAACTTCCTTAGCGATCTCAGCAGACGTTGCATAAGACACACCGGTCATCAACGCAGTCAGCGCACCGCACATCGAACGACCCTCGTCGCTGTCATAGCTGTAGCCCATGTTCATCAACAGGCCGCCGATATTGGCATAGCCCAGACCCAGCGTGCGATAATCATAGCTGCGCTGCGCAATCTCCTTGGACGGGAACTGCGCCATCAAGACCGAAATCTCCAGCGTCAGGGTCCAAATGCGGGTGGCGTGCATGTAAGATTCGGCATCGAACTGCCCGTTATCATAGAACTTTAGCAGGTTCATCGATGCGAGGTTACAGGCCGTGTCGTCGAGGAACATATACTCGGAACACGGGTTCGATCCGCGAATTTCGCCGTCCGCTGGGCAGGTGTGCCATTGGTTAACAGTGTCGTGGAATTGGATGCCCGGATCGGCGCAGGCCCATGCGGCGTGGCCGACCTGTTCCCACAGATCGCGGGCTTTGATGGTTTTGGCGATCTCGCCGTCTTTGCGGTTCACCAAGTCCCAATCGCCGTCTTCACGGACAGATTGCAGGAACGCATTGGTGACGCGGATGGAGTTGTTGGAGTTTTGGCCGGAGACGCTGGAATAGGCTTCAGAATCCCAGTCGGTATCATAGGTCGGAAACTCGATCGAATTGTAGCCTTGGCGCGCATAATCCAGCACGCGCTTGACGTAAACCTCGGGGATCGCAAGCTTTTTGGCCGCGCGCACGGCGGCTTTCAGCGCCTCGTTCTTGGCCGGATCGGTCGCATCTTCGATGGTGCCGTCCCATGCGCCAATCGCTGCGAAAATCTCGTTCAGCTTGGCCTCATGCATCTTGGAGCCCGCCACCAGCGAGGCCACTTTCTGCTCTTCTTTCACCTTCCAGGTGATGAATTCTTCCACATCGGGGTGGTCCGCATCCACGATCACCATCTTGGCCGCGCGCCGTGTGGTGCCGCCCGATTTGATCGCGCCCGCAGCCCGGTCGCCAATCTTCAAAAAGCCCATTAGGCCCGACGACTTACCGCCGCCTGACAGTTTCTCGCCTGCCGCGCGCAGCGACGAGAAGTTGGTCCCGGTGCCGGAGCCATATTTAAACAAGCGCGCCTCGCGGACCCAAAGGTCCATGATGCCGCCTTCGTTAACCAGATCGTCACTAACTGACTGGATAAAGCAGGCATGGGGCTGCGGATGCTCATACGAGGACTTCGACTTGGTTAATTTACCGGTCACGTGGTCCACATAGAAGTGACCCTGCGACGGCCCGTCGATGCCGTAGGCCCAGTGCAGGCCGGTGTTGAACCACTGCGGCGAGTTTGGCGCGCCCATCTGCTTGGCCAACGTGAAACGCATCTCGTCAAAATAGGCTTTGGCGTCGGCCTCAGTCGTGAAATAGCCGCCCTTCCAGCCCCAATAGGCCCAAGCGCCCGCGAGGCGATCAAAGACCTGACGTGACGAGTTTTCGCCGCCATAACGCTTCTCGGCAGGCAAATCGGCCAAAGCTCTTTCATCCGCAACAGAGCGCCACAAGAACTCGGGCAGTCCCTTTTCACGCACACGCTTCAGGCGTGCAGGCACCCCAGCTTTGCGGAAATACTTTTGCGCCAGCACGTCGGAGGCCACTTGCGACCAGCCTGTCGGCACTTCGACTGCGTCAAGCTTGAAGACCGTGGTGCCGTCAGGATTACGGATCTCGGAGGTTGTCGTCGAAAATTCCAGCGCGCCATATGCACCAGTTTCTTCGGTTGTAAACTTGCGATCAATCTTCATGACTGCCCCTAGTGTGGTCTTGTTATCTTGTTCCAACGACTGCGTTTCAGCCGCCTCGGTCCGGTCCGGTCCACGCATCTACGGTGCGACGTGAGACAAAGTTTCACTCGCCGGGTGCCTGTTGGCCCGGTCATCCAAGTGAGTTCTAAAACTTGTTCTCCCGCCGCGCTCTACCAAATGTGGTGGTATCGATCTCGACAGCCACAATCTGGCGTATGTGAGGGGCTCGGGTCAACAAAGTTTTGTCTGTATCTGACAGGTAAAAAAACTTGACCCACGAGATATTGCGTTAACGCAGCAGAATCGGATTTCGCCTATAGGTTGTGTGGATAACTAACCCGTCAGTCACCTTCGTAAACATCTAAGGTTTTTGGGGATTTAGACCGTGACGTTAGAGTTAACCCTCAGAAGCCGCCCGCGCCACCATGCCAAATAGGTCGCGTGGATCGTCTGGGTCAGCCACAAGATCGATCATACTATATGTGCCCATCTTTAGGGCACTGTTACGAATATAGCGCAGGGCCGAAAAGTCCTCGATGGCGAATCCCACCGAATCGAACAGAGTGATCTGGGAATCCTTCACCCGACCGGGGGCCTGACCGCTTAGAACCTGCCACAATTCGGTCACGGGATAGTCTGCCTCAAGCGCTTGGATTTCGCCCTCAATGCGGGTTTGCTCAGGAAATTCGACGAAAATGCTCGATCTGAGCAAGATATCGCGGTGCAACTCGGTCTTGCCGGGACAATCGCCACCAATCGCATTCAGATGCACCCCAGCACCCACCATATTGTCACTCAGAATCGTCGCAAACTGCTTGTCGGCGGTGCAGGTGGTCAGGATTTGCGCGCCAGCGACTGCCTCTTCTGCCGAAGCGCACACCACTACATCTAGCCCTTGGTCCATCAAATTGCGCGCGGCCTTCGCCGTTGCGGCCGGATCAATGTCCCATAACTGCACCCGTTTGATGCCCACAACCTCTGCCATCGCCAAGGCTTGGAACTCGCATTGTGCGCCATTTCCGATCATTCCCATGACGGTTGCGCCCTTTGGCGCCAACGCCCGCGCGGCCATCGCACTGGTCGCTGCCGTGCGCAGCGCCGTCAGCACGGTCATTTCCGACAGCAATATCGGGTAGCCGTTATCCACGCGCGCCAAGCCGCCAAACGCCGCGACGGTCTGGAAGCCGCGTGCGAGGTTTGCCGGATGGCCGTTCACGTATTTAAACCCGTAATGCGTCCCGTCCGAGGTCGGCATCAACTCGATCACGCCCTCATGCGAATGGGCGGCCACCCGCGGAGTTTTGTCGAATTCCTCCCAGCGCAGGAAATCGGCCTCAATCGCGTCGGTCAGCTCTGCCAACACCCGACGCAGCCCCACTTTATGAACGAGCTGCATCATGTGGGCGACAGATACGAAGGGCACGAGGGCCAGATCTGAAGGCGCGCTCATACCGATGTCCGCGTCGGGCGATCCAGCACCGCCCGTCCCATCATTGAGGCCGCTAAATCCACCATTAACCGCGCGGTGCGCCCGCGTTCATCAAGATACGGGTTCAACTCCACCAGATCGAGCGCGCAAACCAGCCCACTATCACACAACATCTCCATAATCAGATGCGCCTCACGAAAGGTCGCGCCCCCCGGAACCGTTGTGCCGACCGCTGGCGCAATCGCCGGATCAAGGAAATCTACGTCGAGCGATACGTGAATACGCCCGCTCGCTTGCGCCACCCGCTCGATAAAACTGCGCAAGGGCGCCACCACGCCGTTCTCGTCCAGCGCGCGCATATCATGCACCGTGATCCCACCATCGCGCAGCCGCGTGCGTTCCGCCGGATCAACCGAACGCAATCCAATCATGCAGACATTCTCAGGCGGCACTGCGACGGGCAGATCAGGATAGACCCCCTCAAACCCCGCATGACCGGTCAGGTAAGCCACGGGCGTTCCATGCAAATTGCCGCTCGCCGTGCTGTCTGGCGTGTGCAAATCCGGGTGCGCGTCCAGCCACAGCACAAACAGCGGCGTCGCGGTCTCAGCCATCGCGCGCGCAACGCCCGGAACCGAGCCTGCCGACAGCGCATGATCGCCGCCCAGAAAGATCGGCATCTGTCCTGCGTGCACCAAATCATACGCCGCACCCTGCAACGCCTCGACCCAAGACACGACGTCTGCCAGCGAATGGACCGCGCCGTTGGGATGGCTGAGCGCGCGCGCCGCAGCAGGCACCACATTGCCCGCGTCGGTCACAACATATCCCAGATCGCGCAGCGTTTCGGCCAAACCGGCGCAGCGATACGCGTCCGGGCCCATTAAGCAGCCCTTCACAGACGTGCCAGATTGCATGGGAATTCCAAGCAGGGTGCAGGGGGTTTGGGTCATGACAGGCTCCGACGCTGAGGGGTGCGTCTGCTATGGCTGATCAAATCGCTGGTTGGCAGCTAGGTTAATGCGCATTTCGCTGTTAATATAGGACATAACGCTAAGCACTTTGCGCAATTTGATAGGACATGCCATGGACACCACCGACCGCGCCCTTATTGCAGCGCTCAAGTCCGATGCGCGCGCCTCTATCACGACGCTGGCGGCCCAGATCGGGGTGTCGCGCGCGACCGTGCAGACCCGCCTCGACCGGCTGACGCGCGACGGCACGATCCGCCGCTTCACGATTGAATCCGGGGCTGAGGCGGATCCGAACCGGATCGCGGCGGTGATGCTGATCGAATTGGAAGGCCCCACCAAGCGCAGCGTCGTGCGCGCGCTGCAGCGTTTGCCGGAAATCACCAGCCTGCATTCGACGAATGGCGCGTGGGATTTGGTCGCCCGGATCGAGACCGACAGCCTGCCCGGCTTTGACAGGGTGCTGAATGCGGTGCGCGATATCCAAGGGGTCCAAAACTCCGAGACGTGTCTATTGCTAGACGACGCTCGGTAAGGAGTTGTTGGATAAGGTATTTTCCATGGTCGGGGCGAGAGGATTCGAACCTCCGACCCCCTGTACCCAAAACAGGTGCGCTACCAGGCTGCGCCACACCCCGCCATGGACCCCCCCTTTAAGACGGGTTTGGGCGGTTGAAAAGGCCTAATTTTCGCAATCTATACCGAACCGCAGGGCCAAGCTGCCGCAGAGCCAAACGCGGGATGTTGCAGCTGGCTTCCGACATCAATGCCAAAGCTGCGAGACAACCCACCATTGATCTCAAGCACTGCAAAGACACCCTCTCCGCCATCAATCACCGTCTCGTCCAGCGGGACCGCATTGTGGTGCACATGCGTAACAACGCCGACTTCATCCACGAAGATCATATCGAGCGGAATATAGGTGTTGCGCATCCAAAACTGCGCGCGGCGCGGCGCGTCCCAGACAAAAAGCATCCCCTTGTCACGGTCCATGTTACGCACGAACATCAGACCTTGGCCGCGCTCGGCATCGTCATCGGCCAGATCAACGCGAAAGCGCATCTTGCCCCAGTCGCCCCGGATGCCAACGCTGTCGTCGGAACATTGCGCCAAAAGTGGCGACGTTGCGTGGGCCGGGCCAACGACCCCCGCTGCGTTTAAGCCAAGCGATAGCATCAAAATACTTAATAAAGACTTCATAAGGGGCGGCTTTCGCTTGTCACATCAAAGCCCAAGTCAGCAATCCCAGAGCCCGGATGTCAATCGACGAGTGCGGCATCCCAGCTCAAGACTTCGAGCGCGAGCGCCCCGCGATCACTGTCACCCAGACGCACCGAGATCGCCTCTCCCGGTTGCAGTTCTGCAAATCCGCAGCGCCGCAGCACATCCATATGCACGAAAACATCACCCGGAACGCCGTGAACATTCACAAAGCCAAAGCCCTTAACCTTATCGAACCACTTAACCCGTGCGGGCTGGATCACCAGGTCGGAGTAATCCTCAACAGGGCCGCCCTCGGGATCAATTGCGTCGCCAGATGTCGCTTGGATCGTAACCACCTCAGTGGCCTGCATCCCACGTTCGGTTTCCTGAACCCGAACCGACAGCACAGTGCCTTCAGCAACGGAGTTTTGGCCGAAGTTTCGCAGGACATTTGCATGCAGCAAAATGTCCGGTCCCCCAGAGGCTGAAACGATGAACCCAAAGCCACGGGCCGGGTCAAACCATTTCACTTCCCCCTCAATTGCGGGGTTACTAATCACGGGCTTTTGCATTCCACGCCACTCGCAAATTTTTACACATCACCAGTCAAAGGTGTCGTAAGGGAAAGGTGACGCGAAATGCATGCGATTGCAAGCGAAACCCTTGTTACACAACGCTTTTACAACTCACGTGACGTGAAATGCAACCCTGTCGTGACGTAAGTTGCATGGCGCGTCGCCGCAGATCAGGGGTTCAAGCGGCTGATAATCCAAGGCTTTTCCACAGTCTCACGCGACCATTTGAATCTGTCGTGCAGGCGAAAGGCGCCATCTGCCCAAAATTCAATCTCTACGGGTGTGATCCGAAATCCACCCCAAAACGGGGGGCGCGTGGGATGGGTGCCATGACGCACACCCTGCTTGGCCGCATCTGCCATCAAAGAGGCACGGCTCGACAGGGGCCGGGACTGCTGCGACGCCCACGCCCCAATGCGGCTTTGGAGCGAGCGGCTGTTGTAATAGACGTCCGCCTGCGGGCCGTCCTCTTTTTCGACCACGCCACGCACGCGGATCTGGCGACGCAGGGATTTCCAGTGCATCACAAAAGCCGCTTTGCCCGAGGCTTGCAACTCTTGGCCCTTTTGGCTGTCATAGTTGGTATAAAAGACAAACGCCGCGTCCTCGATGTCCTTCAACAGCACCATGCGCGCATTCGGCAGGCCATCCGCGTCCACCGTCGACAACGCAATCGCGTTGGGATCGTTGATCTCAGATGACACGGCCTCGGCCAACCAGTTCTTGGCAATCTGAAACGGATCATCGCCTGCGAAAATTCCTGTGCGGTCGGTCATGGTTGCTCCTTTGCGCGTCGCCTATCATTGCTGGACTTGATCGCGTGAAACCAATCGCCTAGACGAGGCCAGCGTTCAAGAACAGCCAAAAGGTAGGGTGGAATGGGTTTGATGACAGGCAAGCGCGGGCTTATTATGGGTCTCGCCAATGACAAATCCATCGCATGGGGCATCGCAAAGGCCCTGCACGACGAAGGAGCCGAACTGGCGCTGACCTATATGGGCGACGCGTTCAAGAAGCGCGCCCTGCCCTTGGCCGAGAAGCTGGGCGTCACCCAAGTGATGGATTGCGACGTGTCGGACATGGCCTCGCTGGATGCTTGTTTTGCGCAATTGCAGGATGCATGGGGAAGCCTCGACTTCGTCGTCCACGCCATTGGCTTTTCGGATAAAGAGCAGTTGCGCGGGCGCTATGTCGATACCACGCGCGATAACTTCCTAATGTCGCTTGATATTTCGTGCTATTCATTCACCGCCGTGATGCAGCGCGCCGAGAAGATGATGGCACCAGGCAGCAGCGCGCTGACCCTGACCTATTACGGGGCCGAGAAGGTGATGCCGCACTATAATGTCATGGGCGTGGCCAAAGCGGCCCTTGAGGCGAGCGTGAAATATCTGGCCGAGGATCTGGGCAAGGACGGTATTCGCGTGAACTCCATCTCAGCCGGGCCGATCAAAACGCTGGCCGCCTCCGGCATCGGAGATTTCCGCTACATCATGAAATGGAACGAGCTGAACTCGCCCCTGCGCCGCAACGTCACCCAAGAAGAGGTTGGCAAAAGTGCGCTTTATTTGCTGTCAGACCTCGGCTCGGGCGTCACCGGCGAGTGTTTGCATGTCGATGCGGGCTATCATGTCGTCGGCATGAAGGCGGTCGACGCACCTGATATTGATGCCGTGACAGGCCGTAAGTAACCACCTATTTTGCTGGGGTCCCAAGGCCCGAGCGCTGAGATAAAGGAACGATCCCATGGCTGCCGACCGTCTTCCGCATGAAAAAGGCTTTCACGTCAGCTGGGATCAGCTGCACCGCGATGCACGCGCGCTTGCGTGGCGGCTGGATGGACACGGGCCTGAGGATGGCGCTTGGAAAGCCGTGGTTGCAATCACCCGTGGCGGCATGGCCCCGGCGATGATTGTTGCGCGCGAGCTCGACATCCGCATGGTCGATACGATCAGCGTCAAGAGCTACAACCATCAAGAACAGTCCGCACCAAAGGTTATCAAGACACCGGATATGAGCGTGGTTGGCGACGGCACAGGCGTGCTGATCGTGGATGATCTGGTCGATACGGGCAAAACGCTGGAGGTGGTGCGCGCGCATATGCCGAAGGCGCATGTGGCGACGGTTTATGCCAAACCGTCTGGGCGGCCAATGGTGGATACGTTTATCACTGAGGTGTCGCAGGACACGTGGATTTTCTTCCCGTGGGATATGGCGCTGCAATATGTGGAGCCGTATCGCGGGACCGACTGAGGCGATTGGGTTGCAGGGCTGGAAAAATGCTTTTTCATAAACGATGCGTTAACCCACCCCATGCGATCCCAGTCTTTAAATAGATTTTTCGCCGAAAAATCGCTCCGTTTCTTCGGCGAAGAAACGACTATTGGGCCCAGTCCGTTTTCGGCTTGATAACGGCGGGCGCGCACGGTTTGCTGGTGTAGATCTCGCCAAGTCAGCCGAAAGCGCCGCCCAATGCACCTCAACCCCGCCTTTGCCGCCACTGTCCCTCCGCCCGTGATGGAGGCGCGCCGCTGGCTCACAGACACCCCGCCGCCCGCGCACCTGCCCCTGATCAATGTCAGCCAAGCCGCCCCTGTCGATCCGCCGCCAGAGGGTCTCAGACGCGCCATGGCCGATGCGATCCTGACGGTCGATGAGACGCATCTTTATGGCCCCGACCTCGGCCTGCCTGCGCTGCGCGCCGAGCTTGCCAGCCAGATCAGCGCCCTTTACGGCACGCAGGTCTCAGACACGCAAGTCGCCATCACCGCAGGCTGCAACCAAGCGTTCGCCGCGATCTGTGCGACGCTCGCAGGCCCCGGCGATGCGGTCATGCTGCCAGCGCCTTGGTATTTTAACCACAAAATGTGGCTCGACATGACCGGGGTTGCCACGCAGGTCCTGCCCACCGGCCCCGACCTGCTGCCCGACCCCGAGCGCGCCGCCGCCCTTATCACGCCGCAGACCCGCGCTATCGCGCTGACCAGTCCGAACAATCCCGGTGGCGTCGAATACCCCGCCGCCCTGTTGCGCGCTTTCTACGATTTGGCCAAGCGTTCAGGCATCGCGCTGATCCTTGACGAGACCTACCGCGATTTCCACTCCAGCGATGCCGCCCCCCACGATCTGTTCCAAGACCCCGATTGGGCCGAAACACTGGTGCATCTATATTCCTTCTCCAAAGCCTTCCGCCTGACCGGGCACCGCGTCGGCGCGCTGGCGACCTCGCAAAAGCGCCTCGCAGAGGTTGAGAAATTCATCGACACTGTCACGATCTGTCCGCCGCAAGTCGGTCAGGTCGCCGCCCTGTGGGGCTTGCAAAACCTAATGCCTTGGGTGGCCGAGCAACGCGCTGAAATCCTCAAGCGCCGCGACGCGATGCGGGCCGCATTCGATGCCCTGCCCGGTTGGGATCTTATGGGATGTGGGGCCTATTTCGGCTATGGCACCCATCCGTTCACTTCCGAGCCTTCGGACAAGCTCGCCCAACGCCTCGTGCGCGATCACGGTATTTTGCTGCTGCCCGGCACGATGTTTGCGCCGACCCTTGCGCAAGGCGGTGATGGCAGCGCCGAGCGTCAACTCAGGATCGCCTTTGCCAATATCGACAGCGCCGGGATCAGGACCTTGGCCGCGCGCCTCGCCAAGGTCAGCGGTTAACGCACGCAGATTTCAACGCCACAGGTCGCGGCGGTCTTGTTCCTCTGCGGCCAAGCGCGTATGCACGCGCCACAACCAGTTTCATAAGGGTTTCCCGCCATGAAGGGCAAAGCGTCCAACATCTTCGTCTACATCCTTTTGGGGCTGTTGATCCTTGGTCTGGCAGGCTTCGGCGTGACCTCCTTTGGGGGCAATTTGGGCTCAGTAGGCCGCGTTGGTGAAACCGAGGTGACGGTCGAGGACTACGCCCGGGCGTTGCAGACCGAACTGCGCGCCGCGACCCAGCAAACGGGCCGCAACTTTACCATGGCCGAGGCGCGCGCGACCGGTCTGGACCGCCAGGTTCTCGCAGGTGTTGTGACAGAGGCCTCTTTGTCAGAAGAAGCCCGCCGCATGACCTTGTCCGTCGGCGACACCCGCGTGGCAGAAGAGGTTCGCGCCTTCCCGGCCTTCCAAGGCTTTGACGGCAGCTTTGACCGCGAGGCCTACCGTTTTACGCTTGAGAACAACGGCTTCTCGCCACAGGACTTTGAAGAAGATATCCGCCTCGACACCTCCCGCAACCTTCTACGTGCCGCAGTCATTGCCGGAATCGAAGCACCTGCCGCCTATTCCGAGACCATCTTTGGCTTCCTTGGCGCGCGCCGCAGCTTCACGGTGGCGACGCTGGATGCTTCTGTTTTGGCCAATTCCGCGCCTGAGCCGACCGAGACGGATTTGTCGAATTTCCACCTCGAGAACCCAGCCTTCTTCACTGAATCCGAGACCCGCCAGATCACCTATGTGTGGCTGTCGCCCGAGATGATGGAAGCCGAGATCGAGGTGCCAGAGGACGAGTTGCGCGCGGCCTACGATGCCCGCCTTTCCGAGTTTGTCCGCCCCGAGCGCCGCATCCTCTACCGTCTCGTATTCGCCGAAGAGACCGACGCAATTGCAGCGGCCGAACGCTTGGCCACAGGCAATGTGCAGTTTGACGATCTGGTGACCGAACGCGGGCTGTCGCTGTCGGATGTAGAATTGGGCGAGGTCAGCCGCGACGGGCTGGACCCGCAGGTCGCAGACGCGGTATTCGCGCTTGAAGACACTGGCGTCGTTGGCCCGCTGCCGTCAAACCTTGGCCCTGCGCTTTACAACGTCGCAGGCCTGCTGAACGCGCAAGAAACCACCTTTGAGGATGTGCGCGACGAGTTGTTCGCACAAGCCGCTGCCGACCGCGCCTTCCGCGCTGTTGTCGCCGAAGTTGAGCCGATCGATGATCTGCTCGCCGGGGGGGCTACCTTGGAAGAGATCGCAGACGAGACCGCGATGGAGCTGGGCGAGATTTCCCTGCGCGCGGGCAGCGACGAAGGCTTGGCCGCCTATGAGACATTCCGCGATGCCGCCCTCGCGGTAGAGCAAGGCGATTTCCCAGAACTGATCGAGTTGGAAGACGGAGGGCTGGCGGCCTTGCGCCTGAACGAAATCACCCCGCCGCGCGTCCTGCCCTTGGCCGAAGTGCGCGAGCAAGCGATTGCCCTTTGGCAGAACCAAGCCGTGCTCGACGCGCTGCGCGCACAAGCCGAGACCACCCGCGATGTGGTCAAAGGCGGACGCTCACTTGCCGCCCTCGGCCTCGCCCCGCGCGTTGAGATCGGCCTGACCCGCGACGCATTCCTCGACGGCTTCCCACCGATCCTAATGACCACGGTCTTTGACATGAATGCAGGCGATTACGAGATCATCGAGGGCGCGCGCGAGGTGCATCTGGTGCGGCTCGACGAGATTCTGCCACCCGACCCCGACGATCCCGACGCAACCTTCCTGCGCTCAGTGCTGGCCAACCAAGCCAATCAGGGCATGGCCGAGGATGTGTTCCGGGCCTTCGCCACGGCGATTCAGAACAGCGCCGGGCTGGAATTGGACCAATCCGCGATCAACGCGGTCAATGCCAGCCTTCAGTAAGCGCGCATGGCCTTGATCCCCGATTTTGCGACCTTCGAGGCCGGGTTTGTGCGCGGCGAGAACCAACTGGTCTATACGCGGCTGGCCGCTGATCTGGACACGCCCGTCTCGGTAATGCTGAAGCTGGCGAACGCGCAAAAAGACGCGTTCATGCTCGAATCTGTGACCGGGGGCGAAATTCGTGGGCGTTATTCGGTCGTCGGCCTCAAGCCCGATCTGATTTGGCGCTGCGTTGGCACGCGCGCTGAAATCAACCGCTCGGCCCGGTTTGACGCGGATGCATTTGAGGCCCAATCAGACGATCCCCTAACCGCCATTCGCAGCCTGATCGCCGAGAGCCGCATCGACATGCCCGAAGACCTGCCCCCGATTGCGGCGGGTCTGTTTGGCTATCTGGGCTATGATATGATCCGGCTGGTTGAGCATTTGCCGAACATAAACAAAGACGTATTGGGCGTGCCCGACGCGATGTTGCTGCGACCTTCTGTTGTTGCGGTGCTCGACGGTGTCAAAGGCGAGGTGACCGTGGTGTCACCCGCATGGGCAGGCTCGGGTCTGGATGCACGGGCCGCTTACAACCAGGCCGCCGAGCGGGTGATGGACGCGGTGCGCGATCTGGAACGCGGGGCAGCATCGGAATCCCGTGACCTCGGCGAGGTCGCGCCCATGGACGAACCGGTCTCCAACTTCACCCATCAAGGCTATCTGGACGCAGTCGAGACGGCCAAGGAATACATCCGTGCGGGCGACATCTTTCAGGTGGTTCCGTCACAACGCTGGGCGCAAGAATTTCCTCATCCGCCCTTCGCGCTTTACCGCTCGCTGCGCCGCACCAACCCCTCGCCGTTCATGTTCTTCTTCAACTTTGGCAATTTTCAAGTCATCGGTGCGTCGCCCGAGATCCTCGTGCGGGTCTTTGGGCGCGAGGTCACGATCCGGCCCATCGCAGGCACCCGTCCGCGCGGCAAGACCGTGGCCGAGGACAAGGCGTATGAGGAAGACCTGCTGTCGGATCCCAAGGAGTTGGCAGAGCATTTGATGCTGCTCGATCTGGGCCGCAATGACACGGGCCGCGTGTCCAAGATCGGCACCGTGCGCCCCACCGAAGAGTTCATCATCGAGCGCTACAGCCACGTCATGCACATCGTGTCCAACGTGATGGGCGAGTTGTCCGAGGATCAAGATGCGCTGTCAGCGTTCCTTGCAGGCATGCCCGCAGGCACGGTCTCGGGCGCGCCAAAAGTCCGCGCGATGGAGATCATTGACGAGTTGGAGCCTGAAAAGCGCGGTGTCTATGGCGGCGGGGTGGGCTATTTCGCGGCCAATGGCGATATGGATATGTGCATCGCGCTGCGCACGGCGGTGCTGAAGGACGAGACGCTCTATATCCAAGCGGGCGGCGGCGTTGTCTATGACAGCGATCCTGAGGCCGAATATATCGAGACCGTAAACAAGTCCAAAGCCATCCGCCGTGCGGCCGAAGAGGTTGGCTTGTTTGTGAAAAAGGGGAACTGAGGCAGGCTTGCGACGAAGTGCCCCGGTCCGCGTTAATCATTCCTTAAGCAACGTCGCCTACCCTTTGTCGCCTACCCTTTCTTGAACGATTTTTCGCAGAAAAATCGGAGCCCTTTCTTCTGCGAAGAAAGGTAACAAAGCTGAATCGTTTTCAAAGCCACCCGCCGTTGCACATCCTGCACCCTAGCGAACGCATGGTTAACGCGGCCTTAATCCGCCTGCGCTATACCCATGCCCATCGGATCCGACGCGGGTAAGGCCCCGCATACTCAGGACATATGGTTCTTGAGCGCTTGCCGAAGACAGCCCCCTCATTGGGCCAAGGCAAGTGCCGCCCGAACCGCATGCAAAAACCGGGGGCAACCTCGGGATGGGCATCGACCGGGGCATTAAAGCCGCCTCGGTTCCTCAGGACCGTTCCGCTCCAGAGGCGGCGCCGCTTCTTCCTGACCCTATTTAACGCGAGACGCTGCCCCACCGGGCCGAGCTTACAGGCTCGGTGCGGTGACCCCTATTGCTCCAGCATCAGGCTCGAGATCGGGGCCAGTGCAACTTCCGCCGCCCGCCTGCCGACGACCCACTGGTTCAGCGCCTCCATGGTCTGAGGCCGCACAATCCCCAGCACGACGACCGACGCATCGCGGGACGCTTGGAACGCGGCGCGGTCGAGGTAGCGCGTCATCAACTGCACGCCCTCGTTATCGCCGTCCAGCACCCGGAACACCTGTGCATCGGGCACACCCGACGAGGCCGCCGCGCGCCCGAGCGCGTCGAGACCTTGCGGAAGCGACACCAAACCATGCCCCGATTGCGCGAGGATCGCCGTCAGTTCACTGGCCCGCGTCGCGTCGCGCACAAACGGACTGCCGGGCGGGATCAAGACCCCTACGGCCGTCGGCATCTGGTTGAGAAGTTGCGTCAAGCTGGCGGCGGCCTCCAGCGGCGAGGCATTTTCCGACAAACTGTTGGCGAGCACCAAAACTTCGTGGCCGGTCGCCTCGTATCCTGCAGCAGCCTCGATCGCGCCCGGCTGGGTTGGGTCGAGCGCGATGGTTAACGGGGCCGGAAAGCCTGCAACCTCGGCCAAAGGCAATCCACTGCCCGACCGGTCAATCAACACGATGGCAAAGCGCGGCAAGCCCGGGGCCAGATCGATATCAAGCGCGTTGCGGCGCAGCGCGCCCCCCCCCAAGCTGAGCGACGGGTTCAGAGTTGGCACCTCGACCGTGCCGTCGGTGTCGGTGATCGTGGGCAGCGGATCAGGTGTGACAGCGGCGGTTTCAGTTTCCGGCTCGGCCTCCGCATCTGGCGTAAGTTCTTCCGCAGGCTCCGGGGTCGGCGTAATGTCCACAACGGGCGCATCATCCGGCAACGTGGGCGCGCTTGCGCCAATTTCGGGCGTGCCAGCCTCGGGCGCGTCACCCTCGGGCGTCTCGACCTCAGCCACGTCAGGCTTCGGCGCATTGATCTCAGGCTCCGGCGTCACCTCAACCACGGCTTCTTCGTCCGGCACGATCGGCGCTTCTGGCGCCTCGGGTGTGGTCAATGCGCTGCGCGTCGGCGCAGGCGCTGTCGGCTCAGGCTCCGTGCCGGGCACGACAAGCGGCACCTCCGAGGCGGTCCCGCCAAGCCCGGCCCCGTCCGCAATCTCGAGCGTTCCCGCACGCGGCCCCGGCAGCGGCGCATTCAGCGACGCCCCGATCACCACGACCGAGCTGGCAAACGCCCCCCAGAACACGCCCGAAAGCAAGCCCTTCAACATACCACAGCCTCGTTTCTGCAACCACCCGCCGCCCCGATCTGGACTTGACCCCGGCGCGCGCCTTGGCCCATCTATAACCGGACCAGCGCGCAGGGGGCACCCCCTTTGATGCGGTGCAAGGGAAGGACTGCGAGATGCTGCTGCTGATCGACAATTACGACAGTTTCACCTTTAATCTTGTCCATTATTTGGGCGAGTTGGGAGCCGATGTTCAAGTGCACCGCAATGACGCGCTCGACGTGCAGGCCGCAATGGCACTCAGACCCAGCGGAATAGTGCTCAGCCCCGGTCCGTGCGACCCGGACCGCGCCGGGATTTGTCTGCCCCTGACCTTGGCCGCTGCCGAGGCGGGCATTCCACTTCTTGGCGTCTGTCTGGGCCACCAGACGATTGGGCAGGCCTTTGGCGGCAAGGTGCAGCGCCATTCCGAGATTGTGCACGGCAAAATGGGCGCAATTCACCACAAGGGCGCTGGCGTTTTCGCGGGTCTGCCCTCGCCTTTGGCTGCAACGCGCTACCATTCGTTGGTCGTCGACCGAGACACTCTGCCAGACGCGCTGGAGGTCACAAGTTGGCTGGAAGACGGCACGATCATGGGGCTTCGCCACCGCGCATTGCCCATCGAGGGCGTGCAATTTCACCCAGAATCGATCCGGTCCGAGCATGGCCACGCAATGCTGCAAAACTTCCTGAATACCCTGAAGGTGCCCGCATGAGTGACCTGCTTAAACCGTTGATAGATGCCGCCGCCTCGCGCGCCCTCAGCCGTGCCGAGGCCGAAACCGCGTTTGGTATCTTGTTTGCTGGCGACGCGACCCCGGCCCAGATCGGCGGGCTGTTGATGGCGCTGCGCACACGCGGCGAGACGGTCGATGAATACGCCGCCGCCGCCGCCGTGATGCGCGCCAATTGCACGCCGGTTACGGCCCCCGAGGGCGCGATGGACATCGTCGGCACCGGGGGCGACGGCAAGGGCACGCTGAACATCTCCACCGCGACGGCGTTCGTGGTCGCAGGCGCGGGCGTGCCCGTGGCCAAGCATGGCAACCGCAATCTGTCATCGAAATCGGGTGCAGCCGACGTGCTGACCCAGATGGGTATCAACGTCATGGTCGAGGCCCCGGTTGTGGCGCGTGCGCTGGCCGAGATCGGCATCGGCTTCATGATGGCCCCAATGCACCACCCGGCCACGCGCCATGTGATGCCCGTGCGGGCCGAGCTCGGGACACGCACAATCTTCAATATTCTCGGGCCCTTGACCAATCCGGCAGGCGTGAAAAGACAGCTAACAGGTGCGTTTTCACGCGACCTGATCCGCCCCATGGCCGAGACCTTGCAGGCGCTTGGGTCCGAGGCCGCGTGGCTTGTGCATGGCTCTGACGGCACGGATGAGTTAACCATAACGGGTGTGTCGTGGGTTGCCGCTTTGGGGGAGAACGGCGTGACCGAGATGGAGGTGCACCCGGATGACGCGGGCCTGCCCGTGCATCCGTTCGAGGCAATTCTCGGCGGCACGCCAGAAGAAAACGCGTTTGCGTTCAAAGCGTTGCTGCATGGTGAGGCCTCGGCTTACCGCGACGCGGTGCTGCTGAATGCGGCTGCGGCCTTGGTCGTGGCAGGCACATGCGGCGATTTGAGGGACGGGGTGGAGGTGGCTGCCGCCAGCCTCGACAGTGGTGCTGCATTGGCAAAGGTTAACGCGCTGGCCGCGCTGACCTCGGCCTGACCCGGAGGCGATGACATGACTGAGACTGTGCTCGACAAGATCAAGGCCTATAAGCTGGACGAGGTCGCCGAGGCAAAGGCCGCGCACCCGCTCGCGGCGGTGGAGGAGGCCGCGCGCCATGCCTCCCCGACCCGCGGATTTGCCGATGCTCTGCGCCGCAAATCGCGTGAAGGCTACGCGCTGATTGCCGAGATCAAGCGCGCCAGCCCGTCCAAAGGCCTGATCCGCGCCGATTTCGATTCGCCCGCCCTGGCCCAAGCCTACGCTGCGGGCGGTGCGGCTTGCCTGTCGGTGCTGACCGACACGCCCAGTTTCCAAGGCGCGCCCGAGTTCTTGGTTAACGCGCGCGCCGCTGTGGACCTGCCCGCCCTGCGCAAGGACTTCATGTATGACACCTATCAGGTGGCCGAGGCGCGTGCTTGGGGGGCCGATTGCATCTTGATTATCCTCGCCAGTGTGTCGGATGCCCAAGCCGCTGAATTGGAAGCCGCCGCGTTCGAATGGGGAATGGATGTGCTGTTGGAGGTCCATGACGCCGAGGAATTGGAGCGCGCGTGCCGATTGAAATCGCCCCTAATGGGGATCAACAATCGCAACCTTAAAACCTTCGAGACATCTTTGGACACCACCCGTGTGCTGGCGCGCCAAGTGCCCGAAGATCGATTGATCGTGGCGGAATCGGGCCTAAGCACACCGGCTGATTTGGCGGATCTAGCCAAGTATGGCGCGCGCGCCTTCTTGATTGGCGAAAGCTTGATGCGGCAAGATGATGTGGCGGAGGCCACGCGCGCTTTGCTTGCCAACCCTTTGATTTCCGGTGGTATGTAATATGAGCAGCTTGACCCATTTCGACGGCAAGGGTGACGCCCATATGGTCGATGTATCCGACAAAGCCGTCACCGCACGGGTGGCGGTGGCGACCGGTGCGGTGCGGATGCAGGCCGAGACTTTGGCGCTGATCGTCGAGGGGCGCGCCAAGAAGGGCGACGTTCTCGGTGTGGCGCGACTGGCAGGGATCATGGGGGCAAAGAAAACCGCCGAGCTGATCCCGCTGTGCCATCCGTTGCCGATCACCAAGGTCGCGCTTGATCTGGTGCCAGATGACCACCTGTGCGGTATTCAGATCACCGCAACTGTAAAAACCACCGGTCAAACCGGCGTCGAGATGGAAGCGCTGACAGCTGTCTCGATCGCGGCGCTGACGCTCTATGACATGGTTAAGGCCGTCGACAAAAGCATGGTCATTGAGGCCGTGCGCGTGACCTTGAAGGACGGCGGCAAATCAGGCCGTTACCAGTCGGAATGATCTCGACCGGACAGGCGCTGGAGGCAATCTTTGCGCTGATCTCCCCCTTGCCCGTCGAGACGGTCTCGTTGCGCGCGGCAGTCGGGCGGGTCTTGGCCAAGCCCGTTGCCGCGACCCGTGACCAGCCGCCATTTGCGGCGTCCGCCATGGACGGTTATGCGGTGGCCTCGGCTACCCCCGGTGATGTGCTGCGCGTGATCGGCGAGGCGCAAGCGGGCGCGCGGTTTGCAGGCATGGTCAAGGCTGGCGAGGCGGTGCGGATATTCACCGGCGCACCTGTGCCCGAGGGGGCATCCCGGATCGTCATACAGGAAGATGTGACGCGGGCTGGCGACCAAATTACCCTTGGTCGAAAACTGGACAGCTCAACATATATTCGCCCTGCGGCCGGGGATTTTGCGGTCGGCACAACGCTCGAATCGCCGTGTCGATTGACGCCAGCGCATGTGGCCCTTCTGGCGTCGATGAACGTGCCGGACGTCGTCGTCTACTGGCGTGCGAAAGTGGCCTTGATCTCAACCGGGGACGAGTTGGTGATGCCCGGCGAGACGCCAGATGAGGACCAGATCATCGCGTCGAACGCGCTGGGCCTTGAGGCGATGCTGACACTTGCGGGCGCTGATGTGCGGCTGTTACCGATTGCGCGCGATACGGAAGCCAACTTACGCACCGTTTTGGCGCTGGCCGAGGATGCCGATTTGATCGTCACGATTGGGGGGGCGTCGGTTGGAGATCATGATTTGGTAGGCAAGGTTGCCCTCGCCGACGGGCTGGACCGCGCGTTCTACAAAGTTGCCATGCGCCCCGGAAAGCCCTTGATGGCCGGGCGGTTAGGGGACGCGGTGTTGATCGGTTTGCCGGGTAATCCGGTCTCGTCAATGGTGTGCGGGCGGGTATTCTTGCGCCCTGCCCTCGACGCATTTCACGGACTGGCCGCACAGCCTGCAATCCGGCAAACACTCCCCCTCGCCCACGCGCTGCCTGCCAACGGGCCGCGTGAACACTACATGCGCGCAAGAATCGCAACCCAAGACGGGACACGCGTCCTTGCGCCGTTTGACCGCCAAGACAGTGCGCTGCAAACGGTGTTGGCGCAGGCCGACGCATTGGCGATCCGGCCGCCAAATGATCCGGCACGCGCGGCCGGTGAGACGCTTGAGTGGATCGATATTTAGGCAAATCCCAAGCTGTTGACACAAAACAGGAACACGGGTAGAACATATGAGAACGCCCGCCTGTGGAAAAGAGTGGGCCTTATTGAGGGAGTGCCGCCCATGCTGACCCGCAAGCAGATGGATTTGCTGCAATTTATTCACAAGCGCGTGCAGCGCGACGGCGTTCCGCCTAGTTTTGACGAGATGAAAGATGCGCTTGATCTGCGTTCCAAATCTGGCATCCACCGCTTGATTACCGCCCTCGAAGAACGTGGATTTATTCGCCGCCTTGCCCATAAAGCCCGCGCGCTGGAGATCGTGAAATTGCCCGATGCGATGCTATCGAACGCGCCTGCGACGCCGCGCGCAAAGTTCACGCCTCATGTGATTGAGGGTGATAAACGCGATCCCGTCCCTGCCCCGCGCGGCGCGATGGAAGTCAGCCCGGTGCATGCGTTTGAGCTGCCGGTAATGGGTCGGATTGCAGCGGGCACCCCGATTGAGGCGATCAGCGAGGTCGCCACAACCGTGGCTGTTCCGGGTCAAATGATGGCCGGCAATGGCAAGCATTACGCGCTGGAAGTCAAAGGCGAATCGATGATCGATGCGGGCATTAACCACGGCGATATTGTGGTGATCCGCGAGCAGGAAGATGCCAGCAACGGCGAGATTGTTGTCGCACTTGTCGATGGTCAGGAAGCGACCTTGAAGCGGCTGCGGCGCAACGGTGATCAGGTGGCACTGGAGGCGGCGAATGACGCGTTCCCGACGCAAGTCTACCGCAAGGAACAGGTCGCGGTGCAGGGCAAACTGGTCGGGTTGATCCGCACCTACTGATCTGACGCAACTCTTTCAGATAATTGGAAAAGCGGACCTGAGAACGGGCCCGCTTTTTCTGTATTGGTCCACAATCGGTCGCCTGCAACATCGGCACTGGCTCGGATATGCCACGTGCCGTCCTCAAGATGCAGCGCGATAGAGCCGGTGTCGCGCAGGTGATTGGCGCTGAGCAGAACGCAGTCGCCGGGCACCGGATCAATGCGCTGGGTGGAGATGATGACGGTGTCGCGGTTGCAAAGATCGGAGATTTGTTCGGCGGCGTTTTTGCTGCGCAATTGGATCAGGTTCAGGCCAGCAAACGCTTGCGGAAGGTCCGAGCGCGCGCGGGTATGCACGAATCCATCGGCGGCAAAGGCCTCGGCCTGCGCGCGCGCGTCGCCATCGTTTTCAAGCCAGCTCTCAGCGGCGAAACTCTCGCCACGCTCTTTGGACAGCACCCGGCCTTCGGGCGTTAGCACACCAATCAGACCGCCGCTTTGCGAGATCAGCAGCGGCGGGCGCTCGACCTGGTTCCAGATCAGCAGGGCCGCGAGGATTGGGATGGCACCGAGCAACCGTGTGCGGCGCGGATAGAGCAGCATAAGTAGACCGCCCGCAACAATCATCGGCAAAACATAGGCTTGCGGGGCTGCGATGGGGCGAACGGCGCCGTCTAGGTTTGCGACCGTATCGGCGACAAACAGGATCCATGCGATGCCCTGTTCCATCGCCCAAAGGCCAATGCCCTCGCCGCCGATAGGCGCGAGGATCAGCGCAAGCAGCGCACCGGGCATGACGATCACGCCCATCACCGGCACGGCGGCGAGGTTGGCGATCAGGCCATATTGCGCGAAAATGTTAAAATGAGCGGCGGCAAAAGGGGCTGTTGCAAGGCCTGCGATCAGTGACGAGAGCGCCACGCTGACCGGGCCGCGCGCCCATCTGGGGATGTGGTCCCAATGCTCGGCCCGCAGGGTGGTGAAGACGGCGACCAGCGCGGTTGTGGCGGCAAATGACATTTGAAATCCAGCGCTTACCACGCTTTCGGGTCGCATGGTTAAGACGATTAGCGCGGCAATGGCCACGGCGCGCAGACTAATCGCGCGGCGATCAAGGCAGATCGCGGTCAGCATGATGGACGCCATGATAAACGCGCGCTCGGTCGCTACACTGGCCCCGGAGATATGCAGGTAGATGAAGGCCGCAATCAGGGCACCGAGGGCCGCAATTTTCTTGATGCCGTAGCGGGGGGCGAGGCGCGGGATTGCCGCAAGGGCGGCGCGCAGCGCGAAGAAGACAGAGCCTGTCAGCAGCCCCATATGCAGGCCGGAAATGGCCAGAAGATGCGCGAGGTTTGAATGGCGCAGATGCTCGACGCGCTCAGGGTCTAGACCCGCCCGATCACCCGTGATGATGGCGGCGGCGAACCCACCCTCTGGGCCTGTGATGCGACGGGTGATCGCTGCCGAGAGACGCAATCGCAGGTCATAGAGTGCAAGCCGCCAGCCGAGGGTTTCGGGCGCGCTGACCAGCAATGCCGGGTTGCGGGTGTAGCCGACCCCGCCGAGGGTTTGGAACCACGCGAGGCGGCGAAAGTCGAAACCACCCGGCTCGACCGGGCCTTGGGGCGGTGACAGATGCCCGGTCATCATCACCGATTGACCGGGTTTCGGGGCGAGCCAGCGTTGATCGCCGTGCAATGAGACGCGCACTTTGTCGGGGGTCTTCCAGGGGGCCATGCGACCGAGGTAAACTTGGTCCAGCGTCAGGCGCGGAACGGCTGAGGCCGAGCGGTCGATGGCAATGATGCGGCCCTCAATAGGGCCGTAATAGCGGGTCTCTAGCACGGGGGCAGCAACGGTATGGGCGCGAAATCCGGCCAACGCAAAGCCAGCGGCGAGCGCGCATAACCCTAGGATCGGCGCGCGCCATATCCACGGCAGGCGGCGTCCGGTGACGGGGACGAGGGCGGCGCAGAGAATTGCGAGGACGGCAGCATAGATCAAGGCTATGCGAGAAGGCTCTGTTTTCAGGAGGAAATAGAGGCATATCCCAAGCCCGACCATCACTGGAATCCACGCGAAAAGTGGACGCGGCGAGGCCTCGCGCGGCGCGGCTTGTGGACCTTGGGGGGATTTTCTAAACACGGGGGTAAGCTGCCCAAACAAGGTTTCCAAAGGGTTAACAAGAACCCGGAAAGGCCCGTCCTCATGACCGCCCCTATCGTCACGCGCTTTGCGCCCTCGCCCACCGGATATCTGCATATCGGCGGCGCGCGCACGGCCCTGTTCAACTGGCTATATGCGCGCGCAAACGGCGGCACGTTTCTGCTGCGGATAGAGGATACGGACAGGGCGCGCTCCACCCCTGAGGCGACGGCGGCGATCTATACGGGGTTGAACTGGCTTGGCCTCGATTGGGACGGCGATGCCATTAGCCAGTTCGCGCGCGCGGATCGGCACGCCGAGGTGGCCCATGCGATGCTGGACGGCGGGACGGCGTATAAGTGTTTCTCTAGCCAAGACGAGATCCAAGCCTTTCGGGAGGCGGCGAAAGAAGACGGGCGCTCCACCCTGTTTCAAAGCCCTTGGCGGGATGCGGCCTCGGCCACCTTCCCCGATCTACCTTATGTCGTGCGCCTCAAGGCCCCGCGAGACGGCGTGACGGTGACGCGCGACGCGGTTCAGGGCGACGTGACGGTGCGCAACGACCAGCTTGATGACATGGTGCTTTTGCGCGGGGACGGCACGCCCACGTATATGTTGGCGGTTGTCGTGGACGATCACGATATGGGCGTGACCCATGTGATTCGGGGCGATGATCACTTGAACAATGCCGCGCGCCAGACACAGATCTATGTGGCGATGGGCTGGGATTTGCCTGTTTTCGCGCATATTCCGCTGATCCACGGCGAGGACGGCAAGAAGCTGTCAAAACGCCATGGTGCGGTCGGGGTCGAGGAATACGCCAAGCTGGGCTATCCGGCGGCTGCAATGCGCAACTATCTGACCCGGCTGGGTTGGAGCCACGGCGATGACGAGGTGTTTACCGACGCCCAAGCGCTCGAATGGTTCGGGCTGGAGGGGATTGGCAAGGCCCCCGCGCGCCTTGATTTGAAGAAGCTGGAGAACATGGCGGGCCAGCATATTGCGATGATGGATGATGCGGTGCTTGTTGCTGAGATTTCTGGATTTCTCAGCGTCACGGGGGCTGCCCCCTTGTTGCAGGTGCAGCATGACGGGCTGGTCCGTGCGATGTATTGCCTCAAGGAACGGGCCAGATCATTTCCTGAACTGCTTGAAAAAGCGCATTTTGTTCTGGGAAATCGCCCCTTTCAGCCTGATGAGAAGTCGGCAAAGGCCCTTGATCCGGTATCCCGTGGTATACTGGCAGAATTGACGCCGCACCTGCAAAGTGCTAGCTGGACCCGAGCCGAATTAGAGGGTGTTGTGACCGCCGTTGCGGACGGGCAAGGCCTGAAAATGGGCAAGCTTGCACAACCACTGAGAGCTGCGTTGGCGGGACGCACTGTGACCCCCAGCGTGTTTGATATGATGCTCGTGATTGGGCGCGACGAGACCATCGCGCGCCTGACAGATGCGAGCAATGGTGCGACCGAGGGCTAACACTCGGCCGCGCCCTGCCCCAGCCAAACCCTTAGCGGGATGGTTGGAACCTGACGCACGCGGCCTGCCGCCGCGTCCTTGAGAAAGGGATACATACATGGCTGAGAGCAGCAAAACCGCGACGCTTACACTGGATGGCAAGACCGTCGAATTCCCGGTCTATTCCGGCAGCGTTGGCCCCGATGTCATTGATATTCGAAAGCTCTATGCGCAAACGGGCGCGTTTACATATGATCCGGGCTTCACCTCGACCGCCGCGTGCGAGTCCACCATCACCTATATTGATGGCGACGAGGGCATCTTGCTGCATCGCGGCTATCCGATTGATCAGCTTGCGGGCAAGTCGCACTATCTCGAGGTCTGCTATCTGCTGCTATACGGCGAGTTGCCGTCAGCCGCTGAATTGGAAGATTTCGAGCAACGCGTCACCAACCACACGATGCTGCACGAGCAGATGATGAACTTCTTCCGGGGCTTCCGCCGTGACGCACACCCCATGGCGGTCATGACCGGCGTGGTTGGCGCGATGTCCGCGTTCTATCATGACAGCACCGATATTACGGATCCGTGGCAGCGCGAAGTTGCCTCCATCCGTCTGATTGCAAAGATGCCGACGATTGCGGCTTGGGCCTATAAGTATTCGATTGGTCAGCCGTTCGTGTATCCGCGTAACGATTTGGATTATGCCAGTAATTTCCTGCGCATGTGTTTTGCCGTCCCGACCGAGGATTATGAGGTCGACCCGATCCTCAGCCGTGCGATGGACCGAATTTTCACGCTGCATGCGGATCACGAGCAGAACGCGTCGACCTCGACCGTGCGCTTGGCGTCCTCATCGGGTGCGAACCCGTTTGCGTGTATCGCGGCCGGTATTGCTTGCCTTTGGGGGCCTGCGCATGGTGGGGCGAACCAGGCCTGCCTTGAGATGCTGAAGGAAATCGGCACCCCTGACCGCATTCCCGAGTATATTGCACGCGCCAAGGACAAGGACGATCCGTTCCGCCTGATGGGCTTTGGTCACCGCGTCTACAAAAACCACGATCCGCGCGCGACAGTGATGAAGCAGTCCGCCGATGAGGTGCTGGAACTGCTGGGCGTCGAGAACAATCCAGTCTTGCAGGTTGCCAAGGAACTGGAAGCCGCCGCCTTGGCTGATCCCTACTTTGCCGACAAAAAGCTGTTTCCGAACGTGGATTTCTATTCTGGCATTATCCTCGAAGCGATGGGCTTTCCAACCTCGATGTTCACGCCGATCTTTGCGCTGTCGCGCACGGTGGGTTGGATTTCGCAGTGGAAAGAAATGCTGGTCGATCCTGCGCAGAAAATCGGTCGTCCACGTCAGCTCTATACCGGCGAGACGATGCGCGATTACGTGGATGTGGAAAAGCGGTAAGGCCTCATCTGCACCCAGATCAAAGACGCCGTCCTTCTGGGGCGGCGTTTTTTCTTGTGACCCTCGTCCCTTAGCGTCTAGGCAGGTCGGATTGTATAGCACTTAAGGATCAGGATGGATCAACTGCTAGAGAACATGGCCGCTTGGGGGCTGGTGGAAGCGATCGGCTGGTTTGCAGCGCTCGCCACATTGATCACCTACGCCATGCGCACGATGTTGCCGCTTCGGATGGCGGCCCTGGTGTCGAACCTGTTCTTCTTCGTCTATGCAGCGATTGAGGGGATTTATCCCACCATGGTGATGAATGCGGTGCTGCTGCCGATTAACCTTTACCGCATCTACGATATTCGCCGCACCACCCAGATGATGAAGGAAATGCGCGCCGATCAGAAGGCGTTTGAATGGCTGCGGCCCTTGCTGAAGCCCGCCAAAATCGCGGACGGGGCGTATGTATTTCGCAAGGGGGATGCGCCAGACGCGCTCTATATCATGCGCTCGGGTCAGATTTGGCTCGAGGAAATCGATGTGACGCTGGAAGGCGAGCAAATCTTTGGTGAGATTGCGTTTTTCACCGACGAGCGCGCGCGCACGGTGTCGGCCAAATGCGTTGGTGACTGCGAGATTATGCAGGTCGACGAGGCGGCGTTTATGCGGCTGTATAACCAGAACCCAGCCTTTGGCTTATATATGGTGAAGCTAACGGCGTCGCGGTTGCTGGACGGGATGCAGCGCAACCCCGAGGTTTACCTGCAATCGACGATGCGGGTGCCCGAGGTGTCGAAACCTGCGCCACCTGACGAGGACCAGCCACCCACGCGCCCCCGAAAGGTTCAGAACGCCGCGCGTGCAGCAAATGCCGCCGCACACAAATCCTGACGTCTACGCTCAGATTTGATGCGTGGCGCGCCTTTAAGGCTGAGCGCTAGCGGCGCGTTTGGGTTGCAATGCTGAACACGGTGTCACTCAGCCGCCACCCGTCGCGGATCCAGCATCGGTTTCAGGTAGCGCCCGGTATGGCTGGCCTCAACCTCGGCCACCTGTTCGGGGGTGCCAGTGGCGACGATCTCGCCGCCCCCATCGCCGCCTTCGGGACCAATATCAATTATCCAATCGGCGGTCTTGATGACGTCGAGATTGTGCTCAATCACGATCACCGAATTACCCTGATCAACCAATTCGTGCAGCACGTCGAGCAGCTTGCGCACGTCCTCGAAATGCAAGCCCGTGGTCGGCTCATCGAGGATATAAAGCGTGCGGCCAGTGGAGCGTTTGGCCAGTTCTTTGCTGAGCTTCACGCGCTGCGCCTCGCCGCCTGAAAGCGTGGTCGCTTGCTGTCCAACCTTGATGTAGCCAAGGCCGACCCGCATAAGCGCATCCATCTTTTCACGGATGCTGGGCACGGCTTGGAAGAAGGTCTGCGCATCTTCGACCGTCATGTTCAGAACATCGGCTATGCTTTTGCCTTTAAAGCGAATTTCGAGCGTTTCGCGGTTGTAGCGCGCGCCCTTGCAGGTCTCGCATTCGACATAGACGTCGGGCAAAAAGTGCATCTCGATCTTGATAACGCCGTCGCCTTGGCAGGCCTCGCAGCGCCCCCCTTTGACGTTGAAGCTAAAGCGTCCGGGCTTGTAGCCGCGCGCTTTGGATTCGGGCAATCCGGCGAACCAATCGCGGATCGGCGTGAAGGCCCCGGTATACGTGGCGGGGTTGGAGCGCGGCGTGCGTCCGATGGCGCGTTGGTCGATATCAATGACCTTATCGAGGTGCTCAAGCCCCTTGATCGTCTCGCAAGGCGCAGGCGTTTGACGCGCGCCGTTCAGCGCCATGGAGGCGGTTTTGAACAGCGTCTCAATCGTCAATGTGGACTTCCCGCCGCCGGAAACGCCGGTGACGCAGACGAATTTGCCCAAGGGGAATTCGACCGTGAGGCCTTTGAGGTTGTTGCCGACAGCTTTGACAACCTTAAGCTTTTTGTTACTGCCCGCGCGGCGGTCTGCGCGCACCGGGATCTGGCGACGCCCCGCGAGGTAGTCGCCGGTGACGCTGGCCGGATTGGCGATGATTTCCGCAGGGGTGCCGTGGGCAACGACTTGGCCGCCATGGACGCCCGCGCCGGGGCCGATGTCGAAGACGTAATCCGCCTCGCGCACGGCTTCCTCGTCATGTTCCACAACGATCACGGTATTGCCTTGGTCGCGCAGGTTTTTGAGCGTGGTTAACAGACGGTCGTTGTCGCGCTGGTGCAGGCCGATGGACGGCTCGTCGAGGACATACAGAACACCCGTGAGGCCTGATCCGATTTGGGACGCAAGCCGGATGCGTTGGGATTCCCCGCCCGACAGCGTGCCTGCATTGCGCGCCAGCGTTAAGTATTCGAGACCGACGTTGTTAAGGAATCCGAGGCGTTCGCGGATCTCTTTTAGGATGGCTTTGGCGATCTCGTTCTTCTGCTTGGATAAACTGTCGGGCACCGTGGCGCACCAATCGGCGGCTTGGCGGATGCTCATCTGGACCAACTGGCCCACATGCAGTCCGGCGATTTTCACGGCGAGGGCTTCGGGGCGCAAACGGTAGCCGCCGCAGGCCTCACAGGCGCGGTTGTTCTGGTAGCGCTCGAACTCTTCGCGGATCCAGTTGCTGTCGGTTTCGCGGTAGCGACGTTCCATGTTGGGGATCACGCCCTCGAACACGCGGGTGACCTGATAGACGCGCCCGCCCTCGTCGTAGCGGAACGGAATTTCGTCTTCGCCCGAGCCATAGAGCATGACCTGCTGGACATGAGGCGGCAGGTCTTTCCACGGTTTTTTCCGGTCAAACCCGTAGTGATTGGAAATGGCTTCAATGGTTTGCAGGAAATACGGGGATTTGCCTTTGCGCCATGGGGCCAGTGCGCCATCGGCCAGTTTCAGGGTTTGGTCTGGGACCACGAGGCGTTCGTCAAAGAACAACTCCACCCCGAGGCCATCGCAGTCGGGGCATGCCCCAAAGGGGGCGTTGAACGAGAACAGGCGCGGCTCGATCTCGGGGATGGTGAAGCCGCTGACGGGGCATGCGAACTTCTCCGAGAAGGTGTGGCGTTCAGGCTCGCCCTCGGCCGGGGCCGTCTCAAGAATGGCGATGCCGTCGGCCAGATCAAGGGCTGTGCGGATGGAGTCTGCGAGGCGTGTCTCCAGCCCTTCGCGCACCACAAGGCGGTCAACCACAACGTCGATGTCGTGGCGGAATTTCTTGTCGAGCGTCGGCGGCTCGTCGAGTTCATAAAATTCCCCGTCGACCTTAACCCTTTGGAAACCTTGCTTGCGCAGCTCCAGCATTTCCTTGCGGTATTCGCCTTTGCGGTCGCGGATGATCGGGGCGAGCAGATAGCCGCGCGTCCCGTCCTCTAGCTTCATGATCCGATCGACCATATCTTGGACCTGTTGCGCTTCAATCGGCAGGCCTGTGGTGGGGCTGTAGGGGGTGCCGACGCGCGCGAACAAAAGCCGCATGTAGTCGTAGATTTCAGTGACAGTGCCGACAGTAGAGCGCGGGTTTTTCGAGGTGGTTTTTTGTTCGATACTGATTGCGGGGCTGAGGCCTGAGATGTGATCCACATCAGGTTTCTGCATCATATCAAGGAATTGACGGGCGTAAGCGCTAAGGCTTTCCACATAGCGGCGCTGGCCTTCAGCATAGATGGTATCGAACGCAAGGCTGGATTTGCCCGAGCCTGACAGCCCTGTAATGACCACAAGCTTATCGCGCGGAATATCCACGTCGATGGATTTCAGATTATGCTCGCGCGCGCCGCGCACTTCGATGAACTTCTGCTCAGCCATGGTCCCACCTTTTCTCTCAGAGGTGCATATAGCGGTGTGGTGATGAGTCTCAAAGAAGAAACCGGAACATTAAGGGAACTTTAAGCTTTTCTTTTCACCAAGGCCTGAAGGGCCAGCGTGACGGCGATTCCTACGGCGGAGAATACAGCCACCAGCGTTAACATTCCCGGCACCCCGCCATTGGTGAGCATGAGCGCAAAGATCGGCGTGCCAGTCACCGTTCCGACATTGCCCATCTGCGCGATCACCCCTGTGGCGCGGGCCTGCGCGGGGGCCTCGGCGTTCAGATGCGGGATCATGGCGAAGCTGGCCCCGGGGATCAGGCCCATGGCCAGAAACAGCACCGTCGCGCTGCCCGCGATTGCAAGCCACAGGCCGAACGCGCCGAGGATGGCGAGCACAAAGCCCCCAACCGCGATTTGGTGCGGCGGGACCGCGCGCGCGATATAGCCCGCCCCAAGCGTACCGATCAGCGAAATCAGCGGCAGCGTGACCCCAAGGCTGGGCTGGCCAAGCGCGTTGGGCAGCAGCGTCAGAAGTGCCACGTAACAGATTGTATAGAATACGAAACCAAGACCAGGTGCGGCCGTGCGCGGATCGCCGTAAGCCGTGATATGCGCATGAATGGGGCGCAGATCGAGCGGTGCGCGGGTCATTTTTGGCAAGCGCGGCGCGAGGGCAAGACCGATTGCGGCAAGCCCGACCCCGTGCAGCACGAACAGCAGACCGAGGCCGCCTGAGGCAAGGACAGTCGGGAAGATCAGCGCCGAGAGCGCGAAAGAGACACCGAAAAACATGGCCCAGATGCTCATGACCACGGGGCGGTCTTTGTCGGTGGCGACTTGGGCCATGATCGGCGGGGCGGCAACGACGATGCCGAGATGGGAAATGCCCTCGAAAATGCGCAGGCCCAGCAGGATTGGGAAGGGCGGCAGCAGCGCTTGGGCGAGTGACAGGATTGCGCCAAGGGCGAAGGCTGCCAGCAACACGCGGCGCGGGCCGAGGGCGGCGACGACTGCGCCCGCCATAACGCCGCCGACCAGACCGACGAGGCCGACGACCGAAACGAGGATGGCGAGCACCGGGAGGCGTTGGTTGGTCAGCGCCGCGAGGTCAGGCAGTGTCAGGGAGATCTTGCCGAATTGGGCCGCCGCAAAGAGGCCCGCGAGAAACAACAGGGCAACGGTGAGCCAATCGGTTTTCTGGGGTGTGGTCATGCAATCGCATTGGCCGGGATAGGGCGACGGGTCAAGGGATCTGCCGGGATATGCGATTTTTCGCAGAAAAATCGTAGCAATTCTTCTGCGAAGAATTGATTAACAACAGTCAGAAAACTGTAGGCACATGAAAAAAGGCTGCGGGATCATCATCCCCGCAGCCTATCGCATCAAGCCCTAACAGACTGTAAACAGATCAAAAATGGATCGCGCGCCCGTAGGCATCGAGCACGGACTCGTGCATCATTTCAGACAAGGTCGGGTGCGGGAACACCGTCTCCATCAGGTCCTGCTCGGTCGTCTCCAACTGGCGGCCCACAACGTAGCCTTGGATCAGCTCGGTCACTTCCGCCCCGATCATGTGCGCGCCCAGCAACTCGCCTGTCGCCTCGTCGAAGATCGTCTTGATCATGCCCTCGGGCTCGCCAAGTGCAATCGCCTTGCCATTGCCCATGAACGGAAAGCGGCCAACCTTGATTTTATAGCCCTTTTCCTTGGCTTGCGCCTCAGTGAACCCAACGCTGGCAACTTGCGGATGGCAATAGGTGCAGCCCGCGATGGAGCCCGGCTTGATCGGGTGGGCCTTCTTGCCCGCAACCAGTTCGGCAACCATAACACCCTCGTGGGATGCTTTATGCGCCAACCAAGGTGCGCCCGCGATGTCGCCGATGGCATAAACGCCCTCGACCCCGGTGCGGCAGTATTCGTCAGTCACAACATGGGTGCGGTCGATCTTGACGCCCGCCTCTTCCAGCCCGAGGCCTTCGGTGTTGCCAACAATGCCCACGGCGGAAATGACTGTGTCAAACTCGTGCTTCTCGATCTTGCCACCAACCTCGATATGGGCGACGACTTTGCCGGGCGAGCGGTCGAGTTGCTTGACCATCGCCTTTTCCATGATCTTCATGCCCTGCTTGACGAAGGCCTTTTTGGCAAAGGCGCTGATCTCGGCATCTTCCACAGGCAGCACGCGGTCCATGACCTCGACCACGGTCGTGTCGGACCCTAGCGTGTTGTAGAAGCTGGCAAATTCGATGCCGATGGCACCCGATCCGATGACCAGAAGTTTCTTCGGCATCCGGGGTGGTTGCAGCGCGTGCTTGTAGGTCCAGACCAGATCGCCATCGGCCTCAAGGCCGGGCAACGTGCGGGCGCGCGCGCCGGTGGCGACGATGATGGCGGGCGCGGTCAGGTCTTCGACGCCCTTATCAGTCGTCACGGTAACCATGCCTTTGCCCGAAATCTTGGCCTCGCCCATCACGACGGTAACCTTGTTTTTCTTGAACAAATGGCCAATGCCACCAGACAACTGCTTGGCAACCCCGCGCGAGCGCGCAACCACCGCGTCCAGATCGTAATCGACCTTCTCGACGCTGAGGCCAAATTCCTTGGCCCGGTGCATAAGATGGAACACCTCCGACGAGCGCAGCATGGCTTTGGTGGGGATGCAGCCCCAGTTCAGGCAGATCCCGCCAAGGTGTTCACGCTCGACGCAGACAACCTTGAGGCCCAGTTGTGCGGCCCGAATTGCGGCCACATAGCCGCCGGGGCCTGCGCCAATTACAATCATGTCATAGGATTTCGCAGCCATGGGAACCTCTGTTGCGTCGGTCAATCGGAAGGCGGGAGGCAGGCTCCGCGCCAGAATTGGTTTAGCCTTAAACCAATCGTGACAAACCCGGCAACAGGACGCCGGGTCGCATGTCTGAGCGGGTGACGGACATGCGTTTTCTGCATGTCCGGGACGTGCCTAGGCCGCTTGGGCCATCGAATTGAAGGTGTAGCCGTAGCCGCCTGCCTCAAGATAACTCAGCTCTGCCGCCCTGCTGCGCCGCCCGAGTGCTTCGTTTCGATACGGAAAACGCCCAAACTCGCGGATCACTTCGCGGTGGGCGCGGGCGTGGTCGATTGTCTTATCCCCGGTCTCGGGCATCCGCGACAGGATCAGGCGCACACAGCGCTCCTGATCCACGAGGCATTCCGAATGCATCAAGGGCATATAGACGAATTGGCGCGCGGGCTCAGCAATCTGGATGTCCCAGCCGTTCTTGATGGATTTCTTTGCTGCCGCCAGCGCGAATCCGTCGCTGGCGAAGGCCTTGCCCTGCCTGCGAAACATGTTGCGCGAGAACTGGTCGGTCAGAATGATATAGGCGAACGCCGAGCGGGCTTCCGTCAACCATGTGTTCAAATGCCCTGCCATTGCGGCTTGCCAAAGATCGCCGAATTTCTCGGTGATCTGGCCGTCCAGCTCGGCATCGCTGCGATACCAATCGGGGGGCGTTAACTCTTCGAGCCAGTAGTGCAGTACCTCTTGTGGGCCTTGCATGTCTGGGCCTCCTTTTTCCTGCTCAGGTTTGCCATTGCCTCCCAGGCACGGCCACACTGTCACCAATCGGTTACGTGTCCAGACCTTTTTCGCAAACTGCCTAAAATTTAGGCAGCGCGTTGCGGGTCCTCTTCGGAATTGTCCTCGTCATCCTCGATCCAGACCTCTTGGGTGGCCTCCATCGCAACTGTTGTCGAGCTGGGTGAGATCGGGGTGTAGAGGCCTGTATCCTCAACCGAGGGTGCGGCCCGCTGGGTCATGCGGTAAAGCGCGTAGCCGATCAGCGCCGTCATCAAGATGCCAACGAACAGAAAAAACCCGTTCGGCCCGAAAACGCTCATAACCCAACCGGTGATCACCGGGCCTGCGATGGCACCCAATCCGCTGATGAACACAAGCCGACCGGAGGCCGACGCCATGTCCTCGTTGTCGAGGTAGTCATTGGTATAGGCCAGCAGCAGCGCATAAAGTGGGTTTGCCGTCCCGCCGATCACAAACGACGCCACGAGAAGCCCGGCAAATCCGCCCAAGCCGACAAATCCCACAATCGTCCCCGCCACACCAAGACCTGACACCAGCACGATCAAACGACGCCGATCCATGCGGTCAGAGGCCCAGCCGATGGGATACTGCATCACCATCCCGCCCACATACATGATGCCCACGAAGGTCGATATCTCGCCGATGCTCAGCCCGGCTTGGGTGCCAAACACCGCCGACATTCCGAACATCGCCGAGAACATCCCGCCGAGCAGGAATATCCCAACACAGCCAAGCGGCGAGACTTCGTAGATCTTGCGAAAACTCATGGGTGCGGTGGTGTCAAAGGCAGGTGTTGGCGACACCGACAACAGGATCGGGGCGAAGGCGAGCGACACGAGGACCGACGGGATGATGAACATTAGGTATCCGTTGGGATCCCCGAAGCCCAAGATCACCTGCGCCAGTACGATCCCGACCATCTGCACCAACACGTATAGCGACAAGGCCTGACCGCGCGTCTCGTTTGTGGTGGCGTTGTTGAGCCAGCTTTCCGAGGTCACATAGACCGCCGAGAAGCAGAACCCGATCAAGACCCGCAGAATGGTCCAGCTGATCGGGTCGGTCACAACCGGAAACAAGATCAGTGCGGCCGATACCAGCGAGCCAAGCGCCGCAAACACCCGCACATGCCCAACGCGGCGGATCAGATCAGGGGCGGCGCGCGAGCCAAACAGGAAGCCCAGAAAATAGGCCGACATCACGATGGACAACTCGAAGGTCGAGAAGCCCTCGATATTGCCGCGAATGCCCAGAAGCGTGCCCTGAATGCCGTTGCCGACCATCAAAAGCATGAGGCCGAGCAGCAATGCCCAGCTGGATCCCAGAACACTTATCATCGCGGTGGCCCTCTCAACGGCGTTACGGGTTTGGGGTGCGGTGAGTCGGGGGGCAGAGTCGAGAGGGTGTGCGACATCGGGCGTGTCGGTTTTGGGGCAGTTTGTCGGATCGATGCGATGTCGTCGTGAGCTTTATGTCCTATCAACCAAGGCCAGAACCGATAACTTCAAGACATTCAATCGCGCTTCAAGGACGCCCCTATGCGCGACACCTTGCTTGGCGCTGAAGCTCGTTGAGTAAATGAAGTCGGCAATTTCGTTGGCATTGCTATGCGCGGGGCTTCCCGGCTCCGTATGCGCTTGGATGACGGCCTCAAAGCGGATGGTCCACAGCTTGCCAATCTCGATCAACTCGTCATGCGCAATCGCATTGATGCCATCGATCAGGTCAACAACCTCGGGCGAGCTTTGGGCCATGTCATACCAGAACAGCGGAACCAGCTCGAAATAGGTATCGAGCTTGTCGCTCAGGTCCGTCTGCGCCAACCATTTCGCCTCGACTGCGGCAATGGTCTGATCGGCAGCGTGGCGCAATGAAGCGCGCAAGACAGCTTCCTTGCTGGGATAGGCATTATACAGCGTCTGGCGCGCCACCCCTGCCTCGCGCGCAATATCGTTCATCGTCGTCTTACTGACGCCGTAGCGCGCAAAGACGGTTTGAGCAGCGTTGAGGATCGAGAGGGTGCGGTCATTCATGTTCTGTTTTTCGGTGCATTGACAATGTTTGTCAAACTAGACATATGTATCTAAATTGTCCAATCGTATAGCCTCAAGGCTCCCTTTGAGTTTACCACGATACTGGCACCCCAAATTCTGACGGAGCAACCATATGGCCAACAAGACCTTTATCGATAGCGGGTTCTCGAACTGGACGGTCGACCAGCTGCCAAACCTCGACGGCAAACTCTACGTCATCACAGGCGGCAATTCCGGGATCGGGTTTGAGGCCGCAAAGCATCTGGGCAAGGCTGGCGCAGATGTCGTATTGGCAAGTCGTTCCTTGGGCAAAACCAATGACGCAGCCAAGACCCTGCGCGGCCAAGTCCAAGGTCAGGTCGATGTGGTCCAACTTGATCTAAGCGATCTGTCATCGGTCCGCACAGCCGCAGCCGAGATCCACGCAAAATACGGCAAGATCGACGCCCTGATCAACAACGCGGGCATCATGCACACGCCCGAGTTGCAAACCGCCGACGGGTTTGAGATGCAGTTTGGCACCAACCATTTGGGCCATTTTCTATTCACGGGCTTGCTGATTGATCTGGTCGAGGCCGCCGAGGGACGCGTCGTGACCATGTCCAGCATCGCGCATTTCCCCGGCGTCATTAACTTTGACGATCTAATGGGGCGGCAGAAATATTCGACGCTCGGGGCCTATGCGCAAAGCAAAGGCGCGAACCTGCTCTTTGCGTTTGAGTTGGACCGCAGGCTGCACGCGGCGGGTCGCAAGGCGATCAGCATTGGCTGCCATCCCGGCTACTCCAACACCAACCTGCAAAACACTGGCCCGACCGGGTTTTTCAAGGCGCTCTATAAGATCACCAATCCGCTGATGGCCCAATCGCCCGAAAAAGGTGCCGTCCCCGCCGTACTATCCGCTGCCGGAGCGCAGGCAAAACGCGGTGCATATTATGGGCCAACCGGCTTTGGCGAGGTGCGCGGACCTGTCGGTGATGCAAAGGTCGCGCCTTACGTGCTGGATGAGGCGACGGCGAAGCGGCTTTGGGAGGAAAGCGAGCAGTTGGTAGGGCTCAAATGGGATTGGGGCGGCTGAGCGCCGACCCCGGCACCAACAGCGAACTGTCCCCATACGAAAAGAACCGATACCGCTGCTCAATTGCGTGGGCATACACCGCGTCCATCACATCCTTGCCCATCAAGGCACTGACAAGCATCATCAAGGTCGACTTCGGCAGGTGGAAGTTTGTCATCAACGCATCGGTCATCTGGAACGCGAAGCCTGGATAGATGAAGATATCCGTCTCGCCCTCCCATGCCCCGAACCCACCAGCCTGCGCCGCAGCCGTCTCGATCAGGCGCAGCGCTGTGGTGCCCACGGGGATGATCTTGCCGCCTGCGGCTTTGGTCGCCAGCATCTCGGCGGCAGCAGCCTCAGTCACCTGCCCCCATTCGGCATGCATCTTATGGGTTGTGACATCCTCGACCTTTACCGGCAAGAATGTGCCCGCCCCCACATGCAGCGTCACGCGCGTCATCTCGACCCCGCGCGCGCGCAAGGCCACCAGCAACGCTTCGTCGAAATGCAGGGACGCTGTGGGGGCAGCAACTGCGCCCTTTTTCTCGGCAAATACGGTTTGGTAGTCATCAAAGTCCTGCGCATCTGCGGCGCGCTTTCCGGCGATATAGGGCGGCAAGGGCATGGCCCCGGCCTTGTTCAGCGCCTCCTCAAACGCGTCGCCCTCTAGATTGAACGTCAGGCGCGCGCGGTCCTCGATCTTGGCGGCGACGGTTGCCTCAAGCCCGGCCTCGAAGATCAAGCGATCCCCTACGGCGAGTTTGCGCAAGGGTTTGGCCATCGCCTGCCAGCCACCAGCGGCGTCCGGCTCCATGAGCGTCACCTCGATCTTGGCGCGCAAACCCTCGCGGTCGCGCAACCCGAACAGGCGTGCGGGGATCACCTTGGTGTCATTCAGGATCAGACGGTCGCCGGGCGACAGCAGGTCCGGCAGATCGATCACGGTGTGGTCGGCAATGGTGGTGCCGCGTGCCACCAACATGCGCGCGGACGAGCGCGGCTTGACGGGCCGCGTGGCGATCAGCGCGTCGGGCAGATCGAAGTCGAAGTCATCCAGTTTCACGCGCGCTCTCCGCCTAGCTAGGGTCGCGTGGCAGGTGGCGCGCGCCCCGGCCCTTGTCAAGCAGAGGCGTTGAGGTTGGCTTGATTGCGCCCTAGGATTGGTCGATGATCCGACTTGCCCTGCCCTCAGATACCGCCCCTGTCCAAGCCATCGCGGCTGAGGCTTATGCGCCCTATACGCCCCTTATCGGACGCCCCGCCGCACCCGCCGTTGCCGATTACGGCGCGCGGATCGCGGCGGGTCAGACCCATGTGTATGAGGTAGACGGACAGATCGCAGGCTACATCGTGGCCTTCGCGCTCGACGGCGCGTGGGAGTTGGACGCGGTGGGCGTGGACCCGGCCTATCAGGGCCAAGGCATCGGCGGCGCGTTGATCGCCCATTGCGAGGCGGCAGCCCTAGCGCAGGGCTACCGGGCGGTCACGCTCTATACCAACGTGATGATGTCGGCGAACCTGACGCTTTATCCGGCGCTCGGCTATGTCTCCACCGGGCGCAGGACCGTAGATGGCTATGACCGGGTCTATTTTCGCAAAGAGTTACTCTAGGGCGGGCGGCTCGCTGCGGAAAATCTCGCGGAAGAACCCCGGCGTCAGGATCGACAGCGGATTGACCGTGGTTTGAGGCTGCCGCATCGCCCCCGACAGACGGTAGTTGAAGCCAAACAGCCCCTCACCGCGCCGCGCCGAGAATATCCCGCCAATCCCGTTGAGCAGATAGAGCGGCGAGACCACCCCTTGGATGTCCAGCGTGCCTTGGGCCGGGGCGACTGTCCCTTCATAGCTGATGCCCATGGATGGCCCGATGGAGCGGCCTTCGCGCAAGGTCAGCCCGGCGGGCGCTATGTTCAGGTCCACGATGGTGTCGGTGAAGGTGATCCCGCCCGTGGCCATCTGGTCAAGCAGCCCGACAATGGAAAGCGCCGACAGCATCCCCGCAAGCACGGGCGCGTCAACGACGCTGATATTTGATATCCGCAATTCGCCGTCCCAAGCCCCGCGCACGCCCGACGGATCAGGCCCGAGCCAAAGGTTCAGTGTCCCGCCGCGCGCGTTGCGCAGCACGCCGAGGGCAGCAAGGGCGGCCCCCGCATCCTCTGACCGAAGTTCCAGCCGGGTGCTTGCGGCCCCAACCGCCCCGACAAGCGAGCCGGTGATCGGGGCGCGCCCGTTCAGGCGGCCCGAAAAACGCCCATCCAGCGCGCGTCCGGGCGCGAGTTGGCCGCGAAACGGTCCGATGAAAACCCCTTCGCTGACTTGCAGGCGGTCGACCTCAATGGCGATCGGCCCGCGCGCTTGGGCCCCGCCCTCGCCCAGTTGGGTGAAGCCGCGCACATCAACGCGGCCCCCATCAAGGCGGATACTGGCGGGCGCGCCTGCGCCCTGCCCGGTCAGCGTGGCCGAGGTGTCGAGCCAATTGCCAAGCTTCAAGGTTGTGAACCGCGCCTCGCGCAGCGCGCCCCCAGCCCCAAGGCTGACCGAGCCTGCCAGATCAAGGCCAGCGGCGCGCAGTTCCAACTCGGGCAGCGCGATCTCGGGCGTCAGGATGGCGCGCAAGGACAAGGCCCCGGCGCGCGCGGCGGGTATGGACCAACCGAGGCTCGGCAGCGACAATGCCAAACCGTCCAAGTCAGACCTGAGCGTCAGGTCAGCTGGCACGCCGGGACGGATCGCAACCATGATCTCGGCCGGTGCTGCCCCTGAGACATTGAGACCCGCGATACGCAAACCGAGCCCTTCTAATGTCGAAGCCGACAGTTGCAAGCGGCCCGCTATGTCGGCACCGGGCGGCGCGTCGGGCGATAAGGCGCGGGTTAGGTCGATAACCACGGGCACGCCGTCCACATTGATCGGGCCGGACACCCTGAGGCCGTTTTCCGGCGTTGCCTCAAATTGCACCGCAGCGGCGCGCAATACACGCCCCGGTATTAGCGTGTCGCTCGTCAGATCAAGCAACTGGCCTTGGGCCTGCCACTCGGCCTCGCCTGCCGCGACCGGGCGACCTATCGGGAACTTGATATTGGCCTGCCCGGTGGCGCGCCCGTCAAGCGGAAGCGCTGCCAGCCCCATGTTCACGGGCGGGCGCGACAGAACCGCCAATAAAGCAGGCACAGGGGCCGCCAGACGCAAATCAACCTCGCCGCGCCCCGGGCGCACGCGGATGTCGGGAACCAGAAAACTGGTGCCCCCAACATGAAGCGTTTGGCCCGCCTCCTGCACCTGACCTTCTTCCACATGCACGACCAAGCGGTTGTTATTTAAAGAAAACGTGCCACTTGCGGCCTCCACCTGCGGCAAGTCCTTTAGGAACTTTAAGGCTGCATCCTCAAACCCGCCGCTGAGCCCGACCCGCAAGGGTGTGCCCGGCGCGAACCGGATCGCGGCGCGGATATCGCGCATCACGCCCTCAGTGAGGTTTCGGTTTAGGTAGGCGCGCGTGCGCGGTGCGGCGATCAGCGGCCAAAGCGCGATGGCGTCTTGGGGCGTAATCGCGTCGACATGCACGTCGATCTCGGCACCGAGATCCCCCATCTCGTCCACAGCAATATCGCCTGTCACCCGGATCGCGGTCTCGGCGCGGCGCAAGCTGATTTGGCCGAGCTTTAGTTGCGCCTCGGACGGGATCAGCTTGAGATCGGCGTCAATCCGATCAAAGAGGACGGGCGTTGCGAAGACCTCTGGCAGGTTCAGGCGCATATTGCTGACCGCCAATTGGCCGACCGCAGCACCGCGCAAGCCGTCCTCGGGCCAGATCAGATCGACATGGCCCGTGGCTTGCAGCGACAGCGCCTCGGACGCCAGATCGAGCTCTTGGAGCATGAGGCGTTGGCGCACCGGATCAAAAGTCAAATAGGCCTTGGCCGCCTCAAGCGTGATGGGAACCTCGCCCAATGTCAGCCGCCCTGCCCCGAAATCGAGCGTGCCCGCCGCACTGCCCAAGGTGCCATCTGCGTCGGTGCTACCGCGCAAGGTGGCCGACACCGAGGCCTCGATTGCACCCAACCACCCCAGCGCAGGCGACTGGGCCGCAATAACCGAGACCGGAACATCGGTCAGCAGCGCTGCCAGATCAGCCGCAAGCGATCCCTTCTGAGACGTCAGCCGCAAAACCACATTGGCGGGCGCAGACAGGCCAAACTCGTCGCGCAGATCAAGCGACAGACGCGCGCTGAAATCGGCGTCAGTCTGGGTCAACTCAATCGCACCATCGCGGAAATCGAACGCACGGCCCGCACGGGCATCGCGCAGAACGAGGCGCAGTTCTGTGAGGTTGATCTTGTCGATCCCGGCCAAGGGCGGTGTGGCGACCAATTCGTCAATCAGATGGACCAGATCGGCGATTTCTTCGACCGGTGGCAACGCCGGACCTGCGCCGAAGCTGAGCAGAAACGCGCCCGACGCATCGCGGTCCACGGTCAACGTCAAACGCTCGACCTCGATCTGGATGGCGCGGATTTGGGCAGTGGCCAGCGCGCGCGGCGACAGCACAAACACGCTGGCAGGCAGCACGGCCACGTCGCGGCCTTCCACATCGCTGAGGGCCACACCTTTGAGGCGCACAACGGGATAACCGGGGGCCAATATCTGCAAGCGCGCCTCGTCGATGGTCACACCGCTGCCTTGAGGCAAAGCGCGGGTCATCGCGGCCTCAAGCTGGGCGCGCATGATCTCAGGCATAACGATTCCACCGGGACGCAGCAGGAAGCCGACAAGGATCGCCACGAAACTCGCAAGCACCAGCAACACAGACAGCGTGCGCCGCACAGTGCGGGCGCGGCGGCGGCGACGCGTTTTGCGCGCGTCGATCTCGACAGAGCTGTCGGTGTCTGCCATTTCCGTCTTCTGCCTTTCCTTCGTCTGCGCGCAACCTATCCTTGCGCAGGCAGCAAATCCCTTAAGGAGCCTTCGCATGATTGAAATTGGCCAGCCCGCGCCCGACGTGTCCCTGCCCCGAGATGGTGGTGAAACCGTAACCCTTTCGGATCTCAAGCCCAAGGCTGTGGTGCTCTATTTCTATCCAAAGGATGATACCCCCGGCTGCACCAAAGAGGCCATCGCCTTTACGGCCCTGCGCGACGAATTTGAAGCCTCTGGCGCGATTGTGTTCGGCATCTCGAAAGATCCGGTGAAAAAGCACGACAAGTTTGTGGCCAAATACGATCTGTCGATCCCGCTTTTGTCGGATGAGGACGGCGATGTCTGCGAACGCTACGGAACATGGGTCGAGAAGAATATGTATGGCAAAACCTATATGGGGATCGAGCGCACCACGGTCTTGATCGATGGCGCGGGCAATCTGGCGCAGATCTGGCGCAAGGTGAAAGTGCTGGGCCATGCCGAGGCAGTGCTGGAGGCGGTGCGCGCGCTTTGAGCAATCCAGCCGCCGCCCTGCCCGACACCCTCACCGGATGCGCCGTGGCGGTGCTGACTTGTGCGGCAGGGCGCGCGAAAGCCGACCTGTCGCAAGCCTGTGCGGCCAAATGGCGGGCATCGCGGGCGGCGGGCACACCGCTGGCGCTGGGCGACACAGCACCGCCTTTGCAACCGTCCAGACCGGATGCACCAGAGTTGCTGTCGCCGCGCGATGTGCCGCGCCGCAAGCCCGGATCACCCGAGGGGCGCAAGGCGTTGCTGCATGCGGTGGCCCATATCGAGTTGAACGCGATTGATTTGCATTGGGACATCATTGCGCGGTTCCCGGATGTGGCCTTTCCGATGGGGTTCTATGACGATTGGGTCAGTGCAGCAGATGACGAAGCCAAGCATTTCAAATTGTTATCGGACTGTCTTGAAGCGCAAGGCAGCTTTTACGGCGCGATGCCCGCCCATGCCGGGATGTGGCAGGCCGCCGAAGACACCAAAGACGATCTCATGGGACGCCTCGCGGTGGTGCCCATGGTGCTTGAGGCGCGCGGCCTCGATGTGACGCCGCAGATGCTGGAGGTGTTTCGGCGCGCCAAAGCCGACCAGGCCGTTGCGGCCCTAGAGGTGATCTACGCCGAAGAGGTGGCCCATGTCGCCTACGGCTCAAAATGGTTCCATTTCCTGTGCGGACGCCACAATCTTGATCCCAAAGAGACGTTCCATAATCTGGTGCGGCGCTACTTTCACGGGGCCCTCAAGCCGCCGTTCAATACCGAAAAACGGGCCGAGGCGGGGATTCCCCCGGACTTCTATTGGCCGCTGACCCAATAGGTTGGATTTGGACAAGTTGTGGGCCTGCGGCTTAGACTCTCGCGCAAAAGGTGGCAAAAATCCGCTTGTCGGTTCTCAACAACGCCTTCTAATTCGGCATAATTCCGCGCTTTTTCCCCGTGACGCCGTCGAGATCGCTCAAATTCCTTGCGTCTTTTGAGCCTTGTAGATTATTCCCTGTATCAGCCGAAGAGTTGGTCAACCAACCTTGGCGAGTGGGAATGGGGAATCGGGGACTGAAACCTGTGGTGACACGGCTATTTCAAAAGGCGGAACGCGCCTTACCAGAGCAACGGCTCTTTCTGAAATCGGATGACGGCACGCGGTTTATGCGTCTGTCTACGGCAACTCAGCTGGGCATCCTTGCAGGCGGCGCGCTCGTCTTGGGCTGGACGATCATTGCGACATCCGTGTTGCTGATGGACAGCTTGGGATCCGGGTCAGCGCGCGACCAAGCGCTGCGCGAGCAAGCCATGTATGGCGCGCGTCTCAATGACCTCAGCCTAGAGCGCGACACCCGCGCCGAGGAAGCCCGCAAAGCCCAAGAGCGGTTCTATATCGCCATGGGTCAAATCTCGGACATGCAAGGGCGTCTTCTGGACAGTGAAGAACGCCGCGCCGAGCTGGAAACCGGCATCAACGCAATTCACGACACCCTGCTGACGGCAATGCGTGATCGCGACCGCGCCGTAGACCGGGCCGAATTGGTTGTGTCCGAACTGGAAGCCGCCACAGGCACAACAAATACCCAAGCGGGCATTCTTGCCGCCAAGGGCGCCACAATTGAGGCGCTGTCGGACCGGTTGATGCAAACCTCTGAGAGCCGCGACATGGCATCGCAAACTCTGACGGCTGCACAAACCGAAGTTAATGAACTGGTCTTTGCCGCCCGCCTCGCGGAAGAACGCACCGACCGCATTCTTGAGCGCCTGGAAGAAGCCGCGACCGCCTCGCTTGAGCCATTGCAGGAGCTTTTCCAGCAAGCCGAATTGCCCACCGACCGCATCATCGAACAGGTTCGCCGCACCTATACCGGTCAAGGTGGCCCTCTGGTGCCGCTTTCGGTGTCCTCGCGCGGCCCTGACGGCGAAGACGTGAATGATCCGATGGCCGAACGCGCCAATGCGATCTTGCAGAAGTTTGATGAAGTGAACCTGCACCGCATGGCCGCCGACATGGTGCCGCTTTACCAACCGGTGCAAGCCGCGTTCCGCTTCACATCGCCGTTCGGGTATCGGCGCGACCCTAAGACGGGCGGTCGCCGGATGCATAATGGCACCGATTTCGCCGCCCCGGTCGGAACCCCGCTTGTGGCCGGAGGCGACGGTGTCGTGATCCAGTCGGGTTGGGCTGGCGGCTACGGACGCATGGTTACGATCCAGCACCAGTTTGGATATACGACCCGTTATGCCCATATGTCGCGTATCCGCGTGTCTCAGGGCCAAAGGGTCTCGCGCGGCGACCGAATTGGTGATATGGGAAGTTCTGGCCGCTCGACTGGGTCGCATCTTCACTATGAGGTGCGCTTGAATGGCACCCCCGTTAATCCGATGACCTTCATTAGGGCAGGACACAATGTTTTCTAAATCACGCATAAACGAGCCCGGCCCCAAGACCGCCGGCGATCAACCAGAACGCCCCAAGATGGCAGACAGCCCTGTAGCGCGCCCTGCGGCCGCTGGCATGATGCCGAGTTCTGCACAAGACGGCGCTGGTGCGCCCCGCGCAAAAGTGGCCCCGTCGGTTCTGTCTTCTGATCTGGTGATCACAGGCAACCTGCGCACCACAGGCGACATCCAAGTCGATTGCCAAGTCGAAGGCGATATCCGCGCCCACCTGCTGACCGTTGGCGAGAGTGCGACGATCAAAGGCGAAGTTGTTGCAGATGATGTAATCGTCAATGGTCGCGTGATCGGCAAGGTGCGCGGCTTGAAAGTGCGCCTGACATCGTCGGCTCAGGTTGAAGGTGACATCATCCACAAGACCATTGCCATCGAGTCCGGTGCGCATTTTGAAGGCTCCGTCCAGCGTCAGGACGACCCACTTGGTGGGGCTAAGGCCGGTGTTTCTTCGCGCCCGGTCGCAGCACCTGCGCGCCCGGTGGCTGCAAAGCCCAGCTCAGCGCCGCAAGCCAAAGCGGCTGGCGATAACGGCTAAGGTCTGCGCGCAACGGTTCGCAAACCTATGAGTGATTTGAACACGCCCTCCGGTCCCGCACCGGAGGGCGTTTCTGTATCTGCGCGCCCGCCCCTTTGCACGCCCGAGGCCCGGCCATACCTGCTGGCCGCGGCCATCCTCGCCTCTGCCCTTGGGTTCATCGACGGGTCGGTTGTGGCCATCGCCCTGCCAGCCATGCGCGCCGATCTGGGCGCAACGTTGGAGCAAGCGCAGTGGTTTCATAACGCCTATCTGCTGCCCTTGTCGGCGCTGCTGCTGTTTGGCGGCGCGCTGGGGGATCGGTTTGGGCTGGCGCGAGTGTTCTCGTTCGGGATCGGTTTGTTCGTGGCGGCGTCGCTGCTCTGCGCCGTGGCGCCCACGCCTGCCAGTTTCACCACCGCACGCGTTATCCAAGGTATCGGGGCCGCGATCATGGTGCCGGGATCATTGGCCCTGATCGCGCGCGCCTATCCGCCCGAGTTGCGCGGCAAGGCAATCGGGCGCTGGGCAGCGGCGTCTGCGCTGACAACAGCCCTTGGCCCGGTGCTTGGCGGCATCGTGCTCAGCCTTGGCATTGATGGCGCATGGCGAATGATCTTCGCGCTGAACCTGCCGCTTGGGGGCTTTGCGATCTGGTTGATCTTGTCTCGGGTGCGCAGCGATCCGGCGCGCCCTGACCAGCCGCTCGACGGGATCGGCGCGGTTTTGGTGACGCTGGGTTTGGGACTGATCGCCTACGCGCTTACCAGTTCTGGCGAAGGGCACGGGCCCAGCTGGCCGCTGTTGGCGACGGGTCTTGGGGTGATGGTGGCGTTTCTTGTGTGGGAGGCGCGGATCGCACATCCAATGGTCCCGCTTGATCTGTTTGCCAACATGCGGTTCTCGGCAGCGAATGCAGCGACGGGGGCGCTGTATTTCGCGCTCTCCACGCTGCTGTTTTTCCTGCCGATGACGGTAATTGCAGGCTGGGGAATTGGCGAGGCCGAGGCCGCATTGGCCTTTCTGCCGCTCACGGCCCCAATCGCATTGCTTTCGTCGCGGTTCGGCGCGCTCAGCGACAGGTTCGGGGCGGGTCCGTTGATCGCGGTCGGCTCCGGCGTGGTCGCGCTGGCCTACGTGATCCTCGCGCTCGGCTTCCCGATGGCGCAATTTCGCCTGCATGTTTTGCCCAGCATGTTGCTGCTGGGGATCGGCATGGCAATGGTCGTCGCCCCACTGTCCACCGCTGTGATGGCTGCAGCCCCCGACAGTCGCAGTGGCATCGCGTCGGGGATCAACAACGCGGTCAGCCGCGTGGCAGGTTTGGTGGCTGTGGCCGTGATGGGGGCATGGGCCGGGAGGATATATCTGGGCGCGGGCGGAACCGAGAGCTTCGGCGCATTCTCGCAAGTTGCCGGGCATGGGGCCGCGATGGACGTTGCGTTTGTCATGCTGCTATGGACCTGCGCCGGGATGGCGAGTTTGTCCGCCCTGTTGGCGCTTGTCGGGGTGCGCCGCTAGCTGCGCGCCTTGTCGTAGACATGCCATGTGGCGTGACCAAGCAAGGGCAGCACGACGAAGAGGCCAAGGAAGGCCGGGATCATTCCGACCAGCAACAAGACTGCCACGATAATCCCCCAAACCAGCATCACCGACAGGTTCTCGGTCACCGTGCTGAACGAGGTGATCATGGCGGTCATGAAATCCACCTCGCGGTCGAGCAACATAGGCAAAGCGATTGCCATGAGCGCGAATAACAGAAACGAGAAAATCCCCCCGACGGCGGTGCCAACGGCCAGCATCATTAGCCCGTTGGGTGTCAGGAACACCTCAAAGGATGACGAGATATTGGTCATCACTTGCAGCCCCATGAACAGCGCGAAGATCATATGGGCGAGGAAGTTCCAGAACAGAAAGAAGATCAGCACAATGGCCGCAATCGAGGGCATCTGGCGGTCTTTCTCGCGCCAAACCACGCCAAGCACACTTTTCCAGTCGAGCGCTTGTCCCGCTTGCAGGCGGCGGCTGATCTCGTAAAAGCCAACCGCAACGAAGGGGCCAAGCAGTGGAAACCCGAGGATCAGAGGCAGTGCGGCGACGGTGTTGCCGGTCGCCCCGAGCAGCCACAGGATCGCCAGGCCAGCCACCACATAGACACCCGCGAAAAACAGACCGAAGACAGGGGCCGAGCGGAAATCGCGCCAGCCAAGGCGCAGGGCATCAATCAAGTCAGCACGGCTGAGCTTGCGCAAATCCGGCGCGCCATGGGGCAATTCGGGTGCGGTAATGTCTTTCATCTCGGTCGTCCTTCCGGCCTTCATAAGGCGACGCTACCCTAGGGCGCTCGATTCGTCCAAAGGCTGATCTTTGGGCTGAGTTTAGGCGTCTAGCGCGCGCAAACCACCGTGATCTGTGGCCGCAATCCACAAGAGCGAAGCGAGCGCGCGTTTGCAGGCAAACATGCGCATCGCGCGGGTCGAACTAGCGAAACGGATAGAGCCACACTTTGTAATCTTCCACCAACACCAGCGCCTCGTTGATCTGCGCGGGCGTCATGCGTTGGATCACTTGGTCCATGCTGTCGGCCGCATCTGGATCCCCGCCAATGGCCGATAACGTATACCACATATACGCGCGCACCAGATCGGGGGCGGGCAGCCCGCGTCCAACCTCGTAATACCAGCCCACCCCGGATTGCGCCCCCGGATGGCCTTTCATCGACGAACGCAGATACCACTCGAACGCCCTGCGGTCGTCGCGTTCCACCCCAAGCCCCAGCGCATACATGATCCCGATAAGCTCTTCGGCTTCGGCATTTCCCGAACGCGCGGCGGGCCAGAGCTCGGTCATCGCCTCCTCAAAGCGGTTCTGCTCCATAAGGTCGCGCGCCACCTCCAGATCGGCCAAAGCGGGGCTTGCAAGCGCGCCGAAAAGCGCCAAGATCGCCGCATGAAACGTGTATTTCATTTCGGTGTATTCCTTCTTGCAGGCCCGGCATTGGCTGAGATGCCTGAACCGCTGACGCCTATGGATTTTCTGGCCTTCGATGCCGCGCAAGCCGAGATCGGCCAGTTGCTGTTCTACGATAAGATACTCTCGGGCAATCGCAATATCTCCTGTGGCACCTGCCATCATCACGATCACGCGGGCGGAGACGGCCTGAGCCTCGGGATCGGTGAGGGCGGCGAGGGTGTCGGGCCTGAGCGGACTGTCGGTATTGGTGCAGATGCGATCCGCAAGCGCGTGCCGCGCAACGCCCCTGCCCTGTGGAACCTCGGGCACCGCGATGTGCGGGTGATGTTCCATGATGGGCGCCTTGAGATCGGCGATCACTATGAGAACGGGTTTAACAGCCCGGCCCAAGAATGGCTGCCTTCTGGGCTGAATAGCCTGCTTGCCGCCCAAGCGATCTTTCCGCTGACGGCGCAATTCGAGATGGCGGGCAATGTCGGCGAGAATGACGTGACCGGTGCTGTGGCCGACCGGATTGATCTGGGCTGGCCTATTTTGGCGAAACGGGTGCGGACCATTCCGGCCTACGGCGAGATGTTTGTGGCGGCATTCGAGGATGTTGAGACGTCTGAGGATGTCACCATCACCCATATCGCCAATGCGCTTGGGGCCTTTATGGGCCGCGAGTGGACGAATTATGACAGCCCGTTTGATGCGTATTTGGGCGGCGATGGGACAGCACTTGGCGAGGCCGAGCGTCGCGGGATGGATTTGTTCTACGGCGAGGCGGCCTGCGTATCGTGCCATTCGGGCGCGCTGCTGAGCGATCAGGAATTCCACGCGCTGCAATTGCCGCAATTCGGCCCCGGCCGCACCCGCCTGCATGATCCGACCCCGCGCGATGTGGGGCGTGTCGGCGAAAGCAACCGGCCCGAGGATGCTTACCGCTTCCGCACGCCGATGCTGCGCAACGTGGCCTTGACCGCTCCTTATGGCCATAACGGCGCGTTTCCCACGCTGGAAGGGATCGTGCGTCATCACCTTGCCCCGCGCCAAAGCCTTGCAAGCTGGACGCGCGACATGGCGAAATTGCCCGAAGCACCTTGGCTGCAAGCGATTGATTTCGTGATTCAATCTGACAAGATCGAGCGGGCGCGCCATAATGCAAAGCTCGACATCGAGCCACAGGATTTAAGCGACGCGCAGGTGGCGGATATACTCGCCTTCTTAGGTGCACTCACAGGCGAGACCGCCGAGACCCGCCCGATGGGGCGACCTGAGACGGTGCCGAGTGGGTTGTCGGTGGACTGAACAGCGGTGCGTCGAGTGACAGAAACGAACACCGTTCCCTAACAAATGAGAGCCTGCACTAGGGCTGGGCGTAAGCCTCATATCCCGCCCTTCATGTTGTGGATTTTGCGGCGCGCCTTAACATTGTTAGGGCGGTTAAGTATTTGGTAGCGTTTGAACGTCGTTCATGCGGGCCGCCAGGGCGGTTATCATCTCTTTGAAGCCTTTGGCATAGCCCCGCATACAAAACCCTCTTGGAGGGAATCGCGCGACTGTGCTAGCGATGTAGCGTGTGATGGGAGAATCTGCGCAAGCAGTGCCGAAGGAGCAACCGCCCTGGTAAACTCTCAGGCCCAAGGACCATCACGCGCATAACACTCTGGAGAGTGGGGCCAATATGCCTCCGCCGACGGGATAACGATCTCAGGCAACCGGACAGAGAGGGCACAGAGCTGGCGCATGGGGGCGTCGGTTGAACGTGCCTGACGCGCAAGCTGACGGTGAAACTGGGGACACCTGAGATGACCTTGCGCCGCACACCGCTTTACGATTTGCACGTCTCGCTAGGGGCCAAAATGGTCCCGTTTGCGGGCTGGGAGATGCCCGTCCAATACGCCTCGGGCGTGATGGCCGAACATTTGGCCACGCGCGAGGCCGCCGGGCTGTTTGATGTCAGCCATATGGGCCAAGTGATCCTGCGCCCGCGCAAAGGCACTGTGGCCGAGGCCGCATTGGCGCTGGAAGGCTTGGTGCCTGCCGATCTGGTCAGCCTTAAGGCGGGCCGCCAGCGCTACGGCGTGTTGACCAATGACGACGGCGGCATCCGCGATGATCTTATGATCGCCAATCGCGGAGATCATCTGCTTTTGGTGGTCAATGCAGGCAACGCGGAGGCTGATATTGCTTACTTGCGCGAACATATCTGCCCAAAATGCTCCATTGAAGTGATTGAAACCCGTGCGCTTTTGGCGCTGCAAGGCCCGGCTGCGGAACACGCGCTTGCCCCTATCGTGCCCGGCGCTGCTGAGATGCGCTTTATGGACAGTGCCACGTTCGAATCCGAGTTCGGCGCGCTTTGGATCACGCGCTCGGGCTATTCGGGCGAAGACGGGTTCGAGATCTCTGTCGACGCGGCCCATGCCGAGGATTTCGCACGCCGCCTGCTGGACATCTCAGGCGTCACCGCTTGCGGGCTTGGCGCGCGCGACAGCCTGCGGATGGAGGCGGGTCTGCCGCTGCACGGCCAAGACATCACACCGGAAACCTCGCCTGTGGAGGCCGCCCTCGCCTGGTCGATCCAGAAGGTGCGCCGCACGGACGGCGACCGCGAAGGCGGCTTTCCGGGCGCGGACATTATCCTGCGCCAGCTGGCCAAAGGCGCTGGCCGCAAGCTGGTCGGTCTGCGTCCCGAGGGCCGCGCGCCAATGCGCGCTGGCACGTTGCTTTACGCCGACCAAGCTGCCGTTAATCCTATTGGCCAGATCACTTCCGGTGGATTTGGCCCGTCCCTGCAAGCGCCAATTTCCATGGGCTACGTGCCTGTGGGACGCGCAGAACCGGGCACGCAACTCATGGCAGAATTACGCGGGCGACGCCTGCCCGTCACTGTCACCGCCCTTCCCTTTCGACCCCCAACCTACAAACGCTGAGGAGCCCCTCATGAAATTTACCGAAGAACACGAATGGCTAAAGCTAGACACCGACGGCCTTGTGCTGGTCGGCATCACTGAACATGCCGCCGAGCAGCTCGGCGATATCGTCTTTATCGAGCTGCCTGAGCCAAATACCGAAGTGGAAAAAGGCGACGAGATCGTGGTGATCGAGTCTGTCAAAGCCGCCTCCGACATTCTCGCGCCGCTGGACGGCGAGATTATCGAGATCAACGACGCGCTTGAGGCCTCGCCGGGTCTGGTCAATGAAGACCCACAAGACACCGGCTGGTTTTTCAAGATGAAGCTGGCCGATCCGAGCGAGCTGGAAAGCCTCATGTCCGAGGCGGAATACAAGAACTTCATCGGATAACTCCTTGACCTAGAAGGCTGCGACCATGCCCTATACGCCCATCGACTACTTGCCTTACGACTTCGCCAATCGCCGCCATATCGGACCCTCGCCCGAGGAAATGGCCGGTATGTTGGAGGTCTTGGGCGTCGGTAGCCTTGAGGCGCTGATTGATGCGACCGTGCCTGCGGATATTCGCCAAGCGGATCCCTTGGCGTTCGGCAAACCCATGTCCGAGCGCGAGATGCTGCATCATATGGAAGAGGTCGCGGGCAAGAACGAGGTGCTCGTCTCGCTGATCGGGCAAGGCTATCACGGCACGGTCACGCCGCCCGCAATCCAGCGCAATATTTTGGAAAATCCGGCTTGGTATACGGCCTACACGCCCTACCAGCCGGAAATCTCGCAAGGACGCCTTGAGGCCTTGTTGAACTTCCAGACGCTGGTGACGGACCTTACGGGCCTCGATGTGGCCAACGCGTCCTTGCTGGACGAGGCAACGGCGGCGGCAGAGGCCATGACGATGGCGCAGCGCGTGTCCAAGTCGAAGGCCAAGGCGTTCTTTATTGACGAAAATTGCCACCCGCAGAACATCGCAGTGATGCAGACGCGGGCAGCCCCCTTGGGGATTGAGGTGATCATCGGCGCGCCAGAAACGCTTGATCCGTCAAAGGTTTATGGCGCTATCTTCCAGTATCCGGGCACCTATGGCGGCTTGCGAGACTTCACAGACCCGATTGCCGCACTTCACGCACAAAAAGCCTTGGGCATCGTGATCGCGGACCCGATGGCGCTGACGCTTCTGAAAGACCCCGGCGCGATGGGGGCTGATATTGCCGTGGGCTCGATGCAGCGCTTCGGCGTGCCTGTCGGCGCGGGCGGGCCACACGCCGCCTATATGGCCTGCAAGGACGCGTATAAACGCGCGATGCCGGGGCGGATTGTGGGCGTGTCAGTCGATGCGCGCGGCAACCGCGCCTACCGGCTGTCGCTGCAAACACGCGAGCAGCATATCCGGCGCGAAAAGGCGACCTCGAACGTGTGCACGGCGCAGGCGCTTTTGGCGGTGATTGCCTCGATGTATGCGGTGTTCCATGGTCCCAAAGGCCTGCGCGCGATTGCCCAACGCATCCACCGCAAAACCGTGCGGATGGCGCGCGGGCTGCAAGAGGCCGGATTTGAGGTCGAGACGGGCGATTATTTCGACACGATCACGGTAAAAGTTGGCGCGGTCCAAGGCGTGGTGCTGAGAAATGCCGTGGCCGAGGGCGTGAACCTGCGCAAGATCGGCGAGGGCCGGATCGGGATCACACTCGACGAGCGCACGCGGCCTGAGACGGTCGAGGCGGTTTGGGCCGCCTTCGGGATCAACAAGCATTGCGACCCCGATGAGGTGGCCTACCGCCTGCCCGAAGCGCTGATCCGCCAGACCGACTACCTGACCCACCCCATCTTCCACATGAACCGGGCCGAGACCGAGATGATGCGCTATATGCGCCGCTTGGCGGACCGCGATCTGGCGCTGGACCGCGCAATGATCCCGCTGGGGTCGTGCACAATGAAGCTGAACTCGGCCGCAGAAATGATGCCGATTACGTGGCCGGAATTCTCGCTCATCCATCCGTTTGCGCCTGTGGATCAACTGGTGGGCTATCACGAGATGTTCGACGATCTGTCGGCCAAACTGTGCCAGATCACCGGCTATGATGCGATGAGCTTGCAGCCAAATTCCGGCGCACAGGGCGAATATGCGGGGCTACTGACGATCGCGGCTTATCACGCGTCGCGCGGCGAGACCGAGCGCGACATTTGCCTGATCCCGATGAGCGCACATGGCACCAACCCGGCCTCCGCGCAGATGGCGGCGATGCAGGTGGTGGTGGTGAAATCCGCCGAGAACGGCGATATCGATCTGGTCGATTTCCGTGCCAAGGCGGAAGCGGCTGGCGACAAGTTGGCGGCCTGCATGATCACCTATCCGTCCACGCACGGCGTGTTCGAGACGACCGTGCGCGAGGTCTGCGAGATCACCCACGCGTTTGGCGGGCAGGTCTATCTGGATGGTGCAAACCTGAACGCGCTGGTGGGGCTGGTGAAACCCGGCAAGATCGGCGCGGATGTCAGCCACCTGAACCTGCACAAAACCTTCTGCATCCCCCATGGCGGCGGCGGGCCGGGCATGGGACCGATTGGCGTGAAGGCGCATTTGGCACCATTTTTGCCGGGCCATCCTGAGACGGGCGGGCTGACCGGGCCAGTGTCCGGCGCACCGTTCGGGTCGGCGTCGATCCTGCCGATCTCATGGGCATACTGTCTAATGATGGGCGGCGACGGGCTGACACAGGCGACGAAAGTGGCGATCCTGAACGCCAATTACATCGCCAAGCGGCTGGAGGCGGCGTATCCGATCCTCTATCGCGGCACCTCGGGCTGGGTTGCACATGAATGCATCTTGGACGTTCGCGGTTTTGAAGACACCGCAGGCGTAACGGTCGAAGACATCGCCAAGCGCCTGATCGACAACGGTTTTCATGCACCCACGATGAGTTGGCCTGTGGCGGGCACCTTGATGGTGGAGCCGACCGAGAGCGAGACAAAAGCCGAGTTGGACCGCTTCTGCGACGCCATGCTGTCGATCCGCGCGGAAATTGCCGAGATCGAGGCAGGCGGGATATCCGTCGAGGACAGCCCGCTACGACACGCGCCGCACACGGTCGAGGATCTGGTGGGCGACTGGCCACATCCCTATAGCCGCGAGGTCGCCTGCTTCCCGGCAGGCGCGTTCCGCATCGACAAATACTGGCCGCCCGTCAGCCGGGTCGACAATGTGTTCGGGGACCGAAACTTGGTGTGCACCTGCCCGCCGCTTGAGGCCTACGCACAGGCGGCTGAGTGATTGGGGAACGGCTTAGCTTGCGTATCTAGAGTGTGAACCGAAGGTTAACGCGCCTAACATTGTTAGGGAAAGTCGAGCCTGATTAACGTCTGGATTGAGGATTCCGTTTACTTATAGCGTGATCGCCTGCGATCTATGTCGAAGACGTTAACGCGCCTAATAATCTTAGGGATTAACCATGTCGCTCCGCGCCCAAGGCCCTCAAGTGGTGCCCCAAGTTCCTGACGTCGATAGCCCCTACGCTTGGCGGCGTCTTGCGCTATCGCTCGCGCTGGCCACGGTCGGCAATGTCGGCATGTGGGCGGTGATTGTGCTGCTGCCAGCGGTCCAGTCGGAGTTCGGCGGCACCCGTGCGGACGCGGCCCTACCCTACACTACGACGATGCTGGGCTTCGCGCTTGGCAATCTGGTGATCGGGCGTTGGGTGGACCGGTTCGGGATCATGGTGGTGCTAATCGGCTCGGCCATCGTGCTGAGCCTTGGCTACCTTGCCGCTGCGATCTCGCCCTCGATCCTTGTTCTCAGTGCGGTGCAATTCATCATCGGTGCAGCATCGGCGGCCAGTTTCGGGCCCCTGATTGCCGACCTGTCTTTGTGGTTCGAAAAGCGGCGCGGCCTCGCCGTCGCCCTTGCGGCCTCGGGCAATTACCTGTCGGGCGCGATCTGGCCACTGATCTTGGCGGTCTTGTTGCCTTTGACGGGCTGGCGCGGCGCTTCGGTCATCATCGCGATCACCTGCATCGTGGTTATGATCCCGCTGGCGCTGACCCTGCGCCGCAAGGTGGCCGAGCACGAGATCGCGCGCGCAGATGCGGCAGCCGCCACCCGTGCTGCGCAGTCCGGGATTTCGCCGCGCGCGCTGGTGACGCTGCTGTTCATCTCCGGCATTGGCTGCTGCGTGGCCATGTCGATGCCGCAGGTTCATATCGTCGCCTATTGCATTGATCTGGGCTACGGCGCTGCCGCCGGTGCGGGCATGTTGTCGTTAATGTTGATGGGCGGTGTGGTCAGCCGGATCTCGTTTGGACTGCTGGCCGATAAGCTGGGCGGTGTCTGGACCTTGCTGATCGGGGCAGCCGCGCAAATGGTAGCCCTTTGCCTGTTCCTGCCTTGGGACGGGTTGGTCCCATTGTATGTGGTCAGCCTTCTGTTCGGTCTGTCGCAAGGTGGCATCGTGCCGAGCTACGCGGTGATCGTGCGCGAATATATGCCCGCGCGCGAGGCCGGACGCCGCGTTGGTCTGGTGATCATGTCCACGATCCTTGGCATGGCCCTGGGCGGCTGGATGTCGGGGTGGATCCACGATGTGACCGGGGATTACCGCCTCGCGTTCCTGAACGGCATTGGCTGGAACCTGATCCCAATCCTTGTGATGGGACTGCTCTTGCTGCGCACGCGTCCCCGCGCGCCAATCTCGGCTTAACCACAATGCGCGTTTGACTTCTTAGCCCCCTAAGTTACGCTTGATGGCAGACAAACGCTTTGGGAGGGGCCGATGCTGGACGAGATCAAGCACCCACATTTGAAAGAGGCCTATGCCGAGATGGCCGGGGCCTCCACCCTGCCCTTGTGGGAGATTTACCATAAACTCGTCTCCGACAAGCCTGCGATCCACGGCGCGCCGCATTTGTGGTCCTATGCGCAACTGCGCCCCTTGTTGATGAACGCGGGCACCCAGATCAGCGCGGTCGAGGCCGAACGCCGGGTCTTGGTGCTGAAAAATCCCGCACTTGAGCGTCCCGGCATTTCGCAAACGCTGTTTGCGGGCCTGCAACTGGTGATGCCCGGCGAGATTGCCGAAGCCCACCGCCATTCCCAAGGGGCACTGCGTTTCGTGCTGGAGTCCAGTGGCGGCTATACGGCGGTTGAAGGCGAGCGCTGCGAAATGCGGCGCGGTGATTTCATCACGACGCCGAGCTGGTGTTGGCACGACCACAAGAACACCGGCGACGGGCCGATGATCTGGCTCGATGGCCTCGATGTGCCGCTCGTTAATTTCTTCGGCGCAAAATTCTCCGAAGAATGCCCAACGCCCGAGCAACCCATTTTCCGCGCCACCGATGACAGCGTGTCGCGCTGGGGATCTGGTCTGCGGCCCTTCAAAGGCAGCCACATCCACCCCTATTCGCCCGTCTACAGCTATCCGTATGCGCAGGCGCGCCCGGCCATTGACGCGATCTCGACGACAGATAAAGCCGACCCGCATCGCGGCTGGAAGATGATCTATACCAACCCGCGCGACGGCGGACATGTGCTGCCGACGATTGCGGCCTACCTGCAAAAACTGCCCTCAGGCTTCACCACAAGGCCGAGCCTGACCACCGAGGCGCAGGTATTCACTGCCCTTGAGGGGCGCGGCACCGCCAAGATTGGCGATATGGAGCTGGCGTTCGAGCAGAACGACACTTTCGTGGCCCCAAACTGGATGCCCGTGCAGATCGAGACGACCGCCGAGACAGTGCTGTTCAGCTTTTCAGACCGCGCGGCGCAAGAAAACCTCGGGATATGGCGGCATCAAGACCTCTGATCCGAGACCAAATACCTGAACACCTTAGGGAGGATTAAACGGATGAAATGGAAGACACTGGCAACCGTGGCGGCTTTTGCGCTCAGCGCCTTGCCCGCCTCAGCGCAGACCTATGACCTAAAGATCGCCACCTTCGTGACCGGCGCGCATGGCATGTCCAAATGGATCGATGCCTGGGCCGCAAACCTGACCGAGCAGTCCGAGGGCCGCTTGCAGTTTGAGATCCTGCACGGCGCGCAGATGGGCCCGCCCCCGGCCTATTATGATCTGGCCCGCAATGGCCAAGCCGACATCGTGTGGCACCTGCATGGCGCAACACCGGGCCGGTTTGAGCTGACGGAAATCTCGAACATGCCGTTCCTGTTCTGCTCGGCCGAGCAGGCCACGATGGTTCTGAACGATGCGCGCTTGCGCAGCGAGTATCTGGATGCCGAACATCGCGGCGTAAAGGTTCTGGCGCTGTTTATGCACCCTCCGGGGCAGATCAACTCCAACGCCGGACCGATCCTGACGCTGGATGATATGGCCGGAAAGGGCTTGCGGCCTGCCTCGTCTGCCGTGGCGAAATTCATCGCGGCAATGGGTGGCACGCCTGTCGGTCTGCCCCCGACCGAGATGGCCGAAGCCCTGCAAAAGGGCACGATCCAAGGCGCGCTGATCGATTATGGCGGTGCGGCACTGGCCTTTGGTCTGGCCCCACATCTGACGGACGTGACGGAGGTTTACAGCTACACCTCGTCGTTCATGCTGGGCATGAATCCCGATAGTTTCAGTGATTTGCCGGACGATCTTCAGGCAATGGTTGAAGCTTCGCTTGACGGTGTCAGCGATGACATTGGCCAAGTCTGGGACGGCATGGACGCCATTGGCAAGAACGTGTTGATCGAGGCTGGCGTGACAATTCACACGCTAGATGCAGAGCAACGCGCGGCGCTTGTTACCGTCGGCAACTCGGTCACGGACGAATATGTGGCTGGGCTAGAGGCGGGCGGCAAACCCGCCGCAGCGGTGCTGGCAATGATGCGCCAAATCGCCGAAGAAGTCGGCCCCGTTGGTCCCGGCTGCGCGAGCTAGCACGCTTTGCTGATCCGGTTCAAAAATGCCTTAGCGGCGGTCCTTGCGACCGCCGCTTCGGTTTGCCTGCTGTTTCTCATGCTCGTCGTTGTCTTTGACGTCACTATCCGCGCGATTGACCCAACTTGGCGCGTCGTCGGCATGGTCGATTACGTCGAGTTTAGCCTCGCATGGCTGATCTATCTCGCTATCCCCGTCTCGATCCTGACCAGTCAGTTGATCGTGGTGGACCTGATTGACCGCTACCTGCCGCCCGCAATCCTAACGCGGTTGGGCTTGCTGCTAACGCTGGGGCTGGTGGCGCTTGCTGGCTACAACACGATCACCCCCGCCATGGACGCGCTGGATTGGGGCGACCGCACGCTCGATCTGGGCTGGCCGAAATTCTGGTATTGGATTGCGATCTGGGTCGGGCTGGGCCTCAGCGCGCTTGCCGCCCTCCTTGCGGTTCTAGAACGCCCCGAGGGCAAAGCATGACCCCACAGCTGATCGGAGTAACCGCGATCCTGTCGCTCGTCGTGCTCGTGTTCGTGCGCGTCCCCGTGGCCGTGGCTTTGCTGGGCGTGGGTCTTGTCGGCTACGCAGCCATCGATGGCTGGCGCGTGGCGCTGATTACGCTTGGGACAACGCCGTTCAACCTCGCGCAAGCCTATTCGCTGTCGGTGGTGCCGTTGTTCCTGCTCATGGGCGTGGTCGCCGCCCGCACGTCGATGGCGCAAGAGTTGTTCGCCGCCGCCAACGCCCTCTTCGCAGGCCGCAAAGGCGGCCTTGCCATGGCAACCGTCGGGGCTTGCGCGGGCTTCGGCGCGATCTGCGGATCGTCGCTGGCCACCGCATCAACCATGACGCGCGTCAGCATCCCCGAGATGCGCCGCTACGGTTACGCCGACGATGTGGCCAGCGGCGTCGTGGCCTCAGGCGGCACGCTCGGCATCTTGATCCCGCCCTCGATCATCCTCGTGATCTACGCGATCATCGCGCAAGAGAGCGTGCCTGCCCTGTTTGCCGCCGCCCTGCTGCCGGGTCTGTTGATGATCGCGCTGCACATCGTCGTCATCGCCGTGATGGCCCGGCTACGTCCTGACGCGCTGCCTATGGCCCCTGCGATCCCAATTGCCCAAAAATTAGGCGCTTTGGCGCAAATGTGGAAAATGGCACTGATTTTCAGCACGGTGATCGGGGGGATATACTTGGGCTGGTTTAGCCCAACCGAGGCGGCTGCCATCGGCGCGTTCCTGACCATTCTGATCGGATTTGCGACCCGCCAAATGGGCCTGCGCGGGTTTGCGACGGCGCTGCGCGAGACGGTCGTGACCACCGGATCGCTGTTTTTCATCGTGCTGGGTGCGTTCGTGTTCGCTTACTTCGTGGTCCAAACCCGGATCCCCGCAACCCTCGGGGATTGGGTCGTCGGCCTTGGCCTGTCACCCGTCGTGGTGATCTTGTTTTTCGTGCTGGTCTATATCGTGCTGGGCTGTTTTCTCGACAGCATTTCGATGATGCTGATCACCATCCCCGTCTTCCTGCCCATCGCCCAAGAGATCGGTTATTCGGCGATCTGGTTCGGCATCTTCATCGTCATCGTGGCGGAAATAGGCCTGATCACGCCGCCTGTGGGGCTGAACATATTCGTCATCCGCGCGCAGCAGCCTGATATGAAGCTGACCGATATCTATAAGGGGATTGCGCCGTTTCTACTGGCGCATTTGGGGGGGATCGCGGCGTTGATCGCGTTTCCCGCGCTGGCGTTGTGGCTTCCTAGCGTTCTGTATTGAGTGAAAAACTAGGCGATGCGCACTGACATCTCGCCAAGATCGGGCGAGGACACCGTGACCAAATCGCCTGACGCGACAGGCGACACCCCCTCGGGCGTGCCCGTCATGATGATGTCGCCCGGAAGCAGCGTATAGAAGGCGCTGACCATCTCGATCAACTCAGGAACCGCACGGATCAGCAGTTTGGTCGAGGACGATTGCCGCACCTCGCCATTCACCGTCAATTGGAACGAGATGTCGTCCGGGTCCGCAATATCGTCGATCGTTGTCAGCCATGGGCCGAGGCCCGCAGCGGTATCAAAGCTCTTGCGCAAACTGCGATCCTCGGTCCCGCGCACGGTCATATCAAACGCCAGCGCAAAGCCTGCCACATGATCCATCGCGTCTGCCGCCTTGATCCGGCGACCGGGCTTGCCGATGATCACCGCAACCTCGCCTTCATGATCGACGCGTCGGTCGGTAAACGGCAACTCCATCACCGCGCCGGGGCCGAACAGCGCGCTCGTGGCTTTTAAAAAGCAGCCGATCTCGTCGATCTTGGCGATCTTGGTGCCGTGGTGGATTTCGGCGTCAGCCACCGCTTCATCCAGATGCGCATGGTAATTCACTGGCGCGCCGATGATTTTCGAGGGTGTGGCGACAGGCGGGTTAAGGGTGACCTCGGACAGCGGGATGCGGTCGGCGAACGCCAGCAAGGCGGGCGCTTGGGCAAGGATTTGGGCGAGCCGCGCCATCACCGGATCACCGGGCGTGCGAGCCCAAGTGGAGGGCTGCAGGTCAGCGATCAGTGCCGACAGGTCTGCAAGCGTCTCGCCCCCATCATCTACAGCGCCCAGTTGCGTGTCGTTAAAGCGTGCCAGTCTCATGTCTTTGCCTCCGCAGCGCTGGCCAGCAAGTCCTCAAGCCCAAGCGCGCTATTGTAGTCTTGGAATGTGACGCGCGGGATGGCATCCGGCAAGCGCCCATCGTCGAGCATCGCGCCATACGCGTCTTGCAGCGCTTTGGTGACCACCAAAAGGGTCGAGACCGGGTAGATCGCTAGCGAGAACCCCAGCTCTTGCAGGGTGGCGATGTCGAGATATGGGGTTTTTCCGTCCTCGACCATATTGGCCACCAGCGGAAAACCCTTGAAGGTCTCAGCCACTTTTCGCATTTCCTTAAGGCTTTGGGGGGCCTCGATGAAGATCACATCCGCGCCCGCCTCGGCGAACGCGTCGCCCCGGCGCAGCGCATCATCAAAGGTGGTGACAGCCCGCGCATCGGTGCGCGCGATGATCAGGAAGTCGCGGCTTGCGCGCGCCGCAACTGCCGCTTTGATCTTGGAGGCCGCCTCGCCCATCTCGATCACCGCTTTGCCCGCCATGTGGCCGCAGCGTTTTGGGAACACCTGATCCTCGATCTGGATCGCGGCAGCGCCTGCCTGCTCGTAAAGCCGCACCATCCGCGCCACGTTCAGCACCCCGCCATGGCCCGTGTCGCCATCGGCGATCAGCGGTGTGCCTATACAAGCCTCGGCAATTGCGCGGGTGCGGTCGGCCATTTCCGTTGCACTCATCAACCCCACATCGGGACGCCCGAGGGTCGAGCCGGACACACCGAACCCGGTCATATAGACGGCCTCGGCCCCGGCACTCGCGGCCAGATGCGCTGACAGCCCGTCATAGGCACCGGGGGCCATTAGGATCGTCGGCTCGTCAAGGCGGGCGCGCAGGCTCATGTCTTGGTCCTTTTGGACAGGGTGGCGGTGATCAATTCACCCGCCACAAGGATATGTTCGCGCATCCGCGCCTCGGCCCGAGCCGATTGTCCGTCACGCAAGGCCGCCAAGATCGCCTCGTGATCAGCTTGCGCTTGGCGCAAAAGCGCGCGGTCGGGGGCTGGGTTGAGGTCTGCAATGATGGTCATCGCGGCCAGTGGGACGCCTTCGGCCAGCTTGACGGTCGCGCGCAGCAGGTCATTGCCCGCCGCGTTAATAATCGCTTCATGGAACCGCGCGTTCATCTCGCGCCATGCACTGGACCCGAAATCCGGGTGGCTCAGCAGCTTGGTGCCTAGCCCGACGCAGTCAGCCAGCGTCGCCTCAACCGCCTCGTTCAGCCCGATCTCGGCCAGTTTGCGCGCCGCAAGCCCTTCGAGCACCGCGCGCACCTCATAAGCCTCGCCCACAAGTCCGGGGTCTTGACGCCGTATCCGGTAGCCGCGTTGCGGGGCGTATTCCAGCAAGCCCTCTTGCGCCAAGACCTGCAAGGCAGCCCGCACAGGCGTGCGCGATATTGCGAAGGCCGCACAGATCGCCTGCTCGGTCAGCCCGCCAGTGTCGAACTGGCCTGCCAGAACAGCCGCGCGCAACCGCTCGGTGGCAACTTCTGTCAGGGTTGATCTGGGTCGGGGTGTTGCAATTGTATACATTAACGCAATCTTTCCATGGCCATTTGCGAAAATCCAGCTAAAATGTATTCCAGAACTGGATCTGGAGGAGAAAACTCATGGGACTGCAAGGCCTGCACCACGTTGCCTACCGCTGCCGCGATGCCAAGGAAACCACCGCGTTCTACCGCGATCTTCTGGGGCTTGAGTTGGACATTGCCGTGGCCGAGAACAAAGTCCCCTCCACCGGCGAATGGTCCCCGCATATCCACATCTTCTTCAAGATGGGCGACGGCAGCTATGTTGCGTTTTTCGAGGTGCCTGAAAGCCCCGATATGGAGATGGACCAGAACACACCCGACTGGGTGCAGCACCTTGCGCTGCGCGTGGACGGGATGGCCGAGTTGCAAGCGATCAAGGCGAAGGTGGAAGCGACCGGGATCGAAGTGGTTGGCCCGACGGACCACAAAATCTGCCAGTCGATCTACTTCTTTGACCCCAATGGCCACCGCATGGAGGTCGCCGTCGATACCGCCACGCCTGCGATGATGACCACGCTGAACGCGCGCGCCGAGACGGTGTTGGAGGACTGGTCCAAGACCAAACGCGCCCCGGATGTGGACCCGATGCACGCCTGAGATCGACATGGACATCACCCGCACCCCGCTCATTGTCAGCTTCACGGAAACCGCCGCGTTCACCGAAACCTACGGGTTCGCGGGCAGCCAAGGCAAAGTCTTCCTTGAGGGTCAGTTGATCCGACCGGACACGTCCTCGGACACGGTGCTGATCTTCATGCACCCGGCCTCCACCTTGAACCTAATGCCGATGCCGCGCGCGATGGCTGAGGCCGGACATCACGTCATATGTGCCGCGTCGCGCTATGCCAAGAACGACACGGCCTTGATTATGGAGAAGGTTGTGGCGGATCTGGGCGCTTACGTGCGCCACGCGCGCGAAACCCTCGGATACGCCAAGGTAGTGCTCGCGGGCTGGTCGGGCGGTGGTTCGCTGGCGCTGTTTTATCAGTCGCAAGCCGAGGCCCCGACCCTGACCGACACGCCCGCAGGCGACGCGTATGATCTGACGGCAGCGGGCCTGATCCCTGCCGACGGCGTGACCTTTATCGCCGCCCATACGGGACGCGCGCGCATCTTGGCCGAGTGGATTGATCCCAGCGTGCTGGACGAGGCCAATCCCGACATGCGCGATCCGGCCCTTGATCTATACGGCGCGCAGGCCCCGCACGCGCCCTATTCGGCGGATTTTGTGGCTGACTTCCGCGCCGCTCAAACTGCCCGGATCAACCGGATCACCGCGACGGCCCAAACCATGCTTGCCGACCTGAAAGCGCGCGGCGGCGCGGAGGTGGAACGCCCCTTCCTCGTGCACCGCACCATGGCCGATCCGCGTTTTCTGGACACAACACTTGAGCCAAACGGCAGACCACCGAACACCTGCTATCTGGGGGTGCCGGAAACCGTCAACTCTGGCCCCGTGGGTCTGGCCCGTTTCACCACCTTGCGCGCGTGGCTTAGCCAGTGGTCGCCGCTCAGCCGGGCAGATGCGCTCGACACCGTAGGGCGGATAAAAGCGCCGCTGTTGGTGCTGGAGAACGAGGCCGATGACGCCGTCCCGCCGAGCCATCCGTTTTCGGTCTTCAACGCGGCCACCATGGAGGACAAAACCTACGCCACAATCCCCGAGGCCAGCCACTATTACCGCGACCAGCCCGAGCAATTGGCGGCAGCGGTGAAGACCGTCTCAGGTTGGCTTGAGGGCAGAGGCTTCGCGCCGGGGGACTAAGGACGCATTTTTTGTTTGGGCGCGCCCTATCTTGCGGTTAACCTTTCTTAATACACAGAAAGGATAAGACCCATGACCCCGAGACTGCTGCCCCTTATTGCCGTGCTAATGGCCCTTATGATTGGCCTCAGCGGCGCGCCTGCCCCTGCGTCCGCCGACACCGTCACCTTCAATATCTCCAGCACCCACCCCAACACGGTCGAGCTGCAATTCTTCAGCCAAGACCGCAACCATATCTGGCCGCAGCCCGGCCGCGTCTATGTCATCGATGATTGGGACACGCATGAGTATCGCCTGAGCTGCTCATACGGCGAGAACATCTGCTACGGCGCATGGGTTTCCGGCGGTGGCGACGGCACCTATTGGGGGGTCGGTCAGAACAACAACCAGCGCTGTTCCAACTGCTGCCTCGTTTGCGATGGGCGCGTGATGAGCGCGCGCAATCTGGCGCCTTAGGCTAGCTCATTCGCCGGGCGCGGTTTGCGCCGCCCCGGCAAGTTGGCGTTTCCTCAGCATCAATGCGATCCCCAGAAGCCCCAAACCTGCGATCATGCCAAGCACCGCAACACCGGGCTGGGGCGACACGCAGGCCACCGCTGCCCCGACCATCGCCAACCGCACCACCGGGCTGACAAAGGGCGGCGCACCGCGCACGAGCCATTCAACGGATACCGCAATCAGTCCCGCCGCGATCACGCCGCCCACGGTGACCAGCGCAATCGCGCCCCAGTCGCCTTGGCCAAGGATCGCCGGATTCCACAAAAACACGAACGGCATTAGAAAGCCGATGGCGGCAAGGCGCACCGCGTCGAAGGCAATCGCGAACGGATCTTCATCCGCAATGGCTGCCGCCGCGAGGGCGGCCACCGCAATGGGCGGGGTAAGGGCCGATAGAATGGCGTAATACAGCAAGAACATGTGGGATTCGAGCAGTGGAAACCCGATGCTGGTCAGCGCAGGGCCGACGAGAACGGCGGCGAGGATATAAGCCGACGGCGTTGGCATCCCGAGGCCCAAAACAATTGTCACGACAGCCGCCAGCAACAACGTCGCAATCTGCCCCCCGCCAGAGATAGTGATGATCACATTTGCGGCCTTCATGCCGAGGCCTGTCATCGACAGCCCGCCAATCACCAGACCAGCCGCAGCACAGGCACCCGCGACGGGCAGGATGCGCAATGTGGTCTCGCCAAACCCCTCGATCACCTCCCACAAGGTCATGCGGGTGCGCTTGGTCAACAGCGTCGCCAAAATCACCGCCGCTGCCCCTGCCCCTGCCGTATATGTCGGCGAATAGCCCGCCAGCAGCACACCGATGATGATGCCGATGGGGATCAGGAACGGCCAGCCATTGATCAAGGTGCTCCACAGGTTCGGCACCCCGTCGGAATAGGGCTTGAGGTTGTGATGGACCGCACGCAGGTGGACCTGACTGAACACCCCGACATAATAGAGCATCGCAGGTATGACCGCCGCATAGACGATCTCGCGGTAGGGGGTGTTGGTGTATTCGGCGAGGATAAACGCAGCCGAGCCCATGATCGGCGGCATGGCCGACCCGCCGGTGGAGGCCGCGACCTCAACCGCGCCTGCAAACCGCTTGGAATAGCCCAGACGTTTCATGATCGGGATGGTGATGGAGCCCGTGGCAACCACGTCCGAGGTCGGGCTACCCGACATGGTGCCATACAGCCCCGACGAGATTACCGCGACTTTCGCAGGCCCGCCGCGCGTATTGCCGGTCATTGCGGCGGCGAGGTTAAAGAACAACTCTCCGCCGCCCGCTTTGGCCAGCAGCGTGCCAAACAGCACGAACAGAAAGACATAAGAGGCGACAACTTGGATCGGCACGCCAAACAGGCCGTCAGTGGTGAACACAAGGATGTCCAGCAGGTAGGAGAACTCGGATACGCCATGGCCGAACGGCGGTGGTAACAGGTATCCGAACAGGTTATAGGCCAGGAATGCCAGCACAATCGCGGTCAGCCCGAGGCCCGTCGTGCGACGCGTGGCCTCTAGGGTCAGCAGCAAAAGTGCGGTGCCGAAGAAAAACTGTGCTGTGGTGAATTCATTCAACAAGGGGATGCGGTTTGAGATCACGTCCGCGCTGAAGAAGAAGAACGCGCCGCAGGCGAGGCTGAGCACGCTGAAGCCCCAATCGAGCCATGTGGGCATGTCCGGGGCTGCGGGCGAATGGCCAACGACGACGAACAAGAGCGAGAAGATGCCCGCCACAAACAGGATGCCCCACACCAGCGGGTCCGAGATTACCACAAGGTTCGCGTAGACCACCCAGATCGAGAAGGCCGCCGCCAGCAGCATGAGCACACGTTGCGGCGCGCCCGTGAAGGCACGCCGCTTGCCGGTGCGGACAAGAAGCCCGCTGCCGTTCATTTGATCAGGCCTGCCTCACGGAAAGCACGCTCTGCTCCGGGATGGAACGGCAACACGGTCTGGCTGGCCATCAACTCAGGCGTCAACGCGGCCATCGCACCATGGACTGCGCGAACTTCGCCGACATTGGCGATAAGCGCTTTGGTCAGCATATACGCCGTTTCTTCATCCATCGCGTCGTTCGTCGTCACCATCGCGCCAAGCGCCATGGTCGCCACATCGTTTGGCTGCTTGGAATAGCTGCCGCCCGGAATGGTGTAGGCCGAGGTGCCAAAAGCCGCGTTGGTGGCCGCAATCACATCCTCTGGGATCGACAGCAGCACCACATCGACATTCTCGTCAATTGCGCGGAAGCTCGAATGCTTCACGAAGATGCCGTTGGTGGCCATGTCGATGCGTCCGTCCTGCATCAACTCGCCCTGCTCGCGTGATCCGGCGCGGACCAGCTCGCCGCCATTGGCCTCAAGTGTGGCCTCGTCCAGACCCGCCGCGTTCAACATGAACAACGCCACATCGCCCGTGATGTTGCCCGCGCGGTTGATCCCGATGGTCACAGGTGCGCCGGATGTCGCCAGATCATCGAGGCTGTCGAGGTTATACTCGGTCGCCATGTCTTGGGTGACGAAGAAGTGCATCGGTGCCCAGTTATACATATAGCCGATGGCTTGCAGATTGGTGACCGGAGCGCTGAACGGCTCGCCGCCTTCAAGCGCGATCTTGATCTCGGCGTCATGGACAAGTCCCAGATCGGTGCGCCCTGCGGCCAGCAGACCGATATTGGCGAAACCACCACCTGTGGCCTGATAGGTGATCACCGCGTCGGCGTCATCGACCTTGGCAGCGCGGTCCATACCTGCGCCGAGCAAGGACCAAAGGCCGCCGGGGCTGCCGCCTGATAGCGTCAAATTCAGCGCGTCTGCATGGGCCGCTCCGCCCGATACGGCCATCCCCATGGCCAGCGCAATATGTGTGAGTTTCATGGTCTTCCTCCCTAGAGTTCAAGTAGCATGAAGCCGCAGGTTTATCCGCGCTTCCAGTGAGTTGGCCGATCTTCTTCGGGGTTTGAACGACCCTCTTTTCATGGCCCATCGCGGGAACGCCCACGATATTCTTTGCAAGCCGCGCGACTACTGCGCCGCTGTTGCCTCTGCGTCATCCTTACCCAGATCGCGCCAGTCCTGCGCCTTGGGATAGACCCCCTCGCGGCTGGCAATGTCTGTGTGCGGCACGCGCGGTTCTTCCGTTCCAATCGCTGGCCCGCCTTCGGCAACGCGCGCGGCGGCATCGACCATGAGGCGGCGAAACTCGACAATTGCGAGATCTGACGCACCGAGGATATCGCTGGTGCGGTCCACGATGGCGCCCATCGACACCCACATAACGATGTCCTGGTTCGGAATGCCTTTGACGCCGGTGAAATTGCCGTCCTTCATCATCTGGCGATCTTGCAGAAAGTGGTTTGAAGGCCGGCGTTCGGACACCCAGCGGTCGTCAAGGTTCACGCCTTTGACGACATGGTTAAAGCTGCGCCATTCGTCCGTGGTCGGTGTCGCTTCCCCGCCCCACGCGATGAAGTGGAAATGCGAGGTCTCGTCGTCAATCGGCACGATCACAGTCGCTACATTATAGGAATCATTCGGCGGGATCAGCGAGGTATAGGGCGCGATGTATTCGGTGATGCGCAGGTAATTATGCGTCGCCGGATGCCGCATCGGCTTGCGGATCGCAGCATAATGAAACCCGTAGGGCGTCGTCTGGGTCTGCATCCGGGGCGACTTATCCGTGGACGGGCGATACCAGCTTTTGTCGTCCGCGGCGGCCCCTTTGACGCGCGCAGGCACCATGTCGGATGAATGCAGCGACGACGAATGCGCGCTGTCAATCTGGCCCTCGGTGATCTGCGCCCAATTGGCCGGGATGCGGATCTTTAGGATCGCAATGGGCGTGTCCTGCTCGGGCGCAAAGGCGGGCGGCTCGAACTCTGGCGCGTCCTCTTCCGCGCCCAGCCACGCCCAAACGAACCCGCCCCATTCGCGCACCGGATAGGCGCGGTGTTTGACCTTGCCGTGCAGCGGACTGCCTTCAGGCTCGGACGACATTGCCACGCAATTGCCGTCCACGTCGAACTTCCAGCCGTGATACAGACAGCGCAGGCCGCATTCTTCATTGCGCCCATAAACCAACGAGGCGCGGCGGTGCGGGCATAACTCGTCCAGCATCCCCAACTTGCCTTCGGTGTTGCGGAAACAGACGTAGCGTTCACCGAGCGCTTCGACCAACAAGGGCGTGCCATCGGCCTCGGCCACTTCCTCGATCAAGCAAACCGGGGTCCAGTGGGCCCGCATCAGCTTCCCCATCGGGGCGTCGCCTTCGACCCGGCATAGCAGGTCGTTCTCGTTGGCCGTTAGCATGAGGTTTCTCCCCAGTCGCAGTGCTGATCGTCTCGATTTCATCAAAGCATTCCACAAAGGTCCGGTTGACGCAAGAAATTAGCTATCTAATATCTACCTTCAGAAAATAGGAGCCACCTCGCCCCCATGTCGCCTTTGATTGATGTCACCATTTCCGCGCGCAGCAAACTGACCGACGCGATTGCGGAGTTCACTTTGAGCCCAGTGAGCGGCGACGCGCTGCCCGCCTTCACCCCCGGCGCGCATATCACCGTCGAGACGCCCTCGGGTGCGATGCGGCGCTATTCGTTGGTAAATGACGGGGCTGCGCCTGAGACTTACGTGATCGCGTTGAAGCGCGAGGCTGTGTCGCGCGGCGGATCGGCCTCGATGTATGAGGCGGGCCTAGAGGGGACGGTTTTGCGGATCGAGCCGCCCGAGAATGACTTCGCGCTGGTGCCCGCGCCCGACTACCTGCTGATCGCGGGCGGCATTGGCGTGACCCCAGTTCTGTCGATGGCGCGACATTTGACGAATGCAGGCACGCCGTTTCGAGTGGTGTATTGCACGCGCACAGCGTCCGAGACGGCGTATTTGGACGAGCTTGCGGGTTTGGGCGATCACGTCAAGATCCATCATGACGAAGGCGATTTTGACCAGATGTATGATTTCTGGGACGATTTCGAGACGCCCAAACCCACCCATGTTTATTGCTGCGGACCCGCACCCTTGATGGAAGAGGTCAAAGCGCTGTGCGGTCACTGGCCCGAGGGGCGCGTGCATTTCGAGGATTTCAAGCCTGTCGAGGTGGTCAAAGCAGACGATACGCCCTTCACAGTTCACTTGAAGAAAGCCGGACAAAGCATTGAAGTTCCATCGGACTTGAGCATTTTGGAAGCCATACGCGCAGCAGGCATCGACACGGTCAGCTCCTGCGAAAGTGGCACCTGCGGCACCTGCAAATGCGGATTGATTGACGGCGAAGCTGACCACCGCGACATGGTTTTGATGGACCACGAGAAGGTCAATAAGATCATGATCTGCGTCAGTCGCGCCAAATCTACGGAGCTGGTGCTTGACCTTTAAGGTCAGCGATCCCGTGCGCCTCGGCGTTGCGGGATTGGGGCGCGGCTTCATGCTGAGCCTGCCGTCGCTCCGCGCGGGTCCACATGTAAAACTCGTCGCCTGCGCCGCGCCCCGAGCGGAAAGCCGCGACGCGTTTGTGGCCGAATTCGGCGGCACCGCCCATGCAAACGTCGAGGCGCTGGCCAGCGATCCGAACGTCGAGGCGGTCTATATCGGCACCCCCCACCAGATGCACCGCGCCCATGTGGAAGTGCTGGTCGCAGGCGGCAAAGCGGTGCTGGTCGACAAACCTCTGGCGATTAGCATGGAGGACGCTGACGCCATGGTCGCGGCTGCCGCGCGCGCAAATGTGGCGCTGATCACTGGCCCCAGCCACTCGTTCGACCAACCCGTGCTGGCGGCTCGCGCCCTGATCGAGGCAGGCGAGATCGGCCCGCCGCAAATGGCGCTCACCTTCAACTACACCGATTTCCTCTACCGCCCGCGCAGGCCCGAGGAGTTGGACACAAACGCAGGCGGCGGCGTCCTGTTCTCGCAAGCCATCCACCAGATCGACCTGATCCGGCTGCTCATGGGCGCGCGCGCCACCCATGTGACCGCGCGCACGCAAAGCTGGGACGCGGCCCGTCCCACGGAAGTTGCCTATACCGCGATGATCGATTTCAACGGGGGTGCTGCCGCCAGTCTGACCTATTCCGGCGCCGCGCATTTCGATAGCGATGTCTGGATGGACGGGATCGGCGAGTTGGGAATGGCGAAACCTGAGGGTGTCCATGCCGCAACCCGCGCCCGCATTGCAGGGCTGTCGCCGGAGGCTGAAGCCGCGCTGAAATCAGGCCGCACTTACGGCGCGAGCCAAGCGCCCGCGCCCGCCCCGAACGCCGAGCATTTCGGCCCGGTCCTCATTTCCGGCCCCAAGGGCGATCTGCGCCTGACCCCCAAGGGCGTCGAGATCACCACCGCAAAGGGCCGCCATTTTCACCCCACCCCTCCCGATCCTGCTCCGCGCAGCCCCGTCTTCCGTGCGCTCCACGACACCCTGCGTCACGCCAAGCCGCCTGCGCAGGCTGGCGCTTGGGGGCTGGCCAGCCTAGAAATCGTCCACGCGATCCTCGCCTCGGCGCAATCGCGCCAGACCGTCGCCCTGACCCGGCAAGGAGATTAACGCCATGTCCAAGCTGTCCCTGTCCATCGCCATGGGCGACTATGACCGCACCCGACCGATCCATGACGGACGCATCCAGATCGACGGAGTCGAGCCGACGACCATGCTGCTGAGCCCTGAAGAGATGTTCTTTCGCGTCTTCCGCCACCAAGCCTTCGATGTGTCGGAAATGAGCCTGTCGAGTTACTGCGTCAAGCTGGCCCAAGGCGACTGCCCCTATATCGCGCTGCCGGTGTTCCTCAGCCGCGCGTTTCGCCACTCGTCGGTCTATATCCGCACCGATAAAGGGATCGAGCGGCCAGAAGACTTGCGCGGCAAGCGGATCGGGATTGCCGAATATCAGTTGACCGCCAATGTCTGGGCGCGCGGCATTCTTGAGGACGAGTATGGCGTGAAGCCGAGCGATATCAATTGGGTGCGCGGCGGAATGGATGTGCCGGGGCGGCCTGAGAAGATCAAGGTCTCGCTGCCCTCGGATGTGTCGATGGAACAAGCGCCCGGCGACAAAACCCTCGACGGCATGCTGCGCGCGGGCGAGATTGACGGCTTCATCGGCCCCCGCGCGATCCGGGCGTTTGACGAGGGGCATCCTCAGGTGGCGCGCCTGTTCGCCGACGGCATCACCATCGCTGCCGATCACTACCGCCGCACCAAGCTGTTCCCGATCATGCATGTGCTCGGCGTCCGCAAAACACTTGCGGCCACCCATCTATGGCTGCCCGGCGCGCTGCTAAAAGCGTTCACCCAGTCCAAGGCACTGGCCGAAGTGGCGCTCGCTGACACCTCCGCCACCAAAGTCACGATGCCCTTTGTCGAGGACACTCTGGCCGCCGCGCGCCAGTTGATCGGGCCTGAGATCTGGACCTACGGCCTGCCCGGCAACGAGCATGTGCTTGAGACCTTCCTCGACTACCACCACCGCCAAGGCCTGAGCCCGCGCAAACTGGACGTGTCCGAGCTGTTCCACCCCGCCACGACCGAGGCCTACGCGCTGTGAGCCCCCGATGAGCGATTGGCACCCCGGCGATTTGCTGCGCCTGAGCACACCCACCGGACCGCGCTACGTCCAGATCACGCACACGCCCCGGCCCTATCCGCCCGTGCTGCGTGCGCTGGTGGGTGATACGGCGGACACAGATACTGCGTTCGTCGCTATGGCGGATCTGTCCAGGGATGACGCGCGCATTACCCATCTGGGAGCCGCGCGGATTCCAGCCGCAGACAGCGTATTCCCGACGTTTCGCCTGGCCGTGCGCGACCGCACAGGCGCGCCAATCTATTGGTGGCATTGGGACGGTGACGGGCTGCGCCTTGCACCAGATAGGGCCAACACTGCGCTGCCAATGCGCGAAATCACATCCCTAGAGGCGCTGATTGCCAAGCTCGCCGCGCTTTAGACAAGTCCCCGTGTCGGCGGAATGCTGCGACCTTCGGCAACCGCAGCGCTCTCGTCGGCTTCCAAGTTATCAATGACCAGCACAAGGGTCTGGCGAAACGTCTCGGCGGCGTCCTCGCTCAGCCCGCGCATGGCTTGGGTGTTTACCTCAACCGCGAGCGGCTCCAGCACGTCGCGCAGGCGCTTTCCGGTCTCGGTCAGGAAGGTGTGCTGCTTGCGCAGATTGCCAGGAAGCGTGCGGCGGCGCACATAACCGAGGGTTTCCAGCTTCAAAAGCGCGGTATGCACGGTCGGCTCGGTCAGCCCGGCACGGTCGGCCATCTCACGTTGCGACAGGCCTTCCTCTTTCCACAAAATGCGCAGGAACACCCATTGGCCGAAACTGACATCATGATCGGCGAGGCGGATTTGAAGCGAGCGTCCAAACCCGCGCGCGCACAGCCGCATGAGATGCGCGATACGTTCATCGGCATTGGCGGGTGGTGTCAGGTCATCCACGTCTGTGCCCCTCCAAAGTTCATATTTGCACAGCCATAGCGCAAAAACTTCGCGTCGCTCAAGCATTCATGTTTTTGGAAGGGTCGTGGCTTAGGGTCAGGGCCCATAAATCCTAGCTGGTGGGGGAATAGTTCGCTGCGCCGTCCACTGAGGTCCGCGAAGAGACGCTGCCGCATGTGAAGCTCTGAATGCATTCAGCTTTCTTCCGCGAAGGCTCTTGCATATTGCCCGTGTATCTCATTTGAGATACACTCCCTTTAGGAGTACCCGCCCATGCCAGCTCAAACCTCGATGCTCCACGTCCGCGTGGACGACCAACTCAAAGCCCAAGCGGCTGACGCCCTCGCTGGCGTTGGCCTAACGCTCTCAGATGCGGTGCGAATTCTGCTGACCCGCGTTGCATCGGAAGGCGGATTGCCAGCGGGGCTCACGGCTGATCCGGACGCCTATGACGCTTGGTTTCGCGCCAAGGTCCAAGAAGCTCTCGACGATCCACGCCCGGCAGTGCCCCATACGCAAGCAATGCAAGAAGCGCAGGCGCTGATTGACGAGAAGCGCCTAGCCCAATCTTGAGTGGAAGGCCACGGCCATCGCCGACCTGCTGGCGATTGTCGATTACATCTCTGACGACAATCCGGATGCCGCTCAGGCCCTGAAAGACGAGATCGAGGAGAAGACGTCTCGCTTGCCAGATCATCCGCAGATGTATCGCGTTGGCCGTGTCGATGGCACACGCGAGATGGTCGTGCGGCCAAACTACAACGTGGTCTATGCCGAAGATGCCAGCGCCCTGCTGATCCTACGTGTGCTTCATGCAGCGCAACAGTGGCCCCAGACGTGACGCGCAACGTGAGCCCCGTGTGACCGTAGACGCCAAGGATCGGAGGTCGCATGGGCCGGGAAGTCTGGTGCTGCCTGGCGCGTCCCATTGCCATTCACCGAGGCGCTGGCCAGCCCCTTAGGACAGATACGGGGCGCGGGGAAAACTCACCCAAGGGGTTAGGATCAAGGGATCGCGACCTAATCGCTATACGTCTCGCGCAGCACGTTTTTTTGGACTTTGCCCATGGTGTTGCGGGGCAGCCCGTCTAGGATGATGTAGCGGCGCGGATGCTTGAAACGGGCCAGTTTGGGCGTGACTTCTGCCGCGATCTGCTCAGGCGTTGGCCCCCCGGCTTGCAGCACCACGGCTGCCAGCACGCTTTCCCCAAAATCAGGATGGGCCACGCCGAACACAGCGCTTTCCAGCACGCCGCCTACGTCGTTGATCACATCCTCGACCTCCTTGGGGTAGATGTTGTAGCCCCCTGAGATAATGAGGTCTTTTTGCCGCCCGACGATGCTAATGCGCCCGTCCGGCTCCATCACGCCCAGATCGCCGGTGATGAAAAACCCGGTCTCGCGCAGCTCTTCGGCGGTCTTTTCCGGCATGTTCCAGTAGCCTTGGAACACGTTGTCGCCGCGCACCTCGATCATACCGATTTCGCCATGCGCGACCCGGATGCCGCTGTCGGTGATCTCGACTTCGGTGCCGGGTAGCGCAAAGCCCACGGTGCCTGCAAGGCGGTCGCCATCGTAGGGGTTGGAGGTGATCATATTCGTCTCCGTCATCCCGTAGCGTTCCAGAATGCGGTGGCCGGTGCGGGCCTCGAACGCGATGTGGGTTTCGGCCAGCAAGGGCGCGCTGCCGGACACGAACAGACGCATCCCCGCGCAGAGCGTTCCGAGGAAGCGCGCATCGCCAAGCATCCGCGTATAAAACGTCGGCACCCCCATCATCAAGGTCGATGCGGGCAGCTCTTCGAGGACCGCGTCGATATCGAACGCCTCCATGAACCGCACGGTAGCGCCCGCCAGCAGGCAGGTGTTCATCGCCACAAACAGCCCGTGGGTGTGAAAGATCGGCAGCGCGTGGATCAGGCGGTCGGCATCGGTGATCTTCCACAAATCGGTCAGAGCCACCGCGTTTGACAGCAGGTTCTTATGGCTCAGCATTGCGCCCTTGGACCGCCCCGTGGTGCCAGACGTATACAGAAGCGCCGCCAGATCATCCGGTCCGCGCGCTGCGGTCTGGAAGGTTCGCGCTTTGGTATCTGCCGCTTGGCTCAGACTGCCCTGCCCACCAGCGGCCAGCGTCATCACGGGCGTGCCTGCACAAAGCCGGGTCATTCCGCCAGCATCCTTGGCATCGCAGATCACGAGGCTGGGGGAGGCATCTTTGATGAAATACGCGAGCTCGGCCTCGGTATAGGCGGTGTTCAGGGGCAGATAGACCGCCCCCGCCTGCACCGCAGCACCGTAAAGCGCGATGGTATCGGCGAGCTTGGGGGCTTGGACAACGACACGGTCGCCGGGTTTCACGCCTGCCTCAGTCAACACATGGGCGATCTGCGCTACCCGGCCCAGGAAGGCGTCGTAGCTAATGGACGCCCCCTCATCGGTCTGCAAAAACGGTGTGTCATTGCCCGCATGGGGCGCGAAGAGCGCATCATAAAGCGTGTTGGTCACGAGGTCGGTTCCTTGGATTTGGTCGTCACAGCTGCGGTGGCCAGCGCCAGCACAGGCTTGGAGGCCGCGATCTTGCCGCGCAACGCGAAGTCTTCATGATTTGCCTCGATCTGGGCCAGATCATAGAGGTAATTGACCATCGCGCCGCTCGACCACGCCATGCCGTTGGGCGAGGTGTCGGCGTTGGCATGGACGCCGTGGGCCTCGGCCCCGTTGCCCAGATGGAAGCGCGCGACCGGATCAAGCGGCGTGCCATCCGCGCGCTTGGCCACCAGCAGATAGCGCGCCGTCAGGGCCCGCACACCTTCGGGCGAGGCAGTCCCGTCTAGCACCGCGCCCGCCGCAGCGCCCAAATCTGCATCGCCGGACAACCCGCGCAACCACGCATTCAGCCCCGGCAGCGGCGACAGGGTCACGAACTGCTCGATCTGCGGGCAACTGAGCGACAGTTCCGACACCACCTGCTTGATCAGCAAGTTGCCAAAGCTAATGCCTGTCAGGCCCTTCTGGCAGTTGGAGATCGAATAAAACACCGCCACCCGCGCGTCATCGGGGTCGAGCGAGGGGCGGTCGTCTGACAAAACCGCATCGACGGAACCTGCGATCTTCTCGGTCAGTGCGACCTCGACAAAAATCAGCGGCTCGTCAGGCATCGACGGGTGGAAGAACGCAAAACATTTGCGGTCCGATGGATACAGCCTGCGCCGCAGATCGTCCCAATCGTTGATCTGGTGGACAGCCTCATAGGCCACGATCTTGTCGAGGATGCGCGCAGGCGTGTCCCAGTTGATCTGCTTGAGCACCAGAAACCCACGATTGAACCAGCTGCGCAGAAGATGGACAAAATCGTGGTTGGTGCGCTTTAGCGCGGGGTGCGCCTTCAGAAAGCCCAGCAGGTCCACCCGCATCGCCACAAGGTCTGCCGTTGCCCCAAGCGGCTGGTTCAAGCGGCGCAATAGCTCTTGTCGCTTCGGCTCGGCCGCATCTGTCAGGGCTGCAAACCGCTCGGGCGTTGCATCCTCGGCGTAGTCGCGCGCCAACCGCCCGAGGGCCACTGCATCTATATCAAACGCACCGTTCAAGAACTGGAAAAACGCGAGCTTCTCGTCGCTGACAAGCGAGGCGTAGCGGTCAAGGATCGTAGAGGCGAGGCGCAATCCAGACACCTCCCCCTCCGCCGACATAAGCGCTTCGCATAGCGTATAGATGTCGCGCTTATCGGCCTTGCCGCGCGCAGCACTGGTGCGGTCAAACAGGGTCGACAGAAGATCGCCAAGGAACCGATTGCGCTGCATAAACACCCCTACAGATTGCCCAGACGCGGCGACAGGTATTCGCCAGTCAGCGCATAGTGGGTCAGCAGACGGTCCACGGCAATGTCGGCATCATGGCCGAGAGCGGCCTCTAGAATCTCAGCATGCTCGGAAGAAATATCGCGGCTTACATATTGCTCGGAACTGGCGGCAAGGTAGCGATACCGAATGTTCAGATCATAAAGCTGGCCGCAATATTTTAGCAGCATCGGCGATCCGCTATTGTCTAAAAGCGCCATGTGGAAGGCTTTATGGGCGGCCTCAAACGCTGCCGTGCCTTGGGCCACCGCCTTGTTCATGCGGTGATGGGATAGCACCAAGCGCTCCTCCCATTCAGACGTGGCATTGGCGATGGACTGGCGCAGCGCCATATCCTCAAGCGTCGAGCGCAGCATCAATATCTCTTGGAAGTTTGCCTGACTGGCCGAGGCGGCGCGAAACCCGCGCTGGTCGATCCGTTCCACCAGCATGTCCGACGTCAGCAGACTAAGCGCTTCGCGGATCGGCGAGGCCCCCAGATCGAGCATCGCGCGCAGCTTGTCGATTTTCAACTTCTCGCCCGCGCGCAACTCGCCCGTCAGGATCATCTCGCGCAGGGTCAGGTATGCACCCCGCGTGGCGGATGTCTCGCGGGCACTGGTCTCGTCGATCATGTTCATGCGCGTGGCTTCCTCATCTTAGGACATCGAGACCGCTTTGGTGGACAGGCCCACCGACACTGACAGCGAGCCCTCGTTTATCATCCAGCGGCAGATCGTGAAACTACGTGCGCCCGAGACGTGCATCGGATCGGCCTCGGCAAGCACGCGGGCGGCCTCAAGACTGTCTGTGCGGTAGACGATCATGCCGGTGCCGTGCATGTGCTCGCCCGTCTCGTCCGACATTGGACCTGCGAAGGCCAACTGCCCTGCAGATTCCAGTTTGGCTTGATAGGCAAGATGATCCGGCAAAGACGCTTTGACATCCTCGGGCGCTTTGGCGGGCGTGCTGAGGGCGACATAAAGCTCTAGCGCCAAGGCCCCGCGCGCTTTCGCATTCGCCTTATACTCTGTCCAAGCAACCATATTATTGCGCCCCTTCATAAAAAATCGATATTTCTTGACACTCAAGCTAATTGTAGGCAGAAATTAGAGCAACTGACAAGGATGAGAGACATGAAATATCTGGTGGGGGAAACGACAGGCGGCACGGCGGTCTTCTCGGTAAACGGTGAAAACGCCGTCAATCTAAGCGATCTGAGCGCCGATGTCGGCAGCGACCTAATGGGTCTGATCGCCAATCCTGGCTTAAGCGGATCGCTGCAAGGCGCGATTGCCACTGCCCCCAGCGTTCCGGTCGCCTCGATTACGCCTGCCCTGCCCGTGGCAGCCCCCGGCACGATTATTTGTCTGGGTCTGAACTATGTCGATCACATCAAGGAAGGCGGCTACGAGATCCCTGAATACCCCGCCCTGTTCATGCGCGGCAAAAACTCGATCATGGCCGCAGGCCAGCCGATGGTGCGCCCGAGCGTGTCAGAGCAGCTGGACTATGAGGTCGAGTTAATGGTGATCATCGGCAAGCGCGGGCGCCACATATCTGAGGCCGACGCGCTGGGTCATGTCTTCGCCTATACGGTGCTGAATGATGGCTCGGTGCGCGACTACCAGCGCAAAACCCACCAATGGACCCCCGGCAAGAACTTCGACAACACCGGCGCGATTGGCCCGATCTCGGTCACACCCGACGAGGTGCCCGCAGGTGCTATTGGCCTGAAAATCGAAAGCCGCATTGGCGACGAGATCCTGCAAAGCTCTAACACCGATCATATGATGTGGTCCGTCGCCAAGACAATCTCGCTGATCTCGGTCTACACCACGCTGGAGCCGGGCGACTATATCGCCATGGGCACCCCCCCCGGTGTGGGTCACGCCAAAACGCCGCCGCGCTGGTTACGTCCCGGCGAAACGGTCGAGGCGGAGATCGAGGGCATCGGCAATTGCAAAAGCCCCATCGTGGACGAGAAGGATTTTGCAGCATCGGTCGCAGCAGAATGAGCGCGCCAACCGGAGAAGCACTAGAGGTTGCACGCGCGGGCGCGCAAGCGGATGTGCGCAATTTGCGTGGCCGGATTGATCGGCTGGGCAAGGACGCGCTGGATCTGATCCTGACCGACGCGCGCTCGCATTACGCATGGCAAAACAAGCCTGTGCCGGATGCGCTGCTGCGCGAGATCTTCGACATTACCATCGCAGGCCCCACCAGCATGAACACCTGCCCCGCGCGCATCGTGTTTGTGACCAGCGAGGCGGGCAAACAGCGTCTGGCAAAGTCGCTGAAACCCGCCAATGTCGCCAAGATGATGGGCGCGCCTGTCACGGCGATTATCGCCCATGATCTGGATTTCTGGACGGAGCTGCCGTTCCTGTTCCCCCATGAGGACCGCCGCCATTTCTTCAAAGGTAAGACCAAGCATTGCGAAGACACCGCCTTCCGCAATGGCACGCTGCAAGGCGCGTATTTCATGATCGCAGCCCGCGCCGTCGGCCTTGATGTCGGCGCGATGTCGGGATTTTCCAACGAGATCGTGGATGCGGAATTCTTCGCAGGCACCGCGCTGCGCTCCAACTTCCTATGCAACCTTGGCTACGCCGACGAGGCCGCCTTGTTCCAGAAACTGCCACGCTTCGCTTTCGAGCAAGTGTGCACCTACGCATGAGGATCCGATGGCCGAAGTTCGTATGAAAACCACCGTCAAGCTGCGCAGCAAGGCTGGTTGCCCGTCCCATTCTCGCGCCGATATTGCCGTGCGCGATCTGGTCTTCGCGATTGACGAGCCGACTGCGCGCGGTGGCACCAACGCAGGCCCTACCCCCACAGATACGGCGCTCGCGGCCCTGATCGGTTGCACCAACGTGATCGGCCATAAATGCGCCTCAGCGCTCGGCGTCGATATCGGGCATCTGACAATTGATGCGGTTTGCGACTTTGACCGTCGCGGCGTGACGCTGGCCGAAGAAATCAACGTCCCGTTCGAGGCGATCGAGCTGCGCGTCACCGCAAGTGGTCCGGCCAGTCAGACCGATCTGGACCGCGTCGCAGAAGAGACCAATAAATACTGCCCGCTGGCGAAGTTGTTTATCGCAGGTGGCACGAAACTCACGGTGAGCTGGCACAAAGACTAGCCCCACAACCTCAAGCCCCATTTCACACTTTCAGGGAGGAAAGATATGAAACATTGGACCAAAGCACTGGCGCTCAGCGCGCTTATGGCAGGCTCGGCACTGGTTGCGCCCCCGGCTGCCATCGCACAAGAACGCATCTCGGCAGTCGTCATCGACGGCTACCCCGCACGCGCGCTTTGGGTGCGCGAATTTACCGGATTCTTCATCCCGGAAGTTGACCGCCGCCTCGCTGAGACCGGCAATTACGCAATGGACTGGCAGGAAAACTACGGCGGCTCCATCGTGAAACCGCGCGGCGTGTTGGAAGGTATTCAGCTCGGCCTTGGCGATATTGGCATCGTCACCACGATCTTCCATTCGTCCAAACTGCCCAGCCAAGGTCTTGCGGCGGTGACCCCGTTCGTGGCCTCGGACGCCCGCGCAGTTGCCCGCGCCGTAGACGAGATTGCCCGCGAATTTCCAGCCATGCAGAACGAATTTGCCGCCCAGAACCAAGTCTATCTGGCCACAGGCGTTGTGCTGGACAGTTATCAGGTGTTCTCAACCACGCCCGTCACCTCAATCTCGGATCTGGAGGGCAAGAAAGTTGCAGGGGCAGGCATGAACCTGCGTTACCTTGAAGGTATCGAGGGGGCTGCTGGCGTGCGCGGTGGTCTGACCGACTTCTACAACATGCTGCAAACGGGCCTCGTTGATGCAGGGATGCTGTGGCCGGAATCTGCGGCGACCTTCAAAATCTCCGAGGTTGCCCCCTACATGCTGCGCGCTGATCTTGGGGCGGTGAACTCCAAAACCGTCACTGTGAACAAGGACTATTGGGACAATCTGCCCGATGAGGTCAAACAGGTGCTGCAAACCGTGGCCGTGGACTACCGCGACCACCTTGCGGGCCTTGCAATGGACATCGCGGCTGAATCTGAGGCTGCTTATGTCGCGTCTGGTGGCACCATCGTCGAGGTCTCGCTCGAAGACCGCGCCGCTTGGGCCGCAGCCATGCCAAATATCGCGCAAGAATGGGCCGCGACGCTGAACGACCGGGGCGAAGATGGCACCGGTATGCTGGCGGCTTATCTCGGCAAGCTGGAAGCGGCGGGCTATGTCGGCGTGCGCGACTGGACCCAAGAGTAAGTCAGACCAAAGGGGGAGGCCCGTAAGATGTTACAAACTGTCCTCACGGGCCTCTCCAAACTCTCCAACGGGGTTGCGATGGCCGCCAATGTGGCTGGAACCCTGATCGTTCTGGCGCTGGTCACCATCGTGAACGCCGACGTGGTGGCGCGCGGGTTCTTCCACGCGCCGTTCCGCGGCACCTACGAGATTGTGCAATTCTCCGTCGTGTTGATCGTTTTCCTGCAACTGCCCGACGTGGTGCGGGTAGACCGCCTGACACGCTCGGACGGGTTCTTGAACGTGATCCACAATCGCCGCCCGAATGTGGCCGCAAGCATGCGCCGGATCATCAACGCGGTCTCGGCCATTTTCATGGGCCTGATCGCCTACATCATGTTCCCCGAATTTATCGAGATGTGGCACACGCAAGACTATTTCGGCGTGCCGGGCATCTTCACCGCCCCCTGGTGGCCGATCAAGCTGGCGATTGCTGCAAGCTCGGCCCTGTGCTGCGTGATCTTCGTTCTCAAAGTGATCAGCGCGCAAGACAAGCCGCAGTTGGTCCGCACCCCCGAACATGACGAGCCCGCCCCATGACCCCCATTGAAATCGGCCTTCTGTCGGTCATCGCCATCGTGTTCCTGATCTATTCGGGCGTCTATATTCCCATCGCCCTTGGCATGGTGTCGTTCGTGTCGATCTGGTTGATGCGAGACAACTTCACGCTGGCGCTGAACCTGCTGAAAGTGGCCGTCGGCGACAGCGCGATGGAGTATTCATTTGCCACGATCCCGCTATTTACCTTCATGGGGCTCATCGTCTCAAAAGCGGGGCTTGGCAGGGACATATACGAGGTCATGACCCTGCGCTTTCGCAAGGTCAAAGGCGGCATCGGCATGGCGACAGTGGGGGCCAATGCGGTGTTTGCGGCTGTCACAGGATCCTCCATCGCGTCGGCAAGCGTGTTTACCAAGGTCTCCGTGCCGCAGATGATTGCCCAGAAATACAACCCGCGCTTTGCTGTGGGTGTGGTTGCAGGCAGCTCGGTGCTGGGCATGATCATTCCGCCCTCGGCGATGCTGATCATCTACTCGTTTGTGGCCGAGCAGTCCGTGGGTGACATGTTCCTCGCAGGCGTCGTCCCCGGCATCATGCTGGCCTGCGCCTATATCGCTGCGATCTGGTTCATGGGCCGCTTCACGCCCAACTTCGTCGGAGGGCGCGAGGCCGATGATTACGAGTGGATGAGCCCGCGTGAGATCGCCTCCAAAACCCTGCCCACCGTCGGGCTAATCACGGTCGTTCTGGGCGGCATCTATACCGGTTGGCTGACAGCCGTAGAGGCCGGAGCAACTGGCGCGCTTGTCGCACTTGGAATTGCACTTGTGCGCCGCTCAATGTCTTTGCGCGGGTTTTGGGAAGCCCTGCTAGAGACGGGCCATATCACTGCCGCGATCTTGTTTTTGATCACCGCCGCGTCGATCTACAGCCGTATGCTTGGCATGGCGGGCCTGCCCAACCAGCTCGAAGACATGCTGGCGGGCAACCAGTCGTCGTTCCTGATGATCATGGTGCTTTATGTGCTGCTGATGTTGTTTCTCGGCACGCTGCTGGACACCGCCTCGATCATCCTGATCGTCGTGCCCTTGTTCTTGCCGCTGGTCGAGGCGATGAACTTATCGCTGATCTGGTTCGGTATCATCACCGTTGTCGGTGCCGAGATCGGCCTGCTGACACCGCCGCTGGGCATCTCGTGTTTCGTCATTAAATCCACGCTGAACGATGACAGTATCAGCCTGAAAGACGTGTTCATGGGCGCGCTGCCCTTCGCGTTTGTGATGCTGCTCGTGCTGATCGTATTGATCCGCTACCCCATCCTCAGCCTCGCTATACTGGGCTAGCAAAGCTGTCCGCCCGCCACAGTATTCAGGGGCGCTGCCTGCTCGTTTGGCTCAGCGAACCCCACCGAAGGACACACCGGATAAGTCTGCCATGTCCTTCTTCCACGTCGTCAGGTCATTGGCATTGAACTGGTCGAGATGCGTATGGCCGCAAGCGCGCGCCATCACCTGCATCAACGCGACACTGGCGTTGAAGAAATTGGCCAGCTGCTTGGCAGAGTTCTCAACCACAATCCGGCTGACCAGATGCGGCTTTTGCGTCGCGATCCCCACGGGGCAGTTATTGGTGTGACACGCCCGCATTGCGATGCAGCCAATCGCCTGCATGGCCGAGTTCGATACCGCAACCGCATCCGCACCCAATGCAAGCGCCTTGATAAAGTCCGCCGGTTTGCGCAGCCCGCCGGTGATCACCAGCGACACATCGCGCCTGCCCGCCAAATCCAGATGTCGCCGCGCACGCGCCAGCGCCGGGATCGTCGGCACCGAGATATTGTCGCGGAAAATGATCGGGGCAGCCCCTGTGCCACCGCCGCGCCCATCCAGAATGATATAGTCCACGCCGATCTCAAGCGCCGCATCGATGTCTTTCTCAATGTGCTGGGCCGACAGCTTATAGCCAATGGGAATACCGCCCGTGCGGTCGCGCACCTCGTCGGCGAAGGCCTTGATTTGCGAGGGCTTCGTCCATTCGGGAAAGCGCGGCGGCGAGATCGCGTCTTGGCCTTCCTCCAGCCCCCGGACCTGCGCGATCTTGCCTTTGACCTTCGCACCGGGCAAATGGCCCCCGGTTCCGGTCTTGGCTCCCTGCCCGCCTTTGAAATGGAACGCTTGCACCCCGGCCAGCTTGTCCCAGTCAAAGCCGAACCGGGCCGAGGCGAGTTCGTAGAAATAACGGCTATTGGCTTGCTGTTCTTCAGGCAGCATCCCGCCCTCGCCCGAGCATATACCGGTCCCGGCCATCTCGGCCCCCATCGCAAGGGCGATTTTGGCGGGCTCAGATAGCGCGCCGAAGGACATGTCCGACACAAATAGCGGGATTTTCAGCCGCAGTGGTTTCTGCGCGTTCGGCCCGATCACCACATCCGTGCCCACCGCGTCCTCGTCCAGAAGCGGGGCCTTTTGCAATTGAGCTGTCAGCAGTTGGATATCGTCCCAGGTGGGCAACTGGTCGCGCGGCACGCCCATGGATTCGACCTGCCCGTGATGTCCCGTTTTCGACAGGCCGTCGCGGGCGTATTGGCGGATCAGGCCATTGAGCGGTTCTTCAGCAGTGCCGTGCGAGGTATCGGCATAGAGCCCCAGATAGCTTTTGCGGTTGAACGGTTGCGGATTGTCCTTGGCCCATGCCGCGATCTCATCGGCATCGACGCAGACCTCGTCGCCCTCGATCCACGAGGTAAATTTCGGCAACTTCTCGTCATTGGCATAGGCCGACACGCCCGTATCGAGGCGGTAATCCCAGTTGTGCAGCCCGCAGATCAAGTCCTTACCGCGCACGAACCCATCCGACATCAACGCGCCCCGGTGCAGGCAGCGCCCGTAGAACACCGAGACCTCCTCGTCAAAGCGGACGACGACCAGGTCAACCTCGCCAACAATGGCATATTCCGGTTTTCTGTCTGCGAGCATGGTCAGATGTGCAACGGTGGCCTTAGTCATATGGGTGTTCCTACGGCTTGGGGTCGGGACCGCGCCGGTCCAAACGAGATACACCCAAAGGCATAACACATTTTCGCCAAGCCCTTCATCAAACTGGCCGGTGCAAAAACTACGGTGTCCTCTGGTCTTCACATCTGGCAAATAACGCGTTGCTTTCGCTTAGCAATAACAGACGCCCATATTGGGGAACCCCCAATTTCGAGGGTGCAGGCGCAATAGAGGCCAACGCCAGTTGGTGGAAAGCAATAGTCTTTGGGCAAATGAGTATTGAACTGCTCTAGGATTTAGGCCCCCACGGAACGCGCCTTATATCACCACCCCGACCGCCTGCTTGAGGCAAATCAAGGATTTCGCATCTCGGGTTTGCTAGACTCTGCACCTGTTGGCGGGATTACCGGAGGAGAGACGGCAATGATCACTTTGGAAGATGTTGAGGACATGTCTGCGCTAACTCGCGTCGAAATTGACGCGCTCGCGGAGCATGATCACTTAACCACATACGACGCTGCCTTGATGGGCAACTACCTAATGCACGAGCATCATGGACCGCAAAAGGTCCACCAGATGATCTGCGATGACATCCGCGCGGCTTTGCACCAAGACAACGTGCGCCATGCGCGCGAGTTGTTTGCTGTGCTGCGCGGCTTTTTGTCTGAACACCCGGACGCGGCCCGCGGAGTGAGCTGAGATCGGAGGCTCGATTCGCGAAGCTAATTCTCTGCTTCATGCGCACCGCAGGCGTCTGTCACCCGCACGGCCCGTCAGACGACGCAGATGCAATCTTCTGAAAGCCAAGCGCACAGGCCGTCAGATCGCGCGCTGGTTCACGCGCGTCATTAGCGCCTCGCCGGTTTCTTTGCGTTCGCTGTAGCGATCAACCAGATAGTCCGAGCGACCACGCGTCAGCAGCGTAAATTTGACCAACTCCTCCATGACATCGACCATGCGGTCGTAGTTGGGCGATGGCTTCATCCGGTCGTTGTCGTCAAATTCGAGGAACGCTTTAGGGGTCGAGGATTGATTGGGGATCGTTATGAGCCGCATCCAACGGCCAAGTATCCGCAACTGGTTGACAGCATTGAAGCTTTGCGAGCCGCCGCAGACCTGCATCACCGCAAGCGTCTTGCCTTGGGTCGGGCGCACAGCGCCTAAAGAAAGCGGAATCCAGTCGATTTGCGACTTCATGATACCTGTCATGGCCCCATGGCGTTCGGGCGAGCACCAGACCATGCCTTCGCTCCAACTGACCAGATCGCGCAATTCCTGCACCTTGGGGTGGGATGCGTCGGCATCATCGGGCAACGGCAAGCCGCTCGGATCAAACGTCTTTGTCTGTGCGCCCAGACGCGTCAGAACCCGCGCGGCCTCTTGTGTCATCAAACGGCTGAACGAGCGGTCCCGAAGTGAGCCATAAAGCAATAGAATGCGTGGGGCGTGACGAGGGTCACCTATGGAGGCCAAACGAGCAGGCTCCATGCTGCGGAAGTGTTCGTTTGAAATGTTGGGTGTGTCGGTCATTTGGCAGTCTTTCGGTTTCTTGAAATGGCGTCTTTCAGGCCGTTCCGCGCTTGATCCAGATGCGCATCTGATCAGGTATCACCGTGAAAGCGCGGGAACTTCGCGTCTGTTAATCACTTCGTCAAAATCAAAACCCTCATTCATTGCTGGTGTCTTTCAGTAACCAACCAAAGAACCAGGTCGCCAAAACTGCGGCGACCAGTTGCACCGCAATAAAGGCGACGACATCTGTCGGTGCGATCCCTGCAAAGGTGTCTGAGAACCCCCGTGCGATTGTGACTGCCGGGTTTGCAAAGGACGTAGACGATGTGAACCAATAGGCGGCCGTGATGTATAGCCCGACCGCCACCGGGACCGCAGATGGTCGCGCTTTAATGCAGGCGAGGATCGTGCCGACAAGACCAAAGGTTGCCACAAATTCTCCGGTCCATTGGCCGAGCCCGCTGCGGATCGTGGTAGAGGGGTCGATCAGCGGATGCTCAAACATGACATGCGCTGCGAGCACGCCAATGATGCCGCCAAACACCTGCGCGAGCGCATAAAGCGCCGCATCGCGTCTTCCGATTTCACGCCGCAGCGCAAAGCTGAGGGTGACGGCGGGATTGAAATGCGCCCCCGAAATCGGCCCGAAAATGGTGATCAACACAACAAGGATTGCGCCCGTTGGAATGGTGTTGCCCAACAGGGCAATCGCCACGTTACCGTCGGAAAGCCGCTCGGCCATTATGCCAGAGCCAATGACCGTTGCGAGCAGTGAAAACGTGCCCAGCCATTCGGCGATCAGTCGTCTTTCAAGTGTCATTTCACGTCCCCAATCAGTGCAGAAAACCGGCCAATGTCGATATTACCCCCCGTGATGACGGTCGCGACGGTCTTGTTCTTGATGTCGATCTGTCCATTCAGAACGGCAGCCAGGCCAACGACAGCACCTGGCTCGGCCACGATCTTGAAGTGTTCAAATGCAAAACGCATGGCCGCACGGACATCTTCATCGGTTGCGGTGACGCCAACAGCCAGAAGGTCCAGATTGATCTTGAAGGTCACCTCATTAGGAATAGGTGTCATGATCGCATCACAGATCGTCCGCCGCCCCGTAGGGTTTGCAAGGCGCTCGCGCGCCTCAAGCGAACGCCTTGTGTCATCAAAGAGCGCAGGCTCGGCTGCAAAAACTTGCGTCTTGGGTGACGCTTCGGCCATCACCACTGCTGTTGCTGCGGTTAACCCGCCGCCCCCGCAAGGGACCAACACAGTGTCAAGATCACCAGCATCCTCCAGCAATTCCAACGCCGCCGTTCCGGCCCCTGCAAGAACCTGTGCATGGGCGCTTGGCGGTACTTCAATGCGCCCGGTCTGGGATTGGATTTGTGCGACCACATCTGCGCTGCGTTCCGTGTCGCGATCAAACGTAACGATCTCTGCGCCGAGCGCGCGGGTTGCCGCAAATTTTGCCGCCGGCGCATCGCTTGGCATCACGATGAGAGCTGAAGATCCCAGAATTTGAGCAGCCCGCGCCAGTCCAAGCGCGTGGTTGCCCGATGAATAGCTGACCGTGCCGCGCGCGCGCTCCTGGGGCGTTAGATTCAATATGCGGTTGTAAGCACCCCGAATTTTGAATGCGCCAGTGCGTTGGAAATTCTCTGCCTTGAGCAAAAGCCGACCGCCAAGCATGGCATTTACATCGGCGTTCTCGAGCACTGGCGTGCGTGCAACGACACCCGCAAGCCCACAGACTGCGCTGCGAACATCCTCAAGGGTCACAGGATGTGTGGTCATGCTTTGCCCCGAAAGGGACTGTTGAGGTTGCCCTTATCTACCCGCGATGTCCTCACGCCGGCCTGCGCTGCGGGGACGTTCCCTTGGGAGGTGACGAGAATTCCGGCCACAAGTGTCTCCTCGCTTCACATTTCGGTAAACGCCGAAGTGATTTTGAGCTAAGTCAGCCATCCCATCTTGTCAAGATTCGTCATTTCGGGCATCATCGAAGTATGGACCAACCCACCGCAATTGACGCCTTTGCGGCGCTCGCGCAGCCCACTCGAATTGCTGCGTTTCGCTTGCTGGTTAGGGTTGGCCCAAAGGGGTTGCCTGCTCTGGAAGTTTCTCGGCAACTCGGCACGAAACCATCGACACTATCAGGCCATCTGGCGATCCTGAAGCGCGCTGGCGTTCTTGTAGCCACACGCCATCAGCGCGAGATTCACTACGCAGCCAACCTTTCGACGGTAAATGCGCTGGTTCAGTTCCTGATAGCGGATTGTTGTGGCGGCAAGATAGAAAACTGCACTGAGATCGTAGCGCTCCTTGATCGGCAGCCAACGCAGTAGAGGCGACATCCTGCGCGGCGTTCTTCGGCGCCTGATGGGTGAGTAAGGGCGGGAGAACTCGCACTGAACCGCATCGGGTTTGCCGGAGACTGATTTGTCTTAGCTATGCGGCCATGTCTGATCTTTCCAGAGCTGCATAGAAGTTTGCCTCTGCTTCGGCTGGCGGGATATTCCCGATAGGCTCCAGCAGGCGGCGGTTGTTGAACCAATCGACCCATTTGAGGGTGGCGTATTCGACGGCTTCGAAGCTGCGCCATGGCCCGCGCCGGTGAATGACTTCTGCTTTGAACAGGCCGTTGATCGTCTCGGCCAAGGCATTGTCATAGGAATCCCCGACACTGCCCACGGAAGGCGCGATTTTGGCGGCGGCCTCAACAGGTCGACGCAACACCTTAATCTTTAGGAAGAGATGGAGTGTTGGCAATGAATTACCGTACCAGGATTTACTATTCAGCTGAGCAGCGCACGGATATTTGGGATCGTTGGCAGCGCGGAGAGTCGATGAGGTCGATTGGACGGGTTTTTGACCGCCAGTCATCATCGGTGTTTTCCGTGATATCGCCGACAGGCGGCATTCGCCCGCCAGATCGAATACGCGGCAAGTTTGCTCTTCGTCTTTGGGAGCGCGAAGAGATCTCGCAGGGTCTG